>Ga0207709_10000010_pt1 | contig 601305 bp, 487 predicted proteins | sample KBSM34metaG_FD_184397 | JGI IMG/M metagenome (GOLD analysis project Ga0207709, IMG submission 184397) | Miscanthus rhizosphere microbial communities from Kellogg Biological Station, Michigan, USA - KBS M3-4 metaG (SPAdes) (version 2) | ecosystem: Host-associated > Plants > Roots > Rhizosphere... | reverse complement strand
TGGACGATGCCAATACATAACTGGGGCTTGACTATATCCCAACTATATATTAGATTTGGGGATAGACTCAAACTCGAAAGAGGTTTTTAAGTTTTTAATCCAATGACACAGTTGGTGTTACACTCCCACTTGCTCAACACTTAGGAAACGTATCAAGATCCTCTAAAGTAATGGGTTATTCCAGAGATCGCTTTTACAGATTCAAAGAATTGTATGATCAAGTCAGATGTCCAATATACTGCTCCATAGATATTCTAAACATTCGATATGGATTATATAATTTTCAATACACCACTATCTGCTCTTAAGCTAGACCCGTTAGTTGCAATAGAGAGTGGACTTGAAAGATAAACAGCTAAATTTGCAATTTCAACCGGATCGATAAATCGCTGGAGTAAAATATGTGAATTGGATTGAGTAATGATTGCATTTTTCATTGACTCAACTTCTAGATGATTTGAAGATGCAATTTGTTCCACGGTCCGGGCAACTCCATCGGAATAGGTTGGACCACCCAAAATCGTATTTACAGTTACTTCAGTTCCTTTGGTTAACTTGGATAATCCGTTGCTCAAAGCGCTCATTGCCGCTTTTGACATTCCGTAATGGATCATATTTTCTGGTACATTCACACCTGATTCGCTGCTGATAAAAATAATTCTTCCAAAATTTTTCTCTATCATTCTTGGAAGTAATTTCTTGGACAGACGCATTCCGCTCATAACATTTACCTCAAAATAATCGTACCAGTCCTTGTCAGCTGTTGTATAAAAGTCAGCAATCCCGAATATTCCCACATTGTTGACCAAAATATCAATGTCCGTCAGCACTAAAAGTAATTTTTCTACTTCATCGACCTTAGAAAAATCCGCCACAATTGCATCGATATTACTGTTAGGAAATTGCTTTTTTAAGTCTCCTAGTGCCTGTTGTGTTTTAGCCTCACTCCTACCATTGATGACAACAGAAGCCCCTTCCTGTAAAAGTTTCTCTGCGACAGCAAAGCCAATACCCTGGGTAGAACCACTGATAAATGCACGTTTTCCTTTTAATTGTAAATCCATTTTATTTTTGTAATGATCGTTAAACAAATATGTAAAAAAAATTATCTTAGTATTTCAAGTTGTAGATTGATTTGCTCTTTAAGTATTTTCGGATCAGGATATAGCCTTCTTAATGAATTGATGCCACACCAAACCGTAACCAGGTATTTTGCCAACACATCTGCAGGCAAAGTTGTTTTGAGAGTTTTATTATCCTTTTCTCTCTCAATTGCGTACCTGTACAAAGCTTCAGTTTCTTTCAGTATTTCTGCCGCTTCCTTTTCAAGCTCCTCGTCTGTACAACTCATTTCTACAATCGTATTAGCAATGATGCAACCTTTTTGATGGGCGATCTTATCTGCATGTGCAAGATTTAAAAAAAAGTCCTTGATCAAGGTAATTGGTGTATCGCTTTTTTCCAATATAACTTTAAAAGCCATAAAATCCGCTCTCCTTTGTTGCAGTGCTTTTTTGAACAACTCTTTCTTACCACCTTTGAAATTATTATACAAGCTTCCTGCACCTGCTCCAGTTGCATTGCTCAAGTCCGTCAATGAAGTAGCAAAATACCCTTTTTTCCAAAATACTTGCTGAGCATTTAGAATAATTTCCTCGTTTTGGTATATGTTGGGTCTCCCTTTCACTTTTATTAATGTAATGAACGTTACAAAAATATATAAAAAAATCTATTCTACAAAATTGATTAGTTAAAGGACTGACGAAAAGCCACTGGAGTCTGATTGGTCACCTTTTTAAATAATTTGCTAAACGACTGGGAATATTCAAACCCTAATTGAATGGCAATCTCACCAACCGTCATTCTTGAAGTAGCCAGAAGTTCCTTCGCTTTTTCAATCAAATGTTGTTGAATATATTGTTGTGCGTTCATACCAATTGAATTTCTTAGTAAATCACTTAAATAATTTGGTGAAATGTTAAGTTGAGAGGCGATCGATTGTACAGTCGGCAATCCACTACTTAATCCAGATTCCGAATGGAAATAATTATTTAAGATTTTTTCAATATCGGCTAGCAGATCATTATTAATGGCCTTTCTGCTAAGAAATTGACGGTTATAAAATCGATTCGAATAGTTTAGCAGTAAGTCAAGATGTGAAACGATCACATCTTGACTATAATTATCAATATTGTCTTTTAGTTCTTCCTGCATTTGTTTCAAAAGTGAAGAAATGATCTTTTCTTCCTTTGCTGAAAGGTGTAAAGCTTCAGCGATTTGATAATCAAAAAAACCATAATCACTGATATTTATACCCAATGCATAGGGACGTATAAGTTCGGATTTAAAAACGAGCATATACCCGGTAACAGGATTGTCGCTAACTGCTTTCACCGAAAATACTTGGCCCGGTTTAGTAAACGTCATCATGCCTTCATTAAAATCGTAATCTCTTTGTCCATATTTCAACGTTCCATTGCTTCCCTTTTTTATAGTGATGCAATAAAAATCGTTGGCAAAATACTTCCATACGTCACTATGTTTATAACTAAGGATTTCAAAATCAATCACACTGATTAAAGGATGATCCGGTTTTGCAAGTGCAAAAAGTTGATGCAATTCCGAAATGGATTTGATGATATACGGTACGGAAAATCTCTTCTTCATATTTGTAAATTTACAAATAATTTAAAAATCTGTCGAGAGCGATATCTGTTTCCAATCATCCAATTCTTTAGCTTCATTTGATCTGTGAAGTAATATTGATTCATAGCTATCTGTACCTAGTGGCAAATGTAATGGAGGTTCATCATGCATCGTCAAATCGCGCAAAACTTTTGCTAACTTTGTAGGGTCACCAGGTTGATTGCCATCAAATCCTTTTAGTACCGCAACATGTTTAGCAACATGATATTCAGGAATATGATTGCTAGCTACAGCTAATGTACTATCACTCATGAAATTTGTTCTAAACATTCCTGGCGCAATTACTGTAACATGAATTCCAAATTTCCTTACTTCTTGTGCCAATGCTTCCGAAAGACCTATCACAGCAAATTTAGAAGCGTTATAACTTCCGGTATTGGCATATCCAATATACCCCATATTGGATGAAATATTAATAATGTGCCCAGATTGTTGCCCACGCAAATAAGGCATCGCGTTTCGGATAATATTAACCATTCCGAAAACATTTACATCCATCGTTTTTCGAAATTCGAGGTCACTGATTTCCTCTAAACTTCCAACCAGAAAATACCCTGCATTATTTAATATAACATCTATATGTCCGAATTTCCTAATTCCCTTTTCAATTGCTGATTTTACTTCAGTTTCATTGGTAATATCTACTTGTAATGGTAGAAAAAATTCTGTTTCTAAACTGATATTCTTAATCTGTTCTTCTAAACTGCGTGAAGTTGCAATAACGCTGTCACCATTTGCTAAAATTGTTTTTGCAACCTCTAAACCTATACCTTTGGACGCACCCGAAATAAACCATACTTTCTTTTTGCTCATAAATAATTCTTTTTTTATGGTACAAAGTTCATCAAGTGTTTTTTTTTGTATGTGTTCAAATCAAGGATTTTTGTGTTCGAACAAAGTTCTTACATAGCCCTACTTTTATTTTTTAAATGAAATACTTTAAAATTAAACTTTCAGTTGGTTTAAAATACATTGACAAGTATTCCTTTAATTATGATATTTTTTATTAAAACTATCATTTTCTTGAAACAATTCTTATTTCGAGAAAATGAATCATGCTACTTTGTCTTACTCGTATCAACGGGCCATTCATCAGTCCTGAACGGCGCCATGGGTAATCCTTTTTTGCTAAAAATATTACCGATCCCAGTATTGCTAAATTGATATCGAACAGCGACCGGATTTTTTACTTCCTTATTTGAAACGATCATCTGTTTACCCTTGATTTCCACGGTGGCGGGATAAAATATCTTGTCCGCGCCAGCAATAAAAGTTTCATTAAGTTTCTTTCCTTTTACCATTAACCCCTCATCGGCATTATAAAAATCAAGTACAACTTGATTTCCCCGCACATCAAAAGACTTAATCATTGGACTTTTATAACTCCCTATGTTTAAACCATATGTTTCAGCAAGAGCATAATTTGCAAGACGTAAACCCACATCTTTCTTATTGGAAGGATGAATGTTTAACGTATCAGTTACCAAATCTGAGACGACGACCATTCCAGTTTTTTCTGTGCTCAGATTCTTAGCTTGAGCTTCTCTGAGCAATGCTCCTACATTATAGTTGCGATACCTATTGGGGGCAATCTGTACATAATAAAACGGAAAGTTTTTGTTCCAGGCTCTACGCCATGAACCTATCATGATATCCATTAATTGCGTATAACTTGAAGCTGTCTCAACGTTGCTCTCCCCTTGATACCAGATGACACCCGCCACATTAAAATTAATCAAAGGTGCAATCATCGCATTATAAGCGTACCCCGGAGCAATAGGCCACCCAGATGAGGGCTTCTTTTTCTCTGCCGCATCTTTTAAAATTGTGTTGCTCTCAATGAGTTCGCCGGGGATCCAAACTTCTGCTGGTGTGCCACCCCAATTACTGCTGATCAATCCAATGGGTACATTCAGCTCTCTGTTTAGTACCTTCCCGAAATAATAGGCAACTGCACTGAAATTTTTCAACGTGTTGCTGTCGCAGACCATCCAGTTTCCCTCATTATTATCTTGAGGGGCTTTCGAGGTTGCTTTAGCAACTTGAAAAAGTTTGATATTAAATTTGTCGAGCCGTGAAAATTCATCCTTGATAGAGGTAATACCATTGTAATAGTTCCATTCCATATTGGACTGTCCACTACAGACCCAAACTTCACCGATAAATACATTTTCGAGGACAATTTTATTTTCAGCTTCAAATACAATCGTATAGGGTCCCCCAGCTTTCGGAGTTTGAACCGGAATTTGCCAATTGGCATTTCCATCTACTGTTACCTCAACGGTCTTATTGTTCCAAGAGGTCGTAATTTTTATCTTCTCTCGCGGTTTGCCCCAGCCCCACAACGCTGTGGTCGACTGTTGCTGTAACACCATATTGCTCGCCAGGATACTTGGCAAACGGACGTCCGCACGTGATGAAAACACAAAAAAACACAACATCAGAAAGAAAAGAAGTTTGTTCATATTGATTGAATTTATAATTTAAGTTACCCGTAAATATCTCACAAAATTTTGATATTATTAAGGGGCAAGCGAAACCCTGACCTATGTACACGACTATGTCTTAACAATGTATAAACAAATATGCGTAGAAAGAAGCTCATCGACCAACAAAGTACATTTGGCATGAACATCTTACCCAAATCATGAGGTAAGTATCCTACATTTCCCAGGATATACGACTAACAAACTCATTTAAAAATCCTAGTGATGACATTGTATTTGCGCTATTATAAATCAGTCGGGACTATACATTTTTATTACAGGACATTCAATTTGGACAGATATTTGATTTGATTTAAGATCAACATACCTACGATATAAAATAATTTACGTAATATTGATCCCGAAAAATAGACCTCAATTATCTATCGCGCGACACAAATTAATATCGTAGAATAGGCTTTAAAATACCACATGGAATCATTGACCAAAGTCCACATTCAACAATTATTTGAACAGTACTATGTTGCTCTTGTGGAGTTTTCGTGGCGGATCGTCCAATGCAACGAAACGGCAAACGATATCGTGCAGGATGTATTTGTTAAATTACTTGACAAGCCCTATTCCTTGAGCTCGCACAGTGCAGCAAAAAAAAGTTACCTCTTCACCACTGTAAAAAATGCCTCTTTAAATTATCTCCGAGACCTGAAAGTATCTGAGAAATATATACAGCATACAGATTTCCATGAGCAGGACGATAAAATATTTTTAGATGCATTGATTTATGCAGAAATTGTTAGCCATTTGGAAAAAGCAATTGAGCGGTTACCCGAGGGTTGTCAACAGATCTGTAAGCTCGCTTATCTGGACGAAAAATCCAATAAGGAGATTGCTGAACATTTTAACGTTTCTATTAATACGGTCAAAACACAGAAACGCCGAGCATTGCTCCTGTTGCGCAAACAGCTCAATCCATTCTATAGAGGTATTAAAAATATTTTTTTATTATTTTTTTAAAATTCTTTTCACCTTTTCTTCTCCCCTCCGTGTCTTACTGTAGACTAGGCAAAAGTGAATACTTCTGTTTTACTTAAATAAACCGGAAAAATTGGAACTAAATATTTTTTTTAATTTCTTTTCACCCATTTTAACACAATCCGTGTCTTTGTATAAACAAAGTATCGAGGTTAGAATGTATGGATCAAAACAAAATTAGTACCTAAGTCCAAAAATAAATAGAATTATGGATTCGAAATATTTCAGAGCTGCAGAATTAGTTTCTCTCTATATACGAAAGGAAATATCCGATCAGGAACTTCAAGAATTGGAGCAGCTAACCATTGACTTTCCTCAGCTCAACAGCTGGATTGAAGACCAAGGATTGGATATGGAGGAAATCAACAAAAGACTTCTGTATCACCAAAGCATCAACAAGCAGGAAATCTGGCGAACTATTATCGGAAGATCTCAACAAAACAATAAAATAAAAATAAGTTGGAGACAGATCGCAGCAATGGCAGCCGCATTAATCCTAACATTATCCGTTGCATTTTACTTTTACCAACAAAGAATATTAAAAACAGATCAACAGAACGCACAAGTCAATACAATGATAACGCCCGGAAGCAAAAAAGCAACCTTGACGTTATCTGATGGGAGTAAAGTAGAATTAGGCACCAATTTATCAGATCGAATCTCTGATGGGAGCACTTCTCTTGAGATCCATCAAAATGGGCTGGACTATTCGAACAATAAGGCTCAAAAACCTACCATACACAAGCTTACGATACCAACGGGTGCAACCTATAACATTGAGTTGGCGGATGGTACCAAAGTTTGGCTTAATGCCCAATCCGAGCTTGAATTTCCATCTGTCTTCAGTGGCGAGGATCGGATCGTAAAAGTAACGGGAGAAGCATATTTCGAAGTTGCAAAAGATGCCAAGCATCCATTTAAGGTCAATGTCAATGGTACTGAGGTGCAAGCATTAGGAACAGCATTTAACATTAATACCCACCTGGGCAGCAACAAAATAAAGACGATATTGACCGAAGGCCGTATCAAAGTCACTGATGGCCGACAAAATAGGATCATAACCGCTGGACATGAAACAATCAGCGGCCAGGGAGAGATCGAAGTCAATAAAGCTGATATTGAGGAAGCGCTGTCATGGAAAGAAGGCTATTTTTATTTTAACAGCAAAGATTTAAAAGAAATCCTTGGCGAGATCTCCAGATGGTATGCCATAGATATTGATATACAGCGCAAACTGACCAATGAGCACTATAATGGTGGCATAAAACGAAGCGCTTCTATAGAGACTGTCTGTAAAACACTCAACGACCTAACTGGATTTCAGTTTACCGTGTCCCAAAGAAAACTCATTATAAAATAACCAATGAAAAACCAAAGTTATAAACCTAACATTTACTTAAAAAACCAATGAGTACATCTCCTAGACTAGATCTTACTTAGAAAAGTATAGGTCTGACCTTCGTCACTTGATAGGAAGCTTTATCAAGTTAAATTTTAACCAAAACACTAATTTATAAACCAGTCAAATGATATGGAAAGCAATTCTCATGTCCCATTTTTAAACCCATGCCCGAAATTCGGCAAGCCGAATAAACCATGGACAAGAGGCCTTATAGCCTCTGTACTCGTCAGTACCTTCTCCATGCTATCGGCAAATGGGATGGCTCAAACCTTAAATCTGGAGCTAAAAAACGCTCCTTTAACCAAAGCATTTTCTGAAGTACAGAAAGCTACCGGTTATAGATTTATCTACAGTGAATCTATATTAAAACATGCGCCCGCAGTTAATCTATCTGTCAAAAATGCTTCTTTAACAAACACCATGGATAAGCTAATGGAAAATCAGTCCCTGAGCTATGCCATTCACGATGGAACAATTGTGATCAAAGCTTTGCCGCCCAAAAAAACGGCAACGGAGAATAAAGTTCCTATAACAACGGAAAAAAAATCTCCAAAAGGTCAAACCTCCGGTACAGTTACAGACGAGGAAAATAAACCAATTGCCCGCGTTTCGGTCCAGGTAAAAGCAAATTCTCTCTTTGGAACAGTAACTGATGAAAACGGCTATTTTAGCCTGACGAATCTACCCGAAAAAGCCGTGCTCGTTTTCTCTTCAATTGGTTACAAAACTGTTGAGATCAATACTGCTTCGCTTACTACATACGAGTTGATCCAGCTCAAAGTAGAACTGAAAAAAGACAATGGTGCATTGGATGAAGTAGTTGTTGTCGCCCATGGTGTACAAAAGAAAATTAGCGTTGTTGCTGCGATGAGTACAGTCGACCCCAAGGAACTCATCACTCCCGGCCGCTCCCTGACCAATCAACTCGCTGGCCGTGTAGCGGGAATGTCTTTCAACCAGACTTCGGGACAACCCGGCAAGGACGGAGCCAATTTTATTATTCGCGGCATAAACTCCGTGAAGGGAAGTTCTGACCCATTAATCTTGATCGACGGATTAAAAAGATCGATTGATGATGTAGACCCCAATGATATTGCAAGCTTTTCTATTCTTAAGGATGCCTCTGCAACAGCAGTGTATGGATTGGAAGGAGCTAACGGTATCATTGTGATCACGACCAAAACGGGAAAGCTCTCTGAAAAACCCAGCGTCAATATGTCGATATCTTCCTCAGTCAACAATGCGACCTTTAAACCGCATTGGATCGACGCTGTAAAATATGCGCAAATGCGAAACGAAGCATTTGCAGTACGTGGGAAAGACAAGCCATATTCTGATGAGATCATCAAAAAATTTGGAGATAATGACATGGACTTTTACCCGAATGTCGATTGGTACAATGCACTATATAAACCTAATAATTTATCGCATAAAGGAAATTTCAATATCGGTGGCGGCGGCAATGTAGTGACTTACTATATGTCTGGAGGTTATTACATAGAGGACGGAATGTTTAAGGGAAATCTCCAATCGTACAATTCAAATGCGAAATATAACCAGTTCAATTTTAGGTCTAATTTAAAAGCTGATATCAGTCCGACAACGACATTGGGACTCGGATTTGACGGGCGCTACAATACAACGACAGAACCCGGACAGGGGACGGATAAAATCCTTGATATCATCAATGAGATCAATCCGACCCTCTTCCCTACCCAATACTCCAACGGAACCGCTCCAGAAGAACCAGCCGGTGTAAAAAATCCTTTTTCGATGCTCAATAAAACTGGTTTTACCCGCGGCTACTCCAATGTGATGAATACCAACCTCAATATTACACAAAAACTTGATTTCATATTAAAAGGGTTATTTTTTAACGGTATTGCCTCTTTTTCGAAAATCAATAATTATACACATCAATATATTAAGGATTATCAAAAACACCGTCCTGATTTTGCGAACAGTTACAACGGTACGGGCCGCGATAAAGATGGAAATCTGGTCACACTCAATACCACCCCTGATCTAGATGACAAAATGCGATTTGAACCAACAACACCTACAGGACACCGTGTTGTTGAAATACAGGGAAGTGCCAATTATGCCCGCGATTTTGGAAAGGATTTCACGACAACAGCTTTTGTACTGTACAAACAACGTGAGTATATGGATGATGTCCCTAATGATAACAATGGGAATTCCCTTTTGGTTAATGCTTTACCGACAAGGGAGCAATCTATTGCGGGACGATTTACGGCTGGTTTTAAAAACCGCTATTTTGCAGATATTAACTTCGGTGCTTCGGGGTCACAAATGTTCACGCCTGACAAGCGCTGGTCCTCGTTTCCCTCTATTGGTTTAGGCTGGATCCTATCGGAAGAAAAATTTTGGGAAGGAATGAAAAAAACGGTCAATCAATTGAAATTTCGTGGTTCTTATGGTGTAGTGGGGGCTCCAGGGGATGCCAGACGCTTCGGTTATATGGCGACAACGGGTTCTCTTGATGGCTATACTTTCGGTTTTGGGGGTACGGCATATAGTGGTACAAATATTCCCGGAGTGGGAGAAAGTCGCTTGGAACAGCTTGGTCTTACCTGGGAACAAAATAAGAAGATGAACCTCGGTATAGAACTTGGCCTGTTCAATCAATTTAAAATGATACTGGATATTTTTAGAAATACACGTGAAGGCCAGTTAATTGACCTGAACAAACTTCCGGCAACACTGGGTTTGAGTTCTGTACCAAAAGCTAACCTTGGAAAGATGTACTCCAGGGGGTTCGACCTAGATATGTCGTACAGTAAAAATTTCGGCAATTTCCGAATCAATTATATTCGTGGAATCCTGACCTACAATATAAATACGATTGTAGAAAATGGGCAACTTGATCCCAAAATGCCTTACCAAAGTGGTATCGGACTGGACTGGGGGCGTGACCTGAATTATATCTCTTTGGGTCTATTCAAAGATCAAGCTGATATCGATAATAGCCCTGTGCAAACCTGGAATAAGGTCATGCCTGGCGACATCAAGTACAAGGATATTAATGGGGATGGTTTGATCACGCCAGAAGACCGTATTTGGTTAGCGAGTACAGACCCCAAATGGACCTATTCCCTCGCACTGGATTTCAACTATAAAAATTGGACCTTCTCCACCCGTGTGATCGGAAAATCGGATGTATTCCGTACCCTTAATGGTGGACGTATCCCGTTCAATGCCTCAGGAAGCCGTGGTGCGATCTATGAAGTTGCTTATAACGATCACTGGATACCTGAATCTTACTCGGGTACTAAGACAACGGAAAATCCAAATGCTGCCTATCCACGTCTGGGCGTTGGTTCGGAAAACAGCAATAATGCACAGCAGTCCACCTTCTGGGAACGTGAGGCTTCTTATTTGCGCCTGGCGGATGCCGAATTAGGGTATACCTGGATGCCAAAAAATAGCAAACTTCCGTTCCAGAATATCTATTTCTATGGACGTGGTGACAATTTGGCAACGTTCTCAAAATTCAAGGACTGGAATCCCGAACAGAAATCCTCGTATGCTTACCCATTAAAACGCACATATTCTCTTGGTATGAATGTCAGATTTAAACTGTAAATCAGCATAACATTTTAACAATAGATCATCAAAAGAAGTGAATCTACGAGACAGTACAAACACAATATGATTAAATAAAACTACTCCAATGAAAATACTCAACATCAAAAACATAGGCTTAGCGTTTGCATTATTGACTATCGTAAATATGCAGTCCTGTAAATACCTGGATGCGGAGGAATATCTGCATGAGGTCGACAATCTTAACGATATCTGGACCTCCCGTAAAAATATTCGTGAAGCCTGGGCTGCCTGTTACGGCCATCTTCCCAATTTTACTGATATGCATCAATCTTGGCCATTCAGTGGGACCGGCGATGAAGGCCACGCAGGCCTGGATACGTATATGGCCATGCAACTATCACAGGGTAAGTACAATTCAGACAATATGCCATGGGAACTGAGCTATTGGTCAAAATTATATCGCGCGATACGGGCTTGCAATCAATTTTTGGAAAACTCCCCACAGGCTAATGATAAATTGATTAAAGAGGGCGAGCTTGAAAGCTATCAAACGGATGTGCGCTTTTTGCGCGCTTATTATTATTCATTGATTTTGGAAATATATGGTCCCTTTGTTATCGTTGATAAAACGGTAGATTACGCTAATGAGGCCAACTACCCAACAAAACGGGCTACGCTGGAGGAATGTGTCAATTTCTTAACCAACGAATTAGACTTGACCATTCAAAAACTACCAAGCCAGGCACAGATATTGACCTCTGATCTAGGTAGACCGTCCAAAGCTACGGCCATGGCAACAAAAGCACGTATACTACTATGGGCGGCAAGTCCGCTAGTCAACGGTAACACAGAGTACAATAGTTTTGTTAATCCTGAGGGGCAACCTTTCTTTGGCAAAGGATACGATGAAAATCGCTGGAAAAAAGCCGCCGATGCCTACAAAGCAATTATCGACTTAAATCAATATCAATTGTTCACTTTGCCAGCCAACAAAAACTACAAAACTGTGCCCTTAGGTGACTTTCCGGGTAATACTATAGCTTGGCCAAATGGACCTGCCGGTATTGACCCTTATAGATCCTTCAAGGCCCTATTTAGCGGTGGTGATGACTATTGGAACACGGAAGTGATCTGGCAGGTAAATAGACAAAGTCAAACCTATAACCTAACGGCATTGGGATGGCCTCGAGGTCACAAAGCTTCCAATTCACTCAATAGTTCGCGTATAGCCGCCACGCAAAAAATTGTTGATGGCTTTTTTATGAATAACGGCGCAACCATCGAAGAAGAGAACCAGAAGCTCTATAAGGATTTTTCGACTTCATCCGCCGCCGATGGGTATTATATCTTGGGCGATGGTAGTTCGCTCAATTCGCCGATCCATACCAACTTTTTCAACGGAAATCGATTCCCTGCCGTACCAAACCGTGTACTGAACCGTGAACCACGCTTTTATGCTACGATCGGCTTTCACGGCCGCGGATATAAACAAGATGATAAGGTAGATCCATTTTATTATGTCGATTATAGACCCGAAACCGCCGATGGTTATTTTGAGACCGATCGCCCCTCATTACGTACCGGTTATGCCGTTGTCAAATACATCAATGACGATGATATGCGCATAGAAGGAACTTATGAAAAACAATACCCGGTATTCCGATTAGCGGAAGTTTATCTCTCTTATGCTGAAGCGCTCAATGAAAGCCAACCCGGACATCCGGATATCCTAAAATATCTCAATTTGGTGCGCTATCGGGCAGGGCTTCCAGGATATAACCAAGGATCTAAAGAAGAAATCCGAAATAAGATCAAACATGAACGCCTGGTGGAAATGGCGTTCGAAGGAAAGCGCTATTTTGATATCCGACGCTGGAAGGATGCTGAAAATGTCCAACGCGACAACTGGGGCAATCCCAAAGGATCAGGGGGGCCGGTGTACGGAATGAATTACAAAAAAGCAGATATTACTTTTTATGACCGTACCATTATAGATGGTTATTCCTTCAAGAAAAAGGACTATTTCTTCCCCTTACCGTACAACGATGTCGCCAACCATTGGGGTAAGCTCATCCAAAATCCGGGATGGTAACCATATATTGTATTATTGATTCTTATATAACATAATGATGAAATCTAATTATATAAAATACTTTTCGCTGCTTGCCATCTGCCTTTTTTGGGCAGCTTGTGGTAAATTGGATTATGAAAACAAGGAGTTTTATAAGCAGGAATTATATATCGTAAATGCTGAATCGACATCTGCGTCAGAGCGTTCCATCACAGCAATACAGGCTTATACATTCGTGGATACGCTCAAGATCCTTAACGACAACTATGATGTAGAACTTATCGAAGACCTCCGGGACGGATTCTTTGAGGTGAAGTTTAAAATCGGAATCGGTGGCTCACTCACGGCCGACAAAGATATTTCCGTCAACGTTGCCTTCGACCAAGAAACGCTCACCGACTTTAACATTGAAAACAATACAGCATATTATATTCCTGAATCTTCATTGTATAAAACAAACACACCCTATGACCCAGTAACAAAAACCTTTACAGTAACCATTAAAAAAGGTACAGCATCCAGCGCGCTTATTTTTGCGATACCGATCAAACGTACAGACAGTAAGGCCTATGCCAATTTTGCATTTCCGGTAAGAATAGTTGAAAGCAATAGCATGCCCCAGAATCGTTTTTACGATAACTTTCTGATTGCTAACCTCATTGTGGACGCCCAAAGGGTAGTCAATTGGTCCGGTTTTCCCATCCCAAAACTCCCAGAAGGAAGATACCATTCCGCACGATTGCAGGCTAACGCCGCAGAAAATAGTGTAAACGGTGTACATTATAACTATAAATACATTACACGGTTGAGTAACGATCCAAACGATAAAGGTCAATTTATGATCTGGGGAACCGGGTTATGGAGTTTTGAGGTATTTGGACTACATGGAAACGGTTGGATGTACAATAAATTATTTTTAAATGATGAGGCCTACGGTACTTACACGTTGGAGCCTATCGCAATCGGAGATAGTAGATTTCCTCAGGGCACCTTTGCATATGCCACAACACAGGGAACTAGCACTGACAACACCTATGATCCGAAAACCAAAACCTTGGTATTGCATTACAAAAATGTAATAGGTCAAGATTATACGGATGTGCTAACTTACATTGATGATAAATTGGACATCCGCGATGCTAATACATCATCTGGTCCTCGCAATTGGCAGTATGTAAGACAACAAGGCTATAAAAATTGGCTACCTATCGATGCAAAATAAAACAATTATATCTCATCAATTATGAATAGAAGATCCTTTTTAAAAAGTTCTAGTTTACTAAGTACAGCATTACTACTTGCCCAGTTCCCAAGCTGGGCAAGCAGCATCTTTGCTTGGGATCAGCCCCTGCATAATATTACTGCCGATAAGAGAATCAATCCCAAGTGGATTGAACAGCTCTATAAGCGGGGTCAGAAAACCCGTTATTACAAGAGCAAAAACGAATTACAATACATCGGAATGCCCGTCGGAGGACTTCACGCGGGAACGGTCTATGCCGGTGGCGATGGACGTCTCTGGCTCTGGCAGATCTATAATGAGACCTATGAAGGAATCAAGGAAGGTATAGAACCAAAGCTTGTACAATGGTATAATGGTCGCGAGTACGTCAATATCAGGCCTCGTGACGGTGCGGCATATATTGAGCCTGCAATAGCCGATAATTTAAGGGTACTGGAACAAGGCTTTTCTGTAACCATATCGGGAAATGGAAATGTCCAGACACGCGAATTACGTAAAGAACACTGGGATGAGGTCATTTTTGAATCGGCATACCCCAGCTGCAAAATCATCTATTTGGCAGAGGATTCACCCCTCGACATCGAATTACATATCTATTCGCCATTTATTCCATTAGATGCGGAGAACTCATCGTTGCCAATGACTACGATGCATCTGAAAGCAAAAAATAAGACCAAACACAAAGTTCAAGTGGCCTTTTGTGCCTGGCTGGAAAACGGAGTGCACAAACCTCGCAAAGAATTTAAAGGGGTTACAAAGCTTGCACAGGTAGTATCCATCGAAAATGTACAAAGTATACTTTATTCCTGTGAGGGTGTTCCCCAAGCCGAAAAACTGGCGGGAGACTATGGTACCATGGCACTTTACTGTGATGCCGTTGACGCTACCGCAAATGCTATGGTAGACTCCTGGCCCTTCGATCCGGCGCAAAAGAAATTTGGCAAAGAGTCAGCATCTGTGCCATTCGACCAGCTCCAAATCGGGAACATAATAGTCCAACGTGAGATCTCTCCGCAAAGCACCGATGCTGTATCCTATGCCATCAGTTGGCATTTCAACAATCCCCACCCTCTGTTGCGTGAAAAGATCAAAGATGCACAACAAGGCTATTGGTATGGCACCAAGTTTTCAGATGCTAGTGATGTTTTAAAATATTATCACCAACATAGAGACGATCTAAACAAATCTACATTAACTTGGGTCGAGACTTGGTACAATTCGACACTCCCCCACTGGTTCCTGGACCGTACACTGGTTAATATCGGCACCCTGGCTACTGCAAATACCTATCGTTTTGCCAGTGGTCGCTTTTGGGCTTGGGAAGGTGTTGGTGCCTGTGCAGGTACCTGTACCCATGTATGGCAATATGGACAAACAATGAGTCGCCTCTTTCCTGAACTTGAACGAAATCTTCGCGAAACTACGGATCTAGGTGTTGGCTTCGTCCCTGAAAGCGGGGCTATCATATTCCGCGCAGAATATGAGACTCGCCCTGCTATTGATGGTCAAGCTGGGGTGATACTCCGTTTTTACAGGGAACACCAAATGTCGGAAGACAACGGTTTTCTGGCTCATAACTGGCAAAAACTCAAAAAAGCTGTTCAATTCATCATCGATCAGGACAGAAATGGTGATGGTATGACCGACACTCCGATGGAAAATACACTTGATGCAGTCTGGGAAGGTGAGATTGCCTGGATCGTAGGTTTATGTCTTGCAGCAGTTAAAGCTGCCGAACTGATGGCAATTGAAATGAATGATCAGGTATTCCAAAAAACATGTGCACAATACGTCAGTAAAGGAATGACAGCAATGGATACAGAATTATTTAATGGAGAATACTATATCCATCGGCCAAACAAGGAATTTGGTCGGAAAAAACTGGGTTCCTATAACACTTGCCATATCGATCAGGTATATGGCCAGGCCTGGACATTTCAGGTCAATCTGCCCCGGATAAATAGCGTTGAGAAAACACGCTCGGCCTTAAAGGCATTATGGAACTATAATTTCACCATGGATGTAGGACCTTATATCCGAACGCACCTTAATGGCAGACCCTATGCCTTATCCGGTGAAGGTGGTATGGTCATGAATACGAATCCGAACAATGAAACTGCAGCTTATGGCGAAGATATGACATGGCAACTTGGTTACTTTCACGAATGCATGAGCGGGTTTGAACATCAGGTTGCTGCTCATATGATGGCTGAGGGAATGGTGGAGGAAAGTCTGATCTTGACTCGTTGCATCCATGAACGATACGATGCGGCAAAACGCAATCCTTATAATGAGATCGAATGTAGTGATCACTACGCGCGAGCAATGGCTAGCTACGGTACTTTTATAAATGCTTGCGGATACCAATATCATGGTCCTAAAAAACATCTTGGTTTTGCCCCACGAATGCAACATGCGGACTTCAAAGCCGCTTTTACTGCAGCAACCGGCTGGGGAACTTATCAGCAAACCCAGCGGTCTTCCTTTGAAGCTATGATATCCCTGACATATGGATCGCTGGGTTTACGGACTTTGAGTATTGGTCACCTTTCCAAACTGCCGCGCCAAACAAAAAATCTTAAGATAAGATTAAATGGTAAAGCTGTACAAGTATCGGAGACAGAAGTCATCCAACAACAGCTAAAATTAATTTTCACGAATGAATTGACACTGCAGACGGGAGACAAACTAAACATCACTTGGTCATGAAAAAGATAACAACCTATTTGCTTGGATTTTTCTGCTTTGGCCTCCTTATTGGCAGTTGCCAAGCGCCATTATCTCAGTCGACTGAGAAAACTGCGGTAAAAGATAGTAGCTGGCAAAATCAAATGGAAGCAACATTACCTCTATTGGGTCACCGCAACTGGATATTGATCGTAGACAAAGCCTATCCAACACCGAGTAGCGCCAATGTCACTATCATCAATACTGCACAGGATCTATCAGAAGTAGTACAACAAATGGATAGCCTATTGAAAATACAGGACCATATCCGACCGATTGTCTATCAGGATGAAGAACTTGCTAATATCGACGAACAACTTGTCCCCGGAGTGGATACCTTTAAAAAGGAAATTGGTACCATCTTCGGTTCAGATATCCATGTCATCCCCCACGCGTCTGTTTTCAAAAAAATAGATGACGCATCCAAACTGTTTAACATTGTCATTCTCAAAACAGCGTCCGTATTGCCTTATACTTCCTTGTTCATTGAGCTTGACTGCAAATATTGGGACGCAGACAAAGAACAGGAACTACGTCACCGCATACTAAAGAACAGAAACAAAAAATAAGTATTAACTACGAAAATTAACAAATTGAATTTCATGTTGGCATTGGTCATCACACTCATATTCTGGCGACCAGCTGTTGCACAGGAGATCAACAAAAGTATAAATAGGTTTTTAATCAATATCATATTAAACGGTCAATAATGTATTAGCTCTGTTATAATAAATCAAGCATTTTGATACTTGTGAGAAGCTCGATAATAATTGCAAATACCTTTATTAAAATATTCTTTAGCGTATCTTTCAACTTGATAAAATATGGGGTTGAACAATAATATGTTTATGAGGTATCATATTATTGAGATGATCAATTGGAGCTTTTTACTGAAACAAGAAGGCTATGGCGGGCAATGGAATTTTATTGATTTGCCATATCCTTTTGTTTTGATGTGTATAGCAAAAGAATGGTGCTACGGAAACTATCGGAGGACAACAAGTTATATGTAAGCGGTACGTGGGAGATACCGAACAGTCTGATATTTGCAATAAGCAAAGGATTTCACATGGATTTATAGATGTCCACTTTTTTCGAGTAGTCTTTTCCTAAAAGTTGTGGGACTTACACCATACTCTTGATGGAACATCTTGTTGAGGTGGCTGGTATCCGTAAATCCGAAGTCTAGCGCGATTTCGCTAATTCGTCTGTTTGTATGTATCAGTGCTGCTTCAATCATTTGGAGCCTGTAATGGCGGATATACTTTTGCAGGCTTTCTCCCGTCTCCTTTTTAAAATACTCCCCCACATAGTTTGGCGACAAATGAAAATAGGAAGCTAGCTCTTCAATCTTTAGTGCCCCTGGCCGTTTGATATTTTGGTGTACATATCCAAGCATTGACAATGGATGAGATGGTTGATAAGGATATGCCGTTTGAACGGATGCAATATTTCGTGCAGCGATGGAAATGACGGTGTTCAGCAACTGTTGGATAACTTCCTGATGATGGGGGCCTCCATTTTGCTGTTCCCTTAACAGAGCCTCGGTCAAAGCTCTTACCATTGGCTTATCAGTAACAGTTTTAAGAATACAGCCAGGCAAATGATCATAATTGTAAAAGATGTATTCAAGCTTCTGGACCCATTCTCTATACTGAGTTTTTAAGTAACTTTCATTAAATCTAATAAAGCAGAAACTCGTTGTTATGGCTATACGAAAGGAGTGCGAATCCTGTGGAAAAATTAAAAAAAGCTTATCGCTATCATAAGGAAGCTCATGCTCATTGATAATCTGAACACCACTTCCTTCCAAAATAAAAACCATTTCGAAATAGGTATTTTTATGAGGAACGGCAGTATACTCATTTAATGTGAGCAGCTCGATTTCAAATGGCCTATGCAATGTTTTTAACCTCATCCTGTTTTTTTACCGATAATACCTCCAAATATACCGATTTCAGACAGTAGATTGATGCAATTTTGAATCATCAAATAATAATTAAAATAAGATAATGGATAAAACAGTTTTCTTACTCCTTCGGCTGGGCATTGCCATCAGTTTGTTTGGACACGGTCTTGTACGGCTACCTAAATTAAATGCTTTCAGCCAATGGATGATGGCCAGTTTTGAAAAATCCTTTTTGCCAAAAGTTATGGTACTACCCTTCAGCTATGTACTACCTGTGGCAGAATTCACGGTGGGCCTGTTTCTATTGATTGGTTTGTTTACAAAACCTGCACTAATCATGGGAGCGGGAGTATTGCTTATCCTGCTTTTTGGTACAGCCATGATTGAGAACTGGGAAGCGATTCCCTCTCAGTTACTGCACCTTGCTTTTTTTGCCCTGCTGCTACAATTTATTCAGAGCAACTCTTGGGCCTTAGATAAACTTTTCAATCTTTAATCCATGACCACAAGACGCACATTTATTAAACAAACCGGAGCGCTTGGTACGATGAGTGTATTGCCTTTTGCAAATAGTTCGAGTAATCTCCAAGACAGATCTCCAGTAAAATATAATTCCAAATGGTCAGACGGCTCCAGATTGATCGTCTCCATATCCATGCAGTTTGAATCTGGCGGACAGCCCGACAATGCAGAAAGCCCCTTCCCACAGAATATGGAAAAGGGCTTTAAAGATCTTCCTGCCGAAACTTGGTATCAATATGGCTATAAGGAAGGTATTCCCAGAATGCTTGATAACTGGGACAGGCTTGGAATCAAAGTTACATCACATATGGTCGGTTCTGCCGTACTCAACAACTCGCAACTGGCAAAAGAAATTGTCGAAAGAGGTCACGAAGCGGCAGCACATGGAATGAACTGGAGTAAACAATATAATCTTCCTTATGAGGAAGAAAAGAAATTCATACAGGATGGCGTAGAAGCGATTATGCAGTCAACTGGATTTCGTCCCGTTGGTTATAACGCCAACTGGTTGCGACGTGGCGAGAATACACTAAATATTCTACAGGATTTGGGTTTCAAATATCATATTGACGATCTGAGCAGGGATGAACCTTTTATTATCAAAGTAAAAAACAAGGACTTTGCGGTAATACCTTATACACTTCGCTGCAACGATATCCAATTGATTGCTGGTGAACATTACTCAACCGATCAATTTGCACGGCAGGTTAAAATGGAATTTGATCAACTTTATCAAGAAGCTGAAACCAAGCGCAGACAACTGTCGATCAGTTTTCATGACAGAATTGGCGGAACGCCGCAAATGGTGAATGCCACCGAACAGATTATCCGTTACATGCAACAGCACAAGGGTGTAAGCTTTAAACGGAAAGATGAAATTGCAGACCTGATCTTGAAAGACGAAACTGCGATAAGGGAACATTAGCTTCTCAAATAAATAATAAAAAGCGCCACTTGGTTTAAAGCGGCGCTTTTTGTCCGTTGAGTTGTAATAGTCACGATATGACCAAAAAGCTTTAAACCGCCGACTCCTTCCATTTTTTGAAAGGCATTTCGAATTTGACTTCACCTTTACCATGAGTTCCGATTTCCCTCCACCCGGCTTTTCGGTAAAAACGTTCTGCTCTCGTACCGGGTGCGGTTCCCAGCCATACTGTATGTTCTGTTTGGTTAAAGTACCAGTCCAGCATAATATCGTGCAGTTGTTTCCCTATTCCCCGTTTCTCATATTCCGGATGTACAAATAACGCCCAAATATTATGTTCAGCCAGATCCACTATTGCAAAACCAACAATATTATTGTCAATTTCAAACACCCATCCTTTGCCTCTTTTTATTATAAAATCTTGACAGTCCTGATCAGTTACCAGACCTGGATCCGATAATGGATTTTCCTTTACAGTATTCCTTACTATTTGCATCTGTGGAATATCCGACACTCTTGCTTCTCTTAAATTCATCTATTGATTTTTATAGGTTATAAGACACAATGTACACAATTATTGGAATTTCTCATTTAGAAATTTTTCGGATCTAAAACGACTTTTGAACTTCCCCTCTCTTTTGGTAATATACAATTGGTCTAGATTTGATATTAATTGCATTGTCCGGAGTTGTATATGGATCAGGTCTACTACAAATTGAATAAATATCTCCACAACAACGTGCGCATACTTTTATCGTTGTGTACCATTATCGTACGATTCAAAAGTTCTAATGTCCGTTTTCGGACATCTAATAGGAGAAAACAAAGGAAATATGCTTTAAACCGGCCTTTTGACGTTGGCATTATAGTTGACCTCGGATAAAATATGTTTGAAGGATTCTTTATAATAGTTCGACAAGCTGTTAAAACTTACTTTATTTATGCTGTTGAGCTTCCTCAAAATAGTCTTACCTGTTTTCTCCCACAATGAGATCTACATTATATTGAATATAAATAAACCCCTATTTACTATTGCCTACAGCCTAGTTGGTTCGCCGAACTAGAATTTATCATACTCATGTGCATTTACAGCCATATAGGTATTCAATGCAACTATACAATCACTTACTGAAAGCTAAATATGAATCCATTACATCAGGTTATCGTTAAAACACTCTATTTTTCGGGCACACTGTCCATCGCAGAACTCAGCAAAAATATAGGAAAAAGCATACCTAATACAACCAATAGTATCCAGTATCTTCTTGAAAAAACATCATCACTTGTGAAGGCCTCGCGCCATCAACTGGCGGACGTAGAGCGACTAGTTATTCGTTGAACGGAAAGAATCTACCTTTTATATTGGCTATTACCATTGATCAATATAGCTTCACTATTACTTTATTGGATCTTTCAAACAACATCATAAAAAATTCCTCACAGGAAACAATAAATCTACAGCTAGACAGCAATCTACATGTAAGAATTTTGGAACGAATTGATCATTATTTAGCGGATCAATTAGCTGCAAAAATACTAATTGTGGGAATTACTATGCCAGGTTTCGTTAATTCGGCTAAAGGTATAAATACATCCTATTGCGAACAACATCCTCTTTTTAATATAAGAGATATAATTCAGCAGCATCTGAAACGCCCTGCATATATCGAAAATGATTCTGCAGCTATCGCCATTGCGGAGCATAATTTTGGCAAAGCCAAGGATACTGAAAATGCATTGGTTATCAATCTCAATTGGGGAGTCGGCATGGGCATGATTTTAAAAAATGAACTATTTAGAGGTAGTGTTGGATTCGCTGGCGAGTTTAGTCATATTCCGCTGTCGGATCAAAATAAACTATGTTCCTGCGACAAGAAGGGATGCCTCGAAGTTGAAGCATCTCTTCTTGCCGCGGTCGAGTGTGCCAGTTTAAAACTTGATGCTGGAGAGGTGTCAATACTCAGCGAACTATACCAACGGGAACGAAAAATCACATTAGATCAATTGATGGAAGCAGCTATAGGTGGTGATCAACTAGCGATTAATTCCTTTTCTAGGATAGGTTATATGCTTGGAAAAGGTATTGCTACCCTAATACATATTGTCAATCCAGAAAAAGTGATTATTAGTGGAACTGGTGCAAGAATCGGGCAGATACTGCTTCCGCAGATTCAGGCCGCTGTCGTCGAATTCAGCATCAATCGCCTGTCAAAACATACGAGTATTGAAATATCATCCTTACTCAATGTGCAGCTGATGGGAACGGCTTCTATAGCAATATTAGCATTAAATGGAGAGACGTTAAATATTAATTAATATTTAGTACTTATGTAGATTTCGGATAAATCTTTGTAACATCCCCATCTGCAGAGTGATTGAAAAGGCAAAAGCCTCACCAAGTATATCGTCTTTGATCGCTGGAAACCTTTTAATTAATTCTTTCACAAATTCAGCTGATGAAATCATAAAACTTCAATTATTATTGAAACAATAAACACCCCACTAAGGTTAATAGTACGGTTATCAACAGTAGTACATGACTAATATTGACAGCTCTGTTGGTTTCCCTATTTATTAACTTCCATACAGATTGAACAGGTATACTAAATATATACTTGAGTTTTATAATCGATGTGATTATGATCGTTGTTACCTTATTTTAAATGTTGTCACGACAAAACCATGATCAGAAGGGTATAAAATTTCTTTACCATTCAGTTTTATGGTCTCATTAAAAAATGCTTGATAAGACTCAGATTTTATCGCTTTTAACATTGGACTCTTGTAAAATATATAATCGATCCGATGGTTATCATTTTCACCTTTCGTATGCCATGTAATACCTGGATGTGTGATGGGATTTGAGTTCAAGGTTCTATAAGTATCCATCAATCCAATATCTGCCAATACTTTTGTTGAATACCAGGGGACCACCAGATTATTATGCATTTTCTTCGTATTCTTGCCCCAATCCAAATGAGAAGGGGTATTTAGATCTCCACCAAGAATCATTGGTATTGAATCCGCTTGTGCAGCATACTTTTTTAAACAGGGTAATACCTTTTGTATCATTTCGTATTTAGCACCCGATCTTTCCCAAACAAGAAGCTCTTCGGCTGTTTTACCCAACTTTTCGGGTTCGTTTTCCCATGGTAAATAATGAAACCAGTTCGAGAAAAATCGGATCTTTTGGTTTTGGATGATAATTTCTCTTCCGCCCAGATAAAAAGGAAATTCAGTATCAATCCGTTCCCCAAAAGGATATCTTGATATAATTGACAGATTAACTTTCTTATCATTTAAGGCTGTTCCTTCAGGAGCAATTAAATGAAAATTGTAGCCTAAGGAATCGGCTATTTCTTTACCAGAACCGTAAGTTTCTACCATCAATATGACATCCGGATTTATTTCTCTTATAATCTGTACCGCATGTGCTTTGCCGTTCTCGCTATCATTGGCTCCGTGCAAGATATTCCATGCCATCACCTTAAAGGTTTCAGGTTGCTTTTGAGCTTCGCCGTTAAAACAAATAAATGCGAATATTAAAAAGAGAATAGTGAACTTCATTGTCTGTTTTTATTAATTTAAAAATTTTAGAAGATTCATAAATGTATTTCAGAGCCAAGATTAATCAAAAAAATAAATATGTACAAACATTTAAAATTCGACAAAAGCAGCTCTTTATAACCAAAGCTGATGTTAGCGAAAATAAAAATGTGAACGGCTTTCTATGTACAGATAGAATTATTTAATATTATCTGCAAATATCTTTTATGCCAATTCCATCTCTAGGGTTTATTCCCTTTCAAAGACGCGTCAAATTATGATTTTAGATTGTTTTTGCCAATTTTTGATAAAAAAGAATTGACAAATGTCATTGACCTTTTTCATTTATAATCAACATGTTACGAAATACCACAGTTGCGAATAGCTGCAGCTATTACGATGGACAGTTTAATAATCAGTAAAAACTACGAAGTGACTTTAGCAAAGGGAATTTATTGACCAATGTCAATCTTTTTTATCGGAAAATAGAAGAACTTAGATAATACATTAAATAGAAAAAAATATAAACAGAATTAAAAGGAATGTTATGAAAAAGATTGCTATTAATGGATTTGGCCGCATCGGACGTGCCGCTTTAAAAATAATAACTGAAACTGCCGACCTTGAGGTTGTCGGAATCAATGATCTGATGAGTATAGAAAATGCTGCCTACCTGCTAAAATATGACAGTAATTATGGTAAATATGAAAAAGATGTACGCATCGAGGGAGATACACTTGTAGTCGATGGAAAGGCTGTTAAATATACAAGCATAAGAGAAATTGAAAAATTACTCTGGAAAGATATTCAAGCTGATATCATCATCGAAAGTACGGGTATTTTCACGAACAAAGCCGATGCTGAAAAACATTTGACGTCCGGAGCAAAATTTGTAGTCATCTCGGGTCCTACCAAAGATACGCCTACGGTTGTCCATGGGGTAAATACTGAAGATGGAAAGGTTTCTGTTTTTTCATGCGCAAGCTGCACGACCAACAATATCAGCCCGATCATCGAAATATTAGGAAGAAAGATAGGAATCAAAAAAGCAATTCTAAATACCACACACGGTTATACTGCTTCACAGGCACTTGTAGATGCTCCTTCAAAAAAAGAACCGCGTATGGGAAGGGCTGCAGGAATTAACCTTGCTCCTGCTGCTACCGGTGCTGCGATAGCGACTACAAAAGCACTTCCGCAATACGCCGGAAAGTTTGACGGCATAGCAGTTCGGGTACCTGTTCCGGTGGGATCCATATCCGATATTACTTTTATTGCCGAAAGGCTCACAACGATCGAAGAGATAAATCAAATTTTGATCGATGAATCTAAAACTGATCGCTATAAAAAGGTGCTAACGGTAACAGATGAACCCCTTGTATCTACAGATATCATCAAAAGTCCGTTTGCAGCGACAGTTGATCTGGAAATGACAAGAGTTGTCGATGGCGATCTTGTGAAAGTAATGGCCTGGTATGATAATGAATGGGGATTTACCAATCAAATGATTAGACAAATACAAGCTATTTAAAGCAATCGCAATGAAAAGCTGAACATAAAAGACCTTTCAATAATTTGGAAGGTCTTATCTTTTATAATTAATATCTTTGAGGTATGAATATTGAAAACATCGGACAACCTTTCCTCAAAAAATTTCCTGGAGATTTTTCCAATAATCCTGTGCAGAGAAGCACACCAAAAGTTTTATTTGCCACGATTAAACCTGCTGGGTTTGACAAGCCTCAATTAATTGCTTTTAACGAGACTCTTTCTGAGGAAATAGGACTGGGAAAATTTGAAGCAAATGATCTTAATTTTCTGGTGGGATCTCAGCTTCCCAACAATATTCAGTCCTACGCGACAGCTTACGCTGGACATCAATTTGGCAACTGGGCAGGACAGCTGGGGGACGGAAGAGCTATTCTCGCAGGTGAAATTACCAATGCAGCGGGTAAGAAAACAGAGATCCAATGGAAAGGAGCTGGTGCAACTCCCTATTCAAGGCGTGCAGATGGAAGAGCTGTATTGCGATCTTCTGTACGCGAATACCTGATGAGTGAAGCCATGTACCACTTAGGCGTACCCACTACCAGAGCTTTGAGCTTGGCCTTTACAGGAGAAGATGTTATTCGGGATATCATGTATAACGGCAATCCACAGTACGAAAAAGGGGCCGTAGTGATAAGAACGGCCGAAAGCTTCCTTCGTTTCGGGCATTTTGAATTGATGTTTGCCCAGGGTGAACACAAGCTATTGCAGGATCTGCTTGATTTTACGATTGAAAATTACTTCCCCGAAATTGTTTCATCCGATCATCAGAAATATAAAGATTTTTTTGAAAAAGTATATACCCTGACGGCAGACTTAATGGTAGAATGGTTCAGAGTAGGTTTTGTTCATGGCGTAATGAACACAGACAATATGTCGATCTTAGGTTTAACGATTGATTATGGTCCCTATTCCATGATGGATGAATATAATTTAAATTTCACTCCGAATACAACGGATCTTCCGGGAAGAAGATATGCATTTGGAAAGCAGGGACAGATTGCACACTGGAATCTATGGAAACTTGCGAATGCCCTTCAGCCAATAATCAATGATGAGAAATTCCTAGAAAACACACTAAATAATTATGGTGCTTATTTTTGGGAGGCCCATGACAAAATGCTTTGCAAGAAATTCGGATTTGATGGGCTCAGAAAAGAGGATGAAGACTTTTTCACCAACTGGCAGGGCTTAATGCAGGAGTTGGAATTTGATCATACTCTATTCTTCAATCAATTAGAAAAAATAACTCCAGATACGGATCTAATGGAACATTTCAGCCCGATAGCTTATACTATTTTAAATGAAGAAAGGCTCGGAAAACTTGCAGACTTCATTCAACAGTACCAATCCCGTCTGCATTCAAATACAATTTCAAAGGAAGAATCCCTGGAATTAATGAAAACGACAAATCCTAAATTTATACTGAGAAACTACCTGCTTTACCAGTGTATTGAAGAAATTAGTAATGGGAAAACAGAGATGCTACTCAAACTAACTCAGGCTTTAGAAAATCCATACCAAGAACTATTTCCGGAATTTTCTGTAAAGCGCCCATCCAGCTATCATGACACCGCAGGATGCTCTACACTTTCATGTAGCTCATAACAATAACCTATTTTTGCTTCACAAGCATTGAAAAAAAACAGTCAGTGAGAGATTTTGGCATAGATATAGTACTGAAATAGAAACAAATAATCGCATAATGAATAAGCTATACATTATCCTCGTTCTTCTTATTCTCCAAGGCTGTACGATGCATAATAGTAACATGACACCTGTACAAAAGCATAAACACAAAATCTACGATGATGAGTCAGTGCAACAAGACTATGTTTCTATTTTAAAAACAATTTTGTCTGATGATTCGGCTGCTATCAAGCTGAAACGTGAGGGTGAGCAAACTGCGTTCATCCATCAAAAGTTTAAGAGAGATTCTATCTCTTCTATGCATGACAGGAATTATGTTTTTTACAATGTCGATCCACAGAAACTGATGAAAATGCTAGGTAATCAACCCAAAGACTCTCTGGATATGCTTGATCAGATGAGCGACAGAAAGGAAGTCATCCCAATTCCAACCGCTATTGAAGCCGCGTATACTGTAGATGACGCCAATAAATACAGGATGAACCGTAATCAAAGCATTTATTATCTTCATCTCCCTATTATGGCGTATAACAGGAAAAGAGCGTATGTTCCGGTTGATTATATATGCGGTAGTTTATGCGGAAATGGTAATGCGTTTTTGCTTGAAAAAGTGAACGGTCAATGGGTAATTATACGACGTTTCTTTAATCTCTGGATTGCTTAAACAAAGGATCCAACCGTAACATCAAGATTTTTTCAAACGCTCGTTTTCTCTCCTTATGCTCTTCCACAAGTCTTATTTAATCCACTTTTACAGTTTCCCAATTTATGGCAAGCGCCAACCCGATTTGTTTATCCTAAGCTGTCGGCTGCTGCCTTTTTTATTCTAAATTATAAAAGCACTGACTTCCTATCGCACCGCCACCATATTCTAGCACAAGCCTGTCATGTACCTTAATGTACATGCAACCGTCGTCGTAACGCATTTTTAAGCTATCGGGAATTGGTTTGTCAAAAACATTGAAAGAATACATTCCCATTCCACTTCTTTGAAAACTTATTCTACAAGGCTCTCCACTCGCAACTCCGATACAATTTGCTTGATCTAATTTCTCTTTAAGAGTTTTTAAAGTTTCTGTTGTCCAACCAAGTTTTTGTAATAAGGTATCTGCTTTACCTGAATTAATTTTTACATCCCAATTATTTTCGAAATTGCCTTCCACCTCTACATGAAAAATACCTACAGTATTGTTGTTCTCAAATTCTATATGAACAAATTTTTCAGGCGGGACTATTTTGTTTATATAATTTTTGACTTCATAAATCTCAGCCTTTTTTTCTTCAAAGTTTTCTTTTAGTTCTGTTACCGAATAATCTTTATCAAAGCCTCCAAAAGTGGCAATAGCTACACAGAAAAAAACTACAAAAATTGCAAAAATTACCCCCCCTATCCCACATAAAATCAAAACTGCTTTTAGAATACCATTCATTTGTCTGTTGTATATTGTTTTGATAAGGTTATGGCCCTTTCTCAAATTTACGCAATTCTCGAAATATAGGGTTTAATCTCTTTAGATAATTTCATCCGAATTTATTTTTCAGGGAATCTTGTTGTTGGTGTCCCGCACTTCTTCAATCTGGATATTTTTTCAATAAAATAAAGGAATAACTAACTTTGGGGATGCATACAATTGATTTCAATCTGTGGTGAAGGACTTTTTGGCCAATTACTGGTCTTGTTTTAACTTTATTTTTACTACTTAATTTATAGAGCCATAGTTTGGCTGATTAGGAAGTGTGTAAGAGAAGAACTGGCTAAAACAGAAAAAAACGCCCAAAAATCTTGAGTTAAGCAAATTGAAATAATGTCAGTCGCAAAAGCTTTTCGATAGTATTTGATTTTAATTGACCGCATTAAAATAAGATTTGGTACAAACCCAGACTAGGAGCAAAAAAGTACTGTTTGCCTTTTAATGTTACGGTTTTGGGCATTGTTATATCATCGCACTTAAAGCGTTGTTTTTTCAGTTCATAATAAGCCAAATAATCTGGACTGGGCAGTTTGCCATTGCGCCAACCAATCAAAACATCGTCATCGAATTTAGGGATTTCAGTTTTTGCTATATCAAGTTCGCTTTTAAAAAGATCTGTTTGTCTAACGACCAAGGTCTGGTTGATTACTTTAAACACATCGCAGCGCTCTGTGTTCACGATCGTGTAGGGACAAGGTTTGAGCCCATACGGTTTCAGCATTTCTACCTCGTATTTATTTAAAGCGTTCATCTGCAAGCTGTCGTTCAGATCTTTCAATTCTTCTGATTTTTTGCGCAGGCTATCTGCAATAACCACCGTTTTAAAATCTTCTTGTTTTCCATAATCTGGATAGAAAAACTTCTTGCCGTTGAAATATAGATTTCCTTGTTTATCGATGTAAAATGGCTTTTCCCAATCGTAAATCTTTTCAAAAAGCATATTTTTATCTACATCAATAATCTTTACGGGCGAGTTACTGTTGTCGGGGTTTAAAAGTATTCTATCGTCGTTTAAAAAAACTAGACTACTTAAGCCAGTCATATCAGTAACTTTTCTGAACTTGCTTTCATCTTTTAGCAACTCAATCAGTTGAGGCACATCTGGGTGTTTATCTTTTTTAGGGATAGGATTACAACCTAAAAACATAAGTGATGCGAAGAAAAGAAGGTATCTCATAAGCTATTCTTTCGTATAATTTGATTTTCCATTTACATCAACCGGTTCACCTAGATACTTTGGTTTTCTGCCCCTTATAATATCCAAAACGGCTTTGGTGACGGATAGTTTTTCCCGAAATGCATAGTATTTATAACCTGGATAAACACCCCTATCTGCACTATAGCCGAATGATTTTATGCCCAATTTATCGCCTAGATAAATACATCTGTTCAGGTGGTATTTCTGAGATACCAAGATTGCTGTATCAACATGAAAAATATGTTTTGCACGGTACATAGTCGAGTAGCTATCAAACCCAGCATAGTCAATGAAAATTTTTGTGGTATCGACACCGTTTTTCTGACAATATAACTTCATTACCGTGAGCTCATCGTATTCATCTCTTCCGTTATCTCCCGACAGCAATATTTTATCCACTTTATTATTTTTGTACAGTGAAATCCCAGCATCCAACCGATCTTTTAAATACCTACTGGGTTGATCTCCGTTTATACCAGCGCCAAAAATGATGACTACCTTCGTTTTTGGCACATCTTTAAGTTTGGTGAAAATCAGCTTTTCGGTTTGGGTTGTTACGTTACTGTTGGTTAACAAAACGAAAGCTAGAGCTATTAGACCTAGGATGATAACCGGTAAAAGGAACTTTTTAATCTTTTTCATGCGTTTGATTTTGCAACAATTTATAAAAATCGGTTTCTTTGCCTCTTCGGCAAAACTGCTCACAAAGCTATTTAATAAACATTCCATTAAGCAACATCTTATCATTAAAATTTAAGGTCACTTTATAGGGTGAAGTTTTAATTTCGATATAATTGGCGAAATCAACCGGATGATAGGCTATTTTCAGCTTTTTTAACAACTTTAGCACTTCTTCAAATTTTAAACCTGGTTTTAGGCCATTGTCAAATGTGATATCCACCTTTCTAAAGTCGTTGATGGCGTAGCCATTAATGAAGTTTTCCTTTGGATTATCGGGATTGCTTTTGCTTGCAGCAAAATAAAAATAGAAATCGTGATAGTTATTCTGATAATAGATTTCGTTCGTTTTTCCGGTAGTACCATCAAGTTCTATTATTCGTTCAAAACGTTTGTTTGTGGCTGATTTTAAAAAGTCTTCTTCCGTTGTTCTACCCACAATCACTCCATTAATGTTCCAATCCTTCTCAATTTTTATCGTAGGTTTCTCTTTCACATCTTCTGGCTTAGTCGCATTTTTCATCAAGTCTGCCATGTATTTTTCATTATTGCATCCGCCAAAATCAATTAAACCATTCATAATATCCCAGTAGCAAGTTTTAGACAGATCGGTATTGTTCAGTAGGATTAACCTGCTGTAGTCTGGAGCATAAAAAATAAATTTATTTTGGGTCTTTATATTCCAGTACAAACCGTTGTCGGTATTTGGATTTTTAGTACCCTTACCATATTTAGTCTCTAGTTTCTTTAAGATATTGGTCTGTATTTCTGGCGTTTTCAACTCAATTCTTACACCATAGATTTTACGCTTTGCATCGTAATTTTTTAAAGCTTCATTTAACTCTTTGGTATTTTTAGCTTGCTTGATGTCGATATGTCCGCCACCAAGGCGTGTAATGCTATCTGTTTTCAGTTTCTCCGATTCGATTTGAAAAATAATCCGCTGGCCTTCCAAATTAATTCCATCGAAACTATATCTCTTCGATTTCTCAACTTCCAACAACAAACTAAAAGGATACTCAACAGTTTCTACACCAATCAATAATGCGTCATCAAAGCTGCTGATTTTTTCAATCGGCTCGTTTAAGTTCAATGTCGCTAAATCTATTTTTTCATGACTTTTGCAAGAAAAAATTAAAGGTAAAATGGCTAGTAATAATAGTTTCTTCATGTATGATTATTCTAAAATGAAATATACTAATTGACAATGTCAGCTTTATTTTATACTCAAATTTAACTGTAAAACCTATAGGAAATTAAACGAATTATAATTCGCTGGAGACAAATTATCATCCGTAGGTATTTGCGGTTTTTTCGAAATTATCACACCTCGAAAAATATGTAGCTATTTTTTGCTGTAATGCTTTCCATCTGAGTTGATGTCTAGAATGAAGTGTAATCAAAACAAAAGTTTTTGACCTTTCCAACCTGTATTGCGAAGAAATTGCTCCCATGTAAAGCTTTGAGGATTTACCTGTCTACTCCATTCCAGATCACGTTCCTTACCGTAATACCCATACTCAATAACGTAACTTGCCATACCCAAAATCTCCCTCACCAAATCATCATTTGCCTCAAATTCTGGAAAGTGTTTAAGCATGTCCTCTTTTGTATGTGCCGAGGCATACTCAGCCTTTTTGCCTGTAACTTTTGTGAAAGTTTCCACTATTTCCCCAGGGGAGATCATATCTCCTACGACTGGAAGGGACTTACCTGAGTATTCAACAGGATTGGAAAATATTTCCAGAACTGCTGCTCCGGTAGCTGTAAGCGGATCAACAAATGGCGCCCGAAAATCTTTGGGTAAATAAATCGGGAACACAAGGCTGTCTCCTTTTACTTGCGGCGTATAAAATTCAAGCAGATTTGTGAAAAAGAAAGCCATGTAAATAAACGAGCTTGTCACGGGCAGCGTTCGGATATATTCTTCGACCCTGGCCTTGTCTGTAAAATGAGGGGCAAACAATTTTCCGCCTGATATTTTATCCACGTTTTCCAAACTGCTGAAAATAACATGCTGTACACCAGCTTCCACGGCAGCATCCGCCAACTCTTTCCCTAATTCAAATTCGTGGGTAGCTGGCGGGGCAATGTTTGGCGTCATCAAGAAAACGCCATAAGAACCCTTAAATACTTCTATAAAAGCCTTTTTATAGCCAAGATCAAGAGGCAGATTCAGCAGTTCAACTCCCTGCTCTGCCAGCTTAATCGCTTCTGCTGAATTGACCCTGCGGGTAATGCCTCGTACCCGATAAAGTCCACTTTCCACAAGTGAACGAGCGGCGCTCAAGCCTTGTTTGCCCAGCACACCAACGACGGTGATTATTGGTCGATCATCGTACTCCAAAGCGTCTTGTTTTTTTAATTTTGATATCATTGTTCATTATTTTAATTAACTATAATTTTTATAGTTGCAAAACTAATTTTAGCAAAGTAGATTTGCAATAACTATCAAAATAGATAGCTGCAAAAAAAAAACAAAATGAAAATTGAATGTACCAGTGATTATGTAAAACTGAATGAGAAGAGCTACCCTTGTACGGTGAGTTTGACAATGGATTTAGTGGGAGGAAAATGGAAAGCGGTTATTCTGTATCATTTAAAGGACGAGGCCAAGAGGTATAGTGAACTTCGTAAAGAAATGCCATCCGTTACAGAAATGACATTGAGCTTGCAGTTGAAACAACTGGAAAAAGATGGGTTAGTGTCCAGGGAAGTATATGGTAAAAAACCTCCTATCAAAGTCATCTATAAATTAACCGATTTTGGTCAATCATTTGTTCCGGTTTTGGAGGCTATTACAGAGTGGGGTAATAAAGCTGTCAGTGAAAAAGGCGAGTTTGTGCAGGCAAAAATATAGCATCCTGTTTCTGTAGGATGATCTTGGACAAGATCATCACTATTTTCATTTCATATCGTAGGCAGTCTGGCAGACAGGAGGTTGGTTTTGAAAAGCAAAAATCAAAAACAACTTCATCATAGAAATATTCATCATAAGCTGACAGTTTAATTTTATTGATTTAAAAATGTTTCTGTCCGAATATTTTGTTTATGCATTTTTCCCCAATCCGAAAGTGCTATAATAACGTTTTTGAGGGTTCTGCTGTAATCTGTGGAAATATACTCTACAACCACTGGCGTTTGCTCAGCATGCACAACTCTTTTGACAAAACCGTTTAATTCAAGGTCTTTCAGTTCATTTGAAAGCACTCGCGCGGAGATCCCCTTAATATTTCTTTGAAGCTCATTAAATCTGATATTCCCGTTTTCCTGCAGAACAATAATAATCTTTAATTTCCATTTTCCACCGATAACATAAATTGCATCTTCAACAGAGGAAAGATTTTCGGAACATTTTGTAGCTGTAATGGGCTCCTCTAAATGAATTGTATTTTCCATGAGATTCGACTTTAAACTAACCTAAAGGTTACTACTAACCTTTTGATTACTACTAACTTTTAATAAGCTAATATACATAATTTTGTTAAAGAAATTTTAACAAAGAAAAATGAAAAACATACTTCACATTATTTCAAGTCCAAGAGCGGAGGTATCTGCAAGTAGAAAATTAGGAATTGCTGTTATTCAAAAAATTCAGGAAAAGTATTCCGATAGCATTGTAAAAGAACGCGATCTTACAAAAAGTAAAGTTCCACTTTTAGAGGAGGTGCATATAAATACGTTTTTTACACCCGCTGAAAATCATTCTGAAGAACAGCAATCAATCAGCAAATATTCGGAAGATTTAATTTCGGAATTAAAGGAAGCTGACATTATTGTCATTGATTCTCCAATGTACAATTTTTCGGTTCCCGCGACTCTGAGAGCTTACTTCGATTTTACTTCAAGGGCAGGATATACTTTCAAATATGATGAAAATGGGCCAAAGGGCTTGTTAAACGACAAGAAGCTTTACATCGCTTTTACCTCTGGAAATATCTATTCGGAAGGCCCTTACCAAATATACGACTCCAATATTCCTTACATCAAAAATATCTTTGGCTTTTACGGTGTTTCTGACATCAGTGTTTTCCGCGCAGAAGGTCTTTCAATTCCCGGAATAATGGAGACATCACTCGAAAGAGCAATCAATAACATTACCATTGATTAATATAAGATCTGATCAGAAATTAATCCTTGTCATTCAAATTTTGACAAGGATTTTTATCTGGCAGAGCAATCAGCGGTTAACAAGAAAATCGCAAATGTATTAAATACAGTTTCTCTCCTGCCGTATAAATGCTAGGATGGGAAACAATATAATGCTGTCGTACACGCTTTAAGATTTTATATATTCGAATTAACTAAGCTATTTTACTCACTCCTCGGATCGGGTTTTAAAGGCATCTTCGCACAGCGGATAACTTCAATGGATGGACATCCATATTCGACAATGACCTTGCCCTCGATCAGATAGATCCCCGCTCCTCTTAGGGGATATTTTACGAGTGTTTGTGGGAAATGTACGGTATCAAAGAAATGCCCTTCAGTGTCCAGGAAGGTTCCGAATTTCATCTGGTCGCCACGCTTGGTCTTCACAAATTTCTCACAGACAAAATCGCCGACAACGCGTACAATTTTACCCTTGTGAAAATGGAGTTCCTTGGATGGCATATCACCACGGTAATCGCTTTTGGCAAGGTCAAAGAGCGTCCCTGTCACACAAAAACCAATGAGCTCCATCTCATCGTAATAGTCCTCCAGGATATCTTCTTCCAAAGGAGGAAGAATCGGTTTGCGGCTCTCGGTCTCAAACAGGGCCATACCTACCCCAGCGGGCTTGTGTCTGCTCATCAACAGGTGGGCCTCCCACAGCAATTCCTTCTTCCCTAGCCCCGTAAACCGCAAAGCTCCTACACGGATCAAAATAATAACCTGTTCGAGCCCAACCTGCGTCCTTTTGACAAAGTCCTCCATACTCTGATACATACTATTTCGCTCACTTTCGGCTATAATCCGATGGGCTAATTTCTCTTCCAGATGCTGCAGACAATCAAAACCGAGATAGATATCCTTACCCTTGATCGAGGTATTGAAAATCGACTGATTGACACAGGGCAGGCAAATGGTACCACCAGATACGCGCGCTTCATTGACATAGACCTTACGATTGTAAAAACCACCATAATTGTTCAGTACAGCAACCATAAACTCCAATGGGTAATAGGTCTTGAGAAACAGACTCTGGTAGCTCTCTACCGCATAGGATGCAGAGTGTGCCTTGTTAAACGAGTATCCGGCAAAGCTTTCCATCTGCCGCCAGATCTCCCAGCTGATTTTTTCATCATAGCCTTTAGTTTTGCAGTTGGAAAAGAACTTGTCCTCGATCTCAAGTAGATGGTCTTTGTTGCGATATTTGCCCGACATCATACGTCGCAGCACATCGGAGTCGGCCATATCAAGCCCACCATAGGCATTGGCGATTTTCATTACATCCTCCTGATACACCATAACCCCGTAAGTCTCTTCAAGCTGTTCCTTGAATACAGGGTGTGGATAGACTACTGTGCTGGGATCGTGATGGCGACGGATGTATTCACCCATCATGCCTGAACTGGCGACACCAGGGCGGATAATGGATGAGGCTGCCACCAGGGTCAGGTAATCGTCACAGCGCAGCTTGGTCAGTAGCTGTCGCATGGCCGGGCTTTCGACGTAGAAGCAGCCAATGGTATTGGCTGATTTGAGCTGTGCGGCAATATTGTCGTCCTCGAAAAAGCGCTTTGGATTGTCGGTGTCAATGACAACGCCCAGGTTCTCCCGAACAATGGTGCAGCAATCTTTGATATGGCCGATACCGCGCTGGGAAAGGATATCAAATTTTTCAAAACCGATATCTTCGGCAACATACATATCAAACTGCATGGTGGGTAGTCCTTTGGGTGGATTGTCCATGGCAGAATAACATGTCAGCGGCTCCTCGGAAATCAGTACCCCACTGGCATGAATGGTTCGTTGATTGGGAAAATCGGCCATGCGGTTATACACGCTCAAAATAGTATTCGTGACTTCATTTTTATTGAGCATATGCTCCGGCTCGTGCACCAGTCGGTCGATCTCTGTTTTGGGCAGACCGTATACCTTACCGAGTTCACGTAAGATACTACGCGACCGAAATGTACTCATGGCACCCATCAATGCTGTATGACCGGTCTGATAACTGTTAAAAATATACGCATACATTTCGTCCCGCTCATTCCAGCTAAAGTCGACATCAAAATCGGGTGGACTCTTCCGCTTCGGATTGAGGAAACGCTCAAAAGGAAGGTTGAGGGCTATGGGATCAACATCCGTAATCCCGAGGCAATAGGCCACGGCAGAATTTGCTCCTGATCCACGGCCTACGTAATGAAAACTACGACTACGCGCATGGCGACAGATATCATCGGTAATAAGGAAATAACTCGAGAAACGCAGGTTTTCAATGATTTCAAGTTCGCGCTGGATACGATCGGCAGCAAAGCTATCATTTCGGCCATAACGTCTGATAAATCCCTCCATGCAGTACTTATGCAATAGCTGCTTATCGTTGTAGCGATTGTCGGTAAAGGTCGCTTTATTCTTGACACTAGTAAAATCAAAACTGAAGGAACATTGTCCTAGTATACGGTTGGTATTGGTCAGCAGTTGTGGTAACTCGGAAAATAGTTGCATCAGCTTGACCTTAGCAACAAAGACTTCATCTTCGGCAGCGACCTGCTCCCTTTCCAATTGGGATATCAACAGATTGTTGTCAATAGCTCGTAGTTGCCGATGCAGGGTATAATCAGCTCGGCGGAAACTAACGGGTGCGAAGATCACACAGCGGTCAAGCAGCTTCCGCTCCAGCAGTTGCGCGCGGGTGCGCTCACTTGGGCGGATACCAATGTATTCAAAGTCCCGCAATTGAAATGTATTGATCCGGCTAAAGGGATAGATCACAAAGACCTGTTCAAACTCGGGTGCACACTCGGGTGTGGCACGGTTTTCCATATTGAGCTTGGTCCGATATTCGTTGATCTCCCGAAATCCCTGTTCGTTCTTGGCGATGGCGATGAAACAAAGCTGATCACCATCACGGAATTCCATGCCTGCAAGGAGATTGAGTCCAGCCTCACGCCCCATTTTAATAAAATCCAGCGATCCCGAACTGTTGTTGATATCGGTCAAAACTGCAGTATCATAACCACCTGCCAGCATCCCCGAAATAAGATCCTGTAGACTCAGTGTGCCAAATCGTAGGCTAAAGTAACTATGTAGATTTAAGAGCATACTCCCCTCCTTTCTCAGGTAACGGTGCACAGATACCTTTCATCAGAAATTCGGCACCATAACGTTTTCGGATCTTGTCCATAGCCTGCATCAGGTTGACTTCGTCGGCACTATCATCAAAAAGATGGGTCTGATAGGAACCGTAGATCAGTCCTGAGAACTTGATCCCGATAAGCCGTATCAGCATCCTGCGGCTATACAGTTTCTTAAAAAGGGAGAGCACAACTTCCGTTAACTTTCGATCGGAGCTGGTATAACCGACCTGCAGCTGCTGGGTATGGGTATCGAAATTGCTATAGCGGATCTTAAGGGTGACACAACTCGTCAGCTTCTGATCTTTCCGCAGATCGAAGGCCAGTGTATCGACCATGCTGATCAAGGTGCGGCGAAGTACATCCATATCGATGGTATCCTGCTGAAAGGTGTTTTCCTTGGACATGGACTTTTGTTCACGAAAAGGTACGACCAATGAATCGTCCAGACCATTGGCTTTACGCCAGATGTTGATCCCATTCTCGCCGAGGACTTTCTGCATCGTGAATACTTCCATCTGCTGTAAGGTTCCGATCTTGGAGATCCCCATATTACGCAGCAGGGTAAAAGATTTATCCCCGACCATGGGGATCTTGCGGATGGACAGTGGAGCTAGAAATCCTTTTTCGGTACCGCCTTGAACTTGCTTTTCGCCACAGGGCTTGGCTGTCCCCGTCGCGATCTTGGAAACGGTCTTGTTGACGGATAATCCGAAGCTGATGGGCAATCCTGTTTCTTTGATAATCCGCTGGCGAAGCTCTTGTGTCCATTTCCAACAGCCAAAAAAGCGATCCATTCCCGAGACATCAAGATAATGCTCATCTATACTTGCTTTTTCAACAATGGGTGTCTCCTCTTCGATAATCTGCGTCACGATACTGGAATACTGACTGTACATATCATGATCCCCCCGCACCACAATCGCTTCGGGACACATACGCATGGCTAGCCGCATCGGCATAGCGGAATGTACGCCAAACTTACGGGCCTCATAGGAACAGGATGCAACTACCCCACGGTCACTGCTCCCCCCTATGAGCACAGGTACTCCAATAAGCTTGCTATTCTGCAAACGCTCGACAGATACAAAGAATGTATCTAGATCACAATGTACTATACTCCTTTCCATGTTTTTCAATTCGCTATCCAGCCGTTCCGAACGACTTTTATTTTCGGTAGTTGCTGTATTCAAAATTACTAATATTATTAGCAAACAATCAACACAAGAGATTGATCTAATATATATCACACTCAGGATCAATCAGATAATTTGCATGCTATAGGGATTTAAATACGATTTGTACGGTTGGTTTTTACGAAATAAATTATCGGTATCGTAATTTTTAGATCATCAATCTCTTAAATTCTTACTAAATTGTAAAAAAGATACAAACCACACCACAGTTTTAACTAAAGACCTCATTTTTAATAGACCAGAATAAACGATCAAATACAATGAATTCGAAAGAAACGCTATATAGAGCACTAAATTCCAAAACACTTCAAGGAATTTTAACAGCCAGCATTTTCGCATTCCTAGTTATTGGCTTCTTGTCTTCATTGATGCCCAAAGATGTAGGTATACTTGTTTTTTCAGAGTAATGGAGCATATTAAGTTATTAAGTGAGAGATAGTCTATGTTTTCTTTTGTAGTGAAAAGAGCTAGTTTTTTAAAGGATATCCCTTTAGTCGCCTTTATATTTGATAGTCTGATGAGATTTTGGACGTTTTTTACCAAACCCGAATGAACTGGAAGAAGATGTGGCGCGGATGCCCGAAACTACGATTGGAATACATACATATGGTGGGACTCAGTTTAATTATAAGGGAAGAGAGTTTGCACATGTACACAGTAATGGCTTATTGGACATCTTATTAAATAAAGAGCTAAAACAATCCCTGATGCTTGAAAGAAAAATTAAGGATCATCATGTACTTAAAAATTCAGGATGGATAAGTTTTCACCTTCACAATAAACAGACATAGGCTATGCATGTTACCTCTTGAACATGGCTTACGACCGTGTTAAACAAAAGTAGAATTTTGTATATCATCTAAAGTAATTGAAATAGGTTATAAAGTAGGGAAAACAACCCTCCAATCATAAAAAAATACAATATTTTCTTAATGGCCTATAACTGTCTTGAGAGGAATATTTAAGCATTATTCCCAAGAAAACCAGGCAGATCGCTGCAATATACCTTAACATAATTCATTATTAATTTGAACAAAACCTAATCTAATATTCATAGTTAATCACATTTCTAGTCTTGAAAACGAGATAGTCGTCCAATGCCTGATTTCCAGAAATGTGGATATATGGATTTTCGTTTGAATTGTTTTAGAGCTGGCAGCATGTTTTTAAGGATAAATTGTTATTTTAGTTATGGTATATAAAAAGCTAATCAAGAACCTATACAAGTAAGCCTCTATAGCGAGCAAAAACAAAACTAGATCAACAAACTTATTATGATTTATGGCTCAAATGAACCTATCAATTGAAATATTAAATTATGGACTCCAACTATCCATGGAATTTGGAAAAAATTGGTTAAAACCTATAAATGAAAGGCTGGAAATTAAATTTCCTAATCTAAATAAGCAACAACAGGAAGAATGCAATCTGATCTGCAAGAGGGTACATCAAATTGCACATAACTACGTGGCCGAGAATCCCATTCGCTCCGATTCAGGAGTTGAATTCGTAGCGTTCTACCAATTCAAACAATTTATACTCGCAAAATATAGCTGGCTTTCGACTGCAAATTTACAGCGTCTTTACAGTCAAAGTTGTTATTACGCCAGTAAATAAAAATTTAATCAATAGCGTTCCCCAGTTATCCTGAGATCTGAAAGAACGAAGAGACAATAATCCGTGGATTCACCTTTTTTTCGTTTTTTTTTAAATACTCTTTATCTGCGATATAAATAGGTTTTCGAATTTCACAAAATAGGATCGATTGATCTTTATTCGTAAGCTTAGTTACTTTTATTATTTCTATTTCCTTGTCGCTTTCTACCCTAGCAATTATCTCCTCTAACTCTTCTTTTGTATACTAGAAATAAGCATATAAATCTTCATTTCCAGGGCGTTTAAAATAGATTTCGGCAGCCTTATCCCAAACTACCATGAATCTATGAATTTTCTTCAACATTTCACATCACGACTTCGACCTTAGTTTTGCAATTAGACTACATATATGAATTAATTTGCATCCAGCAGGGACGATCACATACACCGGTGATGAAAATTCTTACTTTTACAACATCTTTTAATCCACTGAAAATGTTTATATTAGCAACAGCAGAATCATTAGCTTAATACCGAAATAAACCAATTGTTAAGAAAATGGAACTTAAATTGCCTTACATCGACCCTGCAGATTTTGCAGCTACATTGACCAACAACTACAGCTTTGGGAATAATTGTGCATGGAACTCGATAAATCTTATGTTTCCAGAAAATGTTGGAGAGGGTGCCCTACAGTTGTATATCCGCAACGATATCCATTATTTTAGAGGGAAATGGAAATTTAAGGAAGAATCTATGTTTATCTCAAAGGATCAAGTGGGCAAAAAAGGATTAATAGATTTTCGCGTCAACAAAAGCGGGCAAATACATTCCGCTTCAATTGAAGGTGACAAAAGATTTGAATGGGAAATCACTGAAGTGGATGGTTTCCGTTTTTTTATTCCTGAAAAATACCTCAATCTCCATAATGGCCGATTTCCAGATCATTTTGAAAAATACTGTTACAATAATAACATCATCAACCTACAGAAGCAAATATTAACGTTGAGTCCGGATGATATTCCCAGCGCAATGTTGTTAGAAAGCAAAATGCTGGAATTCATTTATTACTGGATCGATTATCTGCGTACCGAAGAAATAGATCTCCACTTTGATGATATATCCAATCGGCATCTTTCAGCGATAAATAATGCTCATGAGATTGTACAGAATCATATCAACAAAACGCTCTCAATCAAACTGCTTAGTAGAAAAGTCGGGTTAAACGAATATGATCTTAAGAAAAATTTCAAGAAAATATATGGTTTACCGATTCATCAATACCATATCAAACTACGTCTTGAACAAGCCCGTGAACTTATTAGAACCACAGACCTACCTATTGCAACAATCAGCCAAATAATAGGTTATAGTAATAGAGGGCATTTCTCTGGCTTGTATCAACGTTTTTTCGGCACCTCCCCATTACAAGATAGGCTAAATTCAGCGCATTAAAATACTCCCATTTCGTATCAAAGCATTTCCGTTTCGATACAATACAATTTACTATGTTAACATAACTTTATAACACATTAGGAGACTCCTTTTAGAGTACTTAAAACTAACCAGTTATAAATGTATGTTTAATCTATCTTTAATTCTTGAAGATTCTGCAAGACGCTATGCAAACCATGTTGCTATCTCCGATGGCAAAATAGAAATGAGTTACACGCAATTGAATCAACAGGTAAACCGTCTAGCCAATGCATTAAAAAATATCGGATTAATCTCTGGCGACAAAATCGCGATGTCCGTACCAAATATCATCGATTTTCCAGTGATCTATTATGCTGTACTTAAACTGGGCGCTATTGTTGTTCCACTAAATATTTTATTGAAAAAGGATGAGATCCTATATCACTTGGATGACAGCAATGCAAAAGTATATTTCTGTTACTCGAACGAAGAAACTTTACCTATCGCCGATCAATGTTTTTATGCGTTCAACAAGGCATCTCAATGCACACATTTCATTACACTAGATCAAAATATCCAATTTGTTGACGAACGGATCATATATTATAATAATTTTATAAAAAGCCATTCCAACGAGTTTACGAGTGCACAGACTGGAGCAGATAACACTGCTGTTTTAGTCTATACATCCGGGACGACTGGCCTCCCAAAAGGTGCAGAACTTACTCATTTCAATCTGTTCTGCAATGCTCAGCTCGTTGCGGATCTCTTTGAAACAAGTAATCGTGACGTACAATTACTGGTATTGCCCCTATTTCACATCTTTGGAATGACAACACTGATGAATGCCGGGATCTATAGGGGCGCAAAACATGTTCTGGTACCTCGATTTGATCCGCAGACTATTATGGAAATCATTGTACAACAAAACATCACAGTTTTTGCTGGTGTTCCTACCATGTATTGGGCGCTACTCAACTTCCACCATCAACAGCTTAGGGACGAAGATATCAGTAACAGTTTACGACTCTGCGTCTCTGGAGGGGCATCCCTAGCGGTCAAAGTATTACAAGATTTTCAGGATCGGTTCAATGTTCAAGTGATTGAAGGGTATGGAATGAGTGAAGGCTCTCCGGTCGTCACTTTTAATGATATCCGTTTAGGCTTCAAGCCAGGATCTATTGGACTCCCGGTATGGGGCGTAGATGTGAAAATTATAGATCAGGATGGCAATACCCTACCGAACTATGAGACCGGGGAACTGGTTTTCAGGGGACATAATGTTATGAAAGGTTATTATAATAAACATACCGCAACAGAAGAAGCCATTGAGAATGGTTGGATGCATTCGGGTGATGTAGCTTATCGGGATGACGAAGGTTTCTACTTTATTGTGGATCGGACAAAAGATATGATCATTCGTGGAGGTATGAATGTCTACTCAAGAGAGATAGAAGAAATTATGATGAAACATCCAGCAATTTCTCTAGTTGCTGTTATAGGTATCCCCGATGAAAAACTTGGGGAGGAAATAAAAGCAGTTGTAGTTCTAAAAGAGCAGGAGGAAATCTCCGAAGATGAGCTGATCTGTTGGACAAAAGATCGTTTGGCGAAATATAAATATCCCCGTGTGATCCACTTTGCCAATGCATTGCCTATATCCGCAACCGGTAAAATTCTCAAAAAAGAACTGCGGGCTGTCGACAATGAAAAATTAAATAAATAACTGACTAAAATATTGTAACAATGAAAAGAAATCTGCTATTACTGATCAGTTTGTTAACCTTATTTGGATGCAAAAGCAGCAAACCTATACAACAGCTCCCTCAACAACAAGAAAGCCGGCTAATGGATGTTGCTTATGGCAAGCACGAACGCCAGATCATGGATGTATTCCTTCCAGCTAAAAGGAATAAAAATACACCTTTTGTCCTGCTGATCCATGGCGGAGCATGGACAATGGCTGGTAAAGAATATATACGAGACTATCAGGATACTTTATTTCAACATGGTATTGCCGTTGTTAGTATCAATCATAGATATGCAGATCATGCGGCTATTCATTATCAACAAATGTTAGCTGATATAGATCAAGCCCTGGATTATTGTATAGCCCATTCCTCGGAGTGGAACACGCGTAAAGATGGTTTTACAATGACCGGGGTCAGCTCTGGCGCCCATTTGGCGCTCTTGTATGGCTATACATCGTCCAAGCGGATTAAAACCATTGTTGAATTTTGTGGTCCTGTCAATTTAACTGATACCACGACACTTGCTTATTCAGAAAAAGTCGGGCTAAAAGATGTCATTGTAAAAATGACAGGGCATACTTATGAATCAGGTCAACCATTGGACATTAGCTTTTACAAGTCTAGTCCCATAAAACACATCAAAGATATCCCTGTGCTGATAGTACATGGTACAGCAGATCCAGTCGTCGACTTCTCACAGTCCCAACAGCTCAACGATTCGCTTTCCAATAGGAAAATTGTGCATGAGCTTGTCCGTATAGAAGGCGCTGGTCATGATTTGAATATGACGGATAAGAACGCTCGAAAACGCGTATACGGAGCAGCAATACAATGGATACAACAGTATGGTCACTAAATATATATATATGAAAAAGATTATTTTTATCACATGTTTGGTCTTTGTTAATCTCTTGGGGATTCGGGCACAAGATAAGTACACAGTCCGCCCGCTTACTCCTCAAGAAGTAAGTCAGAGACTTCTCCCCAAATACGCTCCATTGGCATTGATGCCCCTCACACAGTTGGAATATGAAAATATCAAGTCCGTAAGGGAGAAAGAAAAGCAATCCACTATACCGCTATTAACCAATGCAGATAGTGTGGAGATAACATATCGCAATGTCCCCGGTTTGAAGGCGGGTGATCCTGACATTCCAGTTCGGATCTACAAACCCAAATACAGTGCTACTGCCCCAATCTTCTTATGGTTTCATGGTGGTGGGTTTGTCTATGGAAATCTGAACGGAGACCATAAGCATTGTGCAAATATGGCAATACGGGGAAAGGTTGTCGTTATTTCGGTAGATTATCGACTCGCACCTGAACATCCTTACCCAGCCGCAGTTCACGATGCATATGCTGTTTTTCTATGGAGTATTAAGAATGCGAAAAATTTTCAGGGGGATACAACACGAATAGGTTTGGGTGGCGGTAGCGCCGGAGCTGGTGTTGCTGGTAGCATGACTTTATTGAATCGCGAACGAAAGGGACCAAAAATCGCCCTTCAGGCTCTATTTTTTCCTCCTGCAGATATAGATACAAATCACGTTTCCGTACGTGAGCTCTGGCAAATACCAGGCGTAAAAGGAGCTGATATCCCCTACCTATTGAAACTGTATATAGGCAAAGATTATGCCTCCAATATCCCTAAGAATGTATTGCCCGGAATGACCGATAATTTCAGCCAGTTACCCCCTACATATATCGCAACCTGTGGTGTAGACCCTCTGCGTGATGGTGGATTGGATTTAGGTGTTAAACTGATCAAAGCCGGTATTCCAGTAGAACTGCATAATTTTCCCGGTTATCCACATGGTTTATTGCCTGATAGGGTATTTCCAGAATTATACAGTTTTATGTATGAATACTTCTATAAACCTATAAAATAATTTTCAAAAATTACTTTGCTCAGAAAAAGATGAAAATAGCTATTTATTTAATTTATGCCTTGCTGCCCTTGCTATCTTTTGCGCAAGTACCTGGCAAAGAAGGTAATCTTGAAAAAACAATCCATGGATTTTCCCAAGAGCGCCTCCAACGTATTGATCTGTTATTACAACAGTACGTCGACAGTAGTTGGATAAAAGGTGCAGCTGCTCTATTGATTCATCATGGAAACACCGTTTATCATAAAGCTTTTGGAGTAGATCGGATAAAACCTAAAAAGAGTTTGGACAAGGATGCGATCTTCCGAATCGCTTCACAGACAAAGGCGATTACAAGCACCGCCGTTATGATGCTCTATGAAGAAGGTAAATTTTTATTAGATGATCCAATCTCACGCTATCTCCCCTCCTTTGCTAAACCTCGTGTATTAGATAAGTTTAATGAAAAGGACAGTACATTTACTACTGTACCCGCCAAGCGCGAGATTACAATTCGCGACCTGCTTACACACACTTCTGGTTTAGATTACGCCCAAATTGGATCGCCACAGATGCAAGCAATCTATGCCAAAGCAGGTATCATCGCCGGATTTTCAAAAACTCCCCTACTACTTGAACCAATGATTAACAAATTGGGGACCTTGCCTATTATCCACCAACCTGGCGAAAAATTTACTTATAGTTTGAGTATAGATGTATTGGGAAGGTTAGTTGAGGTCACTTCAGGAAAAACACTCGATCAATTTTTCAAAACTCGAATTTTTGAACCATTAGGAATGGAGGATACCTATTTTGACTTACCCACAGAAAAGCAACATCGACTGGTCCAAGTTTACACAGAAGATAAGCAAACTGGAACAGTCATGCCATGGGCTGACAATACTTTTCCGAATGTCTCTATTGACTATCCAATTAATCACAATGGACTCTACGCTGGTGGGGCCGGCCTTGTATCAACATTAAAAGACTATGCCCTATTCCTTCAAATGCTATTAAACAAAGGTATCTATAATGGTCATCGTTTACTATCACGACATACGATAGAAATAATGACCAAAAATCAGATCGGAGATCTTTCTTTGGGGGACGATAAATTTGGACTTGGTTTTCAGATCACTTCAAGTGAAGGCAATGCGAAATTGGGTCTATCAGAAGGAAGCATCTCTTGGGGTGGATTCTTCGGAACGACTTTTTGGGCGGACCCGCGAGAAAAAATAATTGCACTACTATTTATACAACAGTGGCCACTAAGGCACAACGAACTCGGCGACAAATTCAAGGTGTCAGTTTACCAAGCACTGTTATAATGTCGATATCACCAATTATAACCGCTATGAAAACACAATCAATAAATTACAAAAATTATCTTCTCATCTTATTTTTGACCTGCGCCTTCACGTTCTGTTTTGGACAGTCAAATATCCTCTCAGGGAAAATAGAAGATACTGGTGGACAACCGATACAGGGGGCTACCATCAAAATTAAAAACAGCAATTTGGGAACTGTGAGTGATCATCTGGGGGCATTCCAGATAGCAGGGGTAACGAGTAGGTCTGTTATACTACAAGTTTCCTCCATCGGTTATTTCAACAAAGAGCAACAGGCAAGTCCTGGGCAAAATACAACAGTGATACTTACATCCGAAAACAACAAGATGGATGAAGTGTTTGTGACGGGAACTTTTGACAAACGCAAGCGTATGGACGCTTCCGTTGCGATCAGTACACTAGATGCCGGACAAATAGAACGGGTAGTCCCATTGAGTGCTGCCGATCTCTTGAAAAATGTACCTGGGGTGTTTGTTAATTCGTCACTAGGCGAAATACGCAATAGCGTGGCCAGCAGAGGCATCACCGTTGGGACACAAGATGGTAGTTTTGGTTACGAATATGTTTCCATGCAAGAAGATGGTTTACCGGTAACCAACACGACATATTTCAATTATGGTCCTGATTTTTTCCTCCGTCCTGATGCAACCTTATATCGATTGGAAGCTGTACGTGGGGGAACTGCATCTATTACCGCAGCCAATGCCCCTGGAGGCGTTTTTAATTACGTATCCAAAACTGGAACGGATCGTTTCGAGGGTGAACTGAGAACAAAATATGGTCTGGTCGGGATCGATGGACGGAGCTATGCCCGTGTTGATCTGAATATTGGTGGGCCATTGAAAAATAACTGGTTTTATAATATTGGTGGTTTCTACAGATATGATGAAAGCGGCAGATATCCTGGATATCCCATGAATAATGGCGGTCAGGTCAAGGCGAATGTAGTCAAGAAACTGAAAAGAGGTACGCTTAAGTTTTTCGCGAAATACTTGAACGACAAAAATGGTTATGTCCAGTTTATTCCGACAAAAGATTTCGACAAACCAAGACCGGCCCAAGGTTTTGACATTAACGCTACGGTGTTGATGCCAGCAGTTGATTATACCTCGCAGGATTTTAGATATGGTGGTTCTATTTCTTTTAACCCAAAGAATCTAGTCAAAAGTAAATATCGTTCAGGTGGTGTCAATTGGGGACAACAATTGGGTGCGGGCTGGACCCTTAATAATGCGGCACGTTATTCAAGCAATGATATTCTCTATAACACACCTGGTGCTGTCACAGCAATGAGTACAACGGACATGACGAGCTATTTTTTAATGACCGGACAACAGGGTTTGGGAATCGGTTCCTATTCTTTCAAAAATGCCAAAACAGGAACCGAACTTATGCAGGTTACTTCAACGCTAGGTTCAAATGGATTACCAGTCTACACAGTTAACAAGAATGAACTTCCTGGACAGGACCTGCTGCCCAATTCCATATTTATGACCACTTTTGGTGCATATAAAAATAACGTCAAGGAATTTGTTGATCAGTTTTCTTTTCAAAAGGTTACAGATAAGATGAATTTTACACTGGGGGGTTATTATGGCTATTCAAATGTAAGACGTTATTCAGGTATAGATGGTATTGCGCTTAGCACAATTGAAAATAGGCCCCAGCTGATTTCACTCGAGTTTACTGGCGCGACACTCGCCGGCACGACGGGCTTACATCAAATAAGTAACAGTGATGGCATCGCGCAAGCGTATGGCGACAATGGTGCCTCGCTGACATTCAATGCTAAACAAAACCAGGCGGCCTTATTTTTTGGCCATACCTGGTATATAAATCCACAGTTGACGTTTGACTGGGGTCTCCGTTATGAAAATGTAAATATCAAAGGATATAACGAACGTATCTATATGAAAACTGGACTACAGGGAGGTACAGATGGAAATCCCAAGACGTTTTACGACAACAATACTGTTGACAAAATAACAAGGGTAGATTATGATAAGACTCTTCATACGGTTTCTTTTTCCGGTGCATTAAACTATACCTTCAATACCAATATTGCACTCTATGGGCGTTATTCTCAAGGTAAAAAAGCACCAGACCTAGATGTTTACTTCGCTACCAATAGACCTGAAACAATTGGACTGCTAAATCCCCAAGAACGTACGACTAGACAAATAGAAGTTGGATTAAAAGCTAAAACAAAAACGCTCAACATCTTTGTCACACCATTCTATAGTGTTCTTAGCGGTGTACCCAGCGGGCAATTTCTGCAAGCCAGCGGCGGCGGATTCTATACACCTGAGATGTTATACGGAAAATATAGAACGATAGGTGTGGAAATCGAAGCTGAATGGAAGATCGACAAGCACTTTAACATACGTAGTATAGCTACTCTTCAACGTTCTAAAATAGTTAACCTCGAGTCATGGGTAGCCAATAATCCTGGACCTGAAGATGATACTAAGATTTCCTACTCAGGCAACGAAACAGATAATAATGCTCGCACTATTTTCAATCTCACGCCCACCTATCTTAATGGAAAATTCTATACTTTTATCACCTGGTCCTACCTTGGAAAAAGGCAAGCTAATGTGGTCAACACATTCACCTTGCCCGCCTTTTCTCAATTTGACCTTGGAGCGGGTTATGACCTCAGCAAAAGCGTAAAACTAAGTCTCAATATCAATAACTTATTAAATACATATGGTGTAATGAGCTGGGTAAGACCAGGAGGTATATTGGAAACATTGGAAGGCAATAATAGCTTTACCAAAGAGCAATATACGCTCGCTGTTCAAAAACAGTCACCCTATGCGACAGTGTCCATTCCACCACGTGCATCCTTTCTAACAGCCACTTTTCGCTTTTAGTCCCCTAGTATCATTGTTTACTAGAGTTTCAAATAAAAATGGTACCGCTTCGATATTGAAACGGTACTATTTTATCCTTTATTTTTATTGTTTCTGAGTATCAACGCTTAATTTTCTTCCATTAATAGGATTTGAACGAGCAGGGTTGCCATGAGGCAACTTCACATAATAGGATGTATGGTAACCATTACCTGGTCTAAAAAAATCGGTGGATATAATCTGGGCTCCACTATTAAAAGCAGCATCTGCCCTTGTATAGTCATTGATCTTTGCTTCGTATGTTTCGATATCTGAACGGCTACGAACAATATAACCTTGTTTTACAAGATTTTGAATTTCATTTTGACGAACTAGCGCATTGTCCAACAGGATAAAAGATGCAAAACTATCATTGGGTTCAGACTGTACAAACATGATACGTTTTTCAAGATTGGGTCTGTCTTTAACATAAGCAGATTCCAGATTCATCCCAGCAGTCGCCGGAAGTAACAAGAAAACAAATTTTCCACGGGATGTTTTAATGGTTGGCCAGTTGCCAGAACGCACGGCCTCACGTAACGTTGTATACTGTCCACGTACATCATCTGGGGTAATAAGCTTGTCTTTTCCCAATATTTCGATAACTTCGGCATCCAGCTGATCGAATGCCTTCTCGTCAAATGGAAGAACTTCAGCGCTATTCGGAAAGATTGGTATGCCTTTGTCCTTTGCTTCGACCATAATAAAGATCGGAAGATGACCGGGATGTCTGTCGGACCAATTTCTTAACGCTTTCAAGCCGCCTCGGAAAGTAGCATAATGCGATCGAAAATCAAAATCTGCAATATGGAGCATCTTGAAACCTGGCTTTTCCAAATCTTCCTTTTGATAGGGCGCCAGATCCGAAACACCCATGCTATTTAATACCTCGTACCCAGCGGGCTTATTGAAACGATGTCCTGTAGGGTCATAATAGACATCCATTTCTAAACTCCGAATACCACTGTCGAGCTGTACATCAAAAGATGGGTGATCATATTTCAAGCCTTCGCTCATCGTCATCGGATTTGGATGAAACTCCTTAAATGACGCAAGCTTGTCCGCGGGGATTAATGTGGTCATCTTTTCCATCATTTTTGCAAAAATAGGGTCAGCATAGGCGGCAAGACGTGGATCCACAGGCCTAGCATAACTATTATGCGTACCAAGCACCTGAATCTGATTGATCTTTAATGCATTAAGCTGTGGAAGCTCGGATTGCTGAGCATGAATAACTCCAGTACCTAGTACCAGGGTGGACAACGTTGTTAGGATAATCTGTTTGAATTCCATATTTGTTATATTTTAAAAAAGTTTTGCACTGATCCCCACTTGACCACGGACAGAATACCATTCGGCTTGTTCGGCACGATCGTATACACCATGATAGTAGCGCACCGGGGCTCCAGTAATGTTATTTAACTCGGCGAATAATCTGAATTTCGAGTTGATACTATAGGAAGAAGAAAAGTCTACCGAAAAATTGCTTGAATACCAACGGTAATGCTCAGGTCCTGCGACCTGACGAATGGCATCAAGATATTTACCTTTATAATTGCCGGCAATACGTGCCATAAACTTGCTATTCTCATAGATCAAGGAGACATTGAACAAGTGTTTTGCCTGCTTAGGAATCACGCTTTCATCTTCTATCAATTTTCCTTTGTCAAAGCGCGGAACTTTCGCTTTTGAGTCTGTATAGGTATAGTTGGCATCTACTCCAAATCCTTTCCATATTCCTGGCAGCTCTGTAAATCGCTTGGATATACCGGCTTCAAAACCTAACAGCCAGGCATTTTGAAGATTCTCGGGCTCATTTACATTGAATAAAACACCATCAATATCTTGTGTAGATTGATTGGAATAGATCAGGTTGGAAAGTTTTTTGTAAAATGCACCTGCCGAAAACATACCTATGCCGCCAAAGTAATGTTCGGCCATGACATCAAAATTGCTAGCGAAAGTGGGTTTCAAGTTTGGATTACCACGGGTGATGACACGGTTGATATCGTCCTGTGTCGTACCGGGATTGAGGCTACCAAAATCGGGACGGGTGAAACTTCGCGTGAATGCCAGCCGAATAATATCATTCTTCGTCGCATTGATCTTTACATGCAACATTGGCAGAAAAGCATTATAGCTATTGTCCTGATTGATTGCTTCTACTTTGGTCGATTTGTCTGCAAGCGTGGATACTTTGTTGCCTGAAAAAGTAACTTTGTTGTACTCGTTTCGTATTCCTCCTATAATGGTGAGCTGCTCTGTCAATTTAAATTCAGCAGAACCATAAATTGCATATACATTTTCCTTTCCACTGTAGTAGTTGGCGGCACCTGATGCGTTGCTAGCTGAATCGACGCGGAATGGGTACAACTTGTTTTCGGCAATACCCTCCGGTGATGCAAGTTGCCTCACTGATGCCATAGCTACCTGATCAATAAGCACATTGTTGTAGGGCGATCCTATTTCGGTCAAAAAACCACCGCGATAGGGATAGGGTTCAGTACCTAGGCTGGCTAATGTTGGAGCAGCTCCAGAGATACCGGCTACATAAATACTATAGGGGTTTTCTACCTGCTTATCCTTGTGGATAAACTTTCCACCAAATTTAACGATCAACGAATTGCTAGGTGTATATTTCAAGTTTACTCCAACACGCTTGTTGCGTTCTTGATTTTTGCTCCTGATATTGACAACTTGCGTTAATTTCATGGCTTCTGCGCTAATCGCTGTAGTGGAAGCAAGATGAGGTAGGATATGGTCAATATAGTCCCCTGTTCCATCTGGCGAATCCATCGCGAGGTATTTCTTTCCATCTGGAGCCAAGCCATCATAATCAACCTTTTGGGAAAAGGTTGCCATTGGATAGTAATCGGGGTCCTTAAATTTAAAAGCAGACTTATCCATGCTCAGTGCCCAATCCAATCCAAATCGTTCTGAAAAACTGGACTGTCCGCTAAGCTCTCCAGAATAAAGGCTTGTATGGTAATCTGCGGCTCTGGTTGTTATGGTCGCTGTTTTGGTATTAAAATAGAAATAATTCTCACGGACACGCTGAGCGTCCATATATTCGCTATAGAGTCCCTTAGCCATGATTTTGTGTCTTTCATTGAATGCATATTCAAGTCCGCCGTTAAATCCCATTGTACGCCGGCGTGCAATATAATCCCGCAATTGTAGATCTGTGATGGAAAAAGCCTGCGTAGCATTACTGTTCGAAAAATCATAGTTTAGGTTATAGCGGTCCTGGGCAGCTGTTCGGTCCCAAATTACTGCAGAAAGGATATAACCCAATTTTCCCTGCGCAACACGGTCGCCAAAGAGGATTGAACTGTTGTATGATCCGCGTTGAGATTGTCCGTTATAGCCGCCAGCCGCATTGATATGGAGTGTACGTTTTAGGGGAGCTGCTTTGGTAATAAAATTGATCGACCCGCCGATCGCATCTCCTTCCATATCCGGAGTGATTGCTTTTGATAGCTGCACATATTGAATCATCTCTGAGGGGAAAATATCCATCTGAATCCGTCGATCTGCATAGTCAAGACTAGCGGAAGGAAGCCGGTTCCCGTTTAACAAAGACGCACTCCACTGAATGGGTGTGCCACGTACGGAAACATATCGCCCCTCCCCTTGATCTCGTTCAATGGAAACCCCTTGAATGCGTTGTACCGCTTCGGCAGCATTGCGATCGGGTAATTTACCAATAGCATCCGCCGCCAATACTTCCATAATGGCATTTGCCGTTTTTTTGATGTTTAATGCCTTGAGCTGAGAACCAGCTGAAGAACCGACAACAACAACCTCGCCCAGGCTATTATTGGATGGATGCAATTTGATTAAGCCCAAATGAATCCCCTCGTTCGAAACAAGTGTATCTAAGGCGAATGCCTGATAACCGGTGTAGAAAACAGCAAGTCGAACAGGTCCCTTTTCTTTTAAAATCAATGTAAACTTACCATCGAGATTTGTTTGTGCGGTAGACTTCCCGACCTGTATTGTAGCACCGGGCAATACCTCGTCGGTCATTGAAGTGACAGTCCCTGTAATTTGTTGCGCCTGTAAAAAGAATGACATCAACGAAATCAAAAAGAGTAATGTTCTTTTCATATCATGTAATCAATTTTTGTTATTTGCTACGAAATTGATATTTCATGAGATACCTGTCGTCTTTCTCGATAAAGAAGTACGATCAATTAGCGCTAAACACCACAAAACACTCATTTAATGGTATTTACAAGTATTAACTTTGCATTAAGATTAGGTTACCGATAAATTGATACGCCGATAGCGACGTAGAACACCGCTTTCAGGATTGATTAATACACGTTCTTGCAGTCCGATGGACAAGAATATTCACTTAGGTATTAACTAGGTTATATTGTGGTTTCGCCTTGAGATAGGCCGAAGGCGTGCAGCCCTGAACCTTTTTGAAATATTGATTAAACGAGGATTTTGAATGGAATCCAGCCTGAAATGCCATCGCAAGTATATTGATGCTCTCTCCTTTGCTTTTGTACAGATCCATTAATGTTACAACCTCCTTAATTCGATACTCATTGACATACTGATAAAAGGATTTTTCCTGGTACTGATTTAACGTCTCGGAAAGATGGTGACGTGATACATCGGCCTTTGTAGCAAGAATATCTAATGTGAGACTTGGATCTAAGAAGATTTTATGCTGGGACATCAGATTTTCTACCTTCGCCAAAATACCTACATAGTCTATACCGACATTCTTTTCATTTTCCTCCGCAGATGGATATCGGGATTTCACCATCGAGCTGTCCAACCGATCTTCATGCTGATGGTCAATAATATGCAGTTTTGCTTGCTCCTGCTGATATAAATGAATATACAGAAAGGAGCTTACTTTGACATAAATAATAGATATGCAGATAACCGCCAATATAGAATAGATAATCAGACGGAGCCACAGATGGATAAAATTAAAATAGATGGATATATCAAATAGTAGAGTCCAGATGGAGATGACCAAAAATGCAAAGCCAACAAACAGAAACAGGGAAGCGGCCAGCCTAACCATACGTTTTTCAAGTTTCCAAAATGTCGGTATCGTATGTGTCTTAGCCAAAATTTTTATTGGGTACACGATATATAATATCGTATATGCATAACCAGATATCGAATTGTACAATTTGATGAATGGTGGTAGTTCGCCAGAATGGCTGATCACATAGGCAGCAATCCAAAAGTAACCGACAGATGCACCTATCGATGGAAACATCGCCAAAAGAATATCGATGGGCTTTCCCTTATGTTCGAGAAAACGTATATAACACCATAACAAACCAGGATATGCCAAGGCGATAAATGTATTGAATTGCTGATGGATTTTTGAATTAGGCCAAAAGACGTTCAATGCAAAACTGATTGCCAGATGCAAAAAAATGGAGGCCAACAAATAAGAAAGGATATTATCATGCTGCCCATTATTTTTTTTGTCCTTCAATAAAATTCCCAAAGCCATTAGTGCTTGGGTTGCCCCTACAATAATAATATAATTCACGTTCTTAAGCTGTTTTACAAAGTTAATAATCAGGTATTATCAAATTGTTAAATGTACTTTCAGCAAGTTCTCTTTGCCATTTCCTATTATGTGATTTCTTTTCAGCTTCTTATTTATCAGAATTAAGCTGTAACTTAAACGCTTATAACGTTTACAAAAGCTCAAGTTCAACATGACATTTCTCCGTAGATATCTTTCTTTTATCGCCTGCATAGCTACCCTACTATTTTCCATGAATGGATTTGCTCAAGAGAGGACTAAAACAGACAGCACAGTAATGGCGCTTCAATTCGTTGACAGATTACTTCCTGAGGGCGACTATGTCGCAGAGGTGTTGGGCACCCCTCCTCTGAATACCGCCGAGTCAGAAATTCTCAAAAAAATGAAACTTGCCATTCAACAGAACCAAGATTGGTTTCTAAAAACAATGAGTGAATTAAAACCTGGGGAACTTATGCCCTATCACAAAAATTTGGGCATTAGCGAACAGGAGTACGCGGTATTTATACAAGTTTCACAATCGGTAAAAATAGATAAAATAGGGATTGTAAAGCTTAAGATCATTCACAAAGACAACAGCATCTATTTCGTGCCCGAAGACTTTCCACATTATTTAAAAGAGCTCGCAATTCATCTTAAGGACTATACGATCGTGATCGACAGTATACCCTTGAAATACAAAAGTCAACGCATCATGGACAGCAAAAATACAACGTTAGTTGCGGGACCATGGAAGGGATACTCTTGGGATTTTGAAGAAATTAGGAAAGACGGAAAACTAATTGCAGACCCCGATAAGATGGATCCATCAGAAATTAATACGCTCGATATAAAATCGGTAAAACTGACTATCGGTAAGCTCGACTATAACGACCAATGTTTTCTTTATCTAAAAAGTAATATTGTCAATAAAGGTCATGTTCTCGCAAAACAGGATATAGCACTCTTATTAAAAATAGAATAAGCTAAATCTCGCTTGCTAGCTTATTCATGCATCAAGCGGAAGAAATTCGCCTTCATCAATAAATGGAATAAATGATCTATTAACAACTGGTTCATTCCCCGATTTGATAGCCTGCTTCTTTTCTATACTAGAAAGAAGCAGCATTGTAATAAAAGGCCACTTAGTGTTTCTTCTAAGTGGCCTTTTAGCCCCCCCCTTATAAACAACTAACCATCAATTAGTTTTGCAAACTTGGATTATTATTCAGTTCATTTAGAGGTATAGGAAATAAAAAATATTTGCTATTTGGAGATAAGCTGGATCCATCCGGAAACTTGAGAATATAATGTCCCATCACAGCTACTGTCTTTCCAGCATCATCCACAAAGGTCTCATTAGCCTCACGACGTACAGGCGCCGTCTGCGTCCGAAGAATATCGTAAAGACGGAAACCTTCACCCCATAGTTCTTTACGGCGCTCCAATAAAACTTCCTGTACCGCCTTTGCCTTATCGAAATTTGCGACATCAAGATCTTGCAAAGTCCGTTTACGTCTTAATTCGTTTAGGAGGTCTATAGCACCTTTTACATCGTCCAGGCGAGCTCTACTCTCGGCTTCGATAAGCAGTTGTTCTGATGATCGCATTAAAACGATATGTCCATCGCGGTTGGGGTGTTTATTTCTAAACTTACGGTAACGATAGGAGCGATAGATCGCTTCAGCAGGTTGCTTGGCAATCTCAAAGAGCGATTTACGCACATCAGCAGCTGTAAATAAGCTGATAAAATTGGGGTCAGGAATAATGCTATTATAACCAAAATATAAGTTTACACCTTTGGCATCTGTTGCATAGGGAGTTGTCTCAATATAGGCTAAGAAAGAAGCTCCACCCAAATTTTGGGTCGCGGTCTGTGGGTGCCCCCAGATCCATTCCGAATTACTGACATCGTTAAATCCTTCCTTGTACTGCTCTGCCGTCATAATCGGATAACCGGCACGTGCTTTTGCCGCATAATCACGTGCTTGGGCCCAATTTTCCTGTGTCAAATATGTTCTGGCCAGTAGACCATAAACGACATTGAGGTCGAGTCTGTTCTTCACTTTTCGCTTGAAACCCACCAATAATTTTTCGGCTTCTTTCAAATCGGAAATAACCTGCTCATAAACCTCCTTTACTGTAGCCAGTGGTTTGGGAACCGTTGTTGGTGTCGTCGGTTCGGTATAGATCGGTATTGCCTTAGCATTTGGATCTTTCACATAGGTAAACTGGTACTGACGCACGAGATTGAGATAATTCAGCCCCCTCAAGGCATAGGCTTGCCCCTTGAGATGTTTTAAACTTTCTTTACTGTTATCGTCAATTTTCACATTGGCTATCAGATTATTAGCATGGTCGATAGATTTATATTGCAAGGTCCAAAAGAAAAGCGCCCGGCGGGTGGTATTGTCAAAAGGATCTTTATAGGGATAAGAGTCCCGAAAACCATAGCGGCCATCCCGTGCTATAGCGTCCTCTCCCATCACTTCATGTGTGAGGAATATGGTCGGGAGCCCAGGATTGTCTTGAGAGGTGCTATTTTCCATCAAAAAGCGGATTGATCCGTTGATAAAGGCATCAATATTATTCTCAGAAGAAAATACCTCAGGGGTCGTAATTTGGGTTGCCGGAGCAGTCTCGAAGAAACTGTCTCGACAGGATGAGAGTACCAATAAAGGAAAAATGATGGTGATATATTTTAATTTCATAATAAATCAAATAGGAATGTTAAAAGGAAACATTGAGGACGAGAGCGTATGACTTTTGTGCTGGATAGCGATAGTAGGTAACTCCACCTACTGTTTGCTCTGGGTCCAGGCCCTGAGTTCCATAGAAGGTCAATAGGTTTTCACCTACAAAACGTATCCGGACATCGGAAAGAGACCATTTTGACACAAGATTACGCGGAATAGTATAGCTTAAGCTCAAATTCTTTAGGCGTCCATAGCTTGCACTCCGTAGAAAACGTGTGGAAGGAATACTATTCCAGGAATCGGTCACGTAAGACAATCGGGGGAAATCGGTATCTCTATTTTCGGGTGTCCATCTATTGAGGGCTTCCTTGGACCAACTTCGCCCCGGTGCTGAACCCACATGCATAATCATGGGTTGATCACCATCAAAGATTTTTCCGCCTAGACTATAGGAAAACAAGAAAGACAAATCTATTCCTTTGTAACTAAAGCTGTTACTAATACCACCATAAAGATCTGGCAATGAACTCCCTTCAAAATAAAATGATGCTTCATTTTGATTCGTTGTCGTCGTGCGCTCAGTTATATTTCCTGTCGCATCTTTTACATCCTTATACCAGGTTGCCTTGCCAGTCTCTGGATCTACTCCCGCCCATTCCTTGATATAAAAATCATAGATGGAACCACCTTCAACCATTTTTTTCGTGTTACCATACTGCCCAATGGATCCAGTGAGAATTTCTTTTTGTGGTAGTTTGGTGATTTTATTTTTGTAGTGTCCCACATTTGCCGTAATAGACCATCTGAAATCTTTGTTTCGAATAGGCACACCGGTAATCTGCCCATCAATTCCACGGTTGCTCAATGAGCCGATATTGGCATCGATCCCGCTATAACCTGTAGACGGTGAAAGTGGCTTTTGGAAAAGCAGGTCTTTTGACTTCCGATCATAGACATCAATCTGTGCTACCAACCGATTGTTAAATAAAGCGATATCAGCGCCGATGTTGAGATTAAGATTTGTTTCCCATTTTAAGTCTGGTGTAGGTAAATCGGAGGGTAAAAGCCCCAGATTGTCCAAACTGTTATAAATGGAATAGAATCCACCATAAGCATAGTTACCGACTTTATCATTTCCCTGAGCTCCATAACTCGCCCGTAGATTCAGGTTGTTAATCGTACTGATTTCTTTCAGGAAGGATTCTTTTTTCACGTTCCAGGCCGCACCGACAGACCAGAAGTTACCCCAACGTGATTGTTTACTGAAGCGGGATGAACCGTCTCTACGGTAGCTTGTAGAAAAATGATAGCGGTCCAGATAATCATAATTTACCTGCCCCAACCAGCTTGCGAGCTTATAATCGGAAGAAGTCCCGTTAAAAACACCGCTCAGTGTCCCTGCCGATGGCTCCGTTTTACCAAGCACCTGGAAGCCCGTGCGGTTACCTGATAGTGAAGAAGCTCCCTCTACATAGATTTCGGGACCAACCAGCGCACTAACACTATGTTTATTACCAAATGTAGTCGCATAGTTCAGAAAGCTATTGACTGTATAGTTGAGTGTACGGCTCGAACTTCGGCTTGCGGATCCCGCTCCATCTGTAAGGACACCAGTACTATAGTACGAATGCGAATAGGTATGTGAACTCGTGTTTCGGTAGTCGATATTGGCCGAGGTCTTCAGGAATAAATTGTCCGCAAATGATATTTTGATATTGGTCCCCAACAAAACTGACTCATTGTTGGTACCGGAAATTGCATTTTCAGCGCTACCTAAAATATTTGAACCACTCGCAGCTGTGGTTGGGCGCCATAACCCATAGTCCCAGATCTTATTGCCCTGTTCATCCAGCACATAGCTCCCATCAGGATTGCGCTGATAGACGGGATACAGATCGGACACTAAACGCTGAAAGTTAGCGAAGTTGCCGGTATTGCTATCGCTCTGCGTAGGCGCACGTTGAAAGCCTGATGACAAGGCAACATTCCCGCCAACTTCAAACCAGTTGTTCACCTTAGATTGTATATTTGTTCGGAAATTATACCGCTTGAAATCAGCCGTGCGAATCCAGCCTTGTTCATTGAGGTAACCGGCAGAAAGATAATAACGAGTACTTGCTCCGCCACCACTCAAACTAAGGTCATATTGCTGGCGTATCCCCCTTCGGGCAATTGCTTCTCCCCAGTTATCGTTCCAGAGCGATGTTGCTCCTGCAACCAGCTTTCCATCGAGCCCTACGGGTTTTGGATAGTTAGTCCCAAAGATGTTTACTTTAAGCGCACCATCGACCAAATAATCTGTGGCGTACTGGGCAGCATCGCCGACGGATTTCCCCTGATCGAGCTGTGTATTGCGGATTGCTTCCCATTGCAATTCATAATATTCCTGCTGGGATAGGTATTCATAATCTTTCACTGCCCTCCCTGTATAACCGTAATTCGCCGAAAAGTTAACGGCAGTCTTACTGTTCAGCTCACCGGATTTTGTTGTGATCACGATGACGCCATTTGCACCACGTGAACCGTATAGTGCACTTGCTGTCGCATCTTTTAAGACCGAAATAGAAAGGATATCTTTTGGATTGAGGCTATTGGGATTGGCCCCGGGGGTACCATCTACGACATAAAGCGGTGCTGTTGATGCGTTTACAGAGCCTACACCCCTGACAAATAATTCGGCATCACTCCCAGGCTGACCTGCTGCGGCAATGGACTGTAGCCCGGGCACCGTCCCCTGCAATGCTTTCCCAATTGTCGTAATCTGTAGATTATCCAATTCTTTGCCACTTACCGTCGCTACGGATCCTGTATAACTTGATTTTTTAGCCGTAGTATAACCTACGACGACGGTCTCCTCAAGTGTATGATCCACAGGCTCAAGTTCAATAACCACTGGAGAATGGTCTATGACCAAGGTCTGACTTGTATACCCCACAAAGGAAATTGTCACTGTAAAGGGTAATTTCTGTCCGGTTACAAATTGAAACCTCCCAAATTTATCGGTACTTACATGATGAGTTACATCCTTTAGACTTAAGGTTGCACCAGCAAGAGGCTTTCCAGTGGCAGCGTCCTGCACAACACCACTGAGTACAGCATTTATAATAGATTTTGTTTGCTCCTGTGCGAAGGAAGGTGCCCCGGCCCCACTGCCAGCTAATGAAAGAAGCAAATAAAACAAGCTTGATTTTCTCATTGTTTTTCTGTTTGATGTTTTTGTTTGTTCTTTACTCGCCGTAGATTTCCTTTAATTTCTGCAATAACGCATCGCCTTTAATGTTACGGGCCACGATAATACCATGCTCGTCGATAAGTAGGTTACTCGGGATAAAACGGACACCATACAGAGCTGCAGCTTCTGTATCCCAGAACGAAAGATCAGAAACCTGAGTCCAATCCAATCCATCGTCCTTAATGGCTTTTAGCCAATCTGCTTTTTTCTTATCCAGTGATACGCCAAATACGCTAAATCCATGGTTTTTATATTTCTGGAAAGCCGCAACAATATTGGGATTCTCCCGACGGCAAGGACCACACCAGGCTGCCCAAAAATCAAGCAATACGTATCCTTTACCAAGATGCTCACTGAATCTTACTTTATTTCCATCGGGACCAGTAGACACAAAATCTAAGGCTTTATTCCCCGGCAATACGGCACGCTGTTTTAAGATTAAATCTTTCAAGATGCGCACATATTGTGTTTGTTGCAATGAGGCATCCAGCAATTTTGTATGCTCTTCAAGCTCATCGGGCGACAGATTATAGGAATAGTTACGGAACAATGCATATGCAGCGACAATAGATTTGGGATCCGCTTCAATAAACTGCTTAGCAGTATACTTACGTTGCTCTTTATTTGCGCGCTCAAAATAATCTTGAGCTTTTGATCCTCTCACAGTAGCATGATCGCCATTTTCTCCTGACTGGATGAGCACTTCAATTGGCGCATCCTCCAAGAAAAGCTGGACGGGATAACCTTCTTCATTCAACTTCAGACCATAGAGTTCGGGTAACTGCACTTGAGTCCCGAAACTAAATCGACCGTTGTGGACTGAGGCTGAATCAATCGTCTTAAATACTTTATTATCGTATTGTTGAAGATATATTTTACCTTCTTTCAATCCTTCTATTTTTCCAGTTAAACGTAGCGCTGCAACTTTTTGGGCCGATGCCTGTGTGGCAAGAAACAGCATCGAAACAGTAAATAATGTCAGTTTATTTTTCATCTATTTAAATTATTTAGGAGTGTTTATTTTCACTGGTATAATTGAAATCACTATGCCCAGTTTGCTTTTTCTAATAAAACTGCCTGATATATTCATTTACTGGTAGGATTATTCATGGATATTTTGCTTTTCAGCTATATTTATGAATTCCTCACTCTCCATTGAATAAATCATAGTTTTATCCTATTTTATTGGTTGTTAGTTTGTAATCGTTTATCTTCTTATCCCAGACTGAAGAACCTGTCCAAGCAAGACCGCATTAAAAAAGCTGCGTGCATTGCCAAAGGAAATACCTCTGAATAAGGGATCGTCAACAAAATATACAATACGTCCATTCCCACTATTTTCTACGATAATGCTGGCTGTACCTGTGATGTTCTTTTGGTTTTCGGCCGATGCATATCCATTTAATAAGGGAGACTTGCTATAAATTGCAACATTATTATAGGCCTGGTCACCTAGTTCAACAAAAAGAGTGTGATTGCGGTAAACAGGTTTTGTTTTGTGGGGGTAACCATAACCGATGGGATGGGTTCTGTCAATTTCAGTGTTAAAATAGGTTCCACCAATACGTTTTGTTCCTTCCCGACCTTGGGCGGAAGCATAATCAAAACGTTCCTTTGTTTTCGTTGGTTTTTCCTCTTTCGGCACTACACTATCGCTCCTTCCGTCAAGAAATTGAAAAGAAGCAATCTTTTGTCCTGCAAGCCATTGTCCAGTACGTCCAAAAGCAATTAATGTTCCCCCATTTTTTACCCAAGCACGGATACGCTCAATAGCAGCCGAACTCAATCCGGTGTACTCGCCGCTAGCCAATACAAGTACTTGATATTCCTCGAGGTTTACACGACTAAATTGATCAAGATTTAACCGTAAGATCGGCTGTTCCAATTGGCGCTCAAATGTATACCACACTTCTCCGGCCTCATAAGCGCTAATCCCATTTCCGGTTAAAAGCAATGCATTTTGAGGTGCGAGGCTTTTAAATCCACTACTTCCGAGATCTATTCCCTTTCCGCTGTATCCCGTGGAAGCGGATGCAATCGTTATATTTCCTCTTTTATTCAATTTCTGTAAGAGATCAAATAATTCATCTGCTGAGATGGGCTGACCTTGTATGGGAATCAGCAGACTTCCATAATCAAACCCTATTGTCATGCCCTGATCAGATAGTTCAAAGGGACTGCTAGCGGACTTCACAAGGATGCCGCGCTGTAGCAATTGGGATAACAACCAAGCTGCTCCCTCCTGCCGCCAGTCTACGAGATAAGCATAATTACTCCTTGTCAGGGCAATAGCTTGCGGATTGATAGCAGAACTTTGATCGCTCTCTCCGTTGTCCACCCCTTGTTTTAGACTAGCATAAGAGAAGCCATAGAGGTAAGCAATGGAATTGCCCGAGCCATCATAAAAAACGCTGTCCACATATGTTTTGGTTTCGTCAAAGATGACTTTGACCAGCCGATAGTTTGCCTGCGCTGTCGGAATAATGATGGAAGTTCCTTTCTCAAAATCTTTACCATCTACCTTACGGTCACGATTGTTCGTTAGGTAGCGGATTTGATGCCTGGCAAGAAGTTCCTTGAAATGTGCTGCTGTGTTATTATTGTACTTTAGATCTACCAAGTAACCTTTAACTGGATCTTTTTGAGCTAATTCGAACGCCGACTGGAAGAATCTCAATTGATTTTCCAAAAGTGTCGTACGATGATCAATAGATGCTGTAATGCTCGCCAAGGCTATTCTGAAGTGGTTTCGAATAGCAAAGGGGTAAGTTAGATCACCATTGCTTGTTTTTTGAAAGAGGCCCCGTGGACTTGCTTGCTCAAAGAGGATTCCTAGGCTTCCGACATGATCAGGATAAGTAGATCCATAGGTTGGATTAATATTATCAAATTGTTCTTTGGTGAAATAAAAAGATCCTATTTCATCCAATGCTTTCGCATAGTAAGTAGCAAATTTCTGATTTAGCTGATATGTACTTTTAGGGACTAAGGGAGATTCTTGAGCATCGGTCTTTGTGGGTTCGAAGAAGAAAGAAGATGCTGCTCCCATCTCATGGAAGTCGCCTTGAAAATGGGGCAGCCAATGTTGAAAGTAGCTGACACGCGCCTTACTTTCGGGATTTACCTGATTGATCCAATCGCGGTTTAAGTCAAACCAATAGTGATTTGTTCGGCCTCCGGGCCAAACTTCGTTGTGCTCTCTATCCAGAGGGCTTCCGTTTGGTGGAAATGCTGCATTAGCATTGACCCAATTGACATAACGATCATAACCATCTGGATTACGGACTGGGTCTATAAAAAATATTCCCTTTGCAAGTGAGGTCGCAACAGCTGGGTCTTCGGCAGCTGCTAGGTAATAAGCGGTTAAAATAGATGCTTCGGCAGCTGAGGTTTCGTTACCGTGCACACTAAAACCCAAAAATACCAATGCGGGCTGTGCTTCATTAGATACGATCCGGTTCTCTTTTGCTTTGTTAATCGTTTCGATATGCTGTTGACGAATTTGTTCACTATTGCGGATGTTGTCGGGTGAAGAAGCTTTCAGCACGACCAGCGGCCTCCCTTCCCAGGTACGACCAATCGTATCTATCTTTATCCGACCGGAATGTTGCTCAAGTATCTTAAAATAATCAACAATCTGGTCATAACGGGTATGACTATGACCGATTTGATGATTGAAAAATTGACTTGGAGTGGGGATGTTTGCCACAAAACGGCTTCCTGCCGGAAAATAATAATTTTTCTCCAAGTTTTGCCCAGTGGATTCATTTTGAAACACTTTGGGCACTGAGCCCTCCTGGGCAGAAGCAAAAAGAATACTGCTCCACAGAAAAAAAAGCAATAGCGAGCACTGGAAAAATACTTCGTATTTTTTCATAGGGATGAATTAGTTTAATAAGTGAATACTGACAAGTAGGATGATGCTACTTGTGGCATGATTGATAATAAGAGAAATACTATCCTTTACTATCCATTAAAAAAGTCTAGAAGAAAAAATTTAAGCGCAATAGCGCATTCGAAATGGAGTAAGATTAAATCGAATGTTTTTCATGTTGTGAATGACGGAAAAGGTTGATCTTTGTGGTTTCATTTGAACTTTGTTTTTGTTAGGTTGTATCGCTGCCAACGCCAATTGATAAACGATTTGATCACAAATATAAAACATCTTACTGATAAATACCACTAAACAAGTAGTCTTTTTTTACTTTTATCAGGAATCACGATTTTGTGACAAGGATATCATTGCCCAATACACCTAAGACGCCGGACCAAGGATAGCTATAAACTTTTCGGGGTATTTAATTTATCCAAAGCAATGGTAATCATTTCCTTTAGATTATTATTCGTGTTTTTAGGATTTCGACAGAGGTGAGTTTATCTTCATTGTGAAAGTGCTCCCAGTGTGAGGTACGTTGCCCAGATACTGGCTGCTAGAGCGAACAAGAGACTGTACCAGAGAATATCTATTGGCCTTCTGATCTTTATCAAAAAAACTATGACAAACATCAATGGGCAAACTGTGATAAAAATAAAGATAATTGTCGCTAAAGTCTCGAAAATATCTTGACTATAATTCATAAGCAATAACATGATCCCGACATAAAACAGCCAGACGAGGAGCGGTGAAATAAAGCACAACAGCAATCTCCACAGTAATTTGAGCTTAAAATGATCCGGGATGGCCCTGCGATAATTTCTATATAATAAATAACATATCCCCGCCAGACATAGGACCAGAATTACCAACTGCAAATAGATATTAAAAATGGTGTCAGCACGGGTATTGATATTTGAAGAGGATTGGAGTTTATCATGGCTATAGTGTTTGATATTGATTGTTTCTCCATTAACAAATCTCTTTATGACCTTATCGGCACTGATCGTGTCCCTGATTATCCAGGTGGAGTCTTCCAATCCCATCTTATAAAATCCTTCAATAATAGTCTTACCTCCTTTTGTCCTGATGAACCGTCCATCAAGTCGCCCACCATTAAATCTTAAAGAATCACTCCCCTCCTCCGTATTGACTGTGAGCAAAGTTATTTTTCTGGGCGAAACCAGGCTAGCACTATCTGCTAAACGATGTAAAATGGCAAGATCAAGAGTTTTGATCGATTGATTCTTATTGTAATCATCGTTCCGCTCAGGCCTACTGGTAGATAGATAATTTATTTTGACAACAAGTAAGGAATCGCTTTTATGAAATTCCAATTCATCATCAAAATTAAGATGCTGGATTGTCGGATCTTTTAACAGTACATACTGCGGCTGATCAAAAGATTGGATATATCTTTGCTGGCTGGTAGCACAGAAAGAGAAAATTGCGACAGCTGCGCTAAAATATGTGCTCAATCGCGTCATTAAGACTGGATTGACGGACTGTTGTGCCCTCCTTTTTGTGTAGAACCATGCCAACAATATCATGGGTAATGCGATCAGATCCGAAAGATCCACGGTTCTTCCAATACCAAAGTAGGGCTTCATAAATTGTATGATAACCGAGGAATATTCACTTTTCCAAAAGACAAATAAGACTGCTGTGGATATAAAAACCGTTAATTTTTGTTTAGGGAAGATAACGGACCAGAAAATAGGAAAAATAAAAAGTCCACTGAAATCAGATAGTTTTCCGGTAAACGTATTATGGAATACCGCTTTGAGAAAAAAATCATTGATAATTAATAGAACAAGAAAAAAAATAAAAAGCGGCGAAACAAGATGCTTTAGGCGTTCATACATACTTTAGCGTTTACGTTTTCTATTGATACTTATTATGCAATTTGGTAACCTAAAGACTACAGCAGTTGCGAAGACCATTTTCACAATAGTTATGGGGATATTGTTTAAGATTGCGAAAGTGTGATTTTCGGAAAATAACGGCAAAAATAGAATGGTTCATTCGACCATTAACATCCCATCGGGGTTTTAATAATAATTAATTTGGTTACTTTTTGTCCATTGTCTTTCCGCTTACCTACGATTCGTAAGAAATATCGACTTAGACTTATGGCACAAGGATATTCACGTGGAGAATTTGTTTTTTCCAAAAGTTTAAACCAATCCTCTCCACACTGCTCTTTTACTGTTTGTTTCAACTCATCCATCGAGACTTCGGGAAAAGTATTATAATCCTCTTCGGTGTATTTATCACCTACAAATTGCCCATTTGAATTTTGTTTTAACGACTTCCAGTTGGAATTAAAATGCTCCCAATCAATAAGATCACAGTGAGGCCCTTCATTCATAATGGTTACACTCGTTTCATACCGTTGCTCAATGTTCAAACCGATAAGTTGCTCGCTCGAAATGGAGATGGTACGTCCTTCAATGGTTTCTCCAACTTCAGCTTCGATCTCAGCAGTATCTTTTTGAATCCGTTCCATTTTTTCTGCATCAAAAATAGCCATGCCATTAATGACTACTACAAGTTCATTGAATTTTATTTTTGTAATTGTGTTAGATTCATTCGTATTGTGTACAGCGGATAGGTCCACGCTATCGCTACCTCCTAGCTGCATATTCTTATTTTCAGTCAGTAGAATTCCTGCAGTATCTTTCTTTTCGTCCCCAGTGATAACTGCATGTTGTGGATCAGTTCGGTTTTTTTGTTCTCTTTCGTTTCTACAGCTTAAAGCCATTAGCGCGAGTATAGTAAGCGTAATATTTTTCCACATGATAAAGTTATTTTAAAATCCAGAACGTCCACAATGAATGGTACTTTACTCGATATTTATCTTATTGTTTAACTCAGCAGTGTAATAAGTAAACTGCTTGCTTCTCTCATTGCCGACCTTTTTAAGTGTATAAGCTTTTACAATTATGGTATTCTGATCGATCCATCTAATATTTTCGACTGCCCAGTTTTCGGTTTGAAAACTACTGTTTTCGGAAAGACGAATCCGAAATGGAGTTCCTTTTCGCACGTCAAGAATTCCTATAAAACAGCTATTAGGTGCGTAAATCTCATTGTAGTAATATGCCAGAAACCGTGCGTCAGGAGATGGAATAGGAATTTCAACAGCACCATCACCTACCGAAGCAATCCTATGTTGGCAACCCTCAATGCTATCCAACAAAACCAAATCGCTAAAGCCCAAACTTTCAGCAACAGAATGGCTTATCAAAATATACATTTTCAGCTGTGGAAAATAGCCGTTATACTCCCAACCCCGGAATCCATCTCCTTGGCCTGCTGAGGAATCATACTTTTTAAATTTTAACTTACCTTTTCCTGTTGGAATCACAAAATTTTTCTTTTCAACTGCAGGCCTGATATCGATGACGGTATTGGCGCTGAATGCCTTTTCATAGTTTTCTGCTGCCGCGGTCTTGAAATTTATTTTAGGCAAGCTGTCGTACCGATCTCCATAGCCGACGGTCATATTTTTATCGGACTGCCCGTAAACAAGGCTTATGGAAAAAAGAATAATAAAAATCAATTTCATATTTATTTCTCGATTATGTGTAGCAAGAAAAGTTTTCTTGATACTATTTGTCAAGCAGATTTATAACTTCCTAAAAGAATTAAAAACCAATTCGATATAAAGGTAACTTACATAACAACAAAAGTTAAAGGCTATTTAATATTTGTTTATAGCTATTTATGATTCGCAGATTCATAAGCTTTTTTTGCTTCACGGTGACATGAGTCATTGTATCAGCAAATTTGAGGGCAATCTAGTATATATTAGGCTTCTATCTACCCGTTTAACAGATACCGAAAAAATAGTCCTACATGTGCTGTGCATTGCTTTGTACAGCCAGAAAATTCAAGGGAGAAGAAATTGGAGCTCTTTTTGCCATTAAAATTTAACGAATTTATCCTATCTTTAATATTCAAATATTTAAATTTTATGAAGGCACATACGTACGAAACACAATCGACAATTACTCCTGAAAAAGCATTAGACTTCTTAAAAGAAGGCAATCAACGCTTTGTCAATAATCTAAAAGCAAACCGGGATCTACTCGAACAGGTGAATGCTACTCGTGAGGGTCAATGGCCATTTGCTGTGGTGTTAAGCTGTATCGATAGCCGCACTTCTGCTGAACTTATATTTGACCAGGGTTTGGGTGATATTTTCAGTATCAGAATTGCAGGAAATTTTGTCAATCAAGATATTCTAGGCTCTATGGAATTTGGCTGTAATGTTGCTGGATCTAAACTGGTTGTCGTTTTAGGCCATACCAAATGTGGTGCTTTGAAAGGTGGATTGGATGCTGCACAAATCGAAAAAATGGGAATGGACAACTTGAACCATTTAGTTAATCATTTTGATCCTATTATCAATGAAGTGATTGATGAGAATGAAGAGCGTTCATCAAAAAATAGTGTATTGCTGGAGAAACTTAACCAACAGAATATTAAACATGCAATTAAAGATATTCGCAGACAAAGTTCAACACTTCGTAAACTTGAAGAAGAAGGTAAGATCAAGATTGTTGGTGCCAATTATGATGTTGAAACAGGAAGTGTAAATTGGTTATAAGCTTATTAAACAATGTGATTACTCTTTTGAGGATCAAAATTTGAGGACTTATTCAAAGAACTGTACAGCATAACACGAAGACATGGGTTATGCTATAAATATAAAAAGGCCGTTTGGAAAGTATCCAAATGGCCTTAAATTACCTTGTATTCCTACTATTTATTTCAGATAATTTTCAACATCAACAAGCTGGTATTTAGGACTTCTCTGCATGAATTCATCCAAAAAAGCGCTATGGGTAGCTCCCATTATTATAAAAATTCGATCATCGTTATTGACTGGTATTTGGTTTAAATTGGAGAATATCCGCAGATTTCGTCTATAAAATTTGCTCGCTTCATCCGCCCCTTCGAAATTGCCTTTTGTACTGTTGTGAGTTAATATATCAGCATTTAGATTTATAAATTTTTGGAAAGTCGCTTTGCGATTAAATAGCTTCAATTTTTCTAGCACAGAAAGGTTTTCTGCGGCCATAAATTCTTTAAGAATATTGGCGTTGTATTTTTTTGAGGTTATACTGTCCACCTGATTTTCCAGTTCATTCCCTATTTTATAGTTATAAGCTGCTGTCTGCTGCTCGTCGATACCATATATTTTGTTTACGCCAGTCATTTTACCAATTTCGTAAGCAATTAAGGCGATCTCCCCTCCATATTTTGGGGTATAATCTTTAATTTCCTTAAAACTCCTGTAGTCTGCGTTCAATTCCTCATTTTTGGTTGGAAGTACTTCCACACAAATTATTGTCGGTTTGAATTCCGCCAGCATCTTTGCTATTTTATAAGCCTCATTCTTATTTTTGTCATCCTTTTCATTAAATTTTACTTTATGTGCATCAGGTGTATATGTCATGTGAAAAGTCGCAAAATTTAAGACTTCAATTTTTTGCGCATAAACTTTTCCAAAAAAAATTCCAAAAAGCAATATGAGGATGATTTTTAAATTGATCCCTTTTGCTCTGTCAGATAATTGAATCAACTGTGCTGTGTTTTTCAGGCTTTTCATGTGTTAGTTTGTTCTTATTGATTCAAAAATATCACAGTTTGCTCGAATACAGGCTACACTTGGGTGTAGTTTTATAGGTGGGCCTAGGCGGAATAGCTTAGCTCATTATTTATGGCTAATGAAAGCTTCCAGAACAGCTTTAATATGCAAAAAGACAAATTATGAAAAAATTAATACCTTTGAGCACTATGCTGCAAGTAACCTGTGCGATTATACAACACGCTAATAAAATTCTGATTTGCCAACGCTCTGCGTCGATGAAGTTACCATTGAAATGGGAATTTCCGGGTGGGAAGATTGAAGCCGAAGAGTCTAAAGAAGACTGCCTACGCAGGGAGATCAAAGAGGAACTCAATATTGATATTACTATACATAAAGCGCTCACGGTGATAGAGCACCATTACGCCGAATTCTCGCTACAGCTCTATCCATTTGTATGCAGTCTGCATTCGGGTGAAGTGGATACACTGGAACATGCGCAAGCGATATGGGTAGATGCCGCTGAGCTAAAGCATTACGACTGGGCGGAAGCAGATCTGCCTATTGTGGATGAGTTTTTACGCTGGAAACAATTTGACTAATTTGTCGTCACCCATTCTTTATCTTAGGTTATATATTCCCACAGAATATAGTTCTCTGTTTTCAATTCAAGGCCCTTCATTCTGGTTGGTTCGCCCTTATTAAAATCGAACTCATTGATATAACCGACCTCTGGTTTTACATTTAGCTTTTTAGTCCAGATTTGATCAAGACCTTCTGTCGTCATAAACGTTTGATATACCTTAGAAATCGTACCTTTCGACCAGCTAGTCTTTAAACCTAGGAGTTTATTTTTTTAATCTAGAACTATAGCTGAATCAAAGAAAATTGAATAATTTTAGATGGTAAACAAAAGACCTAGGGACGATAAAAAATTATGGAAATAGAACAATATATCAGTACGCTTTCGCAAACCGAACAACAAGCGATTAGTCAATTCCGAAAAGTAATATTAGAAAATGACAAAGTTGTTTCTGAAAGTTTTGGAAAATTCATGTCTAATCCCAATGCGATCAGTTATAATGAACAGGGTGTTTTCAAATATGGACTTACAGTTGCTAAAAACTATATTTCATTCCACTCGTTGGTGATGTATTCCAAGCCACAACTCATGGATGAGCTAAAATCAAAATTGCCCAAAGCCAAATTCCAAAAAGGCTGTATTAATTTTAAATCGTTGGATGAATTTCCGGAATCAATTTTGGTAGACCATATGCAGATATCCTCCAAAATAGATTTCAGTCCAGTAATAAACCGTTACCTGAAAAAGAAGTAAAACACATGCGAATTTATAGATTGACCAAAACTGGGGGATGTGCTCAGTTTGTCCTTTTATTTGATATATGATCTGAATGGGAAAAGAAGCGTATTGCCTATCCCTATTTGCCAACAAAAATGCATCAAATTTATCTTGGAGTAAACTATGATAAGGTCGACAGGTAAGTATGCAGCCAGCAGCCGAGAGAAATCAGGGACTAAATATTCTGCAAATTTCACTATCAATGGATTTATATTCGTTTGGAAAAACAGTCAAGGCTTATCTTTATTCCCTGCTATATATCCTACAAAGGATAAACACATAAAACAAAAAAGCTTCCCTCGAACTAACAGAGGGAAGTTTTTATCCGATTGTTATAGATTGTTTCTCAGATATCCTTGAAAGTTATCTTGAAACTGCAGGCCATTGCCTAACCTATATTTACTTAATTTACTATTTAGCGCTAGTCCCCACAGTATAAATTCGGTCAGGAAATACCGATCTTCCGTCTTCGTTTCTGGCTGGTATTGTTGTATTAGTGTTTGGATAGGTGTCATTTGATCTAATAAACTCTCATAATCCGCATCAGTGAGTTCATCGGAAAGCTCAATACCTTCCGATTCCGAAAACCAACGAACGATATCATCATAGGGATAACGCTCGTTTTCCTTTTCCAGCTTCTCAATTTTGGGGAACAAGATCGGAAAGATACTTTTTACGGCATTTTCGATCAACTGCAACGCCACAGTAGCAGCCCCCTCCTGTTCACCTTCGTAAACCAGCTCCACCTTACCGGTTATAGCCGGTACGATACCCATAAAATCGCTCAAGCGCACCGCAGTCGCTTTTGTTTTATTTCTAAGCATGCGCAATTCAGCTGTACTTAACAGATTTTGAAATGCTGTAATGCTCATCCGCGCGCTGACACCACTTTTTTCATCAACATATTCGCTATTTCGGGCTTCAAAACTGATCTGCTCAATTAATTCACGAGCCAGCTCGGGAACATATATTCGCTCCTTCTGCGCAGCTTCCAAATTGGCCTCTTGGGCAGTAATTGCCTTTGCCACCTCAACAGATGCGGGGTAGTGTGTTAGTATCTGGGATCCTATCCGATCCTTCAACGGTGTCACAATACTTCCCCTATTGGTATAATCCTCTGGGTTTGCAGTGAACACAAACTGTACATCTAATGGTAGACGTAACTTAAATCCACGAATTTGAATATCTCCCTCCTGCAAGATATTAAAAAGGGCCACCTGAATCCTGGCTTGAAGATCGGGCAGCTCATTAATCACAAATATCGAACGGTTTGCCCGTGGAATCATGCCAAAATGAATCACACGATCGTCCGCATAACTCAACCGCAGATTAGCGGCTTTGATAGGATCTACATCACCGATTAAATCTGCTACGGTCACATCAGGAGTGGCAAGTTTCTCAGCAAAACGGTCGCTTCGATGAAGCCAACTTATCGGGGTGTCATCCCCGTTTTCCTTCAATAATTCCTGCGCGTAGCGCGATATAGGATTAAACGGGTCATCATTGATCTCCGAACCTTGTACCACAGGTACATATTCATCCAGCAGATTAATCATAAGCCTAGCCAGGCGTGTCTTTGCCTGACCACGAAGACCTAGAAAATTAATATTATGCTTGGAGAGAATGGCTCTTTCAAGTTCGGGAATAACTGTGTCCTCATAACCATGTACGCCGGTGAAAACGTTTTCGCCTTTGCTTATTTTTGTAATCAGATTCTGGCGCAATTCTTCTTTTATCGTCTTAGGTTTGTAACCTGATGTTTTCAATGCGCCAAATGTTGTAATCTTCGTATAATCCATATATTCCTAATGATGAGGCGCAAACGTTGCGCAAGATGATGTCCTATTATCGATAAACGATGTGTTTATCGTATTCTTTTTTTGCGATTTTCTTCGTAATCTTCAAAAATCATTCCGCCCAAATCTCCAAGTCCTGTGTAGTATGCTTTGCCTTGGTTTGAAGCTGTAAATTCGTTGACAAATTGCTGCAGATAAGGATCTGAAGTGATCATAAAGGTGGTAATGGGTATCCCCAGCTTTCGGGCTTGTGCTGCCATGCTATAGCACTTGCTGGTAATAAAAGGATCCAAACCCATTGGATTCTTATAGTAAGTGCCATCCGGCATATTTAAACAACTCGGCTTTCCGTCAGTAATCATAAAGATCTGCTTATTGGCATGCCGTTTTCGTCTGAGTATATCCATCGCCAACTGAAGGCCAGCGACAGTATTGGTATGAAAAGGTCCTACTTGCAGATAAGGCAGATCTTTGATCGCTATCGGCCAGGCGTCGTTACCGAAGACAATGATGTCAAGGGAGTCTTTGGGATAACGTGTGATGATGAGCTCCGATAAGGCCATAGCCACTTTCTTCGCGGGTGTGATCCGGTCTTCCCCGTATAGAATCATACTATGGCTGATGTCAATCATCAACACCGTACTCATTTGCGATTTAAACTGCGTATCCTCTACAACCAGATCATTTTCTGATAAGCTAAACTCTTCTATCCCGTGATTGATCTGTGCATTTTTCAAGCTCTCGGTCAATACGATTTTCTCTAGGCTGTCTCCAAACTGAAAGCTTCTAAAATCGCCCATATTTTCGTCGCTTCGCCCCTGATGATTGGTTTTATGGTTACCTGACGATCCTTTTCGCATCTTTCCGAAAATCTGATCTAACGCATTCTGTCGCAAAGCTTTTTCCAGCTTGGAGGTAAGATCTACACCGCCATCACCACCAAAGCCCAATTTTTCTCGGATATATCCTTTGTTCTTGAGATCCGCAATGAAATCGTCGATCGTATATTCTGGAGTGGTCAATTTGAACTCTCTATCCAATTGACGCAGCCAATCAATAGCTTCATCAAAATCACCGGCAGTATGTGTAATCAGTTCTTTGAAAATAGTAAATAACTTATCAAAAGGCGTCTGAAACGGCTCGGTATATTGTGTGAAGAGAAAGCCCCTATTTCGTTTCGTACTGTTCATGCATTTGTTGTATTAAGGATGAAGAAGCTATTTATCTATAGACATCGGAATCGCTTCATAGAATAAATTTACGAAATAATAATTCTTATAAAGAGCCGTATATTCAAAATTTCGCCCCGATTATGCCAATCACAACAACGGGTTAATGCTTATCTTTTTCACTAATTCATTGACTTGTTCCTGATGTTTTTCCCGCACATTGTCAATTGCCAAGGTGCCCCCTAGTATTAGCATTTCCTTGTGCTGAAAGCGTTTCCCTAACCTGTCCTCAAGCATAACTTTCTCCATGCTTTGGGCAATGCCGATTTCCTCTAAAAAGTTATTGGGATGACCTGCAGTACAGATGACTATTCCATATTTGACTATTTTCATTTTAGGCAAGTCTGGCTTTTGTCCATAGGCATAGCCAACCGAATATACCCGGTCAAACCAACCTTTCATCATTGCCGGACAATCGCTCCACCAGACCGGATAGAGAAAGATAATACAGTCAGCATTTTCAATTTTTTGCTGCTCTTCAATCACATCCCTAGGAACTGGCAGCGCTGTATCCGCATTCCCTTCTCTTTGGTATTCCGTTGCGGTCATAATACCCTGAAAATTATTTGCATATAAATCAGAAACTTCAACATTCCATTTTTGGGCTGCCAATATATTCTTCAGATGGGTGAATATCTCAAAAGTATAGGATTTCTCGCTCGGATGACTGTAAACAATTAAAATATTCATAATGATACGATTAGAATTACATTTTCTTTTGCGAATCTTGTCGTTTAATCAAAACGAGATTGGCAACGGAACACTCATAACAACCTATTATTCAAAGCAAAGGTCAAGGCCTCATTCATATTGCTTACGCCCAATTTTTCAAATAATTTTCGCCGATGAAATTTCACCGTATCTATTGAAATGAAGATCTTCTCGGAAGTTTCGTGGATAGTAAGTCCGCGATGATAATAACGTAATATTTCGATTTCACGTTCTGTGAGATTAATTTTTCTACGGGCGATCCATTTACCGGTCAATAGGTCAAGCTCCCACAATAAATCAGAATGAAGTTTTTCTATGGTTACATTTCCTGAAGATACATTTGAAGATAGAGATACGATACACATGGCCTTCCATATCTTTCCCTTCTCTGTTAGAAAAAACGGTGTTAACTTGTGATTGATCAAAATATATTTCTTATTTGCATCTTGTATTTGAAAATCATAGGATATAACGTGAAGCTTCCGCTCCTCCAATTGAATATTTTCATAGAAATTAAAGCCAGCATTGTTGATCTGAATGAGCATCTGAAAATCCGTCGCGGGGACATATTTTTGATAAAATCCGTATCCCATCTCAACAACCTGTTTTGAACTTAAACCTGCCAGAAACAACGGATTATCTGAAACAAATTCAAATGCTTTCAATTGATAATCTATCACATAGATACTTTGGTAAGTAATACGTGCGAAAGCTTTAACTATTTCTATATAATCTTTGGTCTGTTCTAAATCTTTTGCTGAAAGACTATTCACCGTATTTTTGGGTGAAAATAAATCGTTAACATCCATGTTCAAACTCTATACTTCAAAAATAAATAAAACTACACTCAGGTGTAGCTTTTATTATGATAATCTGTAATATTTTTGAGCAAAATAGAAATCAATAGGCAGCCAAAAATCTATTGATTATGTGGACAACAATTATCCCTAATCGGAGAGCTTTGGCGAACAACAAACCGAAACATATCATTACAGCCTTAATTACCTTAAAAATGACAAATTGCAAAAACTGTGAAACTAATATCATCTCCAATTTTTGTCCAAATTGTGGCCAGCCTGCGGTCCTAAAAAGGATAGATGCGCACTATATCGCCCATGAGATCGAACACGTCCTTCACTTCGAACGTGGCATTTTATATACTATTCGAGAACTAGTCACCACTCCGGGAAAAAATATACGGAATTACATTTCCGAAAATCGAAGTCGCTTGGTCAAACCTATTATTTTTATTATTGTCACATCACTGATCTACTCGATTGTAAGCCATTATTTTCATATCGAAGACAAATATATTAGTTACTATAATTCCCGACACTCCACTACAGGCACTATATTTATCTGGATCCAAACTCATTATGGTTATGCTAATATTATGATAGGGATATTTATTGCATTTTGGGCTAAACTATTTTTTAGAAAATATGGTTTCAATCTCTTTGAAATTATCATCCTGTTGTGTTTTACTTTGGGAATGACTATGTTAATATATTGTGTTTTTGCAATAATAGAAGGTATTACCCATATACATCTCATGATGTATGCTAGTAAAATTGCATTCATATACTGTGCTTGGGCAATGGGACAGTTTTTCGATCCCCCTAAAATAGCTAGCTATTTAAAAGCATTAGTCGCCCATATTTTAGGATTTATAATGTTTATAATAACGGCTTTTATTATTGGTTCGACGATAGATCTTATCTTTCATTGACAATAATAGTTTTCGGATCTATTTATAAAAGGGATAAATCACCTCCGTCTTATAACTTAATTTTTATCAACTGAATTAATAAATGTTACAAAACAATTATTAAAATCCATATATCAATCGATTGACTAAACAATATTGGATAAAAAATATAATTTTTTTTCTAGATAATAAGCTCAATGGTTTATATTCATTATTATACAATATAAACCATTATGAGAAAACTTTTAAATTTATTGATTGCCACCTTGGCTCTGGGTGTAGCGTCGTGTAATAAGACGCTCATCCCAACGGATGAAAACAGTGAAAATCTAAAACTAAAAGCATCCAGCGCGACGATTACGAATGAATGGCGCCAAAATCCGTACAAACTCAATGTCATTTACTTCGTGCCTAATGATGTCGATTCAATCCCTAACTTTAGAAAACGAATCAGTAGAATCCTTCTTGATGCACAGGAAATGTTTGCCTCGAATATGAACCGCGAAGGTTTTGGGCGCAAATCCTTCGGATTGGATCTGACAAATGACACCCTGATCAATATCCATTACATTGCCGGAAAATTTGGTAAGTCAACTTACCCCTATTCAGGTGGTAGCGGTGCTGTAAAGTCCGAAGTAGATGCCTATTTTGCACAGAACCCCACGTTCAAAAAAAGTGAGCATAACCTGATTATTATTCCTACTTATAATACCGATCCGGCCAATCCAGGGGGCCCGCCATTCTATGGTACTGGCACGACCTGTTATGCATTGGATTACATTAATCTGGATGCCAAAAACCTCGGGATAGGTGGAGATATTGGCTGGAAAGCGACAGTCTGGATAGGTGGAATGATTCATGAACTTGGCCACGGCTTAAATGCTAGCCATAACCGGATGAACAAGACATTGGCTCCGACTTTAGGTACTGCATTGATGGGGTCTGGTAATTCAACTTATGGAATCTCCACCACTTCATTGACAGCTACCACAGCAGCAACCTTTAATAACAGTCAAGTGTTTAGCACTGTGACAAGAAATGACTGGTATGGTGCGGCATCTGCGGAGATCACTTCATTATCCTCAAGCTACAGCAACGACAAAATCATTATTTCCGGAAAATTTACCACAACCAAACCTATAAATGATATCGTCGTTTGGCATGACAGGGAACCTTTTGGTGGCAATAATGATTATGATGCAGTACAATGGGCGACAAAAATCATTGGCCAAGATAGCTTCAGATTCGAGTGCCCGCTGGCAGATTTTTATGATTTAAATGGAAATTATGAAATGCGTATCGGCTTTATGCATGTCAACGGAAGCCGCTCAACATTAGGTTATGCTTACAACTTTGTCAATAATGTTCCTGATCTCAGCAAAGTTGTCACTCATAAACTATTGCCAACAACAGGCTGGTCAATCTTAGGCAGTGACAGCAACGAATCTGGTGCTCCCGCAAGCAATGTGTTAGATATGAACAGAAGTACAATCTGGCATACACCATGGTCTTCAGCCCAAACACCACAACCTCACTTCTTCTCTGTGAATATGGGTGCTCTACGGTTGGTAAAAGGACTTGCATTTCGAAACCGCGATAATCTGAATGGAGCAATGAAAGATATTAATATTTATACCAGCACCAATGGTACAAGTTGGACCTTAATTAAATCTGCTCAGCTGAGCAAAGTTTCTGGTTCCTGGATCAATGTAAATCTTGATTCAACGATAAGCACACGCTATCTTAAAATAGAGTCTGTGAATTCTTGGGGTGATTTCTTCTATTCACATCTGGCTGATTTTGGGGTCTTTTCCAATTAGTCTTCGATTAGCTTAAACCTATAGAGGGGTGTCCACAAAGGTCGGACACTCCTATTTTTTTTATTTCGTAAACATCTACACTATCTTTTTCAAATATTCAATTCCTGGAACACATTTTTGATTTTTGAACTGCTCCTTTTATTTATTCTAATATATTGGTATCGACCGCTAATATATATCTATGTAATTTAAAAATTAAGGGTAAACAGATCATTAATACGAGAGCAAAAAAACAGGACAATATCCCTTATAATAAAACGGCTAAAATTCCATTGGAAAGTGATAGAAACAAGGATAACGGACTATAGATATAGGTATCCCGCGATGCAAATACGGACTGTCTATACTTCTTAAATATTCCAACATATTTCAGATCACCTATAAATCGCAAAAAGAAAATACCGCTAATCACATACATACCATAAAGAACATAGTGATTCTCGAAAGGAACCTTTACCACCCCTATGGCAGAGAGGTTTATCAATGCAAAAAATAATAATCCAATGGCGACAAGTAAAGTCCCCTGCCAACCAGGATTAAATAACCTTCTTCCATTCAAGTCCGTAGGTATGGTAGCACTAATCCCCCACTGACCTCCGAATACCCAAAAGAGATGAAGTAATGCTAGAAAAATAAAGATATTGGCAATTACTATTGATAATATAAATTCCATTCGATAAATATAAAATATTCTTTAGAATAGTTCCGTCTTTAAATACATACTGACCAAACATATAACAATGGTATCAGCTAGCCCCTGTCCTGTTATTGCATGAATTGATAGGATGAACTGCAAATGAGTGCCATTTTCCCATAGGCTAATTTGAACTCTTCCAGTAGACGGCTGTTATCTGTAGTTAGGTATCCGCTTTATAGATATCGTATAACCAAAGTGCATTTTTTTGAACCTTGCTGCACCACAATCATTAAGCTGGCCAGCAGTAACTCAAAAAAAGAAGCATTCATAACGCCAAATTTCGCCTACATCTTGAAGACATTAAACTTATGACCATCAGGGTCAGCAAAGACAAATCCATAATAGTTATTACCGAAACTGGTCGGTTTGGATACAATCGTTCCCCCAGCACTTTCAACTTCACTGGCCCATTGATCGGCCTGCTCTTTGCTTTCGGCGGAAAGCGTGAATATAATCTCATTGCTTATCTGTGAATCACCAAAATTGACATCTTTTACATTCGATTCCAGTATATTTTTTAGAAAAAAATGAATTATAAAATCATTTTCTCCAAAAAAGAAGCTGACCAGGTCGTTAGAAGAATGTGGATTATTGGGCTTAAATCCCAGTACTTCATAAAATTTCTGTGTGCGTTCTAGATTAGCAACCGCCAAATTGGCCCATATCTTTTTAGGTTTCATATCATCTTATTTTTGTACAGTATAAATTTAGTAGGTTTTTACCAGACTAAAGATTGCCATGTGGCAAGTTTTTGCATTTCTCTTGCTTTATCAAAAAAATGCACCTTTCCATGCCCTTTATATTTTCGCAAAAAAATTAAAGGTATGTTGAGCGATAAGGGATGGATTGGTAACTGATGATTCATTAAACCGATCTTCATACAATTCGATTTTTATCAATTTAACATCATTCGGTATTTTATACTTTTCATCTTTTGTAAAATTATAACCGCGTACATCTGCATTTTCCTTGCCCGGGATTTTCTTGATTTCAACAAAGTAGCGCAGTGTAATGGTATTACCATATTGTTCGCCTTTTTCGAAACGAATTTTTCTGACCCGACTCATCGAATGTCCACTGGAATGAATATTTCCTTGTATACGAAATTCTAGCGTTTCAGCTGTTTTGGAAAGCATAAAAATCTGGGGCGCGAGCCGCTCTGTTATTTCGTTACGGCTTGTAAAAGTATATGTTGTACCAGTTTCGGGATTCTCTTTTGCCACTCGTTTTGGTACGGTTTGAATAGCAGAAATCTGCAATTTCTGTGTATTGATTTTACAGGCAGCAAATGCTACAAAGGAAATTAAAACCAGAATCTGTTTCATCGCACTATTTTAATCATAATATATATCAAAAATAGCTAAAGGTGTCCGACTAATATATCCCTGAAAATGGCGGTTTTTCTAGCTTTCAGACTAAAATTGATTCCTGATTTTTCGGCGGTGGATTAACCCAAATTCAATTAATGACATACACCTGCTGTTGAGAGCATTACAGTATGCTTGGAATTGAGCTTGCACCGATAAGAGTGAATGCAGTATGCATAGGAATAGTCAAAACAAATCTCCTAAGGCATCTACCTGAAGTGGAAGGAGGAAAATCCGCGCAGGTTTCAAAACTGGTGAAATAATTGTAGCCGATGTTGGAAGTTTCTTGGGATAAATACAAAACTTTTTTTGTTACAATTTTAGGGCAAACAAGATAAAAACAACAGCCGAGTCATCCCACTAAAGCAAAAAAACAACGCTTAAAAATGTTCATTTCAATTATTTATTGACAAAAACAGCTCTGGTATCGCTTTGTATGAATTAAGCACATTGTTCCCAATATTTTTGTATAATAGCTATATTTTTAAAAAATAGCTAGGTAATGTTATCCATCGAATATTATTTTAAAACATATTTTCTACAGCTCTGTACGTTTGCCTTTCCATGGGTCAACTCGGAGGAAATAGCCAAGGATATTGTACAAGATGCTTTTATTGTCCTAATGGATAGACCAGAGCTGTTGGAGAAAGGAGAACGGGTTATCAAAAGTTTTCTCTACACCTCCGTAAAAAATATGGCAATGAACACCAAACGACGGGATATGGTATTTGATAAGATACGCAATTCCATCACCGTAGAAGAATCCGACAATCATAATATCCTGGACGATCTTATCAATTCCGAACTGATTGGCGCATTACACCGCGAACTTGACCAATTACCTGAAGGCTGTCAACGAATCTGCCGTTTAATCTACTTGGATGGCATGAAATATGACGAGGTAGCGCAGGAATTGGATGTGTCCGTCAACACCGTAAAAACCCAACGCATGCGTGCAATAAACCTTTTGAAAACCAAATTCCTAAATTTAATTTTAAACTTCCTTTTGTTTTAAAGATTATTCCTTTTTATTTTTTTTTATCCCGAGTCACCCTTTTTGATTCCTCAAGTTATTTAGTTATTGAATTATGATAGAAACCGATAAAATAGTATTGGCTGAATTGGCTTCATTACTCCTGAAAGATGGACAATTATCTACTGCACAGGAAAATGAGCTAAAACGTTTGTTGGAAAAATATCCCCAGGCAAAGGATAGTTTACGCCACCGTCTTGCGAATACGGATATCCAAGTTCCATTTGATTTACGCAGCACCGATCTAGATCAGGAGTGGGAAATTTTAAAAACCAAATATAATGAAAGAAAAATTGCTCCAAATTATCGTCGGTGGAATGGAAAATGGAAAACTACTATCGGAGTAGCTGCTGCACTACTATTACTCTTTACTTTTGTTTGGATCTGGAGATCCTATCTAAAACCTATCAATTATCTTATCCCAGATAAGGTCTATGGACAGAAAAATGATGTCCTTCCAGGGGAAAACGGTGCTATCCTGAAGATTAAAGGAAAAGAAGACATTAACTTAATGAATAAACAAGTCGATCAAAGCCTTTCTCAAGGTATCGAATTAAAAGATGGAAAATTACTATACTCACAGCTCAAAACCGAAGAGTCTAACCCGATACACACCTTAATTGTGCCCAAGAGATCTACTATAGCGATAACGCTAAGTGATGGTACACGTGTATGGGTGAATTCGGAATCAGAACTGATTTATAAAGCAAATTTCACTGAAAATGAACGGAAGGTAACATTAAAAGGTGAAGCTTATTTTGAAGTTGCCAAGGACAAAAAACGACCATTCATCATAGAGGCTAATGACCTTAGTATTCAAGCTATAGGAACAGCTTTTGATATCAATTCCTATAAGCCCAACGCCAAAGTACTATTAACAGAAGGACGCCTAAAAGTCAATGGACAAGAAAAAGAGATTTTTATAGATGCTGGAAATGGAGTAAAAATGGTTAACAGTCAATTGGTAGCCTTTCCTATACCAGATATGGAAGAAGCAACGGCATGGAAAGACGGCTATTTCTATTTCGATAATAAAAATATGCAGCAGATTCTCGATGAATTAAGCAGATGGTATGGTATCAACATTGAATCCAACGTTTCATTAGACAAAAGGCGTTACAAAGGAGGTATAAAAAGAGATGTGACCCTTGCAGAGGTCTGTAATCTACTGAAAGACCTTACCGGCTATCAGTTAACAATCGACAAAGAAAAATTAATCGTTAACAAACTGACTGACAAAAATAAATAAACTATCTAACTAAGAAAAGGAGGACTTATAATATGTAAGAAGATAAATACCTAAATATTGTATGAAAAAGAATGCAGAAGTACTCCAATACTCCTGCATCTAACTGAATTAACAACTGATCATAAACTATTAATTCTCTACCAAATTATGAATAATTTATTTTATTCAAAAGGAATTCTTTGTCCTATAGACAAAGGAAAAATTTTGAACAATCTAATCAAAATGAAACTGACAGGAATATTATTAGCAACATCCATGATGGGTGCCTATGCTTCAAGCTCTGCTCAGATTACACTGCACGCCAAAAATGCAAAGATTGAAACGGTCCTCAAAAACATCACCAAGCAGACAGGAGTACGTTTCATCTTTATGGAGGGCTTACTGAATAATGAAAAAGCAAATCTTGAAATAACAGATGCAACCCTGAATAAAACACTTGATCAGCTCTTTAAAAATAGCGCATTCTATTACATGGTACATCGTGGTACTGTCGTCATAAAACGGAAACAGGAAAATGTACCTGATGATCAATCAAGTAGCGAAATACTGTATCAGCAACGAACTATTAAAGGGAAAATACATGACACAAAAGGAAATCTATTAAATGCAGTCAGCATTTTGCTCAAAGGGACAAACATTGGAACCTCAACAAATGCTAGAGGTGAATTTCAACTTTCTCTCCCAAATGGGAATAGAGGTACGTTGATCTTCAGCGCGGTGGGTTTTAAGCAACTTGAACTTCCCATCAACAACAAAACTGAGCTCAATATCGTCATGGACAACGACGAAATTGGGCTTGAAGAGGTGGTGGTCGTTGGATTTTCAGAGGTCGATAAAAAGCACCTAGCCTCCTCCGTATCCCAAATGGATATGGAAAAAGTAAAAAACCGTCCAATCTATAAAATGCAGGATGCCTTTTCGGGAACAATTGCTGGTGTTACAATGATGCGAGGGAATAGCCTTCCTGGCAGTGTACCTGGCACCATTTCTATTCGTGGTATCAGTACATTACAAAATGCCGATCCTCTGGTCATCGTAGATGGAATGGAACAGAGTATCCACGATATCGATCCTAACCAAGTGAAAAGTATTACGGTACTTAAAGATGCGGCTTCAGCATCTATGTATGGCTCCCGCGGTGCCAATGGCGTTATCATCATCGAAACGGAGCGTGGACAAACTGGCCAATTCAAGGTTTTTACAAATAACTGGTATGCAATAAACAAACCGATAGATCTTCCAGAATTTGTTGGCGCAGTTGATTTTATGAAATTGCGAAATGAAACACTGATCCAACAAGGGCAACCAGCGATCTATTCTGATGAAACAATTGAACAATATGCGAGTGGAAAAATAAAAGGAGTTAACTGGCTGGATGAAATAATGGAACGCACCTCTACAGCAATCAACAACAACGCTAGTATTTCTGGTGGTGGAGGTGTAGGTACTTTTAACCTGATGTTGGGTCATATTAAGGAAAATGGCCTTAACAATATTGAAGGGACGCAAAAATTCTCGGCCAGATTCAACACAAATATCAATATTGCAGATAAATTTGTTTTGATGGCCGATTTTTACGCGCATCGTTTACAAGTCAATAGGCTGATGGCAAATGATGATGGTCACGGGCTCTATCAACAAGCCTGGCGCCTAAACCCAACACAACAGATCTACTATGATGTAGACAGGCCTGAACCATTCATTCTGCATAACAACATTAATCCGATAGCTTCGATTAAACATGGTGGTACCAAAAACTATATGCATGACCGTAGTACGATCAATCTCCGACCTAAATACAATATTAACAGTAACCTAAATATCGAAGGAAATGTATCATACATGATCAATAAATCTGCCGACAAACAAAAGCGATTAACCTATAAATTCTTTGATGAAAAAGGGGCGCCAATCAGCATATGGGGTAACGATGTGAATGCCTCACAGGGAGTAAGCGAGAGCCAACTAACTGCGCGAGCATTGGTAAATTACAATAAAGAACTACGTCAGGACAAAGACAAAATCTATCTCACCGCAGGTTCTGAGATCATGAGCTATACCTTCACCGATTTTAGAGAAATTAGCAAGGCTTCTTTTTTTGGTAAATTAAACTATTCATTTGATAACCGTTATATATTTGAATTAACAGGTCGTTCGGATGGAAGCAGTAAATTTGCACCGGGTCATCGCTGGGGATTCTTTCCATCAGGGGCCTTTGCATGGAACCTGCATAATGAACGCTTTTTCAAACCTATTCTCGAATCCGAGGCGATCAACAATATTAAAATCCGTGCCTCATACGGTTTAATTGGTAATGAAAATGTAGCCCCGTATCTGTGGCAGGAATCTGTCAATACTTGGGGATGGACAATGCGCGTTCCTAATTCTAATTTTTCATGGGAGAAACAAAAACAATGGAATCTTGGTCTCGATATGAATGCCTTCAAAAATAGACTTTCTTTAACAGCCGAGGTATACCATAAGAATTCGTATGATTTAATCTATGATCAATTTGCTGTTCCGCCCCTAACAGGCTCATACACCTTAGTCTCAGCAGTAAATATTGGTGCGGTAGAGAATAATGGCTGGGAAGTTTCGATAAACTGGTCTGACAAGAAAGATGATTTCTCCTATAAAGTCGGTGCGATGCTATTCAATAATCGCAATCGCATACTCAAGGCTGGCTATAATGAAAATGACCGCTTGATTTTCAAAGGCAATAATGATCAGATATGGTATAAAGGGATCCCAATCAATAATTATTATGGCTTTCAATCAAATGGCTACTTTCAGAATCAACAAGAAATTGATGAAACAGCAGCAAAAATGCCCAATTCTAGACCTGGTGATATCCGTTATGTCGATCAAAACCAGGATGGTCTCATTAACGACAATGACCGTGTTTATCTGGCGGATCCTCTTCCCTATTACAATTACGCTATCAATATTGACCTGCATTATAAACGCTGGGATTTTTCTGCGTTAGGTCAAGGTGTGGGTAAGAGAACTGGTAGGCTAGCTGGTCAGGAAGCCTATCCAGTTTATGTAGATGGAAACAGCAATGATCTAGGGGCGCCACGTGTTGAATATGTTGCCGACCATTGGAGTCCGGAAAATCCAAATAGCCGTTTCCCACGTTTATGGACAGGCTCTACGCCGAACACACTTTTGAGTAATGTATGGCTCAGCAATGCGGCCTATTTCCGTGTTAAATCACTTCAACTTGGATACACTTTTCCATCCATTGGTAAAAGTGTCAAAAACCTGCGGATTTATGTAAACGCCCAAGATGTATTCACCTTGACAAAGTGGGAAGGACTAGACCCTGAGCGGATCGGTAGTGGTAATGGAAATTACCCGCGGATGGCAACATACAGTTTTGGATTAAGTGCGAGCATTTTTTAATATCATAACAATGAAAAAGAAAATTATTACCCTGATAATAGCATTGGCGACACTTAGTAGCTGCGAAAAATTTCTTGATAAACGAGATCCAACAGCAACTTCCTTTGATGAGTTTTTTAACACAGAGGAGGATCTACGTCGTGTGGTCTATAGCAGTTATTTGGATGCTTTTATGGGCCCTGGTGAACGTCGTCTCCTTTTTTATATGACCGAAGGTCGTTCGGACAATGCTTATGCCCGCATTGAGACAGATCACCATATGATCATTGCCAACGGCAATATGACCAGCAACTCTGCTTTAGCTGTTTATTACTGGAATTTACACAATCAGCATATAGGACGTATTAACACCTATTTGGCAAATGCTGATGTACCCTATGTCGAAAATGAATCTACGCGGCAAAGGTATAAAGCAATTCTTGAAGGTTTGCGCATCTGGCATTACTTCAGGATCACAGAATTTTGGGGTAATGTCCCTTTTGTGCTTACTCCTGTTAAACTGGAAGAGGCAACACCAGCTGTTACCCCTAAAGCCGAAATCCTCGACAAACTCTTTGAAATGAGTGAAGATGTCGCCAATAGACTTCCGGAAAATGAAGGTACTACAAATGCATATATGTTCAATAAATATTCCTTTAAAACATTGGTTATGCGCTATGCGCTCTATAATGGAAGGTACGAACTGGCGGCGAGGCTTGCTAAGGAAATAATGGATAGTGGAAAATATCAACTGCACCCTCAATACGCCAATCTATTTAATTATCAAGCAGATAAAACCAACAAAGAGTTTATTATCAAGTTCGATATGGAGAGTCATAACAACTCAGCAACGGCGTCATTTCAACATCTGGCACCACAATATCGAACCGGAAATGGACAATCTTATGTCGTTCCTCTAAAAGCACTCGTGGATAGTTATTGGACTTTACAGGGGCGACCAATTGACAACTGTCCATTACACAGCAAGCAAGCCTATGAGCTTAATCCAAAATTAAACCGCGATCCACGGTATGAAGCCAGTGTATTTGGTCATGGCGATCTCTTCAATAATGAAAAAATAGACATCTATGATTCCAAAAGCGCTTTTTACTACCAAAACCTACGCAGTAGTAGATCGGGATACTGGTTTAAGAAATTTGTGGACCAAGCCGATGCGTTCCGTACTGGTGGAAATATGCATTTTTCTTTAGCCCGCTATGCCGAAGTACTTTTAACCTATGCCGAAGCTAAGATTATGTTGAATGAAATAGATGAACTGGCTAAAAGTTGTATCAACCAAATTCGCAAAAGAGCCGGACTTGATATGAGCATTGCGGATGTCAATTTAGTTGCAAAATCGCAGCAGGAATGGATTGCGCTCATCCGCAACGAAAGAAGAATCGAATTTGCTGGCGAAGGATTACGCTATAGCGATATCTTGCGCTGGAAAACGGCAGAAACGGTACTTAATCAAGCAGCTCTCGGTCACATGCGTTTGAATGGTGCTGGACAGTCTGAGGTACTTAAAATTGAGGATCGAAAGTTCTTAAATCACCAATACCTATGGCCATTTCACGAAAGTAGTTTTCAGGTAGAACCTAACTTGGTGCAAAATCCGGGTTACTAATCCAATACAACAATATTCTTTTATCCGATAATGCAAAAGCGGCATGCCTTATGGAATGTCGCTTTTGCATTTTTATTTTTCTTTTGTTCAACACAACTTTTAATAGGAATAGCCTACCTAAGCGAAAAGAGAGACCTTTCCGAGCAATGCCAAGAAGTAGCTTACCTTATATGCGCAAAATAGCAACAACTTTTTCAAAACGACCATGATTGCTTACTGAAGCTGCAAATAGTTCTGTCCCCCCCTCTACAGCAACATATGGAATGCCAAAATGGTCTTTGACAATTTCATTTTTTTCGATTTCAATAACGTAGTCTAGAAGACTAAAAACGCTAACGGCTATGGAATGTACAAAATCAGGCGCAAGAATTGTTTCTGTATAGTAGATATTCCCTTCACAAAAAACCCGGCCATAAGCATTACTGATCGACTGCTGGAATATTGTACAAATCAGTTTTTTAGGCATATATTTCCGGATCTTGGTTTCTCTATTCCATATCTTATAAGCTGCCTCTTTCATACTCCATAAGAGCCATAGCGTAGTCTCGGGATCTGGACTACTTGCTATTAACAATTGCTCATTAGCACCAAATAATTTCGGAATAAATCCCCTACGTCGCCAATTACTGTCTTTGCGGGATTGCGCCAGATCGATGACGTCATTACCAATCATTTCATTTGAAGTTTGCTTTCTATAATATCAATAGCTGCCTTTACATTGAGCATACGTTCCATATCGGGATTGTCAATAACAATATCGAATTTCTCTTCAATATCCAATACTATATCAACCAAATTGGCAGAATTGATTTGGAGGTCGTGAATGAAATCAGTATTCTCGCTAAGGCTCCCAAAAGCGTCATCATTTGCAGTATATGGTGCTATGATAGGCCTTAATGCGTCAATTAGTTCTTCTCTGTTCATAGACTTAGTTATTAAATTTTTTAAATATTAGACAGGCATTTACATCGCCAAAGCCAAAACTGGCTTTGGCTACAATATTAGGTCTCAAGTAGGTTGTTTTCAGCGGCACTTTCAGCGGATCTATAAGAGCAGCGATGTCGGGATGTAGGTCGTTACAGTTGCTATTACCGAACAAGAACCCTTCGTACAGTTGCAATACTGTAGCGACACTTTCAATACTACCTGCCGCGCTGAGGCAATGTCCGATCAAGCCTTTGAGCGAATTGATGTAAGGGAAGTTTTTCCCATTACGTTCAAGCGCCTTAGTCCAATTTTCTATTTCGAGCGCGTCCTTGGCTGTTGCAGTAAGATGCCCATTGATGGCATCAATATCCATAGCAGAAATGCCAGCATTTTTAAGTGCATCGATGATGCATCGTTGCACAGCATTGCTATTAGGAGCTGTCATGCTCCCCATTCCACGCTGACCTCCTGAATTGACCTGGCCCCCAAGTAATTCTGCATATATCCTTACACCACGCGACAAGGCGCTTTCCAAATCTTCTAATAGTAAAGCCCCTGCTCCACTACCGGGGACAAACCCTCCGGCGGTTGCACTCATTGGCCGGGCCCCTTGTTGTGGATGCTCATTATATTGAGAGCTACAGACCCGCAGGGCATCGAAACCTGCCCAGATGTAAGGGCCACTATCTCCTGTACTTCCTGCTACCATCCGTTTTGCTCTTCCCGAACGAACGCGGTCATAGGCCATCAGAATGGCTTCCGTACCCGTAGCACAGGCTGATGAATTGGTTGTCACTTGATTTCCAAGTCCGAGTTTTCCCCCTAGGTATGCACTGACTCCACTGTTCATCGTCTGTGCCACTACTGTACTTCCTAGTCTCCGTGTTTGCAGATCGTCTACTTTATAAATGCTCTCACGAAATTTATCTATGCCGGAGGTACCTGAACCAAAAACAGTTCCACTATCCCAATCCGGTTCAGAAGAAACATCTATTGGTAGCTCTGCATCTGCCCATGCTTGCATACCAGCAATGACACCGTACAATATTCCAGTGCTATTAAATCCTCTCAGTTCCAAGTCGGTAAAATACTGTCTTTTGAGATCTTCAGATATCGATGGCGTTCCTGCTATCTGGCAAGAGAATTGTAACCTTTCCAGTAGTGGATCATGCATTATCCCCGAAAGTCCATTTTTTATGGCCGTTGAAAAGGCGGGTACTCCTACTCCGTTTGGGGCAACCACCCCTAGTCCAGTTATTACAACTCTATTCATAGCTCTCTCTTCATTATACCTGACAGGGTTCCTTTGCAAACCTCATATCCAGCTTCGTTTTTCAGTGTGACAGCGCACTTGAGCTTCCCGAACCTAAAATATATCTTATCCGAAAAAACGGTAACCTTTTCCTTAGGATACACCGGTTTTAAGAATTGTATTTCACTTGAGGTCAATGCCATCGCAATACCATTGTTTAAATCACTACCGAGCAAATAAATTCCAAAGCAGGCCAGCCCTATCTGAGCCATTACTTCGGTCAAAATAACACCCGGAGTAATTGGATTACCGCAAAAATGCCCTTTGTAAAAATCCAGATTTTCATTGAAAGTATAGTTTCCTATAATACCTTCTTCATCTACATGCACCAATTCATCCACAAATAAAAATGGCTCCCCATAAGGCAATTGCGCAATAATATCATTCAAATCCATCGACTTGTTTTTTAAGATTACCATTGTAATAAAACTCGCTGTGCTGAGAAACCGGGGCCAAAACTCAACATTAACCCTAGTTCTCCGGCCTGGGGCTCGTGTGCCATGATACGCTCGAGAACATAAAGAACTGTAGCACTTGACATATTGCCATACTGGGCCAGAACGGCCTTGGTATCTGTAATATCTTTGCCAAACTCGGCAAAAATATGCTCCATTGTTGCGACAATCTTTTTACCACCAGGATGAAAAATCATATATTTTATATCTTCAATTTCTAAACTATTCTCCTGTAAAAATGGATGTATGACTGCATCAAAATGCGATGCGATCATATTGGGAACCTCAACGTCCAATATCATCTGCATACCGCCATTTGTTAGCTTGAAACCCATAATGTCTTCAGTATTGTAAAAATGGTACATCTGTTGGTCGAGTATCACAGGGCCTCGATCTGCTTCATGAGATGAAAGTAAACAACAGGCGGCGCCATCTCCAAATATCGCAGCGCTAACTATATTGGACATTGAAAAGTCTGACAGCTGAAAGGTTGCTGTTGGTGCTTCGACGGCAATTACAGCTGCACGTTTTCCAGGATTGGCCTGCAAGAAATTTTTGGCGTAAATAATACCGGAAACTCCAGCAACACAACCCATTTCAGTAACTGGCAGCCTGACAATATCCTGCCGGAGTTTCATCCTATTGATAAGATATGCATCCAATGAGGGGATCATAATCCCTGTACAGCTGACGGTGATGATATAATCCAGAGATTGGGGGGGCCATCCTACCTTTTCGAGAGCCTTACGAAGTGCTTCCTCACCTAATACTATGGATTCCCGCATGTAAATATTATTTTTCTCCTCGAATGATGTTGCAGTAAAAACCTCATGCGGATCCATAATAGCATACCTTGTGTCGACAGCCGAACCCTCAAAAAGTTTCTTTACTTTTTTTATAAACCGGTGTTCCTGGCCCTTAAGCCATATATCCAATAGCGGAAGTATTTCAGCAGTTGTGCTGGAGTATTTGGGCAGTTGCTTGGCAACACTTGTTATTTTAATATTCATATATTGGAAATTATCCATTGGTAACGAAATGCCCATTTCCACTGGACCATATAGTTTTTTAAATGTAATTGTTTGCAGAACTCCTCAAGCTCATTTTTCTTAAAGCCACGTAATATTGAAATAAGTCCATCCTTCTTGGTCATATTGTTTAACTTAAAAACAACACAAATGGTTTGAAAAAGTCGATAGGCAATTTTGCTTCGCTGCAAATCGTTGATTACTATCCCTATGTTTGAAATTTTGACAAGGATATTTATTAGTTCTATAATCTGATCATTATCAAAATGATGTAATGTAAGAGTACATAGCGCAATGTCAAACTTTGCCATTTCAAAACTCTTATCGAATACATCGCCGCACAGGTATGAAATATTGGGATAATCTTTTGATAAAACTTGAGCATAGTTAACAGTGAATGGATTGGCATCTATTCCCACTATTTTAAGATCTATATTATTACTGTAACCATAGTCGCTCAACATACGTAAGATCTCACCATTACCGCAGCCGATATCGACAATGGTTAGTGTGTTGGTTGTATCGGCTTTTAACAACAATGTCCGGACACCATTTAAAGTAATCTTGTTGCCCCCCAAAAAATGATTTATTCTCGATATTTCGTCCAAAGTAACGCGAAGTTCATCACCTTCAAGTGAAAAATCGTCCATAATTTCGTTTTTCTCAGTTCTAAACTTTGTATTTATTCCCATTTTATTTGCTTCATATTTCCGTGAGTTTGTTTGATTATCCATGTCAACCCTGGGGGAAAAATTGTGGCAAGCCACATTAAGACCCTAATACCAACTTCGTATCGTAGCACTTTTGCTAAAATCCTTCCGAAAAATAGGCGTCTCGCAAAGTTTTTTCGCCATTGGTTGATGTAACGTTTTTCCAGTCCTTCACGTGAGATTATTTTGCCAGCATAATAGTCCACAATAAGTTCGGAAGCTATTTTTGCACTGTGTATCGCCATCGCCATCCCATTACCGCAAAAGGGGTGGATCAGGCTCGCCCCATCGCCGACCATCAGGATATGATCTTCTATCACTGTTTTTTTTTCAAATGAAATCTGGCTAATGGTAAGCGGTTTATCAAAAAGTACCGTATTGCGTTCAAAAAAAAATTTAAGATGACTATTCGTAAACAAGACATGCTTCTGATGATCGACGACATTTTTATATTTTCTAAACGTCTCTACATCTGTCAGATAACATAAATTTATCGCATTATGCTCGATTTTTGAAATGCCGCAGTATCCTCCCGGAAAATTATGTAACGCAATTAGGCCATCCGGAAAATCACCTGAATAATGTGCTTTAACCGCCATCCATTTCGATGTCTTTTTCATGAAATCACGAGCTAAAATCTGATCGATATTGGCACGTTTTCCAAAAGCACCAAGCACAATCTTTGCTCTTAAAATCTGATCTTGAACCGAAACCTCAAATATATCGTCACTAAAAGATATTCCAGAAACGCTGGCTATCACAATCGTACATCCATTTGCTTTTGCTTTGTGGTATAAGAAATCGTCCAAACAATACCGGCTTACGCCGATACCGCCCAAGGGCAATTTGACCTGAGCCGATTTTCCATTTTGCGTCGTGAATTTAAGATGTTGAATATAGGTTGGATGCAATTCATTTATATTGGCGTTAAGCCAGCACAAATAGGGTACAATCTCATTAGAAAGATATTCTCCACACACTTTATGGTGAGGATAATTGTGCTTTTCGACTAATGTTACTTTTAATCCTTGTTTGGACAGATGAAGTGCACTCGTGAGCCCGGCAAGACCGCCACCTATAATTATCACATCAGGATTTACTGTCATACATCACAATTCGCTTTACATTGGTAATCTTTAACATATTATCTTCATAAGTCATTACAGTCTCCAATTGGTCACTCCCGTTTGATTCAAACAAAATAACGCCAAAAAATAAGCACAATCAGCAATGTAACTCACAAGCCTTATGATTAATCTGGTTTATGAAAAGTTTCTTTGATAACAGCGATGACCATAAATAGTTTTGATCTTGCGGCAAATAGAAAACCAAGAGCTTCCCCTCACCCTTGTATTTTTCATCAATCAGAGCTTTAACTGGATTGGCTATGGACTTTTTAGAAATCTTTGCTCCTTTTCGACAAATAAACCGTCAAGAAAAAGATACCTTTCTCTGAATTGCTCGGGAGATGCCTTTGCTTCAATAGCTATGTTAAGTATATTCATAAATTTATCTGTTGCTGTGGTTTTTGGCCACACAGCAAGGTCTCTCCCATTGGGATTACCGGTCTTAATAAAATTGATGAAGTAGCGCTGTCCCAGTAGTGAAGTTTTATAGTCATCCTTCGTCCAGTCAAAAACATCGTTGCTATTCAGGTTGCCCAATAGATATTCAATATCACTGGCATGGGATGCTCCTGGGAGGGCTGGTGGCAGATTCTCTTTGTCCGTATTGTCAGATTTTTTATTTATCCCACCAGCGAGCCCTGTCTCCACGTTGCTATAAGCTGCTTTCATCGGTGGCCGCGCTTTGCTAAATATGTAAACATAAACAGGTTGACCACTGTTTTTTCGTTGCAAATCGAGCCACTTCCAAGTACTGTAAACAATAAAATTATCACTGGCTAGTCCAGTCGCCGATTTGAGGACTTCACTTTCTGTTTTTCCGGGATACAATTTGAGCACTTCATCAGCTCCAGTGCCAAACTGTTCGCGTACTAACCTTTCGTAGTTGTCCGGTGATGGATAAGACTTGCCTGTGAAGGCGAGATAAGGAGCCTCTGTAGACGTCCAGCCCGCAAGTAGAGGAACTTTGGACTGCTCCCCTGCTTCAAATATTTCCAACGGTGATTTGGGGAGAAAATAACCATCTATGATCAGACGTGTCATAAAGGCGCCGGGCTCACTGGCCCGGTCAAGTAGTTCTGCGGCAGGAATTTCACGTAATTGGCTGAGATTGCCTGCATTGACTTTGGCCGCAAATGTAACACCTCGTTGTTCTTGCTCCCCAAGGGAAATAGTGCCATATCTTAAATTAAAAACACTTCCGCTCTGACCGATAGCACGCTTAAATAGCCCTTTAGAAAGCGGACTGCTCATCTGAGCAGAAACAGACATGCTTCCTGCAGATTCGCCACCTATGGTGACCTCATCAGGATTACCTCCAAAGGCAGCTATATTCTTTTTGACCCATTTTAATGCCGCATATTGATCCAGGAGACCATAGTTCCCTGATGCATTTTTTTGTGATTCTTGGGTTAGTTCCGGATGCGCAAAGAAACCAAAGATGCCCAAACGATAATTGACCGTAACGACAATAATGCCTACTTTGGCAAAACTCTCTCCATCGTAACGATTTTCTGATCCATCACCGGCATTAAAGCCGCCACCATAAAAATAAACTAAAACAGGAAGTTTACCAGATCCCCCCGCCTTTGGTCGCCATATATTCAGGTAGAGGCAATCTTCACTTATACCCGGAGAACGAAATCTCATATCCCCATAGATCGGTTTCTGCATTGGTGAATTTCCAAAGCGATCTACCTTTCGAACCCCTGTCCAATGATCGGCAGGTTGTGGTTCTTTCCATCGCAAATTGCCAACCGGCGGTTTTGCAAAAGGGATCCCACGGAATGCCTGCACTCCGCTGGATAACGTAATTCCCTCCATTATCCCCTCCTCAACCTTTACTTGAGGCTGTTGGGCAAAAACAAATGATATAATCAGGAACGCTGTGACAGTAAAAAAAGTCTTTATCATAATAATGTCGCTTAGTTTATGCTTTAGTATTCATTCAGTTAAAATACTAAAATAAAATTAAACGAACAGGTTTTCAATATCTTACACAGGACTGCACCAATTAGATAAACTCTCGCTTGTAGGCATTTGTCAAATTACAAAATCAAATGCCTTTACCTTATCTCGCACCGTCATTCCATAATTTTTCAACAATTTCGTTTTGATTATATTCAAAATAATTGCCTTGTTTATCTTTTTGTCTTTGAAAAAGACAGCGGTCAAAAGTTGTAAAATTTAAGGTTAGAAAATCAATGAAATAATCATCAAGATGATAATGAAACTGCCCTTTCAAACTTTTATCATCCTCGTCCTGCATAACAAAAGTCTTTTGACGTCGCACAATTTCTACCAGTTCATCCTTTGTGATATGTTCAATAATTTTCGGAGCGGGAAGTGATATTCTGAATGCCAAAACTTCAGCGCCTTCTTCCTCCCACCATTCCCAAAGATTAAACTGAGACATATCTTTACCGGTCATTTCATGAAGCGTATTTTCAAGCTTTTGATATTCGGTATTATCTTCATCCCCGTTCTCTTCACAATAGTCAGAATATGCTAGAATGAGTTTTAGAACTTCCGGATAGCGTTTTTCCAATGTTTGAAAATCAGGTTCAATTTCTTTTCTTAATTCCATTATCCAAATGTAACATCAAAAGTAACTTCATCTTGTTGAACGGCCTCCGCACATCCTTAGCTTTATACCAAACAAGGTAGGTTCTTGTCTTTTGCTCAAAAAAGACGAGCTCAGCAAACAAAAATAGAATAATAATTTATACCGATTATATTTTATCATGTTATCGGCAGTTAAAAAATTAGTAAATTCACTATATAATAACGCTTGATCAGCACATAAATATAATAAGATGCACCTTACACTGGTGTCTTGACAATGAGTAAGCAAGGAAATGTCCTACATCTGTTATTTATCGGAAAACAATTATGGAACTATCATCGACAGCAGAAAATATTATCACGCAAATTAGCGACAAAAAGACCAAACTTGGTGACTTGCGTAAAATTGCTAACGTTATAAAAAAAGACCACGAACTAGCCATGGAACTGTGGTCTACTACACACTATCTTGCCCGACAATTGGCGATCTTACTGATGGACAAGAAATTACTTTCTAAAGAAATTATTGACAGGTTGGTCAGTGATATTGAACAACATCGGGAGGAGGAAAAACTGCAGCTGATTGATTGGCTTATGGCGAATCAACTTGCCAAAGACAAACGCACAATTGCATTAATGGAAAGTTGGAAAAATAGTACATCTCCCCTTCAAAGACGTACTTTTTGGTACCATCAAGCCCGATTGCGATGGGTGGGACAAACGCCGCCGCCCAATAGCGAGGAATTGCTTTCGAAGATTGAAACCCGAATTGAAAATGAAGTATCTGAAGTCCAGTGGGCGATGAATTTTACTGCTGCTCAAATCGGTATTTTTCAGGAGATTTTCAGAAAAAGATGTATCAATATCGGTGAGCAAACAGGGCTTTATAAAGACGAAATGGTGGCTAAAAATTGTACACCAAACTATTTACCAAAGTTCATCGCCATTCAGGTTGCAAAACTTAATAAATAAAATCACTGGATTTCTCATAAAGCTGTCCGGTAATATATCCCGGTGGCCAAAAATTGAGATCGCACAGCGGAAAATCTCAATTTGAGATATTAGCGGTAAAATGTCCGATTATTATTTTCCAAGGCAGCGATGACAAGGCTGTTTATTATGGTTCCTCTACGAAACTTTCCAAACTGTTAAAAAGCTCAGATCGTTTCATCACATTAAACAATGAAGGGCATAATGACTTCTCGAAAAACAAAGTTTATCTGAAATGGATTAGCACGATATTAAGATCAAACCAACATGCGAAATAAATGACGATAATACCATTATTGGCTATAAATATTGACAGTCGCGAAAGGAATATGACAATTGACACCGAATTACCAATTACTCTTCCTACCTTTGTTTTCAAATTAAACACATATGCCAAAAGAAACAAAAGCGGGACTTTATCAGGGAACCATAGAAAAAGATGCCAATGGAAATTACTTTTGTGGCCCTTATCTATTGGATTATCAAATCGTAGAAGCTTATTTTAAATTAGGTGATCGGGTCAGCTTAAAAAGTATCATCAAAAATACCAGCCGTATGAGTATGGAAACTTATCCACAAAAATCAATTAAGTTTTCCTATGCTACTGAAAATCATGACAATGATTAAGATGAACTAAATCGTTCAATACTGAATACACTTCACCTGTTTTCATACCCCTTTTAAAACGGGACGTATGAAAACAGATGGATAATAAAGTATCAGCCCTGCAACATAGGGGTAAACGAAATTGACGATCAACTTTTAGAGATGATAAAATCCTGATAAACAATTTCGAATTATAAGATCTCCTCTATTAATTTTCGGCTAAAATGATCCATCTCATTTACGTTCGAGATATGGATCACGATGATCCCTAATCATTCTGCTTACCTTAGTTTATATTCAAAAAAGGAGATAATATGACGAATACAATGAAAGCCGCACGTTGGTATGCTGCAAAAGATATCAGAGTAGAATCAACAGAAATTCCTGAACCGAAGTCTGGTCAAGTTAAAATAGCTGTTCATTTCGCAGGAATCTGTGGATCTGATCTACATGAATATGTACACGGTCCCCAATTAATCCCAGTAGATCAACCTTATCCACTAAATGGGCATCAAGGAACCACTACATTAGGGCATGAGTTTTCAGGAGTAATAGATGCGATTGGTGAGGGCGTCCATCATTTAAAAGTAGGTGACCGTGTGGTCGTAGAACCGATTTTTAAAAACTTCGATAGTCCTTTTATCGCAAATGGTGCATATAATTTATCTGAACCTTTGGGATTTGTAGGCCTATCCAGCAATGGTGGATTTGCGCCGTATGTTGTCGTCGAAGACTATATGGTACACAAAATACCTGATAGCATGTCGTTCGAAAATGGGGCATTAGTGGAACCTGCAGCTGTAGCAGTTTATGCAGTACTCCAAAGTGGACTTAAAATCGGAGAAACGGTATTGGTCTCTGGAGCTGGTCCAATAGGTTTACTGTGCGTTCAGGCAGCACTTGCCGCAGGTGCAACAAAAGTTATTGTGACTGATATCGCTGACAAGCGTTTGGAGAAGGCTAAAGCCATCGGTGCTACCCATATCATCAATGCAAAAGAAGAAGGCTTAACACAAAAAATTAAGTCCATCACGGAGCTCGGAGTGGATGTATTTCTAGATTGCGCGGGTGTACAAGCCTCCTATACAACTGGAATTGATAGTTTAAAAAATGGTGGAACGGCTGTTTTAGTTGCACTTTTTGGCAAACCTGTAACTACCGATGCACTGGATCAAGTCTTGCGGGAAATCACCATTAAAGGTATTATCGCTTATCGCAATATCTTTCCACAAGTTATCGCGCTTATCGATAGTGGACATATGCCCGTAGAAAAACTTGTAACACGCAAAATAAGCTTAGACAATATCGTTTCAGAAGGATTTGAAGCTCTGGTTAATGATCCCACTGAAGTCAAAATCTTAATTGATATACAGAAAAATTAACGCAGTCAGGATACAGACAATAATAAGCAACGTATCGAAAAAATAATGTGATCGCTATAAATATGGCCGCTTGGGACACTCAAGCGGCCATATTTATTCGGTTTGCCAAATCTTTTGTAAATGATTTACATTTTATTTGGTATTATTGGTCAACGGGAAGATAGCACTCTCCACATGCGCTTTCTCAATCAAGCGTTGCAATTCCTGTACTTTTTTCGGATTGCTATTCGCAACATTGTTCTGTTCTTTTGGATCTTGTTTGAGATTGTACAGCTCTTTAATCGGAGTACCAGTAGTTACTTTCTGCAAAATGAGTTTCCAGTCACCTTTTCGTAAGGCCTGACGTCCACCATCTTCATGGAATTCCCAATAAAGATAATCATGTTGCTTTTGTTGTTTATTCCGTCCCAATAAAGTAGGAACAAAAGAAACCCCATCTGTATATCTGGGTTTATCCGCCTTAGCAAGTTCGACCATAGTCGGCATGATATCCCAAAAAGCACCCAAGTAGTTTGATGTCTTTCCTTCGGCTATTTTTCCAGGCCAATAGGCAATGAACGGGGTCCTGATACCTCCTTCATACAAATCGCGCTTATTTCCACGCAAACCTCCAGAACTATTGAAAAAATTAGGATCTGCTCCCCCTTCTTTATGCGAACCGTTGTCACTTGTAAATATGATTATGGTATTGTCAAGCAAGTTGTTTTGACGTAGTTTTTCTACGATCTGACCAACATAAGCATCCATACGACTTACCATGCTTGCATACATAGCATGCGGTTTCTCTACACCAGCATAACCCGGAACTGTTGCCTTTGGTCCGTAATCATTTCCTTTATGTGGTTTTTCATCAAATGAATTGGCATATTGCTGGTAATATTCATCTTCTGGACCAGAAAGTTCGGCATGGGGAAGCACAGTAGGTACAAAGAGAAAGAAAGGTTTGTCTTTATTCGCATCAATAAAGGCAAGAGTTTTCTCTTGGATCAATGCTGGTGCATATTGACCTTTGGCCAATAATCCATTACCATCAAGCTCAATCCGCTCTTTATTATGCCAAAGGTGAGTAGGGTAATAACGGTGGGATTGACGTTGACAATTGTAACCATAAAACTCGTCAAATCCTTTCTGATCTGGCGCTCCGGTAGTATTGACCATCCCTAGCCCCCATTTTCCGAAAGCTCCTGTCGCATAACCCGCCTTCTGCAACAACATAGCGATTGTCTGTACCGAATCTGCTAACGGTTGTTGTCCCTCTGGTTCGATTTCTTTATTTCCTCTTACATAGGTATGCCCAGTATGCTGTCCTGTCATTAGGGAAGAACGCGAAGGAGCACAGACAGAGGTACCAGCATAAAAGTTCTCAAACTTCATTCCCTTATTGGCTAGTGAATCAATATGCTTGGTTTCAATTTTTATCTGACCATATACACCAAGATCCCCATAACCGAGGTCATCCGCCATAATAAAAACAATATTGGGTCTTGTCGCCCTATTTTGAGCAAATGTGGCTCCTGAGATAACCAGTAAGAAAACAGCTACAGCTACCTTCTTATTATTAATAGATTTTAGTAGGTTCATGTATATCCAAAGTTAAGTAATTACCAACCTTCATTTTGTTTTAAATTTTTATTTTGTACAAGTTCCGAAGAAGGAAACGGGTATAAATAATAATACTCCGGAAATGGTGACGGCGCCTTACCTTCGTAAGAGATATACCCTTTTGTCGATCCATTTTCAACTGGGATAGGTGTATTGGCCGGAACGTCCACACCTTTAGTAATATATCGGCCCAATTTTGTCGCTACTGCATAATCCATTTTTCTCCATCTTCTGAGATCGTCGAATCGAAAACCTTCGCCCATCAATTCCACTGCCCGTTCCCTACGTATTTCCCAAAGGATGGCATTCACTGATTGATCGCGTGTAGGATCTTGTGGAATTGCTATTAACTGCAATGGCGCTACACCACCCCGTGCTCTCAATTTATTTATCGTTTGATCAATAATCTGCTGGCTGATTTCGTCTAATTCGTATTTTGCCTCTGCATACCCAACCAAAATTTCACCAAGTCTAAATATTGGTGCATCATTGATATCAACATTTTGGATTCGATTGATTTTATTGCTGAATTTATAGAAACGATAGCCCGTATAACTTACACTATAGGGCTGTCCATTTGTAAAATCTACATAATGGGGTTCTTCTTTCAATATCAGACCTTCCCAGTTCATCCATGGTAACGTTTTATGCTTATCGTCAGATAAAGTAGCCATTAAATCTATATATTCCCGATCATTTGGATTATCCGTATATTCCCATAGTAAATTTGTTTTCCCCATTTTTACTCTGTAAGGAGGTGGAATGGTATAGTATAAACGGGTATCCCGATTCCGAAATTCGTCGTAAGCACTTTGATCCCCATCAAATGCAGTACTTGTCCAGCGGGTTTGCCCATCTTTCATCAGATACATATCGACGGCTTTCTTGGTGAGATCCCAACGACCAGCTGAATTACGGGCTCTAGAGGCCAGACCATGTGTAATCTGATTCAATTCATACTGTTTGTAAAGAAATACTTCGTTGACATTAGCCAATGACTCGCTGTTAAAAAGCAAATCATAATTGTTTATCAACGGAATATTATTGACCAAAATCTTCTCCGCAGCCAAAGCTGATAGACGCAGGTATTTTTCAGCATCTTTAAGTTGTCGATATTTACGCCAAGTACCTTCACGCAAACCGAAGCGTGCGGTCAAGGCCAATACAACTTTACGGTTTATCGTATTAGGTCCATCACCGTTTTCTTTGATATTTTCTCCCGCATAGCTTAGCATTTCCAGAATATGAGCAGCGATTTCATCGCGGTCGCTCGGTGTACCATATAAGATTTCCTTATCGCCATCATCGATGGTATGTTCTACCCAGATCGCGCTGCCGAATTTGTTCAACAGGTCCATGTATTGGTAAGCTTTGAAAAAGTACCCGATACTGCGAATATGTTTTTTCTCAGGCTCAGACAATTGGTTGGCTTGATCAATATTATCCAAAAGAATATTAATGGAACGAATCTGTATAAATGGATCCTTATAATCTGCGCTCGTTGAAGGAACAACCATACGCTGCCAGATCCAGTCCGAAGTACTATTGGCTTGAGCAGTTGCAAATAAATCGCTGTTCACCTCCGAATCTGGAATAGAAACGTTGTATCCTGGGAAGGTACCATAAAACTGCCACGCATACGAAATAAAATTATTGTAATTAGTGAATGTGCTCTGTTCGGTTAAAGTCCCCTCGGGATCCAGATCCAGTAAATTGCTACAGCTGGATAAGGATGTGCTCAAACCAAGGAAAATGATATATTGGATAAATCTCTTTTTCATAATATTTTACGTTTTTCTAATGATTAAAAAGTAACATTGACACCAAAACTGTATTTTTTCAGGAATGGATAAATCCCTCCCGAACCGATGTCCTCTCCATCGGCTTCCATCCCTCTGGGCATGTGGTCGGCTTTAAATAGATTTTCACCCGACACAAAGAATTTGATGTTGTTGACCACTTTACTGCGTAAAATTTTATTGTCCACTGTATATCCTACCGTAATATTCCGTACACGCAGATAAGATGCATCTGAAAGATATTTCGTCTGCCGACGCCTATTGGCACTGGTATTTAATCCAGCATTTGCATATATTCTTGCATAGGTCGCATCCGTATTCTCCGGAGTCCAATAATCAAGATTGCCCTTGTAGAGCGTTCCAAACTGATTATTATAGGGCCACATCAGGAAATTATCTAACCAAATATCCCGCTTACCCACCCCCTGGATGAAAACGCTCAGATCAATATTTTTATAAGAAAAATTACTATTTAATCCAAATTGAAAACGTCTATTGCTGTTACCGATGATCTTCATATCGCCCGGATCGGATATCGTATTGGTGCCATTGAAAATAATACCATCTTGGTTCAGATCCGCGTATTTCATGTCACCGGGATTCTGCGCCACTCCCTTGAAAAAAGGTATACCTTCTTTAAGTTTGCCATTCATCAGATTAGCATCCAATGTATTAGGTTGAAAGTCGTCATTTGTATAATATCCATTACTTACATAGCCCCATATCTCACCAATTTCTTTCCCTTTGTAATAACCATCTATCAATCCCGCGCTATTATTGATCTTGGTAATGAATGCCCTATTGTCGGAAAGATTAAAGGTAAAAGAATATTTAAAGTCTTTGATTTTGTCCTTCCAGGAAAGTTCGAGCTCCCAGCCTTTCGATTCAAGGTCAGTCACATTTTGAAATGGTGGTGCAGATCCCAAAACTGCCGGTAAATCTGCTCCCTGATAAAGCATGCCAATTGTCTGACGTCTGAACCAATCAAAACTTCCATTCAGTTTACTGTTGAACAATGCAATATCGACACCTAGGTTTAAGGTGCGAACCTTTTCCCAGGAAAAAGTCGAACTGATTAAATTGGGCGGATTGATCGTCAGATAACGGACACCCGTATTAGGGTCTATCCAGTTGGCATTGCCCGTAGTCATCTGTGGAATTGTTGGGAAATAGACCTGATTTTTATCGGAACTCAATACTACTTGGTTGCCTATCTCTCCATAAGAAGCCCTAAATTTCAGCATTGGAATGCTGTTTTTAAGATGCTCCATGAAACCTTCCTCTGCGACGTTCCATCCCGCGGACACAGAAGGAAAAAATCCAAACCTACTATCTTTAAGGAAACGGGAAGAACCATCCAAGCGACCATTTAGCTCCAAAAGATAACGGTTTTTGTAATCATAGTTAATTCTTCCGAAATAACCCAACACAGCGTATTGACCGAAACTATCGGATGTATTTTGTGTCCCCGTACTTGTCCCCAATGAAGGCGAATTTGGGCTCAATATGCCGTACCTTGTGGCTGAAAAGGATTCGATATAACTTTTCTCATAATTTGTTCCTACCAGTACTTTCAGGTTATGATCTGCTATCGCACGACTATAGCTCGTATAAAAATTTAAGGCATTATAATCTGTTTGCGAATTTGACCGGGTATAAAAATCCTGATTAAATAGATATTCCGTATTGAAATTGTTCGGATTCATATACCTATTTCTATTCTGGGCATTTTTATTGTTTAGATTATTTTTGCTAAAGGTATACTCGGCGGTTATATTCCAGCCGGGTAAAGGATTATATTCCAATTTTCCAAAAAGCCTAAGATTTTCCTCATATCTACGTGCGGCATCCTCGTACCTAAGGTAATTGTTTGGAGTTCCATAGGGAATAGTTTTTCCATCGTTATCAACAGTTTCACCCGGATTGAGATAGGATCCGAATGTGAGAGCTCTGTAAAACATTTCGCCCATATTTGCTGGAGTCAGGCGATTATCCTTTTTATAAAATACATTGACACTTGCATTAAAATTCTTAAACAGTTCAGCATTCACAAAAGCATTAAAATTATACCTGCTGTAGCTGTCTTTTTTGGTAATCATAATGCCATCTTCATTGCTATACATACCGGATAGCCTATATGCTATCTTTTCGGAACCGCCCCGGATAGACAGATTGTGTAAATGCTCAAATCCTGTCTGGAACACTTCGTTATAGAGATCGTATTCTTTCAAAGGATATTTTGTATTGTTTATCTCGGCTATACCATCGGCATATTTAGAGGGATTGGTCTGATATTCCTTTAACAGTTCAAGCCAGGTATCCACATTTTGACCTGCCCAATTTGAACTGTTTCCGAAGTCTTTTAATGCCTGAACGAACTCCAAAGGAGTTGCCTTTTCCGGCAAAGTTGACGGCCGGCTCCAAGTTAGATTACTGGAGTAATTGATGCTGGTTGGTTGATTTCGAGTCCCCTTCTTGGTTGTGATGAGTATAACACCAAAAGCAGCTCTAGCACCATAAATTGAAGCCGCAGCCGCATCTTTTAATACAGTGACATTTAGAATATCTTTTGGGTTGACATCATCCATATTCATAGGTACATTATCCACCAAAACCAAAGGAGATCCACCATTAATTGAAGGTAAACCACGAATATTCAATTCGGTTGAAGTTCCCGGACGCCCCCCACCAAATGTCACTTGAAGCCCCGGTAATGCACCTTGTAAGGCTTGGGAACTACTCGTTACCGGCCTATCGCCCAATACCTTTTCCATATCAACGGAAGCCACAGATCCAGTAAGATTTGCCCTCTTCTGTGTACCATAACCAACGACAACAACTTCTTCTAAAGAGGTTAAATCTTCTTGTAAGGTAATCGCCATAAAAGATTGACTAACTGAAACTTCCTGACTTATAAAGCCGACATTACTAACGAGCAGTATTGCATTGGGGCCACTTACTCTGAGCATAAATTCGCCTTTGTCGTTGGTACTTGTACCGCGATCCTTGTCCTTTTCAACCAAGGTTACACCAGATAGCGGAAAGCCCTGACGATCCACAACTTTTCCTTTGATATCGAGGCCCTGTAGTGATTTACGATTAATGGTGATCACGTAAGTATTTTCACTTGTGTTTTCCATTCGAAGCTGAAATCTATTCAGCAATGGCGCCAAAGCATTGTTCCAATTTTGATTTTCAACTGAGATTAAAGGTAGGTTTTTATCATCTACAACATTGTCAAAATAGATGAATTTAACTTTGGTTTGCTTTTCAATCGTTTTTAACACAGTTTTAAGATCAGTATTCCTGATTTTTAAAGATACCTTCTCTTGAGCTTTGGTGCTTATTCCGAAAACCTTTACGGTAAATGCAAAAGTGAGCGCTAGCGTTAATTTTGTCATTAATGCATATTTAATGGTACTTGATTTTCGTGCAAAAAATACCTGACCATGTAAATTATTTTTCATAGTTTTAATTTGATTATGGAACCATAGAGTACATTATCTTTCTCAGGGACCTTGTACTCTTTATTTCATGAACTTAGAGGATACATCAACTGGTGTATCCTTTTTTTGATAGGTTATGTATAGTCTTTATTCATCGTTTATTTAGGGTTAATATAGAATAATTGTGTCATTTTCATGTTTAACACGTATAGCTGGATTAGCCAGTGTAATAGTCTTTAAAGCCATGTCAAGATTATAACCTTCCATAGTTCCTGTGAACGTCGTATTTTCAAGCTCCGTATTGTTAATTATAATATTTCGATTATACCATTTGCTAATTTTAGAAGCGACGATTGACATCGGATCGCCTTCAAACGAGAGCTTATTTTCAAGCCACAAAGTCTCCGATGGCATTTTTTCCCCTTCTTGAATTTGGAGTTCTGTACGTTGTACCAATGGAATGCGAGTTTTTCGCAAGGCCTGCTGAACTAATTTTTCCGCAATAGTTATTTTTTCACCCGGTATCATACGGTAGGTTTCACCATTCGTTCTATCTGTCATTTCGATCGCACCTTCTACGAGTGAAGTCTGTATTTTATGCTCGTCAGGATATGCTCTGATATTGAACTTGGTGCCAAGAACCTTCACTTCAGCGTCTTTGTATGACACAATAAAAGGATGCCTTTTGTCTTTCGCTACCGAGAAGAAACCCTCGCCAATTAATTTGACATGACGATCCTTTTTGTTGAAACCTTTGGCCAAATAAAGTTTACTATCTCCATTCAGCCAAACTGTACTGCCATCTGGAAGATTAAGAATTCTCTTCTCTCCTTTAGCACTACTATAATGCATTCCATACTCAATGGATCTCGCTTGATGTTTATACCACCAAATGCCGGTGGAAAGGATAATTAGTACAGAGGCAGCAGCTAAATAAAAAGGATAGCCCACTTTCTTAACATTTAATTTCAGCGTCTCAAATAAAGATAAGCGTAACGACGGAGTCGCGATCTCCTCGGATTTCACTGTGTTGATTTCTGACTCAGTACTTTCTATCCGTTGCCATATTTGATCAAATGCGGATTCAGTATTTGGGATACTCGATTGCGAAGATTGAACTTTACTTACAATAAAATTATAAAGAACTTTATTTCGACTATCTTCATTGATCAATTTCTCCAAAAGTCGCTTTTCTTCAGGGTTTAGTCTTCCCTCAAGCTGTCTATTTAATAAATCTAGAAATTGATCTTGGTTCATAGTTCCTCTTGAATCTTTAAAATAAGAGCCAAAAGAGGATGAATGTCACCAATTGAAAATGAAATAAAACTACAAACAACTGTATACTAGCTATTTATTTTTTTTAAAGAAATTGATTCTCTTAGGCGACGCAGGGCAAGCTGTATATGCCGATCCACCGTATTTTTGGAAATTTCCATAATAGCGGCCGTTTCGTGGTACGTACAGCCAAGGTCTTTTACGAGGGTAAAAGCCATTTTGCATTTTGAGGGCAGTTCCTCAATAGTTTGTTGTATAATTTTCAGATTCTCATTTGAGATATATTCCTGTTCAACACTTGGAGATTGAAAATTGAAATCAATAATCTCAGAAATATCAACATGAGAGGGTTGTCTTTCAAGATATTTTATGGCATTGTTTCTAACAGATCTAAAGAGATAAGTTTTAATATTTTCTATTTCCATTAACTTATCTTCCAATAGCCACAATTTCATAAATATCTCTGAGATAATATCTTCTACCGGTTCCGACGACTTAATTATGGCGACACCAAACTCATATAGATCGGGATGAAAGCTTTTGAATAAGGTTTTAAATGCAACCTGACTTCGATCGAACGCTATTGCATATCGCAATTCATTCCATAGGAAGGGGGCTTGATTAAAATCCTGCATTTATTTATGAAAAATGGTCTATATAAAATAAAGATATTAATTTTTACACATATACAAGAATACAAAAACCATACTTTTTTAGCCAAATACTATTTTTGGTTTGCTAATTGTTTCAGTTAATAGATTGCATACAACTGTTCAGTTGGTACAGACCCTCCTTATATAAAATGTATAAATTCTTTATTGAATTTATACATTTTATCCTATTCATTAGACAAGGCAACCTTTATAGCAAAGCCTCTGAAACCGCATAACTGTCTTCCAAGAGCGTGTATTCGATAATTTTATGGTTGTGTATCTTCAAGTGAATAAAGAATACAGAACTGACCAGCTTTCCTGTTTCCAACATCTTGGAGGTAAAATTCCCTTTTATAATAGCCTGATCTTCGTTGGTCAATACGGTCTGTATAGCTGCGCTTACAGGTTCAACAGCTGACCATAGTAACTTAAAAAGTTGTTCCACCTCCGGTTTCGACCTTCTCGATCCCAGCCATTTTATCTTTGCTGTATTGCCCGGAATTTCCAGGTAAAACTCTTCAGCAAAAAGATCAACCAGGTTTTTCAGTTCTCGCCGCTGCAAGCTAGCTAGCAAGGTATCCACAAAAGCATTGATATTTTCCATCTCAAATAGTGTTTAGATTTCTGTTTTGCAAATAAGCCATCATTCCAACCCATACGGCAACAGCTAGGATCATAACAGAACCTATCATACTGATTGTATAAAATAAGGAGATGACAGCAATAACGCTGGCAATAACCCAAATAACATCTAGCGTAATGATAAATTTGGTCCAGCTTTTCGAGATAATTTTCTTCATAGCCGTTGCCAGTACAAATACAGAAAACACGATCAGAAAACCTCCCACCAAGATAAATGGACTACTGTGTGGTGTTTTAAATAGTTGTGTAAATAAAGAAGGCATGGTCGCTAATAAGATCCCGGTCATTCCTGAGCTGATCGCATTGGTCAGCAATACATTTTTTAGTGTCATAATTTCTATCTTTTTGTTACTCAAAAGTACTGCTGTACGGACGGCTTTGGATTATCTATAAGCGACAGGGTATTGACATTATGCGACAATCAGATACAAACTGTAAAACATATCATTAGATTTACAGTATGAATTATAGACAGACCATGTTGCAAGCCTTAATTGCCTTTTGTGGCGGGCGTGGGCTAGATAATGCTAGAATTACTGCATTATCTGGGTTTTCGATTGCCCAGTTAATGAACAGCGCCAGGTTTGATATCTCTAACCAACAGGTGGAAAATCTGTGGAAGAACATTGTTCAGTTTTCCAACGATGAGCTGATAGGCTTGCATTTTGGAGCCACAATGCAGTTAGCGGCACTGAATATTGTTGGACAGATTATCCAAACGAGCAGCACCGTGAAAGACGCTCTTCTACAGGTACGATCGATGATGCACGTAGTTACGGATCTTTATACAATGGAAATAGAACTCGGACCTAAAACATGTGTCATCCAATACCTTAAAAATGCAGGTTTTGACCATTTCCAGATGACCCAAAGACAATTCGGGGACTTCCTGATAGCGTTTACAATTTATGAATTGAAAGGGCTGTTGCTTAAAAATCTAAACCCCACGAAGGTTGGTCTACCAAGCTTTCAGAAAGATCGCTACATGGACTACGAGACGATTTTGAAATGTCCAATAGTTAAAGCAGAACATTATATGGTAGAATTTCCCAAAGAATACCTGGACTTTCCGATCATTACAGCCAACTATGAGGTGCAAACTTTGCTCATTAACCAAATGAACAAATTGCAAAATCCAAACGAGTTAACAGGTGCTCTTTCCAAGAGGATATTTAACTACCTTCTAGCGAACTCTTACCTTTACTCACTCTCGATCGAAGCGGTAGCAGGAAATTTCAATGTCAGTGTAAGGACTTTACAACGTAAACTCAAAGATGAGGGAGCATCTTATGTACAAATTGTTGAGGAGGTGCGTAAGTCACTGGCTGTCCATTACATGCAAAACAGCAGTTCTTCGGTAAAAGAAATTTCAACCATTTTGGGCTACGCTGAGCCAAGTGCCTTCGCTCGGGCATTTAAAAAATGGACAGGGAAAACTCCTACAGCATATCGAACAGCTGGTCTCTAGATTAGTATGGTGTTACAATAATATAAAAATTATAAGAATATCCGTGTTTTAGCCTGTTCCAATGGCTCATGTAAAACCACTTAGTTAGAGCTTGAACCAAGAACAAAATATTTATCCAATTCACAATGTAAAAAAAGATGAAAATTAATGTGTTTTAATGGATTTTTAAACTTGAATGATTAAAATAGCCAAAAATATAACCTGAATTCTTATGAGTTTTCCAAGAACTATTATTGTCGCGATTTTAGGTTTTATAAGCCTCCGTTATATTAATCAACAGCAGTATGGAACTTCGTTTATAGTTGATTTCTTTTGGATATTCATTCTAATATGTGATATCCTATTAACCATTTTTGTAATTTTCAAGGATGTCCAAGGATACAAAACGAGTAAAAAGTTAAGTTCCTTTTTACTAACACTTGTGTGCATATGTATCACGATCACTGCCTTTTTACTGAATCATAGTGTAAAAAAGGAACTCAATAGGCCTGTTTTAATGGAATTATATTTTAATGGTGATATAAATGGTATTTGTATTGGGCTACGGAGTGATGGTACTTACATATATGAAAGTGTATTTTTGGTTGGCTCGGATATTTCATATGGAAGATACAAGACCACTGACAGTACCATAACGTTAGATCCTCCTTTCAAAGGCTCAAAAATTGATTATCATAGCTTTAAGCTTATGCCAACAGCGAATGGAATACAGGCAAGTCCCATAGATAAGAACAATAATATTCTTAGCCCCTACTACAATTTTAATATTATTGACCATAGGAAGTGATTTCTGATCCAAACAAACGAACTATTTCTAGCCTTTCATACAAATAAACATGGTCGTGCAACAAAAGAAAAAAATGAGTATTTACCAGAATATATCAGCCCCATTTTTGGGTGAAGCTGATATATCTATATATAGAGTTTAATAATACAGTCCCAACATATATTTTGAAGTGACACGCAAACCTATTAGAATGAAACCTTACCATAATTAGCCATAGTCCAATCATCACGTGTCAAACGGCTTATATGTTCCTTACGAACCTCGTTCAAAAAGGCATTATGGCTCCCCTCTTCTGTGTGATGATATCTAAATCCACACTTCTCTTGTGCAATCTGAGACTTGGCATTGCCTTCATAATATCCACTCCAGATATTCACCAATCTTAAATCTTCAAAACCATGGCGCACTACTGCACGGATCGCTTCGGGCATTAAACCTCGTCCCCAGAATGGCACCCCTATCCAGTAGGAAATCTCCCCTTCAGCTTCTGTAATTGGGAAATTGCTGTTCTTCCCCAAAATTAAACCAATCATTCCAATGGCAATATTATCTTCTTTCAGTGCAATCGCAAATACCCCAGCCTGTGCAAATATTGTATTGATGATCTCCCTGCTCTGCTCCACACTCGTATGTGGTGGCCACCCCGCTATTGGTCCTACATTAGCGTCTTTGGCATAATGATATAAATCTGCAGCATCGGTCTCCTTAAATGGTCGCAAAATCAATCTTTCTGTTTCTAAAATCATAATAATCTATTTTTTTATTAGTACGTTGCAAAGATATAGGGACTTTACAGGCTTATATAAACAAAACCTGTGTAAAATGGGTACTTTTGAAAACTATAAAGAAGTATAAACTGCTAAAAAAATATTCAAAGTGCTTATCGCAATCCAGCATAAATTATTTGCCAATATGATTAAAGGAAAGGAAATTGTCAGCCTTGGAGAAAGTACCTTGAGAGAAAGTCTCGGTTACCCTTTACCCCTTAGTTACACCAATCTTATCGTTTGCCTTAAAGGCAGTGCCGTGGTGAATGTAGATTTTAAAAATTATCTACTCAAACCCAACGATATCATGGTTTTAGCGGAAGACAGTATCACTGGTGTGCAACGCTTATCGAGTGATTTTAGCGCCTTTTACTGTTTTGTAGACAAAGAAATGGCATCTGAGGTCGCCTATGATTTACCAAATGAACTTTTCTTATTTCTGCACCAATCGCCGTTGTGCCGACCCCAGCCCGAGCAAGCTATTTTACTGAAAATGTGGATAGAACAAATCAAATATATAAAGGCGGCATCTACGGTCCATCAGCATACAATGCTGCGAAATCATTTACAAAACATCTTTCTCTATATCGCTGAAGCGATGCCAGTAACGGGGATCAACACAATGCGGCAATATAGCCATACTGAAAGATTATGTTGGAAGTTTTGGGATCTCGTTGGTAAGTATAGTACTGAGCAACGCAGTGTCGCATTTTATGCCAACAAATTAAACATTACCCCATTTTATTTATCACAAATCATCAAAGATTTCTTGAATGACTCTCCAAAAGGATTGATTGATAGACAGGTTACATTGGAAATAAAGGCTCTCTTGCGCAGCACAGATTTATCCATTAAAGAGATTGCATACCGTCTCAATTTTGAAGACAGTTCGTATTTGACACGTTATTTTAAGAAACAAACAGGTATGACCTTAACGCAATACAGAAAATAATTTATGGGAACGCTTGATCATTCCCATACCTCCCATTCCCCACGCTGGAAATCATACTTTGCGTATTCCCCACTGTCAGTAAATTCTGAAGCGACCATTCCTACTTCAAAAATTGAGTTTGCATTCCAGCTTGCTGTAAAGTAGAGGGCATTTCCGGTTAATAAGGCAGTGCCAAAATCACCATCGGAATGGCTAAAATGTAGACCATGATCATCCTCTCCTGTGATCTTGTAGTTGTAGCTTAAAAGTCGCTCTTTAAGCTCTTGAAACTGTTGTCCAGTAAAAGGAACAAGGTTTTCCTCTTTTTCGAAAAAATCCGCATCATGAGCATTTTCCTCCCTTACCTTTGTTTCAGTCCTGTATAGTGAAATATCGTAACTCATCTGTTTTGAAATGTTTTTATTATTCTTTTTCAATTGGCATATTTTGACAAATGCTGACCGAGTCTTGTGGTACTCTATAAGATCCCTTGTAACGCATTAAACCCCAAAATACCATTATTCAATTTTACTCATAGCCTTTCCAGCAACCGAAATATGCACTTTTAATTAGCTTTATAAATATAGTAAGTAATGATCCTGAATACCAGATAGATTTATGATTCGGAGGGTAGGACTTAATATCTGTCCAAAATAATCGATTATTTGCAGCATCATTAATTTCAAATTAAGCTTCTTGAACAGACCACACATATCGATTGTGGAGATCTATCGCAACTTGAGGCGAACTTCAATCAATCGATGAGGTTGCGCCTCGAAGTAGGACAAACATCAGCAGTAGAGTTCTTCCCGTAATTCCACCAAAAGTTTTGTCAGCATAGCCTGATCCGGTGCCGCTGGAAGCATGCTCGATAAAGAAAGATCCTGTATCTCTTTAAAAAGCTGTTGGGAGCGCAGAAAAAGTTCCTCATAACTGTATGTTCCACTTTTAATGAGCAGGAGCTCTTCCCTATTTGGCCGATGTACATGCAATTCACCATTGAACAAGATCTCTTTTGCCTGTTCCAACAAGCGGATCGTGTGCATCATGTTTTTGGCATCATACCCCTGACCATGGCCCACTGTGCCCTGAAAACGAACCTCATTGCGTTTGGCCACCCAAGTAAAGTACTCATTGTAAGTCTTACAATAGGAAGAATAGGCTTCATGGTTAACAAAGAGATATGCACTGGACGTTTGATCCTTTGCAATCGAGCTACAGGAGACCTCATCGCTTGCTGTGGATGAGATAATACCTTTGTATCCGAACTTTCCTGTCAAATCATAAAACAATGCATACATGCCTTTGGTATGGTCTATCTTTGCCAATCCACAATTTTCCTGTTTCCATTGGCGATTGACCAACCATTGTTTCAACTGTTGACTACCATTCCCTTCGACTACAAAACAGAAATCAAGCAAGCTTTTACGTTCCTTGTCCATGGGGTTGTTAATTTTCTTGTTCAATCCTTTCGCCTTATGTACCTGAACCATTGCGTATTGGGCAAAAGTAGTCACCGCCTCGCGAGTCATAAATTCCTGAATATTAAACCGTTCAAAGATCGGATCTTTGTATAAGAGACATTCATCGGCACTAGCCAGAAGTTCCAATATATTGGGATTGCTTTTGGAAAGGAGTTCCACAAAACGCCCCACTTCATAATAAATCTCATCATTACTCGAATTGGCAACTTGAGCAATATATTTATTTCCAAAAAAATATTCGCGCGGTAAATAAAAGACGCCCTTGATATCTGTATCCGAAGTAGCGGTCGCCAGTCCATAAGCCCGACTTCCGACCACTGCCTCAAACAAGATCAGTCCTTTATCCCTAAGTTCATGTATAGTCATTTCAGTATAGTTTTAAAGTAATCTTCTAGCTCCTCCTTATGGAGCTTAACCATTGGAAGATCATGCACTTCATGTTCCAAATGATTAAATCTTTCTTCCAGATAATCTTTTATTATTGCGGGACAGCTAAAGTTGAAACCTTCGTCTACCTCACTCTTCAATTGTACTAATTTCGCGACTTCGGTTCGTATACCCTTTGGCATTAATCCAGATAAATCGACTAAAGCCATTGGTGCATAAGAACGGTAGGTGATACACCACTCTGCAGCCAGCAAAGATCGCAAGATATAAAACAGGGTCTTGAGTCGTATAGTCCCACCGCAGAGATCGCCGATCTTACTACGAACTATTCCCAGATAATGATGCGCTTGTCTGCGCGCACTAAAATAGTCTTCGATCAATGGCAGAAAACCTTCTTTAAATCCGGAAGTTTCGTGATATACAATTGGTGACTGTATCCATTCGAATGGGCTAACATTGCTTTTGTACAACAACGCCAGGACTTTAATTAGATCCCAACCGGATATATCCAGTTCTCCGGTTATTGGATAGCGCAATTCTGTTTCCAACGGAAAAACGCTGGAATAATCTGAAGGTTTCCTTATGTAGAAAAACCGAACATCATAATCACTATCTGTTGAAGGGAATCCCCAACCACGACTCCCCGATTCACAGGCAAACAGTATACTTATACCTTCTATTTCCGCTATTTCATTTAGCCTATTTTTTATCTTTGTTTCCATGTTTGATACTTTTATGTGTTTTTCCTTTTTCGTTGTCACAAATATCAAACTGGGATACTGTAGCCTTTTTGCGTATCCAAAAAAACAGATAAAAATTTTTATATCTAACTTATTTACAGCAAGATATTTTTACATAAAAAAACACGCTACATAAGCTATTCCTTAAGTACGCAGGTAGAATACGTAGTTTTTCCATCGCATGGTATCTCTTAGTTCAGTAGGTATCTTATTGTTTGATTTCATTACTTTTTGATCACCCATTTTTTTGATCAGAGACAACGATCTTTATATAACTCATTTTCCAGTTAAATTACGTGGTATTACCTATAAAAATCAGGGGTTCAGCGAAAGTAAATCTGCAAATAAAATAAAAACTATTTTATATAGATCGATAGCTGCCATAACACGATTGATATCCGCCCCGATGGAGTAAATTTATGTAAGATGCTATTTCCCGAAATCACGATGACAGACAGCTTACTAAGCTTATCTGAGGACCCAAGATCTCGAAATGCGTAGCCCCTCATTATGAATTTGGTATACATTTCCAGCATATATTCCGAAAACAATGATCGAGTTTCCTTTTATTTAACTTGTATAGGGATATCTTAAATAATTTTGGTAAATTAAGCAAAAGAAGGCTCAGTCAAGAAAATGTCTACATTGAAATTTATAAATCACTGGGCATCGTAACCAATTGCTGCTGTCCACAAAGAACAATACAAAAACAAACTCAATAATTGAGAAACGGAGGGAAATTAATGAATATAAAAATTATTGGGTCAGGTAGCTATCTTCCGGACAATAAAATCAATAACGCAAATTTTGAAGATCGTATTTTTTTGGATGAGGCTGGTGAGCCTATCAAATACCCTGAATCCATTATAGGTAAGTTTAAAGATATTACTGGCATTGAGGAACGTCGTTATGCAAATAATGATCAGGTGGCTTCTGATCTAGCGTCTATTGCCGCAGAGCGGGCAATCACTAATGCAGACATCGATCAAGAGACACTTGATTATATTATCGTCGCACATAACTATGGCGATGTACCCTATGGAAAAGTTCAATCGGATACTGTTCCCAGTCTGGCAACACGAGTCAAGAAAAAATTAGGTATACGAAATCCACATTGTATCGCCTATGATCTTTTGTTCGGTTGTCCGGGCTGGAATGAAGGCGTGATACAAGCTAATGCGTTTATCAAATCAGGCATGGCTAAACGCTGTTTGGTTATCGGTACCGAGACTCTTTCCCGTGTCGTAGATCCATACGATCGTGATTCAATGATCTATGCTGATGGTGCTGGCGCAGTTATCGTAGAAGCGACAACAGAGGAGGCAGGATTACTATCTTTTGAAAGTGCAACTTATGCATTTGATGAGGCCGACTATCTTTATTTTGGAGGCTCCTTTAACAGCCAACATGAAGAAGGCACCCGTTACATTAAGATGAAGGGACGAAAGATATATGAATTCGCGCTGAGTAAGGTTCCTTTAGCCATGCAAGTCTGCATAGAGAAAGCTAATCTTGACATTAATGCCATAAAAAAGATATTAATTCATCAGGCCAATGAGAAAATGGATGAGGCCATTATTTCGCGATTCTATGGATTATATCATATGCAGCCGCCAGAGGATATCATGCCGATGTCCATTCATAAATTTGGGAACAGCAGTGTTGCAACTATTCCAACACTCTATGATTTAATTAGGCAAGGAAAAATTGAAGGACATTCATTCAATAAAAATGATATCATCTTATTTGCCTCGGTAGGTGCAGGAATGAATATCAATGCATTCACCTATAGACTTTAGCAATTCGTCAACATGTCTAGTCAATTTACTTTCAATGAGCGGAAACAAAACAAGCTCAATCTTATGAAAGGAGTTTTTTAAACAACTAAGAGTTGTTTTAAATTTTATACTAAAAGAGCGAGCAAAAGCGTGGTCTAATATTCCACTCTTTATACTCGCTCCAAATCAATAATCTACCATTATTAAATTAAGCTAACTTCTACAATTGCTTATTTCTTTTTTTTACGAAAGACATTATCTGTTAGATCCTTTGAAATCGAGTCCTTTTCTTTTTGATATGACGACTGTGTTTTCTCTTTCGTACTTTTTTCCTTTTTTTGATCTTTACTCATGACTTATAATATTTACATTGTGAGGGTGCGTCCCATAACCATGGGTACATGAATTGTGGGGATTAAACTTGAGTGTGGTTGGTTCTAAACAGAAAATTTCACGATGATATAATTGGAGAAATTTAAAGATAAAACGAGAAGCTTTTATCATGTTTGGTTTGTCGAATGGGTTATATGAATAACAAACCTTATTCCTAAAGATACAAATAATAACTGATATCCCATCAATCCCAAAGGTTTATTAACAATAGCATAGCTTTATCAGCTCATCTCCTATCCAGAAAATAGCAAGGTATCCGATTTTTGTGTGGTTTATCGCTTGCGGAACTTGTCTTTGATCATTTTGTTACCTTCCTATGAACAGTAATAATGGTATTTATTTCAGTAATTCATATAACTTTATATACTAGCGTATTTCGCAATTTTGAAAAAGATATAATTTCAATAAGATCCTAAAGAAAAAAATGCGTTAAACTTTAGGTAATATCCCGAAGGAGAAGCATTCACTCGGAAGAAACGGATTAATTGTGTCGATCGTGTTAGTATATTGGTAACACATTAACAGGGGGCGGCCCGGGATGGTCTACGGCAATTAAAAACAGCCGAGTTAAAGCCGTTGTCGCCTTTGAACCATATAGCAGCTTCATGTTTCCGAAAGGCGAACTGCCACAACCAATCCAATCCACAGGACTTTTTGGTGAGCTCAAAGGTGTTGAAATTCCATTAGCAGATTTCGAAAAACTCACCAAAATTCCCATCGTGATTTACTACGGAGATAATATTGCCAAACAGCCCAGCAAAGTCTGGAATATGGATCACTGGCGTTCAGGACTAGAAATGGCCAGAATATGGGCGGCAACAATCAATAAACATGGGGGTGACGCCACTGTCGTCCATCTTCCCGAGGTCGGTATTCATGGAAATACACACTTCCCCTTTTCTGACCTGAATAATATTGAAGTCGCCAACCACCTATCAAAATGGCTGAAAGAGAAACGGTTGAGCTCAACTGATTAAATTTAAGATTCGACCAACGGCATAGGTTAGCAAAACTATAGGATAATTTTTCTGAGAGTCAAAATACTTGCCCTAGGACAAGTATTTCAAAGAGAATTTCTTGTAGTTTTATATCGTAAATCTGCATTTCTATGCCTGTAGTTTTTTCCGTTTCCACTTTAGCATGCCTCATTTTATTTGGACTCGCTTCCCCAAATAAAATGGTGGTCATTCCTATTGCAATATGGGCATTTGCACTCTCAGCGGTGTCATCCCTTAATATTTTTCTGATTTTCCCACCTACTTTTGTACTTGTCTTGGTGAGCGCACTCTTACTGAGTATCAGTTACTATAGATTATCAAAAAATTTAAGCTTGAACGCTTATTATCTGCTTGGTATCCATATCATCAGACTCCCTATTGAATTCATTATTTTTCAACTTTTTAAGCATAAAATGCTGCCTATAGAAATGACATTTTTGGGTTGGAACTTTGATCTATTTTTCGGCATTACTGCCGTTCTATTTTTAATCTTTAGTAGCTTCAATCCAAAAATACTAACATCTGCATTTTTCAAAGCATGGAATATTTTGGGCATCTGTTCACTACTAGCTGTTGTGGTCATTGGCATATTATCATCGCCATTACCTTTACAGTCAATAGCATTTGATCAACCTAATATTGCTGTGCTACAGTTTCCTTATGTCTTGCTTCCAACAATCATAGTACCTATAGTAATGTTATCACACTTTCACCTGCTGGGAAACAGCGCTATTGCTGAACACCAAGAATAAACTAATGCTAATAACATAGCCTGAAATCAGCAATTTATCGCTTTTGTTGCAAATTGAACACGGTACCTGCAGGGTCGGTAATCCAATGCATATTTTCCGGAAGTTCCTCAATTTCGTCACAGGTTTCCACCCCACTTGACAATAGATAATCGGTCGCTTCAGCAACATTCGGAACAGTAAGCTGCAACCAAGTTTCGGAATGGGTGTAGTTATCCACACAATCCAGCCAAATAATATTGTGCCCAAACTTCACCTCATGTGTCCTGGAGACCGTTGGGTTATCGATCGGCTTCTCCTCGACATCCAATTTCAGAATATCCCTGTAAAAAGTTACCGTCTTTTCATATTTATTTTTGGGAATTTTTATGGCAATATTAATCCCAGCTTTAAATTTTGTGTTCATATTTACTATTTTTAACAAGAATACAAGATAAATAAATTATTTAGTCAAGACGCTTGCCCTATGGCAAGATTTGGTTCAGACAAACAAACTTTTATATGATCCCACAGCTATACACTTACTTAAGAATCATCTTTATATTTCTTCTTTTTGATATTTTAATATATTTAAGGTTACGTAGACTGGCCGTATGGAAATCACAACCATTAACCGCAAATGTAATCTGGTGGTTATTGAGTATTTTCTCTTATGTCTGCATATTCTTGAATTTATTTTTCGAGTGGAACAATTTTTTCGCCGCTTGTTTCATGTTCTTCCCTATTTCATTATTACTTGCAAAGGCAATCCTTCTTTTCTCCATCGGCGTGGATATACTTTCGATATTTTTTAGAAATATTGGCAGACGACTAACAAACAATAACACAATACCAGATGCAAATAAAAAGACCATAGGAAGATCTGATTTCATTATCAAAAGTGGTCTTTTGTTAAGTAGTATCCCTTTAGTCGCTTTAACCCGTGGTTTTATATCCAATCTCTATGATTACCAAATCAAACAGGTCAATTTGATTTTACCCGATCTTCCACAATCGTTCGAGGGCAAGATCATCGCTCAGATTTCTGACATACACGCTGGCAGTCTTTATAATTTAAATGCCGTAAAAAAGGGTATAAGCCTATTGCTTTCACAAAAGCCAGATATCATTTTCTTCACAGGAGATCTGGTGAATGACTTTGCCGATGAGATGGATGACTACCTCTCCATATTTGGTAAGCTAACGGCCCCCTTGGGTGTCTTTTCTATTTTGGGAAATCACGACTATGGGGACTATCATTTTAATAGGTTCCATTTCAACAATGAGCGTAAGTTGACCAAACAGCAGAACCTGAGCAATGTAAAAGATATCCATCGCAAACTTGGCTGGCAGCTCCTGTTAAACGAGTCGAAGGAGATTGTCGTAAATAATGAAAAAATCACGCTTGTAGGTGTAGAGAACTGGGGGGCAAACAACCCGCACAATTATGGCGACCTCGATCTGGCCATGTCCAAGGTTGATCCTTCTTCACCTATCAACTTCCTCCTTTCACATGACCCGTCACATTGGAGGGCTGAGGTATTACCAAAATATCCGATGATCGATGTCACCTTTAGCGGACACACACATGGTGGTCAATTCGGCTTTAGCAATCCAGATTATCAGTGGAGCCCAATTAAATATGCTTATCGTGAATGGGCCGGTCTGTATCAGGAAAAACATCAATCACTTTATGTGAATGTAGGTTTCGGTTACCTGGATTACCCCAGTCGAGTGGGAATATTACCTGAGATCACGATATTCCATTTAAAAAGTAAGGTTTAATACGATGTCATGGACTACAGTATTAAACCTTACAGAAATAAACAGATGTTTTTTCAAAAAACGACTTAAAACCTTGAAATTAGGAAATCAATTCCCTACAAACGATCTTTAGACAAAAAATCTATGGTCGCAGATGGTATGCTTTGGGCTGAACAAAAGCGCGGATTCCCTGCGCAGATAGGGTTGATCCCAGCCCTGAGTTTTTTCGTCCAGACCAAGGGACGTTGGGACTTACCCGATCACAGCAATTCCAATACACTGTTCCCGTGTTCATTTTTTCCAGTATTGCCATGGCCCTATCCTGATCAGCTGAAAATACGGCTGCAGTCAGGCCATACGTGGTATCCTGCATTAGATGGATCGCCTCATCATCTGAAGTCACCTTTTGGATGCCGATCAACGGGCCGAAACTCTCCTCCTTCATCAATTCCATGTCGTGATTGCAATACTCAAAAACTGTAGGTGCATAGTAATAACCTGTATCTTCCAGTGTATGCCCCCCCAGGCGCAAGGTTGCTCCCTTTGCAAGCGCGTCTTTTACTTGGGCATCAAGCACAGTCAGCTGAGCGGCTCTGGTTAGTGGCCCGATAAATACATCTTGCTTCATCGGATCTCCAATGGTATAAGAGGCTACTTCTTCAACAAAAGCTTCAACAAACTGATCGTATATCTTGTCCGAGACATAAATCCGCTCAACAGCACAACAGCTTTGTCCATTATTGTAAAATGCGCCTTCTGCGGCAAGAATTGCGGCCTTCTTAATATCCACGATATCATCGGCAACATACAGCGGATCCTTCCCCCCTAGTTCCAATTGGACGGGAACTAATTTATGCGCTACTGTGGTCGCAATATGGAGACCAGTCTTATATGACCCTGTAAAAAAATAGCCATCCAGAGGTAGCTCCAATAATTGCTGGCCGATCTCGGCATCTCCGACAACACATTTGAATACATCCTGGGGAATACCCGCTTGATACAGATATTTCTCAAACTGTATACCTGTACCAGTAGCAAACTCTGATGGCTTATAAAGCACCGCATTGCCAGCTACAAGTGCATATAGAAATACATTAAACCCAACATTATAAGGGAAATTCCATGCGGAAATATTGGCGATCAGCCCCAGTGGTTCATACACAATCTTTTCGTGGGTTGCCCCAGTTGTTGTAATGAGTTCCTCAGAAAGCCATTTACCCGCATTTGTCCGAAGATGTTCGATACGGTTCTGCGCCCCTACAATTTCGTTTAGCGACTGGGTAATAGGTTTTCCCGTTTCCTTCGTCAGTATTTCGGCAAGTTCTTGTTTATTGGCCAGAATTAACTGTCCAAACGCAATTATGCAGTCTAAACGTTGTTGTAATGGCACTTTTGCCCAAGAAAGTTGTCCTTTTTTTAAAAGAGCGACCGCTGTATCTAATTCGGATGCTGTGATAACAGGGATCACAGCATCTACCTCCCCCGTAGCGGGGTTTCTAATTTCTATGTTGTTTTGCATGTTCTAGAAAAACATTAAAAATCAATTCTTCATCCAACAGTTCTCCGGCTTGGGTAGCAGAAAACTCCGGATGCCATTGTACACCCATCACTTTACCTGGAGCTGCTTTGGTATATCCAAATGCCTCGATAAAACCATCATCCGAATGAGCGTATACTTCCAAATCTTGTCCAAGCTGTTTGACCGCCTGATGATGTACGGTGTTTACCTTGGGATTAGCAACATGTCCATACAAATCCCCAAGCAAGGTTCCAGGTACAAAGTTTATGGGATGATTAATCGTATCGTATAATTCTGCCGACCGATGGGCTCCTGCTCCAGGTTTCTGTGAAGGAATATCCTGATAAAGTGAACCCCCAAAATAGACATTCATCAATTGAAATCCTCGGCAGATACCCAATATGGGCTTCTCCTTCCTGATCGCATAATCCAATATCTTTAGTTCATACTGATCCCGGTAAGCGTCTCCTCTCCACTTCCCTATGGGATCCTCACCGTATTGCGCTGGAGCAATATCGCTCCCCCCTTGGAGGATGATACCATCCATCTGATCAATAATATCCGTCAACAGCTCCCCCTCTAAATCGGGAAGCAGCACCGGAAGTACGCCTTTTTTCCCTATCCAACGGGCCATATCATTTTCCATATAGCTCAGTGATTTAGGACCAAAGACTGTACGTTCCTTGTCAGGATAAAAGAAGCAGGCGCTTATACCAATTTTGATCATACTATTTTTATTAGAATGCTGTTTCATAAATAGCAAGAAAGTCTTCTTTTGTCACCGGCTTCGGATTTGAAGGATGACAGAAATCCGCGTATGCAAGTTCCGACAATGGTGCAAGATGTTGCTTTTGCACACCGATGGATGATAAATGGGTAGGTAAATCCAGGCGTGTATTCAGTTCAAATAAATAATCCACGACTTTATCGCCAGCGTTATTGCCAATACCGAGCGCTACTGCCATTTTATCAAAACGATCTTCGAATCCCGCATAATTAAATTGCATACCGTAAGGTAGATTAATGGCATTCGCAAGTCCATGATGAGTGTCTAACAACGAGGAAAGAGGATGTGCCAGACTATGGACAATACCCAGCCCCTTTTGAAAGGCCACTGCCCCCATGAGTGAGGCCAAAAGCATCTTCGAACGAGACTGTAAATCAGATTCCTTGGTTGCCTTTTCAATAGCTGTTGCCACCATCGCCATTCCCTCTAACGCTATACCATCACACATCGGATGATATCCTTTTGCTAAATAAGCTTCCATATTGTGTGTGAGCGCATCCATTCCTGTAGCCGCTGTGACGAATGCCGGAAGATCCATCGTGAGGAGCGGATCCGCAAAGACTATTTTCGCCATCAACCTAGGGCTGAACAAAATACGTTTCTTTTTGGTTTCGTCTTCGGAAATAATAGCACTACGACCAACCTCACTTCCAGTACCTGCTGTAGTGGGTACAGTGATTAGATGTGGGATCTCATTGGTTACATAAATATCTCCACCGATAAGATCGTCGTAGTCAAAGAGATCACGATGATGATGTGCACGCAGTGCTATTGCCCGCGCAACATCAAGTGCAGCTCCGCCTCCAACACCGATGATGGAATCCCTATTGTTCCCCCGATAGACATCCCCACCTTGCAGCACATCGGATTTAACCGGGTTTTTGTGCAAATCATGAAACACAATCACGTCTATCCCTCTGCCCGTCAATTTACGCTGGATTTCCTTAAAAAAAGGAAGTTCGGCAATAGTTGGATCCGTTACCAATAAAGGGCGGTTAAGACCATTGCGCAATAGGTAATCCGGTAATTCATTGATCGCTCCTGCACCGAAACGAATCGGTGTCGGAAAATTAAAACCATAAATTTTATCTGTATCCATCTTGCAGTTAAATAATTTCAAAATATCTTTTTGTTTCCCAATCTGTTACTTGTTCTGAAAACTGCCGCCATTCCCATAACCTAGATTTACAGAAGTGGTCAACAAACTTTTCACCGAATAATTCTGATGCTATTTCAGACTGCGCCATCCGGTTCGTAGCCTCATAGAGATTTCTTGGTAAAACGCCATGTTGCAAATCTTTATAACCATTACCCACAGTATACGGATTGTCCAAGGATAGTTTATGCTTGATACCGTAAAGTCCACTCGCTAGGCAGGCCGCTATGGCGAGGTATGGATTAACATCCGAACCAACCACCCGATGTTCAATACGTGTAGCCTTTGGTCCACCATCGATGACCCGCAGGGCCGTAGTCCTATTGTCTATCCCCCAGGTTAAAGTCGTGGGAGCCCAAGCGCCCTCCGTGAGTCTTTTATAGCTGTTAACAGTTGGTGCAAATAATGGTAGAATATCCCGCAGACAATACAGTTGTCCAGCAAGAAATTGCTTCATCAGTTCACTCATGCCTAACTGATCGTCGGCATCATAAAATAGATTTTTTTCTTTTTTTAGGTCCCAGAGGCTCTGATGTACGTGACCGCTACAGCCCGGTAGTTCTTTCGTCTGCTTGGCCATAAAGCTAGCGACAATACCATGTCTTTTGCCGATCTCCTTTACGGCCGACTTAAAAAGTGTAGCCCGATCTGCAGCTTCCAGAGCATTGCTGCATTGAATCGCCGCCTCCATTACCCCAGGTCCTGTCTCAGTATGCAAACCTTCCAAGGGAATACCAAACTGTTCGAGCATCGCAAGAAGATCACGAAAGAACCCATAATTATCAGACATCCGCAAGATGGAATAACCGAACATTCCGGAGGTAATCGGTGTCATTTCTTTAAAGCTGTTCTGTGATGCATTGATATCACCTTTAATAAAATTGAACCATTCAAATTCCTGTGCAAAAATGGGTTTGTAGCCAGCCTGTTCAGACTGTGCTATGATATTTTTTAACAGCGCCCTCGGGCACACATTTTGATCTGTAGCATGTGACGATTCAAAGTCAGCCAAAAAAAATGGAACATCCTCCTGCCAGGGTATCTTTCGGAAGGTATTTCCATCTATACGAGCAGGAAAATCTCCATAACCGGTATGCCAGCCTGTAATTTCCACATTGTCATAAACTTGGTCATTGACATCCCATCCAAACACGACGGAACAAAAGCCGAATTCATTGTCCAATGAAGAGATAAACTTATCACGGTGCATAAATTTGCCCCGCAATACGCCATCGATATCTGCTACGGCGACTTTTACGTGCGTACTCGTACTTGCCTTTAATTTGGAAATAATTTCTTTTTTGTCGATCATGATTTGATGGTTTTATCCTTGTCAAGGAAGATTAAGAAATAGAGGTATGATAAGATGACAAGCCCAAAGAATAGTAAGGCTGTCAATGGGTTGTAGTAAATCATAGCAACTAGGCAGATCAGGGCGATGATCAGCGCAAGCATAGGAAATAAGGGATACAAAGGGACTTTAAATGGACGCTCCAATGCGGGTTCTTTCTTGCGTAAGGCAAAAAAAGACCACATGGATATAATATATAGACTGATTGCACCAAAACAGGCAATGGTAATGATCCCAGCCGTCTTCCCCGTCAGTAGCGCGACTATACCAACAGCCATATTGACCAATAGCGCATTGGCTGGTGTTTTAAAGCGTGAATGAACTTTTCCTAAGATAGACGGTGCATATCCTACCCGCCCAAATTCAAAAGTGGCACGTCCCCCGGCCAAAATAATACCATGGAACGACGCAATAAGACCCAACAACCCTACCCCAATTAGTAATTTGTATAGAATATGGGAGCTATCAATGACGTTGGCAATAGCAAGAGGTAAAGGAGAATCCGAGGCCTCGGTACTTCCTGGTGGATAGACAACGGCTTCCCAGCCAGCGACACCAACCGCTGATAAAAATGTAATGATACACAACACGACCAAAGTAACGATAGCTGATCCAAAACCGATCAATACATTTTTCTGTGGATTGATGGTTTCCTCAGCCACATTGGCGACCCCTTCAATGGCTAGAAAAAACCAGATGGCAAATGGAATGGATGCAAAAATGCCTGAATACCCATTGGGAAGTGCATTTTGTTGAAGATTAGAAAATTCAAATGCTGGCAGCGTCACACCTGCGAATATCAATAATTCAATAACCGCAAGGACTGTCACAACCAATTCAAACGAAGCAGCGAGTTTCACACCTAAAATATTCATTGCTGTAAAAATCAGATAGGCTCCGATCGCAAAAGTAAGATAGCCTACCCCAGGATGAAGCAAATGAAGGTAAGCACCTATCGCCGCTGCAATGGCCGGCGGTGCAAAAACGAATTCTATATTTTGAGCAATCCCAGCGACAAACCCCAATTGTTTTCCCAGTCCCCTATTGGCATATTCAAAAGCCCCTCCAGCTTTCGGTATGGCACAAGCCATTTCTGTATAACTGAAGGTAAAGGTTAGGTACATAATAATGACGAATATAGTCGCAATGGCTAACCCTAAAGTCCCTCCTTCTGCCAGACCAAGATTCCATCCAAAATACATTCCTGAAATTACATACCCTACTCCCAATCCCCACAACATTACGGGGCCAAGGACTTTCTTTAATTGGGGATCACTCATAATTCTTTTTCTAGGTTGGTAATTGATATTAAATAATATGAATTTACTACTTTAAATTAAATTATAGTGTTAAATATCTGCTATTAAACTTATTTTAGTAAAATTATATTGAAATATTATTATTTTTAGATTTTTCATTCCAACAACAGGTTTATATCCCTTTGTTTTTAGATTTAAATTACTACAACAATGAAATTAGACGAAAAAGATCTTATGATCTTGGACCTTTTGCAACAGGATGCCAACATGAGTAACAAGGAAATTTCCGATCGAGTCAACTTATCCATGACTCCTGTATACGAACGGATTAAGAAATTGACGGCTACAGCTGTGCTCAAACAAAAGGTATATTTGCTGGATCGAAGAAAACTGGACCTGAACCTGATGGTTCTTGTATCGATCAGTATGGAAAAGCATTCAAACGAAAGTGCTTTGATGTTTATGGAAGAAATACAGAAATTTCCGGAAGTGGTCGAATGCTTCCATGTGACAGGAGCTTTTGATTATCAGCTCAAGGTTATGGTCAGAGATGTTGACCATTATCATGAATTTAACTTCAATAAGCTTGCAACGATTAAAGGAATCAGACACATGGAAAGCTATTTTGTCATGAAAGAAATTGTCAACGTGACACGACTTCCACTTTTCCTTTAACGATCTTCATCTGACAAACTAAAATGTGATTGCAAATTTTCAGACGGAGATCTGCGTTTAGTTTAAGCGTGCTGCAGACCCTGCTGCTTAGTTTTCCACTCCTTGTACTTTTCCCGCATACAATGACCACATGGTCTATATCCATGGCTGACAGCATCGGTTTCATCCCGAAAGAAAACACGATGTTCGACTTTCATCCGTTTGCCGGTGGCACAGTTTAGACGACCGTAAATCTTAGCCTTTTTATATCCGCCCAAGGTAATTTCACCCTTTCGAATGCAGGAACTTAAGGACTTCGTTCTTTCAGCCGCTGTCCCTCCCAAATCCATATGTCTGATCATATTTCGTTTTTAATTTTTGTTCTATTGTATACATACCTATAATTTAAATGGGCTATTTTTTACCTGCAAGAATCTCCTATCCTAGCTAAGACCATCATGGAATATAATCCCAAGGCTATGCCGGTGACCCCTGTGCAATGGACTAACACCATGCTTCATATGGACCCGATAATAGCCTTTGGAGCCTTTCGCTGCGCGAAAATTAGTCGTAAAGATGATCATATCGCCGCGCTTGGGTTTTAAGACATTAACCTTAGACTGCGCCCGTGGTATCTGTTCCGTGATAACAAACTCACCACCGGTATAATCCTGATCCACCTGATCCAACAGCAATACGATTTGCATGGGAAAGTAAATTTCACCGTATAGATCCTGGTGTAACGTATTAAATCCGCCTGTATTATACTTTAAAATAAGGACGGTAGGTTCCACCTGTCCATGCTGCTGACAAAGTTCTCGCATGGCAGCATGCGAAGCCGGAAATCTTCGGTCCATATTAAGCTCCTGCATCCATTGATTGGCGACTGGTGCAATCAATGTGTATACTTTTTCCCTTATTGTCGTAATCAGCTCCGGCAAGGGATATTGAAAGTATTTATATTCCCCCAAACCAAAGCGATAACGCTCCATGACAATAGTTTTTCGATACCTATTGTCAGCACCGTAAGCTGCAACCAGTTCATCACATTCCACTTGATTTAATAGATCAGGTACAATCACAAAGCCCTTATCATGCAATTCCCTGGTGATGACTGTCCAATCCCTGACCAGCAATCTAGATGCTATATTTTCCATGACGATAATTTTCAACAGTTCAAAATTAGACCTATCAATCAAGGTAAAAAATCCGAAACCTGCTGTTTTTCCTTTTTTGGAGATATATCATTAATCTTGACAAAATGCGCAACAAATTATCATTCATATCGAGCACCATTTTTTGCTAAAACGATCGAAAAGAGCAGTTTAAACAAAACAACGAGCAGCTTCAGTATAAAAACTAAAAAAAGAATAGGCTTTAAAGATACAAGCCAGAAAATCAGGAATAAATACAAATCGGCAGAATAGCTGATTTTCAACCGCAGACAAACAGGCTAGGGAAAGCTTTTCGAGAAAAAGCGATTAAAAAATAAAAGTGAATCCTTTTAGAAATGAATAGTTAGAAAGAGACTTTAAGGAGACAAAACAAAATTAAAGAATAAAACACAGGTTAAATGGAAAGAGCCCAGTGGAATACCGAGCTCTAGTACAAAAAACTTAATTTTGTTAATCCGTCTAATTTTTGAGGTTCACTTCAATAGTGGACAATCCCTATTTTTTTATGTTGTTGATACTATTTATTTAATGAAGCCATATCAATGACAAACCGGTATTTTACATCACTGTCCAATACACGTTGGTAAGCCTCGTTCACATAATCGATGTCAATCAATTCGGTTTCTGGAAGGATATTGTGTTCAGCACAAAAATTAAGCATATCCTGTGTTTCCTGTATACCACCAATACTTGAAGCCGTCAAAATTTTATTTCCTCCCATAATCGAGCGTCCGTTAATTTCCATTGGCGCCGCCGGGATACCAACACAGATGTATACACCTTTGGTTTTTAACAATGCCAAATAAAGATTATAATCATGAGGTGCCGATACGGTGTCTATGATAAAATCAAAATAGGCTGAAAACTCATTCAACTCCGAAGACTCATGCGTATTTAAAAATTTCTGGGCACCTAACAACGTCGCATCTGCTTTTTTACGGGGCGAATGGCTAATCATCGTAACTTCAGCTCCCATGGCGACAGCGATCTTCACTGCCATGTGGCCTAAACCACCTAACCCTAGCACACCAACTTTATGTCCCTTGCTGATATTCCATCGTTTCAAGGGCGAGTAAGTGGTGATCCCCGCACAAAGTAAGGGGGCGACCTTTTTGATATCAAGCGATTCTGGCACATGCAAGACAAAGTCTGCATCAGCCACAATATTATCGCTATACCCACCATAGGTACAAGAGTGATCGTGCATCACATCGGTGCTATTATAAGTCCACACCGTTTTCTTCTCCGAACAAAACTGTTGCTGATCCGTTTTACAATTATCGCACTCACCACAGGATGCCACCATACAACCGACACCGGCTAGATCACCTTTTTTAAACTTGGTCACCGCACTGCCTACCACACTAATGCGGCCAACGATCTCATGCCCCGGAACAATTGGATATTGTGTCCCACCCCACTCATCATGCACCTGGTGAATATCTGAATGGCAAATACCACTATACAAGATATCGATTAGCACATCATTTGAACCAAGTTCTCTTCTTTCAAATTCCCAATATTCAAGCGGGGAATTGCCATCCTTCGCCGCGTAACCTTTCGATTTAATCATTCTTTTGTTTTTTATAAAATACCAATTGGATCCAAATTATCAATAAATAAGATCCATTTACCACGTTGTGCGAAGTTAATGGGGATTTGCCCGAAAAAAAGAATCTGTCAGGCATTATTGACATTGAACAAACAATGAAAATCGCAAAATGTTCTTGGTCAACCGCTCTGAACAGTCAATTTGATGCCTTTCAAATTTTAATCCCTTTCAAAATCAATCTCATAGCCCCTGATCACCTTCATAAGCTTTCTTTAGAAGCACCAATCTAGCATTCTCTAAATACTGGACAGGTAATATTCCTCTTGCATTTAATTGATTATTTCTCCATTACCATCCGCCAAACGTTCACGGAACCGCTTAAGCTCTTTGGGGCTCGGTCTGACCCAGTCGCTTACTTCACCGATGATTTTCAATGCCATTGTGGAGCGATAAGAACGAGTCGGGTTACCTGGGAATTTTTTATCGGTTAGATTTGGATCATTTTCATAGTTTCCCATTGGTTCAATAATATAAACACGTTCGCGACCATCGCCTCTCGCCAAAGCCGCCGCGAGTCCAGCTCCATTAACTAATGCGGTGAAATAAATATGATTCATGGTAAGTTCAGATTGATAGTTGGAATTACCTCCCGCTGTCAATAGCGCACCCACTGGTAAATCAGCTCTTGTACCATGATAAAAAGGACCGGTATCTGATGGTTTTTTAACCAAGACTGCAGCCAAATCAGCATATCCATGAGACTTATCGCTATCCCCCAGCGCTTCATAGCATTTGGCCAGGTTCAAATAAAGATTTGGCAATGCACTCTTAACCGTATCATCATTTAGTTTTAATGCATGGCTCAAGGCCGCCTCCAACCATGTCAATCTGTCGGAAATAGTCTCTTGATTCCGAGCGACATAATAAGCAGCAAGAAAGTGTTCGTGATCGCCTGTGGCTTCGTCCCAAGCTTGCATAAATAAGTGAAGGGCTTCTTCAGTATGCTTGGCTTCTTCCATGCTCATACCCTGAAGACAAAGTTTAACAACGTTGTTGAAAGGTGAAAATTCCATACGCGTATCTTTTTTTACATCGCCGAATGTACCGTTGGCACAGGGAGATTTAAAATCTACATGCACCGGTATCTGCAGGATTAAAGTTCTACATATTTTTATACATTTTCCGTATTTTGTTCGTAAACCATCTCGCATCGACCTTCGGACAATTCGTAATTATTCCTAAAAACAGCAGATTGACCTAAAGGTTTTACCCCCTTATATTGTCGCAATTGCACCTCATCCATGCTTCTAAACTTCACTAAATTTGAATTGATAATCAAACACTTGAAACAATGAGAAAGATCAGAATTTTCGAACACATCTCCCTTGATGGCATCATCGAACACGATGGAGATTACGCCTATGGCGCATGGACAACTGCCTATAGAAGTCCCGCAGGAGCGGAAATGCTCTTTCAGGCATATGGCTCAGACTTCGACCTTCTTTTAGGTCGTCAGACCTATGATATCTTTAGTGGCTTCTGGCCCAATGCGGGAGATTTCCCTATGGCCAATGCCATAAATGCAGCAACGAAATATGTCGCAACACACCGTCCCGACAGTCTAACCTGGGGGCCAGTAAAAAATATGGATGAGGACATTGTCGCCGCTATTCATGCTCTTAAGTCAATGGATGGTCCCGATCTGATTGTTGTAGGTAGTTCTACACTGACCTCTCTATTACTTGAGCAGGGTCTCGTCGACGAAGTGGTGCTCATTACCTACCCCGTTTTGCTGGGACATGGCAAGCGCCTACTCTCAGATAAGGTGTACGCCCAGGAACTTGTCTTCCTCGACTCAAAGGCAACCCCGACTGGCATATTCATCAATAGCTATAAATATATTGGACCGCTTAAAAGATAATATTCCTACAATGGATAAGCTCCCCTCCTAGCCAACTTTATACGGGTTAGGAGCTAATATTTCCTAGTTTTACGGGATAAATCATGTCATAAAAGTCTACCCACTTTTTTCAGGAATGGTTAAAATCATTGATTTAAAACTATCGTTTATATAATCATTATCTTACTCATTTGAATATGCCTACTTTCTTGTATATTTGATTTTAAACAAATCATCTCTATGAAAAGAACCTTATTATTCATTGCTATTATTTGCAGTACTTCCTTTGCTTTTGCGCAAAAAACAACGTATAAAGTCAGTACACAATCATCAATAATCAAATGGGATGCGAAGAAAGTCGTCGGTGGTCATGTTGGTACCATTGCCTTGAAAGACGGAACGATCCAAACAGAACAAGGTAAAATTACCGGTGGTGGATTTACCATTGATATGAATTCTATGGCATGTATTGATGCGCCAAAGCTAACTGGCCATCTTAAAAATGAAGATTTCTTTGATGTCCCGAAGTATCCAACAGCAAAATTCATTATCAGCAAAGTGGATAACAGCAAAGCTACTCCAGTAATCACAGGGAATCTTACCATTAAAAACAAAACGAAAGCGATATCTTTTCCCGCAAAGGTAACCAGCACTGCTGACGGACTTTCGGCTGAAGCATTAGGTGTAAAGGTAAATCGATTGGATTTTGATATCCAATATCGTTCGGCCAGCTTTTTCTCTGACCTCGGAAACCGAGCTATTGAGGACGAATTTACATTGGATATTCAGATCAAAGCAGCGAAATAGCTTTGATAACAAACAATGATGTAGCAGTTTTTTTGCTACATCATTGTTTGTCTAAAGCAGCTCAATTCCCTGAGCGATATATTTACGCATTTGGGGGCTCGTTGATTCATGTTCTGTCACAATGATATCAAGCTTTTTTGTTTTATCGATGATAAAGCTTGACTCCGTATCAAATTTATCAGAAGTACACAATCCAACGATGCGAACACTCTGTTTCATCATTGCACGTTTCGTTTCAGCATCTTCCTGATAATTACAGGACAAATTTTCAGGAGTAATTGAACAAACGCCCAAAAAGTATAAATCCGCTTTAAAATTGGCAATGCTTTCCAACGTAGTATTGCCAAAAGTGGTAAAGGCGGACTTATAAAGTCGGCCTCCCAAAAATATGATATCGATCAAAGGATGGTCTTCGATCACACTCGCGACAGGAAAACTATTTGTAATGATAGTGACTTTAAGATCTTTTGGTAAAATTTTAGTCAACTCCAGGATAGATGTACCCCCATCGAAAAAAAGTACCTGATCATCTTTTATTAATGATAAAGCTTTTTGTGCAATAATCTTTTTCTGTTCCAGCCCTGCTTTCTCGCGATCACGATAATGATATTTTTTTTGCACAATGCTGTGAGCTCCCCCCCGTACTGCGCGGAGGAGATCCCGATCATTCAATTCTTTGATATCTCTCCGTATGGTATCTTCAGATACCGAAAGCTTTTTGCTCAAGGTTTGAAATGAAACCGAGCCCTCCCTATTGGTGATATCTAAAATGGTTTGCAGACGATCGTACTTTAGCATAGGAACAAATATATAGATTTACCAGAATAAAATGAATTGCAAAAATTTGCTATAATTGCAATATTTTGCAATTATATAATTACATTTGTGCAATAATAAAGATAAAACTTATGATAAAAAAGACAATTTCCATTGATATGGACGGTGTACTTGCAGACATCCAACGACACTATCTTTCACATTATTTTGAAGAAACAGGTATACAGATAAATGAAAACGATATCATAGGGCTGAAGGAAGCGGATTGTTTACCTGATCGGACGGCAGTCTTACGGTATTTGCATACGCCAGGTTTTTTCCGCAGTATTCCTGTTGCACAAGATGCACAAGACGTGGTGAAGGAATTACAAAACTACTATGAGATTTTTGTCGTATCTGCCGCAATGGAATTTCCCAATAGTCTTTTAGAGAAACGGGAATGGCTACAGGAATATTTTCCATTTATTTCGTGGAAGAACATCGTATTCTGTGGGAATAAAGGTATTATCGACACCGATTTTCTTATTGACGATCATCTAAAGAATCTAGACAGTTTTTCTGGAAAAGGGCTTATGTTTAATACATTTCACAATGTCAATGAGCACCGATTTGAACGGTTGAAGAACTGGACTGATGCACATCGTTTTTTTGTTGCTGACCTGCAAAATAAAACGTTAAACTGAGTAAGTTATAGCTGGCCAATCACAAGAGGTAATTGCCCAGCTATAGTTTGCAAGAATTTATCTTCTAGCCTGGAATTTCCAATAAGTCCAATAAGACACGGAAAGTGAAAGCATAAGAAAAGCAACGACGATAAGCGAGACTGAAATTCCATAAAATTGGGCAACTCCCCCCAACAAGGCGGGGCCCAACAACTGTCCCGAGTGCCCCAATGTTGACATAACCGGAATACTTGCTGATGCCCCAACCCCTTTTAAATTTCCGGCATGACTAAATAAAATCGGAACAATATTAGCGGCACCAAAGCCCAATAGGATAAACCCGACTAATGCACCCCAATAAGAAGGCGATAAAACAGCTACCAGCAAACCGAATACCGCTAAGAGTCCCCCTCCGACCACAACAACCCGATGATCTAACCGGACAACAAGTACATCGCCAAAAAGTCGCATTGTTGCCATGGCGATGGAAAAGGCAGCATATCCTATCCCCGCAATTTCAAGCGGTGCATTTTTTTCCTCATGTAAAAATACTGCACTCCAATCCAACATTGAACCTTCGGAGAGATAAGCACAGAAACAGAGCATGCCCAGAAATAAAACATGCAAATTGAACCAACCAGCCCATTTGGACTGACCTGCAGCCATTTTCTTATCATCATGATGACTATTAATGCGTATTTCATCATCATGCGCATACAACCTACGGTACATGACGAACATAATTACAACGATCAGTAAGGAGATCAATAACATGGCATAGGTAGCCTGAAACCCTAGCTTTATCAACAGTCCTAATCCGAGCGACCCCGTTAATCCTCCCACACTAAAAATACCGTGCAGACCGGATAAGATCGGCCGATCAAAGAGTTTCTGGATAAGGACTGAGTGCGCATTTGCGGAAACTTCTATTCCTCCCATACACATACCAAAAAAGAATAGTGTAATCCCCATTGTTATGATGGAATTAGCAATTAACAACATTGGCAGTATAAGTGCGAGTGTGATACCCGAAAGAAAGATAATTTTTCTTGTTCCAAATTTATTCAGAAGGATGGTCGAAAATGGCATAATAAAAAGAGCTCCGCCGCCGATAAGAAGCATCAAAAGTCCCAATACACCATCATCTATTCCGAGCCGTTGCTTAACATAAGGAACGACAGGTGCCCAACTGGCGAGTCCCAACCCACACACAAAAAAGATAAACCTGACAGCATTTCTCGCTGTATCCGGACGAATGGGTAATGATTTAATTTCCATATAATTTGAGATAAACTAAAATAGTATAGCGATAGACTTGTCTAGGCTTAGTCGTACAAAACTATCAATAATAAATCAAAATAGAAGCATATTATTGCATAATATTGCAAAAAATGCAAATTAAAGCAACAAAAAAAACAATCCCATTAAATAATACCCTCATTAGTAATCGTTTATAATTTTTATTTCAAGGACTAATATCTCCCTACATTTTTTGGCACATTAATCTTCACCCTCTATTTTTGCTATAATCATGATTTATAGCTAAATTGCTATTAGAAAGTGAAGTCTTTCCAACAAAAAGGCTTGAGTCATCCGGTATGGGCAAAATGTTTATTTTACCACATGAACTATAAAACGATAGGCTATTTTCTTTTATCAACACTAATTATAGGCTCACTCTATACAAACGGTTGGTTTAATATATCTTATACATTCCGACAGCTTATAGGGAGTATATTCATCATAGCTTACTTTGCAGGAACGGTCTTCTTCATTCGCGCACCTATTTTGAGAGATAAACAATTAAAAAGACATCTCTTAATAAGATTGGGTATCTTAATACTAATTGGCCTTATTATCATTATTTCCCAATGGTATATGCATAAAGAAAATGATCGCTTGGGTGCTGGCTATTTATTGTATTTCGAAATGCTCGGTTTTGGAATTCCGCTCCTCATTTATACGGTAATAGAATCAATTTGGTTATTAGTGAAGAAGAAATATGCAGCGCTGTGCATCAATCTGCTGTTGGCGATGGGAATCTATTGTATTGTTATCTTTAGCGGACTTTTCGGTTTTTAAATTGGTTGTCGTTTTCTGCAAGGCAAATCCTAATATTTTAAAATCACTTAAAAATAAACCCGTTCCAACACCTTTCTTTATAAATGAACGGGATTATTCCCCATAAATAAACTAAAAATATGTTAACTCGAGCAGAAAAATTACAGCAGATTATTGATTGGGCACAAAACAATACGGATATTCGGGCAGTTCTCCTAACAAGCTCCTTGGTAAATCCACTGGCGCCAGTTGATGAATTAAGTGATTTAGACATCGAACTTGTATTTGATGACAACACCAAGTATCTCACCAATAAGAATTGGCTGAATAACTTTGGCACTCCTATCGCCATGATTGAAGAGGATGAAAGCTACTTCGATAGCAAACATGCCATGAAAATGGTTTTATATACAGATCACATAAAAGTTGATTTTAAGTTATATAGTAAGCCTAATTTTTTGGAAGAGGTGCGCCAAAGCCCGTTATGTGAAGATTGGGATATTGGTTATCAAGTACTCCTTGACAAAGAGGGCATAACGGAAGCGATCCAAAAACCCTCCTATCGAGTGTCAATCATAAAAAAACCTACCGAGCAAAAATTCAGACAGCTACTCAATGATTTTTGGTGGGACTGTACTTATGTCGCCAAGTGTCTCGTAAGAGAGGATATTTTTTATGCAAAATTTATGTCCGAAAACAATATACGTACCGATTATCTGGTACCGCTGATTGAGTGGTATATCGCTAACCAGCATGATTGGAACATCACAACCAATAAACATGGACGCCTATTTAAAAAATACCTGACCGAGCAAACCTGGGGAAAAGTAATGCGGACTTTTTCAGCCGGCGATATCAATGAAAATTGGACGGCCCTATTTGCAATGGCCGATCTCGTCGCCGAAATTGGCAGGGAACTAGCGAATAAATTGGGCTATACATACCCTACAAAACTCGAACAGGATATCAGAATATATCTCAATGCCCTAAATACGAAATGAATTTGATTAATTTTTTAATATCTTTAATTATTGTATTTTCCACAACTCAAAATTGATCATTATGATGATAAAAACACTAACATTGAATATGTTCTTCCTGCTATTGACCATGAGCGTTTTCTCGCAAAACCATGCAGGAATAAGATCGCTCCTAAACAAGGATTCAGAATTTATTTTCCCACAGACAGTGCAAAAGATCGAAACAGCTTTAAATGCGAAAACGGTCTACTATGAAGATGCCAATGAAGAAAAATATGCCAAATGGTTGACCAATTCCGGCCTGGAACTATATACCAGTCTTGGAAAAGATAATACCATCAATGAAATCTTTTTTGATATCCCAGAAGATCAAGTGCTTGTTGTCGAGGGCTTGCCTTTTAATCTCGTGATGAACAAAACCACGCTTAAGGAAAGCGCAGCTAAATTCAGTAAATATGCGGCCAAAACGCAAAAAATGGAGGAAGGAAGTACCTTTCCAGGAGGTTCAAAACTTACCTTTAAAAAGGGAAAACATTATGCTACTTTAATTTTTGACAGTAAAAATCTATTGAGATTTATAGGCCTTACCACGGAACTTATTGGACCTGGCGTAAATTAATAAGTAACTGGGTACTTTGATTCCTATCAAAGTCTATACCGGAGAGAGATGGCCCGCCAGATATGATTTGCAAGATCCGGATCCAATTCATGCTGCTGAAAAGACCATCTCTCTTTGTTCTTAACCAAAGTTTGCAAGAGACCATCTAACAGAATATCCAATGCTGTTTCTTCTTTTGTCGGACACTTTTTCAACAATTGAATCTGGAAATCTCTTTCCTGATATGTAATGCGGAAAATCTGTCCTTTATATGCTGTATTTAACTGTCCAATTGTATCTTCCATAGCATCTAACTCAAATTTAGTCTAATCTGTAAAACCGTATGGTCAGCCTATCTAAAAGCTCTCAACCATATCGGAGCACTCATACACTTCTCTTAAATATCCAAAATAGGCTTACGAATAAGTGATCATATGCTAAATAAGTATGTAAATATAAAAATAAAAAACAGTATTATACTAATTATTTTAGTATAAAATATTCTGATTTTTTAATCTGGATTATTCGGTATCTTCGCTTCTATATATTCATTACGGTGTCCAACCCACGCTTCAAGCCCTCAAAGGTCGACAACTTACTTACAGCCATCAAAATCCCTTTTATGTACGGTTCTGCGCCATTACCTGCATCGTGATGAAGGATTAACGTTTCGTCCTTTCCACCAAATATCGCCTCAACACCGAGAATATGTCCCGGTAAGCGTACGGAATGCACCTGTACACCATTTATGCTTGATCATAGTTTTGATCGTCCAACGCTCAGATGTTATTTCTTTATGGCCACTATCGCATAAACCATTGGAATTTTGTCCTCCAGTAGTTCAATCCGATATTTATTCTTTTCAAATTCAATCGTCCCGTTAAAACAATTATAGGGGGAATAATCAAATTCATCAAGTTGCGCAATTTGGAGTCCATTTTTAATCAGACTATTGACCACTTCACTTATACCATGATTCCACATGACATACTCCTCTGTTATAGCCGCATTTCTATCCGCATAAGTTCCGTTTGCAGTTTCTATAATTGCTCCTGAATTAAAATACCGATAACCTATTTTTTCAAAATTATCATCAAACATCCAAACGACAGGATGGAACTCAACAAACACAAATTTCCCATTGGGCTTCAAAAATCTGGAAATAACCTTTGCCCATTTATCTAAATCAGGCAACCAGCCGATTGTACCATAACTCGTAAAAACATAGTCAAATTGCTGATCCAAATGATTCGGCAGATCGTATAGATCACAACAGATAAAACGAACATCGGCATTTATCTGTTCAGCAATTTTTCGTCCACTTTCAATAGCCTTATCGGACAAGTCGACCCCAGTTACTTCAGCACCGAGCCTACTCAACGAAATTGTGTCTTGACCAAAATGACATTGCAAATGTAATATTGTTTTCCCCTGAATATCATCAAGCAGATCTAACTCAATATCATTCAAAGAACTTCTCCCTTGAAGAAAACCCGGGAGATCATAAAATTCCGACTTGAGATGTGAATCCGTTCTACTATTCCAGGACGCTCTGTTTATATCCAAATAGTGCTGTTCTTTATTCATAGCTAAATCTACCTTTTTTATCCGTATTATTTATAACATTAACTCATGCTTAAAGAAGAATTAACGTTCTTAACAGCTGAATACTTCATTGTTTTAAGAAGGTCAGATTAATATTGGAATGTTGATAACGTCCTAACCTATTATTCTCTGTTAATTTGAGCCTGTTGTCTGCAAGCACAAATGTCAGTCCTGTAAAATCGTAATAACTCCAATAAGCTCTTGTAAAAAAGTGGAATGAACGAAAAGGAATATGATCAAAGTCAAAAAAATAACTGTGCGCTGTATTCAGGCTGTCAATGATTAAAAGTTTATTGCTTTTAGGTTTTTCAATAATTAAATATTGGTACAATGGAATCTGGTCTTTTTCCGTTTTTATCCAGCCAAAGTCTCCATTTGTTACACAGGCTTTCACCACCAATTTTTCAATTCTTCCGTTAGCTAATTCAAGTGCTCGATAATATTGCGGTTCGGCAATATTGTCAAAGTATATTTTCACACTGCTGGTATCAAGTTCCTCATTGGTTTGATACAAGGGGAGATATTCCGTACCAGTAGACCAATCTGTTTTAACATCGATCTGCGATGGCATCTGAGAGAAAAAAGTTAGGGTATCATTTTTAATTACAAAGGATCCTCTGGATTGATTCTCATAGCCCACATCCTCCCCCGTTTTCAGGGGAAGGTTTGTTTCCTTATAAAAATAACTATGATCCCTGAAGTTCAGCACCAATTCATTGGTAGAATCGCTTTTATATGTTATGATTTCAGCATGATGATCAACCAGATGAGATGTGTCGCCGCCTGTTTTCTGGCCATTATTCCCACAAGATTGCGATGCAAATAGTACCAGTAGCAGTATTTTATAATTTTCCAGTGCCAACATGACGTTCAAATTTTAAAATATAACATGATTCATTTATCATCCCTCTGCCTAAAAAACACATGAAAAGCAACTATTTCGCCTTTTCAATTTTTATATCAGATGGCCCATCTCCATAGTATGTAGGCTGCTGTTCAACCATCTTTGGATTGCCATTTTCGTCTTTTTCCAATTTTTTAATACCCGTTCTTGGTGGACGTTTGGTATCCAGATCCATCTCGAAAGAAATGGTAATTTTATCATTTATCCCAAGACTGCTTCCTTCATTATCAAAAACCTGCAAATCATCTGCTGTGAACTTCTCTGGGATATACATTCCGTTTTTATTGTCCTTATACCCCAAATCTATACTGCCGATGTAATCACCTTTTCCTTTTGGTTCGGAATACAACGAAACAGCAATTTCCATATCGCTACGGACTGTTACGTCACTGTTAAGGTAAGGGTATCCTGTTAAACTAAAGCGCTTACCAGCATTATCCTTGTTTTGATTTAGTTTTTCAAACTGATCTGCATTAATTGGAGTTGCCGGTTGATCCTTTCCACCACCACAACTTGATATCGCAAAAGTTGCAGCTGTTAGCAGAGTCATCACAGTCCTTTTCATTGTTTTCATATTATTATCATTAAAAGTAATACCTTAATTAAACCAATCCGTTGTTGCAGCAGTATCCTGAGATAACAAACCCAACAATCAAATATAGAATAAGCTGGCACCACTTTTAGACCGGTCTAATATTCGCCTGAACCCAATGAATATCCGCCTATCAATTACAACGTTTCGGAGTTAGAGACGTACAGGAATTGACTTAATTTAAGCGTTCTTTCCCCTTACAGTTTTTTCATTACTACTTTTATCCGCTTTTATGAAATCCTTATTTTATCAATACTGCAAATAATAATACAGTTGCGTACCTAATGAATAAGCTAATCCTAGCAATATCATGACTGGTAAAACATACAATAAGGAATAATATTTGGCAATAAAATCAAAAGATCCTTTGCTGCTACTTACCTCCTCTGTTTCAAAATAGTTTTCCAGATCTTGCTTTGCCGAAACTGGAAGGTAGTGAATATACTGTTGGCCTGTTTTTAAAGTTATTCGCAAGACAAAATATAACCTTAACGAATCAAATATGCGAAAGAATTTAATATCTTGAATAGCGATGTTTTTCCCGTTCACAATGATTTGGTTTTCCTCAAAAATCATATCATCTGCTCTCGATTTTATTTTCGACACAAATAATGAATACGGGAAACCTATGACTAAGACTGCATTCCATAAGGGATGAATATTGCGAATTAATAGTGTGCTAGCGAACATGAGCGCAAAAGAAATCAAAGCGGCATATAAGCTATACGAAAGTATTCGATCAAAGTTAAAGGCTTCAGCTTGTAGCGGTTGTTTCATATACAATTATCTCTTCTGGATTAACAGCAGGCTATTTTTCAAATTGCCCATTATCAAAGCCCAACTGACTGCTGGGATAAAGCTAGTTCACTACCGCCACAATAATAGATTTATTTACAATTCGCTATCGTCCTTTTACAATATGTCTGTTTTCATGATTTTCAGGTTTCGGTATCAGCCTACAATCTGCTCTCTCAAATTTTCAACCAAATAGTTGTTTTCAATACCCCATTTATCAATGATTGCTATGACGGGCAATAAGCTAATCCCCAAGTCAGTCAGGCTATACTCGACTTTAAGCGGAAGTCCTTGATAAATTTTCTTCACGATAATACCAGCTTGTTCCAATTCATGAAGCTGCATATTGATTACTCTTGGACTCGCATCATGAATAGCACGATGCAATTCACTGGGACGTTTTATACCTTTGCTGATGCCATCCAATATACAGGCTTTCCATTTTCCACCAAGTATTTTCATTGTGACGACTATACCACAGTCAAGATCTTCGGGAATCTTTCTACTATACATAATTTCATAATTTTCATTAAAACTACTGAATTTTGCAATTCCATAGGGAATAATTTTTCCCTGGGTGAATCCTTTTTCCCTTATTGTCAACGTACCGGCTTGTCCTCATATTTGTTGTATAAAAATAAATAAAGAAACACATGGAAACATTGAAAAATCAAATCAGCATTATCGGCCTAGGTCCTATGGGTATAAAAATAGCGCAGCTCTATCTACAAAAAGGTTTTCAGGTCACCGTATTCAATCGAACCGCCGCTAAAGCAGATCAACTGGTAAAAGAAGGTGCTCGATTAGCGAAAAACATCAGCGAAGCCATTGAGGCGAGCCCAGTGAGTATTATTATCATTCATAACTATGCGGTAGCGAATGATCTTTTTTCATCAATCGAAACAGGGAATGCATTAGCGGGTAAACTCATTGTGCAATTGACTACAGGTACATCGCAGGAAGCACGTTTAAGCGAAACCTGGTTTAATGGTAAAACAGCCGATTACCTTGATGGAGCGATACAGGTGGCGCCAGAACAGATGGCGCAGCCGGATACAACAATACTGTTTTCGGGCAATAGCAGAAAATATCTTGAAATCGAAGATACATTGAAAATTTTGGGTGGGAATCTAAAATATCTAGGCGAAAATATTGGTGCAGCAGCAGCCATGGACACAGCTACACTTTCCTATATCTACGGCGCAGCAGCAGGTTTTCTACATGGTGCTTTAATTGCCGAATCTGAAATTTTTGACGTCAGGGAATATGGCAATATCATCGCAGAAATTGCTCCTGGAATGGGCGAATTTTTAAAGCATGAGGGGGCTGTGATCAGTAGCGGAGATTTTAAGCTTTCCCAAAGCCCACTCGCCATCTCGGTAGAGGCAACAGAAAGAATCCTTGCAACAGCAAAATTAAGTGGAATAAATAGTGAATTTCCCCAGTTTGTAGCAAATTGGCTCAAAAGAGCAAAAGATGCGGGCTATGAACAGGAAGAATTTGCTGCCGTAATTAAGACATTGCGGACACCGCAATAGCCAGGAGCCCGATCACCTAAAAGTAGCTCAACACAAAAACTTTATAATCGGATAGCTTTATGAAACCAAATCTGGTGAGCAAGCTATCCGATTATAACTAAGATTTACGATCAACCAATTAAAGAATATAATAGAATTGCTCGGCAGGTGCAGTTGGTTTTGGAGTAAATTCGCCAATAGCCTCCAATAGATTCATCTCAATGGTCTGGCAGATCGTTGTCATCGGCGTATCCATGGGTTTATTTTCAAAAGGATCTTGCATTAAGATGGCTGTACGTTCGATAATAATAAAAATAATGGGAATTCCGATCGTCAGCATCATTTTTACCAAGATAACATCATCGTTCAGACTAAAGGGTAATAAGAGCGCAAATAGATAAATCAGAAAATGGATCAGCTTACCATAGGACACCGGAAAAACCGTATTTTTTATGCGCTCACATCGCCCCATGGAATCCGAAAACCGCGTTAGAATCTCGTCTGCAGCAACCTGCCGAAATTCAGTAATCAACCCCTCCTGGGCCAATAAACGCAAATGCTTTCCATGCGCATTTAAAATTCCGTAAACAGCATTGGTGTCATTAATGTGATAATTTTCCAAATAGTCGCTTACCCTTTTTGAATACGGCTCCTTTCGCAGCGATTCGCTCAAGGCATAATTCCATATAATCTGTCTTTCAACAAACATTTTTAGATGGATGTCCTGATCTTTACTGATAAAAGTCTGCAAAAGACGAATTAAGCTACGTGAATCATTGACAATTCCGCCCCAAACAATACGGGCTTCCCACCATCTATCGTAAGATTGCGCAGTTCGAAAAGCCAACAAAAGCGATATGGCTGTACCAACGATGGCAATTAAAGATAAGGGAATTTCCAATGTGAGAAAGTCTTTGTGTTTTGCCAGTAGGCCCACCAGACAGCCAAAAAATACAATTCGAACCAGATCAGTCTGAATGGTTTTTAAGAAGTATGAGACAGAGATCCTTCTATTAAGTAACATATAACAATCGTTCTTTTAGTTGAAATAATACATCATATAAATCCGAAAGTTGTTTTTTTGTTTTAAAAGACTAAAAACAAAATGTTAAAAACCTACAATAAAGCGAATTATTTTTCATCATCTCTATTGACATTATTGCTGATCTTATGGACAGATTTTCAGGTAAAAAAAACAAAAATAATGCCGTATTACACAAGATTTTCTTAAATTGTATCCGCTTGATTTAACAGGCGTATAATACGATGGATATATTGGATTTAGATAAAGAATATTGGGACAATCGCTATAAAAACAGAGAGACCGGATGGGATATCGGTTATGCCTCACCGGCATTAATCGAATATGCGGAAACGGTAATTCCCAAAGAGGCTTCTATTTTGATCCCTGGCTGTGGAAATGCACACGAAGCGAAAGCGCTACTTGACAAAGGGTTTAAAAACATCACTTTACTTGATATCGCACCAACATTAGTCAATCAGGTTCAAAAAGAGTTTGGTGAAGCTGCACAGATCCAGATTATCTGCGAAGATTTTTTTGAACATGGCGAAAAATACGATTATATTCTCGAGCAGACTTTTTTCTGTGCATTAGATCCGATTCTACGTGAAAGATACAGCAACAAAATCGCCGATCTACTCCATCCACATGGTATCCTTGCAGGTCTATTGTTTAACAGAGCATTTGAATCAGCAGGTCCACCCTTTGGCGGAAACAAAACGGAATATCAACGACTGTTTCAAGTAGCCTTTGATATTTTAAAAATGGAGGACTGTTTTAACAGCATCCCCCAAAGACAAGGCAGCGAGCTTTTCATTGCATTAAGGAAGAAATAGCTTATTTACCAGGCATCACCTGATAAGTCGGGTCCTCCCTAATATTAACGACAGCGATTCCCTCGGCATTTTTGAGTAAGGAACGACAATCCTCACTGAGATGCCAAAGCTCTATCTTCTTCTGTTGTGCGGCATAACGCTCCGTGATTTTATTTAACGCATCTACAGCCGACATGTCAACCACTCTACTTTCCTTAAAATCCATAATGACGCGATCGGGATCCTCAGAGATATCAAACTTATCCAAAAAATTAGCTGTAGATCCGAAAAAAAGAGGACCATATATTTCATAATGCTTTATACCATCTTGGTCGAGGTATTTTCTAGCCCGTATCCGTTTCGCATTATCCCAGGCAAAAACCAATGCAGAGACCACTACACCCACAAGTACAGCTAAAGCCAAATTGTGCAATAACACTGTTATTCCAGCAACAAGAATACCAACGAAAATATCTGATTTCGGAAATTTATTGATGATACGGAAACTCACCCATTGAAAAGTTCCGATCGCCACCATCATCATCACCCCGACAAGTGCTGCCATCGGGATCTGCTCAATAAAAGGAGCCCCGACCAGGATAATCACCAGGATTGTTACTGCCCCGATAAAAGCAGATAGTCGTGTCCGCGCACCTGCATTCAGATTCACCAGCGTCTGGGCCACCATGGCACATCCCCCCATTCCACCAAAAAATCCGTTAATTGCATTTGCTATCCCCTGCGCCATAGACTCACGATTTGCGTTCCCCTTGCTAGCTGTAATTTCATCAACCATATTAAGGGTTAAAAGAGACTCAACAAGTCCCACAGCAGCCATCACCAGGGAATATGGAAAGATCAACTGCAATGTCTCCCAACTCCAGGGAACATTGGGCAGATCAAAATGTGGCAGTGATCCGCTGACTGAAGCAATGTCCACGACCTTCTTGGTTTCGACACCCAGCAGGGAAACAAGACCAAAAACGACTAAAATAGCTATTAACGAGGCAGGAATTGCTTTTGTCAGCCGGGGAAAACCGATAACAATCAACATCGTTAACAATGTAAGTCCCCCCATAATATATAGTGTCGATCCCGACATCCAGACTGTGTCTGTTCCACTCCTCACCTTAAATTGGACAACCTGCGCCATGAAAATAATAATGGCCAATCCGTTCAAAAAACCATACATAACGGGCTGCGGAATCAGCCGAACAAATTTACCCCATTTAAAAAGACCGACCAAAAATTGCAATATACCTGCCAGGACCACAGCGGCGAAAAGATAATCGATACCATGACTTGCTGCAAGCGCCATCAGAACGACAATAGTCGCACCGGCCCCACCAGATACCATACCCGGTCTTCCTCCCAAAACTGCCGTCACAAGCCCCATTAAAAAAGCTGCATAAAGCCCAGTCAGAGGAGGCAAGCCTGCCAATATTGCAAATGAAAGTGATTCCGGTATCATGGTCATGGCAACCGTCAAACCAGCAAATAGCTCATTCTTAAAATTGACGGATCGCACATTAAAAAATTCAAAGGTATTGTTCATATCAAAATTACTTGAACAGTTATAAAACCTTGCAAAGGTAACAATCCGTACCGCAAATCAGCAAGCTATGCGCAGCTAAAACACAAAGAAATCACGATCCTAAAAACACTTTTAGCAACTATTTGTTATTCATTACAAGTTTTATTGCAAAACAGTATATTAACCCTTATGAAACAACATTCAGGTACATATCGCTCTATTTTATTTTTATTTATAAATCTCTTTACTACCATTTTTGGAACCTTGATCTTTGCTAATGCCACAGCTAGCGGATCCACTTATACGAGTCAGCCTGTCGTACCATTTTTAATCTTAAATTCCCCACTGCTAATAGACAGCACGCAGCTAAAATCATCAACAGACAGTATAATTCCTATCGGTCCCCAAAAAAAAATGACGGATAGCATCACCGTATCGATGCAACAGACGAAATGGATTTCCGATCGGATCAATGCCAAATTACCCGATAGTATCGTAAATTATCAAAAGAAAAACTTTCTACGGGCTGGAATCGAATGGTTTTCTATTCAGGCCATACCTGCCTCAGTCAATTATTTCATTCGGAAAGATCCTGTCTCCCATATTTCCTTCAAAAATTTCTTCAGTCATTTGAAATTTTCCGCTTGGACTTGGGATGACAATCTCTTTGCTACGAATCAGATCGCGCACCCCTACCATGGTCAGTTCTATTTCAATTCATTCCGATCCAACAATTTTAGTTTCCTACAGTCTACGCTTGCGACAGTCGCCGGAAGCTACATCTGGGAGACGGCAGGTGAGACAGAGCCACCTTCGATCAACGATATTATCAATACCAGTTTCGGCGGAACAATTCTCGGCGAGATGACCCATCGTCTTTCACACCATGTTCTCGCCAGACCAAGCCTCACAAAAGGACAACGCAATAAAAAGGAAATTTTGGCGATGTTGATCAATCCGATGAATGGTTTAAATCGGCTGCTCGACGGCCGTTGGGGAAATACAACCAAAGGTGCCGTAGTTGACAGTTCTTTGGTCCATACCGAGGTGGAGTTGGGGATCCGTAGATTTGATGCCAAGGAGCATAATGTCCTGAGCCGGGGAAAGAATGACATCTACGCGCGCATTAAACTGATTTACAACAACGATGATGTCGATAAAAAGAAACCATTTGACGACTTCTTTCTAAATCTTGAGATTGGATCAGATGACAGCTCTATGGTTAATGCAGTTAATGTTTACGCTTCTCTCTATGGGAATCGAATATTATCCAATTTAACAGGCCGACATCGCGGTATCGTTTCCGCTCATTTTGACTTTTTACGTAATGAAGCATTCTATTATGGATCACAAAGTATCAATTACAATATTTTTTCAAATTATAACATCAGTAAACGGACCAAGTTGACCACAATTCTGGGCGGTGGCCCAGTTGTACTTGCTGCAGTACCGGATCCCTATCTTCATTTTGGCGAAAGTCGTACCTACGATTACGGCCCTGGAGCAGATGTACGGGCATCAGCAACACTAAGTACACTCAATCGATTCAAATTTGGTATAGATTACCGTGGTGGATATTTCGTCACGATCAGTGGCAACAAATCTCACCACTATCTTCATACCGCATCCACCAGCGCATCTGTACGGATCTGGAAAAACTTTGGGGTCAATCTTTACTCTGGATACTTTAGACTTGAAGGTCATTACCAAGACCACAACAATGTCAATAAAGATTATCCTTTTATCCGTTTGGCTTTAGCCTACAACTCCGAATACTAAAACAAGCTAAATGATAAAAAAAGACCTAACCGTCTTCCGGTTAGGTCTTTTTTTAATTTGTCCAATATTTTTTCATCGCCTCTTTCAAACGTGGGTCATATCCATAAATATCTGGATAAGAAACCAATTTCCCCTCATCATCAAGCCAAGTGGTATAATAAGTCAAGTATACAGGCATCTGACGTTTCAGTGTTACCCAACGCGATTTGGAAATGGAGTCAGTTGTGATTTCCTTGGCAATTTTCTCAGCTTGCTTCTCATTATTGACCAGGTAACCGGCCAAGTCTACAGGCTTCTCAACACGTACACAACCATGGCTTACAGCACGATTGGTTTGTCCAAACATTTGTTTGGCAGGTGTATCATGAAGATAGATCGAATAAGCATTTTCAAACAAAAATTTCACATTGCCCAACGAATTGTCTGAACCCGGATTTTGTTTAAAGCGGAATTTCTCCACCGAATCGGATTGCCAATTTACGGTACTGGGATCCACCTGCTTTCCTTTATAATATGCCACCATATTACGTGAAGCAAGATAGTTCGGATTGTTCCGTACACTTGCCAATAATTCTTTTTTCACAATACTACTTGGGATATTCCATACAGGGTTGACCTGCATGGCATCCAAGATGCCCTGCATGACCGGAGTTTCATGGTTTTCACCTTTACGGGTATATGCCGGATTATCGGTTTCGCCCACACATACATTCATCAATTGGCTGGTTTTTCCCTCTTCCATGATGTGCAATCGCTGTTCAGGAATATTGACAAAAACATATTTCTCCGGAAAAGACTCACCCATCCAACGTAATTTTTCCAGCACCATCAGCACTTTCGTTCTTTGCACATTATCCAGGTTACCGTTTTCCAACAAATCCTGAAATTGAATGTAATACTGGTTTTTTGGTTGAATACCAGCCATTAATGGTCCAATCTCCACACTATCCAATAGATGCACAACGCCAGCATAATTCATACGTTTTTGAGGAACAAAATACCTTCCGTACAAACGTTTTGGATTGATTACACCATATTTTATACTGCTTACATAAGCCACTAAGCCATCTGTCCCTAGAAGATCCAATTTGGCTAAAAGCGGGTAAGATTCCGCTACATCCTTTGGCTTCAGTTTGCGAAGAGAAAATAAAGTTTCCTTAATCTCTGTCGTATGAAAGTAACTGCTCCGGATCCCATGTTCTTCACTTCGTTCTAGGTAATGCAATAAGGTATCAATGCTTCCATCAAATAGATGCCCAGCGATTAAAGTCATCCCCTCAGTAGAATCAGACAACTCCTTCATCCAACTCGGATTATGCAGTTTGGACTTCTGTTTACCATACACCTCATGGAATACCTTCAGATAGGCCGTTGTATCAAATTCTTTATAGGATTTTTGCTCGAAACCCTTTGCGAGCATATCGCCATAAGTCGGAGGATTCTCTTTACAGGAAAAAAATACAATTGAAACGAAGGAAATAAAAACTAAAATACGTAACATACGACAAATAATGAAAAAGAAATGGCTTCGCAATAATGAAGCCATTTTCTGATCACAAAGATAAATAATTCTTATTGGCAAACGAATTTTACCTGTCATTGAATCACTACAGAATAAATTACTGCTGTTTTTGCAGGAAATCTTCGAGGAGTTCGACCATCTCGGAGTTCCCCAAAAAAGCTGCCGTTCGTTGGTGCAATGTCTTTGGTTCAATATCTAATATACGTTGATATCCATTGGTCGCTTTACCTCCGGCTTGTTCAATAATAAAAGCGATCGGATTACACTCATACATCAATCGTAATTTTCCATTCGGGTGGGCCGAGGTTGTTGGATAAAGAAATATCCCTCCTTTCAATAGGTTACGATGAATGTCGGCAACCATAGAACCAATATAACGTGATGCATAGGGGCGCTGGGTAGAAGCATCTTCCATTTGACAATATTTGATATATTGCTTAACGCCATTCGGAAATTTTGAATAATTTCCCTCATTGATCGAATAAATATGGCCAGCTTCGGGAATCTTCATATCGGGATGTGATAGGCAGAATTCACCGATTGAAGGATCCAATGTAAAACCATTCACGCCCTTCCCAGTGGTATAAACCAACATTGTTGAACTTCCATAAATGACATATCCTGCTGCAACCTGCTTGGTTCCATGTTGCAGAATATCATTGCTATTGCACGATACTCCGGTATCCGAAAGCCGACGATAAATCGAAAAAATGGTACCTACAGAAACATTCACATCAATATTACTCGAACCATCCAGTGGATCTATACAAACAATATATTTTGCATTTTTAGAAACTCCAGACTGCATGTAAACTGGGTTTTCATGTTCCTCAGAGGCAACCACACAGCATTCTCCCCCACTTTGAAGTGCTTTAATAAATTGCTCATCAGCGTACACATCCAGCTTTTTCTGTCCCTCCCCCTGAATATTGGTCTGACCCGCATCCCCCAGAATATCAACCAATCCAGCCTTATTAACTTCTCTGTTAACAATTTTTGCTGCAATTCCGATATCACGCAAGAGTCTGGACAGCTCGCCTTTCGCGTATGGGAAATCGGCTTGTTTTTCAATAATAAATTGACCTAGTGTTGTTATACCACTCATAATAGTGTTTTATTGGATATTTGTTGCACAAAGCTAAAAAAGTAAAACATATTTTAGCAAAGCCAAACCCCTGTTCAGCTAAACTTTAGCAGACGAAATACGCAATCGATTGCGTATTTCCTTGAAAACATTCATTTGCTAAAACGATTATCAACTACAAAAAGATAACAAAGCACAACCAGAAGTAGATATTTTTTAAATATTGCCAAATAAAAAAAAACTAAAAAATGATAAGTATTTGGTAATTTTGGCAAAACAGATTGATACAATGCAACAACTTATACAGCTCGTTGAAAAGGAAAAACTAGGCAGCCAACTTGTTACACAACATACATTGATTATTGATGACAAGCAGGTCAGCCATGGTGCACTTTTTTTTGTTAAAACAGCGCGTAAGACCTTTAAAATAATGGTTCCAGCACCTTTTCACGAAGCATTGTTAGCAGACAAACTAACTGTCCAGAGCTTAATGAAGCATCCAGAAGCCATGCTGCTTTCCTAGAAGCCGGACTTGATCCCCAACACAGCTTAGCTCATCCTTTATCCTCCCCGTCGCCGCTCCTGCTTCGTTGGGTATTATCACGCTAAACAAATAGCCCACTTTGTTTGTTTATTTTAGGTGTGATATCAAGATCATCGTTTATCCAACAAATTGATTTCCTTTCCGAAAGAATGGGTATACGCTTTGAAATATTACAAATAAACAGTGTAAAAGTATAACATTACCCAAGCAATAACCCTTAAATTTATTGTACAACAAAATGCTATGCAATACCAATATAAACTTTCAGGCATGTCCTGTGACGGGTGTAGAACAACAATTGAGAATGCCATCAATCAGCTTCCTGGAGTTCAGGCTAAAGTGACACTAGATCCACCGCTACTGACAATAAAATCTGCAAAAGAAATTTCGATGGGACAACTACAGAAAACCCTCACTAAATTAGGTAATTATCATATCGGCGAACTAAATAAGTCTGTACAAGAAACCTCAGATGCGGAACAACCAAAGCTATCTGCGTCAAGCAAATACTATTGCCCCATGCACTGCGAAGGTGATAAAAGCTACGATCAACCAGGGCGCTGCCCTATTTGTGGGATGTACCTTGTACTGATGGAAAATAATGAAAACAAACATCATTATCCTGATCATACGCACAACGCGGACCAAGCTCCAACGGTTGTCGCACAGACAAAGATGGAACAGCAGCATAATCATACTGGACAACAACATCAATCTGGAGCACAGGATCATGACCATCACCAACATGAATCGGTACAACATAGACATGACCAGCATAAGCATGCCCACAACGACCATTCTGCCGCTGCAAAATCCAACCAACTGAAAGCGGGTTCAGCCGGAAAATACTACTGTCCCATGCATTGTGAGGGCGACAAGCTCTATGATCAACCGGGCAACTGTCCAGTTTGTGGTATGAACTTGGAGAAAGTCCCCGAATTAACCAAAAACACACAATACAGCTGTCCGATGCACCCCGAAATTGTTCAGGATCATCCCGGAAACTGCCCGATCTGTGGTATGGATCTTGTCTCTATCGCTGGGGGAAATGATGCCGACGATGATAGAACTTATAAAGATCTCCGGATGAAACTGTGGCTATCCATCCTGTTTACGGTTCCGATATTTATACTATCCATGGGAGAAATGCTTCCCGGTAATCCGATCGGAAAAGTAATTCCACTGGATTGGTCAGGCTGGATACAATTATTTCTATCCCTGCCCGTGGTTTTCTATACCTGTTGGTCCTTTTTCCAACGCGGTTCGATTTCTTTTAAAACCTGGTGTCTGAATATGTTTAGTTTGATTGCCCTTGGCGCTGGCGCAGGGTTTGTATATAGTATTATTGGCCTGTTTTTCCCGCAGTTATTTCCAGCTGACCTAAAAAATCATCACGGATATATCGCATTATATTTTGAGTCCGTTACTGTTATCCTAACATTGGTTCTCCTTGGACAGGTAATGGAAGCCAAAGCCCATTCCAAAACCAATTCAGCAATCAAAGAGCTCATTAAACTCAGCCCATCCGACGCTACCCGGGTCGAAAATGGTGTCGACGTAAAAATTGGCGTCGATCAGATTAAGATCGGTGATACCCTGAAAGTAAAACCCGGAGATAAAATCCCTGTCGATGGACAGATTACAAATGGGACGACGAGCATTGATGAATCCATGCTGACAGGCGAACCCCTGCCTGTCGAAAAGCAGGAAGGTGACAAGGTCAGCTCCGGAACCATCAACGGTGAACAAAGTTTTCTCATGAAAGCAGAACGTATCGGTTCGGACACCCTATTGGCTCAGATCATTCAGATGGTCAATGATGCCAGCAGAAGTAAAGCTCCCATCCAACGCCTTACAGATAAGGTATCTGAAATATTTGTTCCAATTGTTATCGTTATCGCTTTGTTGACATTCTTCGCCTGGTGGATCTGGGGTCCTGCGCCATCACTGGCTTATGGTTTTGCCAATGCCTTGGCAGTTCTTATTGTTGCATGTCCTTGTGCGCTTGGCCTAGCAACTCCGATGTCAGTCATGGTCGGTGTCGGCAAAGGAGCCAAAAATGGTATTTTGATCAAAGATGCCAGTGCATTAGAAAAAATGAACAAGGTAGATGTTGTATTAACAGACAAGACGGGAACAATCACTGAAGGTAAACCCACCGTTGATGACATTCAACCCACCGCTAAGAGCAGTATCAACGAAATATTATCATTAGCCGCCGCCCTCAACAGCAACAGCACCCATCCACTCGGGCAAGCTATTATTGATCGAGCAAAAAAGGAAGGAAATAAAATAGAACAACAGGTTGCAGACTTCGAAAACGTTGCCGGACAAGGTATCAAGGGGCATATTAACAATCAATTGATTGCCCTCGGTAATCAATTATTGATGGAATCCATGCAGGTGATCATCCCAGACGAAATACGAAAAGCGGTCGAGTCAGCCCAATCCAATGGCAAAACCGTTTCCTATCTCTCGAAAGGAAGTGATTTACTCGGCTACTTTAACATCTCCGATCAGATCAAAACCTCTTCCAAACAGGCCATTCACTACCTGCTTCAGCACGATGTAGATGTAATTATGCTTACAGGAGACAATGCACACACCGCAAAATCCGTCGCCGAGCAAGTGGGTATTAAACATTTCAAAGCAAATGCATTACCGAAAGATAAATTACAGGAAATCCATAAACTACAAGAACAGGGACATATTGTGGCGATGGCTGGTGATGGTATTAATGATGCTCCTGCCCTTGCGCAAGCCGATATCGGTATCGCTATGGGAACAGGAACAGATGTAGCGATACAAAGTGCATCCCTGACTCTATTACAGGGAGACTTAATAGGCATCGCTAAAGCCAAAATCCTGAGTAAGAAACTTCTCCGAAATATCAAAGAGAATTTAGGCTTTGCCTTTATCTATAATATTTTGGGCATTCCCTTGGCTGCAGGACTACTATACCCGAGTTTTGGCATCCTATTATCACCAATGATAGCTGCTGCTGCAATGAGCTTTAGTTCCGTATCCGTGATTTTAAACTCACTACGCTTAAACCGTGCAACAATAGAAGTAGATAAGAAGTAAACAAAAAGAAAGGCGCTTGATAGCAACGAAAATAGATAATTAACTATATTCGCTATTCTTAATGACATATATTTATCATTATTTATTATGCGTAATATACTTTTAATACTTGTATCGGTTATCGTAACGCTAGTTTGTGTCAAAAATTCGCAAAAGATCAATATTGATCTTTTTGTGGAGAGCAAAGTAGCGTTATGGAAACTCCTATTGACATTTTTTGCAATGGGAGTACTCTTTGCCTTTCTCCTAAAAAGCGGTAAAAAGGCGAAACAACAGGAAAAAACGGTGGTTTTTGATCAATCAGAGGACGACAATCAGGGCCCTAAGTCTACATTATCCGATGAAGATCGCGATTTTTTGTCTTAGTGATAAAAAATAAACAGCTAAAAATGAAGGTTTAAACACATTAAACGCATTTTTATCACATAAATAGTTGCGAGGAATAGGGATTAACCCTATCTTTGCATCACTTCAAACAAGGAACGATAGTTCAAAAATAAAGAAGTAAGATTCCGTAGCTCAGCTGGTAGAGCAATACACTTTTAATGTATGGGTCCTGGGTTCGAATCCCAGCGGGATCACCAAAAGAAAAGCTAATCGCAAGATTAGCTTTTTTTGTTTAGACAGCTCAGAGTTCGAAAGAAGGGGCGGCCGGGTTCGGGGTTTATTCATTAATCTGTATAGCTATTCCAGAATAAGACAGCAGTATTTCTTTGCTTATCCTTTGGTTATTTATTGCTATTTCTTTACTTATTTATTGGTGATCCTTTGGTGATCCTTTGGTTATTTATTGCTTATTGTAGGCCATTTCTTCGAACCTTCTTCGGACTTTCTAGGGACCTGGCTTGCTTCTGTTTTGGTATTTCTTTGCTGTTTCTTTGGTATAATGGTAATAAAATAGGCTTCAAACAGCAAAGAAATAGCAAGCTAATTAGTATGTTGTCTCAAGCAAAGTGACAAGAATGTCCGAGTAGGATATATTAAACATTGACAAGAAGAGTGGAAATAAAAGTTCCCGTTTAGTTTTTCTGCCCTTCATTGCTTTTAAAGTCCGTGATGGTCTTTCCGTCATAACGATGCACTGCAGATACAGATCCAAACAAGATGAGTATATTGCCTATATTAATCGACACCGTGATTGAAAGTACATGGGAATATTGGGACTGAGCCAATCCCGACAGGATCATAAAATAAACTGAAATATGAGAATTGCAATATTTGGAGCACACAAGGTTGGAAAAACAGCATTGGCGGAAGAACTTCTGGAAAACCTACTGGGGTATACGCTCGAACTAGAGCCATATTATCAATTGGAATTTTCAGGTTATGAATTTTCAGAAGTCCCCACTCCCGAGGATTTCATTGCACAATTTAATTGTTCAGCCAAGCTGATTTTAGAAAGTGGAGACGATGTAATCTTTGACCGATGTGTCATTGACATCTTAGCTTATCTTCATGTTCTTGATCCACATAGAAATGTCCAACATTTCTATGAAACAGCTCAGACACTTATTGCAGAAATTGATCTTTTTGTCTTTGTTCCTATTGAAGAACCGGATCTGATACCAAACCATAAGATAGAACTGTCAAAAATTAGAAACCAGGTTGATAATGTAATTCGTGATTGGATTGAAGATTTTGGGATACCTGTAATTGAAGTATACGGTACATTATCAGAACGAAGAGATCAGGTAATTGCCAGAATTCCATCATAGAATATGACCTATCGCCGATTAACGATCTCAATTTTTGCGCGTCTATTATAAAAGGTTTAAATGCAGTTCTTTAAAACTCGCGAATGGCAAACTATTCGAAAGATTGGTTTTTCCCATTTCGGAAGCATATTTCTATAGTTGGATCTGCAAAGCAAATGTATTTTTTCACTGTGCATTTTCTTATCTAAGACATCAATAATCTATATTTCTTAGGTATTAGTTACAATAAAAGCATGCACAGCGTACTTTGTATGAAAGACTAAAGTAATACTTAGTCCATACTTGATCGATACTTCATGTATACTTACATTCTGCTTTTCCAGTGTTTCACGACTGATTAAAAATCCCTGATTTCATGGATAATAATTCAGCTCATCTTACTGTATTTTTGATATATTAGACAAAACATAATCAAATGAGGGCTACTTTCATTCTCCTTTTTTTATTCATACGTGCTTTTACGTATGCACAAACCAAACCCCTAGCGACTAATTTGTCCTACCCCGATTTAATTCCGGTCTTGGTAAACGATAGTCTATATGGTTACTGTGACAGTCTTCTTGACCTAAAACTGCCAGCTATATACGAAAGCGCCGGATTATTTGAAGAAGATTTCAACTTCCAGACTTTTCATGTCAACAACCCCGAAATTGTAAAGTATGGATCAGCTGAATACGCTTGGGTTCAACGCCATGGTGAGCGTTACCGTATCGACAAAAATGGTGAACCGGTTTATAAGTATGATGTAGCAGATTTTAAAACTGGAGAAACACTCATTCAGCTTTTTAAAAATTCCACATCACATACGATAAATAAGGTGGATGATACAACCCTATTTCAACAAATAAAGAACAATCAAACGGGTCAAATCGCATTCCCTGACGATCAGTCCATGGCTGACTTTAAAGAAAAAAATAAAATGTTTATTGACGAAGGGATTCGATTGATTTATTATCCTAAATTCACAGAGATACCATGCACCTATTTTTCCAACGAACAAACGCTACTCCAGGGCATAAAAAATAAGGAAACAGGTGAAATTCTGATCAAAGCAAAGTATGCTTCCATAGAAGAATACTATAATAATCCCTTACGGGTACATCAATATCCGTTGTTCATTGCTTATCGTGGTGATCTAAATAAATACATATACGTAGGACTCAATGGAACCGAATATCTACTGTATTCGGCCGAAATAGAATAAAGAAATAAGTTTGTATAATAAAAAAACTGGATGCCACAGCCAATTTTGATTCACTAAAAAGTCGTCAAAACAATAGGTTCCTATAATATCTAGCCATGTTGCTATAAAAGAAATTTTTCACGGTTTACTAACCATTATTTTCGTGAAAAATTCACAGTATGCTCAGATCATTACCCTTTTTATTACTTTCTATTTCACTTGGCAGCACTGCCCTTGCACAAAAGCGTTATACATTATCCGGAACAATCACCGACATATCAACAGGAGAAACACTTATTGGTGCTTCGGTCAAACTACGCGAACTACCCCAATCTGGAAGTTTCAGTAATTCTTATGGTTTTTATTCCATGGCTGCCCCCGAAGGAAGGTATCTACTCTCCACCTCTTATGTGGGATACAATACCCGTATTGACACGATTGAATTAGACAGGGATCAAGCCCTTAATCTCACACTGCGATCGCAGACCTTACTGGATGAAGTTGTCATCTCATCCAATAGACGTAACAATAAAAATGTTTCCTCGCCCCAAATGGGGGTTGAAAAACTCAATATGAACCAGATAAATCAGCTTCCCGTAGTTTTAGGTGAACGCGATATTTTAAAAAGCATCACATTAATGCCGGGCATTAAAACCTCCGGTGAAGGAAATACAGGTTTCTATGTCCGAGGTGGTGGTGCCGATCAAAATTTAATTTTACTGGATGAAGCGACCGTCTATAATGCCACTCACCTACTCGGTTTCTTTTCTACGTTCAATTCAGACGCCATCAAAGATGTCAGTATCTATAAAGGTGGGATGCCCGCTGAATATGGAGGACGGCTGTCATCGGTGCTCGATGTAAAAATGAATGAAGGTAATAACAAGAAAACCACTGTTCAGGGTGGTATTGGATTAATTGCTTCCCGCATTAAAGTAGAGGGTCCGCTGGTTAAAGACAAAGGTTCATTTATGTTATCTGCCCGTCGTACCTATATGGATCTTTTTATGAAAGCCTCCTCGGATACAACAATTAATAAAAGTACGCTATACTTTTATGATATCAATGCGAAGGTCAACTATAGATTCAACGATAAAAATGCGATCTATCTCTCCGGATATTTTGGTAAAGATGTATTGGGGCTGCAGGATATTTTCGGCACCAATTGGGGAAATGCAACCGGAACCCTACGATTCAACCATATCTTCAGCAATAAATTATTCTCAAACACCTCAGTTGTCTATAGCAAATTTAACTATGTTATCGAAGGCTTGGACCGCAACGATGGCTTTAAAGCAACATCTAAGATTACCGATCTAAATTTTAAACAGGACTTCCAATATTACGCAAGTTCTGACCATGCACTAAAATTTGGATTGCACGTTACCCGACATGATATCGCACCGGGTGATATTACAACAACCGCCAGTTCCAGTTTTAACGATAAACATGTCGAACATCGCTTTGGTTACGAAATGGCGACCTACGCCAGTGACGACTGGAAGGTAAACGACAAACTAAATATGGCCTATGGCCTGCGTTTAAGCTCGATGTTGCTGGTTGGTCCGGGAACTTTTAGTACTTATGATGCGGCGGGCAATACAATTGGCTCACAACATTACAAATCCGGAGAGCTAGTACAACATTATCTCAATTTAGAACCTCGTTTTAGTGTAAGTTATCTACTCAATGAACAACAGTCCATCAAAGCTTCGTACAATAGAAATACACAAAATATTCACCTATTGACAAACTCTACAAGCGCCAGTCCGACGGATCTCTATGTGATGAGCAGCAAGAATATCAAGCCCGAAATTGCCGATCAGATCTCCACGGGTTATTTCAGAAACTTTAAAGATAACCTATATGAGTTCTCGGCGGAAGTATATTACAAAAATCTACAAAATCAAATCGATTATAAAGATGCAGCGCAATTGCTCGTCAACCAAGACGTCGAATCCCAACTGGTTTATGGCGTAGGGCGAGCCTATGGTGTCGAATTATTTCTGAAGAAAAAATATGGCCGTTTTAATGGCTGGGTGGGTTATACTTGGTCTAAAACCGAACGCAAATTTGATGAGATCAACGCCGGAAAGTACTTTCCTGCAACACAGGACCGCACCCATGATGTATCCATTGTTGGTATCTATAAGCTCAATGAAAAGTGGACCTTCTCCAGTAATTTCGTTTATGGAACAGGAAGGGCTGTCACATACCCAACGGGAAAATACACTGTTGGCGGCAATACGACCTTCTCCTATTCGGAGCGCAATGCTTATCGTATGCCCGCATCACATCGCTTGGATATCGCCGCCACCTTCGAGGGGAAACCGGGGAAACGCTACCAGTCAAGCTGGACATTTGGCATTTACAACGTCTATGGACATAAAGACCCTTACAGAATCGCCTTTAGAGACAGTAAAACCGTTGCTAATGCGACGGAAGCTGTCCAAACAAGCATCTTCGGTATCCCTATCCCCTCCTTTACCTGGAATTTTAAATTTTAACCCCTGTTACTAAAAAACATGAAATACCCCAATTCCAAAAACACAAACGCTGACGAAAATAAACAGGGTATTTCCTATGACCTTTTCAAGGACAAACCGAGCATAGCAAGCTCATAAAATATTTATATATGAAACATCGTATTATTATCTCCAGTATAATTATCCTTACAGCCTTCATTTCATCCTGTGAGAAAGTCATCGACATTCAGGTCAATGATGAAGTCGGTCGATTGGTTATTGAAGGCGTCATCAATAACACAACAACAGAACAAGAAATAAAACTGAGCCGAAATGCAGCCTTCTCTGGCGGCAACAACTACCCTGCAGTAAGTGGAGCGACGGTCATCGTCAGAGATCAGAAACAGCAGGAATATATCTTCGTGGAAACGGAGGCCGGAACATACAAAACACAGCAATTGAAAGGAACCCCAGGAGAAACATACACAATGGAAGTGCGCATTGATCAAGATAAATATCAGGCAACTTCGCAAATGCCACAAATCGTTTCCCTGGACTCTATTTCTGTCGAAAAACCAAAATTTGGTGATAAGGAAAAACGGAATATTAAAGTCTTCTATAAGGATCCGGCCGATCAAATCAATCAGTATAGATTTATCGTTTTTCTAAACGACAAGCAATTGAAAGATATTTATACCGTCAACGACGACTTCAACAATGGGAATAAGATCAATTTAACATTGCGTCCAGATGATCTCGATATATTCCCCGGTGATCGTATTCGTGTAGAAATGCTCTGTGTAGATAAAACGGTATACAACTACTGGTATAGCCTGATGCAGCAATCTGCCAATTCCGGTGTGACACCGAGTAACCCGCCTACCAACATCAGTCCTACCACACTTGGCTGTTTTAGTGCGCATACCTTCTCTACCAAAAGCGTTCAAGTGGATTAATTTCGATGCGATTTCGTCGTAAGGATACGTATCCAAAAGGGATCATTTCCTTACGATGAAATAACTAATAGCCACTGCCTAGCATGCTTTTTACCTATTGATAGTCTGCTTTTTAATACGTTCTAAAAGATCATCTTTAAAACTTGCCCCCAAAGGCATCTCAAAGCCGGCGATTGTCACCCAGTGGCTGTCTACACTCTCCACTTTATTTAGATTGACCACAAAGGATTTATTGATCCGCACAAAGTCTGTATTGGGCAATTGATTGAATATCGTTTTTATATTCATTGCCACCATTAATTTTTTATCTTTTGCATGGATCATCACATAATCTTTCATGGCTTCAATGTACTGAATTTCATTTAGCTCCAAGCGAAAAAGCTTACGGTCAGCCTTTACAAAAATATGGTCAGTAGGCGGTACAATACCTTTCTCCATCACTTTTTGTTGAAAATGGCTGACGGCTTTATCCAAAGCCTTCTTCAACCGATCCTCTGCAATAGGCTTTAACAAATAATCCAACGCATTCAGTTCATAGCTTTCCAATGCATAATTGGGATAAGCAGTTGTAAATATAATCTGTATATGGGCTGGGATAAATTGAGCAAAATCCCAACCGCTTTCTTCTGGTAGATTGATATCCAAAAAAATCAAGTCAAGGGGCTGCTCCTCCATCAGCATACGGGCATCTTCCGTATTGCCATACATGCCGAGGCATTCCAAAAAATCGTAACCTTTCAATAATTTTACCAGCCCCCTCCTCGCCAAAGGTTCATCTTCAATCACAATGTATTTAATACTTAGCTTATCCATAGTCTTATTACGTTCCCATCGGAATACTTAAAAACACCTTATACCTATCATCGAAATCATCAATTTGCAAGTTATAGCTATTCGGATACAAAATTTCTAATCGTTTTTGGATATTACTCAATCCGAGACCACCATACGCAGCAGCCTGCATTTTCCTTTTCTTCGGATTAACACAGGTAAAACAAATACGTTCAGCTTGAATTGAAAACGCAATCTGCACATGCTGCCCGCCTTCCATCGCCTGATGTGCACTATGTTTAACAACATTTTCAACAAAAGGAATAAATAGAAATGGTGGAACATGCAGTTGTTCCATCTGTTGGTCAATAGTAAAATCGACGACAAATTTATCCCTACGAATATCCTCCATAAAGAGGATATTTTTTAAGACTGCAATTTCTTTCCCCAGTTCGATGGAATCGCCCTTTGATAGATAAAGTTGATTTCTGAGTACATCACTTAATTTAAGCAGTACATTGGAAGCTAATTTGGGGTTCTCATCAATCAGAAAATTGATATTATTGAGCGTATTAAACAAAAAATGAGGATTAATTTGGCTTTTAAGCTGCTCCAATTGGATCGTCAGCGTATTATTCTCAAATTCTTTGAATCGAATGAGGTTAACAATCCATACCTTAAATAGCTTCATGCTACTGACTGCTGCTATAAATATGGTCAATAAAATAACGATGATCAAATAATCTTCCCAATCCAGGTAGGATCGATCCGGCTTTTGGATAAACCGCAATTCCTGTCGCTCCAAATACATCAACACTAAAAAAATAAATGTATAAGCGACAAGAAGACTCCCCGCATAAGCTAAAAACCGACTTCTCAGTACAAAGACAGGGATTAGGATATAATGATTGATGTAAAAAAGACTCAACAGAATTGTAATGGACAGCAAAGTCTCGAAAATACGCCACAGGCTACTCGTAGGATCTACTTCCGCCTTCTTGCTTGGCAAAAAATGAATTCCAACAATCACGCCGATCAACAAACAATGGCGAATCCAACGATATTTTTTATCGACAACAAAATCTATAAAAAGACTATTTTCGTAACCGATGATTACCTGTGAATTTTTCATGTTAGTGATCTGTCAAAAGATATGTATCCAATACTATCCACAGCCAGCTTAATTGCATTCCATCTTCTATACACCATTTTCTAGTATTTTGACTATTTTCCTTTGAACCAATACACCTCAAGCACTAATAGCCAAACAAAGCTATAAAACCCTATTAAACTGACCATTAACCACAAAAAAAACAACACTATAATCAAGACGAAAAAGCAGCTAATAAGGCTATACTGCAATTGTATGAAAGGTTTAAAAATAGCCATATCTATCAACATTTCAAAATGTGTTTTTACGCCACTACATGCAAAATTTTAAAGGTTGGATTTCCTATGGGTCAAATTTTTCCCTGCAGAACGATCAGGTACATCTCACAATATATATTTCAGTAACTTTAGCCATTGAATACCGGTATCAACACTTCAATAAAAAATCACATTCAGAGAAATTAACAATGGAAAAACTGCTATTCGAAATGAACAAATATTTCCCATTAAGCGAGCAAACAATTGAAGCGTTGAAAAAGATCTGTCAGCCCAAAAGCTATAAGAAAAACGAATTGATCTTGCGTGCTGGCGACTATGCAAAATATTATTATTTTGTTTATAGTGGCTTATTGGGCTATTACAAACTGGATCCCGAAGGCGACATCATTTACAAATTATTTTTTGAAGAAAACAGCTTTTGCGCATCCACAGCAGCTATCATTGAAGAAAAACCTAGTAATTTCACTATTGTAGCGCTTGAAGATGTACAGGTTATTCAATATTCTGCCAAGCTTTTCCGTGAATTGGTAGCGCAACATCACGACTTAGCACTCTTCCAAATCGCCTACCTGGAAAAAAACTGGGTCGTAAAAAAAGAACCTCTTGAAATCAACCTGAAATGGGAATCAGCCAAAGAACGCTATCTTGAATTGTATCAGAATCAGGCTCTCTTTAAACGGCTCAAACAACACCATATCGCCTCCTATCTTGGTGTCACTCCTACCCAGTTGAGCCGTATTCGTAAAGAATTAAAAAGATAATTTCATCAACATTTGTACATGTTTTCTAACTATATCCTTGAGAATTTTGCAGTGTAACAATAAATTCTTAAGCAATGAAAATAGTATTCACCCTTCTTTTCCTGGCACTCTTCCTTTCTGTAGATGCACAACATATCGTCAATCAGCAAGTCTACAGCACCAAGATGCACAAAAATATTGATGCCATCATCGTAACACCTGAAATCCAGGAAGGTGTTCGCTATAGAACCGTTTATATTCTACATGGTTATAGTGGCAACCCCACAAGAACGATCGAACAGGATATTCCAGCTCTATCCCAAAAGGCGGCGGCTTTCCAAACGATTTATATTATTCCAGATGGAAATTATAACTCTTGGTATGTGGATAGCCCTGTTGATACACAGCAACAATACACAACATTTATCGCAGAGGAGCTGGTTGGCTATATCGATCACAACTACCCCACACAGGCAAATAAAACTTCGCGGGGTTTGCTCGGATGGAGTATGGGCGGATATGGTGCATTACATATCGGTGTTGCCTATCCCCAGATCTTTTCCATTGTCGGAAGCTCCTGTGGTGCCATTGACTTTAATCGCTTTGGGAAAGGATATCAAGGCTACCAAGTGAACGGGGTGCTTGGGGAACTAAAAGATTTGTCTCCAAGTTTTCGGATCTATAACAACGTGGATAAAATGGCCCATAGCGGGCAACATTATATTTTGGATTGTGGAACCGAAGATGTCCAAATGCTGGAGATGAACCGATCGCTACACCAGCAGTTAACTGCACAAAATATTGAACATCTTTATATCGAGTCTCCGGGTGGACACGATACCGCTTATTGGAGCAAATCTCTAGCCAATCAATTGGTCTTATTTCATCAGTATTTTGGCTATGAAGGATTATAAATCTATTCTCTACGTTGCCGCTGGTGCTTGCAGCTACGGCCTATTAGCGACCATAGTCAAATTCGCCAATCAACTGGATATCCATACTAGTGTATTGACCTTCTTGCAATTCTTGATCGGCTTTCTATTTCTACTGGTTTTCAATTATTTTTCCCAATCAAAAAAAACAGTACCACAACCACCAAGCTTTGCTGCAAAATTAAAACTAATTGCCTGGGGAACATCACTGGGCCTGACCTCAACGTTGTATTACCTTGCCATACAATATATCCCTGTATCTGTGGGAATTATTCTACTCATGCAATCTATTTGGATAAGTCTAATCGTCGAAGCGCTGATCAGGAAACAAATTCCCTCAAGAGCAAAGATTATGGGAGTCCTTATTGTACTGTTGGGAACAGCTCTTTCAACCAATATCTTTCAGGAAACAAAGATCTTGGACGGTAGAGGTCTTTTATTGGGATTCGGTGCCGGTATCAGTTATGCTGTTGCCATTTTTTCATCCAGCAATATCGCCAATCAGCTGCCGAGTCCTGTTCGAAGCCAGTTTTTAGTACTTGGAGGACTTCTCCTGATCATCGTTTTCTGGAATGTACATATCGTCCAACAAATGACACTACGTGCCCTACCCTGGGGATTGATCATTGCTTTGTTTGGCACAATTCTACCACCGCTATTCTTTACCCGAGGAATCCCTAAGACCGGTATCGCTTTGGGAAATATCATCTCAAGCCTGGAGATTCCCGTCTCCACCATCTCCGCAGTTTTGATACTCCATGAGGCTGTTTATGGAATTCAGTGGGCAGGTATATTACTTATCCTAGTCGCTGTTACCCTTATCAATCTCCGAAATTAAAAATACTGAAAGGTCCTCTATGTTGTTACCTCAAGATGATCACATAAAGGACCTCTTTCAGTTTCCTTTGCTTAATGATCTATTAAATTTATAATGTTCCCATAAAATCAAACCACAGACCGGTACCAATGTGGCTAGTATATGTAAGAGTCCGAATAAACTTGGCATACCATCCGCCACGATAAGAAGATAGGTAAATAGCACAATTGCCGCAAAAGGCAACAAGGTAAAGGATAAGATTACACGAAGGCGGCTGCTTCTAAAGCGCGGATTGCTATTCAAAAAGATCCCCAATGTAAGCAGGCAAATGCACAGAACACTAAATGATAACAGCAATTCAGTAAACAAAGGCATATAGCAACGGGCCCGTTTTGCAGCTTCATTATTAGCCTGAAGTATCGCCGTCAAGATAAAGGTTGTCAAGACACTGAAACCTGTAATTCTTAAGAAAATATAAGCCAATTGTTTTTTCATTCTACGTTCATAACCATTTTATGTATGCTTTTGTTCATTGTCCTTTAGAACAGATTGTTGGTACAAAAGATAAACTATTCCTAAAGGTGCAAACTAATCCAAAAATTAAAAAGCAACATCAAACATTCGCCGATACGCAACTCATATTTTGCTATTTGCAGACAAGATCTGTTCTATTCGAACAGTTAATACAATTTTTTTATTTTTTTACTAAGATTTCCTCTCCATGCTACGTATCTATCTAAAATTATAAACCATGAGGCTAACAGAAGATATCAAGCAACTGATTGTAAAATGCATAAAGGGCAATTTATCGCCTATGGAAAAAAATGCGCTGTCCTCCTGGTTAGCCGAATCCCCTACGCATGGCATTTATCTTGATGATCTGTTGCAAAAAGAAGATCTTGTACGGGATTTGAGACAGCGGATCTCACTGGAGGAATCAGATGCGACAGATTGGTCTGAACGCCTCAAAACAAAAACCCTGGCAACGATCCATACACAAGAGAAACCTATTCGTATCAACAGGATCAGGCGACTTATGCCTTATGCTGCGGCCTTATTTTGTATTGTTCTCGCAGGATTAATCTATCAATTTGTTTGGAAGCCTTCGGCGCCCAATACCAACAGAATCGTCCTACATGATGTCGAATTACCGAATAATCATGCTGAAATACGGCTCTCGAACGGAAAAGTAATCCAACTGGACAATGGAAAAGGCGCATTGATCACATCTGGTGGCTTGAAATATGCCGATGGCAGTCTTATTCAATCAATAGTTCCCAATACAAATTTGATTGCGACCGTCAATACAGCAGCTGGAAGCATGCTGCAAATTACCTTGGCAGATGGATCCGAGGTTACTCTTAATGCAAAGACATCATTCAAATACCCCCTACAATTCGCACAAGACCAGAGACTGGTTGAAGTGGATGGGGAAGCTTACTTTAAAATCGCTAAAAATAAAAAAGTTCCCTTCCGTGTAAAGTCCAATGGTCAATTGATTGAAGTAACAGGTACCGAATTTAATGTCAATACCTATTCAAAACAAAAAAGCAGTACGACACTTGTCGAAGGTTCGATCAATTTATCAGCCAATGGGCAGCAAATACAGCTCAAACCCAATCAACAGGCCACCCTGTCATCGGGACGCCTTTCACAAAAAAGCGTAGACCCATACAATTACATTGCCTGGATTGACAATAAATTCTATTTCAATGAGACAGACCTCCATACCGCCCTACAGGTGATTGGTCAATGGTATGATCTCCAGATTATTTATAAAAATAACATCAAAGAGACCTATTTATACGGTGAAATTCAGCGGACTAAAAGTTTATCCGAGGTATTGGAAATTTTAAAAAGAAGTAATATCCAGTTTGAATTGATCCAGGAAGATGGTGTTCGTAAGCTCATCGTATCCAATTAACCCATTATATAACCAAAAACTAAATTATACAGATGAAAAAGCCAACTTAACGAAGCTAATCAGAGCCGCTAAAAAAAAGCCGAATAATGCTTCCAACATTAATCGGCCAATACATTAGCGATCTCCATTTTTGACCGATTCACTCAATCAGTTTACAAACAGATTATATCCCTAATTCAACAAATTTATGAATTTTAAATTTCTTGTTCATAGAAAACCTATCGCTATGGACATACCCAAACAATGGAAGACCAAAATGAAGCTTAGCGCCTTTTTTACGCTTGCATGTGTTGTCAAACTCTCAGCAGCTGGATACGCACAATCTATTACCATAGATGCAAACAAAACATCGCTTATACAGGTTCTGCGAACCATCCAAAAGCAGAGCGGTGTTCCCTTTCTGTTAAATGGTAAGGAGCTCGCCGAAATAAAAATTGAGGGGCATGTAAAGAATATGCCTTTAGAAAAAGCGATGTCAGTACTGTTGAAAGACAAACCCATTAGCTGGAGTTTCAAAGACAATATGCTTGTCGTCACCGCAGTAAAAGCAAATAACTCAGCTGTCATTAGTCCAGCAAACTATGCGTTTATGTTGCAGACAAGGACCGTAAAGGGAAATGTCCATGACAGCCAAGGGCAACCAATCTCTGGAGCGACAATTACACTCAAAGGAACAAGCAAAGCGACCACAACAGATGCCAGCGGAAATTTTCAGCTGGATGTCAATGATCCCAATGCCATACTTGTTGTTAAGATGATTGGATTTCAACAGAAAGAAATTCCCTTAAATACACAAATCTATCTTGATATTACGCTTAATCAACAGATTGACGCCTTGGAAGAGGTGGTGATCGTGGGTTATGGCGCTACGAAAAAAAAGGAATTGATCGGTTCGGTCTCGCAGATTGATGGTAAGCAGCTTGCCAAACGAACGGCTCCCCAACTTGCGCAGGCACTAACGGGACAGATGCCTGGTGTGACAGTGATCCAACGTTCGGGGCAACCCGGTGCGGCCAACAATAGCATACAGATCAGAGGTGTAGGCTCCTTCGGTGCCACCACCGATGCCTTTATACTGGTCGATGGTATTCCAACCAGTTCATTCAATGATATCGACCCCAATGATGTAGCCTCCATCTCTGTTTTGAAAGATGCCTCATCAGCAGCAATATATGGTGCCAGAGCCGCCAATGGTGTTATTCTGGTCACCACCAAAACAGGGTCAACAGCCGGAAAATTAGCCGTTAATTATAGCGGATATTTTGGCATTCAAAAACCAACCGCCTTTCCCGAGTTTGTCAACTCCTGGGAATATGCCAGCCTCATCAATGAAACCACAACCGGCGGTGGTGGTTATACTGAAGAACAAATTCAGAAATATAAGGACGGAACCGATCTGGACAATTACCCCAACAGCGATTATATTGGTAGCACATTTAAATCGCAGGCGGCCCAGACCGGACATAACCTGAATATTTCCAATACAACCGAAAAGATACAGTATACCCTATCTGCCGGATTCCTCAATCAGAAAGGTATTGTCATCAAAAACAACTTTAATAAATACAATGTTCGACTCAATCTGATTTCCAAGTTGAGTGATAAACTTAAATTAACGACAAGAGTATCGGCGATACAGACCGACACCGACGAACCCGCAGCACCGGCAACACTTGATTTTTGGCGAATGACTGATATTATCTCCCAGGTTATCCGTTATCCCGCAACATTTCCGATCCGTATGAGCAATGGCGACTGGGGAGCCGGAAATAACCTAAAAGGAACACCAGTCTCTTTTCTTGAAAGCGAATCATTTTACAGAGAGAAAGTGTCCGATATCTCCGGAAATGCACGCTTTGACTGGAATCCAATTTCGGATCTGACACTCTCGGCAATTGGTGGTTATACCCAGACCAATGGTCGTTCCAAACTGTTTCGTGCAGCACAGCGCATTAATAGCTCCATTACCCTTGCTCCTTCTACACTAGAACAGAGCGCCCCCTATACGACATATAAAACCTTTCAGGCATTAGCCGATTATACCAAATCATTCAACGACCATTCTGTTAAAATCCTTGCCGGTTATTCCTTTGAAAAAGGTTATAGTGAAGGACTTACCGCATATCGTCAAAACTTCCCGAGCAATGAGCTTACAGAATTAAATATTGGTTCGCCAGATGGACAAACCAACTCGGGTTCGGCAACCGAATGGGCATTGGAATCGCTTTTTGGCCGAGTTCAGTACAATTACGCAAAAAAATACCTCTTAGAAGGTGTGATTCGATACGATGGTTCATCCCGCTTTCCTACAAGTAAACGGTATGCTATTTTTCCTTCACTTGCTGCGGGTTGGTTGATCAGTGAAGAATCATTTATAAAAGATAAATTCGACTGGATTACTGAGCTAAAATTAAAAGGTTCTTATGGTATTTTAGGTAATCAAAACATTGTGGAGAATCTTACCTCAAGAGTAGTGTCAAATTATCCCTACCAAAATATCTTGAATACGGGGTACAATTATCCTTTCGGAAATAGTATATCACCTGGAGTAGCCCGTGTAAAGATTGTAGACCCAAACTTACGCTGGGAATCCACCCGAACATCCGATGCCGGGCTCGAAATCGCATTATTTAAAAATCTATTGACCTTTAGCAGCACCTATTATAATCGTTTTACCTACGATATTTTAGTCAGCCCCAACTCTAGCGTATCAAAGGTATTAGGCTTTGAAGTTGGTATACAAAACTCTGGAAAACTTAGAAATACTGGCTGGGAATTTACTTTAGGTCATCAAAATAAGATCAATGAATTCTCCTATAACGTCAATCTGAACTTCTCCACAGTCAAGAATAAGGTGGTCGATTTGGGGATTGGTAATATCAACCAGGCCAACGGTATGGTTGGTAATGGATCCGATTTGTTTATCGGCTATCCGATACAGGCTTATTATGGCTATCAGACCGACGGTTTATTTGTTGATGCTGCTGATGTGACATCTTGGGCTGATCAAAAAAGTATTAATCCACAGTCACAACCTGGCGATATCCGATACAAGGATATCAGTGGACCGGACGGTGTCCCTGATGGTAAGGTGGATGCAACTTATGACCGAACGGTTATCGGATCCCGTATCCCAAAATATACCTATGGAATAAATCTTGGATTTAATTACAAGGGCTTTGACCTTGGTCTCCTACTCCAGGGTGTAAGTGGTGTACAGGGTTTATTAAATAACTATGCTGGATTTGCACTAAACCAAAATGGGAATATCCAACGTTGGCAAGCAGATGGCCGATGGACTACCGCAAATCCGGATCGAAATGCCGTGTACCCAAGATTTGAACAATTACCAAATACCGGAAGCCCCAATACACAATTATCGGACTATTGGTTGTTGAATGCCAGCTATATCCGTTTAAAAAATGTACAATTGGGTTATGCCATTCCCAAAAACCTTCTTACTAAATGGAAATTGTCAGGCTTACGCATTTATGCAAATGCTGAGAATATATTTACAAGCAGCAATTATAGAAAAGGTTGGGATCCGGAGATCAATTCAAGTGGGGCATACTACCCCATTATGCGCAATTTCACGTTCGGCGTAAATCTTAGTTTTTAAATCAATTCATAACCATAACATGAAACGTATAACCTATAAAAATATAAAACTGGTCCTTTGTATATTTTTTGCCTCCAGTCTAACCATAAGCTGCAAAAAACAATTGGATACAAACCCGCTGGATAGATTTGCCAATGATACATTCTGGAGCAGCGAGACTAATGCACGGCTTGCAATCACAGGCCTTTACAAAGGTGAAATACAGATGAATAGCCAGGCCGAGTTTAGCCCCTCAGACTGGTGGTCCTACCATGGTTTGCTATACCTTGAGTTTGCCTCTGATAATGCCTATGACCGCCGCGGAGATAATTCAGCCTTCAATAAATTGTCCGATGGCACACTCACCAATAATATCGGTATACTGTCTGACTATTGGACGCTCTCCTACAAACGGATCGCCCGTGCGAATTTCTTTTTAGAGAACGTAGATAAAACACCGATTTCACCCGAACTTCTGACCCGCTTTAAGGCTGAAGCACGTTTTATTCGCGCCTGTCAATACTTCTACCTATCACAGTATTGGGGGGATGCCCCATTGGTGACCAAAACATTAACACCCGACGAAGCCAATCATGTCATCAAAAACAAAAAACAGGAATTGGTTGCCTTTGTCGAACGTGAGTTGCAGGAAGCTGCAAATGATCTTCCAAGCTACGGTAAATTACCCGCAGCAGAACGGGGTCGCGCGACGAAACAAGCCGCTTATGCATTTCTGGGGCGTCTACAATTAGCCGAAAAATCTTACGCCGCAGCAATTAAGACCTACGAAAATATCATCAATGCCAATGAAAATAGTATTGATCCCAACTATACAAGTCTTTTTGATGGCAGTAATGAATCCAGTAAAGAAATCATTTTTGCGACACAATACCTTGTAGACCTTGCCGGAAATGGTATGTTTCAACATAATTTTCCAGCAATAGCCGGTGGCTGGCATCTCCATTGTCCATTGGGAAGCTTAGTGGAGAGCTATACCTTTGCGGATGGAACTCCTTTTTCCTATACTGATCCCCGATATAACGCACAGAATATTACCCAAAATCGGGATCCTAGACTAGGATTCACTGTCATCAGCAACGGGGACCGTTTCAAAAATCTCCGGTATATCTCGCATCCAGATTCAACCCTGTCCATTGACCAGCTCACAACCACCAAGCAAGCAACACGCACGGGTTATGGTCTTCGTAAATTTAACGCTGAAAATTTTAGCGGTAATTTACAGAATTCCGGAACAGATCTTCCTATTATTCGCTATGCCGAGGTGCTATTGAGCTACCTAGAAGCCAAACTCGAAAATGGTGATCCCTTGACGACCGAACTGCTGGATAAAACCATCAATGCAGTTCGCCGACGTGCCAGTGTCAATATGCCTCCTATCGCTGTCGCAAACGCAACTACAGTCCAGACGGCATTACGCAATGAAAGACGTGTGGAACTAGCCTTAGAAGGTATCCGCTATTGGGATCTCTTGCGTTGGGATACAGCCAAAGATGTTTTAAATGGTGATTTCTATGGTGCCGCATTTCCCGATGCCAAAAATATCCGCGTGAAAACAGGTAGTAGCAGAGACAATTATAGTCGCTGGTATGTAACCAAAAAGTCCTTCAGAGCAGGCCAGGATAATCACTGGCCGATCCCCCAAAGTGAAATTGATATCAATCCAAATTTAAAATAGTATATTGGGTGTCGTCAACAAAAAGACGACACCCGATCAACGTATTTGCACAATATGAAAAAGACCCTATCTCTTACGATCCTACTTTCTTTGAGTCTGGCGATGACACTTCCGCTGACTTCATTTGCACAAAAACTGAATAAACCAAACGTTATCTATATCTATGCGGATGATCTTGGCTTTGGTGATTTGAGCAGCTATGGAGCCCAACAGATTGAAACCTCAAACTTGGATAAATTGGCGCACAGCGGTACGCGCTTTACAAATGCACATAGTACCTCCGCAACCTGTACCCCATCTCGCTTTGCTTTGATGACAGGTACCTATCCATGGCGCCAGACGGGTACAGGTATCCTGCCCGGAGATGCCAAGCTGATAGTACCGACAGACAAAATCACATTGCCCAAAGTATTCAAAAATGCAGGCTACGCAACAGCAATTGTCGGTAAATGGCATATGGGACTTGGCAGCGAGGTCAAAAAAGACTGGAATGCAGCCATCAAACCCGGACCTAACGATGTTGGTTTTGATTACTCATTTATCTTCCCTGCAACGGCCGATCGGGTTCCGACCGTTTTCTTAGAAAATGATCGGGTTGTCGCCGCTGAAGCAAACGATCCCATCCTTGTCGATTATGAGAAAAAAATAGGCAATGATCCTACGGGCAAAGAACATCCCGAATTACTCAAAATGCAATCCTCTCCCGGCCAAGGGCACAACCAGACAATTGTCAATGGCATCGGACGGATTGGCTACATGAGCGGCGGCACACGTGCACGCTGGGTAGACGAAGAAGTTTCCACAACCTTTCTACATAAAGCACAAGATTTCATTTCACAACATCAGGATAAGCCATTCTTCCTCTACTTCTGTTTAACGGAACCCCACGTACCACGTATGCCCGCCACACAATTCAGAGGCAAAAGTAAGCTCGGTTACCGGGGAGATGCTATTCTTCAATTGGATTGGACAGTCGGACAGATTCAACAACAATTGCAGCTACTGGGCATGGACAAGAACACAATTATCATTTTCAGTAGCGACAACGGTCCGGTATTGGATGACGGCTATGTGGACGGCGCCGTGGCCCAGCTTAATGGACACCAGCCAGCAGGACCGCTCAGAGGTGGCAAATATAGTATCTTTGAGGGAGGGACACGTGTACCTTTTATCGTCAGCGGACAAGGGGTGGCCAAAGGTAAGGTATCCAATGCATTGATCAGTCAAATGGATCTGTTGGCAACAAGTGCGCAGCTCGTAGGTGTAAAATTAAAAGCTGATGAAGCAAAAGATAGCAAGGCCTTATTGAAAACCTTAACCGGCGAAGATCCCAAAGGACGTAGCACGATGATCCAACATGCACAAACCTTGGCTATTGTCAAAGACGATTGGAAATATATTGCGCCAAGCGACGGTACAGCCTATATGAAATTGACGGATACAGAAACAGGAAATCTTCCCGAAGATCAATTATACGACCTCAAAAATGATATCGGAGAAAAAAACAACGTTGCTGCTAAATATCCTGAAAAAGTGACTGAGTTGAAACAGTTGTTGGAAGGAGAACGCAAAAAATGAAAAAAGGAATAGGTCTTACCCTCATCCTACTGGGATGGGGGATGCTTTTTGCACAACAAAAACAAGTGCACAAAAAACAGCCCAATATCATCTTTTTTTATGCGGATGACTTGGGCTATGCCGAGACAGAACCTTACGGACAACAGCTGATCAAAACCCCCAACCTGCAAAAGTTGGCGCAAGAGGGACTTCGTTTTATCAACCATTACACCAGTACACCAGTCTGTGCCCCAGCGCGCTGCATGTTATTGACAGGTAAACATGGTGGTCAGTCCTATATTCGGGGTAATTATGAATTGGGCGGGTTTGCCGATAGCTTGGAAGGTGGACAAATGCCCCTGCCCGAGGGAACCTACACCATGGCTCACCTATTTAAAAAAGCAGGTTATCATACTGGCGCTATCGGAAAATGGGGGCTAGGCATGCAAAATACAACGGGAAGTCCCAACAAACAGGGATTTGACTACTTCTTTGGTTACCTGGACCAAAAGCAGGCTCACAATTACTATCCAAGCCATCTTTGGGAAAACGAGCAAAAATATCCACTCCAAAACAAAGAAAAGTTTGTGCATATTCCACTCGACTCCACCAAAGCAACAGCCAAAGATTTTGAGCAATTCAGTGGCAAACAATATGCCCCTGAAATTATGACGGAGAAGGCATTGGCATTTATTGATAAGAACCGAAACAGTCCTTTCTTCCTCTATCTTCCGTACACCTTACCCCATCTTTCTTTACAGGTACCCCAGGAATATGTGGATCGGTATAAAGATCTTTTCCATGACCATCCTTACTATGGGCAGGATGGCTACACGGCCACTCCTTATCCAAGAGCTACCTATGCAGGCATGATCACTTATCTGGATGATCAAGTGGGCCTGATCATGGAACATATTAAATCCCTGGGTCTGGACGACAATACCATTATCTTGTTTTCCAGCGACAATGGAACTGGTTTCAACGGTGGTATAGATTATCGCTTTTTCAAGAGCGTCGATTCACTCAGAGGGTTAAAAATGGATGTGTTTGAAGGTGGAATTAAAGTTCCATTGATCGTCCGTTGGCCCAAAACAATCAAAGCAAACACCGAGACAGCTGTCATCTCAGCACAATATGACCTGATGGCCACCTTTGGACAGTTGGTCCAACAGGATCCCGGTAATACCAATGGACTGTCCTTGTTGCCAACCTGGTTGGGACAAAAGAACCAAAAAAAACACCAATATTTATACTTTGAGTATCCCGAAAAGGGTGGTCAGGTTGCCATACGTGAGGGACAATGGAAGGCAATTAAACTCGATTTAAAAAATAATCCAAAAGCAAAATGGCAATTGTATGATCTAGAAACGGATCCCTGGGAGCGAAAGGATATTGCGAATAAACACCCCGAATTGCTCCGTCATTTTGATGAAATTATCCTTACTGAACACCGTCCCGCACACATAAAAGAATGGGAAATCATAGACAGTAAGCTAGTAAAAAAATAAATTTTTCCGGATCTCATTTATTCACCGTTAAAAAACTTGGGTTGTTATGCTTGAAAGCATAACAACCCAAGTTTTTTATGTAACTTCGTTGTTAGTATCTATGTTGGGAGGCTGCCCGTAAATATCCTATTTAACAACAATAAAGGCCATGATATCGGTCATTATGTCCATCTTAGGGCAATGAAAGAAAATATTGATAACCAAACATGCTTCAACTAGAGTCGCATATTAACGCATTAAAAGAGGGTAATGAAAGCGCATTGTGCTTTTTCATGGACCATTTTGGCCATGCGCTACGTTATTTTGCCTTTTCCTATCTACGCAGCAAAACCGATGCTGAAGAAATTGTGTCTGATATCTTTGTCAAGCTCTGGAATCACAGAGAGAAAGTGGACAATTACGATAGCCTCAAAGCATTTTTATATATCGCCACAAAGAATGCCTGTATCGATATGAAAAGATCGGCCCGATTTAAAATGCAGACCGAAGAATTGGATATCCTTCAGAATTTATCCCTACCCGAGGACGATATTCTAAAAAAAATATTTAGGACAGAGCTAACGGAGCTATTACTGGCTGAAATCGATAAACTACCAAAACAGCAGGCTAAAATATGTAAAATGAGCTTTTTGGAGGATTTAGATACCGAAGAAATCTGTAAGGTACTGGACACTACCCCATCAAATGTCTATTATGCACGTTCCAAGGCACTCCTTGCCTTAAAAGAACGCTTCAGATCAAAAAATTTCGAATACCTTCTGCTCATCTCAATGTCCGCTTTACATATTTTCAAAAGCTAAAAAAATCAATCTATTCCGGTAACAGCATATCGTATAGTTATACCGAAAAAATAAAGTTTTCATACTTCCACAAGCAGCAACAGCTATGAAAATCGAATAAGTATACACTCTGGCCAATAAACAGCGCGTAGCGAGCTTATTCTTAATTTAAAAAAATACGAACCAATAAAAAAACAGGCAATTCAAAAAAAGAAATGATCGGGCAGAATGAAAACATAATCAACTGTAAAACAGCATATTACCGCAAAATAAAAAAAAGCTTAGCATTTGGTCGGGCGACCTGCTAAGCTTTTATAAATACCTCTTTGTAAGAGGCAATCAACCTAAACCTATGACAAAGATAATGCTTCAAATGATATAAACAAAAATTTTGTAATATTTTTTTTCAATTCCCATAAATTTGTTTTGGCATAGCTACGACAAAAGGAATAGTAAGTGTACTATATACACACAATCTTTTTGCTATTTTCAGAAGCCCTTTTTTTAGCATACTATATCAAAGCAGATTCTATTACAGTATTTATCCCTTCCATGAATTATATTTACCATAAATTATTCTGTCATTCATGCGTCGATTTTGTTGGCGAAAACCATGTTTCCTTCTATTATTTAGTAACTTTGATTGAATCAAAAATTTTAGTGTATGTTTACCGGAATCATAGAAACCTTAGGAAAAATCGAACGTATTGAACACGAAAAAAGCAACATTCATTTTTATGTGAGCTCCCCGATCTCCAATGAATTTAAAATAGATCAGAGCGTAAGCCACAATGGGGTATGTCTGACCGTTGTTGGACTTGATGATCAGGTACACAAAGTAACAGCGATTGATGAGACCTTACAGAAAACGAATCTAGCACAGTTGAAAGTTGGAGACCTGGTTAATATCGAACGCTGTACCTTAGCCGGTGGAAGATTTGATGGGCATATTGTCCAAGGTCATGTCGATCAGACCGCAACCTGTATACAGAAAACCGATGAAAATGGTAGTTTTATTTTTACCTTTCAATACGATCCTTCCAAACAGAATATTACAGTAGAAAAAGGATCCATTACCGTTAATGGTATTAGTCTGACAGTGGTAGATTCTCGTGATGACCAGTTTTCTGTTGCAATCATTCCTTATACACTCGAACATACCAATCTTCAACAGGTTGAAGTAGGTACGACAATCAACCTTGAATTTGATATTATTGGAAAATACGTGACAAAAATTATGGCCATGCGTGGCTAATTCAGCCCAAACTATACTTACATGGATTTTACCACCTTTAAGTCCATGTAAGTATCTGGTCAATAAACGATTTCCCACCAACCATCTATCCGAGAACATGATTGTACTCCAGATTATGTTTACACCAATCCAGATCCGTTTACTCTAAATAATGTCCCTGACGGATAAGTAACGCCCGATATTTATTAAAAACACTGGACTTGGACACAAAGCCCATATATTTATTTTCATCCCCAAGCACCGGTAATATCCAGGTGTCATCTTTGTTCATCTTGGCCATCACAATTTCCATATTCTCGTTGATCCCTACCGTATCGTTTGGTTTCTGTGCCAATTTTTCAAACAGAGTCTCTCCCCCCTCGACCTCTCCTAACAGCACCGAGAATAAAAATTCGCTATAGAGAAGCCCCATAAATTTACCTTCATAACTCACCACCGGAAAAATATTACGTTTACTGTGAATAATATCAGACTGCCTGCTTTTGGGAGTCTCATCGGGACGCAAAATCACAAAATTGGTTTCCAGAACATATTTAATCCGCATCATGCTCAAGACAGAGCGATCCTTATCTTCGTAAGAAATGAGATCGCCTGATTCGGCCAATACTTTTGTATAGATCGAGTGCTTCAATACCGCGCGGTTAATCAGATAAGAAATTGAACAGACCAACATCAGGGGTACCATGAGCGTATATCCACCTGTTACTTCTGCAATTAAGAAGATACCCGTCAACGGTGCATGCATAATACCACTCAGTGCTCCCGCCATACCGGCAACTACAAAATTTGGGACGTTAAGCTCCGCTACTCCAGTCAAATTGACTCCATAAGAAAAGGCAAAGCCCAATAGACCACCCATCACCAGACTCGGTCCAAATACCCCGCCGTTTCCGCCTCCATTCAACGTAAATAGTGCAGCAAAAGATTTACCAAATAAGGTCAAAATGGTATAACCCAGCACCACCAACCCCATATCTTTATAATCAGAAAACAAGCTGTTTTTTACAATTGAGTTAAATTGTCCATTGAGAATCTGCTGGATCGTAATATACCCTTCACCATAAAGTGCTGGAAATACGAAAATCATAATCCCTAAGGATATTCCGCTTACCCATACTTTGTTATAGGGATTCTTTATTTTAGCAAACCATTTCCCTACCGAACTGGATACACGGGCAAAATAGATGGTATACAGTCCAATCAAGACCGCCAATAACAAATAAAATAACAAGGCAGAAACCTGCCAATCCGAATTGAACGTACTAAATAGGGGTTCACTGTACAAAAGTCGCGATACAACGGATGCCAAGGCTGAAGAGATCAAAAGTGGGATAAAAACCGGAATGGAGAATTCCGGCAGCAATATCTCAATAGCAAAGATCATTCCCGCCAAAGGGCTATTAAATGCGCCCGAAATTCCTGCTGCCGCGCCACAGGCCAAAAGCATGGTGACTTCTTTATATTGCAGACCAAAAAAACGGGCAATATTAGAACCTATCGACGAGCCCCCCAATGCCACGGGAGCCTCCAATCCACAGGAACCTCCAAATCCAACCGTAATCGCCGAAGTGACGACCTGCGAATAGATATTACTTGGGTCCAATCGGCTTCCCTTTCGGCTGATGGCATAGATAATCGGGGTGATACCATGCTCCATCTTCTTTCCTTTCAGAAATTTCCGAACAAAAAACACACTCAGTAAGATCCCGATCAACGGGAAAATCAAATAAACCGAATATTTAACCTTCCAATCAATATCATCCTGGATTGTGGCCGCAATAAAATGCGTTAGTCTTTTTAATACAGACGCCATCAGACCACCAACAATTCCAACTAAAAAGGCCAGGAGAATAATAAAGTTTCTGTTCGAAACTTTTTTCATTCGCCATTGATTGATCTGATCTATCTTCTTAAAAAAACGTACACTGAGATTTGCCATGTCTTCTTATTGAAAGCTCAACACTTCCTTTTTCTTTTTTGTTTTAAATTTATCGGGTACAACCGCTAATATTTCTTTTTCCAATGCCTGAATTGCATGTCGTTTGACATAATTTTGTGTCGTGACCAACGATATTTCGCGGACGGGTTCCGGTGATTTGAAATAACGGATCTTATCCAGCTGCTCATCCACATAATCTGAAATCGAAAGCTCCGGCAAAATCGTGATGCCGTCATTGATATCCACCATTCTTTTGAGTGTTTCAACACTACCGGTGTTATACTCAAAACGTCCGGAGAGATCTTGATTGTGCTTATGGTGGCAAATATTAAGTACTTGTCCACGCATACAATGTCCTTCATTGAGCAACCAGAGCTTATCATCGGCGATATCATCTCCACTCAACACTTTCTTGGAAAACAAAGGACTATTTTCAGATATATAAGCGACAAAATTTTCATAAAACAGAGGGGACTCCAGTATGCCCTGATCATTTAAGGGGGTAGATAGTACACCGCAATCCAAAAGCCCAACCTTCAACTCATGAACAATACGTTCGGTAGTATATTCCCAGATCTGCAATTGCAGTTTTGGATACTTCTCCATAAACGTGGTCAATACCTTAGGCAATAAATAGGGCGCAATTGTCGGGATAACACCGATTTTTAGTGTTCCCTCGATTTCCCCCTTCTTGTCCTGTACAATTTCATTGATCTTACGGCTTTCAGTCAGGACTGACCTTGCCTGAAGAATAATCTTCTCCCCAATTTCAGTAGGCACAACAGGCTGACGGCTCCGGTCAAAGATTTTAGCCCCCAAAGACTCCTCCAGTTTCTGGATCTGCATACTTAAGGTCGGCTGTGTCACAAAACACTTTTCGGCTGCGGCAACAAAACTACGATAGGTATCAACAGCAATGATATATTCCAATTGGATTAAGGTCATGTTAAAATCTTTAAAGCGCAAAATTACGAATACTCCTGTAAAACGATGGCAAATACACAATATTTTAAAGTTTGACCATTGCTTCCCTGGTCATATTATACAATAAATATCTTGCCAAAAAGCGAGAATTGACCAGCTATTATGACAATAGTTGATCGAAAAGTCGGATTCATCAAAAAGCTTTTCTTAAATTTGGAGATTTATAACAGTTGATATTAAAAAATCCCATGAAGTTTATACATCATACGACAATTGCACTAGCACTATTATTATCCACAACGAACATCCCATACGCAAATGCGAACCCAGATGAAGGGATGTACCCATTGAGCGATTTAAATAGAGCGGGTTTAAAGAAAGCCGGATTAAAGATCAGTGAGAAGGATATTTACAATCCCGGCCAAGTTGGATTAGTGGATGCCCTGGTTCAAGTCAGTGGATGTACAGGATCATTCGTCTCCAACCGTGGTCTGATTATTACCAACCATCACTGTGCCTTTTCTGCAGTTCAATTGGCAAGTACCGCCATCAACAATTATCTTAAAAATGGCTTTGTTGCGCAAAATCAGGAGCAGGAGATTGAAGCAAAAGGATTAAAGATCAGAATTACAGATTCATACGAAGATGTATCTGTTAAAATATTAAATGCCGTAGCCAATATCAGTGACCCGGTCGAGCGCATCAATACAATCAAAAGAAAACAAGAAGAGCTTGTTAAACAGGCTGAAAAAGAAGACCCAACAATCAAAGCTGAAGTATCCGAAATGTTCATTGGCAAAAGCTATGTGCTATTTCGCTACAAAACAATCGAAGATGTGCGTCTTGTTTATATTCCACGCCAAAATATTGGTGAATTTGGCGGTGAGACTGACAACTGGGTATGGCCACGTCATACAGGTGACTATTCCTTCCTTCGGGCCTATGTGGGTAAAGATGGAAAATCAGCTCCCTATTCAAAAGATAATGTGCCCTACCAACCAAAAAAGCACCTGAAAGTTAATCCAAATGGTGTGAAAGAAAATGATTTCACCTTTATCCTAGGTTATCCGGGGAAGACATTCAGACATCGTCCGGCGCAGTATATCAAATACCAACAAGACTATTTATTGCCTTACGTTTCCAATTTGTATGATTTCCAGAACAAACAAATGGAGGAAGCTGGGAAAGACAATACGGATATTGCACTCTCTTTGGCGACACGGATCAAACGCAACGCCAACGTGCTTAAAAATTACCGTGGCAAGCTCAAAGGGTTGCGCGGCATAGATCTCCTGTCAACCAAAAAGCAGGAAGATGAGGCGCTTGCAGCATTTATCTTGAGTAAACCCGAACTTAAAGGTAAATATGGCAATCTATTAAACGATATTGCCGCTTATTATCAAATCAGTGATCAAGATGCCTTGAAAGAGCTTTGGATTAACAATATTTATAACAGTACCAGTTTGCTGAAAGTTGCCCGCGATCTAAACACCCTAAAAGTAGCAATGGGTAAAGAGCGCTCTTCGCATGCCGCAAAACAGTTATTCGACTATAATGTCGAACAGCTCAAAAAAAGTATTCAGGAAACTTACGAAAGTTACAACAAACAGGCAGACCAACATATTTTCGGTAAGATGCTTGCCGATGCCACTGCTTTCCAAGGTAAAAATCAGCTTGAATCAATTCAGAAACTCCAATTGAATGGCGAAACTGCCAATACCTATGCTACACAGCTCATCGATGGCAGTAAATTGGCGGATCAAACTTATATTTTAAATACGGTTTTAGCGAATGCAAACGCGTTAAGCCAATTTAATGATAAACTATTGAATTTTCAAAATGAGCTAGACAATGATATTGTCATCTTCGCCGCTGAGCAGAAAAGACGTGAAGGTGTGTTGAATAAACTGATGGGTGACTATGTCGCTGTCAAGGAAATCTTTCAGGCCAAAAACTTTATTCCAGATGCTAACTCCACCTTGCGTTTGACTTATGGACATATTAAAGGCTATGCTCCTGCTGACGCTACCTATATGAAACCATTCACAACCATCGAAGGTATTATTCAGAAAGGGAATCTTGGTCTATCCGATTTCGATTATCCGCAAGAAATCAAGACGGCGTATCTCAATAAGAACTTTGGCCCCTATTTAAAGAAAGACCTGGGCTCAGTTCCTGTCAATATATTGTATGATATGGACACCACAGGGGGCAACTCAGGTTCGCCGATCATGAATGCAAATGGTGAGTTGATCGGTGTAAACTTTGACCGTGCCTATGATGCTACAATCAACGATTTTGCATGGAATGAAAGTTATAGCCGCTCTATCGGTGTGGATATCCGTTATGTACTTTGGGTTGCTGATAAGATTGACAATGCTCATTTTATTTTAAAGGAAATGGGTATCTAATCGTTACCAAAAGCGTTTTATACGTTAAAAAGCACCTGAACCAAACCGTTCAGGTGCTTTTTAATATTGGAGTAAATCAATAACCTTAAATAATTCGTTATTCTTTTGGCAAATTCAGCAAGACCTGCTTCAGCCTCGCTAATCCCTCCTCTAAAATAGACCTCGAACAGGCGATATTCAACCGGATAAAAGAATCACTTCCCTTACCGTACATGGCACCGACATTGACCTGCAGATGGGCCTCTTTCAATAGTATTTGTCCTATTTTTCGGCTGGAAAGCTTTAAAGCGGTACAATCTACCCAAACCAAATAGGTACCCTCAAGTGGAATAATTTTTAAGGTCGGCAGATGCTCCGCTATATAGTTTTTTAAATAAATATAATTATTATAAATATAGGCTAGCGCTTGCTGTAGCCAATCCTCCCCCTGTTGATAAGCAGCTATTAAACCCGTGATCGCAAAAGGACTGATACTCGCTATCTCATTGACAAGAAAGGCATCCTGCACTTTTCTATTTAAGATAGGATCCGCGACTATGACCGTGGCGACTTGCAGTCCTGCAAGATTAAAGGTTTTGCTTGGAGCAATACAAGTGATTGTATTCGCCAAAAAGGCTTGATTGATCGTTCCAAAAGGAATATGCTGATGCCCTTCAAATACTAAGTCACAATGGATTTCATCCGAAATAACAAGAACATTGTGCTTTAGACAGATCTTACCCAAGCGTTCAAGCTCGGCTTTTGTCCAAACCCGACCTGCAGGGTTATGTGGGCTGCAGAGGATAAAGAGCTTCACTTTCGGATCACTCGCCTTAATTTCAAAATCTACAAAATCAATTGCATATTGCCCATCTTTATACAATAGGTCATTGGAAACCACCTCACAACCATTGCGTTCGATCGATGAAAAAAAACAATGGTATACAGGTTCCTGGATCAGTACTTTATCCCCCGTTTCTGTTAATGCAGCGACGATTGCCGACAAAGCCGGCACCACACCTAAAACCGGAAGTATCCACTCGCGCTGCAAATGAAAACCATGTTTACGTTTAGACCAGTCCGATACAGCCTCATAAAAAGCATCCGGCACTTTTGCATAGCCATAAATACCATGTTGAACACGTGTGGTCAACGCGTCAATAATCTCTTTGGATGCAGGGAAATCCATATCAGCAACCCAGAGTGGAATTAAATCGGCATAGTCCTGTTGATTCCATTTTACCGAATCAGTCCCCCTACGGTCGATTATTTTATCAAAATTGTAGATCATACAGCAATTTACTCAAAAATACTACGCATTTCCAATAATACTTTTGGGAAAAATCAGCGACTAAAATAGCTCTAAGTCCAGACTAAAATCCGCTGCCCTTAGAGCTCTATCGGAGTAGTAGCTATTTGAGATATGTGCCATTAGTAAGTAAAAGTGCAGGTCAGGACAAGGATGACAGGTTAGGATAAGGATAAGGGTTCTGGAAGTAAACTACATTTTGAGCCAATCAAAAACGAAGGGAAAGGTTATATTTACATAAAATTTAGCAGATTGACTATGGGCCGAAGCAACTTTTCATGGAAAGATAGAATCCGAAGTTTTAGCTATGCCTTCAATGGTTTAAAAATCGTTTGGCAAGAAGAACATAATTTCAGGATACATCTCATTGCCGCAGTTGTAGCAATCGTACTATCGTACCTCCTCCGAATAAACCCCTATGAGTGGCTAGCAATTATTTTTTCCATTGGTTTTGTTCTTGTCTGTGAATTGCTGAACACGGCATTAGAACATCTCGCTGATTTTGTCTGCCAAGAAAAAAATCCCAACATCAAAAGGATCAAAGACGTTGCTGCTGCCGCGGTCATGCTGAGCAGTATCACAGCGCTACTGATCGGACTGATTATATTTATCCCAAAACTCCTGCTATGGTGCTCATTGGGTCAGCTTTTCTAGGACAAATTTTTCATCATAAGCCAATTTATCAGGCGCAACAAAAGACATCTTCCCTCCTTTTTCTTCCATATCCCCAAAACCTTCAACAGCTTGGTTTTTGGAGAATTTAAAAGCCACCTGCCGAACGGATTGCTGTCCTTCGGAAGCAAAGGTATAGTCCGCCAACAAGATACCGTCTTTCAGAACACCATCAATATGCCCAACATTTCGGTCTTTTTCTTTCCACTTGTAGTTGAGGTCACCATGCACATTATCGCCATCAATGGCGATTGTTAACGAAATTGTATCGCCATTTTTGAGATATTGATAGGTTCCATTTTCAGCAATTGCTGCTGCAACACCTGTGGTATCCGATCCCATTTGTGCCTGGTCATCTTTCTTTTTGTCCTTTTGCTGACAAGCGGTAGCAAAAATCAGTAGTGACAATCCAATATTGATTATTTTCATGCGAATAATTAATTTTTCTTAAATACGTGGCAGCAACTGAAAAAAATCAGCGCCAACGCGAATTTATTGACGAGCTAACCGTAGCTTATGAACAATAGATTCCGCCTTCCCTGTTTATTAATATCAATAGCAATCAAAACAACATATTGTTTTAAATAACTAACATTTAATATTTTGGAATTCAGAAAACAAAAATTGCATCAATATTGTTTATAAGTTATAGCTCGATAAAATATTAAAAATAAACAATTTAGTAACAATAAAATTATTCATAGCTTATTGTAAAGCTAATTTTTATTAGTAAATTGTACATTATAAAATTCAGAAATTCTTAACCAATATTAGTATGAAAGATGTAAGCTTTAAGAAATTTGATAGTGGGTCTACATCCCTCACTAAATTATCCATTGAAACAGATTTGGCTATTATTGTTAAAGAGAATGTTTCTATTTCTTCGGAATCGAAAATAGAAAAACTTCGACGCTGTAAAGAGGAGTTATTGAAGAGCCTTTGGTTCGTTCAACGCCAGTGTTGATCAGTAATTCACTTAATTCAATCAATAGTCCGAATACCCTATTTTTTTCCTAGACAAAAAGCCTCCCCAACTATTTTATATTGGAGAGGCTTTTTTTAGCATAGATATACAAGTTATCTACGTGTATCAGAGCGATTTCAAGTGCTTATAATTTGACTTGATGGTGTCCCATACTTCCTCAAAGTTACCTGATAGCATCAATTTAGCCATACTTTCGGTCATTCCTTTCATTTGGCTAAATGATATTTTGGGTGGCATGGCTAAGGCATTGGGGCTGGTAAAGATATCGATGAGTACCGGCTCGTCCGTTATACGGAATGCTTCATCCAAGATACCTTCGACCTCTTCTGGTTGCGTCACCGTAAAAGCACGGATCCCCATCGCCTGTGCGACCATCGCAAAATCTGGATTGACCATATTAGTTTCCTGATCTTTTAAACCGGCAACCTGCATTTCCAATTTGACCATTCCGAGTGAACGGTTATTGAACACAATCAGTTTGATTGGCAAATTATACTGTTTTATCGTAGCCAGATCTCCCAGCAACATCGAAAGGCCACCATCACCACAGAAGGCTATGATCTGTCTTTCGGGATGTGTCAATGCTGCTCCAATCGCCATCGGCATTGCGTTCGCCATAGAGCCATGATTAAATGAGCCGAGCATTTTGCGATCTCGTCGCTGATTGATATAACGTGCTCCCCATACACAGGACATGCCGGTATCCACTAAAAAAATAGCATCGTCGCTCGCCTTTTGGTCAATCGTATGGGCCACAAATTCCGGTTGAATAGCACATTCACTACCCGAATCTTCGACATAGATCATCAGATCTTCTTTTACTTTCTCGTAGGCCGCCAATTGTTTTTCGAGAAAACTTGAATCAGTTCTCGCCTCCACAAAGGGTAGAACAGCTTTCAATGTGTGCTCAATATCCCCCACCAAGCCATAGTCTACGATCGAGCGTCGACCAAGTTTCTCGCCCTCGATATCGATCTGAACAATTGTTTTATTGGTGGGTATAAAATCCTTGTAAGGAAAATCAGTTCCCAAAAGAAGGATCAGATCCGAATGGTGCATACTCTGAAAGGCCGATGCCGTCCCCAAAAGTCCCGTCATACCGATTTCATTGGGATTATCCCGTTGAATATCCAACTTAGCTTTAAATGAATACCCCACAGGCGCATGAATTTTCTCGGAGAGTTCAACAATTTGTTTCTGCGCATTCCGGGCACCTACGCCACAGAATAAAGTCACTTTATCCGCCTGATTAATATATTGTGCCAAACGCCCGATTTCAAGCTCTGAGGGTCTGATCTGCGGCTGCGTAAAGAATACCTTTGCCGAAGTGTTCATATGGACAGCTTCCATTTCGGAGACATCCCCCGGAAGACCGATAACAGCAACATCCCGTTTTGAGATTGCCTGCTGTAGTGCATTCTGAACCATACGTTGCACCTGTTCCGGCCGGGTAATCATCTGATTATAACACGAGCAGTCGTCAAATAATTTGATCGGATTAGTCTCCTGAAAGTAGTCTGTACCAAACTCGTAGGTGGCGCAGGTTGAAGCAATCACCAGCATCGGAACACGTGTCTTATGTGCCTCATAAACGCCATTGATCAGGTGAACATGGCCTGGCCCACTACTTCCAGCACAGCAGGCAATCCCGTGCAGATCCGCTTCGGCGGTCGCAGCAAATGCACCAACCTCCTCATGCCTGACATGTATCCATTGCATGGTTCCATCCTCATGAACTGCCTCATTAAAAAAATTCAAACTATCTCCCGTCACGGCATAAATACGTTTTATTCCCGCATCTTTTAAAATACCAACGATCTGGTGTGCTACATTTTTCATACCCATATGATGATTTAAGATTTTGATATCACGACGATGTGTTGATTACGCTATCGCTTCTTTATAACAACAATATTGCGAAACAATGGTTTTGGGTATTCTACTATTGAAGAAAGTACATACAGATCGATCCGCTGTTTTCAGAACAGAGATGACGATTGCAGGCCACGTTTTGCAAGAAAGACGCTACCTAAAAAAAACAGGCTGCTCCCATCCTATCGAGGAGCAGCCTGTTTATTCAACTCTATGAAGATTGTTTACTTGATCTTATTGGATAATTCGGTTACAAATGCTTTAGCATCATTGAGATCATCATTCCACGCAGCATAACGTCTAGATTTTTTTAGTTTGGCAATTTTTGCGTTCAGTTTTGCCAAATTCGTTTGATCGTTAGATTTTTCCAACTTTTCTTTCAGTATATTCACTTTGGTAAAATCCTGAATACCTTCCAACATACGCTCATAACGAATAGAGCTACGACCTTGTGGATAAACAATATAAGTGTCTCCAGCAGGCCATGTACGGAATCGCGAATCCTGTAGCGGATTGGCTACCCAGGAATTAAAGGCCCAACGTAGCGCGCCATCAAATCCCGCAGCGAGTGCGTACCACCCCATATAGGTCGATTCTGCCGGATCAGAAAATGTAAATTGGTTCGGAAACTCATCTGAACAGCAAACATAGAATGTAGTGATATACCCTTTTTTACGTCTTTCAATTAAATCATTTTGATCGAAAGGATCGCCTACAGCGACACTGATATCGGTACTTTTTTGATAACGCTTATAACTTTTATGGTTGTCTGCAAAAGCAATTCCAAATTCAGGTACCACACGTTCCAAAAGTTCTACTGCTGGATCCATCTGCTCCTGTGCCCGCTCATCCATCGCGATATTGGTAATTTTCAACCAACCCTTGGCGCTGACATGTTTACTAAAATCCTTTAAGAAAGGTGTCCATAGCTCCTCAAACACTGGCGTTCCGGGTTTTGCGATAACATTGACCAGTTCATTTTTTGCTTCATCAAAATAATGCACTTCATTATTCCATGGCAATAATGAATAACAATTGATCTGTTTGTTAATTCCCAGGTCCATCATAAATTGCACCCACTTGTCAAATATCGCATAGTTATAACTCCAGGATCCGTCTTTTGCTTTCTTCCAGGTGATCATATCCGCATAGGGATCATAGGTCTGTACATTCCAGGCATCCTTATTTAACGTCGCCGTAATAACTTTCTGCCCTGCAGCAGCCAGCTGCTTCATTGTTGGCTTTAAGGCTTCAAAATGCTCATCACTCCACATCTTAACATTGTTGACACGTGCTACGGATGATGGATGTTGCCACTGATCCAAATGGAATGACCATTGTGAAGCTGGCGGTAATACCTGATCTTGAACATTAACAGTCAAATCCAAATTTTGTATCACCTTACCTTTTTGTTTAACAGCAATGACTGTCTTATATTGACCTGCCGCTGCTCCAGCAGGTACTTTTACCGTAATCCATACTGGACGGACGCGCTTTGCTTCGAGATTATAGCTTTTAAGATCATCCAACATATCTGCAGAAAGTGCGGCCTTAAAATCCTCAGGTTTACGATAGCCACATCCCTCGGCAAATTCATCTGTCATCACATAACGAACAAATCGTGCTTGTACCGCTTCAGCAGAAATAGATTTGCCGGTAGTTGATTTTAACTCACCTGTCGAAACAACAACATCAGCGGCTGCTGAACTAGTCCACAGGAGTATCTGCGCAGATACCTGCTCCCCTTTCCAGGCATCCACCTTGTTATTGGACTGGATAGCGATGTTCGGATTTAAAGATTTTGGAAAACGTTTATCGATCGACACAAACGATGCGTACAAACCAGGTTTAACATTTGACCAATCAGAAAGCGTATCCCTTGACGGGTCCGCCATTTCAGTAAAGGTCGTTCCCACAGCATAACGCCCCTGAGAAAAACCTTGATTATTGCCGCAAAATAATAGACATGCGAATGCAATAGTAGAATAAATAGTAGTTTTAGGCATAACAGTTGTAATTAACAAAAAAAGTAAACATTTTCTGTTTGCTTTAAAAATACTAAAATTTTATTTATCTCCACTTAACTTTGCTCAAAAATTTTAGAAAGTGCAGTATAAAGTGCTGGATGGTTTTTTTGAAATTTCGTTGGATTTTCAAAAAAATATTCCGATGCGACAGCAAAAAATTCACCCGGATTGGTCATACCATAGGTATCAATATCCGATTGATGCTGTTTGATCTTGTTGATTTCCTCCCGTATTAAATTCATGAACGGAATTACAGCGGCCTTGTCCAATAAATAACTGGGCACGCCATCTACTGTACCATCTGTTTTATCAATGAGATGCACAAATTCGTGGATAGCCGTATTCTGACCATCAGTTGCATTTTGAAAACCATATTCCAATGCCGATTTAGATAAAATCATCTGACCATTCATGGCACCTTCTCCAACCATTCCCATGATATTCCGATCCGCATGACCTTCAAATTGATAATCGGCATTGAAATGTGAGGGATAGACCATAATATTGGTTAAGTTTGGATAGGTCCATTTTTTAAAAGCAAAGATCGGAATAATTGCACTGGCTGCGATCAACATATAATCTTTCAATTCCAACGTGACGCCCACCCCTTCTATCTTGACGGTATCCAAAAATGCAAGACAGCGTGACTCAAATTCCTGCTTATCCGCAATAGTCAGACGGCGATAATAAGCGACCTCCTTTTCCAGGATATCCTTCCCCTCATCACTCAAGACACGTTTAATCGTCTTATTATTTTTCGCGGTACGATTTAACAGGTAATAGACAACATAGATGGTTACCGGTACGAGCAGTATAATAAAAATCTTTCCTAACATATTATTTTATCTTGATCCAATGGGGATCTCTGGCTTGCAAATTACGCAAAAAGCCTTTAAAATGAGATGTACCAAATAAGATTAAAATTTTCTGTTGCGGAGCGTCAGCCACTAGAGAAGCTAGATTTTCCTCGCGTTGTTGCATGACAAACTCTTTGTCAAACTTATTCTTGAGCGCTGTTTTGATGGGTTTGCAACTATAGGGTGCACTTAATGGGGTATCATAATCGCAGGCATCCAGCTGTATCGTACCATAGCGATACTCAAAATCATCCAATAATTTATTTTTAGGAATATCGGCATTAACTGCGGTTCCATAGTCAACCAGAAAAAAAGAATAATCCGGTTGGCTGATAATGCGTTGTCCCAATTTACGGTACAGAGGTGCCCTTAGCACTTTTGATGTATCTCCGGGAGTTTCAATACATTGTTGTAAGCCGAGACGGTTACCGGTCAATTTTCTGAACTTACGGTCGTATAGATCACGTTGTGCGGCGCTATCTACCTGATAGGCGATACTTTCATAAAAGACAACATAGCCCGATTTTTGGAGCGAATCTACCGCAGCTTGTACCTGATCATAATATACACGTGTCCCTAAATGCCGCATCGGGATATAAATAATACGACGGTCACCATTATGGAGTTCAAATTTTCGTGAAGCATCCCGTAATACACCTGTGCTTTGTACCATTAAAGAGGTATCGCAGGCGGCAAATGTGATCAATACAAAAAGAAGGGAGATAATCTGTTTCAAAGCATTTATTTATTACAATAACATGCAATTATAACAATATATTATCTCCCTTGTTTAATAAATTTATACAGTCGCGAGCCCGATTGTCGTTCCACTCGGGATAACCGCATTTTTTTTGATCACAACAATACCATCACAAACGGTATAAGTCTGATGGTTGGCGTTCAACAAATGGGGGCCGCCATTGATGCGAACATCATTTCCAATACGACAGTTTTTATCCAGAATCGCATTTTCAATATAACAGCGTTCACCCACACCCACAATGGGCATATTTTTTCTTTTTGCTTCATCCATATCCGAGAAATCCTCGTAATAATCCGATCCCATCATATAGGTTCCCCTTACCACAGAACCAATACCAATACGTGAACGCACACCGATCACCGAACGGTCTACCTTATCAGCATGGATAATACACCCATCGGAGATAACCGAATTAATCAATGTCGTGCCCGAAATCTTAGATGGCGGTAGCATACGTGGTCGGGTAAAAACCGTATTTTTATCAAATAGGTTAAAGGCTGGAATATTATCCGTCAGTCCAATATTGGCTTCATAAAATGAGCCTATTGTTCCAATATCTGTCCAATAGCCTTCATACTGATAGCTGAGTACGTTGATATCTTCAATCGCATCCGGAATAATTTCCTTTCCAAAATCCATTCCGCTGTTTTCCTCCAACAGGCGCTTTAGCACACCTTTACTGAACACATAGATCCCCATGGATGCCAGGTACTCACGGCCCTCGGCTTTCAAATGATCGTTCACTTCTGAACTCCAGTCCACCAACTGCTCACTATTGGGCTTTTCTATAAACGATGTGATGTGGTTATGCTCATCCGATTTAAGGATTCCAAAACCTGTTGCATCTTTGCCATTGACAGGAATGGTCGCAATCGTCAAATCGCCTTCGTTCTGTACGTGAAAATCCACCAGTGCATCAAAATCCATCTGATAAAGCTGATCCCCCGACAAGATTAAGACATAATCGTAATCTATACTTGCTAGCTTCTTGAACGATCTGCGCACGGCATCTGCGGTACCTTCAAACCATTTGTCACCATCATTAGTCTGTTCGGCCGCCAAAATATCGACAAAACCCTTACTAAAAATACTGAAATTGTACGTATTTTTAATATGCGAATTCAACGAGGACGAATTAAACTGTGTCAATACAAAAATCTTATTGAATCCCGAATTGAGACAATTCGAGATGGGGATATCAACCAAGCGATATTTTCCTGCAATAGGAACAGCTGGTTTAGACCGTTGGTCGGTCAACGGATACAGACGCGAGCCCCTTCCTCCGCCCAAGACGATAGCTACTACATTGTGATGTGACATATCAAATTAAATTAATTGGTTATATAGATTTAAGTATTTCGCTGCGGATTTATCCCAGGAAAAATCCAAACTCATTATTTTGTGTTGGTTGTCTTCAAATTTAGACCTATTTTCATAGTATTCGACCGCGCGGACAATAGCCTTTCTGATATCAGCTACCTCAAGCGTGTCAAAACCAACACCGTATCCATTGTTTTCTAAATCTATGACTGTATCTTTTAGACCACCCACAGTGTGTACAATCGGCAAGGTCCCATATTTCATGGCATAAAGCTGATTGAGTCCACACGGTTCAACCCGTGAAGGCATCAAAAGAAAGTCTGCACTTGCATAAAGCCAATGCGCAAGATTTTCATCATAACCAAAGAACACATCAAAATTTTCTATCTGTTCATCCACGAGCATTTTTACCCGTGCCTGAATCGCTGGATCTCCAGCACCCAGTATAAATATACTCAATCTGCCTGAAAAATTTTCAGTCAAATCTAAAATTATATCCGGCAATAAATCGGCTCCTTTTTCCGTCGCAAAACGCCCAATAAAGACCAATAACGGAAGTGTAGGATTAATTTTATACTGCTGTGCTAATGCCTGCTTATTTTTGAGTTTACCGGCAAAAGCCGAAGCAAGATCATAATTTTCAATCAAGGTGTAATCTTTAGCAGGATTCCAGATATCCCAGTCGATTCCATTGACAATCCCCACCGACTTATGCCGTTCATCATAAAATAGATGCTGCAGTCCGTTCGCATCCACATAAAGTTCTTCAAGATAGCCCTCCGAAACAGTCGTATAGGCATCACAGCACTTGATCAGCGCTGCAAGTGGATTGATCAGACCATCCCAGTCCAGGAGTCCCCATTTCCAACTATCAAAACCAGGCAATAAAATCGCTTTGCTCCAGTGTATCCAACCCTGGTACTGACCATTGTGAACTGTCGCAACCGTCTTTACATCAACAAGGAAATTATATTCATTGCTATATTTCATCAGAAAAGGCATTAAACCGACGTGATGATCATGGCAATGCACAATATCAGGTACAATCGCTTTTGCCTTGAACCAGTTTAATACAGCATGTTGAAAGGCGATAAACTGCTCGCCCTCATCGGGATAGCAATAAACCTCCTGGCGGTCCAATTTACCTGGAATTTTAATCAAATAGAGTTCAAAACCCAGTATATTATCTCTTTCCTTGAAAACACTATAATCTAATGGTTCAGATCCCTGAAAAAAAGTACCCTCATGAATAACATCAAAGGAATGGTCTTTAACAAATGGGCGATCGTACCAAGGCATGATCACTGCTGCTTCTACCCCGAGTTTAGTTTGATACTTCGGCAATGCTCCCACCACATCCGCTAGACCACCAACCTTGGCTATTGGATAGCATTCGACACTTAAATGAAATACTTTCATCTGTACATATTTTTTTCTCCATCAGTCGAATGGAGCTTATCCTTTTTAAAATTTACTTTTACTAACTCCTCCAACCGACACAATACACGATCACAGGGGAACACGTTCTCCCGGTTTTACAGGCACCGCCTCTTTCAAAACCTTCTTACGTTTAAGAATATACCCGCCCAGCGGAGGAAGATTGACCTGAGCAGACTGCACCTGGTTCATCCAATGCAGGTGTTCACTTTCCACATGTTGACTACTGACTCCAGAACCGAAATATTTAAGATCGTCTGAGCTCAAAACAACTTCCCATTCTCCTGCATAAGGCAGTCCGATACGAAAATCTTCACGTACAACAGGTGTTAAATTAATCACAACCACGGTATCATCCCATTGGTCAAATGCCTTACGCCAATAGACCAGTACCGAGTTTTCACGGTCGCCAGCATCTATCCATTCAAACCCTGAAGCATCAAAAGCCTTTTGAAAGAGGCTGGGTTGTTGCCGATAGGTCGCGTTTAAATCGGCTACAAATTTTTTCATACCCTGATGTGGCATAAATTCCAACAGATGCCAGTCGAGCGATTTATTCACATTCCATTCGGACGTTTGTCCAAACTCTCCACCCATAAACAACAATTTCGTTCCTAAGAAAGTATACATAAACAAGTATAACGCCCTTAGGTTAGCAAATTTCTGCCACTCATCGCCTGGCATTTTGTAAATCAGAGGCTGTTTTCCATAAACAACTTCATCATGTGACAGCGGGAGCATAAAATTTTCATGGAAAGCATATACCGTGGCAAAAGTGATGCGGTCGTGATGGTATTTTCTATTGATCGGATCTTCCTTAAAATAATCTAGGGTATCGTGCATCCATCCCATCATCCACTTCATTCCAAAGCCCAGACCACCAGCATAGGTTGGTTTACTCACACCAGGCCAGGAGGTCGATTCCTCAGCGATGGTCTGTACATCCGGAAAATGTGCATAAACAGCCTCATTAAACTCTTTTAGGAATTGTACCGCTTCCAGGTTCTCATTACCGCCGAATTCATTCGGAATCCACTCACCGGCGTTCCGGCTATAATCCAGATACAACATGGATGCGACAGCGTCCACGCGAAGTCCATCAATATGGAAACGATCCAACCAATAAAAAGCATTACTGATCAGAAAAGAGCGCACTTCGTTGCGACCATAATTGAAAATATACGATTGCCAGTCGGGGTGAAAACCCTTTCGCGGATCTTCATGTTCATAAAGGCTTGTACCATCAAAGCGATAAAGCCCATGCGCATCACCAGGAAAATGTGAAGGTACCCAATCCAATAACACCCCAATTCCGGCAGCATGGAGCGCTTCTATCAGGAACATTAAATCCTGTGCAGAGCCATAACGTGAGCTTGCCGCAAAATAGCCTGTAATCTGATATCCCCATGAGGGGTAATAGGGGTGTTCCATCAAAGGCATAAATTCCACATGTGTAAAGTTCATTTCCTTGACATAAGACACAAGCTGTACAGCAATCTCCCGGTAGTTTAATAGCGTATCTGGGCTCTCCGGATCTCGTGCCCATGAGCCAAGGTGCAGTTCATAGACTGACCATGGCTGGTCCAGTCTATTTTTTACGACACGCTCCTTCATCCAGTTTCCGTCATTCCATTCATACCAATTAGAATGGACAATGGATGCCGTTTTAGGTGCTACCTCCCATTTGAACGCGAATGGGTCGCCTTTTTCAAGCTCTTCTCCTGAAGAGGTCTGAATACAATATTTGTAAGTTTCACCATTGGCTATTCCGGGAATAAAACCTTCCCAGATTCCACTTGTGTCCCAGCGAACATGTAAAGGATGGCTCTCCTTGTCCCAGAAATTGAAGTTTCCCGTTACGGAAACGGATTTTGCATTTGGGGCCCAAACCGCAAAATAAACGCCTCTTTCACCCTCTACTTCCAGCTCATGCGAACCAAATTTTTCATACAATTTGAAATGCCTGCCCGATTGGAACAGCGCAACATCAAATTCAGAAAAAAGACTATGCGGTATTACTTGATTGGCCATGTTTAACCCTCTATCAATATGTTTTCAAATTCACGTGCGACATTAATCCAATATCGCCCTTGTTCATCTTTTTGTATTTTTGTGTCAATCCCATCTGTTTTCACCTTTTTAACTGCAAATGGTAGACCTATCAATTGCAGCTTATACTCTTCATATCGTTCGGTAAATAATCCGTCACGGGTCTGCTTGATTGAAAGGGAATCTTTTAATCCAGACAATGTAAAACACTTTTCTAAATAAATATCTTGCTCGTACGCGAATGTATCACCATGATCGGAATACACGTATGAACGATGTACACCTTCAGAAAAATAGATATTCAATTGCAGTTCTTCCACTTTCTTTTCACCGGTGTATTGCATGACTGGATATTCCGGTATGACAGATCCACCACGAATAAATAGCGGCATTTCATCCAGCGGTGTTGCAATAGTATGTTCCTTTCCACCGACATAAACCTCATTATTGAAGTAGTAGAACCAATCTCCTGCAGGAAGGTAAACGATCTTGCTCTTCTGACCTGGCTGCAACACTGGTGATACCAATATCTTATCACCAAAACAGAACTCTTCTTCACGCTGCCAATTGGTCGGAATATGTTGCTCCACCATCGAAATTGGACGCAAAATCGGATAGCCATATTTCGTTTGCTCCCAAAAACAGGTATAGATATAGGGTAACAGTTTATACCGCAATTCTATAAACTTTTTATTTATTTTTTCCCAGTCTTCACCAAAACTCCAAGGTTCCCGATCACGAGTATCCCCTGCGGAGTGCACACGCATAAATGGCGAAAAAACACCAAATTGCATCCACCTGGTGAACAGTTCTCCATCCGGTTCTCCCGTAAATCCGCCAATGTCCGTTCCGCAAAAAGACATCCCTGAGGTGGACAACCGCTGCAACTGCAAGGTCCCCAGCTTGAGATGTTCCCAACTCGCTAAATTATCTCCGGTCCAAACCGAAGAATAACGTTGTGTGCCAGCATAAGCCGCTCGTGTGATGGTAAATGGCCTTTTGTTTTTATACAATTTCTTTAAGCCATCATAGGTAGCGCGCACCATCTGCATACCATAAACGTTGTGTGCTTTTCGGTGTGATCCACGATGTCCATCGTATTGATGTCTGACATCATCCGGAAAAGTCCCACGACCAAAAACGGCAGGCTCATTCATATCATTCCAAAAACCTGCCACACCATCTTCCACCAGTCCCTGGTATAATGTTCCCCACCACTGTCTGACCTCAGGGTTTGTAAAATCGGGAAATTGACAACGCCCAGGCCAGACAAATCCCTCCATAAAATAGTCGTCACCCCGGCGGCAGAAATATTTGTTCTCTTTACCTTCTCGAAATACCCAATAGTTTTCATCCACTTTAATCCCCGGATCAATCATGACCACCGTCTTAAAACCTTCGTTGGCAAGATCAGCAATCATTTTTTTCGGATTTGGAAAATATTGTTTATTCCATGTAAAACAGCGATAGCCATCCATGTAATCAATATCCAGGTAAATGGCATCACATGGGATCTGCCTTTTTCTGAATTCTTCGGCCACTTTACGCACATTGGCTTCTGGATAATAACTCCATCGGCATTGATGATAACCGATAGCCCAAAGTGGTGGTAAATAATGTGTCCCTGTCAAAGTATGGTACCTACGGATCACATCAATGATATGCGGACCATGAATATAGTAGTATTGTAATTCACCGCCTTCCGACCAAAAGCTGGTCTTTCCGGGATCCTCGGCAGCAAAATCGAAATAGGTCTTAAATGTGTTATCAAAGAAAATACCGTAAGCTTCACCGTCCTTCAATCCAATGTAAAAAGGAATGGTTTTGTATAGAGGATCCTGATCATAAGCAAAAGCATAGGTGTCCGAGTTCCAATTCTTTAATCGCTTGCCACGAAGATTAAGCTTAGTGGCCTTATCGCCCAGTCCATAAAATGCTTCATTTTCAAAAGCAACTTTGGTACTATAGACATAATATCCGCCAAAATCCGGGCTTTCTTCCCAATGCATTGGAGCCAAATCGGCATTAAACAATTTACCCGCTCTATCAGAAAAGGAGATCAAAAAGTCGCTTTTATTGATGCGACATGAAATGGTGTTTGTATGAACACTATAGTGGTCTACCTCCTCTTTACATTGGTGTATACTGACACGATGGTCTTTCTTTGCCAGGGCATAAGAAAAATCTTCCAAAAACGTCCCCTGGGGAGCCAATCGAACACGTACAATCTCATCTGTTACGATCTTAATCTCAACTTTTGCCTTACCATCGGAAAAATAGTATGATTTGTCATTTTGATTGTGGGATACAACTGCTTCGAGGTATTTCTTTTCAATTTTTGGTAAATCCAATACCGGATTATTCAAATGATGCATACTTTCCAAAGTACCATCATTTTCTTCCTCGTTTAGTGTGGTTTGATTTAGGTTGTCGTCTTCAAGCATAGCTTTAATATGTTAAATGTTTCTGAAGGCTTAATTCCTCTTTAAGATAGAAAAATTATCCTGCGCCGACAACAAAACACAAAAAAAAATCCCGACCCTCAAAAGGGGCGGGATTATTCACATCAAGTGGGACTACATCTGCTATTTTATAAAATGAGCGCGCAGCATCCAGGCCATTTTCTCGTGTTTTTCCAATAAACCAACCAAAAAATCCTCCGTGCCATTATCAGCGGTCCCCTCAACGACAGCAATATCCCCACGAATTGACATCGCAATAGACTCGTGATCCGATAGCAGCTCTTTATAATAAGACTGACTATCTGTCTTTTCAGATGTCGATTCTGTCAAACGTGTTAATTTTAAATATTTATCAAATGTGCCTACCGCATAGTGCCCCAATGTACGTACACGCTCCGCCACTTCATCAATAACTTCTGCCAACTCATCGTATTGGGATTCTAAAAATAAATGAGCAGCGTGAAAATCAGCTCCTTCAACATTCCAATGCGCATTGCGTGTTTTCATATAGATAATATGCTCATCAGCCAATAAGACATTGAGCAATTTCGCAACTTTTTTTAAGTCTGCATCTTTAATTCCAATTGAAGTTTTCATATTGTGTTTATTTGTTAACTATATCTTTTAATTGCTTAGTTAAATTTACCCAAAAAAGCGGTGGAAACAAAAAAAACTGGGTTTGAAATGTCATTTCAATCGCATAATAACCTTATTTTTGCATCCAGAATATTATTAGAGGGAAGACTGTGGGTACTTTAGACAACAACGCTTATTTTCATACATTCAAAGAGGATATTTCGAGTATCGAACTCCCTTTGCGATTTACCTTTCCATTTTGTTATGAACCACATCCGCTAGCCATTATCGCTGCGGAACAGCTCCAGACTTACCTGGAGACACAAGACGAGTGGACGCATAACTTTGGTCTTGAAAAAAATAACGATAGTCTTGCCATAGGCAAGATGTTTGGTATACTGGTTGTCCGAGATCAACAGCATCGGCTCGGATACCTGGCCGCTGTATCTGGCAAGCTTGCTGGCAGCAATAAACACCAATACTTTGTTCCCCCAATATTTGATATGCTGGAAGAGGATGGCTTCTTTCTGAATGAAGAGGTACACTTAAATGCCCTCAACAGGAAAATTGAATTTCTTGAAAACAGTGAAGAACTTGAGCAAATAACAAGCAATCTCAATAGATTAAAAGGTCAATGGGATACACAGCTTGACCTGCTCAAAACAAAACTCAGAAGTCAGAAAAAAGAACGCAAGGAAACCCGAACAAGATTGCGTCCCCTCCTATCGGATGAGGACTACGAAATACTCATGGAGGATATGCGCAGTCAAAGCTTAAAGGACAAACAGGAACTCCAACGCTATCAATATGACATGCGTCTGGCGCTGGAATCTGAAAACCTTAGGATCCAACAATTGCTTTCCGAGATTTCTGTACTGAAAGAAGAGCGTAAAATGCGATCCGGAAATTTGCAAAAGAGACTTTTTGAACAATATAATTTTTTTAATGCAACAGGGCAGCACAAGAATGTCGTTGCTGTTTTTCAGGACTTTGACCAAAGTACACCACCCGCTGGTTCAGGTGAATGCGCAGCGCCGAAATTATTGCAATATGCTTACAGCAATAATCTCACACCTATCGCTTTGGCCGAATTCTGGTGGGGCTGCTCCCCTTCGTCCGAAATCCGTCGGCACAAAAACTATTACCCGGCTTGCCGTAAAAAATGTGAACCTATTTTAGGTTATATGCTTCAGGGTCTCAACGTTGACCCGAATCCCATGCAACAGGAAACAACACTGCAAACGGAACTACCGCAAATCTACGAAGATGAAGATATTATCGTCTTCAATAAACCAGCCGAGTTTTTGTCCGTCCCTGGGATATACGTTAAGGATTCGGTCTACAATCGTGTACTCCAACGTTATCCTGCTGCAGGCCCTATTATTATCCATCGGCTAGACATGTCCACTTCAGGACTCTTGGTCGTCGCTAAAAATAAAGAAGCCCATCAATTTATACAAGATCAATTTATACAACATACCATTGCAAAAGAATATATCGCTTTACTCGATGGCATTGTTGAACAGGAATCTGGTCTAATTGATCTCCCGCTTCGTGTGGATCTCGATGACAGGCCCCGACAGATGGTCTGCTACAGCTATGGCAAGCCCGCACAAACCAAATGGGAGAGAATCGCAATTGAAGGCGACAAAACAAGAGTCCGTTTCTATCCGCTAACAGGCCGGACGCATCAACTTCGCATGCATGCCGTACATCCAAACGGACTGAATACTCCCATTGTAGGTGATGATCTTTACGGCAAAAAAGCGAATAGATTACACCTCCACGCCGCTTTCATTAAGTTTATACACCCCAGTTCCAGACGGGAAATTAGCTTTGAAATCCCCCCTGATTTTTAGCGCGATTGACTATATCGTTACAAAAGTCAGTAAATATTTGCTCGGAAAATCATCGTGAAGTCAAAATGTGGATGATAAATTATTGACCTAAATCAATAATTTAAGACAAACAACTGAAAAACAACCATTTAAACCCAAAAAGAAATAAGTACATTTCCTTTATTACATTACAATAAAATTTTAAATATTCTTAATTTTTTGCTTCCTTTGTTCACTGATTTTTTGATTTTAATACTTATAAAGTCAGAAATAAAGTAAAAACAACAAAACAATTTTGAATTTTCAAGATTATAGCAATATAATGGAAGCTAAAATAAACACAAAAACCTTCATAACTAAACTCTTTTTCTCGATAACATTTCTGCTATCAGTGTCCATAGCCTTTGCTCAAACCAAAACGGTTACGGGCACGGTCAAAGACGCAAAGACAAAGACACCCATCGCTTACGCTACCGTGGCTGTAGTAGGTGCGCCTTCCGCAGCAGGAACTTCTACGTCGACCAACGCAAATGGAGAGTTTAGACTGGTGTTTCCGACATCTTATGTCAAAATCAGAGCGAGTTATGTCGGATATGACAATAAGGATGCTTTCGTAACCAATGATGCTGTACAGTCAAAGGAAATTCTGATGGATGCACAGGACAATATGCTGGAAGAGGTTGTTGTCAAAGCAAAGAAGAAAAAATATAGCAACAAAGACAATCCTGCCGTTGCCCTGATCCGTAAGGTTATCGAAAATAAAGAGAAAAATCGCCTATCGGGACAGCAATACGCCGAATTTAATCAATATGAGAAGATGTCTTTGGGATTAAGCAATCTTTCTGAGAAATTTGTCAACAAGAAGATCTTTAAAAACTATCAATTTCTTTTTGAAACGGACGATTCGGCCAAAACAGCAAATAAATATGTGTTACCGGCTTTTATCGAAGAGAAAATGTCCAAAGTGTACTACCGTAAAGATCCAAGTAAGACCAAGCAATATATACTCGGCGATCAACGGGCACAGTTTGACCCCAAATTTATCGATAACGATGGTCTAGCAGCCTACTTTAACAAACTCTACGAACAAGTTGATATCTATGATAATAATATCTCATTAGTAACAAATCAGTTTTTGAGTCCAATAGCAAACTCTGCCCCTACATTTTATAAATTTTTCATTACCGATACCATTAAGACTTCTCAACCATGGTTGGTTGAGCTGAGCTTCGTTCCCCGCAATAAAGCAGACATGTTATTTAAGGGGCAGCTTTATGTCACGTTGGATGGTAATTATGCAGTCCAGGGTGCTAATATGACTGTTGCCGATGATATCAATCTAAATTTTGTGCGCGATCTTCAGGTTCAGCTCAAATTTGAGAAAGATAGCAAGAACAGATTTTACCTAAAAACCAGTACTTTAGGAATTGATTTTTCATTAACTGAAAAAGGAATGGGAATCCGGGGAAGCCGGACAGTCGACTACAATAATTATAAAGTTGGTATTCAGCAAGCAGATAGTATTTACGATGGTCCTTCTACAGTTATTGCTTACAATATAGAAAATAAGAAAGCAACCAAATCGTTATTTGAAACACAGCGGCCATTGGCCTTGGCTCAGAATGAATTGAATATTTATCACAATATTGACACGCTACAAAAAATACCTTCGTTCAGAACCTTTATGGATATTGCGGCGCTACTTCTCTCGGGCTATAAACAAGCTGGTCCGGTTGAAATCGGCCCTGTGAATACGTTCTATAGCTTCAACCCAGTTGAAGGTTTTCGTTTACGTGTCGGTGGTCGTACAACAGAGTCATTGAGCAAACGTTTCTATGCAGAGAGCTACGCGGCCTATGGATTCAAGGATCAGAAATGGAAGTACTTTTTCAGTGGTACCTATGCCTTTAACAATAAGTCAGTGTACTCCTTCCCAATGCACTATATCAGGGCTTCGTACAAAAAAGACACCAAGATTCCGGGACAAAAGCTCGAATTTATTCAGGAGGACAACTTTTTATTATCATTCAAACGCGGTGATAATGACCGGTATATCTACGAGACAAACTACGGACTGGAGTATAAAAAAGAATTCCTGAACCATTTGGCAATTGGTGCTGGGTTTAATATCAACAAACAGTCTCCTGCTGGTAGTTTGACCTATCAGATGCTGGATGAAAATGGACAAAACAAGTTATTCAACGAATTAAATTCGACAGAATTATCAGTCAACTTCAGATACGCGCCGCATGAAGAATTTTATCAAGGTAAAATCTACCGTACACCGATTTTCAATCAATACCCGATATTCACGTTCAATTATACAGCAGGAATAAAGGGGTTGGCAAAGGGAGAATATAATTACCATAGTTTTAACGTCGGTGCATTCAAACGTTTTTACTTAAGTCAATTTGGTTTTGCCGACGTCACAGCAGAAGGTAATTACATTGCCGGAAAAGAGATTCCATTTCCTTTCCTGACGATCCACCGAGCAAACCAGACTTATGCGTATCAGTTAAACTCGTACAACTTAATGAACTTCCTTGAATTTGTCAGTGACCATAATGCTTCCATCAATGTGCAGTATTACATGAATGGATTCCTATTGAATAAAATCCCGTTGATCAAAAAGCTTAAATTACGGGAGGTCTTTAGTTTCAAAGGTGTCTATGGTGGTCTTCGCAAAGAAAACGATCCAGACGATCCAAATTATGGCTCTAAAGTGTTTGCATGGCAACGCAATGCAGACCAAATTCAAAGTTCATATACATTCGGCTCTGAACCTTATATGGAGGCCAGTATCGGTTTATCTAACATCTTTAAGATTTTACGTGTAGACTACGTCAAACGTCTGAACTATCTTGACCATGTGGATGCTCCAGCTTGGGGGATCCGCGCCAGAGTCAGATTTGATTTCTAAGAGTTTCCGTAAATTTATATTATAATTTTGAGGCCCTGTCGATTGAGAGAATGACAGGGCCTCTTTTTGGTCTATTAAATACATTCTACTGCTCCTATTCGAGTGTTCTTCAACCCTACGTGCACAGTTGTTCGGGAGGCTTTCGCGAACTATTCGACTGCACATAGAGACAGCTGTACCAACAGTCAGGCATCTTCGACAACACTTCGGTCTTGCGCCGAGCGGCTCTGTAAGCTATATTATAGGCTGTGAAATCACTAATACGATAGAACAGATGTGTGTATTTTATTTAGATTCTTTTCGGATCTTATTCGTATAGCTTTCGAACGTCGCCAAACTTGAACCAAGTATTCATCAGATGTTGACCAGGCAATTCTTGGTTGACATCTGCGCTAAGTCTGTTCTGAGTCTGCTTCTGATCTGGCTACAGCCGAACATGATACGAAGCAATCCCGAATCTTATCTTGTGGATCCAAATAAATCCCCCATAGGACTGAAAACGACAGGAAGAGATTTCTATGCCGAACAAAAAAGTTACGAAGCCTGACCAAAAGCAAAAAAAATCCCCCTTGCAAACAGCGAGGAGGATAAAATTAGAATATGACGATGGTTAGTTTTTCTTTTTAAAAGCATCTACACCGCTCTGTAGAAATGCCTTGTATTGCTCAACATTGTAATTTGCGCCACTTTGAGGAACCAGTACCTGGCCATTTGGGTCAACGATTACATACAATGGTTGCGAATTGCTATTGAATGCAGAAGCTTGAAAATCACTATTTTTATTTCCAATAGTCTTTATTTTTTTATTACTATACTTGGAAACAAATTGCTCATTGGCAGGCAATTCAGTTTTATCATCCACGAATAACTCTGCCATAACAAATTCTTCTTTCAACAATTTGGCTACCGCAGGATCAGTCCATACGTTTGATTCCATTTTACGGCAGTTGACACAATTCCATCCAGTAAAGTCAATCAAAACGGGTTTGTTGAGTTCCTTTGCTGTTGCTAGAGCCTGATCGTAATCATAATAAGGATCAAAGCCTTTTGGTGTACCACGCCCATGGAATATCTCTGCATATTTTTTAACTTTTCCATCCGTATGTGCCGCGGAACTATTTCCAACCCCGGTAGATAAATCAAAATCTTGGGTTGCCGATGGCGGTAAAAAGGCTGAAATAGACTTCAAAGGCGCACCCCATAAGCCCGGAATCATATACACAACAAAAGAGAAAACAACAATAGCCAATATCGTTCTAGGAACGGACAGAAATTTAAGATCACTATCATGAGAAAACTTGATCTTACCAATCAGATAAAGCCCCATCAAACCAAATACCACAATCCATAGCGACAGAAACACCTCTCTGTCTAACCAATTCCAATGGTAAGCCAAATCTACATTTGACAAGAATTTCAAGGCTAGCGCCAGTTCTAAAAATCCAAGTACTACTTTAACACTGTTCAACCAACCACCCGACTTGGGTAGTGATTTAAGCATCGATGGAAACATCGCAAATAACCCAAAAGGAATTGCCAAAGCGATAGAGAATCCTAACATACCAATGGCTGGGCCCAATCGTTCACCTTTTGAAGCCGCTTCCACCAACAGGGTTCCGATGATCGGACCCGTACAGGAAAACGATACCAACGATAAACTAAATGCCATAAAAAATAGACCGATAAGCCCTCCTTTATCCGATTTGGCATCCATTTTATTGACAAAGGAACTCGGCAAAGTTATTTCGAATGCACCGAAAAAAGATGCAGCAAATACCACTAACAGTAAGAAGAAGATAAAATTAAAAATTCCATTGGTTGAAAGTGCGTTGAGTGCATCAGAACCGAATGCAATGGTAATAATCATCCCCAAAGCAACATAGATCACGATAATAAAGAGGCCATATAACAAGGCCTTGCTGATACCACTGGCGCGACTACCAGATTGCTTGGTGAAGAAGCTCACCGTCAAAGGAAGCATCGGAAATATACATGGCATCAATAAGGCCGCAAAGCCCCCAACCAAGCCCGCAATGAAAATACTCCAAAGCGATTTTTTACCGTTTTCAGCAGAATCTCCCACCTTAGCGGTCGCAGCGACCGTTTTGCTGGAATCAACACTTGCTGTCACCGTGTCTGGTGACTCTTCGAATGATAATGAATCTGGACTGATTGTACCATCCGTAAATTCGATACCTTCCATATTAGCCGTGCTGTCCTGCTGTGCAAACATAGCAAGAGGAAGAATAAGCAGGAATAAAAGGGTTAATAGTTTAAAATTAGTTTTCATCAGCGTATAATGTGTTTTTCATAATTTATTTGCTTTGAGACCTATTTATCGTTCCGATGTAAATAAAACCCGAGGAGTATGACACTCCCCGAGTTAACTATAAACATATGAAACTAAATCTTATTAGGCTCCAAATACAGGATTTGGTAGTCTACATATCGGTTGAAAGCCCAGAAAATCAACATCACTGGATAGATATCCCGGTTTAACAGGTTCTTCCTTAACCAAATCTGTGCTTAAATATTTTTTATTATCATCACATAGTAGCGTAACGACGACTGCATCATCCCCTAGCTCCTGCTGTAACTTAATCGCACCAATAACATTTGCGCCCGAAGAAATCCCAACGGCAAGTCCCAATTGCCTTGATAATTTCTGCGCCATAATGATCGAATCGCCATCATTGGCACAAACGACCTCATCCAATTCATTCAGATCAACAATAGCGGGTATAAATTCATCAGATATACCTTGAATACGATGTGAACCTACTTTATGTCCTGTCGTCAACGTTGGGCTCTCAGCAGGCTCCAAAGGATGTACGCGAACGTTTGGATTTGCTTTCCGTAAACTACGTCCTACCCCCATAACAGTTCCGCCTGTTCCCACACCGGCTACAAAGGCATCAGCTACCAAACCCTGCTCCTCCAATTGTTTAACAATTTCGTAACCAGTCGTTTTTTCGTGTGCCTCTGCGTTATATTGATTTTCGAACTGTCGTGGCAGAAAAACCCCACCTGCAGCAGCAAGCTCTTCACTCAAACGAATACTACCCAAAAAGCCACCCTCTTCTTTGCTGATCAACTGAATATCGGCACCCATACTACGGATAATATCGGTACGCTCTTTACTCAACCAATTCGGCATAATAATCTTCACCTGATGCCCCAAAGCCTTACCGATTGCTGAGAAGGCAATTCCAGTATTTCCACTTGTAGCTTCGATAACAACATCCGTTGGTCTAATCTGGCAATTCATATATGCTTTATACAAGATGTACAAAGCCATTCTGTCTTTGATACTACCTGTTAAATTGTAATTCTCACATTTTACAAATACCCGGCCTGACTTACCTTTGTAGGTATACTGCAATTCCAACATTGGTGTGTTTCCAACCAATCTCCACAAATGCTTAAATCTTTTGTCCAATGCCGGTGATAAGCACGCACTTAGTAATTCTTGTTCAGCCATTTTTATATAAATGATTATTCTGTTGCAAAATTGACCAATAACAAGATATTATTCAATAGATGACTATAATTTCAAGAAAAATTAAATAAAAACACACAAATAACAATAAAATATCCATTCAAACATTGTAATTTTACAGCAACACCGAAAATATTCAGATTATGGAATTAGATGAAATTGATTTAAAACTGCTACGCTTATTACAGCAAGATGCTTCACTAAGTAATAAAGAACTGTCTTTCGAATTGAATAAATCAATTGCAGCAGTACACGAAAGGGTAAAAAAATTAAAAAGACTAGGCTATATCAAGAAAACTGTGGCAATCTTGGATCGGCATAAAATCGGTATCGGATTAATTTCGTTTTCGCAGGTATTCCTCAAAGCACACACCTTCGAGGTGCTGAATGAATTTGAAAAAGAAGTGGCTAAATTTCCTGAAGTCATGGAATGCTATCAGATGGCGGGGTCTTATGATTTCATGTTGCGTATTGCCACCAAAGACATGGATGCCTATCATATCTTCTTAAGGCATCGCCTTGCTGTATTACCGCAAGTCAATACGGTACAGACTTATTTTGTGTTATCGGAGACAAAGAGTGAAACCGCCTATCCCTTGTAATTAGCAGATTCGATCTAAAAAACAAGGTATTGATTTACACAAAATCAATACCTTAAATATATCAATCAATCAATCAATCAATCAATCAATCAATCAATCAATCAATCAATCAATCAATCAATCAATCAATCAATCAATCAATCAATCAAATAGCAAAGTTCCGCTGACATTCCAGCTACTGAAACTTGTACCTTCAGGAGCTCCCTGCGAGATCTGAACCTGTAATTTGTAATCACCAGCTTTTAAATCGCCCAAGTCGATATAAATCGGTGGAGTCACTGTTCCTGGGCACCAGTTGGAACGGCTTAGGTCAGATGAAGATAATCCAGTGGCAAAATTACCTGAAGCAGGGTTAGATAAACGATAAGAACCGCAATCGTTGCGCCAAGGCGTGTATTTAAAGAGCAAGTTATCGTTTAGAAAAATGCGGTTTTCTTTGGGAACAAACTCATCACCATTTCCCCAGCCTCCATGACCGGTCGTGATATAACGTAATTGTACGTTTTTAGCATCCTGATCCAAACGAAATGACAGTGTCAACCCTTTATCCTTATCGAACATAGATCCATACTCCTGTCCACCCATTTCCATCACATTGGTCGTCGTAAATAATGACATCGTCTTTTTCAGATTTCCTTCCGAACCCGCCTCAAACCCTGGGTGAATTGTAAGCTCAACACTAACTTCATGACCATTCTTATCATAGTTGCCAATGAAAGCACCTACGTACACTTCCTGCTCACTTAACATTCCTGCAAGCTCAGACACGTCCTGTCTGTAAAGAACAGAATCTTGCCAAACCTTATCCTTTAACTGAAGATAGTTAAATTGCTTAACACCAAAGGGTGTAAAGAAACGCATCAATTCAACGATAGGTTCGAAAGTCGCTGTTCTTACCACTCCCTGATAACTCTTGCCATTTCCATTTTCGTACTTCGGTAAGGTTGACATGCCATTTTTCATACCGTCCAAAAAGCTCTGTGCTTTATTGGCTGGAATAATAAAAACGGATCCGGTACGGTCGTATGCATCACCTTTTGATTGCTCCACAAGTTGAACGAACACATTATCGCTAGCTTTGATTTTTGGTATTTTGACTTTCTTGACAATCACTGTACCATTGGCAAAACGTAGGATTGAATCTGATTTGGTATCATCTGAAAAACGAATGCGTTCCTTTTGGAAAATCGGAAGTTGAACAAAACGGTTTTTCCAGATAAGATCTTTATAGGAAAGTTCGTCATAACGTTTCTCGCTTCCTTTTAATTTCAATTGCTCCGGGATGGTCTTGACTTTCTCTACTTTTGTTGCAAAGGTACGTGTATTGCCATTTCTGATCACCTCTAAAACCAAGCCAAGGTCCTGCCCGAGTTCGCTCGGAGCTCCTTTTACCCCAAGTTTGTCCGTATACCAGATTTCAATCTTATTGGAATTGATACTGGTTTCCACTTTCTTACAGGGATACCCCAAGATGGTCTTGGTTTCGTTAGTCGGGTTGAATTTCTGTTTGGAGAGCGCCAAAGAGTCTCTTGTCAGAATAAGGGAACCATCTTTCAGTTTCGCAATCTTAAGCAAGGTATTTCCAGACGATCGCTCCACCAGTACGCGTTCGTAAGGCGGCAACAATTGTCCTTTTATATCTTTTTCCGAACTCACATAAGTTTCATTTGCATTGGCATAGACCAGTACCCCATTCTGATTGGCGGGTGTATTGCCATTAAAACTTTGATTGTACTGGATCACATAGCTCGTTAGCTTCTGGGCATAAGAGGACAATGACAGACATAAAATTGAAACAAAAAGGATATTTTTCTTCATAGTACGCATATTGGATTAGACACAAAAATAAGAAAGGCTTTAGGAATTCCTAAAGCCTTTCTTATTTTATGCTAAAACGTTTATTTTATCAACCAGATATCCAAAAGATAAAAGACCGCAAAGATGACGGAAGCGTAGCCATTGGTGGTCATAAAATCGCGGTTTACCCGACTTAAATTTGTCGATGAAAACAGCGTATGTTGATAGATCAACAACCCACCATAGAAAGCCACACCTAAATAATAAATCCAGCCAACAGGCATTAAGAACGCTGGGATTAAAACAAATATAAAAGACAGCACGTGTAAACATTCGGATACCCGCATCGCTCCTTTGGTTCCCAACCAGACTGGAATAGAGTTCAACTTATTGGCGCGGTCAAAAGCTTCATCCTGCAAGGCATAAATAATATCAAAACCACTCACCCAGGTCAGCACAGCAAAGCCATACAGGACAGGTACAGTTGCAAATTGCCCCGTGATAACGAGATATGCTCCGATCGGCGCTAAACCCAATCCTGCTCCTAATACCAAATGGCATAAAGGCGTGATACGTTTGGTATAAGAATAAAAAAGCACCACAAAAAGTGCAATCGGCGACAGCATAAAGCACAGGGAATTTATAAAATAAGTCGCTGTGACAAAAAGTAAGCAATTGACGATGGTAAAGATCAGCGCATTTTGGGCAGAAATCTTCCCTGCAGGAATATCCCGCATTGCAGTTCTCGGATTGATCGCATCAATATCGCGATCCAAGTACCTATTGAAGGCCATCGCTGCATTTCGCGCCGTTACCATGCACAATAACATTAATAGTAACAGTTTCCAAGAGAAAGCATATTCCGTGGTATGCAGCGCCAGAAAGAAGCCAATAAGGGCAAATGGCAATGCGAATACACTGTGGGCAAATAAAACTAAGGAAAGATACTTCTTCATGAGATGATCTTATTAGACTTTAAAACGTTCGTCATCCTATCCCCGACAATGATCAGATTGACGAAGCTATTGTTTTGAACCAATATTTATTTTTTAGAAATACTTAAAACGGCATTCTTTCTTCCGGCTCGGGCCCGACAAATCGGCGGTTGACCTCATCAATGGTCTCCAAAATAGGCTCGTGACCTAATTTCTTTTCTGCCGAAGTTAAAAAGACCGTCGGCACCTCCTCAAACCATTGCAAAAGCTCCTTCTTAAATTTCGCGATATTTGCATCAGATTTCACTGCCGATTGTTTGTCTGCTTTGGTAAAGACCAACATAAAAGGTAAACCGCATTCACCCAACCAATAACAGAAGTCAAGATCGATCTTCTGTGGCTCAAGGCGACTGTCCACCAGAACAAATACACATTGCAGATTGTCTCTATGTGTCAGGTATCTGCGAATGAATTTCTCCCATTCATTGCGACTCGTTTTGGATGCTTTCGCGAATCCATAACCGGGCAAATCGACCAGATACCATGTATCGTCTATAATAAAATGATTGATCAATTGAGTCTTACCAGGTTTTTGAGAGGTCTTGGCAAGGCCCTTCTTATTTGTCATTGCATTGATCAAAGAAGATTTACCTACATTAGAACGACCTATAAAGGCGTACTCGGGCAAATTTGGCGCAGGTAATTTGTCAACTCTCGTGTTGCTACACACGAATTCGGCTTTTTTTACTTCCATGGAACAAAGGTACATTAAATGAATCCGTTTGACAAGGTTTCCGCCGCTTCTATACCAGAAAAAACTTCATGGTCATGCTGTAACATTTACGGGCATTTACATACTAATAGTCAAAATAAACAAGTGTATCTTTGATAACACAGGATATATGCTCTTTTTTCTCCATACAGAATTTAATTAAACCTTAGAAAAGATGTTACTCGAAATCAATCATGTCACCAAGGATTACGCCAATCATCGCGCATTGGACGATGTGTCCATCCAGATTCCAAAAGGAAAGATTTTTGGACTACTGGGACCCAATGGGGCCGGAAAAACATCACTGATCCGTATCATTAACCAGATCACTGCACCCGATTCCGGTGAAATCCGATTTAATGGGGAAGTATTAGGCCCACAGCATATTGCCCAGATAGGCTATCTTCCGGAAGAACGTGGTCTCTACAAAAAAATGAAAATCGGGGATCAGATGCTTTACCTGGCACAATTGAAAGGGCTTTCAAAAAAAGAAGCTTTACATCGAATACACGATTGGTGCGAACGACTTGATATAACTTCATGGTGGGACAAGAAGATTGAAGACCTCAGCAAAGGAATGCAGCAGAAGGTGCAATTTGTAGCCACGGTTATTCACCAACCGCAATTGATTATCCTTGATGAACCCTTCTCAGGTTTTGACCCAGTGAATGCCAATATCATCAAAGAACAGATCCTACGGTTAAATGCGGAAGGTGCTACAATTATCTTCTCCACCCATCGTATGGAAACGGTAGAAGAGCTTTGCGATCATATTGCTTTGATCCACCGCTCCAAGAAAATCCTGGATGGTCGCGTACAAGATATCAAGAAAGACTATAGAAATCAAACCTATACGTTGGAATTTACCCTCAATGCAGAAGGCATTGACATCAGCAATGAAAGTCTATTTAAAATTGTTAGCTCATCACAAAAAGAAAATATTTACAATACTACTATTCAGCTAAATAAAGATATCAATATAAACAATGTATTAATACAATTATTACCAAAAATACAGCTCAATCAAATCATTGAGCTTGTCCCTTCCATGGCAGATATTTTTATCCAGAAGGTTACTGAGGTCTCACCTTTATCCCCAGATCATGCATAAGATATTACTCATTATTCAACGGGAATATCTATCCCGAGTCAAGAAAAGATCATTCATTGTGATGACTTTCGCGGTCCCGCTTTTCTTTTTTGCGCTGTACGCAGGTATGTTTTACCTGACAAAAAAGAGCTTTAAAGATGCCCATACAGAAGTCTTTATCATTGATCAACAGGGCGACTTTGCCAATAGGCTTCAAAGCAATAAAAATGTAAGCTACAAGAAGAGTCAGCTCCCTCTGCAGCAACAAAAACAACGCCTGGCCCAAGAGCAAACCAAACAGGCGATCTTATACATCCCTCAAGATATCCTGACAACACAAAAGGCTGAATTGATTACCAGCGGCAAAACAAGTTTTGTCACGCAGGAGATTATCAGTGGTCAGTTGGAAGATATCATTCGGGAAAAAGAATATAAAGCCAAAGGGATAGACCTCAAGCTGATTCAATCCATTAAACCTAAGGTGGATATTGAAGCGAAAGAAATAACGGCAGACGGTGAGGAAAAAAACAGCAATACGGCAATAGCCATGGGGATTGGCGTCGCCTTGGCTATTTTGGTTTACCTGTCTCTCTTTCTCTATGGGGCGCAAGTCATGCGGGGTATCATTGAAGAAAAAAGCAATCGCATTATAGAAGTTATTATTTCTTCTGTAAAGCCCTTTCAGCTTATGATGGGTAAAATTGTGGGCATCGGTATGGTTGGCCTTACACAATTTGTGATGTGGCTTGTACTGACGCTAGGGCTCTTTCTTGTGGCTACTACATTATTTGTCAATCCACAAGATATACAGGAAGTCGCCGCCGGTCAGCCTGGAGCGGCCAATATGGGAACAGTATCCAAAGCAATGGGACAAGGTAGTTCTGCCTCTATTCTCGCTTCAATCCAAAGTTTCAACTTCACAGAGGTTATTGTCTTCTTCTTTCTGTTCTTTATTGCAGGTTACCTCCTCTATAGCGCTATATTTGCCGCTGCGGGTTCTGCTGTAGATAACGAAACCGAGGCCAATCAGTTTTCCATGCCGATCACCATGCCCCTATTGTTGACGTATATTCTTTCTTTCGGAGTTATCATTAACGATCCCAATGGTCCAATCGCCACCTGGCTGAGTTTTATTCCATTTACATCCCCCATCGCTATGCTGGTTCGCATTCCTTTTGGTGTCCCCTTATGGCAGATATTGACTTCATTGGCTTTGCTTATTTTAACCTTCCTACTGATCACTTGGGTAGCCGCACGTATCTATCGTGTAGGGATATTGATCTATGGAAAGAAAGCCAGTTTCAAAGAAATCATCAAATGGTTCAATTATAAAAATTGATCGGACTGATCAATAAAGCATATAAAGAAGCGAAGGCTGGATTGTACAGTACAATCCAGCCTTCGCTTGTTATCAACCCAACTGTCAAAACCTCAGTTCAAACAGCTCTATAGACCTGTTTTTCCTTCAGTATGACAACTACAGGGCAAATGGGTTAATATCTAATATTGAACTTCTGAAATACAAAATGCCATAGCCATATCGGGCCTATCAGTAGAAATTGCAGAAACTGCTTTCCAGTAATTGCCTTTTTCTCTTTTCCTTTACCAAGAAACAGTGCGACTAGTGCAAGCAGTGCTATCGCCAAGCATACCCATATCACCGCAGGACCGCCGTTTTTTTGTACATATTCCAACTGAACAATAAAAAAGCTCATTGCTCCTATCGAGAACAAAATTGCATAAGACAGGGTTGCGGATAATTTCAGGTAAAAATAGATGATAATTGCAATGAAGAAAGAACCCCAATTCAAAAAGGTGTGCCAATTGAGCTTCACTAAAAATTCAAACTGTGGAAAAGGAATCATCCAAATACAGCCCATCACACCGAAGAATAACAGCGGCAAAAAGATGATCTGAATAATACGATTGGTTGGATCTTGAAAATTAGCATCCAATTCCTCAAAATAGGTATCTACTGGACGTTTCGGTTCTACTTCCTGAACTTTCTTCTTTTGTTTCATTCGGCAAATTTAATAAATATTGATCTGCATAAACCGTTGAACGGAATAATATTCTCATTTTTTTAGTCTGTCGCTTGTCATTATATGCTTTCTTCGACCTTTAACTGGCAATCTCCTATCCAATTCCGTAATATTGCAACATGAAGTCTTACAAACATATCTTATTTGATCTTGATGGTACCCTGACGGACCCTGCTGAAGGCATCACCAAATGCATTGCGTATGCACTCGAAGCAAAAGGAATACATACGCCTGATTTAAATAGCCTGAAGCCATTAATTGGCCCTCCGTTGAAAGATACCTTCATGCATACCTATGGATTTGACGAAAAGGAAGCTTTGGCTTGTGTGGACAAGTACCGTGAGCGCTTTGCGACCCAGGGTTTATATGAGAATCTGCTCTTTGATGGTATCCCCAAATTACTGGAAGGGCTAAAATCGAAAGACTACAAGGTATACTTAGCGACCTCTAAACCCGAAATTTTTGCACATAAGATTTTACAACATTTTGCAATCGACAGTTACTTCGATTTTGCTGGCGGAAGTGCATTGGACGATTCTAGACCGACCAAGACAAGTGTCATTCAGTATGTATTGAACAAGGCCAACCTGGTTGATCCACAGCACTGTATTATGATCGGCGACCGCAAGCATGATTTAATTGGTGCCCGGGAAACGGGCATGGATGCCATCGCTGTGCTTTATGGTTATGGTAGTGAGGAAGAACTTATGAAAGAAAAGCCAACCTATCTGCTGCATAGTGTGGATGATTTAATTCAGTTTTTTGACGCATAAATAAACTTTCGACGGGAACGACTATTCCGCGCGACTGGACAGGTATTCCCCGCATCAAAATATACAGCAAAAAAACGCCCCAATCAATGATTGAGGCGTTTCTATTATTATTTGTTTACCAAAGATCCTGTTTTGTTTTTCAGGACTCTTCCATACGTTATTTTGCGTAAGATACGGATCTCGTCTCCCGGATGACAGTCACTTTAATCTGACCTGGATAAGTCATTTCAGTCTGTATACGGTTTGAGATATCAGCTGCCAATATTTCTGATTGCGCATCCGATACTTTTTCACTCTCAACGATGACACGTAATTCACGACCTGCCTGTATCGCAAAAGTTTTCTCAACACCAGGGTAAGATAGTGCCAAGTCTTCAAGTTCTTTCAAACGTTTGATGTAGCTTTCAACAACTTCACGACGTGCTCCAGGGCGTGCTCCTGAGATAGCATCACAGGCTTGTACAACTGGAGAAATTAAGGCTGTCATCTCAATTTCATCGTGGTGAGCGCCAATGGCATTACAAACATCTGGATGCTCCTTATATTTTTCAGCCAATTGCATACCTAGAATTGCGTGTGGCAATTCAGGATTATCATCAGGCACTTTACCAATATCATGCAATAGTCCGGCACGTTTGGCATGTTTTACATTCAATCCCAACTCAGCAGCCATTGTTGCCGCAAAATTAGCGACCTCACGGGAGTGCTGTAGAAGGTTCTGACCATAAGAAGAACGGTAACGCATACGTCCCACCATACGGATCAGTTCAGGATGCAATCCATGAATACCCAGATCGATAGCTGTACGTTCACCAATCTCAACAATCTCGTCTTCAATCTGTGTACGTGTTTTTGCTACGACCTCCTCGATACGAGCTGGGTGGATACGGCCATCCGTTACAAGACGGTGTAAAGCCAAACGGGCGATCTCACGACGTACTGGATCGAAACCAGAAAGGATAATTGCCTCCGGTGTATCATCCACAATGATCTCTACACCTGTTGCAGCTTCCAATGCACGGATATTACGGCCCTCACGACCAATAATACGGCCTTTGATCTCATCATTTTCGATATTGAAAATGGAAACTGTATTTTCGATTGCAGATTCAGTAGCGGTACGTTGGATCGTTTGGATAACGACTTTTTTTGCTTCTTTCGTCGCGGTCAATTTCGCTTCATCTACAATATCCTTGATCTGAATCATTGCTTGGGAACGCGCTTCCTCGCGCAATGAATCCACCAATTGGTTTTTAGCTTCGTCAGCTGTAACACCAGCGATACTCTCCAATTGTTTGATCTGTTGTAATTTTAAAGCCTCGACTTCTTCGGATTTCTTTTCATTAAGTTCAACCAATTTATCCAATTGCTTCTTTTTGGTATCCACATCCTGCTTATCGCGATTGATGCTTTCAAGCTTTTGGTTAATCGATTGTTCTTTCTGTCTCAACGTATTTTCCTTTTGGTTGATGGTGTTGTTACGTTGATTCACCTCCTTTTCATGTTCGGATTTTAATTGAAGGAATTTTTCTTTAGCCTCTAAAAGGCGTTTCTTTTTAATGTGTTCTCCTTCTTGCTCTGCATCTTTTAGTATGCTATTTACCTTATCTTTGGCTTCCTGTTCTTGTTTTTTGAATAACAGAACCAACAGATAACGACCTATAACTACACCAACAATCAGAGAAATTATGATATAAATTGCGACGTCCATGTATGTATAATTGTATTATATATGTTTGTTTTTATTAATTATTAAATTTCAATAGCATAAATATCTTCGCCATTTTTTGAACTGGACACCAGCTGATTTTATGCCATTGGTATTCCGATATACTTCTTGGGAATACCAACGATTGAATCAGACAGGGTTTACATGGTATGCAAACAGGCCCAACGCATGATGGTTTCAAAACAAAAAAAAACCGCAATTAAATTTAAACAGGTCTCATGTATTATTAAACTTCGTGATTACATAATTAGGCTTAGATTATGACCCAGATGGCTTTCGCAAAATGGCCTATATCTTTTTGCGCCTGTAATATTGAAGCGTTAAGTTTAAAATAGTGACAACCCGAATTTAATTGCGGCAAATTCGTCGTTTTAAGCTCTAAATATAAAGAACGTAAATTTATTTGTTAAAGAAATCCGTCAACAACTGATCAAGCTCCTGTACTGAATTCTCCAGCCCCACTTCGTGGTTCTGGGACTGTCGCTCCGCATTTAACATTCGCGTAGCGAACTGCAATACACACATGGACAACAAATCCTGCTTATCTCTAACAGTATAGTTTTCCTGCAATTCCTTTACTTTTTCATTTATCAATTTCGCAGCATGTCGAATCACTTCTTCCTCCGCGCTTTCCACCCGAAGGGGATAAACACGATCTGCGATATTTATTTTTATGGAAATCTCTCCCATTTCTTTGAGCTTTTTAACGTTGTATTAGTTTAAATTCCGATAATCTCCAAATTCCAACTACTTCAACAAACTAATACACTTGTCTATTTCTCGCACAAAATCGTTAATTTTTTGTTTTGTGTCAAGTATTTTTTCATTAATTGCTTCCTTATCCGTTTCTGAATCCAAGGTTCGGGCTACTGCCAGCGCCTTGACTTTCTCTTCCAACTGCTTGCTTTTATCGTTGCTCGCGTCGAAAGCCACTTTTAAGGATTGTACCTCTAATTTAAGCAAATCATTTTCTTCTTGCAAGACTTCGCACATTTGAATTAAGTTTTTCGTTTTCTCAACGATCAGATTCATTTGTGAAGACAATGTTGCCATAGCGTAAATCGAATATTACCAATTAATGTTCTATATCTAATTAACCACGCACCTCTGCGCTTAGTTCCTTCTCAAAATTAACAATTAATTTTTGAACTATCGCATCAATTTGTTTATCGGTCAATGTTTTTTCTTCGTCTTGCAGGATAAAGCTCAGAGCATAAGACTTTTTCCCTTCCGGAATTTTATCACCTTTATACACATCAAACACATTTACCTCCTTTAAAAGCTTGCGTTCGGTCTTTTGAGCGACAAATTGAAGCTTATCGAAGCTCACATTTTCGTCAATCAACAGGGATAAATCACGACGTACAGCAGGAAATTTCGACACTTCCTTATATTGAATACTATTCTTGCGAATGATTTTCATTAAGACATCCCAGTCAAAATCTGCGAAGAAAACCTGCCCCTCAACATCTGCTTTTTTCAAGTTGGCATTAGCTACCGCACCGAAAGAAACCAGACATTTCTGACCTTTCATATAACTCAATCCGTAGGCAAAATGATTGCTCGGTGCATCTTGTATTTGTATGCCCTCAATCTTTAGACGTTTGACAATGGTATCAACTGCAGCTTTGAGGTTATAGAAATTGACATTACCTTTTTTGCTATTCCACTGTTCAGCTTCCTCTCTGCCGGTTATTGCAAAAGTCAAATGCTGCGTTTCTTTATATCCCTCACCGTCCAACGCATAAGTTTTACCGAATTCGAAAAATTTCAGATCAAAATTTCTACGCTTCTGATTATATTCAATGGCATTCAACACGGAGAATAACATGTTTTGGCGCATGGTATCCAAGTCCGAGCTCAAGGGATTGAACAATCTGACAGCAGTTTCACTGTCATCTGCATAATCAAGCTTTGTCAACGAATTTGCCAATATTTCACGGAATCCATTACCGATCAATAAGTCCGCAAGTTGATTTAAGACGACCTCTTTATCTGGTTTTTCGACCGTGTTTAAGGAAGCCTTAATTTGGGATTTTAGTTCAATGTTATTGTAGCCATAAATCCGTAATACCTCTTCCACAACATCTACTTCGCGGGTTACATCAACACGATAAGCAGGTACTAAAACATCTAGCCCGGCAGCTGTCTCCGAAGCAATCTCAATACCAAGGGCAACAATAATAGCTCTAATTTCTTCATTTGGGATTGCTTGTCCAATTAAACGTACCACGTTCGCATAGCTCACATGGAATGAGAATGGTTTAATTTCGGCAGGATATACATCTTTCAAGGTCGAAGATATCGTCCCCCCGGCAATTTCCTGAATCAACAATGCCGCACGTTTTAACGCTTCTACAGTAATGTTAGGATCTGTACCACGTTCGAAACGGAATGAAGCATCTGTTTTCAGACCATGTCTTTTAGAGGTCTTACGCACTGATACGGCATTGAAATAAGCCGATTCCAAAAACACATTGGTTGTTTCTGTCGAAACACCTGAATGTGCACCACCAAAAACACCAGCGATACACATTGGTTTTTCAGCATCAGCAATCACAAGGTCTTCAGCAGAAAGCGTCCGTTCCACAGCATCTAGGGTCACAAACTTTTCCCCTTCTTTTGCTGTACGGACAAGCACCTTGTTACCAGCAATTTTATCCGCATCAAACGCATGCAATGGTTGGCCAAGGTCATGCAATATAAAATTGGTGATATCGACAATATTATTGATTGGACGTACACCGATCACATTTAATTTTTCTTTCAACCAATCAGGTGATTCTGCAACCTGAACACCGGAAATATTGATTCCGCTATAACGTGGACAAGCCGCAGTGTCTTCGACAACAACAGCTGTACCTGCTTCCTCAGCCGCTTGAAAGGCCGAAATATCCGCTTTTAGAATATTTGTACGGAAATAAGCAGCGATATCGCGTGCTACACCTAAATGGGATGCCGCATCCGCACGATTCGGTGTAAGGCCTATTTCATAACGGTAATCATCCTGAATATTGAAATGATCTTTCACCAATGTCCCTACCGCAACATCAGCTGGCAATTCAACAATACCGGCATGGGATGTGCCCAAACCGATTTCATCTTCACCACATAACATACCTTCGGATACTTCGCCACGAATTTTAGATTTGGTAATCTTAAAGGGTTCTCCACTCAACGGGTGACATGTTGTACCTACTGTTGCCACAATTACTTTCAATCCTGTACGGCAATTTGGCGCCCCACATACGATATTTAGTAATTCAGAAGCGCCTACATCAACTGTAGTAACGCGCAATTTATCAGCATTCGGGTGTTGCTCACAAGTTTTTACTTCGCCAACGACCAAACCATCCAATCCACCGGGGATACTCTGTACGACGTCCAGTGCCTCTACTTCCAATCCTGTGTTTGTCAAGATCAAAGATAATTCCTCCGGCGTCGAATCTATATTAACGTGTTGTTTTAACCAATTATATGAAATGTTCATCTCGAATTTGATTTGATGCACAAACTTAGATAAATTTGACTTTGTATGCAATTATAATTGCGTAGTATATCAATTTATCCCTGTCAATACATGCATTTTCCCTGGCGCTCGTCCTACTATAGTTTTACTGTTCCTCACATTCTTTGCAATCTGCCATATCCTGATTGCCACCCACCTTGCTCGTTATAATGCACTGGGAAAACAGGATTCTTAAAGATTGAAAAAAATCGAATAGAAGATGATTATGAAGTTGGTTAATCGACAGCCTAATTCAATCTTTGCCTTGGGATGCGCATTAGATCCACATCCCAAGGCTTGATCATGTTATACGCATAGGGAATAGGGTTTACGAATCTACCACCTACAAGCGACCTATCCTAACAGCAGATAGAATGATAACATTTATTTACACGAATTAACACTACTTTATATTTATTTGCATTAGAACCGTTATTTCACTGTTTTTAAACCGAATAGTAACCACTATTTTTTAATCAAAATTCAATCATTTCCATAAAAATAATATGTAACTTTGTGCTTTAATTTGAAGAACGTTCAAAACAAACATTTATAATGATTCATTTCTTTGAGAACCCATCGAACACCGTATATGGTGTTCAAAGCGTAAACTCTTTATCACAAGAAGACATTACTAAACTCAACTGGCTATTCGGCAACGCCAAAAAACTCGACGACCAAACCCTTAACCATTACTTTGTAGGCCCCCGCGCAGCGATGGTCACTCCTTGGAGTACCAATGCAGTAGAAATCACACAGAACATGGGTATTGAAGGAATTGTTCGTATCGAAGAATTTCAACCGGTACCAGCAGATTTCAATGATTTCGATCCAATGATTTCGCAAAAGTTCAGTACGTTGACGCAGGATATGTACACGGTCAACATCACACCAGAACCTATTTTGGAAATTGAAGACATTGACGCCTACAACAAATCCGAAGGATTGGCATTAAATCCGGAAGAAGTAGCCTACCTAAACAATCTTGCCACCAAATTGGGACGTCTTTTAACAGACTCCGAGGTCTTTGCTTTTTCACAAGCCAATTCTGAGCACTGTAGACATAAGATTTTCAATGGTACATTTATCATTGATGGTGAAGAACAACCTACTTCCCTATTTAAATTAATCAAGAAAACTTCCGAAACAAATCCAAATGAGATTGTTTCAGCGTATAAAGACAACGTTGCTTTTATTAAAGGCCCACGGGTCACCCAGTTTGCACCTAAATCCGCTGATAAGCCTGACTTTTACGAGGAGAAATCTTTCGATTCTGTTTTATCCGTAAAAGCCGAAACCCACAATTTCCCAACAACTGTAGAGCCTTTTTCTGGAGCGGCGACAGGATCAGGAGGTGAAATCCGTGACCGTATGGCCGGTGGTCAAGGTGCGATTCCTTTGGCGGGTACCGCGGTCTATATGACAGCCTATTCACGTCTATTGCAAGATCGTCCCTGGGAGAAGGCAATGGCAGAACGCCAATGGCTTTACCAAACACCAGTGGATATCCTTATCAAAGCTTCCAATGGAGCTTCTGACTTCGGTAATAAATTTGGACAACCCTTGATTACGGGATCTGTACTGACCTTCGAACATGAAGAAGAAGGCCGTAAGCTTGGTTATGACAAAGTCATCATGCAAGCTGGTGGTGTCGGTTATGGAAAATTGGATCAAGCCAAAAAACATACCCCAAAAATAGGTGATAAAATCGTCATCTTAGGAGGTGAAAATTACCGTATCGGTATGGGAGGTGCAGCAGTATCCTCTGCTGATACAGGTGCTTTCGGGTCAGGAATTGAATTGAATGCCATTCAACGCTCAAATCCGGAAATGCAAAAACGTGCGGCCAATGCTGTACGAAGCTTAGTTGAAGCAGATCATAACCCAATTGTTTCTATCCATGACCATGGCGCTGGTGGACACCTCAACTGTCTATCCGAATTGGTAGAGGAAACAGGCGGTTTAATCGATCTTGATGCGCTTCCGGTAGGTGATCCTACCCTTTCAGCAAAAGAAATCATCGGCAATGAGTCTCAGGAAAGAATGGGCTTGGTGATTGCTGAAGATGATATTGCAATCCTAAAGCGTGTTGCTGATCGTGAACGTGCACCAATGTACACTGTAGGTGATGTCACCGGAGATCACCGCTTCACATTTGCATCAAAAAGCAATGGCGCCAAGCCAATGGATTATGCCTTAGAGGATTTCTTTGGTTCATCACCAAAGACCTTTATGCGTGATAAAATCGTTGCTCGTAATTATACAGATCTTACCTATGATTCTGCGAATATCCCAAGCTATTTAAATCAGGTACTACAATTGGAGGCTGTGGCTTCCAAAGATTGGTTGACCAATAAAGTGGACCGTTGTGTGGGTGGCCGTGTTGCCAAACAACAATGTGCTGGTCCATTACAGTTACCTTTAAATAACGTTGGTGTCATGGCTCTTGACTACAAAGGAAAAGAGGGTATCGCAACAACGATAGGACACTCCCCTGTCGCAGCATTAATTGATCCGGCAGCGGCTAGTAAAACTGCTATCGCAGAATCATTATCAAATATCGTATTTGCACCGATTATAAACGGTCTTGCAGGCATCTCATTGTCAGCCAATTGGATGTGGGCAGCAAATAACGAAGGTGAAGATGCTCGACTTTATCAAGCTGTCAAAGCTTGTTCGGATTTTGCAATCGCACTAGGAATCAATATCCCTACAGGAAAAGACTCCTTATCGATGAAGCAAAAATATCCAAATGGTGAGAATGTAATTGCTCCCGGTACATTGATTATTTCAGCAGCTGGAAATTGTACGGATATTACCAAAGTAGTTGAACCTGTCTTAAACAAAAATGCAGGATCCATTTACTATATCAATCTATCAAAAGACAACTTCAAATTAGGTGGTTCGTCTTTCGCTCAGATTGTCAACAAATTAGGTACAGAAGTTCCTACAATCCAAGATGCAAACTATTTCAAAACAGCATTCAATACCGTTCAGCAATTAATCAACGATAACCAAATCGAAGCCGGTCATGATATCGGATCTGGTGGTTTGATCACGACCCTTTTGGAAATGACATTTGCAGATGTGAATTTGGCCGCAAATTATGACCTTTCGGGATTAAATGAGTCTGATGCTGTAAAAGTATTGTTCAGTGAAAATATTGGACTTGTACTTCAAGCTAAAAATGATACTGTTTTCGAACAAGCTTTTAAAGAAGCTGGCGTAGAAGCCATAAAAATTGGCCAGGCAGTAGCAGGAAGCACCGTTACCATCAAAAACGGAGAAGAGAACTTCAGCTTTGATGTTGCGGCAACACGTGATGTTTGGTCGACCACTTCATTCCTATTGGATTCGAAACAATCGAAAAACGGAACTGCACAACAACGTTTCGATAACTATAAAAATCAACCTTTAACATTTACCTTCCCAAGTCAGTTCAACGGCAAAAAACCGGTGATCGACGGAAGTAAAGCACGTCCAAAAGCGGCAATTCTTCGGGAAAAGGGCTCCAACTCGGAACGCGAGATGGCAAATGCGATGTTCTTAGCAGGTTTTGATGTGAAGGATGTCCATATGACAGACTTGATTTCAGGCCGTGAGACATTGGAAGATATCCAATTTATCGGTGCTGTTGGTGGATTCTCCAACTCGGATGTACTGGGTTCGGCAAAAGGATGGGCCGGAGCATTCCTCTACAATGAGAAAGCGAAAAAGGCATTGACCGATTTCTTTGCACGCCCAGACACGCTTTCGGTTGGTATCTGTAATGGATGCCAGTTGTTTATGGAACTGGAAATGATCAATCCGGAGCACGAAGTTCATGGTAAAATGTTGCACAACACTTCGGGCAAACACGAGTCAAATTTCATTTCCGTGAAAGTTCAGGAAAATAATTCCGTTATGCTTTCTACATTGGCAGGAAGCACATTGGGTGTTTGGATTTCACATGGTGAAGGAAAATTCAATTTACCATATGCAGAGGAACAATACAATATTGTTGCGAAATACGGTTATGAACAATATCCACACAATCCAAATGGCTCGGATTACAATACAGCGATGATCTGCGATAAAACTGGTCGCCATCTGGCCACAATGCCGCATATCGAGCGCTCAATTTTCCAATGGCATTGGGCAAACTATCCAAAAGGACGTCAGGATGAAGTTTCTCCTTGGTTAGAAGCTTTCGTCAATGCACGCAATTGGATTGACAATCAAAGCAAGTAATAAGCACTACATAAAAGCTCCTTCATCTATGAAGGAGCTTCTTTTTTTTAGATATCCCTTTTATATCCAGGTTTGTTCATCATATTGTCAAGGGAATATTTTCCAGATCCCATGACCATAAAAAAGATCAACAAAAAGAATACGACTATAGAAAGCCACAATTCGGAATTCACATAACTAAAACCATTGGTGATATTAACAAAAAAGACAGCTCCCACCAAGACCGGTAACAATAATAAAGAAGCTAAACGGGTTTGAAAACCCAAAATAAGGAATAACCCGCCAACCAAGTGCGTAAATACCACATAGTGAACAGCTCCCCAAACAGACAGGTGAAAGCTACTTTGTTCAATCATGTGCTCAACCACTTGCCTATCGTTTACAAAAGTTACGCCTTTGGCGAAAATCATAATACCCAAGGCAATTCTTAGGTAATCAATCCATTGTGGGTGATGGACATTTCCCCAATGCTCAATTCTATGTATCAGGTTCATAACATACCTCCTTTTATAGATGGTTATACTGCTATAACAACTGAATAACAAAAAAGTTGTTGCTCAGTATCATTTTAATACACAGATCATTGTCCTTACATGGGATCGAAATCCTTCAAAAAGGTTGAACGAAACATTAGGCTATCGCAAACCGGATTACAAGATCCCATAAGGCCGTTGTCATTAGCCCGATTACAATACTAAACCCGATAACAAGATTCACCAACTTTGCATTGAGATGATATTGTTCAGCGATGATCCCTGAGGTGACCAAGGTAGGCATGGCAGCTTCGAAAATACTGATTCGCGCCACAGGCCCCTTTACTCCAAGCAACAACGCAAATAGTAAAACCAATGCGGGAGCCAAAATTAATTTATAGATCATGGCTGTACTAATCTGTGCGAATTGTTGGCGCCAGCCCTCGAATTTCAACTGTAAACCGATAGAAAATAGCGCTAATGGCCCCACGGTCGCCACGAGTTTATCAAAAAAAGGTTCGGCAACACTAAAATCAATAAACTGAGATAAAGTCAATGCAAGAAGACAACCGATCAATGGTGGGAAAGTAATCAGTTTCCTGATCATAAATTTGGCCTCAATGGATTGCCCTTCCTGAAGATTTGCTTTCAGCGCATTGATGATACCAGCAGTAGATAATAATATAAATGTCGTCTGGTCACAAATTATAGCAATCGGTAATTGCGCTTCGCCAAAATAAGCCATAATCAATGGAAATCCGATGAAGGATGTATTGCTATAGCCTGCCGCCAATTCCAGACTGCTCCTGGAACGCTGCTTATAGGATTTTCGCTTACAATACCATTCCATAAACAACCAGCTTCCGGCCCAGACCAAAACTGCCGAAAAGATCGGAAACAACAACTGTGACGACCATACGATCTTTGGAATATATTTAAACGAAACCGCCGGAAGAGCAAAATAAAGTATCCAGGTATTGATTCCTTTATGCGCCTCACCGTGGATTAAATTTGTCCTTCGCAACAGCATGCCAGCTGCAATACAAAACGCAATCATTATAAAATTAACCATGTTTTTCCTACAATTTTATACGACACAAAAGTGCAATAGTATACTTAGGAAAAACATGTATAAATACATTATTTTTATGTACATTTAATACGATATACCAAAAAAAATCATGCGAAAGAAACAATTCGAGCCATTACTGATCAGTGAGTTTGTGGAAGATACTTTCCATCTACCTATGCATGAGCAAAATTATTATGAACTTGTTTACATACGCAGCGGACAGGGAAAACATGTGATCAATAAATTTGAATTGGATTATGAACGTGGTGATATTTTTCTTGTTAGCCCCGCAGATAAACATTACTTCAATATTCATGAAAAAACACATTTCCTATTCATTCTTTTTACGGATAGCTATTTTATGCAAAATCGGCGTCAGCAAAAACTGTACGCCTGGATTATGGAGTTAATGAACGACAGAGGATTGCGAGAAAGTAAATTACACATGACCGATCACGATCGTTTGATTTATTCCCATCTCATGGAAGCGGTCCGGCTATACTGTATTACCGCTATCAACCAGACATCACAATGGCTGTTTGATCAACTGGTTGCTATCTTCGGTCGTTATAAGGAAATATCCGAAATACAGCGCTTGCCACAGGCACATACACTGCACATCGACAGCTCCATTTCGGCTTATATCCATCAGAATATCTTTATCCCAGAGTATCTTCAGCTAAAAACAATTGCCCAGAAATTTAACCTCTCCCCGACTTATTTTGGCATTTATTTCAAGAAAAACTTTGGTAGTAGCTTGAGAGACTACATCACCATGTACCGAATCGAATTAATCGAACATCGGCTTAAGTCCACTGCATACACACTCAAACAGATTGCCGAAGAACTGGGGTTTGTCGACGAGAGCCACTTATCCCATTTCTACAAGCGCACAAAGGGCTACAGCCCCAAAGCCTATCGACAGCAACAGGCAAAATAATTCTATGATGTACAACAGACAAAAGATACGAGTTGCCTATCAAGATTTAGGAGGCAATACACTATAGAATTTCAGTCCCTTTTCCTCAAACTGTTTATAGAGGATAATTAATACATCATTTTTAAAAGAAGAGGTATTCGCCGCAAAATTCACCCAGCAGGAAACGCTTAAATAAATCATTTCTTCACTGATGTCTTGCACACTGATACCACTATCTCTTTCTTTGACAAAATGTGGACTCGCCGCCATAGCATCTTTGATCCATTGTTTAGCCTCGTCAAGGTCGGCTCTTCGATCAATGTGGAGGACGAAACTTGTCTTACTATATTCTTGTGATAATGTCCAATTGACAACCCTACCCGACAGCAAATCACCATTTGGAATAATAACATCAGCACCATCGGCAGTTTTCAGTACACTTGCACGAATACCAATCTCCTTGACACGCCCCTTTTTATCAGCGAGTTCGATCTGGTCCCCCACGCGGAAAGGCTTATCAAAAACGAGAATAATCCCAGATACAAAGTTGTTGATGATATTTTGCATACCCAAACCTATCCCCACACTCAGTGCCCCGATAACAACAGTAAGTTTATCCAAGCTCATCCCTAAAGCGGAAATAGCCATGAAAAAGCCGATCAGAATAATCGCCAGACGAAATAACGGAAACAGTGTCATTTTTTGATTGTAGGCCTGATTTAACTGACCATCTTCACCACCGAGTACGATGAGGCTGATATTCTTTTGAAACCAATTGGCAACCAGTAAGAGCAAAACTGCAACAACAAGATTCCCCAAGGTGAACGATATGCTGCCGATATTACGTACCTTTCCAAAGAATGTTTCACTAAGCGTCAATAAGGTTTCGATAAACTGAAGATTATTGGCCACAACAATAATTGCCAACAGAATACATACAATCCGAAGGATCTCCGTTATTATTGCCAAGGTACGCTGTTCGTTAAAGCGCATCCAAAATCCCGCTACCAAACGGTCTTTTTTGAATTGGTTACGGACATCCAATTTGATCATGTCCGCAAAATATTGTAGGGTAAATGACTGCACCAAACCTACCGCACAGGCTATACTGAAACTGCGTGAATGCTCCACATGCCCAATGACATTCAACGTGATCGCGGTGATATTTAAGATCGCAAATACCACATAGATAAAATTACTGATATAGCCCGGACTCTCTGGATTCTTTATACGTCGTTTCGTATAGCTTACCAATCCCAATGCGATTAGATTAAAACCAATACAAACAATACGCAAAAACAGATCATCACTCACAATCATATTGACAAAAACATCCAATAGGTAAAAGATGATCAGAATCAGCGCGATCTTACGCTGCTGTCCAGTCATTTTATGTCTTAGTAAATACATAAAAATCAACATGATCACCAGTTGAGATGCCTGTAAGATGAACGTTGGTGTAAAGAAATTGACAAAGGGCAGTAAGGTTAGCAGAAAAATAATCGTTTTCCCAACAATCGCATCAATGGCTATCTTATTGGATGGATCATTTTGTTTCAGCACATAGGCAACCCGCGCAATCCAATACGAATAAGCCAGTCCCAGCACAATCAACAGAATCCGGCTCGCCCAATCTGTACGATTGACATATTTATCAATGGATGTATTGTTACTATAATTACTGCGAATATTGTTCAAAATAACATCTTTCGAGATACTTGTTGTATTGGCCTTCCAAATGGAACTTTTACCGGGAGCGGTAGTAGACTTCTTCGCAGCAGTTTTTGTTTCAGTAATCAGATCCAATCTATTGAGGTGCCGCTGGTTCTTTAGGATAAGCTCATCTATCGTGCGATTGATCATTTCCAGCGAATCCATCTTTGACGATAACTTAAGTTCTGCGCTATTCAGGTATTGATGTGCCCTAGCATGATTATTGGCACTGATATCATAATGATTGATGATATTACGGATTTGGTCTTTCGTGCCACTTAAACTGTTGGAATAATTTGCAATACTCCCTTTGATGGATTTAAGTTGTCTGATTTCTTCGGAAATCACATTTTTTATTGTCGCAACAGAATCTTTTGCGGAGTTGGCACTTGTCGTGGCATAAGAATTGGATTTTTCATTTAACTGAGCGACAAACTCAGCCATAGAGCTTGTACGGATATTGGACAAAAATGTCAAATTTACCTTACGTAGGTCATTCCGTAGCGAATCATTCCCTACTCTTGTCGAATCGGTACCAGATCTTCTATTTAAACCGGTATATGACTGTGATCTATCGGCACTGACACCTCTTCTTACCTGAACCGAATCTTGTCCGATAGCATACAGATGCAATGCCAATAGACTTATTATAAAAACAATGAAATGCTTCATGCTGTTCAATTTCATACGCCCAATTTGTTAATCTCTCTAAATAATAATCTATGTCTCACAGGAGAACTCCGCAAAACGAAGTTTCAGGAAAGCGGATGATGTTTATTATTTTTCCGACAAAAATAGCTTATCTAAGCTTAAAATCGTATAGCATCCGAAAATTTAAGTTCCTCCAAACGCTTGACTTTGTCATCTCGGTAAAACAGATTCATTGTCTCAAAGGGGATTAACTTTAAATCTTTGTTGACAATATGTACGCAGGATTTTTTGACCGCACGGACATCGAAGTCATAAGCATCCATAAAATTCATGATAATGATGCGGAAAAGATTATCATAATCCAGCTCAGGAGCACACACATCAGGCAGGCAACAAAGCAATTGATTGACCTTTGGTTTTACTTTATCCACCGAAATACCCGTACTAAAAATATCCAGCAATTGCATCTGAACACCAGTATCCTGTTCGTACACAATGGTATTGCGTGACTGATTATTCAAAAGTACAGCGGGGTCAATATGCCGTGTTAGCGGAATCCTTTCATCACCAATCTTAAGCACATAGCCCATAGCCAAAGCATCTGGGTTGCAGGGTACCGGAATGATATCATGCGGATTCAAGAGCGGATACTGATCCAAAATTTCCTGTCTGACCTCAGTGAGGGTCATCTTATGCTGATGTGCATTCTCCGCATTTCTACCGGCAATTTCTACGGGCTGGAAGGTTACACCACGAACACAACGCTGGTTCAAAGCATAATCCAATATCGCTCCGATCTCATCATCGTTGGTTCCTTTTTCCAGGACAACGACAAGTGTCGTACTTAGGTTCAACGCATTGAGCTTGTCGATTGCCTTTTTCCGTACATCGGTCAAATCCTTTCCTCTAAATTTCTCCAGCACAGCCGGGCGGAAAGAATCAAATTGGAGGTAAATTTCAAATTCCGGAGCGTAGGTGGCAAGCTGTTCAGCAAATCCAGGGTCATTCGCAATACGAATACCATTGGTATTCAGCATCAAATGCTTAATTGGCTTTGTTTTAGCGATATCCAAAATCTTAAAAAACTCCGGATGAATAGTTGGTTCTCCGCCGCTGATCTGAACAACATCAGGCTCCCCCTCATTTTCGACAATCTTGTCAAACATGCGTTCGATTTCCTCCAGCGAACGATGCCGCCCATAATGAGGTGAAGACATGGCGTAGCAGGTCGGGCATGTCAGGTTGCAACGATCGGTCACCTCAACGATAGACAAGCAGCTGTGTTGTTCATGATCGACACAGAGGCCACAATCATACGGGCAGCCAAAATGAATCTCGTTCTCAAATTTCAATGGCGTCTCAGACGCTTTGTTATAATTCCGGATATTTTTATAGTATTCAACATCTGTGGCGATCAGGGTTTTGAAAAAACCATGATCAGGGCAATTTTTGGTCATAAAAACCTTTTCATCTTCGATGATAATTTTTGCCCCTACACGCGAAAGACAGGTCGGACACAGGCTAATGGTATAATCGTAATAGGTATAATTTCTAACTGGCATATATCTTATCGTTATTAACTTAATGCTATTCCACAGGCAACTCCACCTGCGATCATCGCTCCAACACCACCCAAAAGCACTTTAAGCCAAAGGTTGACATTAAATGTAGACTCTTTATTATTGGATTTCATAATCGAACCAATAATAATGACCAAAAGCGCTATTCCGATGACTATAGCTCCTCCAAACAGTAAAAACAAGCCCAATACAGCTGTGTTTTCCGAACCAAATGACCCTTCGAGTAAATACATAATTTAGACCTTCCTTTCTATATGCGTATTATTCAATAAATAAATATAATAAATTATCACGACAAGACAGGTAATTTGTATTGTACTCATTCCGAAAAGAATAACTACCCTTGGCTTGATAAAATCCAATAAAAAACGAAAGCTGAAATAGGCGAGCATGAAAAACTGAAACAGTACGCCATTTTGGAATATAAATCTCCGTTTAAACCATTGCAGGGAAATAAATAGCAGAATCAAAAATGCAATTTCGTATAAGGCAACCGGGTGCCGGCGATAAGCATCACCAAGGTACATCCCCAATGGACATTCCGTAGGCAAGCCATAGGTCTGCTCAAATACCCCAGTATAAAAACAACCTATCCGCCCGATCATGATCGCAACAATCAGCGGAAAGACCATGCGGTCCCCCGTGCTCTCTTGCTTGCGCATGATTTTTTTCATCAGTTCCACCCCGACCAGTCCACCGGCCAGACCCCCTACAATCGTATTATTTAGCCAGATATAACGCCATTTACTCAGGGCACCAAACAATTCTGCCGGGCGCTCAAGCGATCCGATCACATGAGATCCGATTAAGGCTCCTACAGCGGCTGCAATGACAATTAAAAGTGAGTTGGTGTGACCTAAGCTCTCCTTATCTTTCCATTTCAGGAGCTGATAATAACGCATACCCATAAACATCCCCAAACCTTCCATAAAGGGATGGAGGAGAAAGGTCTTTCCAAATAAATCAATGGTAACAGGAAATTCGATTGCAGTTAGCATAAGCAAGTATACAAAAGACAATTCAGATATCGATCACCAAAAAACAAAAGCCGGTTCATTTGTGAACCGGCTTTATCTCCTTATCTTCGTCTAGGATAGCTACCTACAATTGATCGCTGTAGACAAATCTGATTTCTTCTCTCAAATTATAGCGGGAAGCCATAACTTCACCATAAGCTCCTGCAGAACGAATAGCGATCAAGTCACCACGTTTTGATACCGGCAAAGGTACTTCCTTTCCAAAACAATCCGAGGATTCACAGATTGGCCCTACGACATCGTAGTTTAATGCTTCTGTAGCACTGCCTTCACTAATATTTTCTATTTTATGGTAAGCTTGATACAAGGCTGGTCGCATCAATTCAGTCATCCCTGCATCCAGTACCAAAAAGTTTTTCTTGACACCATTCTTAACATATAATACACGGCTCACCAAGCTTCCGCATTGAGCAACCAAAGCCCTGCCCAGTTCAAAATGAACTTCCTGATGTGGCTTACGCTCTAGGAAACGATCAAAAATGTCAAAATAAGCTTCAAAATCTGGAACTGGATTACCATCTGGATTTTTATAATCTATCCCAAGGCCCCCACCGACGTTCAACACACGAATCTGTGTTCCACGCTCCTCAAACCAGTTTTTCCACTCGTTAACTTTTACACACAAACTTTTGAATACCGTCATATCGGTAATCTGAGATCCGACGTGGAAGTGTAAGCCTACCAATTCTATAAAATCACATTTCTTGAGAACAGCGGCACATTTCTCCAGATCCGCATTTGGAATACCAAATTTGTTTTCGTCGAGTCCTGTTGTAATATAATGGTGTGTATGCGCGTCAACATTGGGGTTTATTCGCAATGCAACATTCGCTTTCACACCTTGTTTTGATGCCAATTCGTTAATAACTTCAAGCTCCTGAATAGACTCTACGTTGAATGCAAAGATATTTTGTTGTAATGCGTAATTGATCTCTTTATCCGATTTCCCAACGCCGGCGAAGGTAATATTCTGAGGCGCAAAACCACACTCTATAGCTTTTTTCACTTCATTTCCGCTCACACAGTCCGCACCGAAGCCGATCTGTTGCATAGCTTTTAACAACACATCGTTAAAATTAGCTTTCAATGCATAATGAACATGGAATCCCCTTTTGTGGGAAGCTGCGTAAGCCGCTTCCAAGGTTTTGTTTAACACGGCCAAGTCATAGTAATAAAACGGCGTTTCTTTCTCTGCAAATTTTGCCGCAATAGCTGTATTTATCATATAAAACCTAATTCTTAAAATAAACGATTATGCAATGAACGTAAAGCCTCTGTTTTATGATCCGAATTCAATAAAATGGATACATTAAAATCCGAGCCACCGTATGAAATCATACGGACCGGAAGATGTTTGACAGCATCAAGTACACGTGCAGCATAGCCATGGCTATTCAAACCAAAGTCACCGACTACACAGACAATTGTCTGATCGCCGTCTACGGTAACAGATCCAAAATCTTCTACTTCTTTAATGATATCGGCTAAATTTGTGGTATCATCTATGGTCAACGAAACGGCTACTTCTGAGGTAGTGATCATATCGATCGGTGTTTTATAGCGTTCGAAAATCTCGAAAACACGACGCAAGAAACCGTAAGCAAGCAACATTCTTGAGGAATGAATATGAATTGCGGTGATACCATCTTTTGCCGCAATTGCCCGGATACATCCTTTTTGTGCACCATCTTTGCTAATTAATGTTCCTTTAGCATTTGGCTCCATCGTATTTAACAGACGTACCGGTACATTATATTTTTGTGCAGGAAATACCGATTGAGGATGTAATATCTTCGCCCCAAAATAAGCTAATTCTGCTGCCTCATCGAAGCTAAGATGTGCTATTGGTGTTGTCCCTTTTACGACACGCGGGTCATTGTTGTGCATACCGTCAATGTCTGTCCAGATCTGAACCTCATCCGCACGGATAGCTGCGCCAATCAATGAAGCTGTATAATCCGATCCGCCACGGCGTAGATTATCAATTTCACCAAACGAATTTCTACAGATAAATCCTTGTGTAATAAACAAGGTATTTTCGGGATGTTGAGCAAGAATAGTACTCAATTTCTCACCGATGTATTCCACCATTGGCTCATTGTCCTCATCGATTTTCATAAAATCCAACGCTGGCAATAAGACAGACTGAATTCCGATTTCATTGAGGTAAAAATGCCATAATGCTGTAGACATCAATTCACCTTGCGCCAAAATAATTTTTTCTTCTATCGACGTAAACAGCTCGTTCGCCAAGCTAGAGATCAGGTTAAAATGATAGTCGATTAATTCCTTCCCGTTTTTATAACCGGCTTCAGTATTAAAAAGTTCCTTAATAAGGTCTTCGTACTTATCCTTGTGCTTCTTGATCAAATCCTTAGCCTCGTCCTTCTTACCTGCTGTGTAAGCTTGACCAATTTCTACTAAAGCATTTGTCGTTCCAGCTACTGCGGACAACACAACGATTTGACGTTCCGAAGGGTTTACAATATCCAACAACCCTTTGATACGTACTGCACTTCCTACTGAAGTACCACCAAATTTTAAAACTTTCATACTAAAGTTACAATTATTAAATTTCTGTGCGCCAATATAGGCAATTCATGAATGTATATAAAAAAAAATGCGGCACAAAATCATGAAAGTTTTGTGCCGCATATATTTGTTCTATGCGGAAAAATTACTTCTTCAAGTTTTCGATCAGTAAACCGGCCAATTCTTCGCCGATTCGTTCTTGTGCTTCATTTGTCGCTGCGCCAATATGTGGTGTCAACGAAATCTTTGGATGTTTTAAAATTTCCTCACGTGGTGTAGGTTCGTTGTCGAACACATCTAAACCTGCAAATGCTACTTTACCTGCATCTAATGCCTTCACTAATTCCAACTCATCAATAACACCGCCTCTAGAAGCGTTGACCAGTCCAACACCATCTTTTAACAGCGGAAACTCTGTTGCGCCAATTGCTGGTTTGTCCAAAAATGGTACGTGTAAGGAAATAAAATCGGAAACTTTCAATAAGTCTTCCATTTCCACCTGTTTGATCGGAACCTCAACCTGAATACCACCAGAAAGTTCAATCGTTAAATCTTTGGGTCCTTCAAATAGATCTGTATAGACTACATCCATTCCCAGACCGATCGCGATTTTAGCTACTTCACGACCGATACGGCCAAAACCAACAATACCGATTGTTTTACCGCGAAGCTCAGTTCCGGCACCATAGGCTTTTTTCAAAGCACCGAATTTGGTATTTCCTTCAACAGGCATCTTGCGGTTGGAGTCATATAAAAAGCGTACACCGTTTAAAAGGTGCGCAAAAACCAATTCAGCTACCGATAAAGAAGATGCAGCAGGAGTATTGACAACAGCAATACCTTTTGAACGTGCGTATTCCACGTCAATATTATCCATTCCTACGCCACCACGACCGATTACTTTCAAATTTGGGCAGCTATCAATTAATTCCTGACGAACTTTAGTTGCGCTACGTACAGTGATTGCATCATAAGCAAGCAGCTTTTCAGCTAACTCCTCTTGTGGTATATGATTTGTATCTACAGTATGACCAGCATCTTCCAACATTTTCTTTCCTAGTGGATCGATACCGTCATTTGCTAATATTTTCATCCTTTATATTTATTTATGAATGTCGGTTTTTCATTGTATACATGAATCTGTGACACCCTGATTGTTTATTTAAGCGATGAAGCAATCAGATTCATTTGGACAGCGACGTGAACGGAATGAATCCAATGATTTCATCAAAATATTTTTGACCGAATAGACTATTTGCGTGTGTCTTCAAATTCTTTCATGGCATCAATCAATGCATTTATACTGCTCAATGGCAATGCATTATAGATAGAAGCTCTAAAGCCACCTACCGAACGATGTCCTTTGATACCAATCAGATTACGTTCTTTCGCCAAAGCCAGGAATTCCGCTTCCAATTCAGGAGTATCCATCACGAAAGTCACATTCATGCGCGAGCGGTCTTCAACAACAGCAGTGCCTTTAAATAAAGGGTTGCGGTCGATCTCATCGTATAAAGCACGTGCTTTAATAATATTCTCTTGCTCTAAAACTGGCACACCACCTTTTGCTTTTAACCAACGTAGGTTCAACATAGAAACAAAGATCGAGTATACCGGAGGAGTATTATACATGGAACCGCCATCGATATGCAATTTATAATCTAACATCGAAGGTAGAACACGTCCGGATTTACCTAAAATATCATCCTTCACAATAACTAGTGTTACGCCAGCAGGACCCATATTTTTTTGTGCTCCAGCATAGATCAAATCGTAATCTGCGACATTGATCTCGCGGGAAAAAATATCTGAAGACATATCTACCACCACTGGTAATTCCGTCGCTGGTTTTTCAAACACCTCAGTACCATAAATCGTATTATTTGAAGTATAGTGAAAATAGGCAGCATCCGAAGGGATTGAATACCCTTTAGGTATATAAGAATAGTTTTTATCTATCGACGAAGCTACAACATCTACTGTTCCGAATTTCTTCGCTTCTTTTAAGGCCTTTGTTGCCCATACACCTGTATCCAAATAAGCAGCTTTCCCGCCTTCAGGTAAAAGATTAAGTGGTGCCATCGCAAATTGCAGACTCGCTCCACCTTGCAAGAAAAGAATCGAATATCCTTGTGGTACGGCTAATAATTCCCTTACTAACTGAGTCGCCTCATCTATCACTGCTTCAAACTCTTTGGAACGGTGAGAGATCTCTAAAATTGATAAACCTGTGTTGTTAAAATCAATTACAGCTTCTGAGGCTTGTTGAAATACTTCCTTTGGCAGAATACATGGACCTGCTCCAAAATTATGTTTCATTGATGTTATAGTTTGTTTGATTGCTCATTCAGAACCCTAGTAAAGCAATCTGTTGTTTTAAAAACCAAAGGTAAAATAAAATTATATATTTTTCAACTATTCTGTTTTTTTATTGAAAATTTACAAAATTCTGAATCATTTCAATAAAAATATTACACAAGTAGATCCCTATTGGCTATTAAAACAATTACAGAAGAATCACTTTCCAAGCCATATCTAATTGATTATCTTGTAAATACTCCTTTGCTTTAAGCTGAAGATGAACGTTACGGGAGGATTGGTCCCCGATAAAGGCATTTAACAATTCGTAAATTTCGGGTAGGGACGTAATCTCATCCACCTCCAACGGTGTAGGCAGTCGGTCTAACTTTGCCAGTTTAATTTTATCTTCCGTACTAAAAACGGTGGATTCCCTTACAAAAGGAGGAAGTTGGTCGTAGTCCATAAAAAAAGCAGAAATTTTAGTCAAATCTCTGCTTAATATCTTAAAAAAGAAAATCCTTATAATTTTTCGATGATCCGATCAGCAAACTCACTTGTTTTCACTAGGGTCGCATCATCCATCAGATTGTAAAAATCAACAGTGACCGTTTTCGCAATAATGGTTTCCCCCAATGCACGCACAATTGCCGCCGCTACTTCTGTCCAACCCAGGTATTCAAACATCATCACACCGCTGAGGATAACGGATGAAGGATTCATGGTATTGGTATTCGCAAACCGAGGTGCTGTACCATGGGTAGCTTCAAAAACAGCGTGACCGGTTTTAAAGTTGATATTGGCCCCCGGTGCAATTCCTATCCCGCCGACCATGGCTGCCAATGCATCCGAGATATAATCGCCGTTTAGATTCAGGGTTGCCACCACAGAAAAGTCGCGTGGATTAAGCAAGATTTGTTGCAGGAAGTTGTCCGCGATAATATCCTTAATCAAGATTTTACCCGAAGCCAAGGCTTCTTTTTGTTCCTGATTGGCCGCGGCCTCACCTTTCTCCGCTTTAGTTCGCTCCCATTGCCCCCAAGTATAGGTCTTATCCGCAAATTCTGTTTCTGCAACCTCGAAACCCCAGATTTTAAAGGCTCCTTCTGTATATTTCATAATATTCCCCTTGTGCACTATAGTCACCGAGGGTAATGCATAATGGATCGCATGTTCAATCGCTGCTCGAACCAAGCGTTTGGATCCTTCTTCAGAAACCAGTTTGACCCCTACCCCTGTGGTACTCGAAAAGTTATAGTCGATATCAAGTTCGTCATGTAAAAAATCCTGTAGTTTATTGGCTTCTGCACTTCCCGCCTGAAACTCAATCCCGGCATAGATATCTTCGGTATTCTCCCGAAAGATGACCATATCCACATATTCTGGATGTCTGACCGGAGATGGCACACCTTGGAACCACTTCGTCGGTCGCTGGCAGACATAGAGATCCAAATCCTTCCGTAAAGCAACATTCAGGGAGCGTATGCCACCGCCTACAGGTGTGGTCAAAGGCCCTTTTATGCCAACTAAGTATTCGCGCAATAGATCCAATGTCGCTTTGGGCAACCACTCTCCGGTTTCATCAAATGCTTTCTCCCCTGCCAAAACTTCCTTCCAACTGACTTTTCGTTGTCCGTTATAGGCTTTCTCCACAGCTTTATCAAAAACACGCACTGCAGCATGCCATAGGTCAGGACCTATACCATCACCTATGATAAAAGGAATCGTTGGGAAATCTGGAACCTGTAATGTTCCATCGCTTGACATTGTAATCTTATTTGACATAATCAGTGTTTTTTGCGGATAGCAACTATCCTTTATTAAACATATTTCCAATCTCTTTACTAATCTTTCGGAATATCGGAGCAGCCTCAACATCCTCGTATTCGTCAATGTGCGCATTCTCTACCCTACTAGGAAACACCAAAACAAGGTTTTCGTTTGCATAGATCCGATCTAATTTTTTTGCCACACCATCCAACGAATCGCGATATGAAACCTCTCCATTTCTTGCGGACACAAAAATGAACATGGACTCTTCGTCCTTAAACGCTTTTAATCCTTGTAAATTATCCCAGTCATCGTAGTGTTTAAAAGTAACTGGCACGGAGTTCTTTATTTCGACCAGGTGCGCCTCAATTGCAGATGTGGAGCGTGTATCCACCACAAAAGAGATTGGAACAGATAATTCCTGTGCAAGTTTAATAACCTTCTCCAACCAATACTCGAAACCAAACTCTGCCTCACACATTGGCGGGGCAAATACAACGATAGCTTTATTGGAAATAAAAGGTTTTCTAAAATGGCAGAGCATCACGTTGGCCGAGGTTCTGTTGAGGATACTTTCTGTTTTTTCGCCAACAAATTTATCCATAAAATTCGCTGCGCTTGGCCAACCAAGCACAATACAATTTGCGGAAACTTCTTTCGCTGACCGAGCTACACCGCTTGCAATATTTAAATCTATCGTTGCACTGATATTAACATTGGTCTCCGAACCAGAAGCATAACGCACCATATTGTCCAAATTTTTGCGGGCTTTACTCATATTCAGCTGTGCCTGTTCATTATCTTTTACCACGGATACAATATTCACAGGCTGAGTGCATTTTTTACTCTTGATGTAAGTGGAAAAGTCAAGGATAGGTTCCATATTGTCCATATTTGCAATAGAGATCAATATATTTTCGTCTTTCTCCTTCACCACATCAGTATGTTCTTCATCTTGCTCCCCATCCATAACCACTTTCCGGGAAGCATTCCCTGTCACAATAGTAGCAACAATACAAGTTACCAAGATCAACAAAATCGTACCATTCAAGACATTTTCATCAATGATCCCATTTTTATAACCGACCATAATAACAGCCAAAGTCGCTGCAGCATGGGCGCTGCTCAAGCCAAAAATCAAGTTGCGCTGCCCACGGCTATATTTAAATGTTTTCTGTGTCAGCCAAGCAGCGGCATATTTCCCCACGATTGCAACGACGGTCAAGGTACCTGCTATAATTAATGCCTGAGGTCCTTTTAAAATGACACTCACATCTACGATCATACCGACTGATATGAGGAAGAAAGGAATAAAAATCGCATTCCCGATAAACTCGATTCGATTCATCAGCGCCGAAGAATGCGGAATCAATTTATTCAAGGCCAGACCAGCCACAAAGGCCCCGATAATAGGTTCCAATCCCGCAATTTCTGCTAAGAAGGCCGCAAAAAACACAACGGAAAGTACAAAAATATAGTTTGATGTCTTTTCGCTGCCCAACCGTTCAAAAAACCATTTGGCGATCCGCGGGATAATACCGAACATGATAAAGAGGAATATGGCGAAGGAAATCCCCAGTGTAACCCAAAATTCATTACCAATATTACCCTGTGAAACTCCGGTAATAACAGCCAATATAATCAGTACTGCCGTATCGGTCAGGATCGTACCACCAATCGTAATTGCCACAGCTTCCATCTTGGAAATACCATAACTATTCACAATGGGATAAGATACCAAGGTGTGCGTCGCAAACATACTCGAGATCAAGAGACTCGCCAGTACATCGTAACCCAACAACAAATGACAAACAGGATAACCTATGCTTATAGGCACAATAAATGTAAAAAAACCAAACAGCAAACTTTTGTTCTTGGTCTTTTTAAATTCATTCATATCCAATTCCAAACCGGCAATAAACATGATATACAAAAGCCCTATCGTGGAAAACAGATTAATTGCAGAGTTTTTTTCCAGCCAATTTAATCCATGGGGTCCAATAATAACACCAGATATGATCAAACCAATAATGCCCGGCACCTTGATCGGTCTGAGGATAATGGGTGAAAGTAGGATAATAAAGAGTACCAGTGAAAAAATAAGTACGGGATTCTGTAGGGGCGCTTCGAAAGCGTGGGAAATATGCTCGAAAGTTTTATTCATATGTGCTCGTATGCTATCGGTAAAATGTGTCAACTTATTTTTCGTTACCAGCCGTAAAATAGCTAACAGCTTTAAAAATACAATTTTTCCAACAAAACGACGTCTAAAAAAGGGCTTACTTAAAAGAAATTGCTTTTATCGGACTAATCTTGGTGATTAACATCGAAGGAATAAACAAGGAAACCATGCCAATAAATACCACCGCAAGATTGACCAAAATAACGTCAGACCAATAGAGTTTTACGGCAACATAAGAAATGTAGTAGGTCTGCTGATCCAGTTTGAAAAAATGGGTATAATCCTGTAGAAAATAAAAGCTCAACCCGATGAGATTTCCAATCAGTAAACCAAGTCCAATGAGATACAGGGCACTATACATAAAGACCCGGCGTATACCGGCATTATGGTAACCCAAAGCCTTTAATATACCAATCATGGATGTACGCTCAAGGATGGTGATCAATAAAGCTGAAATCATATTGATAATAGCTACCACCGTCATTAAGATAAAGATAATTTTGGTGTTCATATCCAATAAATCCAACCACTGGAAAATATCGGGCACCTGGTCTTTAATATTGATTGCCTGCATATCAATAGGCAGCAAATCTTCTATTTTTTGTGTTGTCTGTTGGAGTTGGCTGAAATCCTTGATTCGAATCTCATAGCCACCGACCTCATTATCATCAAGATTGCTCAGCTTCCTAATGACATTCAAAGATCCGATTACGTAAACTTTATCAAGCTCCTCCGACCCGGTATTAAATATCCCCTTGATGACAAACTTTCGCTTACGGATGGGCTCCTGGACAAAATACATAATAAAATCGTCGCCTACTTTCAACAACAATCTATCTGCCAGATATTTAGAAATTAAGATCTGATTATCGGTGTTCTCGGATTTAAAATCTATCGTACTCCCTTCGAGCAGCATATTTTTTATAGGCTGCTGATCGTATAGCGAATCAATACCTTTCAAAACCACGCCTTCCACTTCGTCATTCACATTGATAATCCCAGCTTTAGTTGCAAATGGATTAATGGAATATACTTCAGGGTCTGCTAATATAGACTTATGGAGTTGAGGCGTAAGAGAGATTGGTGAATTTTCATACGATTTATTGAGATCATAACGTAGCACCAATACATCTGCAAAAAAACCACGTTGCTTGCTGATGATCTCCCCCTTAAATCCGCGCAAAACCGCAATAGATATGATAATGGCAGCAATGGCTAGCGCAATTGCACCGATCGTAACCCGAACGATCAATTTTGAGAACGTCCGTTTACCTGAAAATGCTATTCGATTTGCTAAAAAATAAGGAAAATTCAAGCTTTCAATATATTTATGTAACTTCGCAAAGTTATAAAAATTTGTTATTTACAAAACTTTAATAGCAAATTATTAGCGTTTTTGCAGATGATTTCTAACATCTCAACGATTTTATTGATTTTAAGGATTTTACAAAAAACACAGCTCTTATGCGTATTATTTTCATGGGCACTCCTGACTTTGCCGTTGCTTCACTTGATGCACTCATTCAATCTGGCGAACAAGTCGTTGCTGTAGTTACAGTACCGGACAAACCGGCAGGCCGTGGGCAAAAGATACATGAATCAGCCGTTAAAGTATACGCTACCCAACACCATATCCCCGTCCTTCAACCAGTCAAACTTCGGGATGAGGCCTTTCTTGCCGAACTCAAAAACTATCAAGCCGACCTTCAGGTCGTGGTGGCATTCCGTATGCTGCCTGAAGTTGTCTGGAATATGCCGAAACAGGGCACCATTAACGTCCATGCCTCTTTGCTCCCACAATACCGCGGTGCAGCTCCAATCAATCATGCCATTATGAATGGGGAGAAAGAATCCGGAGTGACTACATTCTTATTGCAACATGAGATTGATACTGGAAATATACTTTTAGCCGAAAAAGTTACAATAAATGAAACTGACACCGCTGGAGATCTTCACGACAACCTGATGGTTGCGGGAGCCAGAACTCTCCTTCAAACGATACAACAGTTGAAAGCGGGAAATTTACAGCCGAAAAGCCAAGACGATATCCTCCCAACAGAAACGTTGAAACATGCGCCGAAAATTTTTAAAGAAGATTGTAAAATAAATTGGAACCAATCTACTGATGTTGTTTATAATTTTATACGCGGACTTAGTCCATATCCAACGGCATTTACTGTACTCAATGATAAGGTATTAAAAATATATAAAACAGAAAAAGAGCAAACAGCTACTACTGCTGCACCGGGAACAATAGAGACAGACCAAAAAAGCTATTTAAAGTTTGCGACACAAGATGGCTATATCATGGTATCGGAACTTCAACTGGAAGGCAAGAAGAAAATGAATGTGGTAGACTTTTTAAAAGGCTATAGATTCTAGTTTTTCTCGTCATCTCCATCATAGTATTGCAACAAATCACCAGGCTGACAGTCTAGCGCTTTGCATATTGCTTCAAGTGTATCTAATCGCAGGGCCTTAGCCTTTTGATTTTTTATGATTGAAAGATTAGAAAGTGTAATCCCTACACTGTCACTCAATTGGTTAAGTGACATTTTTTTCTCTTTCATTATTTTATCCAAATGAATTAAGATTGGCATATTATAATTTTTATTCCTTTAAATTTATTTAATGTCTCTTGTAAAACAAAACATATATCTTTTTGTTTTATCATAAAATTATCATTTTAAAATAAATTCAAAGAATACGTTTTACGTAACATATCTGATATCATTAGATAAATTACTTGAGAATAGAAAAAAATAAAATTTGTTAGCGCTTTAAATATCAATCAGTTGAATATTACAGCCACAATTGAGAAAGAAAAACAATTTTAAATGGAATAGTTTTTGATAGTGTAAAATGAAGATTTACAAAATCATAACTCATTATAGATGAGAGGTTAGATAATCCATTTTCCATTAATAATTCAAAAATTTTTCGTATTTTCGCAAACATTTCTTAGAGAGGAGAATTAATAAAAATTAATGAGACAGCTCAAAATTACACAATCTATCACCAATCGTGAGTCCCAGTCTTTGGACAAATACTTACACGAAATTGGTAAAGTAGACTTAATTACAGCAGAAGAAGAAGTAGAATTAGCACAGCGCATCCGCGAAGGCGACCAAGTTGCCTTGGAAAAATTGACTAAAACCAACCTTCGTTTCGTAGTATCAGTAGCAAAACAATATCAAAATCAAGGATTGACCTTAGGTGATTTAATCAATGAAGGCAACCTGGGCTTAATTAAAGCGGCTAAACGTTTTGACGAAACAAAGGGTTTTAAATTTATTTCTTATGCCGTTTGGTGGATTCGCCAATCTATTCTTCAAGCAATTGCTGAACAATCACGTATCGTACGTCTGCCATTGAACCAAGTAGGTTCTCTAAGCAAAATCAGTAAAGCTTTCTCAAAACTAGAACAAGAATACGAGCGGGAACCATCTCCAGAAGAATTGGCGGATATCCTTGAAACCACAGTTGACAAGGTTTCGGATACCCTAAGTAATTCTGGACGTCATGTGTCTATGGATGCACCTTTCGTTCAAGGTGAAGAAAACACACTCTTGGATGTATTGGAAAACCATGACCCAGACACCGATAGTTCTCTAATTGATGAATCTCTATCAGAAGAAATCAAGCGATCATTGGCAACTTTAACAGAAAGAGAACGTGAAATCATCGTTCTATTCTTTGGATTAGGTTCCAACCACCAACTGTCGCTCGAAGAAATCGGTGAGAAATTCAATTTGACACGTGAACGCGTCCGTCAAATTAAAGACAAGGCTCTTCAACGTTTGAGACACACTTCAAGAAGCAAAATCTTAAAATCTTATTTAGGTTAAAAGAGATATTTATTGAAATTTTTGGTAATCCCAATCAGAAATGATTGGGATTTTTTTGTGTAATAAAGTTTTTTGTACAACAAAGGCTGCTTGCTTTTCGCAAACAGCCTTTACCCTGCATTGATCCAATATCAATGCTATTCTTTATTTAGAATCTGGCATTAAAATAAATTCGAAAAGCCGATCTTTCTTCAGGTATTTTCCAGCTACATCTTGTATTGATTTTGGCGTCACCTTATTCAAATTCTCCATCCGACGTGTATATCTAGTGATATCCAAATCATTTTGATAGGAACTCGAAATGTAATTCAGCCAGTAGCCGTTTTCACGTAAACTCAATTCATTCTGTCTTTTTTGTTCAGCCACAAATTTTTCAATATCCACTTTATCCGCACCTTGATCCTGTATCTTTTTCACTTCATCCAAAGCAGAAGCAATCAAAGCATCCGCTTTATCCACTGCCGAACCAAAACCAATTGAAAAAGCATAGCGTGCTTTAGGTAATTTACCGAAGCTGGCACGGGCACCAACACCGTAAACACCACCTTCTTTCTCGCGCAGTCGCTCAAGCAATTTGATTGTCAATACACTTTCTAAAGCTTCCATATTGACATTCTCACTTTCACTATAATTATAGTCTCCGTAATAAGCCAATTGGGTACTTGCTTTTTCTTCCTTGCCTTTATGAACAACCACACGTTCCCCTTTATTCGGTTCCAGAATATTTAAGTCTTTGTAATTCTCTCCTCGTTTGACCGCAGGTAGGGAAGCAAGATAAGTCTCAATGAACGGTTTAATCTGTGCTTCATCAAATGAGCCTACAATGGTAAATACAAAATCTGAAGCATCTGCAAATCGCTCTTTATAAATTGCCAATGCACGATCACGGTCGATTTTTGTTAGCGTCTCCACAGTAGCATTTTGTCGGCGAATGTTATTCCCATAGAGCACCGCCTTCACTTTATCTGAAAAAACATTATTTGGATCGCTCAATCTATTTTCTAGTGATCCTTTTGCTCTTGTCATTGTACTTTGGAAAACGTCACTATCCAGACGAGGCTCTGTAAAATAGCCATAAATGAGCTCAAAAGCATTTTTCAAGCCTTCTTTGTCCGTGCTACCTGAAAGACCCTCATATCGTTCTGAGATATATGGCGAGATCGACACCTCTTTTCCGGCAAGATATTTAGTCAGCTCCACGTTGTTCATTTGTCCGACACCGCTCGCATCGACTAATGAAGAGGCATTTGAAGCGGAGAAGTAATCAGCATCAGCATACAACGACGTTCCTCCAGGACTATAGGCCATAATCTGGATTTCGTCATTTTTAAAATCTGTAGGTTTTAAAATCACCTTCACGCCATTGCTCAAAACCAATTCTTTAGCTTGGACAGCTGTGACATCCTTTGAGGACACGATTGTACCTTTAGTAGGTTCTTTGGAAAGCAAGGGAAGATTGGAGACCTTATCCTCATAGGCAGAAACCGGGCTATCTTCGACCGCCTTCACCCATCCCAAAACAGCTTGTTCTGTAGGCAGGTTCGCCTTTTCCTTTTCTGGCCCCATAATTAATATATCACGATTTAAATCCGTGTAATACTTTTTGACCAGGCTATTCACCTCTTCGAGTTTCAATGTAGGCAACAACTGTTTCGTTAAGCTATAAGAAGCTTCATTGCTCAAGGCCGGCTCATTGTCGATGAAATAGTTCAGGTAACGGTTGACATAGCTATCGGATTTCTTCTTATCCCGCTCGATATATGCCATTTCATTTCCTTTCTTCATATCGGCGAGCGCACGATCCAATTCGGTCTGCGTGAAACCATATTTTTGAATGCGTTCAAATTCAGTCAGCATGGCCTTAAATCCAGATTCCAGTTCACCCGGTTTAGGTACAACCAATAAAGAGAAGGTATTTAAATTCGCAACAAAATCACCAATACTACCACCAGCTTGCATAAAAGGTGGATTCGGTTGCTGCATCAGTTCAGAAAAACGACCAGCAATCATCTGATTGAAAATATTTTTGAGTAATTCATTACGGTAGTCTCCGACAGTCACAACCTTGTCTTTCTCATTTTTGATTAAGATCTGAGCGACAGTATAAGGCAATTCCGGATCCGAAATAGTCAAAAATTGGTTTTTATTCAGTAAATCGACCTTGTATTCTTTGCGTGGAAGCACCTTTTTCGGCATTGTCATATCCGAAAATAATACTTTCACTTTTTCCTCGATTGCTTTGGGATCAATATCACCTACAATAATGAGCGCCTGTAAATCTGGTCGATACCAATCCTGATGAAATTTACGTATTTCAGTATACGGAAAAGTCTTTAAAATTTCTTCGGTACCAATAGGTAGACGTTTGGAATAAAGGGAGCCATTAAGCACCATAGGAAAATACTGATCTTGCAGACGCTGCTGCACACCTCTTCCACCACGTTTCTCTTCCAAAATAACACCACGTTCTTTATCAATTTCTTCACCGTCCAATAAAGCATCCTGTGCCCAGTCACGCATGACCTGTAGTCCATTTTTTAATAATTCCGGATCATCAGATGGGATAGGTAATTGATAGACGGTCTGATCAAAGCTTGTGTAGGCATTCAGGTCCGAGCCAAATCGTACACCAGCTTTCTGAAGGTAATTGACAAGTTCATTTTTTGGAAAATGCTTCAAGCCATTAAAGTTCATGTGCTCCAAAAAGTGCGCCAATCCCAGCTGTTTTTCGTTCTCTAGGATTGAACCCGCTTTCATACCCAAATACATGGTAACGCGTCCCTTAGGCTCTGTATTTTTGCGGATAAAATATGTAAATCCATTTTTCAATTTACCAGTGACAACTTCATTGTCGAAAGGTAACTTTTGATTTAAGGCCACACTATCCTGCGATAGAATAGCCCTGGCATGTGCCGTTAAAGTAGTTGGCATTTTTGCCTCTACGCCGTAAAATGTAGCCGGAAGTAAAAAGGCTAATGCAAGTGGTTTAATGAATTTCATACAAAAAAATCTCTTTTTTTTAGTCAGTTATTTTTTGCTAATTGTTTATATTAGGGTAAACGGAACTGGAGACCAATTGTCCCGATAAATAGTAAAATACAGATAAATAATATTTATTAATATCCCTTATGGGATGGAGCGTATCATTGCTATAGCTTATGGTTTGTAAAAAACACGTTTAAAAATACAGAATATCTTTCGAAAAGAACAATAGTTAATTGTAATTTTGTTGCAAATGGATTTTAGCAACTGGCAGGTCATTAAAAAAGAATTCGAGCAATTTCTAAAGTTCGAACGGGGTTTGAGCATTAATTCGATCGAGGCTTACCTCAACGATGTCTCCAAATTCCAAATCTATTGTGAGGACAACGGACTCCTTTTAAACAAAATCGTCAGGAAGGATATTCAGGATTTTCTACACTGGTTACAGGAGTTCAATATCTCACCGTTCACACAATCCCGCTTGATATCCGGACTAAAAACCTTTTTTAGTTTTCTGATCATTGAACATGAACTAGATAATAATCCAACAGAATTGCTACAGGCTCCACGTCTTGCGAGGAAACTCCCTAGTGTACTGAGTATTCATGAGATCGATCAACTGATAGCTGCCATAGATCTTTCTTCCACGGAGGGGCAACGCAATAAAACAATTATTGAAGTTTTATATGGTTGTGGATTGCGTGTGTCCGAGCTCGTCAATCTCAAGATCTCCAATTTGTTTCTCGACGTAGAATTTATCAAAGTGGAAGGTAAAGGTAGCAAAGAACGACTGATTCCGATTGGCCAACAAGCGATCAAACATCTCAGGCTTTATTTGGATTCCATTAGATCACATATTAAGATCAAGAATGGAAATGAGGATATTGTATTTCTGAACAGAAGAGGTTCGGCTTTGTCTAGGGTGATGATCTTTCTGATCATTAAGGAGCTTGCTCAGAAAATTGGACTACAAAAGATAATCAGTCCCCATACCTTTAGGCATAGTTTCGCCTCCCACCTCGTTGAAGGTGGTGCAGATCTAAGGGCTGTACAAGATATGCTGGGGCATGAGAGTATTACGACAACCGAAATATATACCCATATTGATCGAGATTACCTCCATTCCATCATCACACAATACCACCCTAGATCGTAATCAGTTAACAGGTTTATGCAAGTCATTGTATTCGCTATTCTTTGCCCCTGGGACAATTCATGAACTTTAGTTATCGATTTAACGACAAGATTCTCTACCCTACCTTTGCTGAAACAAGATTCGATTTATTTATTTCAGTTTGAATCCCAAAAGGAATTTGAGTTCAGAATAAAGCCAGCGAATAAACATCGTAGTATACAACAAGGGCTCACTTGAATACATATCGCTTATAGACAAAAAGTTAGCGCAGAAAAGCGGAATGACGCAAATTATAAAAGCAGGGAGGTCAAAAACCACTAGAGATGTACATCGTAAATTCCCAGTTCAAAAGTTTAAATTTTATAGCAAAGATTATTTGTAAGATCTAGAAAATAGTATATCTTTGCGACACGTCCCCGTAGTTCAATGGATAGAATTTCAGATTCCGGTTCTGACGATATGAGTTCGAATCTCGTCGGGGACACTTCCTATTTAACAATAAAAAAGACGATCAATTGATCGTCTTTTTTATTTAACAATTATAACTCCAAAATTGTCAGAAATCTCCAGTTAAAATTCTACTGCAGATCCAGATCCAGCCTAACGTTTAGGACAAATTCTTTTGCAGTAATTTATGCTGAGATGCCGTAAATATATTCCGAAACAAAATATTGATTTCATTGTCAGCGGCTGCGCCCGAAATCCCCGTATGGGGATAGAGTTTAATGACATTGAACAAAATAATCTCCACAAAGTCTCTACTTTCTATCGCTATACGCTCATATAATGAGGTATTATCAACCTTATTTTTGAGATTTTCCCAAGAACGAGTCGCAAGCTCCAGAATACTATTTTCCCTAGCTGTATAGTCCTGCTGCATTTCATCCAATTTCCGGAAAGCAGCTTTACTTTCCTTTTGCTCCCATTTCCCCTGATTGGACTTCAATACAAATAACTTCTCGATCAGATCCAAAAACCGATCGTACATCCCCATAAAATTCACCAATAAGGTCAACTCCGCAAATGGCATAAAAGGATATTGATAGAGCAGCTCAGGTCGTGTACTTTTTGAGGCATCAATAAAAAAAGACTGGTTGTCGTCTACCCATATATTGTCTAGTGAAAAAGAATGCGATGCTGTCGCCTCAAGGCCGAAAGTATCCCAATCGTAATGAATCAATGCAAATTCACGCGCGACAAAGAAAGATTTTACAAGTGGATTTCCATCCTGATCCAACAGTTGTTGTCCATCCGCCTGAATATAGGCGTTCAAGGTAAAATGTGTCAGGTGGGGTGCTCCAGTAGCATATTTCCAAAGCCCTTTCAAGCGATAAGACTTGCCCTCACGTTCAGCGATGCCTGCAATCTGCCCACTTCCTCCAAAACATATCTGTTTTGAAGTGAAAATATCCTGCCCAACTTCGGAGTCAATAAAACCAACAAAAAGATTCGCTCCCGCACATAAAGTTACCGTCCACGCCAATCCCCCATCCCAGTAGGCTAGCTCCTTCAACAGGGAAAGCCCACTAACCAGATCCAGCCCCAAGCCATTCAGAGATTCTGGTACCCAGATTTTAAACCACTTGTTCAGGTATATCAGTTCAAGCTGCTCATCAGACAAACTCTTTTGCTGAATTGCTTTCTGTTGCTGATCTTTTAGAACAGCAATAGCTGCATCAGTCAGTTGCATATTTTTTTTCATCACTTAATATTCTCCGCCAATTAAAATAGCCACTAAAAGCCATCACAAATAAAAATAAGGTTAAACCAGCATAAAGGAATAGACCTTTGTGTATAAGCAAGGGAATTGCCATCAGGTTACTGATGTTCAATAAAATCCAATTTTCAAGTTTACGCTTTGCCAGCAGCCACATCCCTGCCCAGGCTGTACAGGAAACAAAAGAGTCCCATAACGGAACATCCGAATCAGTTAAATGCACCAGACCAAAATAGAACAATAGGAAACCGACTACACAGATAAAACCAACAATCTGCCAATCTCGGGCTGTACTACGGCTGATCGGTACGATCGTATCACTGCTATATTTCCAATAGATCCAACCATAGACGCTCATCACCAAATAATAGAGATGCAACAAGATTTCTGCATATAATTTTGCATGGAATAATACATATACGGATATGATAATGCCTATTATCCCAAAGAGGTAATTGATCGATTTATTTTGCCTTGAAAACCAAACCTGCAAGATACCAAAACATACCCCCAGCCATTCAGCTATGGTGGCTTGCTGCATTTGCTGAATAAAAGCCTCGAAAATTGTATCAGAAGTCATTCAATTGTTTATTAGTTCGTGTAATTACATAATAAACTTATGAGCGGAAAAAACGGATGTTTTTATTGAAATTAAAATCCCTACGCCAGCATTATCCGGATCAGGTATATAAAAGCGATTGCACAAGGTCGTACAATCGCTTTTATTGGGTATAATCTCAGCCCAGATGACATTGTCATTTCCGAGCACCCCATAAGTATATTGTTTATTGAAATTAATCTATATCAATCAATTTCAACGCTTTATGCGTACGGATACGCGTCTCTCTACAAAGCTCAGCATCATCATTTAACGATTTGCCATGAGAAGGAATCATCTCGCGTAGTTTCTTGCGGTATTCATCTGATTTAGCACGCTCAGGGAAACATTTCTTCAATAGACTGATCATGATTGCCACCGAAGTTGATGCACCTGGAGAAGCTCCCAATAGCGCGGCGATAGAACCGTCTGCACTTGAAACCACTTCTGTACCAAACTCCAAAATTCCACCTTTCTTCTCATCCTTTTTAATCACCTGAACACGTTGACCGGCTTTCTCAATAACCCAATCTTCCAATTTAGCTGTTGGCATAAATTGTTTCAGCGATTCCAATTTATCTTTAGGAGATTTCATCACTTCCGTAATCAGATACTTCGTCAACGGCAAATTGTCAAGTCCTGCCGATAACATCGGACGGATATTGGATAATTTGATCGATGCAGGCAAATCAAAATAAGAACCTTGCTTCAAGAATTTGGTTGAGAAACCAGCATACGGACCGAAAAGTAAGGCTTGTTTTCCATCGATATAACGGGTATCTAAGTGCGGTACAGACATCGGTGGCGCGCCAACAGATGCTTTACCATAGACTTTAGCATGGTGCGTATTGATAATTTCTTCGTTTACGCATCTCAACCATTGTCCTCCTACAGGGAATCCACCGTAACCTTTTGCTTCTGGAATACCAGATTTCTCCAGCAATAACAAGGAGTGACCTCCAGCACCGATAAAAACAAACTTCGCTTTTAGCTCCCTCTTTATCCCCGTTTTCAGATCTTTCACTTCGATTTCCCAACGGCCATCGTCTTCACGATCGATATCAACAACTTCGTGGTTTAAGGAAATTGAAATATTTTCTTTGTTTGCTAGGTTATTAATCAAATCACGTGTCAATGAACCGAAATTCACATCGGTACCTAAGTCCATCTTGGTTGCAGCAATTTTCTCACTTGCATCCCGCCCTTCCATCATCAAAGGAATCCATGACTTCAATAGCGTTGCATCTTCGGTATATTCCATGCCTTTGAACAAGGTCTGGGTGTTCATTGTTTCCCATCTTGTCTTCAGGAATTTCACATCTTTTTCACCAAAAACCGCACTCATATGGGGAATGCTGCGGATAAAGTTCTCTGGTTGGGCAATAATACCCTTATCAACCAAGTACGACCAAAACTGCTTAGAAACTTCAAATTGCTCAGCAATTTTAACAGCTTTATCAACTTTTACGGAACCATCTTTTTGTTCCGGTGTATAATTCAATTCGCACAAGGCCGAGTGACCTGTACCAGCATTATTCCAAGCGTCAGAACTCTCAGCCGCCACAACATCCAAACGCTCGAGAATTTCAATATTAACGTCTGGGCTTAATTCATTGATTAGAGTACCCAAAGTAGCACTCATAATCCCGGCGCCGATTAGAACAACGTCAACTTCTTTATTTGATTTTTTGCTCATGTTTTTGTGATTGATGCAAATTTAATATAGTTTTTGGTAAACCCCCAAGTCTTTTGTCAAAAAACTGTACTTTTTAGAAACACTTATTCAAAAATACCATTGATTTATTAAAATAATCCTAAGCATAATTGAAATTCCACTTTTTCCAGTTTTCTAAGGCCATACATGGGATATCGTTCATCGATACGGCAGTAAATAGTCCCAAATAAGACAAAGGCCCATTGCTTTTTGAATCGTTATTTATCGAAAGATTTTGTGTTATAATATAGTTTTAACATTTTTGCAAAAACATCAACGAATAACATTACACTCTTATATGAAACTACTTGAAGGAAAAATTGCTTTGGTAACTGGAGCATCAAAAGGAATTGGAAGAAAAATTGCGGAAGTGTTTGCACAACACGGCGCCAATGTTGCTTTCACTTACCTTTCGTCTGTAGAAAAGGGACAAGCGCTGGAAAAAGAGCTTCAAGCCTACGGAACAAAAGTAATCGGCTACCGTTCTGATGCTTCGAAATTTGAAGAAGCAGAACAATTAATCAATGCAATCGTTGCAGATTTTGGAAGCCTGGATATCGTAGTCAATAATGCTGGCATCACAAAAGATGGTCTGCTCATGCGTATGACGGAAGAAAACTGGGATGACGTCTTAAACGTCAACTTGAAATCCGTATTTAATGTTACAAAAGCTGCTTCAAAAATAATGATGAAAAACCGTAAAGGTTCTTTCATCAATATGTCATCCGTTGTTGGCGTCCAAGGGAATGCTGGTCAATCAAATTATGCCGCTTCCAAAGCTGGTATCATAGGATTCACCAAATCCGTTGCTAAAGAATTGGGTTCACGTAACATCCGTGCAAACGTTGTTGCTCCTGGATTTATCCGTACAGAAATGACAGATATATTGGATCCTAAAGTGATCGCGACATGGGAAGCTGGAATTCCTTTGAAACGTGCTGGATCTCCAGAAGATGTAGCCAATGCCTGTCTTTACCTTGCATCTGATTTATCCGCATACGTCACTGGACAGGTTCTTCCTGTTGATGGTGGTATGTTGTAAAATATATCAAATACTGGTGTCCTAAAGTCGACACCAGTGTTTTTCTATAATTATTCCGAATACCAAAATTCGCCCGCAGACGCTTTTACATTATTCCGACTCTCCAGCTTTGGCTTTGCTACCCAATATTTCTAAATTTTAGCTAATTTTGTCCATCAAAATTTAAATGCTATGACGAATTGGACGGATTTTTTTGCAATTCAAACAGAGGACGACTTTAATCAACATTGTTTAGAAACTTATCACTTCCAACTGCAGCATTGTCAGGTTTACCGAGACTATGTTTCGCTGATAGGTAAAGAAAAAAATCAAGTCAAGCATTATACGGACATCCCCTTCCTGCCGATAGAATTTTTCAAAACACAAAAAGTTCTGGCTGCCGGAATGGCTCCCCAAATTGTGTTTTCAAGCTCAGGCACAACAGGCATGGTCACATCCAAACATCTTGTTGCCGATGTGTCCATCTATGAGCACACTTTTCGACGTATATTCGAAGATTTCTATGGACCGATTACGGATATCGCTGTTTTGGCCCTACTCCCCTCCTATCTGGAAAGAAATGGTTCGTCCCTGATCTACATGATCGATGATTTGATGAAACAGAGTAAACAAACAGAGAGTAATTATTTCCTCTACAATCATCAGGAGCTATACGATACACTTGTCCAATTAAAAGATAACGGAACTAAAACCATCCTTTTTGGTGTCACCTATGCCTTGCTTGATTTCATTGAGCAATATGCTTTTGAATTTCCGGAACTGATTATCATGGAAACTGGCGGAATGAAAGGTAAACGCAAAGAAATGGTGAAACAGGAAATTCACCAACTGCTTGAGGATGCTTTTAAGGTCAGTGGGATACACTCAGAATATGGTATGACCGAATTATTGTCACAGGGGTACTCTTCGGGTCAAGGGATTTTCCATTTGCCCAAATGGATGAAAGTATTAATTCGTGATACAAATGACCCGTTGAGTTTAATTTCCGCCGACAGAACCGGAGGCATTAATGTCATCGACTTAGCCAACCGCTACTCGTGTTCATTTATAGCAACACAGGATCTCGGAAAAGTGTATCAGGATGGTTCATTTGAGATACTGGGGCGTTTTGACCAAAGCGATATTCGAGGCTGTAATTTATTGGTTCAATAAAAAGCCCCATAAAAATTTATAGGGCTTATCTTTACTATACCACAGTTGGTAGCACTTATGGAATCTGTTCTTACTATCTCAGACTTGGATCTTCAAACGTATTTCCAGCGCGCATGTCTCCTGAGTCATATCCTTTTTTAAACCAAGTCATTCGTTGCGCTGAGGTTCCATGTGTAAAAGATTCTGGAACAGCATAGCCTTGCGCAGCCGTCTGCAATTTATCATCCCCTACCGCTTCCGCGGCTTTCATACCATCCACGATATCGTTATAATCTATTTTTATATCCGTGTATTCATTGAGGTAATGCGCCCACACACCGGCATAGAAATCGGCTTGAAGTTCAGTCATGACCGAAATCTTGTTGTTTTCACGTTCACTCAGTTTCCCACGGGCCTGGTTGGTTTTGGGTAATAATCCGACCAGCTGTTGAATATGATGCCCTACCTCGTGTGCAATAACATAAGCCATGGCAAATTCCCCCTTGGCACCAAATTTATCGGAAAGTTCGCGGTTAAAGGTCAGGTCCAAATAGATTTTCTGATCTCCAGGGCAATAAAATGGCCCATACGAAGCCTGTCCCATCCCACAACCGTCTGTCTGCGTACCACCATCATAAAAAACCAGGGTAGTTGGCGTATAATTTTGCTGCATTTGCTCTTTAAATAGCTTAGCCCAGACATCTTCTGTACTCTGAAGTACAGTCAACGAAAACTCAGTCAACCTCTTTTCCTCAGGATTTAGTTCGCGCGGTTGCCCAGACTGCTCCGTTTGCCCACCCATATTTTGCGCCTGTTGCAACAACTGCATGGGATCGCCACCCATCAGAAAACCAATAACCAATACGATGATCCCCCCTATACCTCCCAATGCTAGCTTTCCACCACCGGACATACCTCTACGATCCTCAAAATTGCCACTTTGTTTACCTCCTTGCCATTTCATATGATTTGTATATTTATTTCAGTTAATAATCTTTTCCAACTTCGTTAGCGTACAAATTCAGTACCAATATAACAGCTCATCCTATTTTTTTTAGAGAAAGACCAGCTTTATTTTATCAACGACAACTTACTACAATTTATATTCTTATTTTTGGGCTTTTATAGAAACAGATATGAAATTAGAAGAACAATTACTAGCGCGAGCTGGCGGAAAATGTGAGCTGACAGACACTGTAACGGACTTAATAACCTATACATTACCTCCGGAAACCAGTTCAACTTTGGATAACACCCTACTGATTTCAGCAACATTGGCCAACCAGCTCAACAAAACAGAGCAATTAAATCCCGAAGACTGGAAATTTCTGCCAAATGCCATGTGGTCAGAAATCCCTGCTGTTCAGATTGTCTGCTGGCGCATGTTAAATCGTCTGAAAAATGAAGGCTGGGCTTCCGAAGCACTCGATATCCTCTACCTTGATGATGAAACATTAGCGGAGGCAAAGAAAACCGGAGATCATGAAAACGACGGTTACGTTTCTTTTCATGAAGATAGCATCGGACAGCGATTATTAGAAGGCGATACTGTTGTGCTGACAAAAACACTGGATGTAAAAGGCTCTTCACTCAAAGCAACCCTAGGTACCGTGGTTAAAAATATCCGATTAGTAGCTGATAATATTGAGCAGATCGAAGGGAAAATTGAAGGCCAGACAATTGTCATATTGACAAAATATCTACGCAAACAAAACTAAGGAGAGGAATTCTTCCGCTATAAAAATTTAGCCCTAAACCAGTAATCTTATACTACTGATTTAGGGCTAAATTATATAGATTGTGTAAATTCCCTATTGTGGATAATTGCGCATAAACTCAAAGCGATAGTTCGGATGTTGTTTAAGACTATCTATTAAATCTGACAGTAATTTCTGTCCTTTTTTCGTTTGGTACATATTATCATGCGTCAACAGGACCACATTATTTTTTGTGTAGGATGTACCTTTACGAAGCAAGTTCTTCATCTGTGTATACAGCTGGTTAACCGATAAATCCGGCTTACCTGTCACACCATTAATCTTCCATTCGCAATCCCAACCCATAATTTTATAACCATTTTGGTGTAGTAGCTCTGCGGTAGAAGCGCCGCTTTTTAGATCAACCTTTTTACGGTCACCCACATACCAGATATTTCTTCCGGGGAGTCTCACGATTTTGTGCTCCAGGCCCAGAGATTGTTCTGCCAATTCAAAATCTTCAAACGCCGTCTGGGGATTTGAATAAAATGTACTATACTTATTATGCGCATGCCAATAACTATGATTGTAGCAATCGACCAGCGGATTATTTTTATACCGTTCTGTATAGCCGTGCAATTTTTTGCTCATCTTATCATGTTCGCCAATCAAAAATGCATTGATCTTGATACCCTTCGCTGTTGCGATAGAATCCAAATACTGGCTACCATTAAGCGGGCCGTCATCAAAAGTAAGATAAATATATCGCGGCGAAACAGAGTCCGTCAATAAAACTGTGGTATCTTTGGCACCACTATAGGAAACATTCGCCTCCATTTTGGTAATGGAATCCTTGCGCAACGAATCCACTTTTGTAATAGAATCCTGCACGACAATTAGACTATCTTTCTTGTGCTGTACAGAATCGACAGTAACACCCTTTTCTTCCTTTTTACCGCTGTTTTGATTACAAGACTGTAATCCTAAACTAGCTATTCCCAAGCCCATCAATACAAAGCTTGATTTAATTACTTTTCCCATTACATAAATTAACTTACACGCCACATGCTATCTTTTGCACACAAAATGCCCTACTTTATTAAAGTCTCTTCGTATGCTCGTGTCGCAAAATTAAGATAATTTTCATGAATCAACGCTTTATATCCTGTGATTTATTCCTTACACTTTATTTTATTGAATATATCGTTATAAAATTTTAGCATCTATCTAGAGATTACCCTATTCCAAAGACTAACTCAACCGAAGTCAATGCTATAAAAAAAGGGCCTGTCTTGCGACAAGTCCCTTTCCTATTAAACGATTAAGATATTCAAACTAGACACATCCAATTAATCTCTATGTCTCCCCCTGTGTCCATGCTCGTGTCGGTCATTATCTCTATCTCCGTATCCGCGTCCACGTCCTCTATCGTTATGTCTTCTATTGCTCTCACCCCAGGAATGATCTCGTCTTACACTACGCTCACTCGCAAAGGAATATCCACTACGTCCATGGTGACTATCCCGGATAGAAACCTGTCTGCCCCGTGAGTGGCCATATCTGCTTCTATAACGGTCATGGTGATGCCAAGGTGTGCGATCATTGATCACTACTTTATGCGCCCTATAAAAATCATAATGCCGATATCTTCTTGGTAAACTAGCCCTTCTTATCCAACCTCCATTGTCATAGTAAACATAACATCTCGCGGGTACATCATAATACATATTGTATTCAGGCATGTAATAATAACGGGCATAATCATAACCCACCGGTCCCCAACTTGGCTGACTCCCAATATTTACGCTGATACTTACCTGTGCATCAGCCGTCCCAGCCACAAAAAGACCTGCAACGATAGCAGCGGTGTAAAACATTTTTTTCATAAGTAGCTCCTCCCTTAGTTTTGTAATTTATTCTTTACAATACGACAACAAACTGTATGCAAAAGATTAAATGATAAATGTTAATTTTTGTTAACAAAAACTTAATCTATTCAGCACAAACAACTTAGTTTTATTTTTACATTCAAAAACAGGGAAACTTTTTAGGGAGCAAATTGTTCAACCAATAATACTTTTAATACTTTAATTGAACTTCAGTATGAATACTTACAGCATTGGAATCATCGTCGGCAGTTTAAGGAAACAATCCTATAATAGAAAGATAGCTGATTTTATTCTTGAACAAACACCTAACAAGTTTAACTATCGTATTCTTGAAATTGGTGATCTCCCCTTATACAACCAGGATTTTGACGACGAAGGCAATCCGCCCGAAAGTTATATCCGGTTTCGTAAAGAGGTCGCAGCACTGGATGCTATTCTGTTCATTACCCCCGAGTATAATCGCTCGGTACCTGCTGTACTAAAAAATGCAATAGATGTAGGATCCCGGCCATACGGGAAGAATAAATGGGATGGCAAACCGGGAGCCATCATCTCCTCTTCGACAGGAGCTTATGGAGGCTTCGGTGCAAATCATCATATCCGGCAGTCCTTGGTATTTGTCAATATCTTTCCGATGCAGCAACCCGAAGCTTATCTTGGTAATATAAAAGATTGTATCGGCGAGAGCGGAAAAGTTGAATTACAAAAAACAAAAGACTTTCTGCTTGACTTCAAAAAGGCTTTTGAACACTGGATCATCAGAATAGTACATACAAAAAGCCAAGATTAATCTTGGCTTTTTGTATGTTTATTATTTATTTCTTGCAAACTTAGCTTTGCTCCTCGTTTGAATCATAATTCCAACTCAGCAGCTTTTCTTGCAATATCCGTGATATTTTATTGAAATAGCGTTTCTGCTTGTAGCCCATGACCCATTGCACCCCTTGTACCGCATTGGTACAAAAAATCTCATCCGCTCTTTTCATGATTTCAGCGCTTATTTGTGCCTCCACAACTTCAATCCCTTCAGCCCGTGCCATATCCATCACTACCCGTCGCATGACACCTTCGATACATCCCTCGGATAGCGCAGGTGTATATAATATTTTTTCATAATACACGAAGATATTTGAGGTAAGGGACTCACAAAGGTAACCTTCCTGATTTAAGATCAATACATCATCAAAGGCCATTTTTTTCTTGTAGATACCCGCCAGTACATAAATTTGCGAATTGAGCGATTTTAGTTTTGACAAATCACTATAAGGCTTTTTGAACTCACTATATAAGCCCACGATCAGACCGACTTTCTTATCTCGTAGATTGGGTTCTATGCGTTGTACCTGCAAGACAAATCCCGGTTTATTTGTGGTTGGACTATACAATCCTCCACCCATCCGAAATACAATCAATCGAATACGTACCTGCTGTCCCAACATGTTATTCTTACGAATCAGCTCCTCCGATCTTGAACGGATAAAAAATTCATCAAAAAGATTCGCATCATCAAGGTGTATCAATTCCATCCCCTGTTGCAAGCGCGCTACATGAAAATTCAGAAAACGAATATCACCATCCTTATACAACATGGTTTCAAACAATCCATCACCATAGCGAAAGCCTCTATTTTCTACGTTAAATATTTCCTGTTCTTCCGGCACTACATTGCCGTTAAAATTGATATAGTTTGTCGGCATCTTTATTTGTTTTCTAAATTTTAATCATTTTCTACAGCCATGGAATTTGCGGCGTAACCACGCCACTTTTCTAAAGCTAAACGAAAATCTTCAGGATATGGTACCTCAAAATAGATATTTTCTTTTGAAGTCGGATGAACAAATCCCAATACCTGTGCATGAAGGGCTTGCCTTGGAAGCAGGTTAAAGCAATTGTCCACAAATTGTTTATATTTTGAGAAGACAGTTCCTTTTAATATTTTATCCCCGCCGTACATTGCGTCATTAAACAATGGATGACCAATGGATTGCATGTGCGTACGAATTTGATGTGTACGCCCCGTCTCCAACTGGCATTCGATCAAAGTCACATAACCCAATCGTTCCAGTACTTTGTAATGCGTCACTGACCATCTTCCTTTGTCCTCACTGTCGTACATGGCCATAATACGTCTATCTTTCAGATGACGACCAATGTAACCAGTAATCGTTCCATCCTCTTTCAAATCACCCCATACCAAGGCAATATATTTACGGGTAATGCTATGATCGAAAAATTGCTTAGCCAAAAATGCCATTGATTTTTCGTTCTTAGCGATCACCAACAATCCGGAAGTATCTTTATCTATTCGGTGTACCAGACCGGGACGGTCGGAATTTCCCGGCAACTGTGGCAGCTGCTGTATATGATAAGTCAATGCATTGACCAATGTACCTGTATAATTATTATAACCTGGGTGAACGACCATCCCAGCTTCTTTATTTACAATAAGGACATCGTCATCTTCGTATTTTATGTCTAACGGAATATTTTCGGGGTAAACCTCATTATCGCGTGGTGGATCTGGTAATACCAAGGTAATGACATCCTCTGGTCTGACTTTATAGCTCGCCTTGATCTCTTTTCCGTTAACCATGACAGAACCTGCTTCAATGGCATGCTGAATTTTGCTTCTTGTCGCATTTTCCACCCTATTCATCAGATATTTATCAATACGGAGTAAAGCTTGCCCCTTATCCACTTCAATGCGTAGATGTTCAAATAACTCTTGTTCTTCTTGATCTTGCGATCCCATTTGTTCTGTCATTCTACAAAAATAAACCAAATGAAACAATTTTCGTTAAATTTGTTTTCATTTAATGTTATGTTGCCATTCAAAATCCATAGCCCCGAAACAGAAGTCACATTACCTTTATGGGAAAAAAAGCACATCAAGGTAACACTGAAGCGGGACGACCTGATCCATCCTTTTATTTCGGGCAACAAATGGCGAAAATTAAAGTACAATCTTCAGGAAGCATTGCAGCTCCAAAAAAATCATATCGTTACTTTTGGTGGTGCATGGAGCAATCATTTACTAGCGACCGCTTGTGCAGGAGCAACATTCCGGCTCAAAACGACAGCTTTCGTCAGAGGTGACGAACAGGTTAATAATCCGGTTCTGACCATGTGTCAATTATTCGGGATGCACCTTATTTATGTGGACCGGGATTCCTATAGGGACAAAGAAAAGCTCTATAGCGACTATTTCGGTCAGGATCCAACGGCCTTCTATGTCCATGAAGGAGGCTATGGCCTCTTGGGAGCCAAAGGCTGCGCCGAACTTGTCGATGAGCTCCAACAGGACTACCAACATATCTTTACTGCCTGTGGTACTGGAACTACGCTTGCCGGAATTGCCAACGCAATTGACAAAAAAGATCTTTTCACCCAGATACACGGGGTACCCGTACTCAAAAACGGCAGCTTTATCAATGATGAAGTTGCTCAACTCTACCCCCATCTTGCCGCACCTATTTTACATCTGGACTATCATTTTGGAGGATATGCTAAGACTACACCCGAACTCCTTGCATTCACACAGCATTTTATCAGCAGTACAGGGATTATGATCGAGCCTACTTATACCGGAAAATTGCTTTATGCTGTAGATGATCTCATCAAAAAAGATTATTTCACACCAGCAGATCAGCTACTGGTTGTTCATACAGGTGGGCTCACCGGATTACTCGGGATGTATGAACGCTTCGCATTTCATTGATCTAGGTCAATAAATAGGCTATTATGCCCCTAGCAGACATTTTGCTGACATTTTTTTTGTGATTATGTTGTAAGTTTGACCAGTTTAAAAATTAAAACTGATACACAAATGAAAATATTAGCATTTGCAGGAACAAGTAATAAGAATTCTATCAATAAAACTTTTGTAACAAGTACTTCCAAATATTACAAAGAAGCTGATGATAGTGTAGAGCTTCTTGACCTCAATCATTTTGAAATGCCTATCTATTCTTATGATAAGGAAGTAGAATTGGGCATTCCACAATTAGCGCATGATTTTGCAGCAAAAATGGATGCCGCGGATTTCTTGCTTATTTCACTGGCGGAACATAATGGCTCCTATACTTCAGCTTACAAAAACATTGTTGACTGGGTATCACGAATTCCGAATCGCAAAACCTTCAATGGTAAGCCTGTTTTCTTATTAGCTACTTCTCCGGGTCCAATGGGCGGCTCAACTGTACTGAATGCAGCAGTCAATAGAATTACCTGGGATGGTGCTGATATCCTGGACTCATTCTCCCTACCTGAATTTCATAAAAATTTTGAGGAAGGAAAAGGTATTACCAATCCTACTTTAAGAAGCCAGCTCGAGGCTAAAGTACGTAAGACTAAACGTGCTCTTGCAGAAAAATTAACGGTTCAAGGTTAACAAAAGATTAACAAATAACCATTGTAAAAACCTCTTTTAATATGTAAATTCAGAACCTACTAAAAGAGGTTTTTGATATGGCAAAAAAAATATTATTACTTGTTGGAGACTTTGTAGAAGACTACGAAGCGATGGTTCCATTTCAAGCGATGGGATCAATAGGAATAGCAGTTGATGCCATTGCCCCTGACCGAAAAAAGGGCGATGTGGTGCCTACCGCGGTACATGATTTTACAGGTGATCAAACCTATAAGGAATTACGGGGTCATAATTTCGCGATCAATAAGGATTTTGATCAGGTCAACCCTGAAGAATACGATGGACTCTATATTGCAGGTGGCCGTTCGGCGGAATATATCCGTCTTAACCAACGTGTATTAGAAATTACCAGACATTTCTTTGAAAAAAATAAGCCTGTTGCGGCAATATGCCACGGGATTCAGGTATTGACAGCAGCAAAGGTTCTGACCGGGCGTACATTGACAGCCTATGTCGCCGTAGGGCCGGATATTGAATTGGCTGGTGGTATCTGGAAAAATATTCCCGCTGATCAGGCTGTTGTAGATGGAAACCTGGTTACATCTCCTGCTTGGCCCGGACATCAGGCTATCTTAAAAGAATTTTATAAATTATTGGATATAAACATTACTATTTAAGCGTATTTTAATGAAGAAGAATAAAAAGGTATGGCTTTTGGTCATCCCGGTTTTAGTGTTGTTGGGTTTTATTTTAAAAGATACTTTCAATCAAAAAAGTATCGAAGATCTTCCTGGCGGATTTAAGGAAGTTGCTTTTGTTAGGAATGAGCAAAATAAAGGTGGCATTATCCGTATCTATGCCGTTACAGTAGGCGACCTATTGAATGCAGATTATACAGCCTGTCTGGAGCTCCTGCCCGTCAACGATTATGGCAGTACGACCACCGTATATTTTTTCGATCGTACAGCTCCTTACCCTACGACATTGGCAATTGATGCCCCGCATTTTGATGGCACCAAGTACAAAGCGGTCCAGATTTCAAAAAAATACGGAAAAAAGAAATAACAACACAGTCAACGATATTGTTCGCCCCAAAAGGTCTTGCACTTTTTGGGGTATTTTTTTGGAAGTAGATGAAGAAAAAATAAATTAATAATTCTTTAACACGAAAAAGTTCGTTTATCGCGCCTATACCTATAGTTTTGCTTCTTAAATTTATGTATATTTAGCTATGGCGAAAAGATTTATTCCTAGAGATATCAGTTGGTTGAGCTTTAATGGCAGGGTATTACAAGAGGCTGCAGATGAGACTGTACCTTTGCCCTTAAGGATCAAATTTTTAGGTATATTTTCCAATAACCTGGACGAATTTTTTCGTGTACGTGTGGCAGGGCTCAAACGTGCCATAGACCTCAAGGACAAAAGTGCCAATCAATCCTTTTATGAAGATCCGCAATTAATTTTAGAAGAACTCAATATTCGGGTAATCAAACAACAAAAGAAATTTGATAACACCTGGAACCGTATCCAAAAGGATATGGCCAAGCAAAACGTCTTTATCAAGACGAGTGAGGAGCTTAGTCCGGAGCAACAGCAGTTTGTCAGTGAGTATTATCAGGATGATGTGGAGTCGAATGTCATTCCGTTAATTCTAGATGATGTTCGCCCAATGCCGTATATCCGTGACAAGAGCCTCTATTTAGGTATCGCCATGGGAAAAAGCGAATGGCAATACGAAACTAAGTTTGCACTAATTGAAATTCCCACTAGCCAGAACGGACGCTTCGTCCAATTGCCGGCACCAAAGGATGAAAAACATATTATTCTTCTCGAAGATGTCATTAAGTTCAATCTTCCATTGATATTTTCGTATTTCGGTTTCGATGTATTCCATGCACATGTGTTTAAGGTCACGAAAGATGCAGAATTCGATATCGATAACGACATCAATACAACGCTGGTTGAGAAGATAAGCAAAGGCGTCAAAAATAGACGGAAAGGTAAACCGACCCGTTTTATCTTTGATCAGGATATGGATCCAAAACTCGTCGAGTTTCTGATCAAAAAACTCAACCTATCCAAAAAAGATAGTATCATACCTGGACAAAAGATCCATAATTTCAAGCATTTTATGGACTTCCCGAATGTGTTTAAGTCCTATCACCAACCACAGGAGAGAACTTCATTTCCACATCCCTATTTTCAGAATTATGAACGGGTCACCGATACAGTTTTGAAGAAAGATGTTCTGCTCTCCTTTCCTTATCATGAGTTTCGGCCTATCATTGACCTGCTACGTGAAGCAGCAATGGATCCGGATGTGAAAACCATACAGATTACAGCCTATCGCTTAGCTTCGAATTCCAAAGTCGCCAATGCATTGATAAACGCTGCCCGGAATGGCAAGGAAGTAACGGTCATGCTTGAACTGCGGGCGCGATTTGATGAGGAGAATAATCTGGACTGGAAAGAAAAACTTGAATTGGAAGGCATCAAGGTCCTAACGGGAATTCCCAATAAAAAGGTACATGCCAAATTATGTGTCATCAAAAAGCGGACTGGCGCAAAAACAATTCAATATGGCTTTGTCAGCACCGGTAATATCAATGAAAAAACGGCCAAATTATATGGGGACTACTGCTTGTTGACGAGCAATAGAGATGTCATTGCGGATATTAATAAAGTCTTCAATTACCTCAGAAGACCAAAATCAGACCCCGCTGAGATGATCAAAAACTGTAAAAGCTTATTGATCTGTCCAATTGATATGCGCAGGGAATTGCTGCATTTTATCGATCTGGAAATCGCAGAAGCTAAGGCTGGTCGAAAAGCAGCGATCATTGTCAAAGTAAACTCGCTGAGTGATAAAGATATGATTAAAAAGCTTTATGATGCTGCAACAGCTGGAGTTAAAATAGACCTTATCATCCGTGGGATCTATTGTGCGACGAACCAGAAAACATTTAAATCTCCGATGAATGCAATTTCAATTGTCGACGAATATCTAGAACATGCCCGAGTCATGTATTTTTACAATGCCGGTAAAGAATTAATGTATATCTCCTCGGCGGATTGGATGACCCGAAATTTAGATCATCGTATTGAAGCTGCTGTAAAAATCACCAGTAAAAAAATCAAGGAAGATTTAAAGGAAATGCTTTACATTCAACTAACCGATAATGTTAAAGCTCGCATTCTGAACAACTCCCTAAGCAACCACTACGTCGAAAATAAAAAGGAGCCTTGCCGCTCGCAGATTGAGATCTACAACTATTTAAAAAGAAAAATAACAGATCATTAAGTCCGATTTCTGACAAGCCTCAGGCATTCATTTCCTGAGGCTTTTCTTATTCATCTTCTTGTTATTGTTTGCATTACGTTTTAAGCGCATAGCCGAATGCTAGAATTGAGCATCAAATTTGTATCTTCATCCTATGAAACTCAACTTCTGTCTATCCATTTGTCTTGCTTTTTTTGCCTTCCAAACGAAAGCCCAACAAAAGATGCCAGCAAACTTCGTTTACGTAAAAGAATTCATCCCGACAATTACCCTCGAAATACGTTATTTTGGAAGCCACAATTTTACAGGAAAACCTATCCGTGGCTACGAAAAACCTGTTGCGATCCTGACGAAGCGTGCCGCATTGGCCTTACAGCAAGTTGAACAACATCTAAACAATCAAGGCTTGGCATTAAAAATTTTTGATGCCTATCGCCCGCAACGCGCAGTTGATCATTTTAAAGCCTGGTCACTGGCCACCCAAGATACGATCGCTAAGCGGGAGTTCTATCCAGAGCTAGATAAGAAAAACTTATTTAAACTCGGTTTTATTGCGACCAAATCAGGACATAGTCGCGGTAGTACAGTCGATTTAACATTGGTCAGTCTTAAAGATCACAAAGAAATAGATATGGGCGGTCCTTTTGATTTCTTTGGTGCCGTCTCTCATCATAACTATACCAAACTAACTGCAAAACAAAAGGAAAACCGCAGGATACTACGGGAGGCTATGGCTAAATTTGGGTTTAAGGCCTACGATAAGGAATGGTGGCACTATACCTTAAAGGATGAACCCTATCGTAAAACATATTTTGATTTTATTGTAAAGTAAGCATGTCCTCTATCGATAAACTCATTGACAACAGAGATTTTTTCGCTTTTCACATCAAAGGAAACAAATCCAAACCGGTCTTCAGCCCACAGCAACAACATATATTGGCGAACAAGAGCCTTTATTCACTCTGCCTAATAAAAAAGGGGGAAACCTCTTTTATTATAAATGACGAACGGGTACAAGTTGGACAGCATCATCTGCTCTTGACTCATCCCTCGTCGAAAGTCAATGGAGCATCTGTCACCAAATCTTGGGACTGTGAAGTCTATCTGATTTTCTTTAGTATAGATTTTACGTTTAAATTGGAACTTCAAAAAGACTTTTTTGACTTCACAAAAAAGTCGCTCGCATTGAATAACAATCACATTTTTTCACTTTCGACACCAGATGCCGCAAACCTGTCCAACCTATTCAAGCAGTTTATTCATTACGACAAGCAAGGTGGGGACTATATTTTCAAGCCACAGATTATCAAGTCGTTGACAGAAGTATTGTTTTGTGAAATCGCACGTTTAGCCAGCCAAAATATAAAAAATATTCCCGTGGTACCTTCACGGAAAAGAGAAATATTGGCCAATTTCTACTTGCAATTAAAACAATCTTTCCGTCGGGAACATATGGTACAGTTTTACGCTTCAGAATTAGGTATTACACCCAAACACCTCTCAGTGATCACGAAAGAGCTCACCGGAAAGCCAGCAATAGAATTGATTCAGAATGTTTTGGTGGAAGAGGCTAAATGTTTGCTCCATCAGGGGCTTTCGATCGGAGAAATCGCGAAACAGTTACATTTTTCAGATCAGTCTTTTTTTGGAAAATTCTTTAAGCGATATGTAGGCATATCGCCTAAAGAATTTCGTCAAAAAGCCTGATTAAACAAAATCCTTGAGATCAAAGATGGTACTAAATTGTTTATCCGCGGCAGAAGTATCCTGTAGTTTATCTTCTCCCCAAGTCTGTCCTTTCAGCCATAGCGTCTGACAACCGACAGCCTTTGCTGGAGCCATGTCCTTACTATAGGAATCTCCCACGACTAAGATCTCTGTAGCGGGTAAACCCATCGCCTCGACACCAAGTGCATAAATTGCAGGATCTGGCTTACGTACCCCCACTACCGCTGACTCGACAACTGCTTTAAAATATGATAAAATTCCGAAATCAGCCAACACAGCTTTTAGATTTCCATAGAAGTTGGATACCATCACAATGGGATATTGATCGCCCAGAATAGCCAATAATGGTTTTACTTGAGCAACAGTATCTTTGGCAAGCGAATAACCATCAAATGCGATTTTATCAGCCAATTGCATATCCAGATCATAGCCGGAGGCAATAAGATACTCAAACTGTACTTTCAATTTCGCTTCAAGTACTTCCAGGAAATTAAAATCTGGCTTGATAATCGGCTGAATCGCCATTTGACGTTCGGCGTAGGCATAGGCTTCTTGAAAGGAATTCAGGTTAACCGGGACTTGATATTTTTCGTAACCGGACCATATCACTGCTCCCCAATGTCCACCATTCGTATCTAATGTACCACCGTAATCAAAAATGATTCCCTTAATTATAAACTTATCCATTGCTATTTCTTTTTAACTAAACTCATCCAACCTAAACCAATCATAATCCAGACAATCTCTCTGATCCTTGTCACAATCCCCATAAAAATACCTACTGAAGCAGGCAAGCCTATGCTCATCACTGCCATCGCCAATCCACCCTCACGAGTCCCCAATTGCATTGGGAAGAAAAACACCAAATTAGCAAATAGAGAGGATCCGGAACTAATGATCATCGCATCAATAAAATCGATGTTGATATCCAATGCCAGGCCGATAAAATAGATCTCAAAACAGCCCACTACCCGGGCAACAAATTCCCAGAAGAGAGCTATATAAAATCGGTCTCTACGATTTTGAAATAGATTTTTCACCTGCTGATCAACATCATTCAGCGTTTCGAACTTTGCCTCCAGCAGATTATTTATTTTCTTTCCAACTAAGGGCAAGCGCGACAGGGTTTTTAATAAAGAAACTGTAATTCCTTTTTTATAGAATTTTGTAAACAACCAGGTGCATACAATAGCCATGACAAAAATGACGGCACAGGCAACATTAACCATGGTACTCGCTGGTACAAACCAGAGAATCAGGAAAACTGATACCACCCAAAATAATATATGGGATAGAATGTGCATAACACCATATAACAGAACGGATGAACCTGCTTTTGAACCACCAACATAATTTTTCAGTTCAATAATGCGGTAAGGCTCTCCCCCCAGTGCCACAAATGGCGTAATGTAATTAATGGCATAACCAGACACAGTCAATTGCAATACTTTCCAAAAAGGAACATTGGTCTGCGGCAATTGCGGCTCCTGAATAATCGCTTTGAAAGCCATGGCATTCATCCAATAAAGAATAGCCCAGCTACCCAATACCGGCAAAAACCACCAACCAATTTTCTCCAGATTTGTCCAAATCTCCTGAACCCCCATTGCATGAATCATATAGGCCAAAGTGCCTATACCAATCAGCATAAAGAGTACTTTATAGATTTTACTCCCCATAAGTTGGATCGTTTGTTAATTTATCAACAAAATAACCACTTACCTTTTCCTGTCTATTACACATATAGATTAAGATTGGGTTTAAAACAAACATATCAAAGAAAAAGTAAATCCACGGTTGACCAATAAATAACCAAACAAAAAGGAAGATTACCCGTGTATTGAACTGCACAATGTTGGTGTATTTCATCAAGGGTTTATTTTTCATTCTGAAATCAACCATCAATTGTTGGGGCAAATCATCTTTGTATCGGGATTTGACGATATGCAATAACTTTTGCAATTTTGGTGATAACTTTTCTTGATTTCGGGTATAGCCCATATAGCCATTCAACACAAACTTGCTAAAAAAATTCTTCCGCCAGGTTAAGGCGTCGTAATCAACTTTCAAATCACGCGTATTATCCAATTCACTTCCTGCCTTACCTTTGATAAAAAAGAGGTGAACATTTCTGTAATAGTCAGCCATTGCAGATTGCAACATATGAGACACCCCGGCAAGGATACAAAATACCCACAACCATTCCGACCAGCCTTCGTTGATACTGCGCAAACAAATGGCAATATGAATGGAAGCAAACCAAAAATCGCCAGCAAAGCCGTCCAAAATACGACCAAAGCGACTCTTATTATCTGTCATCCGAGCCAATTGTCCATCCGCACTATCCAAAGAATTTGCGAAAACCAACAACAGCATCCCGATCACATTAATCCATAGATCTTGGTAATAAAATAGAATACCTGCCGCAACACCAAAGAAAATACTTATAATTGTCACAGCATTGGGTGTAATCCCAATTTTAGCACATACTTGTGCAATACGAAAACCAATCGGTCTATAAAACCAAATATCTATTTTCTCCTCTGTATCATTGGATTTTAAAGATTGTTCGAATGCACTCAAATTCTCTTCTTCGATTACATTAACTTGTTCTCTCTGCATTGTGGTTCTTTTCAGTAAATTTATGGTAAACCATTTGCGCAATGGCTTCAGCTGCTTGTGCTCGACAAGGGGCAAAACTGGGCCAATCATTTAGGTCAATAATATGAAAATCTCCATTTGCATCAATAATCACATCACCGCCATAGATATGGACATCCAGCACTTCCGCTGCGCGATTGGCTACTTGCTTTAAATTAGCCAAATCAAATGGAAAATGGACAACTTCATCATTGATCTGTTCGTACAAATCGTACTTATGATGATTATGTTCATAGGGATAAAAGTAGAAAAAGAAATCGGTATCCCTAACCGCATAAAACTTTAATAGATCTCCTGCCAGATGCTCGGAGATAACGGCCTCTTTAATCCCCCGGAGCGCATATTCATTTAGGATATGCTGAGCTTCTTTGAGACTAGCGGCAAAAGTAACATCTTCTTTATGGATTGCATGGAAGTCACCACGTTTGATCCAAACACCCTTTCCTTTCAGTTTTTCAAAAATAGCCTGTATGTCTGCGACCGTTGAAATGACGATACTCTTCGGATAGGGAATCCCCCCTTCCAACAACTTAAGCGTCATATTTTTTCGAAAACAGCTTTCAATACCGAAACCTGAGTTCAATACATTAACCCCATTATTTTGAAGAGATTGCAACTTCTTAACCAACGTCTTTGTTCTTCCCATTGTCAGAACATTCTCTTGTTTGATGGAATCCAAAGCTAAGAATTCGTCCTCATTACAAATTTCAACTGACGCACCTTGCTCGGTCAATTTTAGCACAACTTCGTTAAATATTGCAGCATCATTCCCCACATGATTGGGAGAAAAACGGTTTTTACGCGTCACGCCTAAAATAGAAATCATTTCGCTCATTTTACTAACTAACTTCCTCACTCAAAAATTGTTCCGCTACAATACGGTCTTTCAAGTGGTCGATATCTACTACTTTTTCAAACACAAATGCTTCAACATGCAAATCATCTTCCAAAAGCGCACGTTGAAAGTTACGCATTCTGGAATTTCCTGCCGCAACGGAACTTAATGCACAGTTCATTGCCGCTTTACGAAAGCAGTAAATACCCCCTGATACAAATTTTGTTTCCACTGTAGCCTGATCTAAAAATGCTTCCACGTTTAGCTCCTGGTCTGTATTCACATAAAGCGGACTCTCGTCATCGACAAATGGTGTGACAGCCATAAAAGCGTCAGCATTTTCCCTTTGCTGGAAAGCTGTTAGGTATTCGTGAAATTCATGAGGTCTAAAAACAGTATCTGTGGTTGTCAGACAACAGGAGGTCCAATCTGGATTGCTTTCGACCAATAAGGCAAAACTATGCAGGGAGCTCGGTGTATCCTCCTCGATCAGGACGATAGGAAGCTCGAATGCTGTATGCGTTAAAAATGTCTTCAATTCAGGTGATTGTCTGTTGATAATAACATGCACTTGCTGCGCACCTTCTTTAGCAAAGACACGAATCAATCGTTCAATTAATGGAACACCATGTAAAGGTAGCAGGGGCTTAGGCAAATTAAAGCCTTCTTTTCGCAATCGAGATCCTTCTCCCGCCGCAATGATAGCAAATTCCATTCCTTCTAATTGCAAAATAAAATCATTCATTAAAAAAGTAAAACCCCTGTCACGATCTTAACGTTCGCAAACGCAAAAATTGACAGCGGATTATTTTCCGGACAACTACTCGACAGCCCCCTCCACCATCTCTAAATAGAGCGGGTTATGCAAGTTTATGCACTAATTGTTCCGAAGAAAAAGGGGAAGAATTACCTGAAGCAATTATTCCCCTTTTTATAAAGGTAATTTATTGAATACTGTCTACTAGCTCTTGGTAATAATCTAATCCCAAGTGCGTAATCAAATCCTCACCCATAATATGACGCAAAGTATTTTGCAACTTCATTAATTGTTTGAAGATATCATGCTCAGGAGGTAAACCTGGTGCAGTTTGTGGGGATTTCAAGTAGAAGGACAACCATTCTTGGATACCTGACATGCCAGCACGTTGCGCCAAATCAATAAATAATGCCAAATCCAACGCAACCGGAGCTGCTAAAATTGAATCTCGACATAAGAAATTAATCTTAATTTGCATTTTGTAACCTAACCAACCAAAGATATCGATGTTATCCCAAGATTCTTTATTATCACCGTGAGGTGGGTAATAATTGATACGTACCTTATGGTATAAATCACCGTATAGTTCAGGGTTCTTTTTCGCATCTAAGATCTCTTCCAATACAGATAATTTAGAAACTTCTTTAGTTTTGAAGTTTTCAGGATCATCCAATACCAATCCATCACGGTTACCTAAAATATTTGTTGAGAACCAACCTTCAACGCCAAGCGCTCTTGCCTGAAGACCAGGAGCAACAATTGTTTTCATCAATGTTTGACCTGTTTTGAAATCTTTTCCAGCAATCGCAACACCATATTCGTGGGCTAATTCAACGATCGCAGGAACGTCACATGTTAAGTTTGGTGCGCCATTAACATAAGGGGCACCTTCTTTTATAGCTGCATAACAATAGATCATGCTCGGTGGAATGCGTTGATCGTCATTATCCAAAGCCTCTTCTAATTTTGCAATTGTTGAGAAAGCTTCGTTTGTTTCAATATAACGTTCAGTAGAACCACACCATACTAATACGACACGGTCTAAGCCGTTTTTTTCTTTAAATTCCCGGATATCACGTTGTACGGCATCAGCCAACTCGCGACGTGTTTTCTCTGATTTGATGTACGTGCCATCTAAATTTTTTACAAAATTCCGGTCAAACACAGCTTTCATTGGTTGAATTGCTTCCAATTCAGCTTTTACAGCATCAAGTTGGCCTTGTTCTAATACCTGTGCTTTTGAAGCAGCTTCATATACGTTATCTTCATATACGTCCCAACCACCAAAAACGACATCTTCCAATTTTGCCAAAGGGACGAAATCCTTGATTAAAGGATTTCTATTCTCCGTGCGCTTACCTAAACGGATTCTGCTCAATTGAGAAACAGATCCAATTGGTTTTGAAAAACCTTTGTTTATAGATGCCACACCAGCGATCAATGTTGTTGCCACAGCACCCAATCCCGGAATAAGAATACCCAATTTACCATTGGCATCTTTCACTTGTTGTCCCATATTAATTCTATATACTTAAATTGTTATTTAATTGATGTTTTATGATAAAATAATTCTTAAAATTAGCTTAAAAAAACATATTTCATATCCATCGTCACTTTATTTATAAAATCATGACAATTGCTATTTCGATGCCTATTCGAAGGCAAAAGAAACGAGATGAAATGAATAAGCACCCCAAGCCAACATCGTCCATCTCACTGAAATATAAGGCATTTGATTATACCTGTGAAAACAAAATATAATCATAACTAATTTAACTCAATATATTAACATTAAAAAACTAATCCAAATACAATTCGAAAAAAGTTATTCTTTCTAAAAAATTGGTCAATTTTTCTTTTTCTATTCTATATAAATATGACAATAAAATTGGAAAATATCTTCGGGAGCGTTACCTTTAGACTGATAATTGATGAGACCGTCATGAGCTCCAGTCAGCTAACAAACCGAGAATACTCCGCTCATGATAACTCCATAAACCAAAAAAAAAGACGAGTGTAAGAACTTTATGTAAACCATGAAAAATCAACATTCCTAAATAATTATTTCAATGAAAACTACCATTTCGTTTCTGGCTTTAGCATTATTAACCGGGAGCCAGCTCCATGCACAGACTGCCACAGATTCCGCTTATGTTCGGGATTATTATGAGAAAACCGAAGTAACGGTTCCGATGCGAGATGGCAAGAAATTGTTTACCGTGATCTATAGCCCCAAAGATAAATCCAAGAAATATCCAATTTTATTAAACCGAACACCCTACACAGTGGGGCCTTATGGCCAAAAAGAGTACAAGAAAAGTTTGGGAAACTTTCCGTCGATGATGCGGGACGGCTATATCTTTGTCTATCAGGATGTCCGCGGAAAATGGATGAGTGAAGGTGATTTTGAAGATGTTCGTCCAACAAATCCGGGTAAAGATAAAAAAGCGATCGACGAGAGCACGGACACCTACGACGCTTTAGAGTGGCTGCAGAAAAATGTAAAAAACTACAATGGAAAAGCGGGCCTCTATGGGATTTCCTACCCCGGTTTCTACTCCACAGTGGGACTCGTCAAGACCCACCCCAGCCTCAAAGCTGTTTCGCCACAGGCTCCGGTGACCGATTGGTTTATTGGGGATGATTTTCACCACAATGGTGTATTATTCCTGCAAGATGCCTTCACATTTATGTCAACATTTGGTGTGCCACGTCCAAAACCGATTACCCCCGATCAATTCAAAAGTAACATTCAGATCAACGAGGTCGATAAATATAATTTTTTCCTTGAAGGCGGAACCGCCAAAGAGCTCAAAGAAAAGTATTTTGGCGATTCGGTCAAATTCTGGAATGACCTCTTTAAGCATCCCAACTACGATGAGTTTTGGAAATCACGTGTCATCACCAATTACCTGCAAGATGTCAAACCTGCTGTCATGGTTGTTGGTGGTTTTTTTGATGCCGAAGATGCCTATGGAACATTTAAAACCTATCAGTCTATTGAAGAGAAAAGCAAAACAAATAATTCGATTTTGGTTGCGGGTCCCTGGTATCACGGCGGATGGGTTCGCGCCGCAGGAGATTATTTGGGCGACATTCAATTTGATAAAAAAACAAGTATCACCTATCAGGAAAAATTTGAACAGCCCTTTTTCAGTCACTACTTAAAAGAAGAAGGTAAATTCTCTGCTGCCGAGGCTAATATCTTTATTTCAGGGAGTAATGAATGGAAGCAATTTGAACAATGGCCGCCCAAAAATGTCGAGACAAAAAGACTTTATTTTCAGCCACAGGGCAAACTTGGTTTTGAGAAAGTACAACGCACGGATTCATGGGATGAATATGTAACGGACCCCAACAAACCTGTTCCGCATCAAGGCGGACTCATCCAAAACCGTACACGCGAGTACATGGTCGACGATCAACGCTTTGCGGCCAACCGCCCCGATGTCATGGTCTATCAAACAGCAGCTTTGACCGAGGACATTACCATTGTCGGCCCGATCAAAAACTTTCTTAAAGTATCATCAACAGGCACTGATGCGGATTACGTTGTTAAACTCATCGACGTTTATCCCAATGATGCCCCCAGTTTTGAAGGAAAAACAATGGCGGGATACCAAATGATGGTCAGAGGTGAAATCATGGCTGGAAAATACAGAAACGGCTTTGACAAACCACAGGCATTGACACCCGGTCTCGTGGAAAAAGTAGATTTTGTGATGCCTGATGTTGCCCACACCTTTAAAAAAGGACATCGTATCATGGTTCAGGTACAAAATTCCTGGTTCCCATTGGCGGAACGGAATCCACAGGTATTTATGGAACCCTATACAGCGACCAAAACCGACTTCCGTAAAGCAACACAGCGCATTTTCCATGATGTCAATAATTCGACCTATATCGAATTTGACATCTTAAAAGATTAGACAGAGGTGAACCAACTTGACAATATCAACAAGTGGTTCGGGAGTAAGCTATTCACATAGACAGCAGCCCCGTTATTTTAAAATAACGGGGCTGATAGCATTTACCAAATATTGTATACCTTATTAAGATTCTTCCACGAATTTATTTTCCGCCGCTTTTATTCCTGTCAATAACAACAGGACAATACTAGCCGCAAGAAAGTAAAAAGAGTAGTTCCAGGATGAGTCTATCTCATGCAATTTTCCAAAAATCGGCGGGCCGAATGCAGCAATCAAATACCCGACTGATTGCGCCATTCCCGAAATTTTGATTGCATTCGCTGTCGATTTTGCCCTTAAACTAAAAAAGAGAATAGAAAGACTAAAAGACAGGCCGTTGGAAAGCCCTAATAAAATGGCTGCAACATAGATCCCATCTAGCTTATATAAAAAGAAGATCAAAATGCTGCCCAGCATACCCACAGCAACAGCAACAGCCATCAGTCGCTGATCTTTCATTCCGTGTGCAATAATAGGCCCGACAAACATAATAGGGATCATCGCAATCTGGATCAAAAACAACACCCAACCGGTGTCTTTGGCAGCCATTCCGTAATCAACCAATACCTTGGGCAACCAGGAAATCAAACTATAATAAATCAATGACTGAATCCCCATAAATATACTGATATACCAAGCCAATCTGGATTTAAAAATATGTCCAATCCCAGTCTGCACGTGCTTTTTCTGCTCAGGAATAATACTTTTCTGCCCGCATAACTGATCAAAAAAAACAGCAATAATAGATAGTATCGCCAAGACCACCCACACGCCCAAGGAACCTCTCCATCCAAAGCCAGTCCACTCACCCAGACGTAGACTAAAGCCTGATGCGAATGCTGCTGTCAAGTTCATTGCTACAGCAAAAACGCCAGTCATCAGTCCGATATTATTGGGAAAACTGGTCTTAATATACCCTGGAGCTACGACATTACCCACACAGATTCCTAAGCCGATCATGACGGATCCTACAAACAAAGAGGCTGTACCACCCCATACCCTCACAATGATTCCCACAGCAAGGACAATCAATCCAAACAACAAAAAACGATGCATACCCTGAACGTGGGAATACCTACTCACCAGGACCGAACAACTTGCAAACATAAAAAGAGGAATCGCAGTCAATAAACTACTTTGAAAGCTATCCAATGTAAGATAGTCACTGATTTGCCCCAAAACAGGCCCTACAGCCGTAATCGGCGATCTCAGATTCGTTGAAACTAAAATAACAACCAATACAGACAACCAGCTCCAGGAAACAGTATTTGATTTTTGCATATTCTTATTCATATAAATTATTTATTTCTTGGGTATAACAGCCAATGTTTAGCGAGTGAATACTTCCGCTAGTATATGGTATTATCGAATGATGACTACACCTACAAGATGATTTGTTGCAAAGATATATTCAGTTATTTAATTAAATTTGCCATTGATTTAATTCATAACGACATGGGCTGTTCCAATCATATTGAAACAATTGATAATATAAAAAAATCTAATTTTGTCTGGTTCGAAGAAAATTGGGTTCACGACGATGCGTTACATACGCATCTCAAGGCGCAGTTGATTTACGTCGAGCAAGGTTTTCAATACCTCACCGTTGAGGGAAAAATGTACCTACTCCCCCAGAATCATGTGGCATGGGTTCCCTCAAATGCTTTACATAAGACCAATTCACATTCCGAGAGTATCAAATTAATGATCCTCTTTTTTGATATCGAGCAGGAAGATCCATTTTTCGAAAAGGTTCAAATATTCGCTGCTCCGAAGGTGTTGAGAGAGATGATCCTATATGCCGAAAAATGGTCAAAATTGACTGAAGAAAATGAACATGAAAAAATTTTCCTTCGTGCACTCCTTAACGAACTCCCCGCCTTCGGATCCCGCTTATTGCATCTAGAAATTACGCTGCCAAGTGAAAATAGATTACAGACAGTATTAAATCACCTACACGACCACTATACCCATCCTATTAAGATGGAAGAAATTGCGTTATTATCCAATCTTTCCCTGCGCACTATCGAACGATTATTTAAAAAGGAAACAGGAATGACACTGGTCAAATACCAGCAATTGCTACGGATAATTAAAAGTCTTGAGTTATTAAGCACGGGTGAACTGACAATATCCCAGATTGCCTACAAAGTTGGGTACCAAAGCGTACAGGCTTTTACAAATAGTTTCTATGCCGTCATGGGATATCGGCCTTCTGCTTTTATTGAGCATTAACAACATAACAAGAAAGCCTTTGTAGCTTTATAGCTACAAAATACAATCGGCCCATTAAAAAAAACAAGCAATATTTGCATATGTGTAAAATACACACTATCTTTGTCGTATCATAATTTAGGTTTATAATTGGTTATTTAAGGTTTTCATTCTCCCCGTTTGAAAACCTTTTTTTTGTCCTTATACTCCATATTAAGTCCTATTTGATTTTGCTTTGACGGATGATACTGTTATAATCTTATCTATACAATATGATAGTAAATCTTTCAAGATAGCACCTCTCAGAAAATCATGATTCAAATTAAATTCTTAAAAAATTCAATAATTCTTCAACAATAGTGTATTTTTAACCATATGTTCAAAAATAGGAGAATCCTATTCGCAACGTAAACACAAAAATACATCGAAAATATAAATAAACACATATGGCAGAGCATGGGGATTTACAAATCGCAATATTAATCGATGCGGATAATGTTTCTTATCGAAAGATCGAAGAGATTCTGAATGAAGTCAAACGCTATGGTATCCCGACGATCAAACGGATCTACGGTGACTGGACCAATCCTTATGTCGAAAAATGGAAGGACAAACTCCTCACCCATGCGATAACCCCCATCCAGCAGTACAGCTATACCCAAGGTAAAAACTCCACCGACTCAGCTCTTATTATCGACGCGATGGACATCCTGCATTCCGACAGGGTTGATGGCTTCTGTATTGTATCGAGTGACAGCGATTTTACAAGATTGGCAACCCGTCTAAGAGAATCGGGCAAGTTGGTTATCGGTATTGGAGAGAAAAAAACGCCGAAGCCTTTCATTGCCTCTTGCGACAAATTTATTTATGTTGAAATCTTTGAAAAGAATCCAAAGAAGGAATCTAATACAAAGAAAAAACAGCAAAATCAACCCAAACCGGCACCTGTTGACAATCCAACCAGCATAGCAGTGCTTGACGAAGAGACACTGGAATTATTAAAAGACACTGTTGATGACACCGCAGATGAAAATGGATGGGCATTTTTAGGGGAAATTGGCAGTCTTTTCAATAAAAGAAAACCAGATTTTGATGCGCGAAATTATGGTTACGATAAGATGTCCCACCTTTTTAAAGCCTATACAGAAGATTTTGAAATTGAAGAACGTAATACGGACAAATCGAGAATAAAACATTATTACATTCGAAATATTATCAAGCGACCTTTATCTGCCGTCGTCCCTTCACCAACAGCTGAAGACAAAAAAACAGTATCAACCACTGATGCAAAATCGCAGGAAGTTTCGACAAAACCTGCTAATCAAAATGCACGAAAAAAAGGCCGCCAAAATAAAAAGCCTCAAGATACAGTGGCAACGGAAAATCCTCCGAAAGAGGTTGCAGCAGTTCAACAGAAAGATGAACAACAAGTAGTTGAAAACATAGCTCAAAATGATTCTCCCAATCGTATGTTATTTCCAGCAGCAGGAAATAAAATTACAGCGGATGATGCAAAAAAATCGCAAATCAGAATTACCAAAGATTTTAAGCCTTTATTTCCTGCAAAATCACAAAAGCTCCGGATCGTTATTGATTCCAATGAGTATGAATGCAATTTCACTTACCGTGGCCGTGGATTCCATGTCCTTAAACTGGGCAAAGAGGCCGCAACCCTAATTGGGCTAGCAGAAGGTATCCAGCTAGAAATTACGAAACTCAACGAGCAGACCTATACACTCCAAAATCAATCCCGCTAAATTTACGGTTGGATAGACAGGAAAGCCTCTTTAAGTACCGATTGAACCTAATGTAATTGTTCAATCGGTACTTAAAATTATACAAGATCATATGCGAGCTCATGTATCTATTGTATCAGAAGCGTCTGATCCCCACAGCAGATTAAAATTCCCTGAAAACAAGGAGTATATCATTCCTATTTTCCAGCTATATTTGTTTATATTCAGACTGACCTTGGACATTATTTAAGGATGATGCCCCTGATAAAAGAATCCAAGGCGGATTAAATGTCGGATCTGATTTCCCGACAAATAAGATCATTCATTCTTGTTTAATACAATGGAGATAAAAAAGGTTTTCAATTATATATGGGTACTAGGTAGTACCCTCGTCCTTCTCGCATGTGGACAGCGTAGCACAGTAGATTCAGCCCAACCGTCGAATAGTCAAAATAACAGCACAGTAGTCCTGCCTTATGATTCCACAACACGTACTATCCATGTACTTGTTGCATTATGTGATAACACCTATCAGGGAATCGTACCTGTTCCCAAAGCAATCGGTAACGGTCAGGATCCGGCCAACAACCTCTATTGGGGCTGCGAATATGGTATGAAAACTTATTTCAATCGCAGTAAGGATTGGAAACTTGTAAAAAAGGATAAGGGAAAAGGCGCGATCCTCGAGCGTTTGGTCTATAAACACAAGTCTGAAAACTATTACCTTGTTGCGGATGCCTATGATGGCAAAGAGATCAAGCTATGTACAGTTGACTTTCTCCGAGGCTTGCATGGCCAACTAAAAGATACACTGGAAGTAGACAACAAGATTATCGGAATAGCCGGTAATGCAAAACTCAATGCTTATATCGGACATGATGGTCTTATGGATTTCAAGCTAGACCAGCGTTTCAAAAACACTGACCGCCAAAAGCGAAATGCGATTATCCTCGCTTGTTATAGTAAAAAGTATTTTGCACCTCATATAGATAAGGAAACTGTAAACCCTATTCTCTGGACAAGCCATTTGATGTGTCCAGAAGCCTACAGTCTCCATGATGCACTAACAGGGTATATAAACGGAGAAAGCAACGAACAAATTCAGGAAAAAGCAGCAAAAGCCTATTCCAAATATCAGAAATGTAGTCTCCGTGCGGCAAAGAACCTGTTGATCACCAACTGGTAACAGGTTTATCTTCCACCCGCAAAATCCATCGTGAAATGGTAGTTTTCGTCAATAGAAACTATCTTTCTATCAACCTTGCGCAGATCACGCGCTTCTGCTGTCCATAGAAAAGGGTAAAATGAAAATACCTGATTTCCATCCAATTTTTGTACATCTTCAACCCATTCCTTCCATTTAAATGTTTCATAAAATTGACGGATGTCACCCTTCAATGTCCAATAAATAAAATCAGAATAGCCGCACTCCAAACTTTCCCATCGCAAGGTATCCTGTGCAAAATAATAGACATGTCCTATGCTCTCGCCCAAAGCTCCAGCATTAATCGCAAAATAGCCTCCCAAAACATCATCGGCAATTAACAAAAAACCACCTTTCTCTCCTTCTTTGTCAAAGCTCTTCCCTTTGTTCCACTCCATAATACCTCGATTTAATTTAGCAGAACCCGAGCCTAGGAGTCGGAGCCATCCACCATCGATGAGTATTCCACCGGTTTGATGAATAATAGCACCCATAGGTGATTTTGTGGTAATTTGAGCTCGTAGTAGCTCTTCATCTGCACGTTTTGGATTTCTGGGAAGTACCTCATAAGAATTGTTTGCTTCCTTCATCCATTCTTCGACCAGACCCCATCCTGAATCTGTCGGATTAATCAACTCATTTAGACTCTTCATTCCTTGTGCTTTATATTCAAAACAAACTGTATTTACCTCCTTTACCACCTTATCTGTTATAGAAAGTAAAGCAACGCATCTTGAATTGCCGAAATTACCACAATTCTTCCTGTCATCCAAATCACATAAGTTCATGACCTAAAGTCCAAAACAGGATTTAACCGTTAATTTACGCACAAAACATAAGGACCTTGAAGCAATTTTCGCTAAATTTAAACCATGCAACATGAATTAGAAAAACTTCGGTATCCCATAGGTCGCTTTGCCGTACCAGATCATATTGACAAGCAATTACTGAATGATTGGATAAAAACAATCGCAGATTTCCCAACACGACTCACATCCGAAGTCAGCGACCTGCCAGATATCGCTTTGGAGAAACGATATCGTCCAGACGGCTGGACCATCAGACAGGTGGTGCATCACTGCGCTGATAGCCACATGAATAGCTTTGTCCGTTTTAAGTTAGCCCTGACAGAAGATGACCCAACGATAAAACTCTATGAAGAAAACCTTTGGGCCGAACTTCCAGATGCAAAACACAATCCAATTGAAAGCTCTCTTAAACTATTAGAAGGCTTGCATCAACGCTGGGAAATCCTGCTCAAGAGCCTGAGTGACGAGCAACTTGAACGAGCCTTTATTCATCCGGTTACCAAACGGTATATTTCCCTTAAAATAAATATAGGTCTATATGCCTGGCATTGTAATCACCATTTGATGCATATTGTCAACGCAAAAAATAGATCGGTCTAACGATAAAGTCCTATTTTCAGGAGCAGGGGTATATCCAATACCCCTGCTCCTGAAACAAGTTTTATCGGAACTACAACGATAGTGCCCACATCATAATGATTAAGACTCCCAAAGCAAGACCTATAATCCCCGAAATCAAAAATGTCTGTAGATAATAACCAAACGTTTGGGTCTTTTTCTGGATGATATGGATAATCCCCACGATCAGGGAATAACCTAAACCTACGCCAAAAAAAAGCATAAAGGCTAGGTCGATCAGCATACCTGTGAAATCTAAATTCGCAGAAGATAACATCGTGCAGATTATTTTTTCTTTTTAAACAGTTTACTAAAAAATGATGAACTACTATTTCCTTTAGGTTCGTCCTGTGCATCTACTCCTCCACTTTTCTCGTCCGCCCAAATCAACAATTCGGGTTCAATATCCAATTCGTGTTGTCGGGCAAAGTCCGACCAATAGGCGTGTTTTTCCTGATCCATAAAATTGGGATCATTTTTATAGTAACCCAATAAGCTTTCTGTAGCAGACTCATAGACACTATAATGATTTGCCCGCTCAAAATAATGAATGGCTTTTTTACTGTCCTTTTTAAATTTTAAACCCGCATCATACATCAAACCGTAATAAATATTGGAATAGCTATCCGCTTTATCTTTCTTCAGATAAACAAGTAGACGGTCATAGTCATCTAAACTATAATAAATCGAGGCAATATTGCGATTATTTTCAACCAGTTTCAATTCCGCTTTTTTGTAGTAATCCAATGCTTTTTCAAGATCTTCTTCCACATAGGTCCCACTAAAATAGAAATAACCCAGATTGGATAATGCATAGCCATCCCCAAGATCAGCCGCTTTGGTATAGGCCTCAAAAGCTTTTTTCAGATCCGATGTATAGCCTATTCCATGCTGGTAAAGATAACCGATGCTATTCCAAGAAGCTGCATACCCCTTTCCGGCGGACCGCTCATAGTATGCAATTCCTTTTTTCAGGTCCAGAAAACGCTTATTTTCATTATCGGTATCCGTATAGATATTACCAAGTTCATACATACTGCTTTCATTGTCCTGATCAGCTGAAAATGTAAAGTAACGGATAGCATTTTCGACGTCTCCATTTCTACAGCAATCCATGGCCATGTGATACAATGTATAACTATCATAGGCAGATTCAAAATCTACGCCCCGATCCGATTTCCACTTGGTGAAAAAATGGTCAAAAACCTCAAGTTCCTTTCCTTCTAGCTTGTCCAATACCTTGATATAATATCCATACTGATCTTGGGGCACCTCTTCCAATCCTTCATATCCTTTATTGAACAGTCGGTCGCCGCGCAACATCATTAGATCTTGATAATGTCTTACACTACCACAGATAAAATCGAAGGATTCACTCAGTTCTTTGCTATCAGTATCGTAGTAATAATACCCGCCCACCTGATCTTGCAGGATAAAATAGTCCATCAGCGCATAGCTGATTGTGGCATAATGTGCTGACAATGGAAGCAGCCAGCTTTTAGTCTCTGTGTGATAGATTCCTCTTTCCGATTCGGTTTCAATGATATAACAATTATAGGCACCATTACCAAAATCTGCACCTCCTTGTATAGATTTAATCGTCAGATCTTGCAGAAGAAAATCCCGACTGGCGAGGTCATACAGAAAATATTTGCCCGCTGTAAGGTAATACAATGCACTGAGCCCATTCATGGCATTTAGCACAGCCACATCTTTTACCAAAAGGGAACCGTCTGCTGCGTGGACTGATTTCTTTTTTTTATTGTTTAAATTAACCGCATAAAAATCAAACAACAATTCGTTCAAAACTCCTTCTGGATATTCGCCCAATAGAACACCCTGATTGGAATAATATTTACGTAGTTTGCTGTTCGCTATTGGTTGATAAATAAAGCCCTCGTAGTCTATTTCAAAAGGCTCATCAGAACCCGTCGTATTCAAGCCCTTACCTTCAGCATCGATAATGTCATATTTTCCATCCTGCTGTCCCTGGTAGAATCCATAAGCAAAATCGTCCAAAACCGCATAGTTCAAGGGAATAATTGTAGCTCCAGTCTCCACGTCCACCAAGCCATATTTGCCCGCTAAACTCACTTTTCCTACAATCTTACCACGGCCGCTCTGTACAGGCTCTGCAGAGGCATACATACAAGGGATGGTCTCTTCGCCCTTTCTATTTATATAGCCAAACAAGCCTTCTTTCTCAACAACTGCAAAGCCATTGTAATCAAAGTCTCCGATCTCGTCATAACAGGGTTCGACTTTCACCTCACCCTTCGCATTCCGGATCCCCCAACATCCGTTTTCTTCAAAAAACTGGTTATCAAGGCTATCAATCGCCTCCCTATTCCACCAGCCCAATCCATAGTTGCTCCACTCAGCTTGTAACATCGCTAAAAAGGAATCATAACCTGAGCGGCTCAAAATAGGATAAAGCTCTGATAACGACTGCCTCTCTATTGCTTTTTCGTAATACAGGTTCTTCTCATGAATTTCAAATGCAAAATCCTTTGCTTGTTGGCTATGTTTAACCTCAGACATATTAAAAACATCGCGCGCATTGATCTGGAAGTATTCAAATGGAAGTCCATGCAGAAAATCGAACATTTTTTCGATGGTCAACAGGACAGCAGCATTGGATATCAAGTTATACTCCTGCATAAGCAGATCGTAGAATTTCCTTAATTTTAAAATACCCGCTTCTTTTTCAGCATATACCAAGGTACCTTTCGCTTTTGGATTTGCGGCAAACAAGGGCAGCAACAAATCTGGAATAACATAGTTCCATTCACCCAAATAAGCATGGAAATACTCCTGATCTTTTTTATCTGTGTTATAAATATAAATTCGATGTGCCATATTCTTTTTTTATTCTTCAATATCAACCGCATTGTTTTTGGCAAAATCCAACCAAAAGTTGTATTTAGCGGAATCTGCAAACGTTCCATTTTTATAGTAATACAAGAGACGATTGACGGCATAAGCATAGGCAGCGTTTTCGTTAGCTTGTTCATAGTAACGCAGTGCCTTCACCATACTCTGTTTTACGCCCCAACCTTCTTCATACAAAATACCATAATAAATCGCGGCATATTGTCCGTCTTTATCCTTTTTAAGATAGCGTAATAAATTGGCGTAATCTTTCTGTTGGTAATAAATTTCGGCTACCTGCGCATCGTTATTGATACCGTCTTTTTCAGCCTGTTTAAAATAGTGTAAGGCCTGCACAAAATCCTGTTCCAGATGTTCCCCTTCATAATACCAATTGCCAAGATTGCTCATCGCCTGTGATTCTCCCAATGCCGCGGCTTTTTGATAGGCTTCCAAGGCTTTGGGAATATCAGGGGGCAGGTCGAGGCCCGTAGCATATATGAATCCTAAGTTCGTCCAAGCTTGCGCATGATCCTGTGCTATAGCCTGCTTGTAGAAGCCGATCGCTTTAGGAATATCCAGAAAGTCTTCATGATCTGTATCACAATAGATATTGCCAAGAAGGTATTGGCAGTCAGCGCTACCTCGGGAGGCACCGATAGTCAACAAAGGTATAGCCTCTGTTATTTTACCGGTCCAATTTAGTTTTCGCGCTTTTTCGTATAGCGTCTCGTTATCAAGATAAGATTCGTAGCCCGCCCCCTTTAGTTTTGTCCATGCTTGATAAAATTGTACAAAGTAGCTCTGGTCTGCTCCCTGCAAATTATATTTTTCGGCATACAAACGGCCAAATGCTGTTTCAGGAAATTCAGCGACATTTCGTTTTAGATCTACATAAAACAGCCTTTCTCCTTTAAATAAGAGTAAGAATTCACCTTCGCTTCGTTCCGGATGTGGATCATGAATCGGCGCACTGACATAATCGTAAAGTTCGCTACAGAAATTTACTTTTGTATCAAAATAGCGCATTCCTTCGGATTGCTGGATACGCATAAAGTCCATATAGCAATATTCGATTTTTAGATAAGCCGGATCAGGTTCGAGTAGCCATTGATCAAGATAGGCTTCATATATCCCCTGCCCTTTGGCACAGGCGACAACAAAGACATCTTTTCGAAAGTTTTTAATGCTATCGACCAAGATTTTATCAATAGATCGATCGACTAAACGGAATAGATCATACGCGAGTGAGTAAATCTGCCATTGTTTATTTTTCAGGTAAGCGATACTGCGATAATCATCCAGGACGATGATACGATCAATCTCTTCATCAAGCACAGTGCCATTAGGTTTGATGATTGAAATCTTTCGCTGCAACTTATTGGGTTTGATCCAAAAATAGGTGTTGGGAAGAGCTTGTAGGCTATCTTCCAGAAAACTGCCCAAATAGTGACCATCCATACGAAAGTATTTCCGCTTCATGGTACCTTTTTGCCGCTTATAAAAAAGCTTACTGTAATCGTATCCAAAAGGTTCATCCGCCGATTCGGTAATAACCTGTGTTCCATCAGCAGCAAAAAGAAAATAGTTATCTCCTTGCTTTGCATTCAAAAAACCCTGGGCAAACCAGTCCAAATCATCATAGACAGCAGGTAATGAAAGTTGTTTATTTGCAATATTCAATACACCACGTTTCCCTTCTATTTCAACCTCAGCATAATTAACATCATCGATAACACGCGCGTCAAATGCCTCAACGTATTGACAGGATACGATCTCCTCTCCCCGCTCATTGATGTACCCAAATAGATGATCCAGTTCAACCACAGCAATCCCCGCTTCATTGAACTCAAATATCTCATCATATTTCGCAGCGACCAGAATATTTCCAAGAGCATCCTTTAATCCTTGTTTTCCATTTTCTTCAAAGACTTCTGTTCCCTCCTGCTTAAAAGCATGTTCTTCCCACAAGCCCAAACCATAGTTAATCCAGTCTGTCTCGAGCATTTCCAGAAAAGTGTCATAGCCTGATAATTGCAAGATCTTCTGAAGAGGATCCAAACTCTGCTTCTCAAAGGCCTGTGTATATAATGCTCCCGTCGTCCTGATCTCATCAACCCAGTCACTTGCCTGTTCTGTATGTTTTTCTACATTCATATTGAAGACATCCCGTCCATCGATTTGAAAGGTATCGAATGGCAAACTTTCCAGAAATTCAAACATCTTGTTGACCGGTTCAGCATACTTCTTTTTGTAATGCAATTGATAAACATCAGCAAGCAGCGCATAAAAATACCGTAACCGTGCAATACCGTCCTCCTTATTGGCATAGAGCTGTGTTCCTTGGGAACGGATACCCGAAGAAAATAGCGGGAACATCAGGGCAGGAATTTCATAATTCCATTCGGCCAGATGTGCTTCAAATGTTTCTTTTGTTTTAGGATTTACGTTATATATATAAATGCGATGCGCCATAACCTTATTGCTCGATAGTCTTAAAATAGATCGTGCTTACCTCAATCCGATGACAACGGCAAGCACTGTACCTGATGCAGTAAAAATACAGCTATTATTAAATATTCTGCTTAGCGGAAAACAGGGATTTTTCCTTTTTCGAATTTGGTTTGGGTTTTATGATGCCCTTGTGTATCCTACTTGCAGGAGCATCTTACCAAGAAAAGCAATTTGCGATTCGATGCATTCCTATTGATGACATCAATTTTCGGAAATAATATCCAGTCTATAGAAACCCGCTCGCTTATCATGCGGTGCTCCATAGAAAAAATTTCGAAAGTATACCTGCTGATCTCCTTTCCAAAAGATTTCTTTTAGGGTACATAGTTCAAAGTTATCGTTCCAGTCCAAGGGAATCTGTGCATAGGTCAGATAGACCTCATTTTCCTTTTTTTGCAAAAAGTAACTGGAACATTCCTGTCCGTTAAACATGCCATTCAATCTATATTTCTTATGCTTAGAGAAATAGACATAGTCTAAATTACCGATTTCTTCAACATCCCATTTCCCCTGGCGCAAATCAAGTGCCTGATCTGTTGTATGTCCTCCTTCCAACAACAAAATCTCTTCAGATGGAAAATATTTTACAAACATATTCTCCAACAGATCAATGGCACCTTCTGTTTTTCCCGCCGTTAGTAAGCGACCATCATTAAGTCGTACCTGAGCAATTAGATTTCCATCCACGAGTGTATCAATTTCCATGTCCTTACCTGGAATATAGTCTCCAAATACGACACGGCCTTGCAATAATTTTCTCGCAACTTTTACATCGCTGATTGAAGCGATGGTATCTCTCCTATAATCGACCTGTTGCTGTTCCTTAAAAAAGCTGATGGAATCTATCTTATAAATTCTGATCATTTTATCCTGAAAGACAAGCGAATCGACGGTTGGCTTTTCGCTTACTATAGCCTCCTTTATTGGAGAAGAAGCAGGATTTTTCACCTTGTTTTGTTGACATGCCATACATAGTGACAAAACAAGACCAGCGCAATAAAGTACTTTATTCATATTAACAGATAATTCACTATTAAGATATTTCAATCTAATATCGTATTTCAGTCACATAATAGGAAAGGTAAGTCAATTTAAGCGCTGTGACAATCGATATTCGACTTATAAACTCTAAATATTGAAATTGATAAAGGCCCATGTTGTTTCATGAGTCTGATGGATAAGGTAGATTGTCATATTTCGAAGTAAAATCCTGTTTCTTTGAGTTCTTCGTATTTTTCTTTATCAAAACTATAGATTTTTGCTGCTCTGGCATGTCTATCCTTTTGCATGTCGCTATGGTCGATCAACAGATCCATGCTCAGTATCTTTTTGCGAAAATTACCACGATCTATCGAACGCTGCAGAATTGTTTCATACAATTTGTGCAGGTCAGGCAAGGTAAACTGTGCTGGCAACAGTTCAAATCCGAGGGGCTGGTAACGGATTTTACCTTTCAAGCGTTCGACCGCAACAGATAAGATCTGTTGATGATCGAAAGCCAAATCAGCTACCTCCTCCAAACTAAACCATTGCACCGCATCGATATCAAGTCCGGCCTCCAGGGTATATTCGTTAGGTTTAACTAAGGCATAATAGGCAATACTGATGACTCGGCCCCGGGGATCACGGTATAAATCCGAAAAGGTATAGAGCTGCTCAAGAAAGATATCCCTGAGCCCAGCTTCTTCGGACAGTTTACGTAGTGCACATTCATCCGCAGTTTCATCCTCCTGAATAAAGCCCCCGGGAAATGCCCATTTCCCTAAGTAAGGTTCTATCGCCCGTTTGGTTAATAACAGTTTAAGCTGATTTTTTTCAAACCCAAAGATCACACAATCGACTGTAACTGCGGGCCTGGGGTATTCGTAGTTATATGTTTTTGGAGTACTGACCATCTTGTTATAAAATTACATCTGTGGACTTTTTGATCTGTATGCCGTATTTTTCACGCAGTGATTCAAAAGCCTGCAGTGTAGACTCTTCGAAACCAGCAATAGGTGACATACAGTCGATCAGTAGGGTAATGCGGGACGTAATCGTTTTATCCTCCGCAAAATATTCCACTATCTGCATTGCAGATGCCAATACACAGTGACTTGATGCCTGTCCGGCAATATAAATGGCATCGTAGGCCTGTATAGCCTCCAGCACGGCACGATTGACAAATTTATTGTCGTCGTATTCAGCTTTAATGATACCGTACATTTCAGTGTAGGGATCCTGTCCTTTATAGACCAATATGGGTTTGACTTGACGTACAGCGCTGTGAAAATAGAGCATATTGGTAAATTGACTTTCCAATTGCGCCCCCGAGCTGCCCTCTAAACAATGATAGGGCCAGATGCAAAGCTCTTTTTTCCCTTCGGCCTCTAAATTTTTAAGATAAGCTAGAGATTGTTCAGCTGTGTCCGCATTAGCGACAGTCCAGGTTCCAGCCATAAGATCCTCGTGGCGGATGACCGTAAAAGGTTTGGGCTGATTTCCTTGCTTATCCAGCCACCAGTCTGCATGGAAAATCTGCAGCAGTGAATGACAGTCAAGGCTGCACATGACCTGCGTCAAAGAAGCCATATTGTTGTATATCCATTGGGTCAGCCGTTGTACATCAGCACGCGAACCAGCTACTGGTAGACTGCCAATGGATTCCATAAAATCGTTTTGTACATCAATCGCCAAAAGCAGCGTCCGCTTTTTATCCGATGCAACAGGCAGGATTTGCTCCTGCCCTGCCAATGACAGTATGGACGGAATATGATCCCTTTTTTCGGATGCGATCTCTCTTACATCAACGATCTGTTCATATCTTGTTTTCATCTTCAATAATTATGTATTGTATGTGTCCTAAACCTAACCTTTTCCTATCAGCTCTACTTTTTACTAGCCTTTGAAAGTTGGAATCGCAGCAAACTTATGAGCAGACTGTTGTTGACGTCTACGGATCAGTTCATCTATCGTTGAATCGCCGGATGTTCCGGTCAGAATAAATCCGTCAATCTGTGCATAGCTCATGCCCAATTCTTCTTCATCTGTCTGTCCTTCCCATAGACCTGCTGAAGGACTCTTATATTGAATGGATTCGGGGACACCTAGGTATTTTGCCAGTGTATATACTTCCTGCTTGGTCACCATGGCCAAGGGATTAAGATCATAAGCGCCATCTCCCCATTTGGTAAAGTAGCCTACGGTCGCTTCGGCCATATTGCCGGTACCGATCACAAAACGGCTTCCCAATTGTGCAAATTGATAGAGGTAAGTCATGCGGACCCGGGGCCGGATATTGGCTAAGCTCAGGACACGGTTGGATTCGCTTGAAGCTGCAATATAGGCTTCGTTATTGATGGTCAACGCATCCACCGCTGGCTTGATATCAAAGATATGGTACGGGAAATCAAATTTTTCAATAAGCTCCATCCCATGTGCATGACTCTTGCTATTGTTCATATCGCTACCATAGGGCATCATGACTAAATGGACATCTAATTTCGCTAAATGGCATAGGCAAGCAACCACGCTACAGTCAATCCCGCCGCTCATACCAAGCACCAAACCTTGACGATTTGCTGCATTCACTTGTCCCGCAATCCATGATGCCATTTGTTGTGCATACTGTTCAACGTTTTCATCATTGATGAAAAACGGTTTTCTAAGGTTATTTTCCATATACTCTTATTGATTCTGTTTGTAATCTATTTCTTATTTCCTTAAAACTAGCCGTGCTGAGAAAGGTCCCATCTACAAAACATTCTTTGAGCAAATTGCTATCATTCAATTGTTCGATGGTCGTTGGATTGAGATCGTCTATCAAGCGAAAATCATTGTTCTCAAATACAACGGCAACCATGCCCTTTTGGGATTTTTTAAAATTACCGGTGTCTGTGGCCGGTCTTTTTTGAATAGCTTTAAACTGACCGTCAACAATTTCGGCCGTTCCCTTTAAAGCGAAGCCAAAGGTATCTCTTGTAACATACTGATAGGTATAGGATCCTATTCCAAGTATTGTGTTGGTCGAGGCAAAACCTTTCGCCATCAAACCTTCACAGATCTTAGTTGCCCGTTCCACGGTGATGGAATCGCCATACACAACACCAATATGTGGATCAAGTTCTTTGAAGCCTTTCGCATTGACCGTTCCGCCAAAGAGTTCAAATAAACGTTCGACAATCCCTTTTTGAACGGTTTCCTGGTCAGCCGCCGGATCACCACAAATAATCTTAACAGGATCGCCACTGTCTGGCCGAATGACAACTTTGCCTTCCCGTCCCATGATCAGATCTTTCAATTGTGGCAATACATGATCCACAACATGCCATAGGTCATAGGTATCGGACACAATAGAAATGTTTCCGCTGGGGTAAACCTCCGTAATCAAATGCCGGAAGGCTTCGACCTCCTGTTCACCGTAAGAACACATCACACTATGCTCCGTTGAGGGCGTATACATCATGACATCACTTGTGCCACCGTAATAGGTCTTGAGGTATTCCCGAACTGAGAGTGTTGCGGAAACGCCGAAGCTCAGTAAGTGTCCACCAGCGGTACGATAGGCCGTTTCAGGCGATCCCATACCGCGCATAGAGAAGTCTCCAGCCTGCGTGAATACTTTATTGACATCGCCCGTTTTTTCAGCAAAACCTGTCAACAATCGCTTGTATTGATCGGCGATAGTCGCGGCGGTCATTGGTGACCAAATATAAGCGGATAGTTGCGTTTCAAGATAACCTGGCAACCAGAAGAAATCTGGATGGGTATTCTCGATCGTAAACATAGGTACCCCTATTGGCACAAGACTCCCCTCTTTCAAGGCTTTCACCTTAATCGGAAGATAACCCAAACGATGTAAATCGCGTATATGTTGTGACTGATGTGTGCTGGCAAAATTGCTATTTGTCACCGCGAATACTTCACGAATGGCTTCTTCATACTGCGCGACAACTGCATCTTCAGGTTGGGTAAAAAAATATTCATCGAAAGAATTACTGATCTCCGCCAGAGCACCCTGCAATCCAAAGAAGGCAACATGGCTTATTCCTGCAATCCGGGACATCCGGGGAGTCCAGGTCTCGTATACCCATTCTGTATGTGCCGGATATTGATCCTTGTGACACAATTTGTAACCGTCCGTCCAGAGAATCGGATTTTTGCTCATTGCTCTAAACATAGCTTTCAGTTGTTAAGTTGATATAATTTAATTTCGGATGCGCTGTGTTCATCATAGAATCTGTGGTGAAAACAAGGTCGATCGGTGAATCTTCCTCCAACAAAGTACCTTTGAAAATCCTTGGCTCACAATGTGTCACCAACAGGTAGATTTCACTTGCCCCCATCTCCTTTAGAATTTTTCCCGCCCAGAGAAATGTTCCGCCTGCAGAACATAAATCATCGACAATAATGCATTTGGCACCTTTTGCGATATTGCCCGCTTTTAATTCCATCGCTTCGATACGTCCCGTTTGTGGATTGCGTTGCTTTTCAAAGACACAGGCATCTTGATAACCACTATTTAAATAGCGTGCTGCCGCCCCTTTATCTGGAAATACAATTCGGTCATTATCTGAAAATTCTAGTTTTTCCATTAGTTTCGGCAACCAATCTAGCGCAGGATAAATCGCTACACTATTTTTCAGTAATATGAGGGTTGTTTCGGAATGTGGCTCTACAACATATACTTTATCAAACTGTAAACTATTGATAAATGCAGCGACATATTTTAGGGTAAACAGGTCGCCCTCAATTTTACGATCCATACGACTATAGGGCATATAACGAATCCACAATTTACAACTCGCCCCTTCTTCCTCAAGTCGCTTCTTGACAAAAAACAAACGGATCAAATCGCCATCTTCCTGATAGGTAAATTCGAGCAGATTATCCGCTTTGATCCACTGATCGAAATCCTTCACTTTCGTTTCCCCATTCGGAAACTGTTCGGTGATGAGCTGATGTTTATTTAATATAATCATTTTTCTTTTTTTACAATCATTCTTATTGAGTACTTTTTACTCAACAAATATGCGTATTATTTTCACTTTGACAAAATTCATTGAGTATTTTTTACTCAATAAATCAAAATAAAAACACAAACAGCTAAATACCAACACAATAACTTTAACTAAAAACACCATATTTATTAGTGACGCGCAATAAAAAATCACAGTTTTACCTGCTGTGGCACCTAAACATAAGTAAACAAACTCAAAAAATCGCTTGAAAATGAGAAACACAAATCGACCAAGAGCCTTGTATAAAATTAGCTGAATATGGGGATAGTATCTTTCGCAGAAAACAGGATCTTTGTCCTTAAGACAAACAGTCAAGCGAATTGATCCCAATCGTTGACTACCAAAAGAACAAAATATTCGCATGAACAAAGCAAATTTAATCAATAAGGATATTGAAGCTATTTTACAAACTGAATATCAAGACATCACGCAGTTGGTCGAAGATTATCAGGACGTTCCGGTCAGTGAGGAAAATCAGGAAGCCTTATACGCCTATAACCTGCTTTACATGAATATACATTCCTTATCGGAACAGGAATATCTTGATGCATTTAATCAATTGGGTGAAAAATACCCCAATTACGGTTTAGCTGCAGAAAATGACCATAGCAGAACAATTGCCGAACTGGAGAGGTTGAAACAGGCGTTCAACCAACTATGCTTACAAACCGAGCAAGGGCAATATTTGCTTCAACTCAAACTCAAGAATATTGATCTGGACATTCAAGTATATCGAAAACTGATGCAATTGCCGATTACTCCTGTCATTCAAGCAGAAATAGATCTACTGGAATCAGACTCCTATAAACTTATCGATGAGATCGAAGCAATTTTAACACAATATGATGATGAATAAGCCGTATTCCATTCGGGCATTGCTCTTGCGGACATCAACGTATATATGCTTTTTATTCATTAGTCTGAGCACAGTCCTATTGCCTCAGGAGACTTGGGCGACTTCTTCTGATCAACTCCAACAGCAGCCGTTCAGTCCCTATTCGATCAGTGACGATGGCTATTTACACTATAATCTACAGGTAAATGATAGCTGCTATCTTGCGATAGCACTGAATCTGCATACCCTATTCCCAGGCACAAACCTCGAGAATCTTAGGCTGAAACAGTATGAATTAATTGACTCAGCACTTAAAATCAGTAGTTATCAAGGGGGCCCTGTTTCTGTTAATTATCAGGTTACGGATAACAAACTCAAAATACTAAGAACCAGCAATTTGCCATCCGTACCTAGTTTGGACAGCCATTTATTTTCCTTGAACTTTATTAGGGAACTGGAAACTTTATTTACAGCAAACGATTTAGAGCAATTAAAGCTGCTCAACTGGGGGACCGTACCCAAAGAAAATATACTCTTGTTTTTAAGCCAATTGAACGATTTCTCCAACACAGCAGAATTTGGTTACAATGCAATTCACAATATGTTAGCCAATAAAAACTACACCGTGGCAAAGTTCTTTTACAACTCATTTTTGACAAAGAATAAAAATTTCAATGACTTCAAATTACTCAAAATGGCGATCGAACAGGACGACTTGGATTTTATCAAAAAAACATCCTTAAACAGTTTAAACATCTGGGGTATAGATGAGGTCAAATTCGACTACAGTTTTACACAATGCACTTTACTTGGTAAAGCAATACAACAAAAAAACAAGGTTATCGCACGCTATCTTTTGGATCATGGTGCTTCAACAGAAAAGGTATACAAATATGAAACAGAAGTACTTAATGCAATTCAATTCGCAGAGCAGGTGAAAGCAAAAAAGCTATCTGATCTTTTTAAATAAAACAACACTTATCACAGATCAAACTATCCATCAACCTGATAACTAAACCTAAAAACAATTCATAGCCATAAGATAAAGATAAAAACTTATGATATGCACTACCTCTGGTCGTATAGGGATTGAATAACAGCATAGTTATTTAAGGGAATAACAAAATTGAAACGCAATGTATAATCAGCGCATACGAACAACAACTAAAATAACGTTACCAAAATAACACCGTGTAGATAAATCTATAAATTATGCCAACACGTTTCTTATCTTGCTGGAATAAACGATGATAGCAGATTATATGATCCTATTAAAAAAATTACAATCATGAAAAAAATAGCTGTATTTGTCCTATTAATCATTTGCACGCTGCTGATCGGGCGATTTTATTTCCAGATTAACGCACCGAAAGCTCAAAATGGATCATTAGATAAAAAAGTTAAAAGTAGCACGATGCTACCCCTGTTAAAAGATGGAGATATGATCTTTCAGTCATCCATCTCACCTCAATGTAAAGCTGTACAACTAGCCACGGGTTCTCCTTACTCTCACTGTGGTCTTATTTTTCACGAGGATGGAAAACCTTATGTACTGGAGGCTATTCAACCAGTGACGGTAACAGGCTTGTCAGATTGGATCGCTCGAGGAAAAAACAAACATTATGTCATCAAACGGCTTAAAGAAGCAGACAAAGTACTATCGAAAGAAGTTTTAGCCAAAATGAAGAGAATCGGTGAGGGATTTTTGGATAAAAACTACGATGCTACATTCGAATGGTCAGATAACAGAATTTATTGTTCGGAACTGATCTGGAAAATCTACCAGCGGGGTGCAGGAATTGAAGTAGGCAAACTGGAAAAACTCAAAGATTTTGATCTCAGTAGCGCCGAGGTTAAAAGCAAACTCAAAGAACGTTACGGCAATCAGATCCCTTTGGAGGAAACAGTAATTTCACCTGCATCTATTTTCAATAGTGAGCTTTTGACAACGGTAGCGAGCAACTAAACAAGCCTTACACAACATCGTCGCCGAACTAGTTTAGCTTCTGTAATTTAACGGGTGTACCACCATTCAATTTACTCTGTTCTGCAGCGTCAATAAAAGCACAAATTGCTAAGGTTTCCCGCTCATCCACCGGACTTTGCCCAGTTTGAAAAAAAGGAAGTATACGATCCAGCAAGGGACCATAACCCATAAATTGCCCCAGATGAACAATCTGGTCTTTCAGAAAGGCTGTGCCACCAAAATCATCCTTCCCTTCCCGGATACCGCGAACCGAGGCAATACGGCCATCATCCCATTGACCAATATACATGGAAGTCCCCCTTTCTTGTACCGTTTGCACCGTTATACAGTCCGGTCCCATTAAAGCAAACAACATTTCCACCGCATGAATTCCGTACCAATACAGATCCTTGTGCGACGGATCCGTGACAGCGGGACTATAGACATCAGCTCCAACAACTTTACTTTTATCAAGCTCCTGCAGACCGACAATGTAACGTAATGAACTGGAGGAAAAAACAGGGCAACCGCACTTCCGGGCTGCTTCAAATATTTTTAGGGCATCGGTATACGAATTGGCTATAGGCTTATCGATAAACAAGGGTTTTCGAGCCCCGAGGACCTCAAGAGCCTGTTGTAAATGCAGGTTTCCATCATTCGTCTCCAAAAATACATAATCCACTTGTTTGAGCAACTGAGCAATACTGGAAACAACCGAGACGCCATATTGCTGAATTTCGGTCGTGATCTTGGGAATACGCTCCGCGCTAAGCGCGATTGTTTTACTGCCATAAGGATAAGCAGCAACAACCGAAAATTGCCCATATAAACTATCGGCACTGGCCGTATTGATCGCTTTTGTAAAAGCAATGGCGTGTGTACTGTCCAAACCGATAATACCGATTTTTTTCTTCTTCGGCTTTAGTAATATCAGGTTGAGTCCTTCCTCCGAAAAATCCGCTCTTGTGTGAAAAGAAAGCCCCAACGGCAATAATGAAAGTAAGAAATGCTTTCTATCCATTGGACTCATTCAACAAGGAAACAGCACTATTCACCAAAGCCGAAATCGCCGTCTTGAATGCTTTTTCATCAAGATTGAACTGCGGATTATGAAGTCCATATTGGGTATTGATCCGCTCATTATTCGTGCCCACCAACATAAATAAAGCGGGGTACCGATATGAGTAATAAGCAAAATCTTCTGCCGCCATCCAGATTTCTAGATCTTGCACGACTTCATTTCCCATGCTCCTTTGTAGGATATTTTTTACTTGCTGGGTCAATTTGGGATCATTATTCAATGCAGGATAACCATGGCGCACTTCCACATCTACTATCGCTCCCAAGACCTCGGGCAATGTACGTGCAATTGTTGCAACGGTCTCCAACGCCTCCTTGCGCCAGGTTTCATCCATGGTACGAAAGGTACCAGCCAACTTCACCTCCTCGGGAATGACATTCGCCGCACCATCGCCGATAAAACGGCCAAAAGTCAATACAGATGGGATATCAGGGTTTGCCTTACGACTGACCAGCTGCTGTAAAGTGGTCAGCAACTGAGCGGCAATCATAATTGGGTCAACGGCACGATGTGGCTCGGCCGCATGACCGCCACGTCCTTTAATAGTAAAATAAAACTCATCGCTTGAAGCCATAAAGCGCCCCGGGCGTAAGCCTATTTTCCCTAAAGGTACACGTGGACTGACGTGCAAACCCAAAACCGCTTTAATCTTTCCACCGAAAGACTCCAAGATACCAGACTCCAGTATCTGGATCGCACCTCCGGGAATCTTTTCTTCCCCAGGCTGAAACAAGAGCACAATTTTTCCTGAAAACTCGGTTTTATATCCCTTTAAAACAGTGGCGACACCCAATAGATTTGCCGTATGAAAATCGTGACCACAAGCGTGCATAACACCTTCATTTGTGGACTTGTATAGCACATCATTCTGCTCGTGAATAGGTAATGCATCAATATCAGCTCTCAAAACCACGATATCGTCACTTAAGGACTTTTCGCCCTCAAGCACGGCAACCACACCTGTATTGGCAACAACTTTAAACGGAATATCGAGCCGGGTCAACTTCTCTTGGATATATGCACTCGTCTCATATTCCTGAAAAGACAGTTCAGGGTGCTGATGGATATGCCGGCGGATCGCAACAATCTCCGGGAAAATAGATTCAATTTCAGCGTCTAATTCTTTCAACATAGCATTCTTCATCGATGTATTGGTAAAAAGATATTTCAATTACGATACTTTCATAAGGAATCGTCCAACAAGTTAAGTTAAAAATAGCGCACATAAAAATACAGCACCATCACTGTAATAATGATCCACCAGAGGGTTGGATTCCGAAAGCCACGGTAAGAAGCTCGATCCCCTTCGGGCATCTGAAACGAATCGCGTGTCAATATCAGATTTTTCAAACGCGCTTCCGGAACGGCCGGTGTACATAGACTGACCAGTACACAGGCGATCATACAGGTCCAGAACACAATGCCGGTTCTGTTAAAAAATGGCATATCAGGAAGTAAATACTCCAAAAGCAACGAAAGTGGAATGGTCAATAAGCCAGCCGTTAATGCGCCCTGTGCCGTAGTCCGCTTCCAAAAGACCCCCATCAGAAACATGGTAGCTATACCCGGTGTAAATAAACCATACAGATTCATCAGGTAGAGGAATACAGGTTTGTCGGAATAACTAATCAATATCACAGCGCTCATAATACCAAGTACAATAATGACGACTCCTGCACGTTTACCAAAACGGATCGCTTGATCATCAGTGGCGTTCTTATTGATGTATTGGCTGTAAATATCTACTGTGAGTATAGTTGTACAGGAATTTATAGCACCGGAAATATGGGACATAATCGCAGAGATGAGACCAGCCATGACCAGACCGATCAACCCTTTAGGCAACAGTGTTTCCACGAGCGTCGCAAATAACAGATCCGGCTGATCTAAATGCGGTAAAAATTTGGGTGCTACCAAAGCCGGGATTGTGATGATCAGCGGTACCAGAAATTTAAGATAATCACCGAAAATAACCCCCATACGGCCATGCCACTCATTTTTTGCGGCCAATACACGCTGAACAATAAATTGATTGGTCGCACAGTAGAATACGCTGATACAAAGCAAACCGCCTAGATACATTGTCCAGGGAAAGTCGGGATCGGAAGCTGGATAGAACATCTTCCAGTCTTTGGATGATTCCACGACGGACTGAAATCCGCCTGCCGCATTGATGGTTGCAAAGGTCAGGACGATACCGCCGAGCACCAGGATAACTAGCTGCACCATTTCGGTCCAGATAACGGCTTTCAGCCCTCCTAACACGGTATACAAGCCCGTCAAAATCGCCATCCCAAAAATACTATACAGAATGGGAATACCAAATAAAGCATGTAATGAGAGCCCACCCAGATAAAGCACTGCACCGATTTCTACAAAAACGTAGGTAAATAAGATCAAGATCGCATAGAGTACGCGAGTGGCATTTCCATATCTTTTTTCAAGATATTCGGGAATTGTATAAAAGCCATTGCGTATGTAGAAAGGCAAAAATATCCAAAGCAGCGCATTAAAACCGATCAATATGGCACCCCATTCCAAAGTGATGGCCACAAACCCACGGCTATAGGCCGCTCCCATGGCGCCGACAAGATGATGACTACTGATATTTGCGGCAATAATACTACCTCCGATCATCCACCAGGGCAACTTATCTCCTGCCAAAAAATAGTCCCGTTTGGACGAAGAACTTTTTTTCGAAGCATATAATCCCAATACGACGATACCGACTATGTATACCGCAAAAATAATGACATCAATCCAATCTAGTTTCATCGGTCAGTAATGTTTGAATTCCTAATTTCGTTTGTTCAATAAGTATCTCGAGGCTACCCCGTTCGTAAGGACTCTGCCATACGGCATAGATATCTTTATCATAGAGCTGCGCTGGCGCGAGGTAGCCCACATAACCGTTGGCGATATTGATAAAGACAATGGTATGATTGGGAAATTCAGCCCGTATAATTGACTGGTAACAAGAGTATGCTTCATTGGCCTGAGCCACCAAAATCGCGTCCCCCATTTTCCAGAGCCATACCGGAATGCTTGCTTCCCGCTGATCGGCAATGGCCTTGCGGGTATTGTATTTTCGCCAAAGGCGGTCTTTCATAACCCGATCCGAACAACTTTCATACTCCTCGAAAATAGATTCAAGGCTCGGTAAGTTTTTGTAGGGCACTTGTACGGTATGCACAAGCTGTTTGAATTCAGTCGGTAACACCTGTTTCTGAAAGCTCCAGCAAGCCAAAGGTGCTCCCGAAATTAACGCTTTGTCAAACGCCCAACGCTGAGCTGCATGATCCTCCTGAGCCAACGTTGCAAGCACCGCATAGCCCAACTGTCGACCATTTGCTTCGACCAAAGCAGGATCTTTGACATATTGACGCTTGGGAGCCAGATCACCTGATGCGCCCTGTAGGAACAAACAGGGAACTTTCACGACCGCTTCCACCGTATGCCGCATTTCACCAACAAAATCCGGAGAAAGCAGTTCATTTTCGTGGGCAAAGCTCGTCGGATGACAGGCATAATTGCAGATCAACGCTTTCAATTTTTCGGTGTTATCGTATACACGTCCGAGCAATAAGGTATGATCAGCTTCTTTTACAGGATTAAACCCGATGAGGTATTCGCCATTAAGTTCCAGATCCCGATTACAGGCCAGATCACATACCCCATAACTCCAATGTAAACTCCCTTCGAATAAGCCATCCTTCGCCCGCTGGATACAGCTGATCGCCTGCGTTTTTAAGAATTCCAGATAAGGTGGAATCAACTCACCTCCGGGTTGATGTATGTCCGTAGAACAGATACTGGGGCCAGCATGCGTATGTGAAAGTGTAAAGACCAGCTGTGATGCTGTCAGATTGAAATGATCAAGCAATGCAAAACGCAATGTCCGTTCGTCTTCCGCATTTTTCCACCAGCCCAGATCGGCTGTCAATATAATGGCAGGTGGAGAATCAATAGGTGCCATATAGAGACAATGCATCAGCAAGGGTTGGTGCACACCAACAGCCCGATCAGCAGTAGCAGCCCCCCAATTGCGTGAGTAGATGCCTAAGGTAGGTGTAATATCGCATTGGGCAAGTCCAATTTTGGCCTGTAAACCACCTGTTGTTTCTTTTCTTGGATCCTTTTGTTCCATGATCTAAGGTCTAATTAATGAGAGTCCCCCATCCAGTACGATACTTGTCCCCGTCATCTGTCTGCAATTATCGGAGCATATCCAAAGCACCTGTTTGGCGATTTCCTCCGCTTCGAGGATATCCCCCAGCGGTACTACCGCGGCAGCCTTTTTTTGAAGCGCGGCATCCTTGGACCAAACCACTTTACTCAACCCAGCGTTGACATAACCGGGTGCAATTTCGTTGACACGGATTCCATCAACAGCATATTCGAGCGCCATGGCTTGACAAAGCATCCGTAAGCCAGCTTTGGAAACACTGTATGCGGGCAGGTTCTGATGCACGGCATGCCCTGCCCAACTACCCAAAAAGACAATATTCCCGCGAACACCAGTAGCAACAAATGATTTCGCACAGGCGTTGGCCAGAAAAAAAGCACCGTCCAGATTGACCGCCATTTCATTTTTCCATGCCGAATTGCTGAGCTCCCGAAAGTTTTGAATCGTGACACAGGCCGCATTAGCAATACAGATCGCTATTGCTCCAAGCTCCCGCTCTATACGATCAACCCAAGACTCCACCTGATCAGCATCTGTAACATCGACCTGATCGTAAAATAAGTTGGTCTGAGATTCATCGAGCGAATGCCACCGTTCTTTCGCAAGCGCTGGTGCAAAACGATCCGCAATACAGACAATTCCCTCCGCCGTCAGAAAAGCCTCGGCTATTGCCCTGCCAATATCACCAAGTCCACCACTGATCAAAACCACTTTGTTTTTATATTCTGCTCTCATATCTATTTAAATCTACCAGTCCCCAACACTGCCATCTCTGTAAAATGTACGCTGTAAAATTTCCTGTTGGAACGGATGCTTTTTCACCTCTTCTTCATTGATTTCAATACCCAGACCGGCTCTTGTATTGGGGAGGACAATACGGCCTTTTTCTTGCACTGTAAATCCTTCACTGACGACATCTTGCCGCCATTCAACATCTTTGTGAACACTCTCACAGATAATGTACGAAGGTGTTGCGAAGCCCAACTCGATAGAGGCAGCTGTGCTTACAGGTCCCTGTGGATTATGAGGTGCCATGGACACACGATAAGCATCCGCCAAAGCAGCTATTTTGCGGGCTTCAGATAATCCACCGCAATGTGTAATATCAGGCTGAATAACACTTACCGCACGTTTTTCAAGCATCTCCCGAAAAGCATGCACACCGATCAGACGTTCGCCGGAAGCGATAGGTGTCGCTACTGCCCGTTGGATCAGGGCAATATCCTCCATGGTTTCGGGCCAGCATGGCTCCTCAAAAAAGTACAGACCATAAGGTTCTAGCGCTTTGGCAAATTGCATGCCCATGCGTGGACTAGGACGTGCATGGCAATCTACCATAATATCGATATCATCACCTACTGCATCACGCATTGCCTTTACACAGGCTTCAGCATATTTAATCGGGCGAAGCCCTTCCAGGGACATCGTTTCCGGAACAGCCATGGATTTAAAAGCCGTAAAACCCTCATCAACAGCTTTCAAGGCAAGATCGCCAAAACGTTTAGCGTCGTCCGGTGCTGTTTCGTAAAAATCTTCCATTCGGCCACCCCCCAAATGACAATATAAGCGGATATAATCCCGTACACGACCACCCCACAATTCATGACAGGGCACGTTATGAATTTTACCTAAAATATCCCATAGGGCAATATCAATACCACTGATTGCCGTTCCCCGGACAATTCCGTTCCCATGCCAAAAATGCTGGCGGTACATCATCTGCCACAGATATTCAATGCGGCGTGGATCCTCGCCAACCAACAGCTGAGAAATATCTTTAATTGCACCAACGACACTTTGTGTATGCCACTCCAACGTCGCCTCACCCCAGCCCCAAAGTCCGGGCTGATCGGTTACAACTTTAACAAAAATCCAATTTCGCATGCGCGCATGGCATACAAAGGTTTCGATAGCGGTTATTTTCATAGTCAGGGTTACAAAGTTTTTATTACACGTGCTGTCGCTTCTAAGGTCCGGTCGATATCATCTTCCGTATGCGCAAAGGAAATGCTTCCCTGCTTAATTGCAGCCGGGAAATTAAAGATTCCTTCTTTTATGAGATTTTTGCGGTAGCGGATATCCAGTTCGAAATCATGATTATCCAGAATATCGTGAAAATTAAGCGGCGCATGATCCATAAAGTAAGTACAGAAGGCCGAGCCTTGACGAGCGACAAAAAATGGTATGCCTAATTTAGGAAATATTTCCTGATATCCCTGTTCCAAACGTGCGCCCAAACGTTCAACATGCTTATAGACTTGGTGCTCAGGACTAGAAAGTTTTTTCAATGTTGCAATTGCCGCAGCTGTTGTCAACGGGAAAGCATTGAATGTTCCCGCAATCATGACCCGCTTAGCTTTATCTGGATCAACAAAATAATCCATATACTTTTTCTTTCCCGCTATTACGCCCAAAGGATAACCATTCGCCACCGCCTTTCCAAAGGTGGAAAGATCTGGCTGAACACCACAAATGGATTGATAACCGCCTAAAGCATGTCTAAATCCGGTCTTTACCTCATCAAAGATCAATAGGAACCCTTGCTCATCTGCAAGCTTACGAAGTCCTTCCAGATATCCCGGTTGCGGTTTAACGATACCGATATTCTGTAAAATAGGTTCCAATAAAATACAGGCTACCGAATACTTCTGCAGTACATAACGAACACTATCCAGATCATTGTAATTGATGACATGTACCAGATCACTGTGGTTTTTGGGAACCCCGGCGCTCAGTGAGTCAAAGGGATATTCACCGGGGCTTTGATAAGATCCGATATCCACTTTTTGGCTGATTACATTGCAGGCCACATCATTATGCCAACCATTGTATCCGCCCTGCATGACAATGATATGATCGCGTCCCGTTACCGCACGGGCGATCCGGATCGCATGATAAGTGGCCTCGGATCCCGTTGTCGTGATCTGCACGCTCTCGGCATTGGGCACCAATGCACAAAACAGTTCTGCAAACGCCCCTTCCAATAAAGTAGGGCCTGCTCCCATCAGCACCTGCTGTTCCTGAAGCGTTTTCAATACCGCAGCATTGACATCTGGATCATTATGACCAAGAAAGGAAGCTGCGAATCCAGCCTGATAATCGATATAACTATTTCCGTCGATATCCTCCACATGGCTACCATTTCCCTTAACGAAGCAGATATTGGGATCCGACTTTCTGTTCAACGATACCACACCTCCTGGTATCCATTTTGCATTCTCGCGCAGTATCGCGGCTGATCTTTCGTTTTCTTGCATGCTTATTAAAATTTTTGCTTTTATTATTTTTATAATTGGGGTGACTGCTTCGTATCTAATCCGTGATACAGCAATCTTGTATTTAAATACACACTATTTTATGTATACCAAATTACAATATTTTTGTATACATTTAAAATAAATTTTAAAATAATTCAGATGAATATACTTATTGACGACCTACACTTTCCGGAAGGCCCCGCCTTTGATCAACAAGGCACGATCTGGCTGGTAGAAAAAGAAGCCGGCTACCTAATCCGTTACAGGGACAACAAGTACGATCGTATACAGGTCGACGGGCATCCCAACGGAATTGCCGTTGCGCCAGACGGAACAATCTGGTTCTGCGATGCATTACAAAACAGCATACGTAGGTACAATCCCACCGACAACAGCTGCGATACAATCCTGAATAAGCTGGACAACAAAGTATTAAAAATGCCCAATGACTTATGTTTTGACAGCAAAGGAAACCTGTTATTTACCTGTCCGGGAAGCGAATTGACAGATGGAACGGGCTATATCTGCTGCCTACGAACCAATGGTATGACGCATGCCGTCCATCAGAACATGCACTACCCGAACGGACTAGCCTTTGCCCCCAACAGCAGCAAATTATATATTGCTGAAACAGGCAGTAAATGGATCTGGAAAATGAACTGGAATGCCTTATCATGCCAAATGGATTCCATTGAAAAATTTGCACTTGCAGGTGGACAGATCGGACCCGATGGGATCGCATTTGATGAGGAAGGCAATTTATTTGTTGCCATATATGGCTCATCGCATATCTTAGTGCTGGATCAAAGCGGTACAGCCACTAAAAAAATTCAAACATCAGGAAAAAACCCAACCAATTGTGCACTAGACCCATCGGGAGCGATAGGATTGATTATTACAGAAGCAGAAAAGGGTCAATTGCTTCAATTGAGTCACACAAAAAAGGGGATACTATAGTCTATATCCCCTTCTCTTTCGTATATTCCGGCAGAACTTTACACAAGCTCCAAAGCCTCTTGCTCGCCTCGATCGAGGTGATGTACCAAAGTCTCATAAGCCTTGTTCCAATCATTCGCTTTTAATGCATCCACAATCGCACGATGCTCTTGCTCGGTATCCAGGTAATCCTCCATCTGCCCAAGAATAGCACCCAATTTCATGTGAAATAAAGGAATATTGCTATTTTTATAAATCGCAATTAGCCTGAAATTGCAAGTACCCTCGATAATACGTTCATGAAAGCGCACATCGGCCTCACAGGCTCCACCATAATACCCTTTGCTGACCATATCCGAAAAGTCATTGCAGATCAATTCCAAATCATCAATCAGTTCTTTATTCTTTTTTGAAAATAAAATCTTTAAAGCACCGACTTCAAGCAATTCACGCAGTTCACGGATATCCCGCACATCCTCGACGGTCATCTTTTTCACAAAGCAACCTCCTTTTTCACCAAATTCCACCAGACTCTCTCCCGCCAAACGCATAAAGGCTTCGCGAACAGCCACTCTGCTTACAGCCAGCTTATCGGCCCAGGCACTTTCGACCAACCGCGCCCCACCAGCGAGCTGGCTTGATAAAATCTTCTTGCGGACTTCCAAATAAACCTTATTGGCAAGCGAATCCTCTTTCATATTGTATACAATTTTCTACAAAAATAAGAATACAAAATCATTTAAAAAATTTAAACAATATATTCCTTTACTAAAACGTCCCTTCACGGGCACCATACTGTCTCCCCGGTGACAAATAGAATAGTTCTGCCTTAGATTTCCAACTGGTCGTATGATTCCCTTTGAGGATATTTATATTAAAGCTACTATTTTTCGATGGATTTTTCACATTCCAGAAACCATCTTTCAAGCCCACGACAATCACTTCGTATTCCTGATCCGCAGGAACAGCGATTTCAACCGCCTTATCGAGATACCGATAGGGTTTCGCAATAACGAGCACACGATCTGCAATCCGAATCAGGTAATAGTCTTCCTTTTCCTCGTAATTCACCGGTAATTTTGCTTCGGCACTTTCCGCCATTTGAAAAACCGTCGCGTAACTCACCTGCGTACTTTTAGCTTTTGGGCTAACCAAAACCCGCGCACCCCTCGCCTCAGGCCAGGGCGATTTCACCTGATACAGGTCCCCAAATACAAAAGCCGTGGAATCACCGGCATAAACTTTCACTTCCCGATCGACCACCGCAGGCTTAAACATATCGACATAGGTCGTCCCGCCCACATTCTTAAACTGACTATTCAAAACAAACCCTGCTTCATTAACGACCGGTTTATTCAGCGTATTAATCTGCCAGTAGGGCTGAAATTCGCTATTATTGGTTTTCAATTCATCCAATAACACAATAGCAGCAGGCACATCTTTCCGTTTCAGATTCAAAAACAGAAAACTCTTTGCATACGACTTTACTTTGGACGAATAGGCCGCCGTAAGGTCTGCATTAAAATAACTGTAAGCAGGTTGGATAGGATCCGCACCAAACGCCGAAGCCCTGATTTCCCCAGTATGGTACCAGGAGTCACCGAGCACTTCCGCTACGGTACGCGGAAAACGCTGACTAAAGCGTGTCCCACCATCATTAGTTTTGGTCCGGAATAAGAGCGGTTCAGCAGGATCGCGAACCAATAGCATACTATGCGCAGCGGAGCGCTTATTAAAATTAAAGTCATAAGGTGATCCATAAGAAAGATATAAACCCAGATCACCCACCTGAATACCGTGATGATAAATCTGCAAGGCACCGGCATCCGCATGTTGATGGTTTCCAAAATGATAACCACCACCTTTTATCTCCGCAACGACCTCCTTACTTGTTTTCTCCTCGCTCCATCCCGTCCGGGCGACCATAGACCCCAAAACAGCCCCAAAATCTTTGGTCAATGGCAGCTTTGAGCGATCGAAATCCGCTTTAAGCTTCGGATCATTTAACAACAGAAACAGCACCGGATTGTCAGGCAAACCACCCTGTTTCAAAAATTCAGCCTTGATCATCGCATTTCTCGAATAGGCATAACACAGCAGCATTGTCTGGGGATTTTTCCAATAAAAATCATCACTGGAATTATACTTCACATTAAACATATCACCGTCGCGCAGCATTTTACCGTCAGGCGTACGCATGTACAACCAATAATAGGGCATATTCTTGATGTTATCATCAAATACGGGATAACCCAACATACGGTAATACAACCAGGCAGCATGCATTTCCCAGCCAAAGCGATAACCACCATAATCAACCCCCTGGTTGTGCCGTGGGGACTGATATTCGAACTTACGCATCGGCACAAGCTGCTCCAGAACACTATAAGCAACATATTTATAGGGCTCAGGATCTTCATCATATACGGCCAAACTCCAGGACAGCATATCCCGGCAGATCTGCGCTTCATTACCATGGCCGTTAATAATACTTTCCAGTCCGTAAAATGGCGGCCAGCCCACCTCCATATCCATGACCAATCGCTTAAAATCCTTCCGCATCTGACTTTTAACACCGGCATCCATCAGTGGATAACACCAATCATAGACCAGTGCCCCTGTATAGATCGCACGCCCCAATTCGCGGGTAATATCACCGTGTGTTACATTCCCAAATTCCAGAACTGACAAATAACGCGAGACCAGATCCACAGCTTCCCTGCCAACTCGTTCATCCTGCGTCATAAGGTAGTAAAAAGCTTTCTGCTCAATGATGTGCTCTAGCCCTTCATTGTAAAATATTTCCTGATGTTCATTGGTCGGAAAGGTATAGGGAGCCAAAGCCGAGACTTTCACTTTATTCCATGCCGGACCATTCTCTTCAGATAAAAGCCGCGCCCTGACAACAGGCAAGCTTTCTTTATTCACCCACAACCTTGGCCTTTCTTGCGGCGGCGTAATTTTAGGCTGATAATGTACAGCCTCTAAAGGTGCCACAGGCTGAACATAGGGCCTGATGCGTAAGCCCTGCAACATTAAATTTGCAGGCAGCCAGATTTTTAATTTTTCCGTTGTATTCAGGAGCTCAAATTTTCCAAGCTCCTGATGCCCACCTTTCAGTTTATCATACACGATACGTTTTGTCACCCGCTGTCTACCCAACTGAAAATAGGCGACTTTTGTCAGTAAGCCCGTTTCATCCTCCTGCTTTAACCGCTCCAGATCCTGGGGCCGGGCATCTGACTCCAGCACATACCACCCTGCCTGCGGCACCTTAACCGCAACTTCAATATCTGCCAAACGATCAGGATAACCTGCAAGGGGAACGTTTTTCAACACCAGCCCCCGCTCACTTCTTCCCTTTGGTCGTTCATAAACGACGGTCTTTTTATTTAAGTCACCCCGACTCAAGTCAACTAAAATCTCTTTTTGCTGTGCATGGGAGACCGACGTTGACACCAACACCAAAAACAACGAAAAATATGCTTTCATCCAACTCTTTATCAATAATACAATACTATTTAGCCCACAGGCGGAAGTATTTTTACTCCCAGCCCGGATTTTGTGTTAAATTTGGATTCACATCCCTTTCTGCCTGCGGAATAGGCCACAGATAATAATGATCTGGGAACCCCCGCTGCCTGATCTGCGTCCCGTTAAAATCTGTCATCCAAACTTTGTCCACGACATCTTTTGCGATTTTCCATCGTCGGATATCCGAATACCGCTGCCCTTCACCGGCCAGCTCCACCATACGTTCGTGACGTATCTTCTCACGCATCAGTTCCTTACTCAAGCCAGAAGGCAGATCAGGCATCTTAACTCTTTTACGAACCGCATTCATCGCATCATAGACCGTTTGATCAGGTGCACCCAAGGTCTCATTCTTTGCTTCAGCATACATCAGCAGCACATCTGCCAGGCGAACCAACGGAAAGTTCTGCGGCATATTATCCTGAAGGGTATAAACAGAACCTGTCTCCACAAATTTGCGCCATGCATAGCTGCCATTTGTCCACACGGGCACATAAGCATTCGGGTCGGTGCTCGCCACCGGAAACTTATACAGATAAGTCACACCACCGCGCCCCACAAAAGTTGACCATGGCACAACAATAGACTGCTGCAAGCGCGGATCACGTTTTTCAAAAAGCTTACGTACCGAAGCTTCATCTTTCCAGTCCTCGGCGCTATTGGGATTAAAAGGCTGTCCTTTTGCATTGGTATAATTCGCAAAATTAAAAGCCGTTCCATCTTCCATATCAAAAGCATTGACAAGCTGAGGCGTAGGCCTTGTCCTCTGGGATCCGGTCGTTGCACCTCGGGCATTTCCGTAATTACGATCGGTCGCTATACCATGCCCCTGCTCAGCAATATATTGCACATCAAAGATCACTTCACTATTGTTATTGCCGGCAACCCGAAACAAACTATGGAAATCAGCAAGCAGCTTGCGGTCACTTTTATCCATCAGCTCCTTAAAATCAGCAGCAGCTTTCGCATATTCCTTCGCCCAAAGATGTGCTTTGCCCCGCATGGCAAGGGCCGCCCATTTGGTCACACGTCCCTTATTTGAGGCATCATAAGTATCCGGCAATGCCTCATAAGCTTCGGTCATATCTTTGACAATAAACTCATACACCTCTTTCTCCGTATTCCGGGGCTCATAAGATTCATCCACATTGATCGGACTGTCATATAAAGGAACTCCACCGAAATAATCCCATAATTTAAAATAAAAATACCCCCGGAAAAACTTAGCTTCGCCAATACTCCGTTTTTTTATAGCTTCACTCATTGCGATAGCAGGAATATTCTTCAGGGCCGTATTTGCACGATACACTCCTTTAAAAAATATTCCCCAGGAGGTGAGGTAAAAACCCGCATTGGCAGGAAAAACGCCCGTTGTCAATCCCGTTGCAAAAGACTGATAGGATATATCGGTAAAATCATCCATCATCCCATAAATCACAATACTATTGGTAAATTCCCTATTGGCATGGTAAAGGGTATTCACCCCCATGACAGCATCTTGCTCAGACTTCCAAAAACTCTCCTCCGAAAGACCGACCAGTGAGTTTCGGTCCAAAAAATCACTACAAGAACTTAGTAGCGCTAATGCAAGTGATGCAATTATTATCTTGTTAAATTTCTTAATCATGGCTTTTCGTCTTAAAATGTTACATTTAAACCAACTACCCATTGTTTCATTAAGGGATAAGAGACACTGGCGTTCTCCGGATTATAACCTTTGAACTTCGTGAATGTGAAGTAATTCTCCAGATTAGCGAATACACGTAATCTATCCACTTTAAACTTCGCCGATGTCTCTTTTGGCAATGCATAACCCAGCTGTATCGATTTGATTCTTAAAAATGAGGTATTCTGTAGCCAGTAGTCACTATATACAGTATTTAAGGCACTACCTGAAGTACGCAATCGCGGATATTCGGTAGAATGGTTTTCAGGTGTCCAGCGATTTAATATTTCCGCATTCTGCAAGAAACCTTCATTGATGTTGAACGTATTAAAACCGTCGTTACCCCAATATTGCTTCACACCACTAACACCCTGTGCCACGACGTTCAGATCAAAGCCTTTATAACCGGCATTCAGACTCAATCCGTAAGTCAATTTAGGCAATCCCGAATAATTCTTGACAACCCTATCCTCCTCATTGAACACCTTGTCACCGTTCACATCTTTGTACAACATATCCCCCGACTTAGGCTCTCCACCTACATATGTCCCAAAAGTATAACCATCTGCCTTCAATTGATCAATTTCACTTTGATCCTGTATAATTCGATCAAATTCAAGCATAAAGAAACTATTGAAAGGCTTTCCTTCCATCGTAATATAACTTTCGTTGATTGATCTATTGCCATTGAACTTAATCACTTTATTATTCAGGAAGGACAGGTTACCATTTAGACCGTAGGACCAATCTGCACCTATTTTCCCAAAGTATCCAAGCTGAAGATCAACCCCTCTGTTACGCATCTCGGCAACATTTTGCCAAGGCGGTGAAAAGTTACCCATCACCATAGGAATAGGGATCTTCGTCAGGATATCAGATGTATTGCGATCAAAATATTCTGCACTAAAAGTCAATCTATTATTTAATAGAGCAAGATCCAAACCGATATTAGCAATCGTGGTCGTTTCCCACTTTATTTTACTGTTCGCGATTTCCTTTGGCGCCACTCCTTGCTTCAGCTGACCGCCAAATGGATATAAATAGGAACCGTATACGACTTGATAAGTATAATCGCCGATTCTATTATTCCCCAGCTTACCCCATGAACCACGAATTTTAATTTCATCAAATACAGCTTTCAAAGGCTGAGCAAACTCCTCTTCCGTTACACGCCAGCCCGCTGAAAAGGACGGGAAGAACCCCCATCTATTCTCCTTTGCAAATCGGGAAGAACCGTCATAGCGTGCATTTGCTTCAAATAGATATTTCCCTTTAAAATCATAATTCAAACGGCCAAAATAAGACTGGAGGGCATCATCTGTTCCGGAACCATTGATCGCTTCAAGGTTTGCCCCCGCATCCAGAATATAGATCGCATCATCCCCCAATATATCATTCTTTTTTGCATCAAATTTGTCCATACGGTTATACTGCTGATCAAAACCCAGCAATACCGCCAAATGATGATTGTCCGCAATTGTTTCACGGTACCGCAACAGGGTATTCAGCACCGTAGTATAATTACGGATGCTACCATTGAACAAACTACTTACACTTGGCTTTTTTTGATACTCCAATCCAGTCTGTAAGTTCCACAAGGAGTAAGGTCGCACATATTCCCAATTCCGGTTATTATTGTAATTAAAACCAAAACTGCTCTCCCACTCCAGATTCTCCATGAAATTCACTATACTAAAAAATTTAAGTCCAAGCTTTTGCCTTTCGTAATCTCCCCGAATATTATCTACATAAGCTCTTGGATTAGCCCCCTGAGGGAGCCCTGGAAACATCTCCCCTCCATAACGCCCGTCCTCATACTGCGGCACAACTCCCGGCGTCGTATTACGGATCGCTCCAAAGAAGCTATTTACATCCAAGGGTTGCCGGTTTGACCAGGTACCAAAAACATTTCCACCCAATGTCAATATATTCTTGATCTTCGTATCGGCATTGATCCGAAAATCATATTTTTTGAAACCGGAATTATCCACCACCCCCTTGTTATCCAGAAAACCCAAGGACATGGCAAAATTTCCTTTTTTACCGCCGCCACGAACAGACAGCGTATGTTCGGTTAACGGCGCGGTATTCAGCATTTCCTTGTACCAATCTGTATTTGGATACAGCGGATTACCTGCCGCCGACTCCTTTCTCCAGGTATCAATTAATTCAGCTCCATATTTTTCCCGCCCTTCCGACTCGTTAACAAGCTCCATATGGGTTGCCATATCGGTTATAAAACCGATATTTTTAGCCGCTTGCTGACGCCCGAAGTACCCATTATAGGTTACTGTAAAATCTTCTCCCTTCCCGCGCTTGGTGGTTACCAATATAACGCCATTCGCAGCCCGGGAACCATATATTGCAGCCGATGACGCATCCTTCAACACGGATATGCTTTCCACATCATTTGGATTGACATCATTCAGTGCACCGGGCACCCCATCAATGACAACCAAAGGGGAAGCATCATTCATCGTCCCCTTGCCACGAATCAACAGATCAAACCCCTCAGCACCCGGACTACCGGAGGTCTGTGCGATATTAAGCCCTGAAGCTTTACCGACCAAAGCGGAAGCCAAATTCATGTTTGGCCGGCTCACCGTTGACTCATCAAACCTAACACTGGAAACAGAACCCGTCAGCGTCTCTTTCTTCTGTTTCCCATAACCAACCACAACAACTTCATCCAGGGTACTTTCATTCGTTTCAAGCAGCAAAGCCTGCACATCCCTTGCCGAGACTACCTTTGTACTAAAACCGATCAGGCGAAACTGAATCTGATCCGAAGAAGACCCATTCAATTTGAACCGCCCCTCCTGATCTGTCACCGTAACGGATGAGTTTTTAAGATTGCGCACCTCCACTCCAGCCAATGGCTGACCTTTCGCATCGAGCACCTGCCCAACGATCTGCTGTTGAAAATTTGCTGCGCCCCCTGTCGAAGTAAGAACGCGTTGAATGGGAATCTTTTCCAGGTGAGGAAAAGAGGGAACAGTGGCAAACGCACCCATTGAAATAAAAGGCAGCCCGACCAAAAGGTAGTTCCTGTTTATCACATCCCGGATTTTAATCTGTTTTAGTATCATGAATACTCAGGTTAAAGTGGTTAAATAAATGATTTATAAGCTCTTCAGTTTATTGGTATTTTAAAGAAGCAGTGTTTTGTCGTTATAATTCATAATAACTCCGCTCCTATACTTCATCATAGTGAATACAATAATATATATTTTTTGTATACAATTAAGTATTTTTTTTACTTTTTTACAAAACAGTCTTCACAACAAATACAGATTAACCTAATAAAATCATCTATAGAATTAATTAACGAGGACACTAAATCGAATTTAGCAACATATTTTTCAGTTATTTTGTATACAAATTACATTATTTTTTGTATATTTATTTTTAATAAACTAATTTTGACATAACCAGATAAATCAAAAGAATAACCATTGACCGACAATGAAACAACAAATAAACTGTGTTTGGCTATTGCTATTGACATCCTTTCTATCTTCCTGTTCTCCCCGGGACGAAGAAAAGGAGACAGTGATAATCAATAGCATCCAATTGGAGAACAGCATACTTTCTTTATCCAAAGAGGCCACTGGTCTACAAGTTCCATGGGACTTACAATACGATCATGTAAATCAGGCTATCTTATTTTCGGAAATTGGTGGAAGTATCCGTAGACTGGATATACGAACAAAAAGGGTCATTTTAGTCGATAGCCTAAAAGACGTCTACCATCAGCGTACACTCGGGCTGTTAGGCATGTCTTTGTATCAGCCCGAACACGAACAGGCCTATCTCTATCTTTCGTATACCAGTAAAAGAGACAGTCTTATTTTTTCAAATTTATATCGCTACGATTACAGTGCCGATGGCAGACTGTCCAACCCAAAACGCCTGTTACAGATACCGGGCAATACGGGACACAACGGCTCACGTGTCATTGTATCTTCTGACAAAAAAGTCTATTGGGCGACAGGCGATGCTGCAAGCGATACCTTTGCACAGGATAGCAGTTCGTTAAATGGAAAGATCTTGCGGTTAAACCTGGATGGTACAATTCCTTCGGATAATCCGATAGCAAACAGTTATGTTTATGCCTGGGGTTTCCGTAATATGCAGGGACTTACCCATAACGACAAAGGAACGATCTACACCTCCGAACATGGGGATGCCATTGAGGATGAGATTAATCTTATTCAGCCCCTTAAAAATTATGGCTGGCCGCAAATTGAAGGTATGATTGATACCGAAAAGGAGAAAGCCATAGCCAAACTAAGCCCTCGAACTGACCCCATAAAATCGTGGACACCAGTTGTTGCCCCCTCCGGAATGGCTTATTATGGTGTCGCTACTATTCCGGAATGGCAGAACAGTTTGATTTTAGCAACGCTAAAAAACCAGTCCTTACGGATCCTGAAATTATCAGCCGATGGCAAAAAGATAACCGATGAAAAAGTCTTATTTAAAGATCAGCTTGGCCGCTTGCGCTCGGTATTGGTTTTACCCAACGGCGATATCTATTTCTGTTCCAGCAACCGTGACTGGAATCCGCAAAAAGGATTTCCGAAGCCAGATGACGATGTTATTTATCGGCTACGGCTTTCAGATAAAGCTGTGGCCCCTATCCTCAAGCCGCAAACGGCCAACAGTATCGTGCCCGGTGTAAAAAACGGACAAACATTATACGATTCTTACTGCACTTCCTGCCACAAATCTGATGGCAAAGGACTCACAAATACGTTTCCGCCATTAGCACAGTCGACGATGGTCAATGGTGAACCAAAAGCACTTCTAAAACTGCTCTTACACGGGCTGAACGGTCAATCGATCAATGGAGTCAAATATGAGGGCGCAATGCCAGCATTTTCGTTTCTCAAAGACGAGGAAGTCATCGCGGTTGCAAATTATATTCGAACTCATTTTGGGAATAATGCGACTAAAATCAACCAACAAAACTTAACCTCATTACGCTAAACTTATGGAACAACAAGCTCCTAAACGCTCCTTATTCAAGAACTGGCTATCCATCCTAGGGCCAGGAATCATTACCGCGGCTTTGGTTTTTGGCCCAAGCAAAATGACTATTACGTCAAAAATGGGTGCTGATTACGGCTTTTCACTCCTTTGGGTTGTGGTTGTTGCCATCTGTTTTATGACAGTTTTCACCAATATGGCGGCACGTATCGGTATTGCCCGTGACGAATCCCTACTCGCTTTGATTCGTAATAAGTTTGGAAAAACAACGGCCATAATTATTGGTATTGGTATTTTTCTTGTCGCTACCTGTTTCCAATCGGGCAATGCAACGGGGGTATCAATTTCCATCTCAGAGGCAACAGGGACAAATCCCCAAATATGGATTATTGTGTTTAACGTGATCGGTATCCTGCTGCTTTTCTTTAAATCGTTTTACGCGCTGCTGGAAAAATTAATGCTGGCACTGATTATTCTTATGCTCTTTGCCTTTCTTTCAACAGCGATTATGATTGAGACTCCTATAGCTGACTTTTTCAAAGGATTTGTACCCAGTATTCCACCAAGCTCAGTAGGTCTGATCATCGCTTTTACAGCGTCTTGTTTTTCGATCGTGGGCGCCTTCTATCAGAGTTATCTGGTGCAATCCAGACGCAAATTATCCAACGATCAGCAGACAACTCAAAGGCAGCTTATGGGAAGCCGGATTGGCATTATTATTCTTGGTATCATGAGTGCGGCCGTGATGGTATGCGCAGCGAACACACTGCATCCTCAAGGTATTAAACTGAGTTCGGCAGCCGAAATGGGCCGTGCGCTGGAGCCACTTTTGGGAACCTACGCTTCACACCTCTTTTTCATTGGTCTCTTTGGTGCTTCTTTTTCTTCCTTAATTGGAAATGCCGTCCTCGGGGGCTCATTACTCGGTGATACTTTTGGATATGGTAACAACCTGAACCATCCAAAGGTCAAACTGTTCATATCCCTAGTGATGATTTTTGGTTCTGTCATTGCACTTATCTTCGGAAATCTACCTCTAGAACTTATTGTTTTTGCACAAAGCATCACCATTTTCCTTGTCCCATTTATTGGTATTGTCTTATTTCTTGTCGCTAATGATAAGGAGATCATGGGTGATCTCCAAAACAAACCATTGACGAAATTGTGGGCGATTTTAGGACTCGTATTGCTCGTCGCCCTCGCTATCAGTAATTTTTACAATTTAATCACATAAACCAATTATGGATAACAACACTTTAGCAGCTTTAGAGCGGCAGATACTCGCACCATCAGCGGAGCTCATTGAAGACATAAAAAAAATCCAGGGAGATATCCTATTCTTAGGAATCGGCGGAAAAATGGGGCCAAGTATGGCTAAATTAGCTATTCGGGCGATTGAGGCCGCTGGCATTGAAAAAAAGGTTATTGGCGTATCGCGCTTTTCAACAAAAGAGCTCCAGCAAGAATTAGAAGATGCTGGCATCTCGACCATTGCCTGCGACCTATTGGATCCCGAGCAGCTCAAACAGCTTCCACAGGTTCCCAATGTCATCTATCTTGCTGGCCATAAATTTGGCACAACGGGAAATGAAGACTTCACCTGGGCGATGAATACCTACCTCCCTGGAATGGTTGCTTCACATTTTGAAAAATCCAATATTGTGGCCTTTTCGTCAGGAAATGTACTTCCTTTTGTCCCCATCAATCGAGCGGGTGTATCCGAAGAAACCACACCAGAACCTGTGGGTGAATACGCACAGTCTTGTTTGGGGCGAGAACGTATTTTCGAATATTTCGCCAAGAAAAATCATACTCCAACGCTCATCTATCGTCTAAACTATGCTGTCGATTTTCGCTATGGTGTATTGGTTGAAATAGCAAAAGCTGTCAAGGAGCAATTACCCATAGACCTAACAACCGAAAATGTCAATGTAATCTGGCAAGGAGATGCCAATGAAATTGCATTAAGATCTCTACTACATTGCCAGACACCAGCCAAAATATTGAATGTGACTGGTCCTGAGATCCTATCTATCCGTTGGATCGCCGAACGCTTTGCGGAACATTTTGATACCACACCGGTATTTGTAAACCAAGCTGCAGGAACCGCTTTGCTCAACAATGCCTCCGAATGTCACCGCCTATTTGGCTATCCAAAAACGACCATTCGGGAAGCCATTGATATCACCGCAAACTGGTTAATGAACGGCGGTGAGCTTTGGAACAAAGACACCCATTTTCAAGAAAGAAAGGGAAAATTTTAAGGAAAAACAATTATTCTAATGAAAAAATTAGACGCTAATTTACAACAACATCTCTGGGCTGGAACCGTCATCCCCGCCCATCCCCTGGCTCTTCACGAGGACCGTAGTATAGATGAAGAGTCTCAACGTCTTCTGACAAAATATTATATCGCAAGTGGCGCCGGAGGAATTGCCGTCGCCGTACATTCTACCCAGTTCGAAATTCGTGATCCGAAAATCAACCTGTTCGAAACTGTTTTAAAATGGGCCAGCGAAGAGGTGGACAAGGCAGAGCTTCAACGTCCCTTCCTTAAAATTGCAGGTATCTGTGGGCCTACCGAACAAGCCGTACAGGAAGCAAAGACGGCGCTAAAATATGGTTATGATATCGGTTTATTGAGTATGGGAGGACTCAACGACTGGACAGAAAAGGCTATACTTGATCGCGTTCGTGCAGTCGCTGCCATCATTCCAGTATTTGGGTTTTATCTCCAACCTTCGGTAGGTGGTCGTATTTTTTCCTATTCCTTCTGGCAGGAGTTTGTTGCGATAGAAAATGTTGTTGCCATCAAATGTGCTTCTTTCAATCGTTACCAAACCCTGGATGTCATGCGTGCGCTCGCAAATTCAAATCGTAGCGATCAAATCGCCATGTATACAGGCAATGATGACAATATCGTCAATGATCTAATGACTACCTATCAATTTCCAGTGAACGGGAAGACAGTTGCTATAGATTTTAAAGGGGGCTTACTAGGGCATTGGGCGGTGTGGACGCAAAAAGCGGTAACACTTCTGGATGAAATTAAGAATTACAAGCGCCATCCTGATAATCAGACAGCAAGTCATCTTTTAAGCAAAGCCATTGCAATAACAGACAGTAATGCTGCATTTTTTGATCCGGCAAATGCATTTCATGGCTGTATCCCCGGGCTCCATGAAGTCCTCACACGCCAGGGCTTGATGAAGGGTACTTGGTGTATCAATCCAAAAGAACAACTATCCCCTGGTCAAAAAGAAGAAATTGACCGTGTGTACAGCGATTATCCTGAACTAAACGATGATGTTTTTGTACAGCGCTTCCTAAATTCCAGATAATACCGACAGCTGCAGTCCGAAAATATTTTCAGAATCTTGGTCCAGCAGTATTTCTACAACAATGTTGAGTCATTTTAGGGTCAACATTGTTGTTATTGACGTCCTGAGGTCAGGCTGTTTGATTTTCACAATAATTTGTTTGAATTCTATATATTTTGTATCCATCAATGGAATTATTTTTGTCGACAAATTATCACGATGGAAAAAAACACTAAACCCAGACAATCTTTTGTTCCAACGATACTGGCTTTTGCACTTGTTCCAATTACAGGACTTGCTACTGATATCTATCTTCCTTCGATGCCTCAAATGGCCTTGGAGTTTGGTCTCAGTGAAAGCCGTATCCAGTTAACACTATCATTGTTTCTAATCAGCTACGGTGTAGCTCAATTCTTTACTGGTGCACTCGTGGACGCATGGGGAAGATATCGGATCAATCTAATTTCGTTGTTCCTTTTTATCCTTAGTTTTTGGATCACCGCCACCACAAATGATATCTGGACAATTTACTGCATGCGTATTTTGCAGGGTATTCTTTCAGCATTCGTCGTCATTTCCAAACGGGCTTACTTTGTCGATGTGTACGAGGGCGAGCAACGCAAGCACTATCTCAGTATCATGACCATCGTCTGGTCTATTGGACCTATTATCGCCCCCTTTATTGGTGGATATTTACAAACGCAGTTTGGATGGCGTTCAAATTTTATGGTCCTCGCAGTTTATAGCGCGGTACTTTTTGTCCTGGAATTTATCTTCTCTGGCGAGACAATTAAACAAAGAAAACCGTTACACGTCAACTATCTTATCGGCGAATTTAAAATGATGTTAAAGACAAACGATTTTACTTTTGGCGTGTTGATGTGCGGAATATCTTACGGATTAGTCATGTTTTATAACCTTAGTGGCCCATTTTTTATCGAGCATCAATTGGGTTATGGAGCGATCACGACAGGCTACACCTCACTTATCATGGGATTAGCTTGGATGTGCGGTGGTTTTATTGGAAAAGCGCTGATCAAAAGAGCCTTAATACCGAAATTGCGAATCGCTAATTTTATCCAGATTATCCTGGTACTAGCGATGATTGTGGTATCTCCTTATCAAACAAATTTATATACACTGACGTTCTTCGCATTTGCGGTACATTGTTCCGCCGGATTTATATTCAATAATTATTTCAGTTATTGTTTGGGGCGATTCCCATTATCAGCAGGAATAGCCGGCGGATTGGTCGGTGGAATTACTTACCTGTTAACGTCCTCCCTGAGTTACGGCACAGTCAGTTTAATCAATCCCTCTTCTCAACTTGAAATCGGATTGGGATACGCCGTATTTGCGGCTTTGGGGCTGCTCGCACTTTTTTTTATTAGCAAGCTAGCTAAAACGAATACGCTATAGCTAAAACACATAAAAGACTTTGTCGATTTTAAGCTACACAATCCAATAAGGTTGCTAATTTATTTTCAGGACAAGTTTAAAACAGCTATATTTGTACTATCATAATTTAGGTTTATAATTGGTTATTGAAGGTTTTCATTCTCCCCGTTTGAAAACCTTTTTTTTATTGTCTATTTTATTGATTCGTTTTTTCATTAAGCATCGATGAACTCGCTACGCTCGGTTTATTAGCCAGAAAGAACCTTCAGTTGATTTTCACTGCTGTTGGTGCTTGTGAGAGCTTAATTATTTTTAACACTAAATTTCTCGATATAGGTACGTGGACTTTCTTTATAGAATTTCTTAAAGGTCTTACTAAAATATTTTGGATCATTGAAGCCTACTTGATAAGCAACTTCGCTAATACTCAATTCACTATTATTCAACAGTATTTGTGCAGCTTTTTTCAGACGTACCATATTGATAAATTCAACCAGATTCAAACCAGTTTGCTGTTTTATCTTACGGTATAAAACTGATCGGCTAACGCCTATTGCCTTCGTCAGCTCCTGTACACCGAAATCCTCGCAGCCTAGATTTTCCTCCACAATACGCAATACCTGATCCAAAAAGCGCGTTCTTTCGGTTGTCTCTGTCCCCTGTCCTCCCAAAAGATAATTTTGAACAAATTTTTCCTCCAAACGTTTTCTTGTCTGTATGATGTTTGATATTTTCTGAATCAAATGTGGCATACTGAATGGTTTGGTGATATAATCATCAGTTCCCACTTCAAAAGCTTCAGTGATATATGGATCCGCAGTTCGGGCAGTCAATAAAATAACTGGAATGTGATTAGTGCTATTATCGTTCTTTATTTGTTGCAACAGTGTTATACCATCACAGTTTGGCATCGTCACATCTGAAATAATAATATCCGGCTGTTTGGCGTGAACCAGTGCCAGCGCTTCGTTTCCATCGTTGGCTTCTAAAACCACATATTTCTTTCGTAAGTTTTCGCAAAGAAAACATCTCAGCTCCACATTATCTTCGGCAACAAGAATAATCGGTTTCTCATCAGCCGTCCGGTCATTTTCAACTTCCACAGGCCCCCGATCATCTACCAATTCAGACTGTTCAGAGACATTCATTTCTGTAATTCCGCTTAAAATATCGGTTGTAGATGAAGCATCTATATGCAAATTCTGCTGCGGCAGACTAATCCGGAAAACAGTATTGTACGCCAGAGCTTCTTTCGCCATATTACTCTCAACAGTTAACAAGCCTCCATGTAAATGTATGATGGATCTTGACAATGCAAGTCCTATCCCGCTACTTGTGGCGACAAACCCCTCAGTGTTTGCCTGATAGAATTGTTCAAATACAAAGGGTATATCTTTTGTAGGGATACCTCTACCGGAATCCCAGACGGAAACAAGTAATTTAGCTGCATCTCTATTGCCCTCGAGTTCAACTTGTACTTTTATCCGTCCCCCCTTATCGGTAAATTTAAAGGCATTGTAAATGAGGTTGACAAGCACTTTCTCAAACTGCTCAGGGTCAAAATATGCCTGGTAATCCGTGGAAATATTATTTTCAAGAAAAAACTGGATATTATTCTTCTCTGCTATAAAGTGGAAGTTTAATAAAACGTTTTTAAGATATTCGGATACAAGAACTTTCTGACTGTGCAGTTTCATCTTTCCGCCTTCATGTTTTCGGAAATCAAGTAGTTGATTGACCAAATTCATCAAGCGGTCAGCATTCCGTGTGGCGTAGCCCAGATGTTCCTGTGCATAGTCAGATAGCGAATGATCCGTTTTCAATTGATTCAATGGTCCTATAATCAAAGACAGGGGTGTACGAAATTCATGCGAAATATTTGTAAAGAAATTCAGTTTGGCTTCATGCAATTCCTCTTGCTTCTCTGAAGCAATCTTTCGGATCAAAAGATCACGTTTTAGCTTATTTCTACCATGAAAAAAACGGATGATCAAGAACACAATAAAACCCAAAATCAAGAAATAACCTGTATAAGCCCACCATGTTTTCCAAGGCGCAGGGAGAATTCTTATTTTTAAAACCCGCGCCTTTTCGTTCCAGATACCATCATTATTTGACCCTTTTATCCAGAGTTCATAATTCCCCGGATCCAAGTTCGTATAGGTGGCGACTGGATTGGTTACATAATTCCATTCCTGATCAAAACCTTTTAAATAATAGGCATAGTTATTTTTTTCAGGATGAACATAATTTAACACACTGAATTCAAGACTAAATACATTCTGATTGTGATCTAATACCAATTCATCCATCATGGATATATCCTTGGGGATTACACCATCAATTCCGGGTCTAACGGTACGATTAAACAATTTAAGGTCAGTAAACTGTATTGGCGGAATATAGCTATTGACGCTAAGACTGTCTGGATTGAATAGGGTAAAACCAGAAAAGCTACCAAAAGCGAATTTTCCGTCCCGCAGTATGGTGGCAGCATTTTGAATATATTCATTACCAGGCAAACCATCCACTTTTGTATAACTTCTAACACTCCCCGCTTGCGGATCGAAACAGGTAATCCCTGTGTTTGTGCTTAGCCACAATTTGTTCTTTAGATCACTCAGAATACCAAAAACATTATTGACTGGAAGGCCATTTTGTTCATTGAAACGTTTAAAGACTTTCTTTTCGGGCAGATAGCGATTTAAACCTCCCATATAGGTTCCAATCCAGATTTGTCCTTTTCTATCTTCATGAATACTAATAATATCATTACCACTGATTGAAAGTGAGTCATTTTTGTGATTCAAAAACGATATGAATTTATCGGTACCTGCTATTTTAAGATTTAGTCCATTAGAAGTGCCGATCCATAAATTACCGCTGGAATCCTCCATGAGTGCTCTGACCATATTTGAGCTCAACTGTTTACCGGCAACGTTGAAGGTCTGGAAATAACCGGGTTTTTGATTTTTCCGTTGTACCTGCAAACCGCCACCAAATGTTCCGATCCAAATATCGCCCTGGCGATCCTCCAGTAGTGCATACACGTTATTGTTTGCCAGTCCATTGATGACATTTGGATCAAAACGAAAATGTTCGTAAACCTGTTGTCCTTTACGTCTTAAATTTAATCCACCATCATAAGTGCCGACCCACAAATTACCCTCCCGATCGCGACAGATAGATTTTACATTATTATGGCTTAGGCTTCCCGCACTACTTTTATCATGTCGCTCGTTAAAAAATGAATTGGTATATCGGTTGAAATAATTCAATCCACCACCCTCTGTCCCAATAACCAGCTCACCATTTGGATTCTCCAAAAAAGCACTGACAACATTGTAGCTCAAGCTATTTCGTCGAGATTGATGGGTGAAATTTTGAAAATTCGGGATATCTTTATCGTAGATATTAATCCCGCCAAAATAAGTACCGATCCAGATAGACCCCCTTTTATCCTGAAATATTGGTCGAATAGAGTTATTACTCAAACTATTGGGATTGTTATCATCGGCCTGTATAAATAATATTTTCCCGTTTCGGTATAAATAAAGGCCATTGAATGTTCCAATCCAAATGCTCCCATCGTCAGCCTTCTTCAAAGAGCGTACATCCTGATTTGCCAAATTTGCAGTAGGACTGTCATCAGTATTCAAAGAAGATACCTCTCCTGTATTTTCATTGATTATTTTTATTCCATTGTATTTTGTTCCTACCCAAAAAACACCGGGAGCAAATTCCAGAACAGCCTGAAATCGTTGATTTACTTTATTAACCAATCCTTTCTGATTGAAATAGGTCCGCAACACTTTCAATCTATTGCCATCCCTGGAAGCGGATTGCATCAGCACGATTGCATCATCTGTACAAAACCATAATCTTTTCTTCCCATCCTCGTATATTGTTCTAAAATTTCTAAAATACGAGCGGCCATTGCTCCCTTCAACCGTAATTTCATTGAAAACAAGCTCCGCCTCCAAATGAGCACCTTCTTTTATCCGATATAATCCAACATTTGTAGCAATCCAAATTACACCATTTGAATCTTGGAAAATTTGATGCACATTCACTTCTATTTTCCCACTTGTGCTCTCAACGACTGGCAAAGGAATACGCGTAAAATTATCTGCATTCCGATTGTATAAATTAAGACCACCTGTTGTCCCTACCCAAAGTCGCTGTTTCTTGTCCTGGGTAATTGCTTGTATAAAATTATGTTCCAGGGAAAGGCTATCCTGCGGATTGCTTCTATAAATTGTAAACTTACGTGCATCATATTTATTCAGGCCATCACGGGTACCAATCCACATAAAGCCCAGGTGATCTTGTTCGATAGCAAAAACACTACCTTGTGATAAACCTTCGTTTACATCAAGATGTAAAAAACGATAGTTCTTCTCCTGTGCATTAGAAATAGAAAGGACAAACAGCGTACTAAAAACCCAAAGTATACAAATACGTAATGGCATCATGAGGAATATAATTGAAATTGGATACTATAAAAATAATCATTCCATTCTATAAACACCAATAGTTATTTATTTAATCTATCGTTCAATTGTTGCTCATAAAGTGACTCTAAGAGCAATTTTTTATTTTGATTTTCCCAAAGACCGGCAGTCCTGTCTTTAAACCGACCATGATTGTTTTCGCCATTCACCCCTATTGCAAAATTTTGCCCGGAAGCCCAAGGTTGTTGTACGGCTGCACTCTTGACTTTGCAATTCCATAATACCTGTGTCACTCCGGCCCAACCGTGTCCACTCCCCCAGTTACCGCGATCCTGAACATTAATCTCGCCATCAGTTGTAATCTGATCGTACAAGGTGCCTACAGCCCAACGATGATGTGGTCCAATATCTGCATGGGTATTCGTTGCAGTGGACAAGCTAAAAACATTTGGTCCCAAAGTTCTTGCTCCCGTGACATAGTCATGTCGTCCTTCTGTGGTATATAATTGGCTAAATAAATTGAGTTGACCATTGTTATTGAATGAATACCTACGTCCCCCTATAATTTGAGATTTAGGATCCAGACATTTCGAATCGATAACGGATATTTGTTTTGCGAAGGCTCCCAAGCTTACTGCCGCATAACCAAAATAGCGTGCGGTAATGTTGCGTACCCATGCATTCTCAATTTTATCAAGCTCAATAGCTATCCAAGCATGGTTTTCGTCTGTTTCGTTGGCAAATTCGGATTCAAAACGTAGATTTTCAACCCCCACTTCCCGAATACGGCCTTCAAACTTAAAAGGTACGACAGAGACTTTACCACACTGTGGATCTATGGCCATGACAACTGGATTATCTAAAAACAGCGTGTCTCCATGGATAGAGGAGATAACACGTTCAAATTTTAGGTTATATTCCTTGGTTGTCCATTGTTTTGTTCCTTCCCTTGCTATAATTTGATCCATTTTGACCGCTTTAATCCACGCCTCATTGAGTTCATAAGAAAGGAGTACTGATGCCCCTTTCTGAAAATCACGACTATCATCGACAACGACATACTTACTTCCGACAGGTATATATGTTGCTTCAAGCACTTGCGCTTTAGCCTGATCTTCGATATAGTTTCCGTCACCAGAAATTTTCAATAAGCTACGTTGTTGCTTTCCCGTGGCACGCAATAACGTTTCACCTTCGGCAGCCCCCTCTCCTCTCAACACAATACCACTCGATTTGATCAGTAGACTTCCAGGTATATTGTAAATTCCTTTTTTCAGCGTTATCGCCCCTCTATATCCGTTTTTATCAAGGGGTTTGTTTGAGATTTCATCGATGGCACGTTGTATCATCTGTTGATCAGTTCCATCTGCTGTAGGATGCAATGAAATAGTGCTGGCAACAGCTGGGAGCGGTCGATTTCCTTGGTGATAACCAACCCGACTGAAATCAGGGACTATATTTCCCTTATCATCCGGAAAATAGATGAGTTTACCCTCAGGGTCTTTTCGAACCAGGCTTGACTGTGCCCGTCCCGAACGCAAGCTTTCCTCCCGAAGCAAGGCTTCTAAAAAATAGTAATCTGCGTAACTTAATGGCTTATCTACTTCGGTATTGGAGGGTTTTGACCCGGTACTATGCAGTAATATAAACCCTTTATTTTTATTTGGAGAGGACATATAGTGGTCAATCAGATTAGACATTATTGTCCGCGCTTTGCTCAAATAGTCTTTCCCCTGATTGCTAAATGTACTCAGCTCCAATAGTCCCGACGCGATCACGGTGGCAGCTGAAACATCCCTCGGTTCATTCGGAATATGAGGTGCATCGAAATCCCAATAAGGGATTAAATCCTTGGGCATACGTGGATGGCCAAAAAGCCAATGCGCGACCTTTTCAGCTTGCTGCAGGTATTTTGGATCACCGGTCTCACGATAGCACATGGTATAACCATAGAGTGCCCATGCTTCTCCCCGAGCCCAGGTAGACTCATCACTAAATCCTTGATGTGTATTTTTGTGCTGTACTTCACCTGTCGCAGGATTATAGTCAATTACATGGTAAGTGCTATAGTCCGATCTAAAATGATTCTTCATCGTTGTGTTTGCATGACTTACAGCGATATGATAATAGCTAGAGTCCCCGGTCAATTTTGTTGCTTCAAAAAGCAATTCCAGATTGAGCATGTTATCAATAATGACCGGAAAATCCCAACGATGGCTATTATGATCCCAAGAACGGATGCATCCAACCTTAGGATTAAAGCGTGTTGCCAAAGTTTTAGCGGATTGGATAATGACATCCCGATAATGTGCATTGGCCGTAAGACGATAACCGTTACCAACACTACAGAAAATTTTAAAGCCCATATCATGGGTTTTCCCGTTATACTGTTCGTCTTCGATACCTCCGGTCAATTCACCCGCCAGTTCTTTCCATTTATGTTTCCCGGATTTCTCATATAAATACCATAAAACCCCAGGATAAAAACCACTTGTCCAATCGCCACGTTTAACGGCCACCAACTCGTTATTTTCGGAGAGTGTACGTGGAGATGCTAATGTAGAATCAGCTTTTTTTAGCACCTGTAGTTCTTTATAGAGCAATTGCGACTGTCGATCCGCAAGATCCCAAGCTTTTTTCAATTGGTTTGCGCTCTGCGCTTTTGTTTCCTGAATGCCACAAAGGATAGTTGTCAAACTCAGTATCGAAACAATAAATCGTCTTTTTCGGATAAAACGATTCGAAACATCGACATGTTTTGACAGCAGTATATTCATATTGAAAATCATATTACATTTAGGTTTGTTTAAATAAAAGGTTAATTGGTAAGATTTATAGTTGGATAAAATTGGTATCCCAGCATTACAACCATATTAAAGGATTACGGATGGGCAAGTTACGAATGACCTCTTCCTCCTTGGGATTATGATCGAGCTCAACCCAAAGTTTCAAATAGCTGCCGTCTTGGTAAGCGGTTGCAGCAAAGATAAGAGCAGGTTGAGCAATAGGCCATTGCTCCCAGTACATCACGTCTTTTTGATAAGGCCATTTATTCTTATCACTGATATAAGGTATCATAAAATCCACTCCTTTTTTGATGGTACGTCCATCGGGTAAGGTATATTGCCATAGCGGTTCATTTGTTGTGGACAGGATATGGCAAATCATGATCATGGCATCTAGATTAAATAGGGAATATCCAAAAGGCTTGGTCCGTTGGAGCTCCCGGGGAAAGCTACCATCTTTTTCCATTTGGCTGGGTAATAAAATTTGCTGGTAGCGTTCAGCGCACATCTTGAGCAAAGCCGTATCCTGCACTAGACTGGCAAAGGATGCGACCTGCATCACCCAACAGGTGCCATGATTGTTTGCTGCATTCATTTCGTCTTTACCGTATTGGTGCTCAGTCAACCAACGCAGATATGTTGCAAACCAATGATGTATGGCATCTTTGGTCGATTGAGGAAAGTTTGGATCATTTTCGAGCACTTTTACTCCCTGTGCCACTTCCATTAAATGAATGGTATCAATAATGCCTATTCCGCGACCTGTAAATCGTCCTTGTACCGCTTGGGCATACAGCAGATTTGGATTCATCATCGTCTCCGAGTCGACAAACCAGGCTTTCAAATGAACCAAGGCCTGCTGCACATATTTTTTATCCGGATTCAAACGGTAGGCCGAGGCCAGGGCGCCGATAATTCGGCTAAAACGGATCATAGCTTTTCGATGATCAACAAAGTTGGCAGGATTGCTCATACCATCCCGTTGGACATAGGGCGCACCCGCATCCATTGGATCTGGCCACCAATAGTCGCCTTCCGAGTAAAAGTCATGAATACCACCGCTACTTCGAACTGCAGGGTAAGCCGTCACAGTCAAGGGCTTTTGCTTCATGGCCCATTTTGATTGCTTTTTTATAATAGGACGCAAAACCGTAATGATTTTGCTCTTGAAAGATCCATTGGGTTCATTCGCCCCAGCGAATAGGGGGAGCAGCACAATCCCAATACATGTGCAAGCTAGTCTGAAGATTGATTTTAAATTCATTTCCTTAGATTTATATAAGCTATATCGGGATAATGCGGTACTCTTTGCCCTTGACTGTTTGAAATTCAATTTCAAAAGTTTCTTTGGTTGACAAAGGCGATAATTTTTCGCGGTCAAGAATATGGTATTCCAATGAACCTAGTTTGTATAGCAATTCATTTTCAGCGCCATTGACTTTATTCCCATTCGTTCCAATGACTTTTACGGGAATAGAAGTGCGCAACTTGCATATTCCACCTATATTGGAAACGATGCGTGTCTGTTGCAATTTATTATCCTTCCAATCGATATCTACCGTAAAATTTCCCCTGGCTTTAATTCCTTTAATATGTCCGGTCGACCACTCATCGGGCAGCGCTGGCAATAGATGAATAGCACCATCGTGACTTTGCAAAAGCATTTCAGTCATTCCGGCCGTTGCGCCAAAATTACCGTCGATCTGAAAAGGAGGATGTGCATCAAATAAGTTCGGATAAGCACCACCACCGCTCATCTGAGCGCGATCCAGTTTGGGATCAATAAAGTTCAGCGCATCCTTAAGAATTTTATAAGCGTGGTTTCCATCCTGTAATCTTGCCCACCAATTTGTCTTCCAGGCCATCGACCAACCTGTACTCACATCACCGCGCAAAAGCAGCGATTTTTTTGCCGCAGCGGCCAATTCACTATTTGTTGTAACGCTGATCTGGTTACCAGGATAAAGTCCAAAAAGATGCGAAATATGCCGATGCTGATCTTTGGGATCATCCCAATCTTTAAACCATTCTTGCAGTTGGCCATATTGTCCAACCTGATAAGGATATAATTTTGCACGCGCCTGTTCCAATGTCGATTTAAACTCAGGGTCGATCTGCAGTACATCGCAAGAACGAATAACCGCAGTAAATAGCTCGCGGATAATGGCCATATCCATCGTGGATGCCCTAGTCAATTGATATTCCTTTCCTGCTATTTTAATTGTATTTTCAGGTGATGTAGAAGGATTTGTTATCAAGTATTTATTTTCAGGATCAGCGATCAGCCAATGCAACATAAACTGGGCAGCTCCCTTCATCAATGGATAGGCTTTATTTTGGAGAAAAGATTTATCTCCTGTAAAGCGATAATGCTCCCATAGATGCGTACTGAACCAAGCAGCGGCCATTGGCCACGCAGACCATCGTGGCATACCTTTAGGATCCCAGTCATACCCTCCCGGAGGAGAGGTCTTGGCCCACAGATCCGAGTTATGGTGAACTACCCACCCCTCTTTAATATTGTAATTTACGGCTGCAGTTTTAGCTCCATTGACCGCCAGTTCCTCCATAAAATCAAATAGGGGCTGATGGCATTCCGACAAGTTGGTATTTTCTGCCAGCCAATAATTCATTTCGGTATTGATATTCGTGGTATAATTACTTCCCCAAGGTGGCTGTACATGATCATTCCAAATCCCCTGTAAATTGGCGGGTCTTCCACCTTGTCTCGAACTTGCAATCAGCAGGTAACGTCCAAAATGATAATACAAAGTCAGTAAATCCAGATCTGTAGGACCTTTTGAAAATTGCATAATCCGCTGGTCGGTCGGTAAATTTGCCTGTGTTGAAATTCCAGCCAGTTCAAAATCTACCCTGTTAAACAGCGATCTATAATCCTTCTGATGATCAGCAAGCAGTGTTGTAAAGTTTTTTACCGCGACCTGTTTCATTAAACTGTTAACTGTCGCCTTTACATCCTTTCCGGCTTGGCTCGGTGATTTGTCGAAACCATTAAAACTGGTCGCTTCTGTCAGTAGTAATAACACCTCATCGGCACCAATGATACGAAGCTTATCCTTTTCTTGTTGTACCTTCCCTCCTTTTGCCTGTACTTTAACACGCATTTCGAAAGTCATCCCTTTTCCCTCAATGCTATCGTAAACCACCTGTTTAGGTTCGTAATCCCGATTGGCCACAAAACTGGGTGCTTTGCCCACAAGACTCAGTACATCGTTGCCGAGTGCTGAAACGGTACTTTTCAGTTTACTGGTCATGGACAGATCCAAAGTGATCGATTTAGTTTTATTTGCTTTTAAGCGAATGACCAAAGCTTTGTCGGGGTAGCTGACAAAGCTTTCTCTTTGGTATTGAACACCTTGATAAGTATAACTTACCGTACTTAATGCCCCTTCTAAATCCAAATCCCGCTGGTACGCTTTTACCTCTCTCTCGTCCTGATGAAAATCCAGCCACAGGTCACCCATGGGTAAATAACGTGCTGAATAAGGGCCCTGCATTTTCTTCCAAAGCACAGCGGCCTCTTCATATTTCCCAGCTAAAACAGCTTCACGTACCAATGGTAAAATTTGCGGACCATTAGGGTTGTTTCCAGCCTCAGGCTCGCCCGACCACAGGGTATTATCATTAATCTGAAAACGATCCCTGCTCACCCCACCAAAGACCATGGCTCCCGTCGTACCGTTACCCAATGGTAGTGCCTCCTCCCAATATGCAGCCGGTTTATCGTACCACAGCTGGCGCTTCTTTTGTTTATGTTGTGCATGACCACAGGTAGCAGTGGCCATGATCCCGAGCAAAAGAAAATAGCTCAAATTAGTGTTTAATTTTATCATCTCCCTATTTTTCAATTGTCAACAACGTACTTTTTGATTCGTCCATCCGTCCGGACACAACTGCTTTTCCCGCGGATAAGCGAAGCCGGATCAAGGCTCTTCCATTGTATGCCTGTACTTTTCTCGCCCCTATGGATGTTCCCTGATCAATGATCAGCTCACCATCTCCTGTAGCATCAAAATAGATCCAGTTTTTGGCATCCAGACAAAGAATACCATCTTTATCCAATACCTTGGCCTGCACCGTTATGATATCATCTTCCTGTGCAATTTCTTCAACCTGTAATTTCGCAGGTCTGCCCCAACGCTGTGTCTGATACACTTGTTCAATTTGATCTATCATAAGCTCCTTACCATTTTTGGTAACAGCTTTGATCTGATTTTTTCCCTCACGTAACTTCACCATCCAACGCAATCCGGCAGCGGGGAAATCTTGGCTATTTCTTTTCTTTATCCCCTGACTTTCGCCATTAACAAATAGTTCGACCGCCTTTGCATTGGAATATACTTTGATCATCTTTGCTTCATCCGGCTCTCCCCAACGAACAGGCCAAGAGTGTCCGTAGATATGAAGCATGGGTTTTGAAGTCCAATACGATTGAAATACGTAATAGGATTCCTTCTTCGTAAAATCGCGTTCGACAACACCCTTCTGGTTGACATAGGGAACCGGATTATCTGGTCGAACAGGTGTTGAGAAATCTTTAAAGGGCCAATATGCGGTACCCGTAAGCCAAGGCATGGTTTCCTGCTCCTTGAGGTGCCAATCGATCAAATTACAGATATAGCTTTCACTCCAGTCCCCATCCTTGGAAACTCTTGCAGCACCGCCCACTAGGGATGCATCGCCAGCCCGTTCATCGGTGGCACCATCACCTTCTATTTTGGCTAGTGCCCGATCCGGATCCTCAGCATGGCGGCGAGCATGGCTATCGCCGCCCCATTCCACATGAAGAAAATGTTTGACCTTTTTCATTTCCTCTGCCGAGGCCGTTTTATAGTCTGTATACACTCCACGATACCAACCTGCCCAGATAGAGGGTGAATACACATCAACAATATCTTTACAAAAGTCACAACGTCGTATGGCGGTTTTGCGACTGGGATCCAATTGGTGGGAAAGTAAATGCAATTCCCGCATAAATGTCCTGATTTTCTCCTTGTCGAATTCGGGGAAATCGCCGGGCCAATCATTTTCATTACCCAGCCCCCAAATAATGATCGAAGGGTGATTATAGTGCTGCTCAATCATATTTGTCAACATCCGCTTCCCTTGTTGCTGATAGATTTCACCACCCAAGCCACCACGGCACCAAGGGATTTCTTCCCAAACCAAAATACCAAGACTATCACAGGCTTCGAGCACCCTGCGGCTTTGTTGATAATGCCCCAACCGAATGAAATTGACGCCCATCTCTTTCATCATCGTCATTTCCTGTAAAATCTGTGCATCTGTCATTGCCGCTCCTACAGCAGCATGATCTTCATGACGATGCGTACCCCGAAGCAAAAGTCTTTTTCCGTTTAATAAAAAGGGGCCATTATCTTTAAATTCTACATGCCGGAAACCAAAAAGGCTCTCTTCTTTAAATGTCTGTCCATTGCTTTTGACGATGGTTACCAAACGATACAAAGCGGGATGATCTGGGCTCCACAATTCAGGTTTTTTAACCGTTAATTTTCCAAAGTCAAGTGATCCTTCCACCGAACGAACAACCGGTGTTTGACTCAGTAGCAATTTACCGGAAGGGTCATAAAGCTGTGTTCCGACATCAAAATTTGAACCGTTGGATGGTGTTAATAGACGACCACGGATTTGCAATACCCCCTGTTTTCCATCTGCATCCACTGTAGGGCTAACAAAGACTTTTTCTAAGGCTGTCTGTGGTACATATTTTAAATTCAGATGGCGATAGATACCTCCATATAGGTTAAAATCGGATAGATCTGAGGGAATCATTTCGAGGTCACGCGAGTTGTCTACCCGAATTGAAACCGGTATCTTCCCTTTAAACTGTGTTTTATAGGCTTCCGTTTTTTTAAACTGTTCGACAGCCTCAGTAATATCCACTGTCCATTCGTCATAACCGCCGACATGTTCCCCAACCTTTTGCGTATGGATATAAACCGTAGACTTTTGTCCTGCACCTTCAAAATGAAGCAATGTACGACCATTTGGATACGGATTTTCAATGGTTAATGTCTTTCTATACCAACCTGGGCCCTGATAATAATTGACAGCTGGATCAACAGCATCTAAGGCATTGTAACAATGCGGCAAACTAACTGTTTGCCATAGTGGAACGGATTCTGGGTTGCCCGCCCCGACCGGCCGTACAGCTTCCCAAATGCCCCCAAGATCGCTCTTCAGAAAGTCCCATTCCCGGTCGATTCGCTTTGATTCCTGAGCCTGGAGCTGTAAAGCTCCAAATCCCAATAACAATGCAAGTATTTTATAAAACTTATTTTCCTTTATCATTAAATATGGTTCTCTTTTCTTAATCTTTGGATTCAGATTATTCATCCAAGGCTCCGGTTTTCATTTTCTTTGCTGTGGCTGTCTTCTCTCTTTCTAGTTTTCCAGCCAACTCAATTTTGATCACAGTTGCGACAGGATCAATTGCCTGTTTGGGAACTCCAATTTTGATCGCATCAGACTGCGATTTCACTTTAAGCGTTTTACCATTCGCTAAAAAACTGGCTTTTAAAACTTTATTTTTTATTGGAAGAACGATCATTCCATCTTGAGGCCAATCAAATATGGTTAGATAAAGGAGGGTCTTGTCGCCCTGTTCCTTCATTGTGCATCTTCCCCACTCAAAGGATTGCAGCGGACTGCTTTTGGTTGCGTAAATTGCTTCACTGTTTATTTTCATCCACTTGCCTATCGTCGCCAACCTATCTATGCTTTCCTGCGGAAAGCTTCCATCTGGTTTCGGGCCGACATTGAGCAAATAATTCCCGCCTTTTGATGCGATATCAACCAAATTACGGATCAATGTTTCTGCCGACTTCCATTTCTGATCAGACGTACGAAACCCCCAGGTTCCATTCATGGTCATACAGGTTTCCCAATGCTTTCCTTCCAACTCGCTCCAATCTGGGATTTTCTGTTCTGGCGTCTTTGTATCACCCGGAAAATTTGGTCTTTTCAAGCGATCATTGGTAATAATATTGGGTTGCAGGCGCAGTTGTTCCTGTAACATGCTTGCCGCTTCATCGGTCATATTTGTTGGTGTATCCCACCACAAGACGGAAATATCACCATAATTACTCAAAAGTTCCTTCACCTGTGGTACAGATACATTTTTGATATAGTCGTCAAAACTCGCAGTTTCTTGCTTTGGGTCCCAATGGCCTTTATGTGCTAAGGTATAGGCATCTATTTTGGCTGAGTCAGGATTGGGCCAGCCTTCCCGCATTACCTTTCGAGCAGCTGAACCTCCAGGGTTATTCCAATCTTGTGCTTGCGAATAATAGAAACCTAATTTGACGCCGTACTTTTTACACGCTGCAGCCAAAGGCTTTAACAGATCTTTACCATAAGGAGTCGCATCAACCATATTCCATTTGCTGGTTTTGGTTTCGAACAATGCGAAACCGTCGTGATGTTTGGCCGTAATAATGAGGTATTTCATGCCAGCATCTTTCGCCATCCGCACCCATTCGTCGGGATTATATTGTAGGGGATTAAACTGGCCTGCCATAGCCTGATATTCGTCAACAGGGATTTTTGAACGGTTCATAATCCATTCCGCTCCACCCCGAGCCTGTTCATGACCACGATAGACACCGCCAAATTGTGCATATACGCCCCAATGGATAAACATCCCAAATCTGGCTTCCTCCCACCATTTCATCCGTAGACTATCAGGTAGTTTATTTTCCTGCGCTATTGAAGCGCCACTGGATATTCCTGAGATCAGGAGTATCAGGAATAATATTTTATACATCTTGAGTTTAGTTTTCATGCCTATAATGGTTATATTTTAGAAACCTTTTGTCTGCGTAAATTTATCATTTCCCAAACTTTTAGCAATATCTACTTCGGACTGTGGTACAGGCCATAAGGTATCCCGCTCAGCAAATAAGCGCATTGCACCATCGGGATCTTTGGTTTTGTCCATGACTTGTTTTATAAGTCCCCAACGCTTTAGATCAAAGTAACGCTGTCCTTCCAGCGCTAATTCAACACGTCGCTCGTGACGGATAATAGCGCGAAATTCTTCTTTTGTCAATCCGGAACTAAATTGCAGCAAAGGCATTTTCACATCTGCACGGGATCGTACCTGATTCAATGCATCGACGGCTGTTTGCTCAGGTCCAGCACTTTCGTTTTTTGCTTCTGCATACATCAGCAGAATATCCGCGTAACGAAGAAATACCCAATCTTGATCACTTTGTGTAGCGTAGCTGGTTGGCCATTTGGCTTCATTGATATATTTCCTGGGCAAGAAGCCCCCCTTAACATCCGCCGCGACAGGATCGAAGGCAGAGGAAGCTGTCGTTCCACGCCATACCCCCTGATAGATAATAGTTGCCTTCAATCGGGGATCACGATTTTCATAAGGATTTTTCGCGTCATATTTGGCAGAAGTACTAATATCTTTGCCATCAATACAATAATAAGAATCAACCAGATACCCCAGCGGTTGTACCGTCATTAAATAGGAGTACATCATATCTGCGGGGCTATACATATTAGGTGGTAAAAAACGCGCTGAAAACATAATTTCAGGATTACTATTTTGGCCAGGTTTTCTAAATAAATCCCGATAGCCACCTTGATAAATTGAAAATTTGTTTTCATTCATCACCATCTTTGCTACTTCAGCAGCTTCAGCCCATTTTTTATTTGTCAATAATACTTTTGCTTTATAACCGAGTGCAGCACCTCTGACAGCATGTCCTTTATACGCGGTATTTGGCAACTTTTCAATGGCATAATCAAGATCTGCTAAAACAGCTTCTAAAACTTTGCTCTTTTCAGTCCTTCCCAGTCTAGCGCTGGCATCATCCAAACCCAGGGGCTCAAGTGTCAGTGGCACATCACCGTAGAGATTGGTCAGTAAAAAATAATAATGCGCGCGAATGAAACGGGTTTCGGCTTTATAGCGATCCCGATCCTGCTGGCTCATGCTGGTGATACGGTCTATATTGGCAATCAATTTATTACAGGCTGCGATTGCTTGATAGGAGATCTCATAACCTTCCGCTTGCATACCGCCTGTCGTTGAGGTCAATCCACCTCTAGAAATTGTATTAAAATTATTGGATGTGCTGGATATGAATGCATCATCGGACAAGCCATCCCAGAACATGCTGGCCCCACCCCAGCCCCCCCGGGCATTGGAAGAAGATGTAGAGTTATATCCCCTACATAAGAATTCATATACGCCCGATAGTGCAAGGTCTGCATCCGCCTGGGTTTTCCAAAAAGTTGATTCAGGTATTTTATCAGTTGGGTTTTTATCTAAGAAATCTTTTGCACAGCTGCCCAGCGCTGTGGTAGCCGCCAAACAAAAATATAGATATGTTTTTTTTAGTTTAATTTTCATGATCTCATCAGTTAGAAGGTGATATTTGCACCAAATGCAAAAACTTTATTTTGAGGATGGGTTACATAACGTCCTGAGGTCGCCCCACCACTGGACGATACGCCGCGTTCTGGATCTAAACCTGGGAACTTCGAAAAAGTAACCAGATTATCCGCGGCAAAATAAACACGTAGTCCCGAAATACCTGCCTTTGATAATGTATTCTGTGGGATACTGTAACCTATTTGAATATTTTTCAACCGTAAGAAAGATGCATCTTTCAAGAAAAATGTAGAGGCCGTCCGTACATTATTTGCTGCAGGCGAATTGTCCAAGCCTACAATCGGCAATGATGCATTTGGATTTTCCGGTGTCCAGGCGTCCATCCACTCTCGCGTGAAAGTCCCACCTTGTCTGAAAGGAACGATTCCCCATTCGCTAACAAATATTTTTTGGCCTTGAGATCCAAAGAAAAATGCCGTAAAATCAAAGTTTTTCCATACTGCGGTAGCATTAAATGAATAATCAAAATCTGGAAATGCCCCAGGTACGACAACGCGGTCATTATTGTCCACCTTGTTATCGCCGTCGACATCCGCAAATTTCAAATAGCCAGGTTGCGCTGGAACTTGTTGTTTTGGCGAACTTGCGATCTCTTCCTTCGAGCGAAATATGCCTACACTTTCCAGCAAGTAGAAACTACCATATGGTAACCCCTCTCGAACAATTGTATTTCCTGAAATACGTTCGGCCCCATATTTCATTACTTTATTGCGATTCGCCTGAATATTTCCATTCAATGTTAGTGAAACCTCCCCAATTTTTTCACGGTATTGAAGTCCGAGTTCGATCCCTCTATTACGCAACGTTCCATAATTTACCGTCGGTGCAGTAAGACCGATATAGGAAGGGAATGCTGTCGATGATGACAGAATATCAGAGGTCACTTTATTGTACCAGTCAAAGGAGGCTGTCAACTTATTATTCCAGAATCCAAGATCAATTCCAAAATCCAATACTTTGGTACTTTCCCACTTGATGCGTTCATTTGCCATAGCAACCTGACGTGCTCCCTGCTGTAGGGTTTCTTCAAAGGGATAGGCAAAAGCTGAGCTGTAAACAGTTTGATATGGATAGTTTCCAATATTCTGATTTCCAAGGGTTCCGATGGAAGCCCTAAGTTTGACTTCATTAACTGTCTCCTTAAGCCGTTCACCAAAAAAAGCTTCATCTGAGATCTTCCATCCTGCTGATACAGATGGAAAAAAGGCCCATTTTCGATTTTCGGGAAAACGTGAAGAAGCATCATAACGGGCATTTCCTTCCAACAGATACTTACCTTTGTAGTCGTAATTCAAACGTCCATAATAGGATCTTAGAGACCATTCATTCGTGATACCACTATTGGACTGTTGTCCTGCCCCGCCGCCATCCAATTCCAACAGATCCTTATTAGGGAATTGCAGTCGACTGCCAAATAATTTTTGCGTTTTGTTATATTCTGCCTGTGTACCGGCCAGTACTTTCAAATTATGGTCTCCAAATGATTTGTCGTAAGTCAGTTGGGTATATCCCACAGGATACACGTTATTATCATCAGTCACCTCCAATCCTTGTCCTCCGACATCCAATTGACGTGCTGGCAGTGCATCTGCTGTTGCCTGCCACATGTATTGATTGATCACAGGCTTGTTGGTATAGTTTTTGGTAAATCCATAGGTCAGACCACCACTGGTTTTCCATTCTAAACCCTCCAACAGTTTTACATTGACAAAAATATTACCCTGCATAAAGTAATTGTTCAGTCTTGTGAATGCATTTTCAGCAACGGCTACAGGATTTTTATTGGGTGACTGAAAAGGATATGCTCTTGAGGTATATCGCCCACTACCATCTGGAAGTACAGGACCATATAACGGAGATTGACTTATTGTTGACAGGAACTGATCTTCGGCGCCATTTCTGGGATATTTTCGATCACCGTAATTCAGCGTAATGCTTGAACCAAAACTTATTCTATCATTGATTTTTGAGTTCAGATTTAATTGGAGATTATATTTCTTAAAGGAAGTCCCGATCATAATATCGGGCTGATCAACGTAACCGAGGATAACGTTATAATTGGTTCCATTGGCACCACCGCTTAAACTTAAGTTATGTGTTTGCACCGGTACAGTTTTAAACACGGCATCCAACCAATTAAAGTCGGGATAAAGCGTTTTGTCTGTCGCATTTTTATACGCATCAATCATTTCCTGGCTGAACAGCGAATTCGCATTGGTGATCCCAGAATTTTTAGCAGCTTGATTATATAGCGTCATATAATCTACCGAATTATAGACCAAATCAGGTAATGCTGAAGCCTTTGTGATTCCGACATTGTAATCGTAACTCAGCTGTGCTTTTCCGGATTTACCCTGTTTGGTTGTCACAAGGATCACCCCGTTTGCGGCTCTTGCTCCATAGATTGCTGCTGAGGCCGCATCTTTTAATACCGTAATATTTTCAATCGCCTGTGGATTCAGGTTTTCCAGACTACCGGGAATCCCATCCACAATGACCAATGGTGCGGAAGAAGCACCATAAGAACCTAAGCCCCTAACTTGTAAATTCACATTTTCATTACCCGCCTCTCCGGATCCCTGTGTCACACGAAGTCCCGGCATACGCCCTTGAAGTAATTGTGTAGGATTAGTCGCAATTCGTTTATTCAGCACTTTTCCGTCTACTGCAGCAACTGCTCCAGTCAAATTGCTCTTTTTCTGTGTTCCATAACCTACAACGACGACTTCGTCCATTAGGCTACTTGACTCTTGTAGTACTAGATTGATATGATCTTTTTTATCAACAGCTATTTCTGTTTTTTCTCTACCAACTAGTGAAAAAATCAATACATCAATATCCTTGGCAAGAATCTGATAATTGCCGGATACATCTGTAACGGTTCCATTCTTTGCGCCTTTAATCTGTACTGTCACCCCTGCAAGTGGTTCGCCTGCAGGTGAGGTTACTTTTCCGGATATTTTTAGCTGAGACTGGGCAAACACATTTGGTGCAGCCATACTCATCAGCGAAAAAAAAAGCAAACCCTTCCCTACCGTTTTGGTTATCGGTGTTATCATAGTTCTCTTGGTTTATGTGGTTATTGTGAACTCAATAAATGAAACCAAATATCAAAAATAGTCGGTCTCTAGAGGGAGATTTTTCGTTCGAATAGGTGGAAAAAATGTCTTTTTTCTTGATTTCCAGCAGAATTAGATGGATTTTGAAGAAAATTAAATTTTCAATCGCTGTTTCATTCTTGACGATGGTATAAAAAAGTATTATCTATTCTTAAAAAGAAAATATCAACCTATTTACAAGTTGATATTTTCTTTCATTTAGCTCCAAAGAAGTCCGATATTGCTGTTCTAATACCCTGGATTTTGAGGCAGTAAATTTGTATTACGTGCGATTTCATCTTGAGGAATAGGCATCAGTGCATGAAAATCTTTTACTTTTGGCTGGCTTTCATAGGCTCCCTGCCTAGTAAATGCATCCACTACTTGTCCCCAACGTTTGATATCATACCATCTTTTCCATTCAAAAGCTAATTCAACACGACGTTCTTCCTGCACAGCTTTTCGAAAGTCTGTCTGCGACATACCCGTTGCCAGGTCGGCAGGATAATTCTGTACGCCCTGTGGCGTATACCTTGCTCTAGCCCGAACGGCATTTATATAGCTATAAGCCTTCTCTGTTGGTCCGCCTTTACTTTCATTTAATGCCTCAGCTGCCATTAAAAGAACTTCAGCATAGCGAAAGATAACATGTTTGATATCAGAATCCGAACCATCCGCTCCAGCATTCGTACCCGGATGCAAACACCATTTTGCGGTATGTATACGAGGCCATTTCCATTTCTGATAAGGTGTCATCACTCCTTTTATCGGTGTTTCGGTCAGAAAACTGATTTTCTTTCTGTAATCTTGATCAGAAAAGCTACCATACACACCATTTGATGGTACAATAACGCTCCATCCCAACATATCGGCATCCCGTACACCGGTCATCGGCGCCGTATAATCCTGGTTGGATGCATTTTCTCCGGTAATTCCGCCCAGAAAATCAACCACCCAGACATGTTCAGTCTGAAAACCAAGATCAGCATCCCATAGGCTATTATAATCTTTAACCAATGCATACTGGTATTTGTTTGCATCATTGATCACAGTCTCAGCCATCCTGGCGGCATCATCCCATTTTTTTAAGACCATATAGACCGAAGCCAACAACGTCTGAGCGGCTCCTTTGGATGGTCTCGCTTTGTTGTTATTGGCATAGGTATCCGGCAGATTCGCTATTGCGTATTCGCAGTCTGCGATAATATTGTCATAAACCTTTGCTGCCGGAGTTTTGCTGATTGCAATTACTTTGCTTGGATCACTGACGAATTCACCCATATAGGGGATATCTCCAAATAGCTGAACCAAGTGATAGTAATATAAAGCCCGAAGTAGCCTCGCTTCGGCAATAAGTGCGGATTTTTTAGCCTCATTCATTGTGACGGCCGGAATACCATCTATGGCGGCATTTGCCGCGCCAATACCCAAATAAGCGGTTTTCCATACCGCAAGCAGATCCTGATTGCTCGCATCATGTGTAAAACTGTTCAACTGGATCCGACTAGACTGCGTACCAATATCCGCTATATCGATGTCATCACCCAATAGTTGCAGTACCATGGTCAATCGCCGTCCATAAAAATCTGCATTGGCCAGCAGCCCATAAATTCCCATCACTGAAGCTTCTGCATCCGCTTCTGTCTTAAAATATTGCTTAGGATCCAAAATACTTACCGGTTCCTCGTTCAGTTTGGTACAGGAAAACAAGCTGGTAAAACACAGCGTTGTAAGTATAATACGATATATGGTTATCTTTTTCATTCGTATGAATTATTAACAAGTGTGTATTTCGATTTGTTAACTGAAATGATACACTCTAATTATATATTATTTTATCTTTAATTCACTCATCATTAACACCTTAAAATGTTATCCGTGCTATTAAAATCTCAGATTTAGGCCAAGTGTATACGATTTAATATTGGGGTAGCCCATGTAATCTAATCCGACATTTCGGTTAGAGTCCTGATAGCTTACCTCAGGATCAAAACCCGTGTAATTGGTCCATGTCCATATATTTTGTGCACTGACATATATTCTTAAATATTTTAGATGAATTTTTTCGAGTGACTTTTCTGAAAAGTTATAGCCAAGAGCAAGATTCTTTAATCGGAGGTAAGAGCCATCTTCCACCCAGCGCGAGGAAACTTCGGGATTGTTGGTTGAGCTTGCCCTTGGTACGTCAGTATTGGTATTTTCGGGTGTCCAGCGCCGTAGTGCATCCTTTGTAGCATTTCCTTTTCCGGCCATCCAGTCCAGTTCCATTCGTGTGATGTTCAACATATCATTGCCATAACTTCCTTGCATAAAAATATTCAGATCAAAATTCTTATACTTAAAATCATTGTTAAAACCGAAGGTGAAATCAGGATTTGGATTGCCTATAATCGTACGGTCGTCAGCATTGACAACACCATTTGCACCGGCGATCAATTGATTATTTTTATCACGCCCAAATAAATCCTTATAGCGAATATCTCCAGGTTTCTTATTTGGTTGTGCGCTAAAATCATCGCCCTGCTGATAAATTCCATCTGTCACCCATCCAAAAAATGCGCCGAGTACCTCTCCTTCACGGAGCAGCTGCGAATCCGTTGAAAGCATGTGACCAGGGATTGTATTATATCGAATCTCGCCTCCAGGAAGCTGCAAAATCTTGTTGCGATTGAAACTGATGTTAAAATCTGTTTTCCATCCAAAGGCGCCATTGAGATTGGTTGTCTGCAAACCAAATTCCCAACCTTTGTTTTGTACACTTCCTACATTCTGAAGCGCTGTAGTAAAACCCGAATAGAGCGGCAGTGGCACCTGATACAAGAGATTGATCGTTTTTTTGTAATAATAGTCTACTGATAGGTTGATTCGGCTCTTTAGAATGCCGATATCCAATCCGGCGTCTGTCTGTTTGGTCGTTTCCCAAGTCAGATTCGGGTTGGCAACATTCGTGGGACGCACTGCGTTAACTGGACTTCCACCCATTGTTGTCAAGGTAGGTGAGAATCTAGCCAAAGATTGGTAGGAACCAATTTCCGAGTTTCCGGTTTCACCATAACTTGTTCGCAATTTTAAATTGCTCAGCCAATCGATCGATTTCATAAACGGCTCCTGGCTCACATTCCAGGCGAGTGCTCCCGAAGGAAAGAAAGCCCATTTATTATTATCTCCAAATTTGGAAGAGCCATCGTACCTTCCTGTCGCGGTAACGAAATAGCGATTCTTATAATTATAATTCAACCTACCATAAAAGGAAGACATTACCCAATCTTCAAGATTCGAAGATGCATTTTGATAATTGGAACCAGCACCTAGATTCCAATAGCTAAAGCTGTCTGAAATGAAATTTCGATTATTGGCCTGCCAGGTTTCATTTCTAGAACTCTGATAGGAATAACCAGCCATAGCATTCAGATTATGGTTTTCGTGAAAGGTTTGTGTATATGTCAGGAAGTTTTCATTGATCAAATTGGTATTTTTATGTGCCGCGATCGATCCAACTCCACCGAAATTTCTTCCTTCGACAAGTTCTTTTGAGACATAATTACCTGTACGTTGATTACTGACCTGTACACCAAAGGTGCTACGAAAGATCAAATTTTTCAGAATCCCCAACTCCACAAATCCATTCCCCTGAAACAGATCTGTAATCACCTCGTTTTTCCTTTCCATCGCAGCAGCCACCGGATTATCGTGTGGGTCACCGAACTGCTTCAAGGTGTATTTTCCTTCCTCATTGTAAACTCCCTGTGTAGGTTCAAAACGCAAGGCTGCGGAGATCACCCCTGCACCTGTCGTTCCGCTACTTCCTTCCTGTGTCCTTACACCGTTTAATTTATTGCGATTAAACAGCAGTCTGGTTCCGATTTTGATGCGATCAGAAACCTTCATTTCTAAATTTGAAGTCCCAGAGAGTCTTCTAAAATCGGAATTGATCACAGTTCCCTTTTGTCCAAAATGACTGACGGAAGTATAATACCTTATATTGTCACTGCCTCCCGACACGGATACTTGATTATTCAACTGATTTCCATTTCTAAAAATAAGGTCTTGCCAATCGGTTCCTTCACCCAGGGTTCCCGGATCTTTAAATGGTAGATTATTGTTTCCAGCATTCGTATAGGTATCGTTAATATAGGAGGCAAATTCCGACGCATTTAATAGCGAAAGGCGCTTACCTACTTTCTGTGAAGCAAAGGAATTATTTAATTCAATAACAGGTTTGCCCGAACGTCCTTTTTTCGTTGTTATCATGATCACGCCATTGGCACCTCTGGAACCATAAATAGCTGTAGCAGAAGCGTCTTTTAATACTTCTATCGATTCAACATCTTCAGGAGCTGGAGCCGAACTGCCGGGGAAGCCGTCAACCACATACAATGGATCACTACTTGCATTGATGGAACTACCACCTCTAATCCGTACACGAGGAGCTTTACCGGGTTCTCCATTCGTACTGGTAACTGAAACCCCTGGAGCTCTTCCCTGTAAGGCTTGCGCGGTACCTGCCAAGGGGAACGCACTAATTTGATTCGCGTTAATGGAAGACACGGAACCTGTTAAATCACTTTTTCGCTGTGTTCCATACCCCACGACGACGACCTCATCCATAAGTGACTCGTTCGATTGAAGGACAATTTCTATGGTCTTTTGATTTGTAGTAAGTTTAATTTCCTGCCCAGCGTAACCTATGGACGAAAAAATTAATGTTGCACGGGAGGGTGCCTTAAGTATAAATTCTCCTTTATCATTCGTTTGGGTACTCCGACCAGCGACTCCTTTTACACTTATGGAAACACCCTGCAATGCAGAATTTTCTTTGTTTAAAACCTTACCTCTGATTTCTGTTTCTTCCTGATTAATTTGATGATAGATACCTCTGTCTTCGCCTTTAGTTATCCCCAATGATAATCCAGGTGACAAAAATATTGCCATGGAAGCATAGGGAATAAGCGCACAGGGCCCTCTTCTGAAAAGCTTTGATTTCATAATTTTACTGTTTAGTGTTTTTGGGTTTACGTTTTAAATTAATGGATTCACTCCTTGAGCAATTCGTTTGAATCCAAATCTAATTTTTAAAGATTTGATCAAGTCATAGTCGCGTTTTGTTTGGTTATTTGTTTCCAAGGTAATTAAAAAACGAGTAGCCTTCAATGAATTGGGCTATTAAAAATGCGAAAACGATTTCGACTATTTAGTCAAAAAAACAAGCTTGAATGTCTATAATGACATTCATCTGCAGTAGGCATTCTCCCTTTTGCGATAAAATCTATATATTGCTTTTCAAATCAATTTAAAGTGAGGGATTCGATGATATCAAAAAAATATAGCGTTGCCTATATCTTTTGGTTTTGCGCTTTTTTTATGCTTAATATGAATACTGGCTATTGCCAGACAATCATACCTACAGGCACGCCTTTTGTAAAGCAATACAAAAAAAGCCAATACAAAGCGGGAAACCAGAATTGGTCTTTAGCAATTGATCATGAAGGACGAATCTACAGTGCCAATACAGAAGGATTATTGCGGTTTGATGGACAATACTGGCGCATGTACCCGCTCCCAAACCACTCGACTGTCCGCAGTGTAGCTGTTGATAAAACGGGAAAAGTATACACGGGTGGACGAGGAGAATTCGGATATTGGACCTCAAAGGCTTTTGGAGAGATGAGTTATCATAGCCTTTCCAAGCTGGTCAAAGACAAGACTTATTTTCCAAACGAGGAAATATGGAAAATTATCGTTGAGGATCATCGTGTATTCTTTCATACTTTCTCCAAAGCCTATATATGGGAGAATAATACAATTAGGCCACTTACGGCTAAAGGTGAGCCTTTTTTATTTCCACATCAACTTAACGATCAACTGTTTTTTGAACAGCTCCCAAGTGGCCTACATGAATTCAAAGCCAATAAATTAGTACCTGTACCAGGCAAGGATATCCTTAAGGACAAAAATGTACTGGCAATATTACCATTTGATAGAAATAATTCAATTATCGCGACGGCCCATCACGGGCTCTATCTTATGGATTCCAGTGGAAACATCCGAACATGGTCAATTCCCGCTAATCCAATACTAAGTCAATCCCAAATCAATAACGGCATCTATTTATTTGGAGGGCAGTATGCGTTTGGAACCATTCAAAATGGCGTTATTATTATTAATAAAAATGGAGAAGTAGTCCAACATATCAATAAAAATAACGGACTACAGAACAATACTGTACTCAGCATTGCAAAAGATAAACAACAGAATATCTGGGTAGGGTTGGACAATGGGATTGACCGCATTGAAATCAACTCTTCTTTATCTTTTTATACCGATTTTGTAGGTAAAATCGGTACGGTCTATACGTCAATTATCTATCAGGGAAAAATTTACTTAGGGACAAATAAAGGCTTATTCGTCAGTGAATGGAGGGGATTAAACAATTACAATTCCTTAGATTTCACCCAGGTTCCCAATTCAAATGGTCAGGTCTGGACATTGGCCATATTTGGTGCGGACCTGATCTGCGGTCATAACGAAGGAACCTTTAAACTAGTCAGCGGTAAACTGGAAAAGATTTCTAAAATTACGGGCGGTTGGATATTCAAACCTATATTCGGAACAAAGAATATTCTTCAGGGGAATTATACCGGATTATCAAAGTTCATTTTTGATGATATGCAGCTCCGATTTGCACAGCAATTTTCCTCGATTAAAGAACCTGTTCGATTCCTTGCCCAAAAAGATAATCATTCCTTCTGGATTGGGGATTGGGGACAAGTGCAGCTTATTGATCTTGACCCAAGTTTCCTACAAGCACAAATTCAATTTACCTCAAAGCAAGATAGTCTTGCTTCCAAAAGAAGATTTACGGGCATTTACACATTAGAAAACAATCTTGTTTTTGCGACTGATAGTGGGTTCATGCAGTTTGATAATATCGTCAAACGCTTTAGCTATGCCAACGAATTAAATAATGCGTTAGGAAGTTATAAGAATGCAAATAAGGTCATCCCAATCAATACCAACAGTTATTGGTTTATTCAGAGAACAAAAATCGCCAAGGTAGATTTTGATAGTAAAGGAAAGCTTAAAATAGATTCCAATTTACTCAGCCCCTTGCAAGATCGCATGATGAGTAATTATGAAAACATCCTACCGATCGAAAATCATTATTATCTCATCGGATTAGACGATGGTTTTGCGATCTATCGGAATTCAGATCTAGACCATAAATACATATTACCTCCGCCTCAGATTGCGCAATTGACCAATCTCACAACCGGAGAAACAATTATACCAAATGGAGATCTTAGGTTGGCATCATCCGAGAATAACCTCAGGGTAAGTTTCTCAAGCCCCTATTACTCTTCTTCTCCCTTACAATATCAGTATTACTTAGACGGTTATTCAGATAAATGGTCGGACTGGAGTGAAACAGCTTATCAAGACTTCACAAATCTACCGTATGGGCATTTCGAAATCAAGATAAGAGCTAGAACCAATACCGGCTTGACTTCTGAAATACAGACAATATCTTTTACAATTAAATATCCCTGGTACCTATCATGGTGGGCAAAAATCTGCTATATCTTGATGGTTACGGGATTGATTTATCTTATTTATAATTTCAATCTTCAACGAGAAAGAAAAAGGCAGTTTCAAGCGAAGCGAAAATGGCTGGAAGAAAAGAAAGTTGCCTTGGAAAGAGATGCCGAACAACAGGAGAAGGAATGGATTAAATTAAAGAACCAACAGTTGGAAGCTCAGCTCAGCCTAAAGAACAAAGAGCTGGCCAATGCTGCGCTCAATATCGTTTATAAAAATGAAATGTTGAATAATCTACATGATGAACTCAAACAGCTCAAAGATGCGGAAGGAAACAAACTCAGTTCTGACGAATTGAAAAAAATAAATAAGCTAATCGAAGACGCACATAACGACGATCGCGACTGGCATATTTTTGAGAAAAGTTTCAATGAATCACATGAAAATTTCTTTAAAAAATTAAAGCAAGAATTTCCAGATCTCGTTCCCAATGATCTAAAACTATGTGCTTATTTACGGCTCAATATGTCCAGTAAGGAGATTGCTTCTCTGCTCAATATCAGTACACGAGGTGTAGAGATCAGACGCTACCGTTTGCGTAAAAAACTGGGCATACCAACAGACAAAAATCTGTCCGAATTTCTGTTAGAACGTTAAAATTTCGCTACAAACACTACATCATTACCACACAAGCGCTTTAGTGTAAAAACAACACTAAAGCGCTCTTTTTTTTGTATAAAAACAAGCTATAAACAACTCAATATCAAAATATTAAAACTAAACTAAAATTACATTGAGAAAGTACAAATACAGTGTAGTAGTGATGTGCAAACGTTAAATTTTGGCAAACTTGTACTACATCAACATATTTGCTGAGGGAATAACCAATTGAATTTTTAAACAAACACCAAAATTTTACGATATGAGGAATCTATCCGCATTATTTTTGACATCCATGGTCGTCTCGGTTGCCTATGGACAAACTTCTATACAAGGAGTGGTCAAAGATGGTTCCAGCATGATATCCATGCCAGGGGTCACCATTAGTATCAAAGGGAAAGCAGCATCTACCAAAACCGACGCAACGGGTAAATTTCAGATCAACGCCTCTCCTACCGACTCCTTAGTTTTCAATTTTCTAGGCTACCGTACACAAACGGTATACATCGGAAACCAAACGCAACTTAATGTTTTTCTGGAGAACGAAAATAAAGCGTTGGAAGAGGTTGTCGTAATCGGTTATGGTACACAGAAAAAGGCCGACCTCACGGGATCAATTAGCTCATTGAAATCTTCAGATATTGCCAAACAACCAGCGATGTCAGCAATGCAATCCATTCAGGGTAAAGCGGCGGGATTAAATATTATAGCCAATGAAGCTCCGGGTTCATCTCCAAATGTCATTATTAGAGGTTTGGGAACAGCTTTGGGTGGGAGAAATCCATTATATATCGTTGATGGTATTGCACAAACAGACATCAACAACATCAACCCTTCGGATATCGAATCTATGGATGTGTTGAAAGATGCTTCTTCGGCTTCTATCTATGGTTTAAGAGCTGCGAATGGTGTCATTATCGTTACAACAAAAAAAGGTAAGGCGGGCACTGTTAATATCAATTATGAAAGCTTTGCGGGAATGAAGAAAATTCTCAACCGTGTTAAAATGGCCAATTCAGAACAGTTCACCACTTTTGCGAATGAATTTTTAGAATCAGTCAATAAACCAGGTAGTTATAGATTAAAAACAGGGCAAGCTACAAATACAGACTGGTTTGACGAAATTTTAAAAACAGGTAGCGTTTTTAATAATTCTGTCAATATTTCTGGTGGCTCAGAAACGATTGATTACTTTGTTTCTGCAAATAACTATACTGAAAATGGTATTTTGGAAGGGTCAAAATTTACTCGTAATACGATACGGAACAATAATGTTTACAAATTATTGAATAATCGTCTTAAGTTTAGTCAAAATGTAAATTTGACGTTAACCAAAGCTACTCCAAAACCATATAGCGCCTTTAGTACAGCTTACAGACAGTCACCGTTGGTACCTGTAATGTATGGCAATGGAAGATACGGTACAAATAGTGTCAATATCAATACAGGTATAGTTGGAATTGAAACTGCACCTGGCGAAAGCTTAGGCAATCTAAACTCCCAGGGGAATCCGGTATATGAAGTTCTTCGTCAGAATCAACTGACAAATACATTGCGTTTACAGGGTAGCTTTGAAGGTGAATTTAAAATTACTGACTATCTTAAAATAAATTCACGTATTGGTGGTAATAAGTTTTATTCAAAGGACAGACAATTTGTAAACATCAAAGAAAATTATCTTAATGCTAATCCACTAAAAACAGAGGCTGATTTTTATAAAGAGAAAGCCGATGGAAAGCCCGGGAATATAACTTTTGCGAATAATAGTCTAAAATATGAAAACCTTGAGCAATTTCGATGGTCCTGGGAAAACTTCCTAACATTCAATAAAAGTTTTGATAAACATCATATTGAGGCCGTATTAGGTATGTCCCGTGAAAAATATGATATCAATAGTATGAATAGCCAAACAGGCTACAGTGTGCCCGAGCAAGAACAGTATTGGAACATTGATTTGGCTTCCGACGAATACGAGCTGATTAGCCGTCAAACCTATTATACTCCACGTGCATTAGCTTCGTATTTTGGTCGAGTACAATACAATTATGATAGCCGATATTACTTCACAGGAACAATTCGTCGAGATGGATCCAGCGTATTTAAAAATACGGGTAAGTATTGGGGAACATTTCCTTCTCTAGGATTTGGATGGAACATTTCTAATGAGGAATTTATGAAGGACGCCTCATGGATTAATTTACTAAAAATTCGCGGAAACTGGGGGAAATTAGGGAATCAAGATATTCCACTTAATGTTTCTACAATCATGAATAGTCCAGGGGCATCTAATTACAATTATGTCTTTGGTCCAGAACAGAATTTGGTATATGGTAGTGCATATGGTACTCCCGCAGTAGATCTCACCTGGGAAGTAACTCGTGAAACCGGAGCCGGTATTGATTTCGCTTTCTTAAACAATAACTTGTCGGGCTCAATTGACTATTATCATAAACTAAATACGAACACGATACTAAATGTAACGCCAACGTTAACATCTCCTTCAGAACAGAACTTTTACGCGCATGGAGCGAAAGTCCTAAACCAAGGAGTAGAAGTTGTTTTAAATTGGAATAAAAGTATAAGTCCCGATTTCAGCTACACCGTTGGTGTAAATTATGCTTACAATAAGAATAAAGTTACCGAAGTTCAACCCGCCTACGACGGCGCAACAGGGGGTAGCTTGAACAATGGAGAAATAACAAAACAGCTTCGTGTCGGACAACCAATCTATGGATGGTGGATGTTTGAGTCTATTGGTGTATTTCAGGATGCGAATGATATCGCGAATAACCCTTCTTTCGGACCTGCTAAACCTGGCTATTTGAAATATAAAGATCAAAATAGTGATGGTGTAATTGATACCCGAGATAAAAAATTCTTTGGTTCATTCTTACCATCTTCGACTTATGGGATCAATATAGGCATCAATTATAAAGCAATTGACTTCAATCTATCAGGTTATGGCGTTGCAGGTAATAAAGTATATAATGGACTAAAAAGTGTAAGACAAGATGCGGGGGAAAACCTTACATTATCTACGTTTCAAGAAAGATGGACCAAAGATAACCCGAATAATGTACACCCGGGCGCGGAACGTGCCTATTGGGCGTCAAGTTATTTCCTAGAATCAGGCAGTTATTTCCGTATCAATAATATCACATTAGGTTATACTTTCCGTAATCTGTACAGCTCAAAATCTAACTTACGATTATATGTAACTGCCCAAAATCCATTTATGTTCACCAAGTATAGCGGTTTCTCACCAGAATTGGCGGGCGACGGTAGTCCCAATTTAACTTCTGGGATAGAACTATCTGCTTATCCTACTACACGTAATTTCCTGTTCGGGCTTAATATGCAATTTTAACATTATTAAATCTTACTAACAATGAAAATAAATAAACTCTATATAGTACTACTTGCAACAACCGGCGTTGTTATGCAAGGATGTAAAGACAGTAATTTTTTAGATGTTCCTTCGCGTGAAAGGGTTGAAGCAAATGATAGTGAGCAGGTATTTACTCCAGAACAATTTATTAATGGAGTCTATGGCATGTTTACAGACTGGGACTACTCTTTTTCTTATATCGGCATCACCGATATGATTTCTGATAACGCGGATAAAGGAAGTTCTGCGACAGACAATGGTGGGGACAAAGCAGATCTGGACAATCTAACCTATACAACTACAACAGGTTCGATTAAATCTATGTGGTCTCGTTGGTATAAGTCAATAGGACGAGCCACGCAAGCAATAGACTATACCGAAAAATTTGGTTTGACCGATGTAGCTTACAAAAATAGATTAATTGGTGAAGCGCGTTTTCTACGTGCATTAAATTACTTCTACCTTGTACGTGGCTGGGGAGATGTTCCAATTCAAGATCGCGATCTTATCAAAAGAGAGCCAACATCTGCGGTTTATGCCTATATCGAAGCTGATCTTCAATTTGCTATTGACAACCTACCTCTAAAGTCTGCATACGCTGCCAAAGATTTAGGACGTGCAACCAAAGGGGCTGCCCAAGGTCTGTTGGCAAAAGTTTATTTATATCAAAGTAAATGGCAACAGGCTGCCGATCTAGCGAAAACAGTGATCAGCTCGGGTGGCTACAGTTTAGAGGCTGATTATGCAAAAATTTGGAGACTGGAAGGTGAGAATGGTCCAGAATCATTGTTTGAATGGCAGGCTCGAGGAACCTCAATTGCCCTTGGGGTTAAGCAATATAGCCAAGTGCAAGCTCCCCGCGGGGGGCTTGTCAGTCTTGGTTGGGGATTTAATACACCTAGTCAAAATTTATTAGATGCTTTCAACGCCGAAAAAGATAATATCCGTCGCGATGCCACTATCATCTTTAGAAATTCTACTCTTTATGATGGACGAGTAATTGACAACGGCGTCGAAAACCCTATGTATAATATGAAGGCATATTCATCCGCAAATGGTGGTGCCGAGTACACGGACAAAAATGTCCGCTATCTTCGCTTAGGTGAAATTTACTTAATATTAGCGGAAGCTTCCAACGAATTAGGTAATAGCAACGAATCACTGAGTGCCTTAAATGCTATACGTACACGTGTAAAATTGTCAAATATAACAACTACGGACCAGGCGCAACTACGTCAATTGATCTGGAAAGAGAGACGTCTCGAACTAGCCTTTGAACACGACCGCTGGTTTGATCTTGTTCGTACTAAACAAGCAAAAACAGCTATGGCTGCAAATGGAAAAACGTTTCAGGATAAAATGTTGCTCTTTCCAATTCCGGAAGACCAACGTATTCAGACTCCAGAAATGCCTCAAAATCCCGGTTGGTAACACACAAACTATAAACCGTCCAAACGACCTGTAAGTCGTTTGGACATTTTTCAAGATTCTTAAAAAATATTTATCCATGAGAAAACGAATAGCATATCCGAGCATTACTGGTATTGCTTTGGCCCTTCTTCTCAGCAGTTCATGCCAAAACGCCTCTACCAACGGATCCGCAGATCCGTCCACAAAAGATTCTATAGGTCAAAATAAAGTAAATGAAGACTCCCTATTGACGAATATTCAGCAACAGACCTTTCAATATTTTTGGGAAGGTGCCGAACCTACATCAGGCCTAGCCCGCGAACGTATTCATATGGATGGTGTCTACCCCGAGAATGATCGTAATGTGGTGACCATCGGCGGAAGTGGTTTTGGTCTGATGGGAATGATCGTCGCCATGGAACGCGGATTTATCACGGTGGACCAAGGTACGCAAAAGCTCAACCACATTATGGATTATCTTGCCAAAATAGAGCGATTTCGTGGTGCATGGGCACATTGGTATGACGGCGAATTAGGCACAGCCAAACCTTTCAGCGAAAAAGACAATGGCGGAGATATTGTTGAAACAGCTTTCTTAGCACAGGGTCTCATCACCGTTCGTGAGTATCTGAAAGATAAAAGCGATGCCGCCAAAGTAGTCGCACAAAAAGCCGATAAACTTTGGAAAGAAATAGACTGGAATCATTATACAAATGGACAAAACGTGCTGTATTGGCATTGGAGCCCAAAATTTAATTTTCAGCAGAATCATCCCATCAAGGGTTACGATGAATGTCTAATCACTTATGTTTTAGCTGCCTCTTCCCCTTCTCACCCTATCGCACCAAGTGTATACCATGAAGGATGGGCTAGATCTGGAGGGATTAAAAGCAATACTAAAAAATATGACATCCCATTGGTACTTAAACACAATGCCAAAGAAGGTGAAGTAGGCCCTTTGTTTTGGGAACACTATTCTTACTTGGGTTTAAGCCCGAAAGGGCTAAAAGATCAATATGCTGATTATTGGGAAGCGACACGCAATCATGTTAAAATAAACTTGGCATATGCCGGGCAAAACCCAAAAGGCTATAAAGGTTATGGTGTAGACAAAGGTTGGGGCTGGACAGCTAGTTATTCCATCAAGGGGTACGATGCGCATCATCCGGACAATGACCCCGGCGTAATCTCGCCTACGGCAGCACTGTCTTCTATGCCCTACTCGCCACATGAAAGTATTCAATTTGCACAATATCTGAATAGGCAACTGGGAGCCAAAGTTTGGGGTAAATATGGCTATTATGATGCCTATAGTGAAACCGCCAATTGGTTTCCGCAACGCTATCTAGCGATCGATCAAGGACCGATCATTGTCATGATCGAGAACTATAGAACAGGAAAAATCTGGGACTTGTTCATGCAAGCACCAGAGATTCAGCAAGGATTGAAAAAACTTGGTTTTACAAGTCCTTATTTAAAGTAGTGGTAAATTCCGGAATCATTTTCAATCCGTCACACGTTGAAAATGGTTCCATCCACGAAAACAACATTACATCCTATCAAAGAGGTTCAAGAAGCATATTGAACATTTTACATAAACTTACAATGTTGCGAGGAATACAAAATCCACACGCACACAAAAAAATAATACGATGAAAAAAGTAGTAGGTACTTTCCTTCTTGCATTTTTAGCTTGGCATACAAGCCCAGCCCAATCCAATCAGAAAATGGACCGTTTCATTGATCAGCTTATGGCTAAGATGACCGTCGAAGAAAAAATTGGACAACTTAACCTAGTCACCGGTGGGGAGGCGACAACAGGAACTACCGTTTCTACGGATGTGGAAGCCAAAATCCGAAATGGCCAGATCGGCGGCATTTTCAGTATGAGTACACCATCCAAAATTCGCAAAACTCAAGAAATTGCAATCAAGCAGTCTAGACTTAAGATTCCTATTATCTTTGGGATGGATGTTATTCATGGTTATCGTACTGTATTCCCTATTCCCTTGGGACTTGCCGCTACCTGGGATATGAACTTAATTGAACAGTCTGCCCGTATTGCTGCCGAAGAAGCTACTGCCGATGGTATTAACTGGGCATTTTCGCCAATGGTGGATATTTCCAGAGATCCGAGATGGGGGCGTATTTCTGAGGGCGCGGGTGAAGATACTTACCTAAGTTCAAAAGTTGCTGAGGCCATTGTCCATGGCTTTCAGGGGGATAATTTAGCAGCACATAACACCATGATGGCTTGTGTCAAGCACTTTGCATTATATGGCGCCGCAGAAGGCGGGCGAGACTACAACAGTACAGACATGAGTCTCCATCGGATGTACAATGAGTATTTACCCCCCTACAAAGCAGCGTTAGATGCCGGTGCAGGAAGTATCATGACCTCTTTTAACGATATCAATGGTGTACCCGCTTCGGCAAACAAATGGTTAATGACAGATGTCTTACGTGAGCAATGGGGCTTTAAAGGTTTGGTTGTAACAGACTACACAGCGGTCAACGAACTCACAGCACATGGACTTGGAGATCTACAACAAGTTTCTGCTTTGAGCCTAAATGCCGGAATTGATATGGACATGGTCGGCGAAGGTTTTCTTACCACGTTGAAAAGATCACTTGATGAAGGTAAAGTTAAAATAACTGATATTGATAGAGCTTGTCGGTTTGTACTAGAAGCGAAGTATAAACTGGGATTATTTGAAGATCCCTATCGTTATTGCGATGAGCAGCGTGCCAAAACGATAATCGGTTCTGCAGCCAATCATACCAAAGCAAGAGAAATTGCCGCTAAATCATTTGTCCTTCTTAAAAATGAAAAACAAGCACTCCCTTTAAGGAAATCCGGAACAGTTGCTGTGATTGGCCCTTTAGCCAACTCAGGTGCCAATATGCCGGGAACCTGGAGTGTGAGTGCAGAATTGGAGAAAACAGAATCATTAGTGGAAGGAATGAAAGTGGTATTAGGCAATAAAGTAAATATCCTCACACATCTGGGCAGTAATCTACTTGAAGATTCAAACTACCAGAAACATGCGACAATGTTTGGCCGTACTATAGCCAGAGATCCCCGAAAAGAAGAGGAAATTATTGCGGAAGCAGTGAAAGTCGCGCAACAGTCGGATGTCATTGTTGCTGCACTTGGAGAATCGTCGGAAATGTCAGGTGAGAGTTCCAGTCGTTCCGAACTGGATATTCCAAAAAATCAGCAGAATTTACTAAAAGCACTATTGGCAACAGGAAAACCAGTTGTACTTGTATTATTTACAGGTAGACCGCTGACACTCACCTGGGAAGACTCCCATGTGCCAGCCATATTAAATGTTTGGTTTGGTGGGTCAGAAACCGGAAAGGCTGTTGCAGACGTATTGTTTGGAGATGTTGTTCCTTCTGGAAAGATTACAGCGACTTTCCCTCGTAATGTTGGACAGATCCCCATCTATTATGCACACAAAAATACGGGCAGACCTTATGGAAATTCAGGTGATTTTGAAAAATTCAAATCGAATTATCTAGACGTAAGCAATTCACCACTCTACCCTTTTGGTTATGGATTGAGTTATACGAGCTTTACCTATGGAGAGGTTCATCTTGATAAAAACACATTGGACAACAGCAGTAATATTCAAGCGAGTATTACTATTAGCAATACAGGGCATTATGACGCCGAAGAAACTGTTCAATTATATATCCAGGATTTGGTAGGTTCGGTCACCCGTCCTGTAAAAGAACTAAAAGGATTTCAAAAAATATTTTTAAAGAAAGGTGAAACGAAAACTGTTAAATTTGAGATTCGAGTTAAAGACCTCAAATTCTTTGATAACAATCTGAACTATGTAGCCGAACCGGGAGATTTCAAAGTTTACATCGGCCCCAATAGCCGTGATGTAAAGGAGGAGGATTTTAAGCTGCTTTAAAGTCGATTTACCCCACTTATCAGGGACTTACATTACTTTTTAGACAGCTTTTACTTGTCTGCTTAGTGGTTGGGGCACAAATTAACTATTGATTAATACCAACTTCGGTATTAATAGGGCATTTACAAGGGGTTAGCAGGGGGTATAACAGGGATAAACCCCTATTAACCCCTTGTTAAAACCTTATAAAGTATCTGCTAATAGGGTTTTACTGACGAAGATGGTGTTAACTTGGTTATACGATAAGTACCAGCATCTGTAAACAACCCAATAAAACAAATAGGACAATTTCAAAAATAGGCCCAATACTCCTTACAGAGAAATTAGCACTGTTAGCGTAAATCCCTAATCTCTTTATTATTTCATATTCCCATCAAAGCTTTCAAACAATAAACGTAATTCCGCTGCTTTCTCGGGATAATCATTTAGAATATTGGTTCGCTCACTTGGATCCCAGGCAATATTATGCAATTCTTCTACCGCATCATATGGCTTTCCTGATATCTGGTTAACACCTGCCGGTATTCGTCTATATTTCCAATCACCAGCTCGAACAGCCTCAACATGACCATAGTTTACTAGAAATATAGGTCGATGTTGAGCCTTTAAATCTTCTGCTTTACCACTCAATAAAGCATCTATTGCCTGACCATCAATGGATCTTTTTGGAAGAGGGGCTCCTGTCCATTTTGCCACTGTCGGCAATACATCTAGATTACTGATTGCCTGTCTGATGACCTTGCCTTCCTGCGCATATCCTTTTCCGTATACAATAAATGGAACACGAACTCCACCTTCAGTCGTTTCAGCTTTCGATCCTTTAAATACACCGGCTGTGCCTACGTGCCAGTTTTTTGTCGCATGATCATCTGACATTCGTGAAGGATAAGCTATCCAAGGTCCATTGTCACTGGAGAAGATCAAAATTGTATTGTCTGCTAGTCCTTTTCTCTCTACGGTTTTCCAAAGTTCAGAAAAATTATGATCTAACTGACGCATAACGGCCCCAAGGGGGCCTGCATTCTGCTGATCGGCAAACTTATTCTTTTTGTTCGCAAAAGCCAATGGAAGATGTGGGAAGTTGTGCGCATAATATAAAAAGAATGGATGATCTTTATCTTGATTTTCGATAAAATCCACCGTTTCTTTATGATACAATGCACTTAAATCCGAATCATCAGGTGCGACGACCTCCGGTCTTCTATTTCTAAAAATTTTAATCACAGAATCCGTTTTTACGTAGGGGTCGCGATAGTCATGGCTATACAACATCCCATAGAAAAAATCAAACCCTTGTTTATTAGGGTGATGATAAGATTGTTTATCGCCTAGATGCCACTTACCAATTAATGCTGTTCGGTACCCTACCTTTTTTAACAATTCGGCAATCGTTTCTTCCTCATCCGGTAGGCCAAGATTCGATCCCGGACCGATTGGGGCAGGTAGATTATAACGGGAAGCATAACGCCCAGTCAGCAAAGATGCCCGCGAGGGGGTACAAGAGGGGGTTGACACCATAAAGTTTGTTGCCCGCACACCTTTACTGGCGATCGAATCCAAAAAAGGGGTTGATATATTTGGACTGCCATAACAACCGAGGTCACTGTACCCTAAATCATCGGTAAGAATCAGGATTATATTAGGCTTCTTATTTTGTGCATGAACAAATGTAACGAAGAGAACCATGGTCATTGCCATGAAAAATTTAGTAAATCGCATCATGATCGCATTAGTTAATTGGAAATAGTGCTGCAAGATAGGAAAATACCGACAAGTGCCAACGCCAATCGAAAACTTGTTTCTATTTTGAAGACATTGAGGGAGGCGAGCGCCTCCCCTGCTGTCAATTTGAGAAAAGATAAGGGAAATTTATCTATCACAAATATAAAAGATATTTCAATATAATCTACTAATTCTATAGATTTTATTAAAACACAAACAAAATCCGATTTACGATGAGCAAAACATCTCCGTATACACTAATTACCAACAACTTAAAAAATTAACGATTATTTATTTGAGGGACTGAAGATAATCCTTAATTAACATTATCCCCTCCTCATGAAGTATAGAGGTTCCTTTTTGAGGCATATGCATCTCACCTAGTACAGACATTCGTCCAATAATTTTTGCCTGTTTGAGCCAAATCCCAGTTTCGTTTATTGGACTTTCAAATCTAAGATCAAGCATCGTCATATAGGCAGTTCCCATCGGGTTATGACAATGCGCGCAATTCACCTCCAGATAGGCTCTTGCCCGGTGCTCGCTAGATTGACTAAGGTCATCATAGCTAGGTAACGAAGTTAGCTGTCTCGCTAGCAGGATATCTATTATACCTTTATCTTTCAGATAGGCTAACTGTTGAATTGTGTCAGTATCCCGAAACACGACCCGATTTAAATTTTTGACTTTGGGACCTATCGGGAGCATACGATTTCCCTGACGATGACATGCCATACAGTCTGTGCGTGAAGGAATGATATAATTTGTCTGTCGTTTCACGCCTTTATTATCTAAAAATGCAACAGGTACAACTGCACTATCGGCTAATAAGAAGGCCTCATCTTGGGTCGAATTCCATTGATAGGTTGCTGCATTCCACTGCCCTCCTTTGTTGATCAAGAGGCGCGTTTCAAGCAGTACTAATTTAGAGGCTTGCAGAGTATCCTTCTTTGGGTAAAAAAAAGATTTGGCGATAATGGTTCCATCTGGAAAATCTGGCAATCCATCATCAGAAGCCACTAATTTCTTTCCTTTTGGCAGGAAAATAACACGTTTTTTGTCGGCGTAATCTGTAAACAGTGCGGAAGCCAACTCATAAGAAACCCCTTGATCATTGGGTATGAGATTAGCTATTTTCCCTTTGAACAATCCGTAATCGGATAGTTTATCTCTAAATACGACATTGTCGGCCACTAATTTGCCTCTGTCCTTGTTATTGAGTAGAATAAAAAGTATGGGTATTAGCAAAACACCCATTAAAATTATCGCTTTTTTCATGCCACTTGTGCTCCTCTTCCCTTTCGCAATTTTCTGTTGTCGGGGCGAAGATAGGACAAAAAAATAAAACACTTTAACGGCTTAGGTACGACAAAAAAATTTTATATTTAAATGTCATTAACCAAAAATCGGATCCATGGAAGACATGATTCTTTACAATCGGCTTCAATTTGCCTTTACAATCACATTCCACTATTTATTTCCCCAACTAACTATGGGATTATCATTGATGATTGTTTATTTCAAATGGAAATTTTTACAAACACACAATGAAGATTACAACAATGCATCAAAGTTTTGGATGAAAATCTTTGCACTGAATTTTACAATGGGTGTTGTGACAGGTATACCCATGGAATTTCAATTTGGCACAAATTGGGCAAAATTCTCCGAACTTACAGGGGGAATCATTGGACAGACCTTAGCAATGGAAGGAATGTTTTCATTTTTCCTGGAGTCTTCCTTTTTGGGAATGTTTCTCTTCGGAGAAAAATTACTTGGTCACAAGCTACACTTTCTCTCCGGTTTGATGGTATTCATTGGATCTTGGGCCAGTGGATTTCTAATTATTGCCACGCATTCCTGGATGCAGCACCCTGTAGGTTATGAAATTCTCGAAAATGGCAAGTTTGTGCTGAACAATTTCAGTTCTTTATTTAGCAATCCATGGTTATGGCCTTCTTATCTCCACAATCAAGCTGGATCTTTGGTTACAAGTTCTTTTTTTGTTGCGTCTATAGGAGCTTTCTACCTCCTCAGCGATAGACATAGTAAATTTGGAAAAATATTCGTTAAAAGCGGCGTAATCTTTGGTGCCATTTCATCTGTCATGCTCGCATTTCCTACAGGAGATCTAGCTGCCAAAAATGTGGTAAAATATCAACCAGCATCATTCGCAGCGATGGAAGGTATCTTCAAAACAGAAAAAGGGGGATCCGAAATTATCCTGATCGGTCAACCTGATATGGAAAACAAAAAACTGGACAATAAAATTGCGGTTCCTAATGTTTTAAGCTTCCTTACCTACCAACGTTGGGATGCAGAGATAAAAGGCCTGAATGAGTTTAACGACTCATTACATCCAACGAATGTTCCGGGGCTCTATTATAGCTATCACATCATGGTTGGTTTAGGTACAATATTTATTGGAATCATGGTATTGGGCAGCTTTTTACTTTGGCGAAATAAGTTATATCAGACCAAATGGTTACTGTGGATCATTATGTTTATGATCCCTTTTCCCTACATCGCCAATACGGCAGGCTGGTATACATCCGAACTAGGACGACAACCTTGGTTGGTATACAATCTGATGCGGATGGTAGATGGGGTATCGCCCACGGTATCTTCTGGTAATACGTTATTTACTTTACTGGGATTTGTCGGACTCTATATTCTTTTGGGATTGTTGTTCCTTATGTTAGTATTGAAAATTATTAGAAAAGGCCCCGAGCCTCATATTGCTTTGAACTAATTTGTTATGGAAATATTCTGGTTTATTGTATTGACTTTCATGTTGGGCATTTATGTTGTCCTTGATGGTTACGATTTTGGAGCGGGAATTGTACATTTATTCTTCGCAAAGACCGAAGAGGAGAAAAAGGCTGTAACAAATGCAATCGGGCCTTTTTGGGACGCTAATGAAGTCTGGCTGATTGCCTCTGGTGGTGTTTTATTTTTTGCTTTCCCAACACTTTATGCGTCATCTTTTAGCGGATTCTACCTCCCTCTGATGCTCGTATTGTGGTTACTGATCTTTAGGGCGATAAGTCTTGAGCTAAGAGGACAAATACATCACCGACTTTGGGAAGCATTATGGGATAAAGCTTTTGGTTTAGCTAGCTTACTCCTAGCACTATTCTTTGGCGCTGCCTTAGGCAACGTCGTCCGTGGAGTCAATCTGGGGATGGTTGAAAACGGGGTATCCACGCAAGAACCGCATTATTTCTTCCTCGCACTCTGGAACCCAACTTTCGATCCTTTAGCTGAACATCAAGGTATCATTGACTGGTTCACAGTGATACTAGGCTTAGTAGCGGTCGTCACACTGACTATCCATGGTGCAGGATGGGTCATATTAAAAACATCCAGCACCCTAAATCAGCGACTTAAAGACATCATATTTAAATTGAATTTCGTATTACTTGTATTGGTCATTCTATCTGCTTATGTCTGGCATTATGTAAAACCAATCTCCTTAAATAATCTGCAAAATCATTATTGGCTCTGGATATTCCCGTTGATTGCAGCGATTGGCCTGCTGGGACAATTTTGGATTAGGACGTTCAAAAAAGATGGTACGGGTTTTATGTTCTCTTCCCTATTTATACTGGGAAGCTTTGCAACCACAGTGGCCTCTATGTTTCCAACCTTATTACCATCAACCAATGAGGTAAACCCCTCGCTTACCATCCAGAATGCCGCAGCACATGAATATGGCCTCTCTGTAGGTTTGGGATGGTTTATTTTTGCAGCAATTTTGGTGGTAGCTTATTTTATTATTCAATTTAGGGTCTTTAAAGGAAAACTGGATGATGTAGGCTATGGTGAGCATTAGCATAATCGCTCCGACAAGCTAGAGCCCCAGTAATTTATGAGTTAGCGCAAATTGTACCAATTCGACCATATTTTTCACTTTAAATTTGGTCAGAAGATTACGTCGGTGTGTTTCTATCGTAACGGGACTTAAAAATAGTTTCTCCGCAATCTGATTACTGGTATAGCCATCGGCAACCATCGTCAAAATCTCCTTTTCCCTTCGTGTTAAACGTGGAAGATCTTCCATCGAGGTGACAGCTCCGGCATAAAGATCCTTTGCTCTATCGCAAAGCGCTTTCTTTCCATCAAGTCCAAGCTGTACACAACGAAGGAATTCGTCATTAGAAACATCCTTTAGTATATAACCATTCCCGCCATTTCGCATAAACTGAAAAATAAGATTACGATCCGCTAAATTGCTCAATGCAACAACTGGAACCACGGGAAACAGCTTCTTCACCTGTAGACAGACGTCCAATCCGCTGGTGTTCAAAAGCTGCATATCCATAAGCACCAAATCTACTTTCGTCGTATCCAAAAATTCGATCAATGATACTTCCTCCAGAAATGAATACACTTTATACCCGAGTTGGTTATTGAGAAAAGAAGTCACCCCTTCCAATAATAAGGGATGATCGTCTAACACGGCAATAATTTTCATACATTAGTTTTTAACTAAACACTTACTCCTATTTCAATTTGCGTACCCGATCCAAGTTTGCTCTGCATAGCAATAGATCCATTGATCCATTTGATTCTGTTGACCATATTATTTAATCCCATTCCATAATTTGCCACAGAAGAGTCAAAACCTTTTCCATTGTCTTCTATCAAAACCTGCAATATTCCCTGTGATTTACTTACTTGAACAATAATAAGGTCTGCATCTGCATATTTCAAGGCGTTTGAGATCGCCTCCTGGACGATCCGATAGATTGCCAACCCTTTTTGAAAGTCCAGACGTACGTCGTCCTCATAATTTTCAAATTGGATCTGAACCTTATTATTTCTCATCGAAAGACACAATTGTTCCAATGCTGCTATTAGACCAAATTGCCGTAATGACTCGGGCATCAGATTATGCGATATCCGTCGAACTTCACCCAAAATATCGTTCAGTTTGTGGGGCAATTCATTCGTCAAATCGAATTCACCTGCTTGCTCTCCAGCGATCTTAAATTTTAATCCTGTCAGCATGCCGCCAATACTATCGTGCAAATCTTGTGCAATACGCTGCCGTTCCTGTTCTTCCGCTTTGAGCATGGATTCGGAGATTTGCAGCTGTTTTTCCTTCGCCAATTTCTCCAAAGCAATCTCATGATTAATCTGGATCTGTCGATTCAGTTTCCTTTGTTTTCTATAGGAAAAGGTAACAAATAAAACTACAATGAAAAGCAAAATAGCAATGCCTAAAACAAGAAAAACCTTTAATTGATTGCGATCTTTCTCAGCACGTAGATTTAAAATCAATTTTTCTTTTTCTACAGTTTTGTATTTAGCCTCCATTTCGTTCATCTTCTCCAAAAGCTGGACTTTCTGAATACTATCAGAGAGCTTACTCGCTACATTGGACATCTTAAGTGCTTCTTTGTAGTCCCCCATCAATTCATTCACAGTAGCCAATTGGCTATAAACAATTTTACTGTTGTAAAGATCACGTGTCAACAATCCATTTTTTACAATCTCTTCCAATGGAAGTTTCGCTTCAGCATATTTTTTCTGCATCAAATAGACATTAAACTTTCTAAACAGCATCATCTGATAGGATTTCCAATTGTTCATTTTCTTCGACCATTCCAAACCAATATTCAACATACGTAACGCTTCATCTGTCTGTTGCTTTGTCGTAAAATAGAGCGCTTCATTGTAATAGTAATTGGGTAACTGAGAAGAGTTGGGGTTGTCTCCTAACATTACCTTGACCTTATCTAACAATTGCCGGGCCTCTTTTGATTTAACCTGGTAGCAATAGGTGCTAACAGCGTTTAAATAGGCTACCAGTAGCGCTGTGCTCTCTGGTTGTTGTTCCAGCTGTTTGATCGCTATCTGATGATACTCATCTGCTTTTGCCAATTGATTGGATGACATAAAGGCCATACCGATCATGGTGTTTATTGCGCCTTCCATGAGGGGATCGTGTGCTTTGGCATAGGGCATACATTTACCATTGAGTATATCCAGTAAATCAGCAAAACCTTTTTTCGGAAATCGAATTAACCCCAGATTATACCAAGCTTTGGCCAAAAGTCCCTGTTGAAAGGGCTGTTTGGCATCTCCAAGAATGTCTACGCACTTTTGAGCTTCAATCCCAGCACGTTTACTGTCTAAAAATTGTCCATAGTAGAAGCTTTTGTAAAGCGCTCCCATGGCGTGAAGGCTTCGAAAAGGCTTAGCCAATCGCTCCCCTTGTCGCATATTTTCCCAGAATTTCACGGTATCCCGAAAGCGGTAGTAATCTGCCAGATAAAAGTATTGTAGTGCCTGTACACTATCACTTGAGGTCGACTTCAATAGCATTTCGGCATCCACCCGATATTTATCCTCATTTAATGGCAGAAAACTTTGGGCATTTGTACGCTGTAGAGTGAAACACAGCATACAACAGGTAATTAACTTTAACAAAACTCTACAATGTAACCTCATTAATCAGACACCTTATATAATTATGAAACAATAATAACAGTTTATTGCATTTTTTTGAGATGCAACGCTATAGATGTGCTATTCTGGGAAATTGAGTGAATACTACGAACACTTCAACACACAGTTTCTCAAAACTAAGCAATTTTGAAAACATATAAAGCACCTCAATGAATATCGAGGTGCTTTATTATTAATAATGTAACAATAATTTTTAAACTGCTTTTAAGAAAATACTATTTTCAGGAACGTGCCAACAGTGTTTAAAATACTGCTGTTCGTGTGGTTGCGATATTGATCAACAGGTCCAATTTACGTTTATAATCCGACGAGATCTCCCTTGAGTCTGTGTTTTCAAATAGTTCCCTTTTAACAATAGGTACACTAAAAGGTAAAGTCCATGCCCGTAATGATTTTGCTATTGCATCCATAGCGTTGATCCCTTGTAGGGCCTGTACACCATCCGCCCAACAAACCAGTCCGATATTTTTATCGGTGAGATATGCCGGACTGTTCTTTGCGCTTATCTCTAGCCAATCCAAACAGTTTTTCATTACCCCCGGTACACTTCCGTGATATAAAGGAGATAGCCAAAAATGCAGGTCTGCCTCCAGAAAGAGATTGTTCATGATCTTTACACTATTGGGTATCCTGCTGAGACTTGTATCAAATAGTGGTATTCCACTATCCGCAAGGTTAAAAACACTATTCTCAACACCTAGCTGATTCAATTGTTCAGCGAAATAATTAGACAATACTCCGGAAGTAGATTCTTGCCTACGCTCCAAGGCGCCATTAAATATTAATGCTTTCATTGTTTCTTATGCTCTTTTAAAAATAACCTTTGGCATTCCGACCTCTCCGTACATCAATGTTGTAACAATCGGAATTAAGCGTGCAGCAGCTAGTATATAAAGTGATTCTGGCATATTTGGCCTTGCCCGCACAACCACCTTTTGATCCTGATACGGAGACAAATCTGCCCGCTTCAAATTTTGGGTCCATAATTCCAATTCCAATGCTTCCACACGTTTAAAATCGTAACAAGCCACATTAGGATGGAATTTATCGGCTAAAGCCATATAGATCCAGGGGGGAATGATGGCATCAACAGAACAAGTAAAAGCAACAGCTTTGCCTACAAAGGGTGTCAATTCCAATGCAGCAAGAGCCGCTTTAAACTCCTTTTCTTTGACGATCATTTCTTGGTAAAACAGTGTCTTGATGTCAAATTCTATAATTTCAAGTGTAGTTTTGAAATCAATGAGATCGAGCGCCAATATACCCGAATTTTCAACCTTATTTACAAACATGTTATTTTATAATTAGTATACCCGCTTAATTGAATGTTCAAGGTTTTAAATCAATTTATCGATCACTTCTTCGTACTGCTTTTCGACGGCGGACCAATCTAAGACAGACCAAAACGCATCCAAATAGTCTGCTCTTTTATTCTGATATTTCAAATAATAGGCATGCTCCCATACATCAACACCCAAGATAGGCACACCCCTACTCGTCAATTGGGTATCCATCAAAGGATTATCCTGATTGGGCGTCGCTACTACATCCAAAGTACCATTGTATTTAATATAAAGCCAAGACCATCCAGAACCAAATTGTCCGAGTCCTGCGTTTTTTATCCTTGTTTTCAACTCATCTAAGGAACCAAAAGTTGCATCTATTTCCTTTGCCAACTTTCCAGTAGGTACTGTTTTCGGTGTTGCAGATAAAATTTGCCAAAACAAGGAATGATTGTAGTGCCCTCCGGCATTGTTGCGAATAGCTGGGCTATATTGGCTCACCTCCGCCAGGATATCCTGCAATTCAATACCTTCAGCACCTGTACCGACTACGGCTTTATTTAAATTATCAACATAGGCCTGATGATGTTTTTGATGATGAATCGTCATTGTCTCCTGATCAAAATAAGGTTCAAGTGCCCCATAGGCATATGATAAATCTGGTAATTGAAATTTGCTCATGTTATTTTAGTTTTATTGTTTTAATAATGAATCAAAACTAACTAATAGACATTAATAAAACAACCAAATAGTTGTTTTATTAATGTCATAAAATTTATCCTCTGCTAGACAAAAACTTTAATACTATTGATTATAGCAATAATTGAAAAAATAGTATCTTTGTTCAGAAAACATTAAAACAACTTTTTAATTGTCAAATGCAGAAGGCTCCAGCAGATAGAATATTAATGTTATTAAAAATGCGAGGCGAGGTTACGGCTGCGCTTATTGCGGCAGAGTTGGGTATTACAAAAGAGGGCGCCCGCAAACACCTGCTCAATCTTGCTAATCAGGACCTAATAGAATCTTATGCGAGAAGTGAAGGCATAGGCCGACCATCCACCTATTATTGCCTTTCACCATTAGGGCTTGCAAAATTTCCAGATAGTCATGCTGACATTACTGTACAACTCCTGCAATCCATTAAACAGGTGCTTGGTGAGAATGCCTTGGATCTATTGATCACCGACCGCGAGTCAAAAGTATATCAGAAATATATGAATGCCATATCTGATACCAGATCTATCGAAAAAAAACTTGATATTATCGCTACCAAGAGAACGGAAGAAGGATATATGGCCGAATGGAAAAAAGAAGCCGAATCTTATCTCCTCATTGAAAATCACTGTCCCATATGTGCCGCAGCAACTGAATGTCAAGGTTTTTGTCGTTCAGAACTTCGCAATTTTCAACAGCTTATCGGCCCATCATATTCGATCAGCAGAATAGAATACATTATCGAAAATGGTTCCCGTTGCACTTACCGCATAACGGAAAGAAAATAATGTAACTTTTTCAGTCGTATCCTACAGAAATTAATAATATACCGAAAAGTATTTTTTATCTTTAAAACCAAAGAACAGCGTCATCATGTCAAAAGCAGAACAGACCCGACAATTTATCATTGAGAAGACAGCCCCTATCTTTAATAAAAAAGGATACTTTGCTACTTCACTTTCAGACATCACTACAGCTACAGGTTTAACTAAAGGCAGTATCTATGGTAATTTCAAAGATAAAGATGACCTGGCACTTCATGTTTATACCTATCAAAGTAAAAAAATTGCTGATGGTGTAGATCAGCTGATTAGTCAACACAGAACTGCTTTAAAGAAGCTTTATGCATTTTTTGATTTTTACAAAGAAAATTTCAAAAACATCGCTGCATCAGGAGGATGCCCGTTGATGAATGCTGCTATTGAGGCTGATGACTCGCTCCCTTTTTTAACGCCAAAAGTCAAACGATCATTTACGCTTTGGCGGCAACGATTGATTTCTATATTAGAAGAAGGAATTACGAGTGGAGAGTTTAAACAGCATATTTCTGCTGAACACTTTGCAATTACCTTCATGGCGATGATTGAAGGTGGAATTTTACTTGCAAAAATCTCCGGACGTGGTAAAGATCTTACTATCGTAATAGACAATATGAAAGACATGGTGGATCGGGAGATAAAAATTTAATTTTCTCAATAAAACACATACCAATCGGTATATTAACACATTAATTCTAAAAAAATAAAAAAATGAAAAGAGTTGTAATTACCGGCATGGGAACAATTAACCCACTGGGAGAGAATGTTGATACATTCTGGGATAATATCTTACGTGGTGAAAATCATACAGCTATCATTAGCCGTTTTGATGCGTCTCTGTTTCGAACGCAAATCGCAAGTGAAGTCAGGAACTTTCAACCGGAGAAATACTTGGATAGAAATGAAATCAAGAGAAGTGACCTATTTACGCAATATGCTTTGTATAGCGCCTCTCAGGCCTTAGAAGATTCCGGTTTAGACCCCAACAGCATGGACCCATTTGATATTGGGGTCATTTGGGGCGTTGGTCAGGGCGGAATGGAAACATTTGAAAATGAAGTTGAAAGTTATGTAAAAGGCAATTATATTCCACGGTTTAGTCCGTTTTTCGTTCCCAGACTTATTGTCAATATGGCTTCAGGAATGATATCGATGAAATTTGGGCTAAAGGGAATCAATTACACAACGGTATCCGCATGTGCGACCTCCAACACTGCTTTCATGGACGCATTCAATTATATTCGATTAGGAAAGGCTAAAGTTTTTATTAGCGGCGGTTCAGAAGCTCCTATTACTCCGGCTTCAGTTGGCGGCTTTTCCGCGATGAAAGCAATGTCCAGCAGACACGATGATCCTAAAACGGCAAGTAGACCATTTGATCGAGATCGTGATGGATTTGTCATGGGCGAAGGGGCTGGAGCCTTGGTATTGGAAGAATATGAGCATGCTAAGAAAAGGGGAGCAAAGATATATGCAGAGCTTGTTGGAGCTTCGATGACTGCTGATGCCTACCATATGACTTCTCCTCATCCCGAAGGCATAGGCGCAGCCAAAGCAATGTCACTGGCAATGGAAGAAGCTCAAATTAACAGTGACCAATTGGATTATCTGAATCTTCATGCCACATCTACCCCGGTTGGTGATATCGCTGAACTGAAGGCTATGCAACTTGCATTCGGCAAATCTAACAACCTCTGGGTCAGCTCAACCAAGTCAATGACAGGACATCTACTCGGTGCGGCAGGAGCAATAGAAGCAATTATCGCCATAAAGTCAATAAACAATAATGTCATTCCAGCAACTATAAATATCGAAAATATTGATCCTGCAATTCCTGAAGGTATCAATATCGTTGTCAATCAACCGTTGGAAAAGACTGTTCAAACGGCAATGAGCAATGCTTTCGGCTTTGGCGGACACAATTCAAGTATTCTGTTTAAAAAGATTTAATATTTTTTAGAAAGATCTTGACAAAGTGTAATAAACACACTATCTTTGTAGTATCATAATTTAGGTTTATAATTGGTTATTTAAGGTTTTCATTCTCCCCGTTTGAAAACCTTTTTTTTATGTCTATTCAACGTCCTTAAAGATAATAAATCTAACCTTCTTTATTTTTCCTACACAATAGACCTGATGAAAAAGTGTTTATAACAGAATGTTTTGATCGTCTCTGCTGATACGAAAACCATCGAAATATGCAGCTCCTACACGACGACAATTAGTTCCAAATACTACCTGAAATCAACAAGCTCGTTATTTTCGGATCTTCACCACAACTACCCTAGATAACAGAATATAGTGTTTGCTTATATTGTTGTACATATTCTTTTGGATTGCAGCCAATGATCTGCTTAAACACTCTATTAAAATTTGTAATACTGTTAAATCCACAACTGTATGCGATAAACGAAACACTATCTAAGTGATCTTCTGTTAATTGACTGCATACTTCCTTCACTCGAATTCTGTTGAGATAAGTCACAAAGGTAACGCCGCAATGTTTTTTAAAGTATCGACAAAATGCCTGTGGTGTAAGGTTCGCATAATCAGCAACCTCTTCTAGACTAAGATCATGTTTGTGATTTTCTTTAATATAATTACAGATAACATTGATCCGATTCGAACTATGAATCGTATCTAAGATCACTTCTGCTCTTTCTGCACAGAGCGGATCTGTCTCCTTTGATATGCTCGCCAAAGACCTCAATAGATAGAAAAAATGCATCAATTTATCCATTTGGTCGGAAGATTTCAGTTGTAATACTCGTTCTGAAATTTGCTCAAAGTATTCCTCAGGAATTTTAAAACCACAGGAATTATTATAGATAAACTGATTTAATGATTCAAATTCCTCTAATGAGAACAAGAACTTGAGCTTACCATTGGGGTCAAAAAAAATCGAGATAGAACGAGACTCATTTGAAAAACCGTCCTGCGAAGACGACTTAAATACGTGTGGCTGATTGGCACCCAAAAAGAAAATATCGTTTTCTTTAAAAGGATGTAATGTATCTTCAACAATCAATATTCCTCTTCCCTTTACTATCCACATGAGTTGAGCTTCTTGATGTCGGTGAAGATGCGGATAAAAAGTTTCTAAAATATCCTCTTGTACTGTTAAACTTTGGCCTTGCATTGTCGGCACATTAAATTGGAGCGTTTTCATAGGATTTCATAGTTTATATTTGTATTTACTGCTGTTTAGTTAATATAAATATAATAACTACGAAACAAGTAAACATATTAATCATAATCCATGAAAAAACAAAAACAAAATATGTATATAATGTGATAATATTTAGCAATCCGCAAATTTTCCATTCAGCATTTGATAAAATCAGGCATTAAAACTTAATATCTTACAAAAACAAGGTTAAAATACAATTAGACTTTGATAAATTGTGATAATTAATATTCAATATAAACATAGAACTTTATTAAATTTCGATATTATTTTGTTTTCATGTATCAATTATTAAAAATAAACAATTGTAACAACGTTAAAATATCAATCACAATACCGTTTTTGAATAAGAGTCTTCAAGATTAAAAGATTAAATTTTGCGATATTAGCTCGTATATTATTTATGTAAATAATATCGTTTTAAATCTTAATTATACGTTGCCTCTCTTAATTTTCACAAATATGTTTAAGAAAGAAATCTATACCACCCGTAGGAACGAGCTCATTTCAAAATTTTCCTCTGGAAAAATCCTTTTTTTAGGGAATATTGAGAACCCTATCAATTTTGAACACAATACCTATCCATTTCGCCAAGACAGTAGTTTTTTATATTATATTGGTATAAAAGCTCCTCGATTAGCTGCTGTAATCGATATTGATCTGGGAGAAACACTACTATTTGGAGATGAAATGACCATCGACGATATCGTCTGGATGGGACAACAACAAACCTTAGCAGAAAAAGCCGCTCTTTCAGGAATTAATAAATTACATCCTTTTGATCAGCTCTTCGACTATCTAAAAAAAAGCGATCAAAATACACTTCATTACCTTCCCCCTTATCAATCGCACAATAAAATATTGCTTGGGAAATTGTTTAATTGTCCTATTGACCAGCTTCAACCATCTATAGCTTTAATTCAAGCTGTTGCCGCACAACGAAGTATTAAATCAGTAGAGGAAATTATTGAACTGGAAAAAGCTGTAGATGTAGCTGTAGACATGCACCGTCTTGCTATCCAGATGACCAAACCCGGTCGTTATGAATATCAGATTAGCAATGCCATGCAGCATTTTGCACAGGATCAGGGCATGTCGTTTTCTTATCCACCAATCGTTACCAAAAGAGGTGAAATCTTGCACAACCATATGCAGTTCCATCAAGTTCATGAAGGCGACCTTCTTCTGAATGATTCTGGAGTTGAAACATCATTGGGATATGCTTCCGACCTAACCCGTACCTTTCCGGTTGGTAAACGTTTTACTTCTTTACAGGAGGAAATTTACCAGATCGTTTTACACGCATTTAAATCTGCTGAGCAGTTGTTAACTGCTGGAATCCGTTTTAAAGATATCCATTTAAAAGCCTGTGAAGCACTCGTAGACGGATTGATACAGGTCGGATTTATGAAAGGTAACTCTCAGGATGCTGTTGCTAACCATGCGCACGCGTTATTCTTTCAATGTGGACTAGGTCACTTGCTCGGATTGGATGTACATGATATGGAAGATCTGGGTGAACAATACGTGGGTTACAGCATATCCGAACCTAAAGACACCAAGACCTTCGGTCTGAAATCCCTGCGATTGGGCAAGGAATTGGAAGCTGGCAATGTACTTACCGTGGAACCGGGGATCTATCTCATTCCGGAACTGACGCAGCTTTGGGAGCAGCAAAATCTGCACAGGGATTTTGTCAATTATGACTTTCTGAAGAAACATCTCGATTTCGGAGGAATTCGTATTGAAGACAATTATCTGATAGAGGAACATGGTTATCGTCGTCTCGGAAAATACCTCGAACGTGAAGTGCAAGAAATCTATCGCCTAAAAGACAATGCAATCGATTAAATACTTTGGAGATCCCAAGTAACACATCTCCTCTGGATTAAATGATGGACAAATAAATAATCACATACAAATGAATAGAATTAGACATTTTATTATCGCAAAACTGTTATTGGTTCTTTACCTATCCAATCCTCTCTTTGCGCAAAGACTCTTGACTGATATTGGTGATCAATATTATGAGTTTTCGGATAAAGGGATTGAGATCGTCAATCCAAAAAATGGAAACCGGGGAATCTTTTTATCCCAGCAATCTCTTATTCCAAAAGGCAGCAATACAGCAATAAAGGTTGAGGATTTTTCTATCTCCAAGAATAGGGAGCTAATATTAATTTACACCAATAGCAAAAAGGTTTGGCGAGAAAATACAAGAGGTGATTATTGGGTATACAACAAGAAATCCAATCAATTGACGCAATTAGGCCGCCAATTTCTATCATCCCAACTGATGTTTGCCAAATTTAATCCTCAAGCCAATAAAGTAGCTTACGTCAACAAAGCAGACCATAATATTTATGTGGAGGATCTCACAAATGGAAATATAAACGCTGTAACGAAGGATGGTACAGACCGTATGATCAATGGAACTTTCGATTGGGTTTATGAGGAAGAATTTGGTTGCAAAGATGGTTTTAGATGGTCGCCTGATGGCCTTTCTATCGCCTACTGGAAACTTGACGCAAACAGTATCCGAAATTTTCTAATGATTAATAATACGGATAGTCTCTACTCTTTTACCATCCCAGTGGAATATCCGAAAGTGGGACAGTCTCCAAGCGCCTGTTCCATATGGACTTATGAACTTGCTAGCAAAAAAAATAGCCGCATAAATATTCCGGGAGATCCTGAACAGCATTATATTCCACGTATGGAATGGTGTATGGACAGCAAACAGCTTATTTTTCAGCAACTCAATAGGAAACAAAACGAAAGTAAGATCTACACAGCTTCCATTGCTACTCATGAAGCTCAAGCAATACATCACGAAACGAGCGATTCCTGGATAGACATCAAGGCAAGATGGAATAATAATGATCCTTCGGGCTGGGACTGGATACAGGATGGAAAAGCATTTATATGGGTATCGGAAAAAGATGGCTGGCGAAAAATCTATCAAATTGACTTAAAAGGCAATGAAAAGCTCATTACTAAAGCAGATTATGACATTATTAATCTTGATTTTCTAGATCCAAAAGGAGAAACAATCTATTTCACTGCTTCTCCCAGCAATGCGACTCAAAAATATTTGTATAGTGTCTCTACTAAAGGTGGCTCACCAAAAAGGCTCACACCAGCATCTTTCGAGGGAACTTGCGACTATGATATTTCAAAAGATGGGAAGATCGCTATCTTCAACTTTAGCAACCGTGCTGAGCTCAAGAAAGACGCTATTATCGAACTCCCTACTCACCGAACAGTAGTGGATTTTGAGGTTAAACGTGAAAAGAAAGTCAGTGATGGCATAGCCGAATTTTTCAAAGTTAAAACTACTGAAGGTGTAGAACTAGATGGATGGATGGTCAAACCGCTGGATTTCGATCCTAATAAAAAGTATCCGGTAGTCTTTATGGTATATGGTGAACCTGCTTCACAAACTGTAATCGACAACTTTAGCGCAGGTTATAACAGCTTATATAGAGGAAATATGGCCCAGGATGGATACATCTATATTTCTTTGGACAACCGTGGCACACCTGCACCTAAAGGTAGCCTATGGCGCAAAAGTATCTACCGCAACATTGGTCAGCTCAATATTCGTGATCAGGCATTAGCCACACAGGAAATATTAAAATGGTCATTTGTAGACAATTCGCGCATCGCAGTCTGGGGATGGAGTGGTGGTGGCTCGAGTACACTCAATTTGCTCGGACAATACCCACAAATCTATAAAACAGGTATTGCAATAGCCGCTGTTGCCAATCAACTACTTTATGATAATGTCTATCAAGAACGTTATATGGGACTTCCACAAGAAAATTTAGCAGACTTTGAGAATGGTTCGCCATTGAAATATGCAAAAAATATAAAAGGAAATCTACTGTATATACACGGAACGGGAGATGATAATGTTCATTATCAGAATGCGGAAGTTCTTATAGACGAATTCATAAAAAATAATGTACAATTTCAGTTAATGTCCTATCCTAACCGTAGTCATTCCATTAGTGAGGGCGAGGGCACACATGAACATTTAAAAACATTATTCACGAATTATTTAAAACTACATTGCCCCCCAGGCGGAAGATAAGCGAATGAAAAGAACACTATTATATACACTAGGTACCTGCGGTATTTTAGTCGCAGGCCTCCAGCAATCCTACGCACAACTGATGAAGGAAAAAAATGAATTCACGCGAGCGGATTCATTGCGGGGATATCTCACGCCATTACGTACTTGCTACGATATTCAATATTATCATTTGGACGTGAAAGTAGATGTAGACAATAAATTCATTTCAGGTTCCAACTTATTCCGCTTTAAGGCTACGGAAGACTTTGAGCGTCTACAATTTGATTTATTTGCGAATCTTAAAATTAATAAGGTTATCTATCAAGGGAAAGAGCTTTCATTTACAAGAGAATACAATGCTGTTTTTTTGAACTTTCCTACTAAGATCACCAAAGGTACGCAAAGTGAATTCACGGTGTATTATGAAGGTCATCCCACAGAGGCAGCCCGCGCTCCTTGGGACGGTGGCTTCGACTGGAAAAAAGACAGCAATGGTAAACCTTGGGTGGCTACAGCCTGCCAAGGCATGGGCGCTAGCGTCTGGTGGCCTAATAAAGACCATCAATACGATGAAGTCGACAGTATGATGATTTCTATTGCTGTCCCAAAAGAAGTAATGAACGTATCTAATGGGCGATTGGTAAAAGTGGAAAAAATGAAGAATGGATACAACAAATACCATTGGAAAGTTGCCAATCCGATCAACAACTACAATGTAGCCATCAATATCGGAGACTATATTCATTTTCAAGAAAAATACAAAGGTGAAAAAGGTCCTTTGGATGTTGACTACTATATCTTGCGGGAGAATGATAAAACAGAAAAAAAGGCTCATCTTCAAAAAAATGCCAGACAGACGTTAGAAGCATTTGAGCATTGGTTTGGTCCATATCCTTTTTATGAAGATGGTTACAAACTGGTCGAAACCTATCATACGGGTATGGAGCATCAAAGTGCTATTGCCTATGGCAATCACTATCAGAATGGATATCGTGGAAACGATGCTTCGGGAACAGGTTGGGGGCAAAAGTGGGATTTCATTGTAGTCCACGAATCGGGCCATGAATGGTTTGGCAATAATATCACTTCTGCCGATCTCGCGGATATGTGGATTCATGAGAGTTTCACAAATTATTCTGAGGGTTTATTTATAGACTATTTCTACGGCAAAGAAGCCAGCCAGGCATATGCGCATGGTATCCGAAGTGGCATTCACAATGACAGCCCCATGCAAGGGCCATATCACGTCAACAAAGAAGGTTCTGGTGATATGTATCCAAAGGGAGGTGTCATGCTCAATATGATCCGTACTATGATAGATAATGACGACAAATGGCGTGCTATATTACGAGGTTTGAATAGTAAATTCTATCATCAACAAGTAAATTACAGTGACATTGTGAATTATGTAAGCCAGCAGTCTGGTCTGGATCTATCAAAAGTATTTGAACAGTATGTTCAGCATACCTCTATTCCAACATTAGAAATCCAACAAGATGCTTCTGGTAGAATAATGGGTAGGTGGATTAGCGAGATCAAAGGGTTTCAGATGCCAATCCATATTGGAATAAAAGGCAAAAAGAGACAGCTCATTCAACTAGATCAACAGTTCAGAACGATAAAAATTGCGGGATTAAATAAGGGAAACATCGATGTCGATACATTCAATTATTATATAGGCCTTTTGTCAGAATAACATCTATTCAAAAGCATGCTGGAAGATACGATACGAGAAAATAGCATGATTTTGAAGACTTTGGAGACAAAAATTTAACAGTTGCCCCAAAAGCAGGTAATCCTATTTTTGGGGCAACTGTTTATAAAACGAATTGTTAACGGTCGAAACGATCTGGTTTAAATCCGACAATACTGGGCTCAATTTCTCTAGCAGCCAATAGGTCACAAACGATCTTGCCATAGGCAGGTCCCAAACTCAGCCCCATCATCCCTCCTCCTCCAGCTACAATAGCATTGTCGTATTTTTTTAATCTTCCCAAATAAGGCAATCCATCGGGTGAACAGGGTCTGTAACCATACCATATTTTGTCTTTAGGATAATCGATCTGTAGTTCGGGATAATATTTGGGTATAGATTCTACAATCCCCCTCACTCGATTTTCATAAATTTTGTCGTTTGCAGCCCCTAATTCCATGGTGCCACTAAATCTGATCTGGCCGTTCATTGGCGTGACAGCAACCTTGGCCTCAAGTAATAATGCCGCATGATTTAATTTCCTTTCTCCTTTTGTGTCGTACATAAAGGAATAACCTTTTCCGGGCAAAAGTGGTGTATGGACATGCAATTTTGACATCAATTGCGGTAAATAAGCTCCCCCAGTTATTACAAATGCATCAGCTTCAAAATTCCCCCTGTTGCTTATGGCAGTTTTAATGGTATTTCCGATCGTAATAAATTTCTGGACTTCAGTTTTCTCAAAAAACACCACACCTGCAGTTTTCAAGTACTGAATCAACTGTTGCATTAACTTCGGGGGATATAATTTTCCATCGCAACGATAAAGTACCGCACCCAAGATATCTAGTTTGAGATTCGGTTCCAGTACTTTTACAGCGTCCGCATCTAATACTTCTACGTCTAACCCAAGATCTTGCGCGCGATGCGCCAATTCGGTTTCCTCGTGCTTCATCTCGTTAGATTTATACATCATCAGAATACCATTTTGTTCCAACTCAAAATCGAAACCATCTTCTGCATTCAATTCATCGTATAACCGACTACTGTAAAGATTGAGGTCACGGATCGCAGTTGCGTGCTGCTCAACATGTGTCCGATTTGCATGTTTTAAAAACTTCAATCCCCAATCTATCAATCGTGGATTTAACGAAGGCCGTACATAGAAGGGGCTTTTGCTATTAAACATCCATTTTATTCCTTGCGCCACCATTCCCGGTGCCGCCAATGGGGTAAAATGGCTTGGCACAATCATTCCAGCGTTGCCATAGGAACAATTATTATCAACCTCATTTTTCTCCAGGATTTTCACATCCCATCCATCTTTAACAAGATAATAGGCCGAAGCAAGCCCAGCAATTCCAGCACCTATTACGACTACTGTACCTCTTTTATGTTCTTTCACTTTATTATTATCAATTAATCTATCAAATCACTTGAAAACCGCCAAAATATGGATCTTCATCATCCAAAAAAATGGTATTGTATCCTGTTATTCTTGCCCAGCCTTCTACCGAAGGTATGATCGCTGGCTTTCCGTCGACCGTAGTCTCTCCTTCTATTTTACCAATAAATTGAGAGCCAATGTAGCTTTCGTGCACAAATTCATCACCTTTTTTCAGCCTACCTTTTGCGTACCATTGTGCCATGCGTGCCGAAGTACCCGTGCCACAGGGAGAGCGATCCAACGCATTCTCGCCGACCAAAACAGCATTCCGTCCAGAGGAGCCAATATGTACAGGCTCTCCCGTCCACTGTATGTGGCTTAATCCATGAATATTAGAGTCCTCAGGATGGATGAATCTATATTTTTCATTAAGTAATTTGCGAATTATTTTGCCATAGTGGATCAACTGACTCGCTGAATAAAATTTGATATCTTTAAAATTAGTCTGGGGGTCGATGATACCATAAAAATTTCCGCCATACGCTACATCAACAGAAATAAGGCCCAAATCTGGGCAATCGACAGTTAGGTCTTCTGCATATAAAAAAGATTTTACGTTTGTTAACTTGACACTTTTTACTTTTGATCCTTCCTGAACGTAGTCGATATGCACCAACCCAGCGGGGGTTTCCAATCTTAATTTTCCTGGTATCTTTGGTTGGATTAATCCCTCTTCTATAGCGATGGTAACTGTACCAATTGTACCATGCCCGCACATAGGCAGGCAGCCACTGGTTTCAATGTAAAGAACAGCCATATCATTTTCTGTATTGAAAGGTGGATAAAGCATACTTCCACTCATCATGTCATGTCCACGGGGCTCAAACATCAATCCTTTGCGAATCCAGTCATATTCTTGCATAAAGTGCAGTCTCCGCTCCATCATTGAGTTACCCTTTAAAAGTGGGGCGCCGCCAGCAACCAATCGTACCGGGCATCCACAGGTATGCGAGTCAATACAAAAAAAAGTCTTTTTCATTTGTATAAATTATTTGTTCATCATTTATTTTTAGATTGAGATATTATTCATAAGTATTTATTTTCAATGGTATTCATGAGCTCGTTTCACACAGCTTTCGGCGGTATAAGTGTTGGTCTCATCGGTATAAATAAAGTCGTTTACTCACCAAATTGGTATTTTGAGGTATTCGTGGGCTCAATCATCCGGTTTGAATAAATCATGATAGATTTATAATCTTTTTTAGCGTTATTATTCTTTTGTCCAATGCTGATTTACCAATCGTTCTATTTGCAGCGGATTACCATCTTGCAATTCTTTCGGCAAAAACTCATTCGGCCAATTTTGAAAACTGATTGGACGGAGAAAACGTTTGATCGCATCGGGTCCTACAGAGGTAAAGCGTGAATCGGTCGTCGCTGGAAATGGCCCGCCGTGTTGCATAGCGTGTTTTACTTCAACACCAGTTGGCATACCTTGAAACAACAGTCTTCCGCATTTGTTCTGTGCAATGGTGAACAAATCCTGGTATTTCCACATATCATCGTCAGATGCTGCGAAAGTCAAGGTTATCTGACCAACCAAATGTTCCATTAAAATCTTCATTTCATGACGATCGGCACAAGAGATAACTAATCCAAATGGTCCGAAAACCTCTTCTAGTAGTTCAGGATTGCGCAATACCTGTGCTGCATCTGTTTCCACCAACATCGCTTGAGCAAAACCTTCTTGCACATTATCTGTGCCTTCTGCCAATATATTGACCCCGTTGCATCCAATCATCTCGCCTCTCAACTGATTATAATGATCCAATATACCTTGGTGTAACATTTTACCAGCAGCAACAGATTGTATTTCACGCTTCAGATGAGCTTTGAGTGTATCCAATTTTTCTCCCTCAAGGCCAATCAAAACTCCAGGGTTGGTACAAAACTGTCCCACACCCAATGTTAATGATCCAATATATTGTTTTGAAAATGCTTCGACATTGTCTTTTAAATAGTCCGGCAAAACAAATACAGGATTTATACTACCCATCTCTGCAAAGACCGGAATGGGATCAGGTCTTGATTGCCCTAAATCAAACAGGGCCTTCCCCCCAGTAAACGATCCCGTAAAAGCCACCGCTTTTACCAACCCGTGTTTAATCAATTGCTGTCCTATTTCAAATGAATTGGACATAACATGGCTAAAGATATCAGCAGGAGCGCCGTATTTTGAAATTCCCCGATGGATGGCCTCGGCCATCAATTGAGATGTTTTGACATGTGCGGGATGAGCTTTAACAATGACGGAGCATCCAGCTCCAATGGCACTTGCAGTGTCTCCACCAGCGGTGGAAAAAGCAAATGGAAAATTGCTCGCTCCAAAGACAACCACAGGCCCTAATCCTTTATTGTATTTACGTAAATCGATCTTTCCATCGGGACTTTGGTCAATTCTAACCTCACTATACAAACCTGTATGAACCGCATTTGCATACATACGCCACTGATTCACTGTTCTTACTTTTTCACCTTCAAGTCTAGTAACAGGTAGAGCGGTCTCCAAATGAGCAGTTTCTATCAGTATACTGTCAATTGCTTCAATTTCATCAGCAATCGTATGCATCAATTTTGCTCTTTCGATCACATTTCGTTGTTGTAGAAACTGAAACCCTGCTTCAGCCTGCTTTACTACAACATCAATCTCATTTTCGTTTTGAATCATTCTTTTCTATTTTGCCAATTTAAATGTTCAGTAGAAACTTTCCAAGTCTTCGCCGTCGGAATATAACTTGAAGAAGCCCTGTTATAATAAGGGTCTTGTTGCTATTGCATCAGCAATGATCTTTTTAACCCGTTGCTCTTCCTCACCAATCAATGGTAATCTCGGAGCTCTTGTATAGGGTGTTGAAATCCCTTCCGCTGTAGCCGCCAATTTGATATATTGAACGAGCTTGGGGTGAATATCCAATTCCAATAAAGGCATAAACCAGCGGTATATCGTTAGCGCTTGCTTATACTCGCCTTTATGAGCCAGACGATACATTGTAACAGTCTCCTTTGGAAAGGCATCCACCAGTCCCGCAACCAAACCGTCAGCCCCCAACATTAAAGATTCTAAGCACAACGTATCCACTCCCGCTAGGATCTTTAAGCGATCGTCAAAACGGTTTTTCAGACGAGTAATATTAGTTACATCTCGTGTTGACTCTTTCACGGCCTGAATATTTGGTTCCAGCAACAATTCCTCAAACATATCCAAAGACACATAGGTACCATAATCAACAGGATTATTATAGATTAAAATTGGTAATGTTGTGCTCTGCGCAACAGCGCGAAAATAAGCAACAGTCTCCCTATCATCAGACTTATAACGCATAGGAGGCAACAACATCAATCCATCCGCGCCCAAATTTTCACTGGTTGTTGCAACTTTAATGGCATCGGCAGTCGTATTCTCCGCAATATTGAGCAAAACAGGAACACATCCATTCACTACTTTCAATGCATGTTTTAATAACTCGTATTTTTCCTCATTACTCAAAACACTAGCTTCGCCCAATGACCCTGCAATAATTAATCCGTGGACTCCGGCCTCTACCTGTGCTTCAATGTTCTTTGCAAACATGTCAAAATCCAAATTTCCATTCTCATCAAATGGAGATAACATTGCTGGATAAATTCCTTCCCAATTCAATTGTGCCATAGTTTAATAATTTTTTTTAAATTCCTTAACACAAATCTATATGCAATAAGTTGCTCAATCTTCTTATGAATTAATCAACTCTGACCTAATATTGACCTTTTATGAGTATCCACTGGCCAAAGACTTATAACTGGAAAATACAATTAGAATCAATATAATAAAACATCAGTTAGTAATATTATAACTGGATAACTAATATAAGATACAAAACAAGCATTTTATTTAAAAACCCTTGCAAGTGTGTACAAAACACACTACCTTTGTCTTATCATAATTTAGGTTTATAATTGGTTATTGAAGGTTTTCATTCTCCCCGTTTGAAAACCTTTTTTCGTTTTTACATTACACTAAAATTTGTGAAATATATTGTGTTGATGTATTTGATCCATTATAACAGTGAGCACAGCAAGGCAGATGCAGAAGAAACACTGGCAGTAGTAAAGGCTGCTGGAGCGGAAGCGATCCTGTTTCAAGCGGATCTTACTAAGATCGAAAATATGAGCAAGCTCTTTAATACGGCGGTGTTGCAATATGGAGGAATCGATATTGCAATTAATACGGTCGGTAAAGTATTAAAAAAACCGATCGTAGATACAACAGTGGATGAATATGACAGCATGAGTGATATTAATTCCAAAGTTGCCTACTTTTTTATCCAAGAAGCAGGCAAAAAATTGAACAACAATGGTAAAGTTTGCACGATTGTCACATCGTTACTTGCGGCATACACAGGGTTTTATTCTACATATGAAGGACTGAAAGCACCCGTTGAACATTTTACGCGTGCTGCGTCCAAAGAATTTGGCGATCGAGGTATTTCGGTGACAGCAGTTGCTCCTGGTCCAATGGATACACCATTTTTTTATGGACAAGAGAACGAGGATGCAGTAGCTTACCATAAATCCGCTTCTGCACTTGGGGGGCTGACTGACATTAAAGATATTGCTCCTCTAGTCGAATTCCTGGTGACAGATGGTTGGTGGATTACCGGACAAACCATTTTTGCCAATGGAGGGTATACAACACGATAGTGTACCATCATCAAAGGCATCTTTCTATTTAAAAGATGCCTTTGATGTTTAGTAAGTCTAACTTACCAAATCCTGCAAAAATTTCAATTCATATTGATCGTCTACAACTGTTCTAAAAAATTGAGATAATGGGGTACACTCTGTTCAACCCATTCTTCGGAAGCATGTTTTTCGATACCATAGTATGCAAAAAGTGGTTGATAATTGGCGTGAACATAGTTGAATGTAATCTCAAAAGGACTTGTCAATTGATCTAGGCTATATTTATACTTTCCATTTGCACTATATTCTACTTCGTCAATCCCAACAGAAAGGGCCAAAGCGATCTTCTTTCCTGCTAACTTGTAACCACTCGTCTTTCCATATGCCCAGCCATAGGTCAATACCTCATCCAACCACTTTTTAAAAAATGGAGGGCAGTTAAACCAATAAAATGGAAATTGAAATATGATTTTATCATGCTTTTCAATCAATTGCTGTTCCACAGTAACGTCAATTTTTTCATCTGGATATCTTTCATGCAATTGATGGATTTCATAGTTCTCCGGATGTTTTTCCAATTCCTCGATCCACCTCTTATTAATAAGTGATTCTTTAATATTTGGATGTATTACAATGACCAATGTTTTCATTATAGCTAATTATTCAATAGTTTGGATGCTAATTAACACGGCATTCGATAGCCGTAATTGTTTTATTAACTCGATTATTTTGACTCAAAAATAGCGAGATATTCCTTATTTTGGCTCACAGGTAGCCCAATGTTCGGTACTATAAAAAATGTGTGTGATGACAAAAATCAAAGAGAGTTCAACCAATTTTGCCAATAAACAAATTTTAGCGAATGATTGCCCTGAGGTATTTGCGGCTAATATTATTGGTGGCCAATGGTCTTTGGCTATTTGTTGCTATCTAATCAACGGAAGCCTCCGATACAGTGAAATCAGAAAATGCCTTCCTAATATCACCGAACGCATGTTGACTTTGCAATTACGAAAATTAGAGGAAAGTGGAGTCGTCAAACGCACGGTATATGCTGAGGTTCCTCTACGTGTAACGTATGAATTAACAGCTATTGGCTATGAGCTATCTCCTATCATTCGAGAACTTGGAAAATGGGGAGAAAAATTAAAAGGTCTTTCGATGTAGGACGCTATCGTATAAAAAAATATAAAAAAATTTGCATAGTGTAAAAAATACACTTACATTTGCAGTATCATAATTTAGGTTTATAATTGGTTATTGAAGGTTTTCATTCTCCCCGTTTGAAAACCTTTTTTCGTTTTATCTAAGTACTTATTTTCCGTTCTTCGCTCTGCTATTAGTCAGACCAAATACTTTTTAGTGTATATAAATCAGCCTGATCCAAAACCGCTTGACCATTTGAGATACCAATACCATATTGCAAATTATTGTGGTCAAAATTGTAATTTATTGGCATATAGATTTCCCCATTTTGGGCAAAAATCTCAAGGCCAGTACGATCTACGAACAATCTCAATATCAATTTTCCATCTCTTAGAGGAACAATTGCCCGCACATTGTCTACAACCATTTCTTCAGTAGCAACATTATAATTCATGATTAACCCACGCACATTGATTTGTATGTTTCTGGCACTTTTAGGCGTTATAATAAATTTGAGTTCAGCAACATCGCCGCTAAAATGCTGCAATTGATTTAGCTTGCCGGCCTTTAAGCTGATTTGACCAATGTGCAACTTATCTTTTCTTAAATTTTGTAATTCAGCTACCGGTTCCCTAAATAAACGTATACCTTTTTCTGTCGTTTTTAACTTCAATTCCATTGGTATACTCATGGATTGATTAAAAGCGGTAGCACCGTGATTGGTATGGGTTCGCCACCATCCGATCTCAATACGACGTCCCAGAGGCTCGTTGCTAAACGTCTGTGCAGCATAGTAATCACGACCATATTGACTAAACAACCTTTCTGCCTCTGGGGTGAACTTTTTGCCATCAAAACTCCCTATAGCATATTGGCTATTGGCACCCGTTAAAATCCATTTTTTTTGTTTCGGATCATCATCCACCGCCAGTTCAAAAAATTCGGGACATTCAAATAGATACCGGTCAATTCCTTTACCACCATAAACTTTACTCGCAAACTCCCATGTTTTCATATCCTTTGAAGTAAATAAATGCATGCTATGCTGTCCATGTTCTTCCTCGACATATAAAGTTAACACCCAACGCGCCGAAGGTCCGTGCCATATCACTTTAGGATCCCGGTTACCAGTTGAAATCTTATCCAAGATATGGTTTGGCAACTTCTTAAATTCCTTTCCATCCAAAGAATAAGCCAGTCCTTGCTTCCAAGATTGTTCAGCTGCAGTGTAAAATAAGACCATAGGAACCATTAAATTATTATTTCCTAATCCACTGCTATTTTTAGTATCTACCACTGCCCCGCCACTAAACATAACTCCCGATTCATCGGGATATAAGGCCTCTCCCAATTCTTTCCAATGGATCAAATCACTAGATACAGCATGCCCCCAGTGCATATTGCCCCAATTAGTACCATAAGGATTATGCTGAAAAAAAAGGTGATATTGTCCTTTGAAGAAAACGAGCCCGTTAGGGTCATTCAGCCACCCACGTTTTGGAGAAAAATGAATTTGCCCACGTTCCTTTTCAGTGTACACCGCATTATCATCCTGTAGATCAGCTTGCTCAAAGGAATTGAATCTGTGACTATTCCCATCAGGAGTAGTTATGCTCAGCTTAAGGGATTGTCCCTTCCATTTCTCAATATCCAAATAAGCGATCCAATCGTATACACTATCCGCTAATTCAACATCAAACCATCTTACTTTTTCATTGTTGAGCCAAAGTTCAACATTCCGTTTGGGAGCTCCATTTTTAACAGGAATTTTTAAGTACCGATTTGAGACATAAAAGGTCCGCTTTCCAGAAGTCTGGCCACTAACATGAAAGACAAATGTGAGAACACCAATAAGAAGGATAAGAGTCCTGTTCATAATTTTTATGGTTATTATCAAAATGAAATAGTAGACTTTTAAAGGTATCGACTTCCATCATCAACCAATCTCAAAGCCTCCTAACAAAAATATCTACAATACCCGATATATTTAAATCAAGATAGATCAAAATACATCTGATTTGTCTCAATTAATATAATGAATATGAACACATTGCTGGTCAGTAGCAACAATAAAAAGAATCAACTAGCTCAAGGATAAAAATCTTAAAAATAAAAAAGCGAGGGATAAATATTAATATCCCGCGCCTTTTTTATATGGATTAAGTATTCCTTTCGGATTACATTTTATAATACTGTTCCCAGCCTCTTGCAGGCGGAGGTCCTGCCAAAAGTGCATTCGCAAATCTATCATTACTGATTTCTTTTTTCTGAGGATCAAAAATCAGTTTCGCATTTAGACGCTGTGCAATTACTCCCAAACAGAACACTTGACTTAAAGGTCCTGCAATTTCAAAAGCCGACCTTGTTTTCTCTTCTCCTTTACATGCTTTTAGGAAGTTGGCATAATGATTAGATGGTGATTTCGGAACCTCTGGAAGACGGGATTCTAATTCCTTTGCCTTCGTTTCAGGTATAATCTGCAAAATACTTGCGTGAGAACCTCCTTTGAAAGTCAGATCCTTTCCATAGATAATTTTTCCAGGATTTAATTTCGCTGGCTCTAACTTACCTGTACTGGGTGCTGGAATGTTCGGATCCAATCCCGAAACCCCATAGCCCTCTGGGATTGGTGGCAAATTATCTAAGCCATCATACCAATTAATATCAACCGCAGGCATCTTTTTTCGCTTTGGAAAATGAAATTTCAGCGTCGAAGACATGGGAAAAAAATACGAATTATGTCCATCAAGCTTTACAGCACTTACTTCTGTTGGTAACCCAAGATCCAAAAATTCATGTGCAGTATCTAAGATGTGCGCTCCCCAATCACCAAGAGCTCCCATTCCAAAATCATACCAGCAACGCCATTGTCCGTTCACAAAATCTTTATTATAATTATGCCCCAGAGTCTGCATTTGCCACAGTTCCCAGTCTAATGTGTCTGGCGTAATTTCAGCCGCAGGAAATCCTTTCATATTCACATCCCATCCATGCCATCTGCGGGGCATATTCATATGCGCATCTATGCGCGTAATATCTTTAATTATTCCCGCATCCTTCCAGGCCTTGAATTGAAAGTAATTCGCTTCAGAGTGCCCCTGATTCCCCATCTGTGTTATAAGTTTTGGATTCTTCCTCGCTTTATTTGTCATTAATTCGACTTCGAGAAATGTCCTTGCCATTGGTTTTTCCACGTAAACATGCTTTCCAAGATCTAGAGCCAGCATCGTTATGGCAAAATGGGAGAAATCTGGTGTACCGACACTAACCGCATCGATTTGGCTACCCATTTTATCAAACATAACTCTAAAGTCTTTAAATTTTGGTGCATCTGGAAACATGCTCAAAATTTCCTGGGTGTGTTTAGCTCCCAAGTCTACATCACAGAGTGCGACAATATTACAAAGGCCAGTTTTATAGAGTTCTTTTATAATATCCGCAGCTCTATTGCCGAGACCTACACATGCCAAATTAACCCGTTCATTCGGCGATGCTAAATTGACCTTACCAAGAACGCTATTCGATAACATGACAGCACCCGCTGCAATAACAGATTGTTTAACAAAGCTTCGACGTGATAGATAATGATTCATATGAGCTTAGTTTTGTGTATTAATCTTTATACTGCGAAATGAAACTCGATCGCCATGATCCTGTAATAGAATGGAGCCTTCTTTTGCTTCACCAAAGTTGTCCCAGTCCTTATACTTGCTAATCGCGACAAGGTCCTTAAACTCCTTCGATCCTCTTTCGTAACTCAACATCTTTATTCCATTCAGATAATGCTCAACCTTGTTATCCGCTGTAACCACTACCCGACCTCTGTTCCATTCGCCTATCGGTCTCCGGGCACGTGCATCTCTATTCGAAGTGATGAGATCATATAGTGATGCCAGGGTCCGGTTACCATCCCGACCTAACTTTGCATCAGGATGTAAGGCATCATCAAGTACCTGAAATTCTAGACCAATAGCCGATCCTTTGGACTTTTCCTTCAATGTGACAAAATATTTTACTCCGCTATTCGCTCCAGGACTAAGTTTAAATTCAAAGGAGAGGTCAAATGCGGTATATTTATCCTTCGTTATGATATCACCGCCATTGGTAGATTCTCCACCATCAGATTTCAAAACAGTTAATTGACCATCCTTAATTTCCCAACCACGATCAGGAAATTTATCTCCATGGATGCTTCGCCATCCATTATTAGTTTTACCATCAAATAGCAGCTTTACTCCTTTTTTCTTTTCGGCAGCCACTATTTCATTTGGCTTTAGATTGACGATATAAATATCCTTCGGAAAACCTTTTGTCTTCAGATCAGCGGTCTTTATTTTAACATTTTTGAAATAGACTTTCTTGCCATCTAATTCTGAAGGAATACTATGTACTTGTAATCCGATGAATCCAGTTCGATCAATTGTATCTACTACATAAGAAACAGGAATATCATTGATCCAAGTACGCAACTCATCACCGATTGCCTCTATTCTAATGTGATTATACTCTTCGGCTTTATACGCCTTCTTTGCATTTTCATTGAGATCCAACGGATAAAGCCAGCCGCGGCGAGCTTCATCATAGATACCACCTGTCCACGCCCTGGATGACGGGTCAATCTCCACTTGCCTTCCATAGACCTTGCCACGGCCATCATTTGCTTTTGGGTCAAGATGACTCCGGGTCTGGATTCCTGAATTCGTTTGACTGCCTTCGAGCTTAACATCTAGTTCCAATATGAAATCACCATATTCTTTTTCTGTGACCAAAAATGAATTGGGCGTTCCTTTAGTCATTCGTCCCACGATTGCGTCCCCCTCAATAGAATAAGGAGCTTTCCCACCAACGGTTTTCCAGCCATTCAGCGTTTTTCCGTCAAAAAGATTTGTCCAACCTTTTTCTGTGGTCTTATTCATCTGCGCATGCGATAAAATTGTATTTCCAGCCATCGCTGCCACTAAGACAAACTTAAATAATGTTTTTCTTTTCATTGTGATAATTACTTCTTGAGCTCGTATGCCCGGTTTATTTATTGAATATTGGTCTATTAATCATATTACGTGCACGCTATTTTTCAATATTGGGATATTAAAGTTATTATGCAGTTTAATCCCTTTCGATTTAGGAGATTGGTACACCTTCCTCAGCCATCGGTTATTTTTTCAATTGGCTTCCTAAAACAAGATATCAATTAATATAGGTGAAACGAATCAAATTGTATGATTTATTTACGAAAACGTTTGAAACAATAGAAAAGGCAACGTATAAAACAATAACAATGAAAATACGACAAAAAAAACTATAGTCTTTGTATAGATAGCACAAAAAATTGGGTGTTAATACACCATAAGAAAACTAAAAACCAAGGAAACAAATAGATACACCGTGGTGAAATAGCATAATTCTAAAGCGAATCTGCATCGAAAGAATAGATTCTAGGTAAAAATGAAACACTAGCGACGAGAGAAATCTAAGTCACAGAATTAACTCGTCGGACAGCCTCATCTCTACTAATACCATTCGACCAATCCTGTACCAATGAATGTTCAGACTCATAAGGTATTAATAATGGACGGTAACCATTCAATTGAGTTAAGACCTGCATATAAAGTCCAATTGTAGAAGTTTCATAATCTGCTATTTCATTACAGAGCATACCAAAATAGCTTTTTTCTTCGACCTCCTTAGCCGCAAACATAAGGCGATAATCCTCTATCGTTTCTTTGCTCACCGAAACCCAAACACCATAATCTAAAGTTTCGTCATGATCCAAAATAGGAATCTGCAAAACAACACGGATAAAATAGTCAATCTGATCTTTATGATTGATGACACAAAAATCATCCTCTTTTTCTGCGAGTCTCTCTTTATCGACTGGACTTAATATATCATAATGAAAAGGGGCATCAAAAGCTAAAGATGGTAATTCAGTATGTTCTACACCGCAATTTTGGCAAATAAAAGTATCCATATATATCGTATCTCAAAAAAATTATTCCAAGGTATTTCTTAATTGCAAACTTAATCAAACTTTTAAATCCTCATAATAATAAATCTCTATGAGATAATCAGGTAAATTCATAATCTCAATTCTTCTATTATAGTCGCAGGTTTTAAATTATTATAATAATATTTTTAAAAAAATTTGCTAAAGTGTACAAAGTACACTAATTTTGTAGTATCATAATTTAGGTTTATAATTGGTTATTTAAGGTTTTCATTCTCCCCGTTTGGAAACCTTTTTTTATTTCCATTTTATTGATGTCCTATACTCCTAACCTATTTAATATAAACTATAAAAAGGATATTCCAATCATTGAGATTTTCTTCAAGTCTTCCAATCATATGACAACATCAATCTTCATTGATATCCAATTCATGTTTGGCTTAATGCTTAATCCCAATACAGTCCCCTCTCTTCTCCTTACATCGGTACATTTAAACAATCCCAGCCATTTAGAATTGTTATATAACTCTTTGGAAAGGCTATTTCTATTAAAAAAATAAAATAGTCCATAACCTAGATAATAGACACTTAATTATCTATATCAAAATTACCGGTACTTTTTCATGTACGCAGCAGTGATTGTTATGACTATAGAATTTTTGACCAGCCACTATAGTCATTTGGAAATTTCCATGGTTCTTAATAGGGTTTTCTCTTTTACTCTGAAACAAGATCACCTCTTCTATTTAATAAAATAAAAACAATCAGTAAAAAATTTGGAGAACACGAAAATTATACACAACTTTAAAGAACAAACATATATTCCAACTAGGCTACAAAGTAGACAAAGGAAATTTTTTTATTTTAAAAAGACGATTTTATCTTTGAACATCTCATTGATGAAATTTTAAATTGGTTTTTTTGCAGAAAAACTTCACTTAACTTATAGACAGTAGCATTTTAAAATATGACAACCAACTCCATTAAGGTATATACAGTAGTTTCAAAAGAGATTAAAGAAGATCCAGATGTATTCACTAACCTAGAAGGGGTTTTTTCTACTTATGAAAAAGCACAGGAATATATTGATCATTTTTTTGGCAACGCAAAATATGGCTATCGTTCTATTATACCTACTTTTTTGGATCCCTTTCAAGATGAAATCCAAAATAATGATTCCTATTATAGTATTTCCTCACAATTGATTGACAATAAATTAGAAATTGAAATCTGTAAAACTTCATTTGCCGTTGTTCTTTCCGAAGTCGGACAACTCCGTATAGATGAAGCTACTTCGGAAAAACCATTAGAGATCAACTTACATTGTTTTGCTCGATCTGAAGAAAAAGCTATTGAAAAATTCAATAATTTGATTAGGGGTTATGCAAAAGAAAACAATCTACATTTTCTGACTAGCCCTTACCGGATAACAGATTCGGACCAGTGCTATTAGTTTTCTCAGCAGTGTTTGAGGTCTCTATCGTATTTTTAGGTATTTATTTTTTTTCGAATTTCACTCAGATATTCGGGAGTAAAGCCTAAAAAAGATGCAATAAGATACTGTGGTACACGTTGCACAAACTCGGGGTATTTACGTAACATATCGCGATAAAACTCCTCTTTAGGCAATGAGAAAAGATATTTAACACGCATTTGTGCCGCTGCATAAGCTCTCTGATATACAAAACGAAAATAGCGTTCCATCAATGGAAATTCCGCCATCAATTTCTCCTGATTTTCCTGACTAATATATAAAACTTCCGATTTTTCAACAGCTTGTATATAGAATGAACTTACAAGCTTATTTTCATAAGCCATATTGTCCGTGAGCCACCAGTTTTCAATAGCAAATTCAGTGGTTTGTTCCACACCTTTTTCATTTACAAAAAACTTACGTAACATTCCTTTTAACACAAAATAGTGGTACCTGCAGATTTGGCCTTCTTCCAGCATATTTTCCTTTTTTGCAACCGAATTTATGTTAAAGTATTTTGATATCCGCTCAAATGTTACATCGTCGATCTGGATAAATTTCTCCAAATGTGCTCTAAATATTTCCAATAGCTTTCATTTTATTTTGACACCCAAAATTTCACCATCTAATGCAAGATACTATAAAAAGTTAATTCGGACAAAGCATAAATTACGCTCTAACTCCGCAATCACTGACATTTTTATCCGATGAATCTCCACTCTCCTTATATTTCAATATTCCTTCGATGGAGAATAAATTGAATCGCGAGAAATCACTATCGAATATGTACAAACTGTAAAGGAACGATCCTGAGAAATGCCAAAACTCTTTGGGCAAGGTTTGTATTTATATTATTTTTGTGATATATAGTAAGTTAAGACAATAATAGATGAAGTGTGTTTTACTTGCCAAACAATTTCCCTAAAAAGGTTTTAGTGGGTGTTTTATGTATTTGTGCAATCTTTAAATTTTCCCTTGTAGTTTTTGTATCATTATACTGCAATGCACGCGTCAGGTTATCAATGGCTTCATCATAACACTCAAGATCCAATTGTGCTACGCCCAAATGTTCATAGAGTTCGGCAATAATATCATGCGCTACTCCCCCCTGAATTTGTAGCTTCTGTAAAGCAGACTGTGTATAATAAATCGTGCCTTCATTTTCCTGTAGATGGTAGGCACAGTGTGCTGCCCAATAATAACACCAAAAATCCGGATTACCTGCAGCAATACTTTGTTCAAAGCTCTCAAATGCCGTTGTTATATCATGCAGATGAGCTACCTGCATATAGCCCATATTATAAAAGGCGACCTGTATCGATCTTAACATTTCCTTTTCAGTCGCAAAATGAATTGCATATTGGTAACATTCCAGTGCTTTATCAAAATCGCCTGCATCAATAAATGTATTGGCCCTGCTGATCAGCAAGCTGGGATTATCGGGCATTTTTTCCAACAACTCGTCTGTATCTTGCGCAACAGATTCAATTTCATATTTTATTCCCAGTGCGTTTTCGGCATTAGCTTTATAAATAAAAAAATTGGTAAAACAGCGGACAACTTCTTGATCATGTGTCATTGGATCTGTTGCATCCAGAGAATAATAGACCTGTACACCAATATTGACCCATTCCAGCAGGTCCTCATACTGCTTGATCGCCATATGCGCTGCACAAAGTTTATCCACTACATTAAAATATGTCAATAAATCCAGCTCTTCCTCAAAATCATCCAGTAGTCGTTGACCATCAGCAATAGCTTCCATCGGGCGGTCAACTTCGCAAAAAGCATGAAGCCTATTTTGTAAAATATAAGGAAAAACATGATACTCCATACCTTCAGTTGTAATAGCAATCGCCCATTCATACTCCCCTTGTAGTATCGCTTCTGTGGCAAGATTATTACAACACATGGCAAATGTCAATGGATCAACATTGATCAAATCTCCATTTTGTCCAATCAGTGCGCCTCGATAAAGTGTATAAGCATGTGCATAGCACTCCTGTTTTAGGATTGTCAAACGTTGCCGCTCAGCATCAGGCATCATAACATGTCCCTCCAAAAGATAATTGAGCTCGACCCCTGCATTATAGGCTTCCATCGCTCTATCGGTCTCGATGTTAAACTGTAAATCTGAGAAATCTGGTTGTTCAACTCCCCGATTTGCCATATTAAACAACCGTATTTTCAATACTGGAGAAGGAACAAGTTCATCTGCCTTTTTATAATAGAGAGCTGCCGCTTCCCAGTCATCTAGCCAGTATAATGCTGATCCTGCATTTCGATAACAATGCCCATGATTAGGATCAATCTGCAATCCCTGACGGCTCCATTGTATACATTGCAAAAGTGCTTCCTCCCTATCCAAGTTAAAAACTGAATTGTCATCCAGCGCTATCAAGCCCAAGATGGCACATAGATCCGGATTGGGTTGGGCCTCATTCAGACTATTTACCTGTACAAAAAGATCCGTTAACTGTTTCCTTTCCTGAGGAAGGCCATTGCCTTCAATATAGTTTTTAGCAGCCAATGTATAATCGCCCTGCTGCAAGGCTTCCTGAGCTTGGGATTGTATCATTTCTCTCATAATTATTATTTTTTTCGATATTTTTCATTTCTCCCGCTGAAAGGCAGCAAAAATATCAGGCCTGCAATAAGTTAAATATTTCGTATCGTGCTGTCAGATTAGCGGCAATTTTTTCATAAATCTGATCATCAAAAATAAGTTCATTTAAAAAAAGATCGATATGTTCAAACGGACCTTTGTAAAGAATATCAAATTCGTTCTTCTTCCCCATACATTCCAATACGATATCACGAATGTAGAAGGAGATTTTGTTACCATGTTTATCCCGTATACTTCGGTTACTGCAGATGGTATACAAAAATGACCGTAAGTACTTAATATCAGCGATCTGATTTGCCCAAAGGTGCCCCTTCAATTTCATTCCGATAAAATCCAGTAGAGCTGCCTCACTGTTTAATTGTTGTCCGTATTCTTGTTCCTGGAGTAAAAGCCATCCCTTATTGTAGAGCCATTTAATGATTGCGGAGTAGGCTCTTCTTTTAAAAGGAAAGTCTTCCTGCTGATATTTCGGATCAAAAAAAACAGCGCTAACAATTTCGCTCTGTTCAATAATGGAAACCCAACTTGAAGATTTTAGCGTCCCTTTGTTATCCTGATTATATTGTACAGTCAATAGGGTGTCGGCACCAATAGTCATTTCAAAAGTGGTTTGTGTGTCCATCTTTTCTGCTGGTTGCCCCATCAGATCTGCTACCTTTTGATAGGATTCCCTTGGATGCGGAATCAGATCCCAAAAGTCCTTAGGTTTGGGGTCCGGTGTTTTCACAGTATCATCAACATGATTGAACATCACAGATTTAAGGTAGGGCAAAAACTTATAGTTATCACAGGTTGGGCTAACAGGGGGTTGAAAACGTTCATTTTTAATGTCATATTTGAACCAGAATGACAGATTAAGAGGTTTATATAAAACACTCTTGGTTCCTTGATTGGTGGTAATGGTTTTCGGTATTTTACCCAATTGATACTTTTCAAAAAATGCGATCAGCTTTGGATCATTTGACGGAAGGCCAATTAGGGCTATCAAATCACTTTGTTTCATTAATTCAGTAGTTGTTAAAGATTTTCCCGTTTTGCGCATTGTCCTTTTCTTTTAAACAAGATTAAAGATTTTTTAGATGTAGACATGGATAAGTTTGTATCTGGTCGATTTGGCTTTGCATTCGGTATAAGATTAGCATTTTTTGATCAAAAATGTTAACGACCTTCGTAGCTTACGTATCTTTATCCACGAATTGATTAAATTAGTCGTTCTGAACAAAATCATGAAAGGATTTTTTAGTTTTCTCATTTTCATCTTCGCCAGTAGCATTGTATGTGCTCAGGCGCCCACAGCCATTGAAAAAAAAGCCGAACAAGGTTATGCCAATAGGTTTATTGATACCCTTACCAGTTTGCATATACAATATGAAGCGCTGTCCCTCGCCCAACAAACTCATGATAGAGTCGATGAAGCGATTTGTCATGCTTATTTGGCGATGACCTATAGGCGCATGTTAAACTTGAAGGATTTTAGAAAAAACACCGAACTCGCCTACGATATCGCCAACAATACAAAAAATGAGCGTGCCATCGCCTATGGTAACTGGACCATGGGATTACTTCGCTCCTATATTGATGACAAAACAGCTGCACTGGATTATATGCTTAAGGCTTATGTTATATTTCAAAAGATTCATGAATATAGACACTGTGCCAAATTGGGGGCTGATATTTCCTATCTCTTTTCTACAGGAGTTACCATCAAATCAAAAAAATATGCTGACGAAGCCCTTACCTATGCCGTAAAATCCAATGACCCTGAGAGCATCTTACATGCGCGTCTGGCCGTAGGCAGCTACCTCTCCGATCATATAATCACTGGTCGTTGGGAAAGCTGGCAGCGTGCTGTGGATTTTTTTAAAGAAACAATTGTGTTAGCAGGGAAGGACGCTGACAGGATAATCAGCAAGAGCAATATTGGTATTGCCCATATTAACCTCGCCGAACTTTATATGAATGGTCCTAGCCCCATCGACGAACATGCCCTATTGAGCAACCTTGAAACAGCCACTGACATCGGAAAGAAATACAACCTACGTAATGTCTATCGCAGTTCGTTGGGGATACGCGGGCAGTATTTTGTTGAAAAGAAGGAATATCGAATGGCCGAACGGTTATTTAAAGAAGGGATTGCCTTCCAACAGGGTCTTCCATACAAAGATAATGACCTGTTTGCAGCTTTCTACAATTGCCTTAAAGATCTTGCAGCCCGTGAAGGTGATCATCAATCCTATTACGAGTACGACAAGCTCTTTGTCAAGTACAATCAACTGAAGTATGATGAATCGATTCAGGAAAAGCTTCAAAATACGGATGCACGATTTGAAGCCGAAAAGCGTATCGCTCGCATTACACAGCTAGAGAAGGAAAATGAACTTCAAAAAAAGAATAAACTACTCAGCTACAGTATATCGGGCATATTGTTGATTGGACTGGTTTTTGTCTATCGCTCGTACCATTACCGGAAGTGTTATTATCAAAATAGAGAAGATATTCTGCAGCAACAGCAGGCCAATGCTGCGTTGAAAGTTCAACTCATGGAAAAAGAGAGTCTAGAAACCTTATCCGAAAAAATTGCACTCGAAAGACGTTTGCTCCAATCACAAATGGATCCACATTTTATGTTCAACATACTCGGTAGTATTCAAAACATGATCCTTCAAAGTGATCGTGTCACTGCAGTCGGTTACCTAGGTAAATTTGCTAAATTGATCCGGCAGGTATTGGAACAGTCTCGAATGGAAAGCATTTGTCTAACAGATGAAATTAATACCTTAAATCATTATATCGAACTACAGCAGCTCCGTCTAAATTATAATTTCGATTATGAGATCAAATATGGCGCGAATGTCGACACTAACATCCACATCCCCCCATTACTCATCCAACCTTTCGTAGAAAACGCTATTGAACATGGTTTAAAACCTTTGACCGACAGCAGGAGAGGTCTATTGCAGATCAGTTTTACCCAAGATATCGACCGTAATGTACTGATCTGTAGCATCGTCGATAACGGTATTGGTTTAAGAAGGTCCAAATCCGATAAAACTCAGGATAGTCACCAGTCGCTATCCACTAAGATCACTGATGAACGTTTGCTACTAATGCAACAACAAAATGCATATACCAAAATGGAGATCCACGATCGAAAGTCGGAAGAGGGTGAAAAAGGTTGTATTGTCCGTTTAACCATACCAATACTATAAAAGCATGTATAAGGCCATTATTATTGAAGACGAATATCATTTACGCGAATCGCTAACCATTTTATTGGAAATCGTTGCTCCAAACACCATACAAGTGGTAGGTTTTGCCGACGATACCGAGACAGCTGTTAAAATCATCGATCAGCTGCAACCCGATTTAGTCTTTATGGATATTATGCTAAGACGGGGTACCGGCTTTGATGTATTAAGTCAGATCAGTTACAAATCCTTTCATCTTATTTTTACAACTGCCTACGAGCAGCATGCCATACGCGCATTTAAATTCAATGCCATTGACTATCTACTCAAGCCCATCGATGCAGATGAACTCCGGCTTTCGATTCAGCGTATCGCAGACCAGCAACAACTATTTATTCAAGGCCAGCAGCTGCACAATTTCCGTCTGGATACCCAAAGCATGCCAGAGAGTATCATTCTTCCTACACAAGAAGCAATGCATGTTGTCAAGGTAAAGCATATTGTACGCTGCGAGACATCAGGTTCATATACTACTTTCGTTCTGCATAATAGTAAAAATATCATTGTTTCAAAACCCCTCAAACATTATGAAGAAATTCTCTGTCCACCCCACTTTTACCGCATACATCAGTCCCATCTCATCAACACCAAGTACGTAACAAGCTATTCCAAAGAAGGTCTGATCTCCCTACAGGACGGTAGCACAGTCCCAGTATCAAGAGCCAATAAAGAGGCGTTTTTTAAATTGATGAGAGATAATAATCGCTAAAATTTGACCACTGCAAGTAATCGGGCCTATCTAGCAAAATATAATCAGGGCTACACAATAGTGTTTATGCGCAATCTATTATCGCTGAAAAGCATGTTGCTAAAACTATGGAATTTATGATCGATGAATTCAAGCATCATTTAAAATCAGGACGATGTGTGGCCATATTTCCGAATATATAGATATCCAAATAATGGGAGCGCAAGCATTTGGAAAAGAAAGATCAATAGTGAGACAAGGCCTTGAGCTTGGTTATCATTAGCTCTAACCAATAGTTGTGCGCCCAACGGTCCATTAGAAAACACCAAAATATTAACGACGTTCCAGCCTAAGTGAAAAGCTATTGGCAAATAAAGAGATTTTGTAGCATCATAAGCTTTGGCCAATACCCATCCAAAAAGTCCGGTCATCAATAATATCATCAGCATCTGTATTGGATTTCCAAAAGCACCATAGGAAAACCAATGGTAAACACCGAAAGCTCCAGCGGAGAGCAGACAACCCCATCTAGATCCCAGCTTTTTCATCACCATATAAAGTAGGGCACCTCTAAATAAAAGTTCTTCGAAAAGGACAGATTTTATGATCCACCATGTACTATTGATCAAATTAGCTCCAGATAGTTTCGGATTAAGCATCCAAAAATTGTGTACGACCACAACTTTTATATAATGATAGACAGCACATAACAGACCTGTCATAAAGAATCCTACACAAAAGTTTGCAAGCCTATTTTTCGTTGGGGTAAATCCGAGAACACTAAGATTCTTCTTTTCGACTACCCACAACAAAAGCCAAGATATAATCAATATGATTATTATACCTACCATACCAATAAATATTGTCGTATTAACATACTCCTATTGATTAAAAAAAACTAAGTTTCGGCTATAAATTATTTTTGGCTATTCATTCAAATAAGGTAATCGTTTATCAAATGTACAAAAGATCATGAATTCTTTATTACCATTTGAATATTTCGGGTTGCAGTTGTTTTACAAAGTCATATAAGAAAGGGAGCTGTACAATATCTTTTTCATCGGCAATGCTTCCATTGAAAGTAATCACATCGAGATCGATGATTCGGGGAGCATTCTTGTTTTCGCTTCTGAGGCGTCCCATATCTAATTCGATCTGTTTTAATTCACTTTGTAATCCATCCAAAGGTAAACAGGTATGCAATAATAATGCGCCATTCAAAAAATCAGGTTGGGTTTCAAATTGAAGAGGTTTAGTATAGATAAAATCCGTTTGGTTACCCATCGTTCCCAATTTCTGAATATAATTTAAGGCTATGGTGATATTTTCTTCAGGATCGATATTAGAGCCTAACAAGATCAAAGCCGTATTGATTTGGTTGTCTTTAGATCTCTTTACATTATCCGTAGCGCACAGTGTGTATGCTTTCGTTTCGTTCATTTTTTTTATGTCCCTTTTGAACCAGTCGGCGAGCTTAACGTTCAACGCCATCAATATACAGGATGTCCCATAACAAAGGAGCTATCCCTCTAAAATGCAAAGCTATTTCAGAGTTAAACTTCCATTACGAAGTCCCCATCTGCCCCGTATGGTTTAAGTAAATGCTACTTATCATAATCGGATAAACTCTGTAAGCAATTTTTTTGCCAATAAATCATCCAAATGAATTAAGCAGCATTCTCTCACTCAGTATACAAGATATAGACTGGCCTATCAACACCAAAGATCCCACTTCTGAACATTTCATGCTCTAAATAAGCGTTCACTTGGTGCTGAGGTTTATCAAAACTATCTATTTTTTAAATAGATTTCTATTGCATTCGTCAAAAACAACCTGAGGTTATGGGTTATTCAACGATGTAATGCAGTTCATGTGCTTCCATTGGTTGTGGGACTTCCAAGTTATGGAGCATTTTATCCAATACAGTATCTGGTAGCGGATGGGCCCTATCTCGATTTTGTACGCGCCATTGACGGTACGGTTTTTCGATATACACCAACTCAACATAGGCCTGATAACTGACAAAGAGGTCAATCAACTGCTTTCGCATTAAGGTCGTAATATTAGTTGCATTCCATATAAAGTCTTGCCCCTGACGTAGATAAATCTTGGCCTGTTCTTTCGCTTGTTGCACTACCCAACCATTCCGCTTTCTATCAGTCGGTTCGATACGATATTTACGACGAATATCGTCAAGACTAATGACTGGTATATCCTTATTATGGTTAGCGATATAATGATCCTTTCCCATACCCGGCAACCCAGACAGCATGATGACCGTTGATCTAAAATTATCAAAAGGAATATAATCCACATAACCATCCTCGCTGTTGAAGTAGGTAAATTGAGCATTTGGGGTCGAAAAAGATCGAGGTGACTCCCAGCAGTCAATCTCTTTTACATACAGTTCAAATAGCTCTAGCGCATCAAGCAACGCTCCTTGATCCTGACATATTCGCCCTCTGGCATCAGCCTCGGCTAGAAGTTTCAATTCAATCATATTTACCCTTAATGATGCCTCTAGCGCACTACGCATTGGATCAACTTTTTCCATCAGCCAGAGTGGCAGACCATGAAAACGAACCAAACCTACAATTTCCTCCCGTAGGGAAAAGGGAGTTTCCACATCACGAAACAATATTTCACGTGCTGTCTGTGCACCTTTTCGCGCATGGCTTGGCGAACTGATCCGTCCCTGTCCATCGACCACAGTCGTAGACCTTTTTTCGACGTCGTGCAGTAATGCGGCAGCCCAAAGCAGTTCCTGTCGTTGCCTACTCAATCCCCTATAGGTATTGGATTGTTGCAACTGTTCAATCACCAGCTGGGTATGAATAGCAACATTACCTTCTGCGTGATGAATGGGATCCTGCGGAACATTCCGCATAGCTTCTACCCAGGAAAACTGCTTTTCCAATTTCAGCCAATCTGTATCTGTTGTTAATTTCCATTCCATTAGTTTTCCCCCCTTTCCCAAGTAAGTTTTGTTCTTTTCCAGGATTTAGTCCAATGTTCATCCGTCTGTACATGTCCTTTCCGCACATACTTAAAGATATTATGCTGAAATTTGGAGACGGGATAAGCCTCCGCATTTCGGCAGACCAGACCTTCTGAGGTGCAGTTAATTCCTGTTCTCGGATCCAAAGATCCAAAGATCGAAGGTTGAGATGCCAGATGTTGTACAGTTTCTTCCAACTGTGATTCCGTAAGATCTCGTACACTGTCCGATCGCAATACTGGTACCATCGGCAAGTCAAACAAGTTAGCATAGAAGGTAACTTCCTCCCATGAAAGCCAGACCTCATTGATTCGAGCCGCAAATACAAAGTAATAATGCTCCAACTGTGTATACTCTATAGAATGAACCGCATAAAGGTTTTCACCGAAAAACTCTAGGTCGCCCAAATCATTTTTCAATCGTCCCCAATGTTCCCGTAATTGTGCTGTCCAGGGGGATGTCGTTGGAGCAGCATGTGACCGGGCAAATACTCCCCGTTTGGATAGACAATTGTTTTCGCCATCCAATTTTTCAGTGTAAAGTAGCTGTGAAAAGGATTGTATATCCGTCCAGTACTCATGATTAAAACGATCGTCACTGCTGGTTCCCGGTGAAAAAGGAAAATGGTAGGTACGACCATATTTTGTTGATTCCATTTTTTTAAATTAAAGTGAATAATACTGATTAAAAACACAGGTATAGGAGCAATCTAGTTGGGCATCTATCCCATCTGATTAAAATCTTCCTGCATGTTGGCACAGTATTACATGACCTTACGTTCTAAAAATGTATAACAATTATGATCTATTTCGGCAAAAATAGATAAATTTCTCTAAAATAAAAAACCGCTATACCATCAGACATAACGGAAAACTAAAACCTATAAATAAAAGCCCCATTATGCAGGGGCCGCATGGCTGTTATATTCTAATATAAGCATCCCATCCGGCACGCGTGTAATCCTGTTGATTGTTTAAGAAAAGCTTAACATTATGTCCTCTAAGGCCTTTCCCACTTCTCAATATTTCACTAAGCTGTTCCCGCTGAATATTTTGCAACAGCATTTTCTCCATAAAGGGCTGTAATTTTAGGTCATCCGCCACACGTTTGATTGGGTATTGCACAAAGAACATATTGATCGCATAATTTTTTGATATTTTGACAATCCAGTCTTCCATCCCGATCTTCTTTAACTGATAAAAGATTGTCGGGCAATCCAATGTTGTACCATTACGTAAGATAACACATTTAGTTTCTGCGGTTGTATATACTGCGACAATATCAACAAATCGAAGTTGCTGCAGATTGATCTGTTGTACAAATTCCCCCCGCTTATCTAACAGGTCCCCCAATAGATATACATCAATGTTATCAATATCCACTCCATAGGGTTGTTCTTTCCTCTTCATCCCACTTTCTTTTATGGTTCGCTTTTCGTTTAGAGAAATTATCGCAGGGGTCTGTTCTAACTGTTCAAATGCGGGTCTTTTTTTTATAAAAGGTCTTCTTTTTGTCACCATTGGCTGTGGAGCTGGTAATTCTTTTTCTAAACTTACATTGTGCACTATCTGCATGAGTGGCCGATTATAGATAACGGCAAGGTTCTGCCGTTGGCCAACAGAATGATAGAGTAACGACCAGTTTTCTCGCATATAGACCATTAGACTATATGAAACAAAAATAGTGGCATAACGTATTCCGTAGACCTGCATATGTAATTCAAAAAGCATCGATCTCTCCACTGACGACTGACTGTAGACAAAGATAACAGCAACATACAAAAGTATAAATGGAAAAACAGAAACCAATAAAAGTGAAAAGAAAGCGATAAAATGTAGAACAATATCGAGTCCAGGTATGTTTTTGGCCTGTTCCCCCAGGCGCTCACGCATGTAGGGTACACTCCAGTACGTGGGCAAATTAAGTACTAATGATACTATTGTTGCCCCAATCCAAAAAACACAGAGCATGATAACAACCAAAATCCAATATTTCAACTGATCCGACCGGTCAAAAAAACCTTGCAACGATATTGTCTTTAGATTAAAAACAATAGACAGCATCAGCGAACTCAAAAAATAAATGATAGATTTCATGGCGTTTCTCCGAATTAATATCTGGTTAGGATAACTAAATTAATAATATCTACTCACAAAAGTATACTAATATAACAAAAAATATCGAAGTCACAAAACAAAACATCATGCGAACGATAATATTTATAAAAAAATAACAAAAGAATAACACTATTAAAAGCTCAAATACGATGATAAACGAACGATAATTGCTATTTTAGAAAGTCCATTGATGTATTAGAAAGGAATAACCGACCAATAACCTACATTTCACTGTCGTGTTATCATATTTTTAAGCAAAAATCAAACAATTTATGATCAAAGATTTAGATATTGTAATATAATAAATTTAAATAATGAAACAGCAATTCAATAACCATGGTGTAGCCAAGGTACAATTTAGAATCTTGGCTTTGCCAGAAAGTTTACTTGCAGTCGAGGTAAAGGCTATTCGTCAAAACTTTCTATCCTGGATGGCCGCGAATTTCGCATTGACCACTAGTCAAAAATTTCAGTTGATGACTATGCCTGATGATTTACAGGAAACTTTGAGCCAAGCTATCGCTAATAGCTACGAACTTGGGCAGGCCGTTCAGTTTTTCAAAGAAACCGCTTCTAAGGATGATCAACCTGATTTGAAGGATATCGTGATCAATGGTGCCGAAACTATGGCTGAGGTAAACAGTCAAGGTCTCAGAAAAGCCGATTTCACAGGGCAGCTGGCAATCAATATTCGCTATAAAGTGAGTATGTAATTTATTGAACGATTATTTAGCCCCAAACTGGGCTAACCCAATAAGCCGCTTTAACACTAATATCCGGTTTATTTTCTATCCCGAGGAATGAAAAGAAATCGGATATTAATACCAAGGATTTTCTTGACGCTATTTGTAATGAAATGAAGATATTGTATAAAAAAATCAGATCACGCTTTAATATGCTATTTATCTGGCCACAGAAATTATATACCTACAGTATCATTGGCCAAGGTTTTGATACGGCTACGCAATACAACATATATCGAGCTAATATAGCCAGAAGCCTTACGCGACTATCGAGCAGACCAATTACAGTAGATAAATTCCTTTCATCCGCGGCTCACAACAAACAATGTGACAATTCAAATGAACGGGTTCCGCTTCCCTTCAAAACATGCTACACTATTTGCCTTTGGCAGCCTTATTTCTGGTTAACTGACACTTATTCGGCCTTGATCCAAGGCAATAATCAGCTCAGTCTACTCAATGACGCCAACCTCTGTACAGCTGCAGCTCAAGCCGACATACTTTTCTTTAGTAGTGGTGGTAACTTTTCGGTTAATGACATTTTAGAGCAAATCGACCTCAGCAATAAATATGTTATTATTATCTCCACCTATAGTGAACAAGAAATACATACGAATATCAAGCACCGCATCGACCATTATCAAAATGCATACCTCATCGATTCACAAGCTGAGTTTGACCAGCTCATTGCCAATATTCTAGCTAAGGCTACCAAACCGGATTAACAGCAAGCTAAAGCTTGTAGTCCTAGACATCGTTAAAGTTTAATTATTTGTTTTTCTGAACGATCAAAATCCACATAGATACTGCTACCGCTACTCCACCGAAGAAATAGATCGATTGATACCCGTGCCACCCAGCAATAATACCTGCAATTGGTCCGGCTATTCCTAGCGAAATATCAAAAAATGCAGCATAGGCACCCAATGCTGTTCCACGCATCTGTGGACTTACCTTCTGTATGGCCAGCACACCAAGAGCTGGGAAGATCAGTGAGAATCCAATTCCAGTGAGACTACAACCTATAATGGCCATGGCTTCCGAACTAGCGAAACCAATCAGCATCTGCCCAATCATTTCAATCGCTAAAGAGACCATAGCTACCTTATAACCCCCAAATCTATCGGGAAAAGAAGCGCAAAACACCCTTGTCAAGACATAAAAACCTCCGAAAGTTAAAAAGGCCAAGGATGGATTTACCCAGCTTTTTTCCGTAAAAAGTAGCGTGACAAAAGATGATATACAGGCGAATCCTATTGAAGAAAATGCTAATGCGAGTCCTTGTTCGGAAATCATCGCAATCACCTTATAGAAAGGAGTTCGTTGGTGCGAAGGATCCACTGGCAGATTGGGTAGCTTGATCGTGCATAGCCAGCTTATGGCAGACAACAAAATCAGTATCCCAAAAACATAACTTGTACCCCATGCCCCGGATAGATAAATAGCTAATGGCGCCCCCAGGGCAATACCAGCATACATAGCGATACCATTCCAGGTCATAACTTTCCCCGATTTTTGATGTCCCACCAGTCCAATACCCCAAGTTAATGCACCAGTAATAGCCAAACTTTCAGCTATACCTTGTACTATCCTGGCAGCAAAGAGCATCAATAATGCCAATAGGTGAAAATCTAGAAGATGATATACAGTCATATAGATTAGGCCCGTTAACATTGTCATAACGACACCATACTGTTTGGCGGTCTTGGCACCTTTAGTATCAGCCATTTTACCAGCAGAAGCTCTGGTTAATAAAGTGGCAATAAATTGGATCCCCACTACTGCTCCCACAATTAAAGGGCTAAAATGAAGTTCATTTTTTATCAGTGCAGGAACTGTTCCTAACGTTATACCGATGCAGAGGTATATCGCAAATACCGAAATCATAATCGGACTAATTGTCCACATCGATTGGTTTTCTACTTTCATATCTGTATATGTTGTTTAAATTTTACAGATGCAAAATTAGATAGCGATATAGTATATTACAGGTCGTTATTCATGTATATAATTGGACAAATAATGGTTATTTTGACGAAACTGCCCCGCAGTGCACCCTAAGTTTTTTTTGAAGAACCTCGAAAAGTAAGTATGGTCTTCATAGCCTAGGCAAAAAGCGATTTCTTTGATATCCATATTCGTATAAAATAGTAGCCGCTGGGCTTCCAATAGTACTTCGTTCTTTATCCAATAACTAGCGATAAACCCTGTTATTTCCTTACTCACTTCGTTGAGATACAAAGGCGTTATATGGAGTTGTTCCGCGTAATCTTTTACTTGCTTTACTTCTTTAAATTGCTGGCTTATCAGGTTTTTAAACATTGTAACAAGTTGGTACTTGTGGCTACCTGTCTTCCTATGTATTTGACTTTGGGGTACAAAAGCTACTGTTAACTGTCCTATTAGGGCATTGACATGTGCGTGGAGAATAGATTGATAGAAGATTTTATCTCCTTGTTCGATAAAATTGTATAGGATCGCAGCCAGCGTAAATACAGGATGATCTGGTCCCAAAGTTATAACCTGTCGGTTATACATAAAAGAATCGATCATGGTTCTATATTCCATCGGGACTAGTTTAGGCTCGACAAAAAGCATCCAGCATTTGGCACCCTCATTCAATACACATTGATGAACTTGACCTGGTGCTACGAAACAAACTGACACCTCTTCGAGTGTCCATTGTTTAAAATCGATGGTCCAGCATGACCGCCCTTTTTGCTGTAGGATAAACATATAGTGGTCATCCCGATGGGGTACGGTAGGTCCTTGAGAGAGATCCTTAAAAGGAAGCATCTCTATTCCCTGTGTGGGCAATTCTTTGTTATGAATGGGTATCATAGTTTTTAGTATACTCTATACCTGCTAAAGCTGCGACTGTAGACGGATCCAATTCAAGACAAAAAGTAAAATAAAGATACCGAGGATATACATTTCTACTTTATTGACTTTGGTTGCTCCAAATTTCCATACAAAGATCCGATCGACAATGAGTAACAGCAGGATTGGAATCAGACCAAATATTCCGATGTATATAGCCATCAATTTATCTGGAGCAGAATGCGCCGTACCCAATATCGTAACGGTTGCTGCGACACCAACGAACCCTAATATCCCAAGGATAAAAAAGAGTGTACCTTTTGCTTTTAGGAATTTTATCATCATTAGTTTTCTATTCCAATTCTACTTGAAGTAATGTTGATTTGCTGCTGTTAGGGTTGTTCAAAACTACGGATTTCAACACTTTAAAAGATAAAAAAACAAGCCCCCGAAAATTCGGGGGCAAGTGGCCCAAAGCCGGTTCATTTTTCTAGTTCACTAGGGAATGTTCCGAACCTTGCAACCAAGGATAATAGCTAAGTTAGTTAATTTAAATCACACTATTACCTGTAAGCTTTTATTTAGAGTTTCAGTTCAATAAATCCAATCCATTATAGTGCGTAAAATTTTGTATTTAGTTTGTTTTCTAAATCTGATTTATCGGGGATCTCATCGTTATTCACTTGTTTAACGAGGGTGATGATCACATAAAAATCCGTACTCGAGAATCTTGGATAGTGTAAATATGGAAAAATTTGCTATCTACATTTTTGTTATATTCGACAATTAAATAACACAAATGGACAATAACATCATTGATAAGGTCGCGTTAATTCATATCTCCAATAAAAAAATCTTAAGTACTCGCTCCAAGTCTAAAGACAAACTATATTTCCCCGGTGGAAAAAGAGAACATGGTGAAACTGATTTAGCATGTTTAAAGAGAGAAATACTTGAGGAGTTAAATGTCTATATTGTTAAGGATTCCGTCAGGTTTTTGGTGTTTTTAAAGCAGTGGCTGATGGACGTTAAAAGGACAGAACGTATACAAATAATTATAAGTTTTTATTATTAAATAAATTTAACGATATTTAACCTGATACTCTTCATTCTCGAATATATTTTGTAGATCTTTACTCAAATTAACCGTATGAATAGTATAAAGACCACTGCAACCCATTTTCGCTATAAAAAGCATCCCGGAGATTTATTTAGGGACACTTCTGTTCAATTACTACCACACCCCTATAAAAATCAGTCAGAGTTTTGGGTATGGTTTCATCCTTCATACCATCGCAGTGAAGATATTGCCGATCTGAACGAGTTATATAAACAACTCCATAATTTCTCCTGCCGGGAAGAAATCATGGAAGCTAATCCGGAATTATGTTATACCGGCATACCCAAAGAACGAATTACCGAAGAGATAAAACTTCTTGAGCACAAAATATATCAGGATTGTTTCGAAAACTTCTATTTATTGATTATTGAAGGACACATTGAATTAATAGAGAACAATCAGCATGGGAAAAGTGAATCTCCATCTTAATTATTAGCCATTATTATTTTAGACCATCAATTTTAAATAATCTACGCAATTAATGTTTAGCCCTATATTACATTGGTATGTACATTAACTATCACCTGAGTATACATCTACAAAATGAGTAAAAGCTGATATTTATGAAATTCGAACTTATTCAAAAAAGTGGAAGAATAAAGATAATTGTAAAAGCATATATCATTTTAAAATGATATGTAAATTTGTCTTAAATACACGGTAACATTAATTCAATTGTTTACAACCATTTTATAACACCGATAAGATGAATGAATTTCCTAGATTAGAAACAGAAAGACTTATTCTCGACAAAATAACTGAGGAAGATATTCCGCAGATAGTAATTTACCTTCAGGACAAGATCTTTTCTGATTATACGTCAAATATTCCATACCCCTATCGGAAGGAAGATGCTGAGTTTTGGCTTAAACTATCGGCCGAGGCCTTTAAAAATCGAAAGGGTTTTACATTTGCAATTCGGGATAAAACAGGGAAATTCCTTGGGGCTATAGGTCTTCACGATGAAGGTTCGGATAAAGCGGAGTTAGGCTATTGGATAGGCATTCCAAACTGGAATAATGGCTATGTCACTGAAGCGGCAAAAGCTATTATCGATTATGGGTTCAGAGAATTGAATTTCAATAAGATCTATGCCACTTATTTTCCTCACAATACAGCTTCAGGGAAAGTCATGGATAAAATAGGTATGAAAAAAGAGGCCCTACTGAAACAACATCTGAAGAAAAATGGAAAATATTATGATATCCCAATGTATTCTATTTTTAAAGAAAATAGGAGATAATATTTTACGCGCTCAAGAAAACAACAATCCAGTTTTTGTTCGATCTCACTAGATTTAGTTTTGTTTTTACTTTCATCAGGCCTATTCAAGCGGATAAAATATTGGTAATGGTACTAGATTCATCTTTTCAAGCAGATATCTACCTGTCACCATATAAAATAATACTACCCTACTATAACCCAATAATGAAATGGAGGGACCATTTTTATCGAAAAATTCGGTAAATTCACGGTATAGACAAACACACAAAGCACAACATGAAAGTATTTGCATTTGCTGGAAGCAATTCTTCCACCTCAATCAATAAACAATTAGTCAAGTTTGTTCTGAAAAGTTTTAGTGACCATGAAATAAACTTGATTGATCTCAACGATTATAATATGCCTGTTTTTTCTGTCGACCTGGAAAAAAATGGTTTTCCAGAGGAAGCTCATCGTTTTCTGGATAATATTACCGAAAGCGATATCATTATCTGTTCATTGGCGGAGAATAATCGTTCGTATAGTGTTGCCTTTAAAAACGTTTTCGATTGGGCTTCCCGGATAAACGTAAAGGTATTTCAAGACAAACCCATGTTGTTAATGACTACCTCTCCTGGTGGCTATGGTGGTGGGAATGTAATGGCCGAGGCTCAAAAATTCTTCCCGCAATTTGGCGCTATAATCAAAGAAAGCTTTTCACTGCCAAAATTCTATGAAAATTTTGACCTGAACAATGGTGTCATTAACCCCGAGCATCTCAGCACACTCAACGAAAGAATAGACAACTTTAAGAAACAACTATTCTAATCATTTTTCAATTGGGTGGATGTTGACCACAGAGAATCCGCTTTTTTGAGTTAAAAAAGGGGCACTGCAAATTGCAATCCCCCTTTTTAACCTTATCTAGTTAATTCTCTAAGTTTATCAGCTAGTTGCTCACCTTTTAAATTAATGCCGACAATCTTACCCTCAGGGGATATTAGATAATTTTGCGGAATAGCCTGAATACCATATAGCTGGGCAGCGTTATTTTGCCAACCATTTAGATCGGATACCTGTGGCCATTTCAAACCATCTTGTTCGATGGCTTTTGTCCAATTATCTTTCTTTCCTGGTTTATCAAGTGAGATCCCCAAAATCTCAAAAGCAGATCCTTTAAATTGCTTATAGATTTCAACTAAATGTGGGTTTTCTGCACGACAAGGACCACACCAAGAAGCCCAAAAATCCAACAATACATATTTGCCCTTGAAATCCGATAATTTCAGCAATCGACCATCTGGTGTCAATTGTCCGAAATCCGGTGCTGGTTGTCCAATCCCCAATTTCTTGGCAAGCAAGATTTCCCGTTCAAGTTTCTCTCCTATTGCTGTTTTTCGCAAGTTAGCAGATAATTTGAGAAACATAGGTTCAATCAGGCTGACATCACTTCCATACCGCGCTACCTCCTGAAGTGCCAGTAAGCTAAAATAATTATCCGGATTTTCGACAATAAATTTACGCTGTGCCTGTACACGCAGCTCTTCGATTTTCTCGATCTCTGCCGAGACCTGCCTCAGTGCTTCTTCGTTTCGATTTTTATCCTGATATAAATCAGCACGTTTGGATTGCTGAGCGATCTGCTCCTTCTCATAGGGATGTAAATAATCTTGATATTTCCGATAAGCAGCCTGCAATTGTCCTCCTTTTACAATAGATGACTCAAAAGGATCTTTAATAGCAATTTCTGTATTGGCCTGAAGAGGGTCTACATAAAATGTAAGTCGTTGCATGGGTCTCCCCTTTCTATGGAAAAAGGAAGCACCATCTTTAGAATAAAACAATATGACCTGTGTAGGTTCATCAATTTGTCCCTTATAAGTTGCATTTGAAGATTTTAAACTGACAGAATCTATTTTCAGTTTTTGACCAACAAAATAGCGCACAAATACCTTAGCCTCTGAAGAATGGGTCTGTCCGTTGAAATCCAGCTGAAAATCTTGTTTTTGTCCAACGACAATTCCAATCATAGATAAGCTCAAAAGAGCTGATGTAAATATTTTTTTCATGTTGATTGTTAAAGTGCTTTGGCACGCTCCAATAGCGCATCTGCCAGTTTAATGATTTTTGAAGTTTCCAGCTCGGCTAAACCTCTCGCGGCTTCTGCCGCTTTGATCGCTTCTTTCTTTTTCTTCAATGCAATGCAGATATCTGCCAAGGTACCCTGATTGGAATAGCTCGATGGATTCAACTCTGCCGCCTGTTTTGCCAAGATATAACATTGTTTAAGGATAACAGGTTTAGCGACATCTCCTTTTGCATTGGCATTACGTCGGGCGATAAAACTAAGCTTCTCATCCTCGTCTTTTAGGAGCCCTTTCCGCAAGTTGTCAGTCAACGAAACAAACTCATTTTCTGTACCATGAGCTGCGACCCATTCAACCTGATACATTGCGGCCTCAATCTTGTGCTCCGGTTTATTTGACTGTTCAAAATAGGCCAGCCCCTTTCTAAATTCGTCGGCTTTGTTATCACGGATGTAACCATACATCGCATACCTCAAGAGCTGTATTTCCTTATTTTCAAATTCTGTTGCCAAGGCTATGCTTTTAAAATACGCCTTGTTTGATTCGAAAAATTTACCGTAACGGTCATCTATACGCTGTGCCATCATTTTAATCGTTTCCCAACCATTTGGACTTCGCAAGAACTCATCAGAGGCAACACTGTCCAACGCTTTTTTAGCATTATCTGTAGCCTTATTGTCCGTTTGTTCCATAACTTTTATGTAGCGCAATAGAAAGTTAGATTCACGAGTTCCCTGATCATACTGCCTGCGTAGATTCGGAATCTGATAATTAGGATCATTCGCTTGTTGCGCCTGCTTTAGGAAAAGATCAGCCTCCATACGGGACTGTGTTCTATAGATCAATGTCCCCTGTCCGTCCAGAAACAAATAGGTAGGAAAGCTTTTTATCTGATATTTTTTTGCAATTTCCACTCCCTCACCTACCTCACAATCGAACTTGGTATTAATAAATTTCGAATTAAAGTATTCCGCAACTTCGGGCTGTGAAAACACATTGCCTTCCATCCATTTACAGGGTGCGCACCACGAGGTAAAACCATCTAAAAAGATCAGTTTATTTTCTTTTTTTGCCAATTCCTTCGCCTCGCTAAAAGTTAGCTTTTGGAATTGTATATGTTCTTGTGCCAGCAATATTACAGACTGTACAAAGGCCAGCGATGTCAATAGTAGTTTCTTCATGAAAGTATTTTTTAAAACTTCGAACCAATCTTTGCGTATGATCGGCAAAGATTGGTTAGGTAAAAGCATTTATATTTTTTATCGTTCGTATTGTGGAATTCCTGGATTTAAGGAAAGTACTTTTGGCGGAACAGGAAGTACCATCCTAAGGTCTGTTGATTCCATCTCAAATACTTTATCGGCCAGTGGATGCTTAATTGATTTCTTATAATTGTCCGCAATAACCAAACGCTTCAGGTCGATCAATCTATCAGAAGCCGTAAAAGGCATCTCACGGCGTCTTTCTTCTAGAACCAACTGTAGCACCACTTTCGGATCACTAGCTGTCAATGCCCTATTATTTTCAATACGACTATTTCTTAGCGTATTCAAGAAATCTAAAGCCTCTACAGTGTTTCCACTACGCGCTGCTGCTTCCGCTGCGATCAAAAATAATTCTGGCGTATTAAATCCTGTGCTGAATTCAACATATGGGGCATAAAGCACACGTCCAGGAAATTTGACTAAATTAGGGCCAAAGGAGGCTTGATCGCGACAGAAAAATAATTCGTAGCGCTTGTCATTCGCTCCAGCTGGAAGATCTTTGGCATAAGTATCAATCAGTTCCTTCGATGCATAAAATTCAGCATTTTGTGTCCCCAATGAACTTGTACCTAATCTTGACCATACGGCTTCAATATTGGTTCTTGAATCTGGGAATTGTACGGTATTATCCGTCTTTAAGCAAACCCTTCCCCATGTTGTTTTGTCCTTATTTGTATATAAGCTATAGTCGATCAAATTTCTATTGGTGGATAGCGCCTGCTTGACATTCTCTAAAGCCTCTTTGAATTTCCCCTGATACAGATAAACACGACTCAAAAAAGAATACCCCACAAAGCGTACTGCCTGAAATTTATTTGATTGTGTTGTGCTTAAATTAGGAAGTGCCTCATTAAGATCTTTTAATACTTGGTCATAGATAACCTGTACTGACACACGCTCATATTTTTGATTTATATCTTCTTGCAAAACCAGCGGTACACCTAAGTCCTTATCCGCACTAGCTGGGTTATAATGGGCAGCATAGATATTGACCAGGCTTAGGTACTCAAATGCCCGGCCAATTTTTGCTTCGGCCCATATCCTTTTTTTCTCACCCTCCGAGCCATCGGATGAAGTCAATACATTATTTATAATTACGTTGTAAGTAAAGATATGACTATATGCCGTTTCCCAGTAGGGGTCATACTGACCATCTTCGAATATTGCGCCATGAGCAAGACTGTATAGCTGCTTTTTGACATAATCATAGTAATCAAAACTAGCTGCGGACTGCACATCCTGTGGATCACCCGATTGGAGGTTATCCGCCAGATAGTTTGGATAAACGGGAGAGGCACGTACCAACGACTGGTCATTTAATAATAACTTGTAATCGTTAAGAGCTTCCGGAATCGTGAACCCCTTGGGTTTTATATCTAAGTACTTATTGCAGCTGTTCAAAGTCAATAAGCCAAATAACAATCCAATATATATTTTTCTCATTATGTTTTCCTTTTTTAAAATCCTACAGATACGCCTAAATTATATACCACTGGAGCCAATACTCCCCTACTTGGGCTACTTACCGAACTAAATCCAGTCCAGACTTCAGGATCGAGATTATCCTTATTTGCGGCCCAGCGCCAAGCGTTTAATATCTGCCCAGTCAGACGTATATAACTCAGCTTTGTTGGTGCAATCCATTTACCTGGAAAATTATAGGATAGTGAAACATCTCTCAACTTAATATAATCAGCCTTTTGAACAAACTTATGTGCTGCATTATAGATATCTGAGATATTTCCGGAGGCCGCTGAAATAAAAGCAGGAGCAATATCAGGGTTATTTTCATCTCCCGGTTTTTTCCAATAATTCAACCAAAGCTTATCGAAGTTACTGTTATAGTTCAGTTCGGCATATTTGCTCAAGAACTCGGGGCGAACACCTCGCATCACATGGCCCCCATTGAAAATAAACATAAAGGAAAGGGTAAAGTCTTTATATCTAAATCCATTTCTGAAAGAAATATTATACGGCGGAATTGTCGTTCCTTCATAAATGAGATCGTCAACCGTCAGTTGCTGTGTATTCTCAACCAAACTACCGTCAGCTTTTCTTGCCAAAGGCCTTCCTTTATCGTTCAAGCCAGCATAATCGATGCTATATAAACTACCCATCGGGATACCTACTCGATTTTGAGGTGTATAATAATAATAGTAAGGCGTATTTTGTTCTACAAATAGATTCGTGATCTCATTTTTATTGTAACTAAAATTCAAAGTACCGTTCCAGCTAAACTTTTCGTGTTGGATAATTTTGCCATTAAGCCCCAACTCGATCCCCTTATTGCGCATATCACCATAATTAAGCAACACCATATCCCATCCCAATGTTGGATCTAATGGAGTATTTCCCAAAAGATCTGTGGTCTTTTTGCTATAAATATCTATAGAAGAGGAAAGTCTATTATTGAATAGGGAAAGATCAAGTCCAAAGTTGAATACACTTGTCCGCTCCCACCTTAACAGGGGGTTAGGAGGCGAAGCGATATAGGCCTGCATTTCACCATTAAAATAGTTTAAACTATTACTGACCCGCGAAATCAAATAAGGCCCATTGTCCTTCGGTACATTCCCATTCACACCATAGGTCATTCTTAGAGACCAGCGATCTAATGGCCACCAATCTATTTTTGGCAAATGATACAACGTTCCTATAGACCATAAAGGTTTATATTGATTTTTGATATCCGTACCGAATAGGTTAGATTGATCCATCCGTATACTTCCACTTAATGTCAGCTTTTTGTTGTATGTATAAGATCCGTTCGCATAAAAAGAGACAAATCTATCAACTAAATCCTGAAAACCGGTTTCTCTTTTCGAGATAGAATAACTATTAAACAGTGCCTGTGTATTTTGAATTTGAATTCCGAACAACTCTTCGTTAATTCCTTTATAAACTAAACTGCTTTCATCATAGCCATATTTATAGATATTGGTATATCGATTATTAATTTGCCTACGTTCAGCACCTGCTATAGCAACGATTTCATGTTTATCATGGATGGTGTTCTGATAGTTGAACTGACCACGTAAGGTATAACTATTGACATCATTGCGTTGTTCTGCAAATTGCCCTCCCTGAGGAATATTGCGTTTTATTAATCCATCTTTTCCGATCTGTGTAGCATCATTAACCATAGCACTGACCAACTGTGAGGCCTTTCTATTTAATGTTCCATTATAACCTTCGGTTCTTTCACTCTGATAGGATAAGTCGAAATCCAACCCTCTAGTAATCTTAAAGTTTGCTGCAAAATTTAAATTGAGATATTTATTATAAAACTTTTCATGTACAGCAGAAACATGATTTACAGGGATATAAGTCTCATCCTCCAGGCCTAATCCATTTAAGCGATCTATCTCATATTGAGATTTTGAATTAAACCACTGGGAAGCGGAACCGTCCTCATTACGGAGAAGATAATATGAAGCTTTTCCGCCAATATAATTGTCGTAAAAATTGAAACCAATGTCTCCTTCTCTATTTTGATTTTTCCCTAGAATATTCGCTCTTAAGTTAAACCAATCCGTAAACTTAAAGTTATTTTTCAAGCTAAATCCCAGTTCTTTATTGGTAGGCTTTCCTTTGTTATAATCTCCAGGCTGGTTATAATTCAACGAATAATGATAAGTATATCGGTCTGATCCTCCAGAAACCGCTAAATTATGCTGCTGGTCAAATCGAATCGTATTTAAGAATTCATCCATCTGACTAAAACGATCCCTATTTCGATAAACATCCAACTGCTTCTCCATTTCCTCTCCTGAGATTACACCTCCTTTCTTGTTATAGAGAATTCGGTAAACGTCATTCATAGCCTTTCTGGGGTCTATCGCAGCGTAATCGCCAGAACGATAATCAAACATTTCTTTTTGAAAGTTCACCAATTCAGCACTACTCATCTTATTCAGATAATTGCGACTTGGCAGCCCGCGAAAAGACAATGTATTGCTATAGTCGACCTTAGTTTTGCCTGCTGTACCAATCTTTGTTGTAATGACGATAACTCCATTGGATGATCGTACACCATAGATTGAGGCCGCAGATGCATCTTTTAGAACAGTAAACGAAGCGATTTCATTGGGATTAATAGCAGTGAGATCTCCCTCATAAGGCATTCCATCAACGACAATTAAAGGTGCAGCCTGCGCGTTGATTGTTGAACGACCACGTATCTCAATGCCTAAATTATTTTTGTTATTTTGCGGACTAGCGGTGTTACGAACCAAATTCAGGCCAGGAAGCAATCCATCAATTCGATCTAATAGGTTTGGTTGCAATCGTCCCTCCATATCTTTCGCAGTGACTTGCGCGATGGAACCAGCAGCTCGCTCTTTACTGATCTTTTGATACCCTGTATTTACGGTTACATTTACCTCCTGCAATTGTGCATCTATTGCATGCAGCCTAATAGTTCCAAGATTAGATTTTACCGGAAGTGAAAGTGGTGAAAATCCAACCATTGTAATCTCCAACAAATTGTTTGCACTGACGCTATTGATTTCAAAATACCCATTTTGATCTGTAGTCGTACCTTGTGGTACACCTTTGACACGAATGGTCGCACCTTGTAATGGACGATTATTATCATCAACAACAAAGCCCTTGATCAGCATCTTTTGATCTGATAAACTATTGTAATTCGAAACAATTCCCCCTTGTTCGACTTTTTCACGTACAACGATTATCTTTCCCTTAATTTCAAAACTAAGATTCAGATCATTCAATAATTTTTCAAGTGTTCCATTCAGTGTTCCTTTTTCAACATTGAGCTGAACCTTCGTATTTGGATCAATAGTCTTTGCTGCCCATACGTAGGAGTAGCCCGTCTGTTTATTGATGGTCAAAAAGACTTTTCTCAACGAAACAGATTTTTCATGAATAGATACACTTTGTCCGTAAGTTTTAGCTCCTACATGAAGTAAACAACAGGACATCATAATGGTAGTAAGCGATATACGCATAATGTTTCCCCTCCAATGCGACCTTCCCCAAAAGTCTGTCCGATCGCTGTTTTTCATAATTTCCGCTTGTCCGTGTAGGGCACGACAAACTTCTGCATAATTTTTATACATTTGTTTTAGGTTAAGAATTAAAATTCAGTTACAGTTAGAATTGCTTGACCAGAAGCCCTATTTGTTGCAAGCGTTTAGGGCTTCGTCTTTTCATTTAGATTGCTTTTTATCTACATAAATTGTGTTTTCTTTAAATTTGAAATTGACTTTTCCTGTACTCTCTAGTACATTGATAATATCTTTTAAGCGGCTATTACGGGACAACATCCCTTCAAATTTTTCTGACTTTATCTCGTTATCAAGGTAAACCACATTGACGTTATACCAAACAGAAATATCCTCCATAATAACAGACAGCGGTTCAGAGTTGAATATAAAATAACCATCTTTCAATGCATTACCGATTTCAGTATCTATGGTTCTACGTTGGATATGACCAGTATTGATATATGCCTCCTCTCCAGGAGATAAAATAATCTGCCTTTCTCCCTGCTGAACCCTCACTTTTCCTTCATATAAGGTAACCCTAAAGTCACTTAGACTTTTATTTGCCTTAACATTAAAATGCGTACCTAATACCGTCACGTGAATATTTCCGGTTTGAACATTAAATGGTTTCACTTGTGATAATTCTCCTGAGGGGAAGTATTTCTTTGCTACTTCAAAATAAGCTTCGCCGACCAATCGAACCTGTCTGAGACTATCTGTTTCATAATAATCCAATTGGGTCTCAGCATTCATCCAGACCTTAGTACCATCCGGTAAGAGAACGGCCATTTTACCACCTTTGGGGGTAGAAATAAGTAAGCTATCATTCCCTTTAGTCAGGTTATTGGGTAGAGTAGCGAAAGATAATACAGTATCTTTAGGTGAAATAGCGATCGAATCTCCATTTTTCAGGTAGATTGTACCTGCGGTTTGAGCGGGGAGGATTTTTACGTCTGGATTTGCCTGATATCCAGCATCCATCAGGTAACGAACAAAAAATAATGTTAACGTACCGATTAATACTGCAGCGATTCCATACGACCAAATCCTTCTGAAAGGGAAAATAGTTTTTGGAGCACTCAGATGCTCCTGTTCAAAAGTTTCAAAGGATGCTTCCCAATCGTAAGCATATAAGCCCTTCAAATCTCTGGCCAACATCTCCTTGTTATCCAACATATCACATACTTCTCGGTTCGAAGCCGCATTGAGTCGCCAAGAATCTAGTTGCAATTGCTCCTCATAACTTAATCCCTCAAGTTTTGACTTACTCAATAAATAGATGATATGTTCGGTTGTATGCTCCATATTGCTTTATATACTTAAAACAATATTTTGATTTCGTTTCTCTAAAGAGATGGGGGATTTTCTTATAACCAACTGAAAATCAAATTTATAATTTACAACCTAATAATACAAAAGGAGTAACAGTAGACAAAAAAACTGATCAGGCCTAAGCCTTTGCCTGAGAAGTTCAATTCCTCTTTTCTTTTGATTGTATACGGTACTTGTGGTAATACCTAAGGAAATCGCAACTTCTTGTGGACTTAAATCTTCGACGACCAGCTTGTATATTACATGTCGACACTGTTCTGGCAAGGTATCTATAGCGTCGTGAACCTCACGTAGCGTTTCTAGATAGATCATTTGATGGCTGACAGGCAAATCTATCAGATCAACCTGTGTGATATAGTTATCAGCAAGCTGTTGTGATCTCTTATGTTGTTGAATCCGATTAAGTGCCGCGTTTCTGCAACTTGTGTATAAAAAACTCCGGATCGACTCAAAATGATTAAAATCGCTCCGTCTTTCCCATAGCTTTAAAAACACATCCTGGACAATTTCCTCAATAATAACTTTATCCAAGTTCATTTTTTCGAGAAAATAACACATTGGACTATAAAAGGTTCTATACAAGAACTTCAACCCTTCTCTTTCACCTTCACGAAAAGATTCGATGAAATCTTGTTTATTGTGTTCTTGATTTACCTTGTTTTTCACAATTCAATATTACCTAAATTTTAAATAAATATGAACCGTCTGGGTTTAAAATTTCATATTCTGTTAGTTATAGATATTCTTGCTATTACATTTCAGTAAAAAACAGTATATATAATCCAAAAAAAGTAAAGTACTTGTTATTTCTTATAATATCAACGGCGCAGGCTCCTCATAATACTCCTCATTCCATTTTGCTAACTGACACATAATCGGAATAAGTGCCTTTCCTTTTTCAGTCAGAGCGTATTCCACCCTAGGAGGTAACTCTTTAAATTCTTCTCTCAAAATAATGCCATCTTCCTCCAATTCTTTTAAAGAGGACGTCAGTACTTTTCTTGAAATATTTTCGATCAATGCATCGAGTTGTCCAAATCGGGCTTTTCGATCTCTTAGGGTGTATATAATAATGGGCTTCCACCTTGTTCCCAAAATTCCCATAGAGCGTTGCATCGCGCATGAACAATTCTTAAAATCATTTCTCTTCATTGCAAAAACATTTGATAGTTACACAAAGGTAACTACTTTATACTATCAATAGTTACAAAAATACACTATTTAAAATATCTTTGTAAAGAAATTCGTAAATGATATAAAAAAATGAGCATACAAACACTTTTCAGTCCATTCCAATACAAAAATCTTGTATTAAAAAACCGTTTCGTCATGGCCCCCATGACACGAGCATTTTCTATTGACGGGATCCCTGGAGATGTCGTTACAGGTTATTATGAACGGCGGGCAGCTGGAGACGTTGGTTTGATTCTAACCGAAGGAACTGTGATCGAGAGACCAGCCTCAAAAAACTTAAAGGATATTCCAAATTTTTATGGAGACCAAGCACTAAATGGTTGGAAAAACATTCTTGATGCTGTCCACGCAAAAGGAGGTAAAATAGCACCTCAAATTTGGCATGTAGGGTATACGCCAATGCAGTGGACTCCGCCGGCAGCTTTTGAAAGTCCTGATACGATGACTTTGGCGGATATAGAAAATACTATCCAAGCGTATGCTGATGCTGCAAAAGCTGCCAAAGAGCTAGGTTTCGATGCCTTTGAAATACATGCCGCACATGGTTATTTGATTGATCAATTCTTTTGGGAGGGAATGAACCACAGATCAGATGAATTCGGTGGTGAAACAATAAAGCAGCGTTCCAGATTTGCTGTCGAAGTAGTGAAAGCAATGCGAAAAGCCGTTGGACCTGACTTTGTAATTATCATCAGGCTATCACAATGGAAACAGCAAGATTATACTGCGAGATTAGCCCCTACCCCAAAGCTGATGGAAGACTGGATCTTACCATTAGTTGATGCGGGCGTGGATATTTTCCATGGAAGTCAACGACGTTATTGGGAACCAGAATTTGAGGGTAGTGATTTAAATTTCGCCGGATGGCTGAAAAAGGTCTCTGGTCAACCGACAATAACGGTAGGTTCGGTAGGACTCGACAAAGATTTTGGTGAAGTATTTACAAATTCAGAATTTAAATCGTCTCCAGCTTCACTGGATGAACTGGTACGTCGATATGAAAGAGGAGACTTCGATTTGGTTGCAGTGGGTCGGGCAATTTTGCAAGATCCAAATTGGGTAAAAAAAGTTCAAGCAGAACAATTCGAAGACTTATCTATCTTTGAGTCTAAAAGCTTAGCAACATTGTCTTAGCTAGATCAATGCGCCAAGTATTCTAATAATTTATATTAACAGTTATATGATAAAAATCCGTAAAAGACGAGCATTCACTTTTATGGATAAAACAAGATATCCATTTGTGTTTGGGTATCTTGTTTTTTTTAAAATCATATGAACTTCCTCAGCTTAATTTTTTCTGATTTTGGATATCGACACATTATTAATAAATTGCTATTAAAATGCATTTAACCTATCATTATGTCCGATACCCATATTTATATACTTAGTGGATTAGGTGTTGACCGAAGGGTATTTGACAAAATAAATTTTGGGGGCTTAAAAGTCATACACTTGGAATGGATCCCTCCAATTTCAACAGAATCAATTTCATGCTATGCACGACGATTATCCACTAAAATTACGACTAAATGTCCTGTTCTTATTGGATTATCTTTCGGAGGTATGGTTGCCATGGAAATAGCTAAAATTATTGATGTAAAACAAGTTATTTTACTCGCATCTGCAAAACATGAAAACGAACTTCCTAAACTTTATAAACTTATCGGAACACTTAGAATCCACAGATTTATTCCTACTTCAGTTCTAAAATCACATCATATTTTATCAAATTATTTCTTTAGCATAACCTTAAAAGAAGATAAAATGATGCTTAAACAAATACTACAAGATACTGATGCTGAATTTCTGTTTTGGGCGATCAGTCAAATCGTAAAATGGAAAAACAAGACTATTCCCAACAACTTAATCCATATCCATGGCAGCAAAGACCGCATTATCCCAATTAGAAATGTAATCCCCACTTTTATCATTCGAAGGGCTGGTCATTTTATGACAGTCACTCATGCGAAAGAAATTGAAACACTCATACAGGAGATATTATATAAAGATCTGAGCCATTAATAGTTATATCTAATCTTCAACGATCTATCAGCCGAACAACTACGATAAAGAAGTTTAACAACTAACTTTGGATAAATATTAGAAACAAAAACAGGTTAACTTTCCTTCCATTTAATGGTAGCTTATATTTTCATGTTATCTTTCAACGATTGAAAATTGTCACCACCAATTATTTTAATGTCAGGAAAAAAATTATATATACTCTACTATCATCCAAAATCTTTTCTTATCCTTTCATTTATGTCTAAAAATTCATTAATTTGTTCTACCAGTACATGGAAGACGCATTAAACGAATCCAAATTATTCCTAGCTTTTCTAAGAAAAGATGAAAAAGCTTTTGAATTCCTATTTCATAGGTTTTATTCGCCCTTATGCCTATATGCGATCAAGTTCGATATAGAAAAAGAAAGTGCGGAGGAGCTTGTCCAAGATGTTCTTTTAAAAATTTGGTCAACAGACTTTCATTTTGATTCTTACGACAAGCTAAAGTCATTTCTTTACCTGAGTACAAAAAATGCGACTATCAATTACCTGGACAAGCGAAAAAGACGCTTGACTAATTATGACAATTATGCCAATCAAATAAGCAGTATTGTTGAAGACGATAGCAGGTGGATTATTTATGCAGAAACATTACAACTGATCAAAAATGTATTAGAAAAACTACCTACTCAATGTGCTACCATTATGAGATTAAATATCATAGATGGTCTAGATACGAAAGAAATTGCACAAAAATTAAATATAACTAGCAGCACTGTTTACACACAGAAAACAAAGGGGTTGGCTTTGCTAAAACAGTTATTGGACAATGGCGATTATCTTCTAGTGTTATTATTAATCGACACATTCAAAAAATAAAAACACTAACAATCAGCTAATTAAAAATAAAACAAAAAAAGGAATAGCAATTCTAGCTTCGAATTCTGTTATAATCATAAATACTAACCAAAGAATTTATGGAGCTGAGCCCTTTCGAAGTAAGTGAATTAATATCTGCAAAAAAGCTTGGGATCCTATCCGATGAGGGTGAGACAAAATTGAATCATTGGCGCTCCTCCTCAGCACAGCATGAAGAGTTATTTCAAACCCTGATTTCAAATAATACCTATGAACAGGATGTTGATTGGGCTTTTTCTTTACCCGTTCATGAGGTAATTGAAAAAGCAAAAAGTAAGATTACATTTGAACGACCTAATCTCTTTCATCTTTTTATTAAAAAATATGGGATTGCTATTGCTGCCTGTACAATTGCCGCGCTATTTATCCTCCTTTGGAATCTTGAGCTCGATCGTACCTCACGGAATATTGTTCCAGGTAGTTTTCGAGCTTCCATTCAACTTGAAGATGGAAAATCACTACAACTACCTGTCGAAAAAAAATATTTCAACATTTCTGAAGAATTAAAAAAAATCACGTCAAATAATCCTTTAAAACAGGAAAAAACATTGATTATAAGCACTCCCAAAGGAGGTCAATATCATATATTGCTTCCCGATGGCAGTGCAGTTAGGTTAAACGCGGCTTCCACGTTGATATTTCCGGAGGAATTTGATCATAAACAAAGGACGGTAAAGCTTATCGGGGAGGCTTTTTTTGAAATCAGCAAAATTAAAAATGGAGATGGCACCGCTGTTCCATTTTTTGTACAATGTAATGAGCAGGAAATTCAGGTACTGGGCACAAAATTTAATGTAAGTAGCTATAGTGAAGACAAATCCACAATCACAACACTCATGGAGGGATCGGTAAAAATCAATTATAATAGTACGGCCACAAAAGAAGCTATCATTTTAAAACCAAACGAACAGGCCATATCGACCGCTGGTCAAAACACTTATAAACGCGAAGTAGATAATCAATCCGATATTGCCTGGACTAAAGATCAATTCGAGTTTGTCGCTGAGCCCTTGGAAAGCGTCATGGTTAAACTTGCGCGTTGGTATGATTTCGATTTTGAATTTATAGATCAAAAACTAAGGAAAGTAAAAATTGAAGGAATTATTCCGCGTTATGCTAGTGCTGAAGATTTATTTAAGTTATTATCAAAAGCCAGTAACGCCAATTTTATTATAGAAAAATCAAAAGTCAAAATAAACTAACATTATTAATCTAATATCACTAAAAGAAAGGAGAACACACCCGCAAATTTATGTCAGATCGATTAAGGAGACGCGCCAACGTCCCCTTAATAAAGTTAAAGGATCGTAAACTACCATTATTTAAAATCAATTAACCGTAACAAATGTATCATTTTTTTACCAAAAAAGATGTTGGAGACTTCTTTTGTGTAGTCCCGACAGATGAACAAAGTACAGGTGAAAAATCTGTATCGCGTATATTTACCAATGCGCTTATGAAAATCTCTTTATCATCACTACTACTTTTAGGGATGATGGGGGTCCAGGCCAATACCATGGCACAAAGAGTCAATATCAATAAAAAAAATGTTAGTCTGCGAAAGATACTGCAAGAAATTAACATTCAGACGGGTTACCATTATTTATGGGCAGCACCAAATATTGATCCATTGACCTGTACCTCTGTCTCATTTAACAATCTCCCTTTACAAGAGGCATTAAAAACCCTTGAAAAGAATACGCCCATTTTTTTCGAACTGGAGAAAGATATGATCATGGTTAAACAGCGTCAGTCTGAAATTGGTGGTATTCAATTAAAAGAAACAATACTACTACTTAATCTTAAAAACCAGTCCAAAATAAGAGGAAAAGTTGTTGACGAAAATGGCAATGTACTTGTCGGCGCCAACGTAATGATACAAGGAAGAAAAAAAGGTACCATCACTAATAGTAATGGAGAATTCACTTTAGATAATTCTTCCGTAGGAACAAATATCATCATATCCTATATAGGGTATGAAAGCATCACTATCCCAGTCACAAACAATCTCGGAGTCATCACACTGGCATTAAAAACGGGGACATTAAATGAGGCTACAGTGGAAGTCAATACTGGATATCAGAAACTCCCCAAAGATCGAGTCACTGGATCTTTCAGTTATGTTAGCGGTGAAAAACTGGAAAGAAAACTAGCTACAGATCTCAAAAGTGCTCTTGAAGGTCAAACAACAGGATTAACTATTGATAAGGCCGGCAAAATAGAAATTAGAGGAGTCTCGACCTTTAATGCACAAAAAACACCTTTGATTGTAATTGACGGTTATCCCGTTGAAACAACAATAGATGATATCAATCCAATGAATATAGCGAGCATAACTGTGTTAAAAGATGGTGTGGCCGCATCAATCTATGGTTCTAGAGCAGCCAATGGGGTCATTGTTGTTACTACAAAGTCTGGACAAAATAGTGAACCTAAAATAAGCTATTCAGGTTTTGTAAATATTATTCAGAAACCACAGCTAAAGTATCTGAATAAAGCGACAACATCGGACTATATTGACGCAGAGATAGACCTTTTCAACCTGAATCCAAATGGTCCCTCAACGATGGATCCATATAACATGAGCCGGGTGACCTATCTGTTGATGCAAGAGCGTGAAGGGAAGATTAGCCATCAAGATGCAATGGCTGAGATCAATGGACTTCGCGGTATCAATGCTTTAGATCAAATCCAGGATCTGTTTTTCAGAAATAAAGTAACCCATCAGCATAACATTAATATCGCTGGAGGATCGCCTAAAAGCAGTTATAATTTTTCCGTCAACTATCAACAGACCAAGGACAATCTCATTAACAATGATTCAAAACGATTAATCACCGATTTTAAAAACGAATGGCAGCTTTTTCCATTCTTAACCGCTGGAGCTGCTGCCAATTTCACGTATAATAAAGGGAATAGCACTTCATTTACATATTCTACCATCTACGGTCCAGAATTGGCAGGTGACAATTATCAATCTTTAGCTGGTTTTTCAGGAGGATCAATGATTATGCCGTATACCAATCTATTGGACGACAATGGCAATCCGGCAGCAATATGGGGTATCAGTCAATATAAGGTAAATACCTACAAAAACACCCCCGGCATGAAGTCCTGGGATTATGTTCCTTTAGAAGACATGGGAAAAATGCCCAGTTACAGCAATATCTATAATTTTAGGATGAGCGGGTTTCTAAGAGCTAATATCGTAGAAGGACTTACAGCAGAAGTCGGAGGTAATTGGGTCAAAGGAACGGCAAATGTCAAAAATATCCAACGGGCAGACTCCTATAATGCTCGTATCGCCTATAACGATGGTACCTCCAAATCAAATCCCGCTAATCATTATATTCCCGATGGAAGCATCTTGGACGAATTCAAAAATATCAATGAAACCTGGACGCTTCGTACACAGCTCAATTATAGCAAAAACTTCTCCGATAACAAACATCTGTTGCACGCCTTAATCGGAAACGAAATCAGAAAAATCACCTCTGACAACAATAGATTGGCTACCCGAGCTGGCTATAATGAAAATGCAGGTTCATTTATCCCTGTCAACATCAAAGATTTTACTGCTGGAATTTACAACGCAGATATGCTATTTCCGAATGGTGGCGTATCGCTGACCGATGGTTCACTAACTTATGGTGATAATCGCTTTGTATCTTGGTATGCCAATGGATCATACGAATATGACAATAGATTTATCCTAAGCGGAAGTATCCGACTAGATCTTACCAATTTCTTTGGTACAGATAAAAAGTACCGCTACAAACCGATGTGGTCGCTTGGAGGAACTTATAAATTAAGTAACGAGAAATGGTGGGATAAAGCTGTTTTCAGTAAACTTAATATCAGAGGTTCCTATGGTATCAATGGAAATATTTCCCTGAGAAATGGTCCGTTTTTGATTTTGAGCGTGGGCAGCTACAGTCCTACAACGGGAGGAGTTTCCTATGGAATCTCCTCGCCTCCCAATAAGCAATTGCGCTGGGAAAAAACGAATATTGCCAATGCGGGAATAGACTTCGGTTTATTCAACAATACGATAGAAGGTAGCTTTGATTATTACAACAAGAACAGTTCTGACCTCTTAGCTGCCGACGCCGCAGATCCGACTCTAGGTTTTAGCTCCCTAACAAAAAATGTAGGGAAAATGACCAATCATGGATTTGAGCTTGGGCTCAACGTCCACGCTATCAAAAATAGTAGATTTAGCTGGGATATTTTGCCCAATATCTCCTTTAACGCAAACAAAGTAAAACACTACAATGTAAGCCGCCCGTACACAGGTAGTTATACTACTCCAGGAGGAATCATGGTTGCTGGATATCCTTCAGACGGGTTGTGGGGCTATCGTTTTGCAGGTCTTAATGAACTCGGTCAAACACAAGTTTATACTAGAGACAATCAGGTTGTATTGGCAAGCAATGCTGAAGTTACCGACTTGGTCTATCAGGGGACCTTTAGACCAAAATGGGATCTTGCTTTAACAAATCGCTTCAGCTATCAAAATTGGGACCTATCTTTTATGTTTATAGCAAAGCTAGGCCATAAATATAGGAAGGATACGTTTAGTGGATCCAACTATCAAAACCGACATGTAGCCGAAAGGTGGCGGAAACCGGGAGACGAAAAGAATACAATATATCCCGTTTTGGAAGAATGGAATATGGATATGTTCTCCTTCCCTTTTGCGGATGTCAATGTAGGTAATGCCAGTTATGCCAAATTAAGGGACATCACACTTTCCTATAATCTCGAGAAACTGAGCAAAAGAATTGGTCTTACCAACGCAAGAATATTTGTCCAGGGCAGAAACCTATTTCGTATTACGGCCAAAGATGTGGACATAGACCCCGAAACTACAGAATTCAATGTAAGTGGTGGTACTGGGGCAGGAACAGATCAAGGATTTACCTCACTGCCTTTACCACGCGAGATATTTATTGGTTTACGATTCGGACTCTAACCTAAAAATTAATTGAAATGAAAAAAATAATATACCTTGCTCTGGGCCTGGTCTCCATATCGATCTTCTCCTGCAACAAATACCTGGATGTTAAACCTATTGGACAGTTGATTCCTTCAAAAGTCGAAGATCTGGAGAATCTATTGAATAATACAAATACCATTAGCTCATTTTATGCAGACAACAACAGAGGTTGCTTCTATGCTTTTATGGGTGACAACCTAACGATCAGTGAAAATCAGGCTATATATCTATACAAAAGTACGCACCCGAATGTAGATCGTTGGGCTGCATTTAAATTTTATTACCCCTATACGAATCCGATAGATCCCCAATACACATGGGAGTGGGCTATCTATCGTGCTGCGGGCATATTCAATATTGCCATTGATGAAGTTTCAAATCTTAAGGGGGAAAATTCAGATCTGGGTAAAATAATTGTTGCACAGGCAAAAGCTGGAAGAGCCTGGTCCTATCTTGTCGGAGGACTTGGGTATGGCCCAATGTACGATCCCGAAGGTAAAAATGATCAAAAAGTGCTTCCTTACCGGACAACAGGTTCACCTAATATTCCCAATCCCGATCTCGCCAGCACAAATGAAATTATAAATCTGGCAGAAAAAGATTTGCTCGATGCATTGACCGGCGCTCCAAATACCGTTGGAAACCCAACCCGTGCAAGTAAGCCAGCAGTTAATGCCTTGTTAGCACAGCTATACATGTTCAAAAGAGATTGGACCAAAATGTCCAAATATGCAAATGATGCATGGGCGCAAGCCATTGCAGCCAAAGGTAATACTGACAATCTTATCTATAACCTAAATAAATTCAGTTATAGACAAGATCCAAATGCATCTCCACCAGCTGGTACCGATGCCGAAGTTGGTCTTGAGTTACTAGGCGAAGATAATTTACTGAAACAGACTTACAATAGGGAACAACTATTTTATCGCCCTACCCCCTACAGCTATTCTCCCTATCCTTCGGAAGAATTTATCAAGCTATTTGATAAAAATGCAGATCGGAGATACAAGCTATTTATGCTCAAAACGCTGGGCTATTCAGTGGTTGAAGGCGGTGTGAAACATGATGATGGTGTACGCCTTAAGTATTATAGAGACAACAAAATGATCGCTTCACAGGGAATGACTTATCCCGAGCTGCTATTGATAAAAGCGGAAGCAAATGCAAGGTTAAACCAATTGGGACAAGCGTTAATCGATCTCAATATCCTGCGCAAATATCGCTATTCAGGCGCAAATACAGATCTTCCAAATGGCGGGGCTTTTAGTCAGGATCAATTACTAGAGGAAATTCTGAAAGAACGTAGACGGGAAATGCAGCTTGGCACCTATCAACGGACATTCGACATCAAGAGATTGGCACTAGATAAAGGAAAACCTTGGTCGAAAACGCAGGTCATCCATACCATAGGTAACAAATCCTACAAAGCGGATATCATCAGTAAATTTTTTACATTACAGATCAATAATCCGACCATACTTGCCAATCCAAGCTGGAATTTACAGCCCAATAGCGATCCATATCTACCTGCTGGATTAAATTAATAGGTCTATCAATCGTACATTAAAATTTAAACTTTATCATGAAATCTAAAAATATAATAATAACAGTCCTTGTGGCACTATTTTTCTTCTCATTTAATACCCTATTTGCTCAGATCGATCTGAAAATAAAAGGAAAAGTGACTGGCGACACAAAAGGATTTAATAAAATATACGTATACAGCCATCAGTCTCAAGATTCTGCAGAAATCAGTTCAAATGGCGAGTATCAAATGCTTATTAAATCCGATTTTCCTGACATAAGATATATTTACCTTCAATATGACATCAAAACAAAAGGTGGTTATTCCCCATTTCCATTGTTTATCGAAAAATCAGGAACATTGAATCTTGATTTTGAACTTGGCAAAGATCTCTTTTCAGCTCAAATAAATGGCCCCGCTCGTTCAGTTGCATATTTTAATTATTCCAAAGCTAAAAAATCCGCTACTGATAAGATCGGAGAAGAAATAACAGCTAAATTTGGTGAAGATGCACTGAAAGAAGGAGCTACCAATTATGATAATGCAATTGACTATTATTATAAGCGTCAAACACAATTAAATGACTCGCTATTTACAAAATATTTTGATCCTAATGGATCCGATGCGCCCTTTATGCTGTTAGGAGTGGTCAGCAGTCTCTCTCTCCCACAATTAGAAAGCTATTTTTCCAAATTATCTCCTCCGATCAAAGAAACCAAAGCAGCCAAACAGGTAGAGGAAAAAATCAATAGCAAAAAAAGATCCAGTATAGGATCTACTGTAGCGAACTTCGTTCTTCCCGATACCACCGGAAATGATTTTTCGTTCAATAAGCTCAAAGGAAAATATGTATTGATTGACTTTTGGGCTTCTTGGTGCGGTCCATGTCGAATCTCATTTCCTAGGCTCAGATCGGTTTATCAACAGCTAAAGGGTCAGAACTTCGAAATTATCAATATCTCCATTGACGCAAAGCTTGACGACTGGAAGAAAGCGGTAAAAGAAGAAAATAATCCCTGGCCACAACTACACGACAAAACGAATTTATCAAAATCGGCTTTTTTTGTCAGCGGAATTCCTACCGCATATCTAATTGATCCGGACGGAAAAATTGTGTTTAGTAGCGTAGGATCCGACGAAAATGGCGGTGGACCGATGGAGGAAAAACTTGAATCCGTATTTGGCGTCAAATTAACCAAATAATGAAAATATGCCCCGCTGTAGAAAATAGCGGGGCATGTTAAAAACTATATATCATTGAGGATTCGTACTGATTTGACTTCTTACTACATTGTACAGCCGCCATAAAGCGGAATATCTCTAATGCCGCCGCTTGCACCGGCCTTCTCCCCGTATTAAAAAATCAAGTATTTCTTTTACCAAGAGACCGTAACTAGCAGAGGATCCCAACGTAGCAATACCATTTTCACCAAAAGCTATCCCCGCAATAGAATTCGCGCCTTTCCTTATCCCTCGCGGCGAACCGATACCCTCGTCTTTCCAATACCCAACGGCTAACGCCTGATCAGGATGAAAAATCTGATCCATTCTATCTGGACTAACGGGACTATCCTCCCCTTATATAATAATATCATATAAAACAATAACAGTAAAAAAGAAGTTATAAAATAGAATACTGGTTTTCACAATTCATTCAGCACCGTCATCAGATCTCAAATAAATACCAAATATGTTCAAAAGACTTTTATTTTATTTCCTATTCGCTCATCTATTATGCTCTACAATGCAAGCACAAGAAAAACTCGCTCTAGATCCGAAACTAGAAGTCGCGGCATCTTTTGGGGCCCACCGTCCCATAGGCGTCAGCGCAACTTCGACAAATAGATTATTCGTATCATTTCCTAAACAAAACAAAGATTACCGGTACGCCCTTACTGAAATCATTGATGGTAAAAGCACCCCCTATCCTAATGAAGCTTGGAACAGTCAAGGAGACGAGCGCTCACATTTTGTAAACGTTCAGGACATCTTTGTGGATGCACAGGACAACTTATGGGTATTAGACTCTAAACCATCAACCTCTGGGTCTATTTTCGGCCCAGATGGTGCATCTCCTACCGGACAATTCAAACTCCTTAAAATCGATACAAAAATTAATCAAATAGCACGTATCTATACATTTGAAGATCTTGACAAAGCGAAATCAGGTTTGAACGATGTACGCATTGACCTCGAAAAAAATCTAGCTTATCTTTCCGATCCTGGTCAGGCCGCAATAATTGTTCTTGATCTTCAATCAGGAAATAGTAGAAAAGTACTGGAAAAAAGCTCCTTCACATTAGCTGATCCGCAAGTTGTCATTTCCTATTCCGGCATAGACATGCGCTATAAGGACGGTAAACCCTTTCTCTCTCACGTTAACGGGATAGCGCTAAGTCATGACTTTAATTATTTCTATTTTAAACCAATTAATAAAAAGAACTTATACCGCATTGCTACAAAGTACCTTGCTGATGATACACTATCCCAATCAGCCCTGCAAGGCAAAGTAGAAGACATGGGAAATGTAGGCGTCACACATGGCTTACTTGCCGATCGGAACGGTAATATTTATCTGACGACCTCAATGGATTACAGTATTAAATACTTGAGTCCAGATGGACAAATTCATTTATTGACACAGGACCCCAGATTGTTATGGCCAGATTCTTTGGGTATAGATGGTAATGGTTATCTTTACTTTTCATGCGCACAACTATCCAGAGATCCGCAATGGAACAATGGCATAGACCGAGTTGAATTACCCTATCAGGTTTATAAAATAAAGTTGCCAAAGTGATGATGTATACTTAAAAAAACACATAAATGAAATCATTGATAAAACAGCTTGCTCTTGTACTGCTCAGTCTCGTCTATTCGTTATCAAACGCACAGACAGATCGCCCTGTACTGGATATTATGCTCAATAATTATCAATACCCTTATGAAGTACATTACTTAAATTTAAAGAGTCAGGGTGAAGAAATAAAAATGGCCTATATGGATGTCAGCTCGCAACAACCGAATGGTCACACCGTGTTACTACTCCACGGCAAAAATTTCAACGGAGCATACTGGAAAACAACCATTCAGGCGCTAAATTCGGCTGGGTATCGCGTTATAATACCTGATCAGATTGGATTTGGTAAATCTTCGAAACCCACAGCTTATCAGTTTACTTTTCAGCAGCTAGCGCAAAATACAAAATTGCTTTTAGACAAGTTGGGACTTGATAAGGTCGCCTTACTTGGGCACTCTATGGGCGGGATGCTTGCAACGAGATTTACATTAATGTATCCCGAAACTGTGGAAAAACTTGTTTTAGAAAATCCCATTGGGCTGGAAGACTGGAAACTTGTCGCACCTTATACTTCCATCGACCAAAATTTTCAAACGGAATTAAAAACGGGATATGAATCTGCAAAAAAGTACCAAAGCGGATTCTATTACGACAACAAATGGAAGCCGGAATACGATGAATGGGTGTACCTACTTACAGGCTGGACAAAAGCTAAGGATTATTCCATCGTTGCCATGGTAAATGCCAAAACATCAGACATGATCTTTACTCAACCTGTTGTTTATGAATTTCAGTATATAAAAACACCCACCCTGCTCATCATCGGTACGCGAGATAGAACTGCGATCGGTAAAGCCAACGTAAAAGATCCTAAAGTAGCCGCAAAAATGGGACTGTATCAATATTTAGGAAAGGAAACACGACAAAAAATCAAAGGTTCAAAACTCGTCGAACTCGACAACGTTGGACATCTGCCCCATATTGAAGCTTTCGATCGATTTATCACACCCCTTGTTTCATTTCTGAAAGACTGATAGCATCATTTCCTCCGTCTAAGGGGACTCAACAAAAAAATCTTCTGTATATTCTTGTTGAATAATGAGAAGTATTCCCGCCAAACATTATCATTTCAAACACTTTTGCTACAAGATGTCATACGTTCTACGAAAGACAAGCAGTTGCACAAACTGCTTATTGTCCATTTAAAAACACAAACAACTACCGATCAAATAGATAAGAAAATTCTTTTTTTATCATTAAGTTTCCCGCCAATAGAAATAAAGCTAGATCGCTCTAACCCTAACCAACAATATATTTAGCAAAAAATTTCAACAAAATTTTATAAAACTAATATTTTTAGTATATTTGAATATCAATTTTAGACAAGGTCTTTATGGAACAGGCAAAAGGATTTGACAATAAGGAATTACATGTTGGCGATATTGTTCGCTTCCACACCCCCTATCCGGATGAGGATCCCCATACAATCTTTATTGTACTTTGGTCATATTACGATCCTGAAGGTAAATCATCTAGGGCTGAAGTCGTAAAATTTGATCCAGTTCTTAAGCATTATCCTGTGATTCAAAAATGGTTTATTCGAGACTTGGAAAGAGTTCCCGAAGTTAGCCCTGAACTACTTCAACAGATTGCGTTATTTATGAAAAGTAAACTTGGTAACGCGATTATAAGTAAGCTGGTAGTTTAAATAAAGTTGATAGTCTACATAAAGTCCGACAAAAAGGTATAAAAACACGATGGAAAATAAATTCAAAGCAAACAGAGAATTCACATCACGATCTATATGGTCCGATTGGCGTGAACAACTTAAAGAAAGTGAAATAAATGGTTTACTTCAACGACTTGAAGTGATGGATCGGGAGGTACTGGTTGATTGGCTGCAATGGCATAACCCAAAAGGCAACTACACTGACAGTAAATGTATGGAAAATAGTGTAAAACCTCTTTGCAAATCAAAAGCCGTAGAGTATACCTATAGAGAGATATTGCGCAATCATACAAAAAAGCAGTTTAATAGCATTTCGAATGGTCCAATACAACTTATGTTTAACAATTAATTGCTCAAACTATGGAATCTTTCATCAAACAGATTATCGGTTATCAATTACCCAAAATCATCGCAATGGAGTCGCAACGAAAGGATTGGCGCTATCAGCTGCTAGATTTAAAAGATAAAACACTTTTTGATAGACTCTCACTTATGGAACGACAAGAATTGCTCCAGTGGCTTCAATGGAATGATTGCAACGGGATTTACACAGACTATGACTGTATCCGAAAAGGCATTCCTTTATTCACTAAGATGCAGGCTCTAGCCACAGTCTATCACCACATTATGCGTGACCATGAAAACTGGGATGGTTATATGGGGAAAGAATATATTCGTGGGAGTATCTTTTAAACAATCCATATATTATAATCTTTTAATATATTCTTCTAATGTTCTGAGATTGGCAATAGCAGCGCCGATGGTATTGTTAAAATAAACATAAACTTCTTTTCCTTCAGCTAGCCATTCTTTGATATAACCACTATATTCATATAATACGGCATCTTCATAGCTCCCCTTATAATCACCTTTTGGTCCATGAAAACGTATATAAATCATATCACTACCGGTGTACTGTATGTTTATTCCGCCACCATCTTTATCGTGTAATACCAAATTCATACCATAAGAATTTAACAGTGCCATTGTTTCCATGCGATACCAGGACTGATGACGAAACTCAATGCATACTTGCCAATCCAAACTTCGTTTATCAGTTGCCATACATCTTAAAAGCTTATCTAAATTGGTCAATGAGGAAAATTTGGTTGATGGAGGTAATTGTATCAACAAACACCCCTTCTTCTTATCAACACTATTAATAATATCCAAAAACTTAATAACATCGCTTGGTTCAAAAATTAAATCCTTTTGATGAGTAATTCCCTTCCAAAGCTTAAAAGTAAAACGAAAGCTATCGCTTGTTTCCTGAGACCATCGTTCGACAGTCTCCTTGCGGGGTATCTTGTAAAACGTGCTATTTACCTCCAAAGAATTGAACAACAGACTATATACAGCAAGCCTGCTCCTATCCTTTAAATCTTTGGGATAATAGCTTTTGTTCCTGTAGGGCAACAGAATTCCGCTTGTACCTGAAAAATATAGAACCTTCATAACGCTATAACAATTGAAACTAGGGCAATAGTTCAGCCTTCAAATAATATTTCAACATGATGAGAAATGTAAAAATGTTATACTGCAGATTTCTTTAGAAACAAGTCTCATCACACTAACGTTTTGGCTATTAGAAAAACGCTGTCCAAATTTATCTTAAATCATTTAGTTTAGCTATATTAGAGATTCCAAGTCTACACTATGGGAATCAATTATTTGCTACATATCCAAACATTTGAAGGATACTATGATCAATGGAGTACCAAAGTATACCAATATGCGTTCAATAAAACCAGATCCTCTTATTTAGCCGAAGAAACTGTACAGCGTGTATTTATTAAGCTTTGGAAAAACTTAATTGAAAAGAATATTGACGCTACTGTAGAATCTCAGATCTTTTGTATTGCAAGGACAACAATTTTGGATCTAATCAAAGAAGAATATAATAGAAAGAAACTTCTTCAAACAGAAAATGAGCTCATTCAGCGCTATTCCCCACAAGATGATTACTATGCCAAACAGCTTGAAACTACATTACAACATATAATTAATCAATTACCCGAAAAGCGAAAACAGATCTTTATGTTGAGCCGCTATTCCAATCTATCCCATAAACAAATAGCGGATAAACTCTCCATATCATCCAAGACAGTAGAAAACCAAATTACCCTAGCCTTAAAAGCGATCAGAAAAGCATTATTGCTCTCCATACTGATGCTAAATCTTTTTTAATTTTCCTTTGGGGGATAACCTATTTTCAATCGTAATCAATATGTATGAAGATTACGAAAGAACTCGTTGAAAAATATCTCCGCGGAGAAGCAAATACCGAAGAAGTTAAAGCGGTTCAAAATGCACTGGATAATAACCAACTAAATTTGGACGATTGGCTTCCAGCAAGTGAATGGCACAATATAGAAGAACATGCAGCTTTTGAACAGCATGACTCAATCAAACAATCCCTGATCAAAAAAATTATGATAAGGGATACAAAACAACAAATCTATGCCCTACTGAAGTATGCTGCGATACTTTTACTTGTCGGAACACTAGGCTGGGAATCTTTTCAATATTGGAAGACAACAACAAATATGCCTACGATTACTTCTGCCCCAAAAAAACAAACTCCGAAATTGGAATCCCCAAGCAACTTCTATTATATTAATTCTGGCAATTCGCCGATGCAGATAGATGTTCCTGATGGATCAAAAATTGAACTTTATCCTAATTCGGAAGTTAAATTTGCAGATAATTTTTCTTCGCTGTCTACCCGTGATATTCATTTAAAAGGAAAGGCAAAGTTTGTTGTTGCCAAAGATAAGTCAAGACCGTTTAGTGTGCATACCGCTGGGTTAACAACAACCGCATTAGGTACAATATTCAGCGTAGATGAGCTAAAATCTTCACAAACAAAAGTCAAATTATTTGAAGGACGTATCCAATTAAAGAGTCTAAAAAATAAAACAGGATCCCCTCCTCTGCTCCTTGAATTTATACCAAATGAAGAAATAACCATCGATCATAGACAACTTCAAATTATCGCCGAAGAACGGATGAATTTTTCCAAATTCAACAGAAGAGGTTTTTATTCCGAAAAACAAAATACACTAATCATCAAAAATTTAGCCCTTAAAGATCTACTACATATTATAAGTCAAAACTATAATATCAAACTTGAATTTGATTCCGAAGCTATCGAAGACAAATATTACAGTGGCACCTATGAAAATGATCCATCCGTCTTCCGAAAAATACTATCAGATATACAAGAACTCCACCACATTGCTATAACTGTACAGAATTAAAATATATATTACTTATTTAATCCATAAATTATGCACAATTATTTACCTTCCAAACATGGCCTACTAACCATGTTTATGCTAAGAACCAATATCCGTGCTGATGTAAACTGGGGTTTACGTCTTGGACTAATGGGCCTTTTGGCAACTAGTTATCAAATCGTTAATGCACAACAGCAGGCAGCGATCAACGGCGTCATTCGCGACGAAGCGGGTAAGCCCATATACTCCGCAACAGTTACTATCCAGAATGCGGGTAACAAATTCAAAAGGGCAACGACTAGCGCTGCAGATGGTACCTTTTCTTTTGATCAGATCCCAGCTGGTCAAGGATACCAGATTACCATTTCCTCCATCGGATTTAAAACCAAGGAACTGACAGACTACAACATCTCTGAAAGAGATAAGCTTGCCATCAATGTCAGTCTGGAATCGGTATCGGAAAACCTACAGGAAGTAGTTGTGACTGCACTAGGTATTAAAAAGGAGAAAAAAGCCCTTGGCTATACTGTTGCGGAGTTAAAAGGAGATGAATTGACACAAGGTAAAGAAACAAATGTTGCGAATGCACTTTCGGGAAAGGTTGCAGGTGTGCAAGTAAGCCGTGCCGCTTCCGGTGCTGGAGGATCTTCAAAAGTCGTTATTCGTGGTAACAACTCACTTGTTGGTAATAGTCAACCGCTTTACGTAGTCGATGGTGTACCGATTGATAATCAAAACATTTCAGCACCAAACCAATCCGGTGGAACAGATTATGGCGACGGTATTGGTAATATTAACCCCGAAGATATTGAGACCATGTCCGTCCTAAAAGGGCCCAATGCCGCAGCACTATACGGTCAAAGAGGAAGCAACGGTGTCATTCTGATTACAACAAAATCGGGAAAAGCCGGTAAAACACGTTTCAGCTATGGTACAGACTATTCCTTTGGAAATGGTTTAGTACTCCCCGATTTTCAAAATGAATATGGTCAAGGACTTAACGGCACATTTACTCACTTCCGAAAAGACGACGGAACCATCGTTTCCATGAGTGATGCCATAAAAAATGGTTACAGTGGTATCCCAAAAATGAGTGCAGGCCGGGACCGTACAACACGTTCCAGCTGGGGAGCCAAAATGGAGGGGCAAACGTATGAAGATGCCTATGGAAATGTACTGCAACTAACACCTAAACCTGATACCTATGCATCTTTTTTTCAAACCGAAAAACAATTTGTCAATAACTTAAGCATAGACGGCGGAAATGAAAAAATAAACTATCGTTTTTCTTTTGCCAATACAGATGTGAACGGATATATCCCCACAAATACTTTAAAAAGGAATAATTTTGGTTTACGCACACAGGCAAAAATTACGGACAAACTTCATATTGATGTAAAAGCAAATTACATCGCTCAAAAAGGAAACAATAGACCAACATTAGCTGATGCAGCCGATAATCCTGCCTATTTATTTATTAGTCAACCACGAAGCCTAGGGAATGATATCATGTCCCAATATAAGTGGACGGCACAGGAAATAAGCAGGCAGCTTGGTTTTTCCGGCTTAACGGAGGGTCTGGAAAAAACTTACGCAACGAATAGTTCCACGGCCAATCCATTTTGGACAATCCACGAAAATCACAACGAAGATCGCCGCGATCGCATCATTGGATTACTCCGCCTAAGCTATGACTTCGCTCCCTGGCTCAAAGTAGCAGCGACAGGAGGAACTGATTTCTATACCGATCAGCGATTCCGATATAGACCGATCAATACCTATCAGAGCTTAAACAGAAAAGGCGATATCAGAGAAGAAGTTATCCGATCCCGTGAAGATAATTTTGATATCCTTGCCAGCTCTAATTTCAATTTATCGGATAACATTAAGCTCAGCGCCAATATGGGGGCAAGTCATCAAAGTCGATATCTGCGAATGACAGGAAACGCTGGTAATCAGTTTATCGTACCTAATCTCTTTGTCATCAATAATACCACTACGAATACCTATATATTCGATCTTATCGAGTCAAAAATCAATTCGGTATACCTCTCAGGCCAATTTAGCTATAAAGATTATTGGTTTGTCGACTTTTCGGCGCGCAATGACTGGTCTTCTACATTATCCAAAAATAACAATTCGTTTTTCTACCCTTCGATAAGTTCCAGTTTTGTGCTATCTGATGCATTCAAATGGCAGTCAGATGCGCTGTCTTTCGCCAAGATCCGAGCTTCTTGGGCACAGGCCGGTAGCTCCGGAAACCCCTACCAATTAACGGGTGCGTATAGTCTTAATCAATATACACACGGCGGTGTACCGATGGCTTCATATACTGAAATTATCCCTGATCCCAACTTAAAGAATGAATTGACCACGTCTATAGAGGCTGGTGCAGATCTCAGGTTTTTAAAGAATAGACTTTCGCTATCCTTTACTTACTATCAGGCGAAAACAAAAAATCAGATTCTAGATGTACCGATTGCGCCATCAAGTCTTTACGTGAAAAATCGCATCAATGCCGGAGAAATCAGTAACAGAGGGATCGAATTTGTACTAGGGGCCACTCCCTTCAAAACCGAATCAGGATTTGAATGGAATACAACGTTTAACTTTAATAGAAACCGCAACAAGGTTGAATCGCTTTACCCTGGTGTAGAAAGTTTCCTTTTGGCAACGGATAGAGGAATCAACGTTGTCGCCGAAGTAGGAAAGCCATTCGGTCAGCTTATTGGGACCCAATTTGCATGGATTAAGGATGAAAATGGAAATCGATTAATTGATCCAACTACAGGGCTCCCTTTACGTACCGCCGGAAGGGTGGAAACAGATCTTGGAAATGCGCAGCCAAATTGGATAGGCGGTTTCGGCAACACATTAAAATACAAAGGGTTCAACTTATACGCGCTTGTTGATATTCGTCAAGGGGGAGTGATCTTCTCACAGTCCAATCGAGAACAAATAATTTATGGTACGAGCAAAAAAACGTTACAGGGACGTGAGGGTAGTTATGTCGCTGATGGGATGGTTGCACAACAAGATGGCGCAGGCAATTGGACAAGCACAGGAACAAAAAACAGTAAACAGGTGAATGCTCAGGATTATTGGAATATGGTAGCTAGTGACAAAGAAGTCATGGTATCTGAGGAAATGATTAATGATATGAGTTATATTGCAATGCGCGAAATCAGTCTCTCCTATTCATTCCCGAAAAATCTGATGCCACATCGCGTGATCAATTCATTGAAATTGGGTCTATACGGTAGAAACTTATTCTATTTCCAACGAAAAACAGATGGTTTTTCTCCAGAAGCTTCTGCTTTCAATGTAAACAATAGCTCCATAGGGATTGAATCCACTTCCCTCCCTATGATGAGAACCTTTGGCATTAACCTTACCGTTGGTCTTTAAAACACTGAATTATGAAAACGAAAATGATAAAAAACAGATTTGTTATCGCTCTTGTCTCCATTGCAGCATTTAGCGCATGCACGAAAGACTTTGAAAAAATAAATACACCACCAACATCAGTGACAGCAATAGATCCCGCATTGCTTATGGCTAGAATCCTCCGGGATGGTACGTTTCAGGAGTCGGGAGAACTTCCAAACAATAAATTTGGCTCTTGGATCCAGCATTGGGCGGGTGGACCTGTAGTACCTGTATCGCGTTATTTTGAAGGACCAGAAAACTTGATATGGTCGCAGCATTTTACTCTGCTCAGAAACATCATTCAGATAAAAAAGGAACTCAGTGGCAAAGAAGAAAGTCCCGAAGGTAGAAGTAAACTGGCAATAACCGAACTTTATGAAGTTTACCTATACCAACGGTTAACCGATCTATTTGGAGACATCCCCTATTCGGAAATTACAAAAGACAGCAGAGAGATCAACCGAACCCCTAAGTTTGACAAACAAGAGGATATCTATCCCGCACTGGTCATAAAAGTTGATGCAGCTTTAGCACGTCTCACCGTTGGCGATCAATCTTATGGCTCCTCCGATTTTTTCTATGGCGGTAATATTGATAAATGGAAAAAATTCGGAAACTCCTTAAAACTAAAATTGGGCATGAGAATGCGTTATGCCAACCTCTCATTAGCGCAAAAAACCGTTACAGAAGCAATGACTTCTCCAGTTGGGCTAATCTCAAGTAACAGCGATAATGCTGCAGTTCCTACATTCAATAACGCCCAAGCCGAGAATCAAAACCCTATATTACGGCAGATGACTACTGGAAGCGCAGACTTACGATACTTAGCCAACACATTGGTAAATAAATTGAAGGATTATAATGATCCCCGTTTAGGTCTACTTGCAGAACCAGTCACTATAGGCGGTGCTATCACCTACCAAGGAATTGGAGTAGCATTAACCGATAATGAACTTTCTCAACTGATCAGAGCAAATTACTCTACGGCCAACAAGTCAACATGGTTTAGCTTGAATTTTGCTCCAATACCAAGTTATGCAATGACCTACTCAGACATATGTTTTTACAAAGCCGAGGCAGCATTATTAGGTTGGGGTGCGACAAGTACAAATGCGCAATCATTCTTTACAGATGGTGTCAAAGCTGCCTTTGCCCTTCCTCCGTACAATTTAACTTCCATCCCCTCATCTTATGAGCAAAATGTCATCAACCTAAATGGATTGACAGACGAACAAAAGATGGAGAAAATCGCTACTCAAAAATGGATTAGCTTATTTGGCAGAGATATGGAAGCATTTGCCGAATGGCGACGTACTGGTTATCCAAAATTGACACCTGGTCCAAATCCGGGATCCACCAATGGACAGATACCGCGTCGAGCTATTTACTCCAGCGAGGAGGCTGAATTAAATCAAACAAATCTCAAAGACGCTGTTTCTAGAATGCAGAACGGAGATTCCTTTTTGTCCAAAGTATGGTGGGATAAAAAACAATAAAAACAACAATAAAGGTTTGAGCCCACGAAATTATTTCGTGTCGCTCAAACCTAATTACCAAAATACGGCTGCTCCAGATTCTATTCCCCCACATATTTGGTATAGCTAATTCCAGCAACAAGGTCTTCAAGACTATTTTAGAGCAAAACAGCTTAATTGTTTTTCGCAATGAATCTTTTTCAGCAATGATTTAGGTTTCTTTTGAAATTATATTTATCTTTCTCTAAGTATAAAACAAATCCCACTATCTTCAAGCTCTACAAAAATGAAAACAACTTCTTCACTATTTTTGCTAACAGTAGCATCTCTTTTTATAGGATGCGGAGAAAACGGTAAAAAAACAACATTGCCGTCTCCAGATAACTTACCAAAAAATAATCCAAGCTTTAGCTTCGAGGGGATTAAACAAGATTATACAACAAATGAAGAATTATCGTTTCAGATTACAAATACACCTAATGTAAAAATTGATTCCATCCTTTATTATATCAATGATTACCCGATTGCTAAAGTCACAGAAAACAATAAAGTAACATATAGATTATCACGAGAGAAATTTGGCAAGCAAATCATTAAGGCGGTTGTATTTAATGCTGGAAAATCCGAAGAAAACACAGTAAACATAGACTATTTGCCATCAAACCCACCTCGAATTTTAAAGTACCGAATTGTTAATACTTACCCACATGACATCAAAGCTTTCACACAAGGGTTAGAGTTCTTTGGAGAAAACTTGATGGAAAGTACGGGCAATGGCATTGGGTTAAGTGGAAATAAAGGTAAGTCAAGTATCCGCATTGTCAATCCCACCACAGGAAAGCCAATCAAAAAGATCGAATTAGCCGATTCAATATTTGGCGAAGGTGCCACCATATTAAATGGGAAATTATATCAATTGACCTACAAAAGCAATCTTGCCTATGTCTATGATGTGGCAACATTAAAGACAATAAAAACACTACCATATTTCAAAAACATGGAAGGATGGGGGTTGACCTCGGATGGTAAAAATTTGTATATGTCAGATGGTTCAGAAAATATCTATATACTCAATCCTAATGATTTTTCCAAAATTGATTATATCCGTGTTGCCACAAATGAGAAAATCGTTAACCAGATAAACGAAATGGAATGGGTAAAAGGAAAGATTTATGCTAATTTCTTTATGGAAGATGTCATGGGTATCATAGACCCAAAAACAGGTGCTATAGAGGGGTTAGTAGATCTTTCCAAATTACGAGAAAATGTGACTCAACATGTTGATCTGGATGTATTAAACGGAATTGCCTACAATAAAAAATCAAACACCTTTTTTCTCACAGGAAAAAATTGGGACAAAATATTTGAAATACAGCTACTGGATTAATTAATCTCTCGTTAGCTTATGATGTACACAATCATAAAGACAGTTTATTCATTAAAGTGCTATTCCCGCTCTGGAAATAGCACTTTCTTACTTCAGTACAAACAATTATTTCTTAACGATTTTCCCATCTTCATAAAGTGTATACTCTTCGCCATCGGCCTGTTGCAACACCATTTTTCCGTCGACAAAAATATTACTAAAGGTAAAAACAGGATCGGTTAATATTTTGCTGTTGTAATCCATCAATCCCCAATGCTGTGGTGATTCCATATACATGATTCTATTTTTACCCACAACTTCCAAAACCTGATATTTAAAAGGAACCACAATAGCGCCGTTATAATCAATAAATCCTTGCTTTCCATCTTTAGCTACTTTGATGATCGTACTATCAATCGCCATAAGAGTGTCATCCAGAAAGATAGACTCATATTCTGGCGAAACGACCACCACACCTTTCTCATTGACCAACCCTACACGTTGTTTACTATCTTGTACTTCAAAAAAGCCAAAATGTGGTTTTATTGTAGTACTGAAATAGTTGGGTTGTACAATAACCTTTCCTGTTTTATCAATGATGCCAATAGCTCCTAAATCTCCATTAGCATCCGTCCGATGGAAAGTCGCAAGACTTTCGCCATCAAATCGTATAAATTGTTCGTAAGCAGTATCTGGATTTTCCCAAATGTCTTCTATCGCATTATACTTTCCCTGTAATTGACCGATAGGTAAAACAGTGTCTTCAACACCTCCTTTAGCAGCTTTGGTTGCCTCCTGTCCCTGACAAGAGCCGCCTATAAGTACAATTGTTGCCACTATGCCTACAATTTTATATGGATTGTTTATTCTCATACTATTTCAAAATTATGCTTATTTATCAAATGTTATATAAACCCTATACTTTGAACAGATACATTTTAAAAACGGAAATCTTCGACTCAACATTATTTTCTTATCTGCTACGGCATTTCTTCAAGCTTGTTAAAACCTGTTGTTATCATCTGCTGCAATTGAGGTGTAAACAATTTGGTTGAAAGTGGCATTTTCTTGGCTTCTCTATTTAATCTCCATTGTGCACGCTTCTCAAGCAAAAATTGCAATCGCTGTGCTGTTGTCAATCCCCGCAATGTATAATATATACTATTTTCACCTTCTTTTCCTTGCATTTGAATATATCGCCCTGTAGTCACCTTGAATTTATTTCTTTCCTCAAAACCTCGGATAAAAGAGCTATCCTGATCGGCGATATCCCACATCGGATCACGAGGGCAGCAGACAGAACCATAGCTTTCCTTCCAATATACTGTTAATAGGTTTTCAGGCACTATAGGTTTAGCAAAATCAATCGTTGGATTTTCTAGTCCCCCAAGCCGGACGCTATCAACTTTTACATTATCCTCTTCCCGTCTGATATAGTAATAAAAATTTGTCGTTTCTGGTTCCACGCACATTCCATTTTTTGAAGCCATTTTACTGACTTCACTGTAAAACTTCCAATCAGGGACAATAAGAATGAATTTTTGCAATTCAGGATAAAACGCCGAAGACTTCTTGAAAAGTTCTATTGGGATCTTTGCGCTCAAATAAAACACATCTATTGAATCTGCGTTAAACTGCAATGGCAGATCCAATAGATAATTGCCTTCTAATCGTGCCACCTGACGATCCTCAATCTTCATTACTCGATCATACTTATGCGCTAGCCAATCGGGTCGTACAGTTTCCTGTTGATTGGGATGCTTGATAGCTTGTTTTATGGCTTTACTTTTACAGGATACAACAAGTAGAAGTAAAACCAGCATTAAATAAAACTTATCAATTGTTAAGCACGTTCTCATTGGCTAAAAATTATGTTTCATTGATTATCTTATTGCGCAGCAGCAGCCTTTATCCCCACCTTATTTAAAAACTCAACCTGTTTCTCCAAACAAGTATCTGCCAAGACTGCTATTTTAGCTTTTTCATCCGTAATATCTCGTAATAAGGCCTGTCTAGCGCCTTTTTTCTGCTCATCCACATATTTGACCAACAACGTACCATAACCATCCGCAATTCTCGTCATGTAAGCTATTGTAGTCAAATGGAAGCCTGTCGCCGCTTCACTAGGCTTTAATGCATTGACTTCACTCTTTATTCCTTTGACATAGCTGCTCAGCGCCTGCACCTCTTTTAGCTTCATTTCGTAGGATAATTCATCCGTTTTATCCGCATCATATTCTCCTTCCAACAATTTATTGTAGCTTTCATCCAACTTTTCTTTACAACTATAGAAAAGACCGGCAATCTTCTCATTATATCCGAAGTCCAAATTACCACCACAGGATGTCAATGCGAATGTACTGATGATTAATGTCAAAATAATAATTCTCATATCTCTATTTTTTAACAAATAACGTATTTTCAAAACAGGCTCTTTAAGACAGTTAATATTCGTTGCATGTTTTTTAAGATTCGCTATCATTTGGGTACAATTTTACCCCAAACAATAGCACCGATAATTACCCGATTAGCAAATACTGTAAAACTAGTCAAGGGCAACAGCTTGTTTCTTAAGGAAGAATTACGGAACTTAGAAAAAGAATATAGACTAGATTAGAAGACCGTTAATTTTAGACGAATCAAGAAAATCGATGAGGAATCAAAAACGAAAAGAACTGAATAAAACACTATGAAACAACTAGCTTTATTGATCATGTTCATCGGAATGTCGAGCATGGTTTTCGGACAAGAAATTAGCCGTTCAACGACCCAAACAATTACGCAATCCGGAATTGGACTTGGTTCTGTAATTGCCGTCGTTAATTCTTGGGATCGTAACAAGTCTATTCTCTGGGCGCTGATTCATGGCATCTTGGGCTGGCTATATGTTATTTATTTTGCATTTACACGGAGCAATAATTAATATTTCTTCAGGTCATATTTTCAATACAATCAACAGTGTTACATCCTTCTGTAAAACAGAAAATAAAAAGCAGTCAACCAAAATCGAAAGATCATGAGCATGATACAAAATTTCCTCCGGGTCAATTTGGAAACATTGAATAGTTTTCTCACTGATAGTCATTCATTAAGAAAAATGGTATATAGCAAAGAAGCTATACATTTGAACAATTTAATAGATATTGACAAAGCTTGGGAAGGTATTTTCTTTTTATTGACAGGAGAATCAATCGGCACATACGATCAAGCCGCTCCACCGTTATCCTGGCTATTAGTTGGTCCCAATGACATCGATCGCAATCAGGACATGGGATATGGCCCAGCAACCTATACAGATATAGAACAAACTAGACAGATTGATTTAGCGTTACAGGAAATTTCTATTTATGAATTAACGCAACGTTTCGACTCGGCTACCATGCTTGAAAAAGATATATACCCAGATATCTGGGATGATGAAAATGCATTAGATTATCTTCTTCAATACTTCGAAGACCTAAAAACATTTTATCAGATGGCCACCCTGCATCATGAAGCAGTAATCCTATTTCTCAATTAAAAAGCAATTATTTCACGCCAATAAAAACCATAAAATAACTATGCATATCTCTGATAAGAGAAGTATCCACATTGAAGAATTAAAGGAAGTAAATAACACAGTCGTTTCTGACTTGGTGGCATTAACATTGGATGTTGTCCAAGGAGGGGCCTCAGTGGGATTTATGCAGGCCTTAAGCGAAGAAAAAGCAAGTGAATTCTGGAACAATGTCCTGGCAAAGGTCCAGCAAGAAAAAACAGTGCTTCTTGTCGCAAAAGACGCCTCGTCGGACCAGATCGTTGGAACCGTGCAATTACAAATAGACCTTCCACAAAATCAGCCTCATCGGGCGGACGTGGCAAAAATGTTGGTGCATTCCGCTTTTCGACGTCTTGGTATAGCGGAAAATCTATTGCAACATCTTGAATTAATTGCGAAAAAAATGAGAAAATCACTACTGGTGTTAGATACTGTAACAGATAGCCCAGCTTATGCTTTGTATTTAAAACGTGGCTGGAAGGTCGTGGGAAACATTCCAAATTATGCACTTTTTCCTAATGGTGCCCCCTGTAGTACAACCTACTTTTATAAAAACCTTGAATAGTATTGCTATTCACTAAAAACCTCCAATAACTGTTAACTTATTGGAGGTTCTCTCGACAAAAACAATGATATCGCTTCTGACTATTTTTTGTACCACACCGGACCAGGTTTGCTTCCCATTTGGAAAACAAGGGTAGCTCCAGACATGATCTGCTCATGTGTGATATAACTTGTTTCAAGAGGCTTTCCATCCAAAGTAATCGACTGGATGTAAATATTGGTTTTATTTACGTGATTTGCCTTGATAGTAAATTTTTTCCCATTCGCAAGTTTAAATTCGCTATGTTCAAACAATGGTGTACCGATTTCATACCTTCCGCTCACTGGATCCACTGGATAAAAACCCAGCGCACTGAATACATACCAAGCAGACATCTGTCCGCAATCGTCATTCCCACTTAACCCTGACGGATTATTTAGATAGAGTTTTTCCATCACTTCAGCAGCATATTGCTGTGTTTTCCATGGTTGCCCAATCGCATTAAACAAATATATAGCGTGATGACTTGGTTCATTTCCATGCGCATATTGTCCGATCATGCCCGTACTGAAGATAGGCAGTTTACTGGTGTCTGATGGATGGAAGGTAAACATACTATCCAATTTCTGCCCAAAGCGCTCATTTCCGCCAACGAGATCAATCAATCCCGGGATATCGTGTTGAACAGACCAGAAGTATTGCCAAGCATTGCTTTCACAGATATGTGCACTGTATTCTTCTGGATCAAATGGCTTTACAAAAGCACCATGACTGTCACGGGGTTGCATAAATGATGTTGCGGAATTATAGACATTTTTATAATTTTTTGCTCTTGCAAAAAACGTAGTTGCCACCGCCTTATTCCCCATCTTATCCGCCATAACCGCAATACAATGATCATCAAATGCGTATTCGAGTGTGCGTGACAAAGACCAATTCTCCGCATTGTGTTTATCCGCAACATCATAAGGTACATAACCCAGCTTTTTATACAATCCAATACCTCTGTAGTTGTCTATGTTTGCTGTTGCCACACAAGCTTCCAGTGCTTTATTGACATCAAAATCACCTATTTCTTTCAGATAAGCATCCACAATAACTGGGATTGCATGATTGCCAATCATCATATCAGTTTCACTGCCATAGATATTCCATACCGGCAAGCGACCATGCTGTTCGTAAAATGCAATAAATGATTTCACCATATCATTTACCCGATTTGGATCAAGATAAGTAAATAGAGGATGTGAAGCACGGTAGGTATCCCAGAGCGAAAAAGTACTGTAATTGGTCCAACCTTCGGCCTGATGTATTTTTCTATCCGCGCCAAAATAAGCGCCATCTACATCTCCAAATATAGTTGGAGCCAACATCGAATGGTACAATGCTGTATAGAACTTTACTTTAGCTTCTTTATCTACAGTCTGAATAGCAATCTTACCAAGCTCTTTATTCCAGCTACTTTCAGCTTGTTTTAAATAGTGATCAAAATCATCTGTTGGCACCTCAGCTTTCAGGTTTTTGGAAGCGCCATCCATACTTACCCCCGAAAGGGCTGTACTGAGCGTTACTTGTTCACCAGTAGATGTTTTAAAATCAAAACGTGCTTTAAAAGCCGTACCAATACGTTTGGTCGTTTTTGTTATGCTATCAACACTTGACTGTATTGCCGAGCTGTCTATATGAACTGCAGTAAACGGCTTTGAAAATCGGGTTTCAAAATAGACACGTTGCCCTCTGGCCCAACCTTCTGAAAACCGGTAGCCGCGTACAGTGACTGAATCGACCACCTCGATGTATGAATCTGTCGTGGCATCCCAGTTCATTGCTTTTTTTAAATCCAAAAAAATAGCCGATTGAGCGTCAGGGAATGTATAACGTTGGATACCACAACGTGGGGTTGCCGTTAGTTCTACATCGATATTATAGTCTGTCAGCTTTACTTTATAGTACCCCGCATGTGCCTGTTCGTTTTGATGCGAAAACTTGGAATGAATACCCAAAGGTGCCGCAACTTCATGATAAGGCAATGTAACTGGCATAAACGATATATCATATAGATCCCCAGCTCCCGTCCCACTTAAATGGGTATGACTAAAGCCCGAAATCGTGCTATCGGGATAAAAATAACCCGAAATACGATCCCAACCGGGCAATCCATTATCCGGACTCAATTGTACCATACCAAAGGGCGATTGTGCTCCAGGATAGGTGTTTCCCGTAAAATCTGTCCCTATAAAAGGATTGACCGATTTTGCATGGGAACCTTCAGCCGAATCCTGCTGTGAGGCACAGCTCAGTATTCCCAATAAACCTGCGCATGCCAGGTATTTCATATATTTCATAGTGTAGATAGCTTCTTTAATCTGTGTGATTTATCTGTCTCCGGTAACAATCAGTATATCTTTACTATTGACCAAAACTTGATGGCTTATCTTAAAACCTCCTAATGGCTTTCCATCGACGATAATTTTTTTGATAAATTCTCCATTGCCCTCTTTTTGGCGTCTAATGGTCACACGATCAGACTTAGGATAATACTTTTTATCAAGTTGAATAGTTACCTTGTCAAATACCGGAGTCACGATCGTATAATCTGGTCTGCCGGGACAAAAAGGATAAATCCCCATCATATTCATTAAAGCCCAAGTCGACATTGTTCCCGTATCATCATTGCCTGGGATCCCACCGGGACTATTCGTAAAATGTTTATCCAGAATTTGCTTAACCAATTTTTGTGTACGCCATTCCTCACCTTTTATTTCCGAAAAAACATGTGGATAAAGCATGTCAGGTTCGTTAGTAACATCAAAATACCCTTTATCAAAGGTGGCCTGCAATCTGTCCACAAATTTCCTTTTACCGCCCATCAGTTGAACTAAACCAGGGATATCAAATGGTATCGCAAAGCTATAATTCCAGGCATTCCCTTCATGGAATCCATGGTTAGGTTCAAAATTAGCCCCCATCAATGGATTGAAAGGTGTTAAAAACGATCCATTGGGAAGAATAGGTCTAAATGTTCCATATTCTGGAGAATAGTAATGTTTGTAGCCTTGTGCTCTCTTACCAAAAGTTTGTGCATCTTTAGTTTTTCCCAACGAGTTGGCCAACTGCGCTAAATTCCAATCAGCAACATAGTATTCAATCGCATGAGAAACTGAATTATCAAAAGAATCGCGAAGAGGAACATAACCGTACTTGACATAATCGGCATTGTCCGGACGGATTCGATTCGTAGAATCCGTTGTCGTCGCCGACTTCAAAAAAGCCTCATAAGCTGTATTGATATCATAGTCCCGAATGCCTTTCATCCAGGCATCTACGATCACAGGTACTGCTGGATCACCGTCCATGGTATAGCTTTCACGGCTATAAAGTTCCCACTTAGGCATCCATCCATTTTCTTTATAAATATCAATCATGGAACGAATCATTCCAATCTGTTTATCTGGATAGACCAACGACATGAGCGGCTGTACATTTCTGTACGTATCCCATAAAGAGAATACGGTATAACGATTATGATCCGCGACAAGGGTCTTTCTATTTTCCATAGCCGGATATTCGCCGTTAACATCCTGTAAAATATTTGGATGAATCATGGCATGATACATAGCCGTATAAAATACCGTTTTTTGATCTTCGGTACCTCCTTCAACCTGAATTCTTGATAATTCATTATTCCACAAAGATGAAGCTTGCGTTCTGATCCGCTCAAATCCAAAACTAGGTTGCTCGGCCTCCAGATTTTTTCGTGCATTTTCAACGCTTACGAAAGATACTGCCAACTGTACTTCTAAGCTCTCATTTTCCTGAACGTCGAAACTCAAGAATGCCCCAAGATCGTCTCCAGACAATTGGCTCGAATAATCGGTAAAAATCTTGTATTTGCCAGCATCTTTATTCCAATCATTCTCCCATTTTTCACCGGCACGCTGAAATTTCCAATAACCTTTCTTTGCGGGCTTTTTATTCACTCGCATCACGAAGAAAATCGGATATACAGCCTGATTGTTGGTATAACAGAACGAACCTAATAATTTCGAACCTTCAAGTTCCGTATCACTGACATAACGAACTGTGGCACCAGTTTCATTCGTCAGCCCCTCGCCTAAATTGAGTAGAATATTAGCCTGCCCTTTAGGGAAAGTAAATTTAGAGACACCCACACGAGCAGTTGCGGATGTCTCTGTTTTGATACCGTATTTTTTTAACACATTACTATAATAACCCGGATGAGCCTCTTCCTGTGTATAAGTACTTCCATATTGGTGGTAGTCAACTTCTAGTTTCCCAGCGGTCGGCATCAGTAACAAGCTTCCCATATCAGGACAGCCCACACCACTCAGATTGACATGTGAAAAACCGGTAAAATAGCTATTGCTATGTTCGTAAGGTGTAGACCACCAACGTGCATCCTTATCGAAGGCATTAAGTGATGACCCCATCACATTAAAGGGAGACACATTCATTAAACCATGGGGTACCTGAGCACCGGGATTGGTCGTACCATAGTTACTGGTACCAATAAAAGGATTGACATAGTCGGTCGGTAGTTTTTGCGCAGACGCTTGCTCCCAAACAAATAATCCCAAAAGAAAATAACGGATAAACTTGATCATATCATCTTGATAAAGACAATCTACTTTTTTCTGATACAGTGAGCAGTAGATTGCACATTTTTAAGTGTAGTCACAATACTACAGATAATACCAAAGATTTACAAATATCGACAGCAGTTATATCTATCATTTTACAATGTTAATAGGATTTAGCAAGACTAAAAACAGACGCAAATTCATCAGGCCCCTAGGTATCTTAAAGTAAGGTAATAATATCAAAATACAGCCGCTAATGCTTGTTATATCCAAGAAGAAAGATCATTCAACAAAAAATCCTGAAGCGGGGAACTTCAGGATTTTTACTAACTAACCAATTATTAACCTAAATTATGAAAACTACATTGATAACGCCATTCCCCGAGCTTTGTTATTCTGTCCTTCTATGTTTAACCAAACTTTAACAAACAGTACTGTTCTATGCGGAAAGCTGCAATCTGAAGATATCATATCCCATTAAAGTCCATCTCAGTGATACATGATTAATGCGACACGCCCCATTGCATATTCGGCTTATCCCCCATTTCCAAAACTAATTCACCTCCTTTTAGCAATTCCGCAGCGTCAAAATAGAATGTCTGCAGAGGTTTACCGTTTAAAGTTGCGCCCTGCACATACATATTCTTTTTGCTCGCATTTTTAGCTTTAATAGTGAATTGATCTCCTCGACCATATTGCCGTCCCAACTCAATTTTAATTTCTTCAAAAGATGGACTACCAATTTCATAAATTGGCTTTGTTCGCGTCCCTCCGTCTAGCTGAAATAATCCTATTGCATTCATGATATACCAAGCGCTCATCTGTCCTTGATCCTCATCACCCAGGTATGCGTTAGAAATACCTTGTCCGTAATAGCGTTCACCGATAGACCGGCTCCATTTTTGTGTAAGCCATGGTTTGTTCAACCAGTTAAAAATATAAGCAAAATGCATAGACTGTTGATTTCCCTGAACAACCGGATAATCCCAGTATTGATCATTTGGTCCATTATACCGCCATTTTTCACTTTCTCCGAATCCCCATTCCAAACGCTTTAGAAACACATCCTCACCAATCATTTTAGCTAATGCTGGGATATCCTGAGGTACAAAGAATGTCAACTGCCATGCATTTCCTTCAACATAATGATGATTGGCTCCAGATTTAAATGGATCAAAGTCCCGGTACCATTCCCCCTTGGCATCTTTCATCCTCGCATAACCACTTTTAACATCTATCGCATTCTTCCACCAGCTACCTCTATCATTAAAATAATTGTATTCCTTTTCCTTTCCCAAGGACTTTGCAAATTGTCCTACAGTCCAATCGTCAAAACTATACTCCAGGGAATTTGAGAAACGACCAAGGTCATAAGGCACATACTTATACTTCAGATAAACATCCAGATCCCGGTTACCGGCAAAGCCACCTTTAAATTTCAGCGGACTTGTTGTCTGCATTTTCTTGATCGCTTCAAATGCCTTTGTGACATCGTAATCACGTATTCCCATCTGATAGGCCCCTACGATCAAAGGAATCTCGTGTTCAGCAACCATCACTGGAATATATTCCATCCCAGCAGGACCTTTTGCCAACCAACCGTCGGCATCATACATAGCCAATTGCGACCGCACCCATTTATTCGACCATTCCGGTGTAACCAGATTCCAGAATTGATTTAAATTCCAGAACGTATTCCAAAATGCATCACAGCCAAGGGCAAGGTCCCCCGGATGTTTCATCGTTCTGATCGTCTCATCAGAAGACCGCCATTGCCCATTGACGTCGCTAAAAGTATTACGGCTGGCCAGGGTACGATACATATTTGTATAAAACTTCTCTTTTTCCAAATAGTCATTACTCTTTATCTCTAGGCGCCCCAATAATTCATTCCACACCCGATGTTGGTTGGCGACCACACGTTCAAAAGACCATCCAAATGGATCTGAAAGTTCTGTTTTCAAATTTTCTGCAGCATTGGCTATACTGACATAGGAAATCCCAGTCCGCAGCTGCACTTCCTTGTTTTTACGAACATCAAATTCTACATACATACCAGCGGATTGAGCACTGTCGGCAACCAGATCAGACTGATCTGTTATGCGACCATTATGCCAAGTTCCGAAATTGATAATCGGCTTATCAAACTCCATGACAAAATAGACAACATAATCTTGTTTCGCATCGGTAGACCAGACATTTTCGGACAATTGGTTACTGTAGCCAATAACCTTATAATCAGACACCTTTTTAAGTGAGAGATCTTTGATCTTATAATCATATTCTCCGTTCACTTTAAGATCAATCATAATACGTCCAGTATCTGATTTATGATAAGTATATTTCTGGAAACTGGACCGTGTTCCTGCGGTTAGCTTTGCGTCAATATCCTGGTCAAGAAGATGAACGGAATAGTACCCCAATGGAGCCTGTTCACTTGCCTTATCTATTGCCGAACGGTAACCTGAATGCGTACTATATTGGTCTCCGACACTGGTCTTCAATTGGCCTGCTGTTGGAAATGTGCCCAGTCCAGCCATTGTCCATTCGTGTATATGGCTAAATGTACCAATAGATTCTATTGAAGGTTCATAACCAGCCTGCCAGCCAATATTCTGATTATCGGGACTAATCTTTACCATTCCAAATGGCATCCACGGTCCCGGTGCCAGCATCCATCTAGAATGCGCAGCCCCTATCATGGTGTTGACATAATCCGAAACCCCACCCAATCTTTTTGGAGATCGTTTTATAGAAGATGTTTGAATTAGTTTATCGTTGATATATATTGCATATTTACTCCGTACCTCTTTCGATGCATAAGGCATTGGAATCTCAAGTCGAGATAAGCCCTTCTCATGAGTTTTATCATAGATTTTTCTTCCATCCAGCAACACTTTTATACGTTCATCATCTTTCAATTTCAATAGATCAATGAGCATATACTGTATGCGCTTGTTTCCATTTTTCAGTTCAAAATCCGACTGCCGTACCCCTTTAATTATTGAAGTGTAATCTCTCAACAATTTCACCTGTTGGGGACCCAATAGTTTAAAGGAATCAAACTCAACCCACCCTCCCTTTATTACAGTAAGCGTAACCTGATTAAATCCCTCCGCAATAAGATGTTCGGGTAATGCTATCCGTATCGTAGAAGCCCCAGACTTTGAACCTGTACCTACAGGATCAACGGATCCGTCCCCATTCTTCAGTTCGTAATTATAAGATTTACCATTGATTGCAATTTGTAAGGTCGGTTTATTTTGAGGATCACTATTTGCTAATTTTATTTCCAGAGTCCATTTCCCATTTTCAACTTGACCACTTAATACGCTGTATAAATTCAAAAAATGGGTTCTTAGGCCAGAGGTTCCGCCAGTCCCACCCCATCCATTGGCAGGTCCGGGTAACACATAAGGCAAATCTCTTGACAACGAAGATTGCCCGACTACAAAGTAATTGTCTTCGTAGCCAAAATCATGTTCCAGAAATTTCTTGTAATCATGTGGAGCCAGGGCGAATTCTCTGCTGGAGCCATCGGAACTGCCCAGTTGCCAAATGGTATTTTCTTGCCCCGAAACAAGCTGTCCTGTCATTAACAGTAAGCTGGTGAAAACGGAAATGGGGAAATGCATTTTCATAATTGATGGATTTTATAATAAAAAGTATGCTATAAATGCCTATCTAAGTATTCGGTTCTTTTACATGTTTAAATTTATCATCCCACCTCCAAATTAAAATGCATAAAGAAAAACCATCTCAAAATTATTCAAACTATCAATAATTACAATATTGTATATACATTATAAAAAAACAATAAAGCAGCTTAAAGACAGAAGTAAAAGCACAAAAAATTAGATTAAGCATACAATATTACTATAAAAAACAATAAATACCAAGCAATAGAATATAAATGTACATACATATTATTATATACAAGAATTCTATTTAAAGTAGTTGTAATACTTCATAACACAATCGAATTAAGGATCACTGAGCGCAGTCAGGTTGAATCAAAAATTGAAATAATTAGGAGAGATATTAGGAATAAGTTTTCTTCAAAGGTGTCATTGCATTACGATCTTTACTAAAATCCTACATAAAGCAAGACATACCATTGGATATTTTGAATCCAATAGACTATATTTATATAATTTTAAATTGCTTTGACAATATTAAAGATAGAAACTAAAATACTACATTTTATCAAGGGGAATGATATTCTACCCATTTGTGTAGGATATTATCCCATTATGTCATAAGGATTTAATGAAAAAATTAGATGCTCTTTTAACCAACGCTCTAAATAGACGTAGAAAGGTCAGAAAAGCCTATTTTTCGTTAATTACTTTAGACTGGATTGTTATTTTTGTAATTTGCGAGCAGAAATAATATTAGTTTAATTGGAAATTTCAAAGCGATAATAGATCATTTTTGCCATTAATACTATGAAGATTGAGATTGAAGATTTTTTTAAGCCTGTACACGTTAAAGATACCTTTAGCAAAGATGATTATGAGATCATAGATGCTTTTATTAATTTCGCGAAATCTTTAAGCAGATTAACCTATCAAAGTATATATTTAATCGACTACTCTAAAAAGAGCTTTTTGTTTGTGTCTGACAACCCCATCTTCCTATGTGGAAACTCCCCTGCCGAAGTTTTAAAGAAAGGTTATCAACATTATTTTGATAATGTACCAGAACAGGACATACATCTATTAAAAAAAATAAACGATGTCGGATTCGATTTTTTTGAAAATCTTTCGAAAGAAGAGAGATTAAAACATTCCATATCCTACGATTTCCATTTGAAACAATCGAATGGAAAACCCTTATTGATAAATCACAAACTTAAGCCAATACTTTTAGATAAATCTTCAAATCCTTGGATAGCGCTTTGTGTTGTTTCTATTTCTTCACACGCTAATGCAGGAAATATTAAATTCAAGTCCGATGAGAACGGAAAACAATTTGAGTACAATTTGGAAAAAGATCGTTGGGTCGAAGCACCGCATGTTAAACTTAAGCCCCGAGAAAAAGATATTCTTCTATTTTCTGCGCAAGGGTTAACAATGGATCAGATAGCAGATAAACTTTACGTTTCTATAGACACGATAAAATTTCACAAAAAACAAATATTTTCCAAACTAAAAGTAAAAAGTATCACTGAGGCCACAGCTTTAGCAATTGAGCAGTCTTTATTTTAATAAGACTCTATATCTTCATCTTTAGTATTCTTATGTATAGGTATTTTTTTCCCTGTGTCAAGGATTTTATGAGCGTCTATCGTATTACTAAAACAATACTGTGCCAATTTGTTCTTTTCTATAAAAGACTCCAGCCATATTGTTTTTATATAAATAGGTAGTGTTTCCGAATATAAATAAATAATTGGTATGCCTAGTTGGTAAGAAGGTATACCTAAATTAAATAATGTACGAACCAATTTCTTATCACATTCTGCAATAATTAATCCATTTTCAAAGTAAAATGGAGGGAAAAATGCATCAAAAAGCATCTTTTTAAGCACACTGATGCGCTGTCCAGTAATTTTTTGTGAAATAATGAAACGACCTATATGCCAAAAATGATCAATATCTGGAATCAATAGATCTTCTTTTTTTATTGCAAACAACTGTTGAATTGGCAATATAGTTTCCCTATCCCAATAAGTAATACGAATGGAGGCTTGGATAGCATGTTTTTCTTTATCGCGTAAAACGTAATAAATTGATTTATCAAAAAAGATCAAGTCTTCTCGAATCAGATTCTCATATTGGCGAAAGTATTCTTCATCAGGAGAACTATCCAGATTAAAGTATTCTCTTGTCGTACTTAGATAAAAATGAATAAACTCTGAAAGCCCTTTTTTCTCAAGTTTAGTAAAGTAATAATTTTCAGACGTCCAATTCATGTAGATATAAATCAAGAATTATAAAAATAAGGACTTTTATTTTAAATTTTTAAATCAACAACATGTAGTGTGAAATAAGAGGAATTTATATATGTCTGCTGTTATTATTTTAAAGACAAATAGTAGGATTCAGGAAATACTTTTATTACTTTATCTGTAGCGATGTTAAACACAATATGGCAGACCATTCCAGATAATAGATATAACCCCAATGACAACTGTGGAGGTGGCGAAGCCATTGCTATTTTACCATATTCTAAAAGAAAATCCTCAAGCCATTCTGTATCAATACTTTTTTCTTGTAGTCTATCAACAATATATTTCCCAACGTTCACCTCAAACGCTTGATGTTCAACATTTAAAGATCGTAAATTACGACTATCGGGTGTAATGACAGTTAAAAACCCTGCCCAACCCAAATTGTAAGGATGAATAACAGGGATATTTTTCTGTGCCATGTATTCATCAAATAAAAAAGGGATATCGGAGGAAAAATCCAGGGCGTTAATAGCCACTTTACAATTTAAATCAAGACTATACAAATTACCCTTATTTAGAAATTCAGGATAAGCTGTAATCTTTGCATCGGGATTAATGGCCACCAATCGTTCTTTTAAAGCGATAGCTTTATTTACACCGATATCTCCCGCTACATAATTCTGGCGATTAAGATTGGTCAGTTCCACAAGATCACCATCGATAATGATCAAATTTTCAAATCCCATCCGCAACAGACACTCAGCAATATAGCTACCAATACCGCAGCCCCCAATCAGTATCGGAAAATCCTTTATAACTTGTTGCTCTTCTTCCTTTACATGAATGATGTTACGTTTGTATCTCAAACTCATTTTTTAAGACAATTTTGTATCCTATAAAGGTAAGGCTATAATTTTAAAATTATTATGTTGTCTTTACCGATTAATCTTAAAGACTATGTCCAAAAACAGTTCAAGAACTAGGCGCGACCATAAGCTCTCCGATTGTGATATTTAGTATCGTAATCGGATGGTATCATTTGACAAGCCCATTAAAATCTATGCAAAAAAAATCCTATTTTAAACGACAAATCACTACAATGAAAAGTAAAATACAAATACTATATATTATCATTACGCTATTACTGGGTATAGATATGCTCGCTTACTACCTGGAAAAGATAAGTTTAATCGGCTATTATAGTGACGTCATACTTTTCTGGATGTGGCTAGGACTGACTATAATTGTAATCGCAATCTTCTGGAAAAAGATCCTGGCAAAGATTATGTTGTCTGGATTAATATTGGGGTTAATTTGTAGCATCTTGCCAATGATGCTACCCTTTTACACATTGGTATTGTCCATGTCTTCTTTCGGTCTACGGATGACGAAAGATTTAAACGAAAATTATCGTGCACAAATCGTCGGATATAGTGTTTTATCCCCACCTTGGTTAGAAATAATTGAGAAAAAAGGAATAATTGAAAAAAGGGTTTTTAGCTGTACCGACAATGCATTAAATAATGACGGGACAACCATAAGAATAGGGAGTGCAAAAGACATCATTTTCAGTTCGGAAACGGATAAAACGCTTCGCATTACACTCTTTTATGGAGGTGCCAACAAAACCATTACTTTTGATAAAACAACAGGTAAAATGATATTGTAAAGAAATTTTACATTCAAAAAAATGGTAAATTAGCAAAAACCACAAACCATCATAAGTAGAAAAATGGACAATACTAGAATATATCGCATGTCATTTGCTGGAGTATATCCACATTATATACAAAAAGCAGAAAAAAAAGGTCGCACAAAAGAAGAAGTCAATGAAATCATATTTTGGTTAACAGGTTATAATACCCGGGACCTGCAACAGATCATCGCCGACAAAACCGATTTTGAACATTTTTTCAGCCAGGCACCGCATTTCAACACCAATGCAACAAAGATTACCGGTGTCATTTGCGGCTATCGTATAGAAGATATTGAAGATTCTCTCGTTCAAAAAGTCCGTTATTTAGATAAACTGATTGATGAACTGGCGAAAGGCAAGTCAATGGAAAAAATTTTAAGAAAATAAATCAACGTTCGAATAAAGCCCACAGCTGCTATTCAATGGCATAAACAGCGCCATCTGCAGCTCCAAAATAAAGTGTACTACCAGCAGCGGGGATATAATTCTGTCGATCTGGGCTCCGCGCTAACTGTTGCCCATAGAGTTGGTTTAGATTTGCGATGAGCCCCCATAAAAAAGCTACATAACAACAATAATATTTTCGATCAGACATCATTTACTTTTCAGGTTAAAGAGTAAGGTTCCGATAAACTAGTTATTGGCAACTATCACATTTGTAAGAATAATCGCAATTCCATGCAACAGCTTCCGGTGCGGATAAATAGATTACGGATAAATAAGATACTTCTTTCTCATTTCCTTATAATGCGTTAATCCAGGCTCCCAGCTTTTTCGAATTTCTTCTTCTGAAATACCTTCTGCTATCTGTCGCCGAAAGGAATCAACACCAACCAATTTTTCTATACTGCCAATCTGCTTGGAAAATGACTGATCAAAGAATTTATCTTTTTCAGGAGAATTCCGATAGAGCTCCTGCATCCAGGAGAGATTGATTTTCTTACTGTCCACCAGCTTATGCAAATCATATTCACGTAGATCTAAGCCAAAGCATTCTTCATCCATAAAAAGTGGTGTTTCACTCATTCCTTTTTTACTCACCGGTGTAAACGAAAAACGATATGCGCCTTTATAGACTGGACTCCCAAAAACTGTAAAGGGATAATCAGTCCCCCTTCCATGATTGATCTTTACACCTTCAAAAAGACAAGTACTGGGATAGAGTAGAATACTCTGTTCGGTGTTTAAATTTGGAGAAGGATTAACCGGAAGCTTGTATAACATTTGATGATTATATCCCGCTACGGGTATGATCTTTAGCTTACATTTTTTTGTCGTTGCCATCCAGCCCTCGCCGTTAATCATCTGGGCAAACTCAGCGATTGTCATCCCATGAGCAATCGGAACCGGAAACTGACCAATACCCGATTTATGTTTCATATCCAATATAGGGCCATCAACTAAATACGCATTTGGATTTGGGCGATCTAAAATCAAGAGTTCCTTATCATTTTCGGCACAGGCCTCCATGATGTCCCGAAGTGTATTAATATTCGTGTAAAACCTCACCCCCATATCTTGCACATCAAAGATAAACACATCAATATCTTTTAGATCTTTCGCCGAAGGCTTCTTTTTATTTCCATAGAGTGAGATCACCGGAATTTTGGTTGTTGGATCTACTTCATCCCCCACTTTCGTTCCGTTGCTAGCATTTCCGCGAAATCCATGTTCAGGTCCAAATATTTTTACGATTTTAATCCTCCTGGCGAGTAGACTATCTACAAGATGTTTTTTCTTGATCACGGTAGATGGATTACCCAAAATAGCGACACGCTTACCATTGAGGTAAGGTATATATTGCTCTGTTCGCTCTGCACCGGTTTGGATGTAATCATTGCAGTATTTTATCCGGTCTTGTGCCCATACCGCTATAAAAGAAAAAAATAATAAAATAAAAACAGATACAATTTTCATACTCGCTCGGTTTATAATAAAAAAGTCGTTGAGAAACAAACGATTCAGATTTTACTAAAGATTAAAGCTAATGATAAACCTTCGTTTTCCAAAATCATTTTTTATCGATCATAACTATCGCCCAGGCCTTAAATGGTTAGAAAATCCGATTAGTTTTTTACCCTTGCATAGAGATGATCATGGAGTGTAGCTATTGGCAACAATGGCAGCGTATCGTACCTATTTTTGAAAATCATCATACATTTGTATTGACAAAGCTATTTTATCCCATTACCTTTGAAATATTATCCTGATATTACGTTAAATCGGTTTGCAACGCGTAGTATTAATCGGAAAATAGGAGAATTTGATGTTTTGCAAAAACATAATGGACAATAATGGAAAAGCAGGTAAATGCGGGTGAATTTGTAGATCGATTTATGACGGGTAGTCTGGAACACCTGAGGTACCAGCAATCTCCCGTCAAGATCTTCCAGCTCAGTGAAATCGCTCCATATATTAAATTCCCTACACCGCCCATTTTCTTGGGATACAATCTCCTTGTACATATAACAGAGGGCCATTTTAAACACAAGATCGGTGCAAAAGAATATGTGGTAAAAGCACCAGCGATTCTGATTAGCAACTATGGTAATATTTCGACGATCAAATCTGTTGACAAATCGGCAAAAGGACATTGTGTACTGATCAACGATAACGCGATGACTTCGATATTTCGGGAACAGGAAATCCTGAATATCTTTAACATTTCACCACTGCTCAACTTAGCTTCACAGGATAGTACCGACCTTAACGAGCTATTCAAATTGCTGTACAATGAATTACTTTCTGAATCACCTTATAAAGAACTCTTCGAAAGTTTACTAAAATCCCTCTTACTAAAGATTATCAAGCTATCATCTTCCAATCAAGCACTCAACCGAAGGCAGGAAATCGCAATGATGTTCAAACAGCTTGTGCACAAAAACTTCAAAAAACAAAAACATATCGGCTTTTATGCTGACCGGCTCGCGGTGTCAACCAATTACCTAAACCGCTGCGTATTTTCGGTGTTCAAAAAGTCTTCCAAAGAACTAATCTTAGAAGTACTTATCATGCATAGTCAATTTCTTCTTTTTGAATCAAATAAAAGTATTGCCGATATCTGTTATGAGCTGGATTTTTCTGATCCTTCCTATTTCTCCCGTTTATTCAAAAAAATCGTAGGAATTTCCCCTACTTCTTATCGAAACAAGGCAACTTAATATTTTCAGACATGCACGATTTGTCCTATCTTTTATACAGAAGTGGACAGAATAATCACAGCGATATGAATTATTTTTGTATAGCGATGGGATGTTAGGAGTAAATCACAGCTATCTTAAATAAGGGATATATCGTATACATCTACTATTGCAAATGTTTTATCATTTAATCAATATCTAGCGATGTCTAACGTTTTAGGACAAAAAAAACAGATCGAAGATTTCGATTTATATATCGGAAAATTCAAAGAGCGATTGTCAAATTTATTCCATACGGAATATGACTATAATAACCTGAGTTTAACACGTGGTTTGCCCCCTCAGTTTTTAAGCGAAATTATGGCAATGAGACCATTGTCTGTTGCTATTCCCGAGCATCACGGTGGCCGTGGCCTACATGTAAAAGAGTGTCTAGGAGTGCTTGCGGCGGCGTCTTATGAATCACTGTCACTGTCTTTGATCTTCGGGATCAATATCGCTTTATTCTTGGAGCCTTTTGCTAAATACGGCAATACCTTACTTCAGGAAAAAGTTTTCCACCAATTTCTAGAAAATAAAGCCATGGGTGGGCTGATGATTACCGAGCAGGCCTATGGTAGTGATGCCCTCAATATGCGTACCTCCTACCAACAAGATGGAGATAAATATCGTATTAACGGAGAAAAACATTGGCAAGGTTTAACAGGTGCTGCTGACTTTTGGCTCGTTACTGCGCGAAAGAAAAATGAGAATGGTGAACTTGTACGTGATATAGATTTCTTTGTTACAGACAACTCCATCGAAGAACAAAAGATTGAAGTAACAAAAAAATACAATAGCTTAGGATTATATGCGATTCCTTATGGTATCAATAAAATAGACATCGAAGTACCCATTGACAATAGGTTAACACCAGAGAGCACTGGTATAAAACTGATGTTGGATACCTTACACCGGAGCAGACTTCAGTTTCCTGGCATGGGAATGGGATTCATAAAACGTATGCTGGATGAAGCCATGAAGCATTGTACAGAAAGACGTGTTAGTGGAATTCCATTGAACGAACTCGATTCGGTTAAGTTTCAGTTATCGCGTTTGCAGGCTGCTTTTACGATATGTTCAGCGATGTGTGCATACAGTAGTTCAATCAGTTCAATTCATAATGATCTTTCTGGTCACAGTGTAGATGCCAATAGTGTCAAGGCACTCGTGACTGACCTGATGCACGAATCTGCACAGATCTGTGTACAATTATCTGGAGCAAATGGTTATAGATTGGATCATGTTGCTGGTCGTGGTTTGGTTGATAGTAGACCTTTCCAAATTTTTGAAGGATCCAATGAGATGCTCTATTCACAAGTAGCAGAGGCAATTGCTAAACTGATGCGCAAAAGCAAAGAAAGCAATCTGCTTTCATTCCTGAAAATAAATCCGGCGACCGAACTTGCGGCTCCATTTTTCTCTTCTATTTTGAATTTCGACTTCCCGCTTCAACCTAAGCAACGCGAGATGGTCACTTTAGGGAAAATAATTGCACGTGTTGTTTGCTTCCAATATGTCCTGCAAATCAATAACGCTGGTTTTAATGATAAAATGACAGAAATTGCCCGTCAGCATGTTAGTATGGATCTGTACATGTTGGTCGGTCAACTCTCCAATAACAATAATGCCGAACCGCTTATGAACTATGACGAAAAGGCTGATTGGATGAATTTCACCTCTTTATAAAAATTGAGAGGGACTGCGTAAAGAATTTCATCGCAGTCCCTTTTCCAATTACATCTCCGCAATATCCCATTCCCAAACACTATGATAGTGGTCAAGATTTTCTGCGTAAATAATAAATTTCTGGTAGAACGAATGAACCCCTATCGTTGCGCTATCGCCAATGACAACCAGCTTCTTTTTGGCCCTTGTCATGGCGACATTCATCCGTCGCACATCGGATAAAAAACCAATCTGTTGTTCATTATTGCTTCGCGTCAAACTGATATAAATAATATCTTTCTCCTGCCCCTGAAAACTATCAATGGTTTGTACTTTGATAATAGCAGCATACGGCCGTAATTCCTCATCCTGCTCCAACATTTCCTTTAATACAGACACTTGCTTCCGGTAAGGTGCTATTATCCCAATACTAGGCCATTGTTCGATTGGAGAAGATCGTACCCAAGTTGCGATGGCTGTCTTTAAATGAGATTTCAGAAAACTGGCCTCCCCGAGATTATAGATCGCACCATCACTTTCGGTTTCCTCAAAACCTGCCCCAGCTGTATCAATATATACAATCGGTTCCGTATCGTTTGCTATTGTCCAATGCGCAACAGAACGATCAGCTTTCAAGAGACCTCCATATAAAGCTGAGGACGGGTAATTCAGAATCTGTTCGTTCATTCGATATTGGATATCAAGCAACGAAACCGCTTCGGGATAAAGATTGATGAGTTTTTCAAACAGCGTGTAGCTAAGCTTATTGTCCATACCTTTATTTGATTTCACTGTTGGTGAGAGTTGACAATGATCCCCAGCTAACACCAATTTGTCTGCCTTTAATATCGGAATCCAACAGGCAGGCTCCAGTGCCTGAGCAGCCTCGTCAATAACAACCGTCTCATATCTTCGGTTTCGTATAACATCTTGATTTGCTCCTACTAGCGTCGCGGTTATCACCTGAGAGCGATCGAGAATATCCGCTACGATAAAATCCTGAATCTTATCAACATCTTTTCGAATTCTGTAAGCTTCGTCGAACAATGCTTTCCTTTGTTCGCGCTCGGCCTTGCCAAAATTGCGTTTATATTTTTGGGCCATATCCGTATAGGTTCGAACTTGCTTTTGCAAGGCCTTTATATCCTTATTCGCGCTATGGCGATCTATTCTGCTATCAAGGGTCAACTCCTGTAGATGTTCAGATACTTTAACCGGATTACCTATCCGAGTGACAGATATTCCTGCAGCATCTAAACGCTCAGTCAATAAATCAACCGCAGTATTGCTCGGAGCCACGACTAATATCTGCTTGTTATTGCTCTTTGACAAAGCGGCTATTGCCTTGATCAATGTTGTCGTCTTCCCAGTCCCCGGAGGGCCATGTAAAAGTGCGATATCTGTTGTAGCTAAGACCTCTTGAACAGCACTATTTTGACTGACATTGAGATCTGGATGCTCAAAAAATGTATCTTTTTCTCCAGTATATAATTGTTCTCCACCAATAAGCTTTCTGATCAATGTACCTTGTCGCGGATCAGTCGCAAGCTCCTTTGCCTGTCGCAATGCATTCGCCATTTCACGGTATGAGTGTTCGTCAAATAATAAGTCCACACCAAGTTTCCCCCTTCTACTCCAATCCGGCAGCTCATCTACACGAAATGAAATCCGCATACTTTCCTTATTAACCGAAGATATAATGCCATCTATTCTGTCCACATTTGGGTCGTGGTTTGAAAATAGAGAAACAGGCATCCCAAAACGAAACCGATGATCTACATCGAGGTGATTTGTTTTTTTTACACTAACTAACAGATAATCACCCCGCCCCAGTTCGCTATCCGTGATCTGAATAGGAAACCAGGTCACCCCCTGCATTCTTCTTTCATTTAAACTGCTTTTCAATAATAATGCTTCATGCTGCATCTTATCATATTGCTGTTCTTCATGTAATAACGTAATAAGTTCGTCGAAATAATTCATATCAGTACATTCACTTTGATCAAACACAAAGTAACAGTTTTTTCAAATACTTTATCTTTCAGTCATCCATGTTCTTCTATTTTTCCTAAGAAAATCGGGATATTTTCTCACCAACGCTGTACACTTATCAAGAACTTCTCAAGCTGAGCTACAAAAGTCATATTTATTTCCTATCATTGGTAATAAAGATTTGTTGATTAATTTTTCAAAATAAAAGTGATTAAAATGAGTGAGATATTCCTACACGATAAAGCGCAGAGCTGGACGGATCTAGGCGATGGTGTACAACGTAAAATATTAGTCTATAACGATGAATTGATGTTAATGAAAGTACGTTTTCAAAAAGGTGCAATCGGTGCCCCACATCAACACCCACATACACAAATATCTTATGTCAGCGCCGGAAAGTTCAGGTACCACATTGATGGCACAGATGAAATTTTAACCGTAGGTGATTCCTGTATCATTTACCCAAATTTAATCCACGGCTGTGAATGTCTTGAAGAAGGCGAATTGATAGATTCTTTCACTCCACATCGGGAAGATTTCGTTACATCGTTGTAGCCAAAAAAAAGGAATTTAACAGGTCCAACTCAACAATATTCGTTCCGAACAATCGTTTATTTACTTATGTTCAAAAATACTATTTCGCTCTTCTCCGCAAAAGTAGCTACGCTACTTTTCGGTCTTTCTTGCTGTGTATTGTCATCTTTGCGCGCACAGGAAAAACCATTATCAATTGAAAAGATCAATTCACAGCTATATCTTTATACGACTTACAATACCTTTGAGGGCACCAAATATGCCGCTAATGCGGTCTATCTAATCACCAAGAAGGGTGTTATTCTATTTGATACGCCTTGGGACTCGACACAATATCAACCGCTTTTGGACAGTATTAAACAAAAGCATCAACTACCTGTCATTGCGGTATATGCCACACATTGGCATGAGGATCGCGCGGGAGGGTTTGCATATTATAATCGCATCGGCATTCCAACTTATGCGACAAAAATGACCAACGACCTGCTTAAGGCAAATCATAAAGCCCAAGCTACGCATCTCGTCAAAATCAACAAGACCTATAAAGTCGGTGGTCAGTCCTTCGTTTTGAACTTTTTTGGAGCCGGGCATTCTTTGGATAATGTCGTTGTCTGGTTTCCGGACTATCAAATTCTGGATGGGGGTTGCTTTATCAAAAGCTCGGAGGCAAAAAATTTAGGTAATATTGTTGATGGTGACGTCAAAGCCTGGAAGCCTGCATTAGCCAGATTATTAGCGAAGTATCCCCAGATAAAGATGGTTATTCCTGGACATGATGGATGGAAGGATAATCAGCAGATACAACGTACAGAAGAATTACTTACCGAGAAGCAATAAATAATAATACTTAAAAAAATAAAAAAGCAATTTTGTTTTTACAAAAAAGGTATTATCTTAGCGACAGAAAAAACAAAGGGGGCATTAGCTCATCTGGCTAGAGCGCTTCGCTGGCAGTGAAGAGGTGATCAGTTCGATCCTGATATGCTCCACAAACAAAAGAGGCTACTTTTCACAAGTAGCCTCTTTTGTTTTTATACATTGCTCAGTTTCCCGAAACATCATTTCAATTTGCGGCAGTAATTCCTATTTGTAAGAATTAACTGATTTAGAAACTTTCCATGCACCGTTTTCTTTCACAAGTGTGATCAAATCGGTCTTAGAGAAACCATCAAATTGCATGGTTACTTTCGCAATAGCATAATCTGGTAATTCTTCAACGATCTGCGTTGTTGTTTTACAGTTCATTTTTATTCCTTTTTGTTTTTTCAAGAACTCGATCATCTCCGATCGGCTGTGATTTAAATCTTGTTTACCACAGATTTTCTGATTAAAATCGGAAGTGAATAGCTTATCTAAATTCGCTACCTGACCTTCGGTCATTGCGCCAACATATTCATCAATTGCCAAATCAGCTGTAATTAAATTACGTTCTTCTGGTTTAACCGAAGCCATTGAGCAGGTAGAGATTGCTATCATTGCTGCCGCTACAAATGTTTTTACTAAAGTTTTCATATCTTTTCTATTTTATAATGTATTAGTATATTTTCTTATCCTATTGTCGAAGACAATCTAAATTTGTTGCACTTTTTTCTTATTTATTTTCTGATTCAAATTTAAGACAACTGATGTGTTGATTCTATTACATTTAGATTAACATTACATTAAAATCGGTAAACGCTATTTTTTTCTAGGTGAATGAAATTTGAACTTATTCCCTTTATAGCCAAAACGCGACAGAATAGATAAAATATTCTTTACAATATTGTAATTCTGTACAATTCCTCTTAGATTGCATGCGTTCATGACACACTACGACAGACAGCATCTTTTTTTATATCAGCTTGCTACTTTAACATTTTTATTGGTGATATTTCAATCTGAGCTCTATGCACAGCGCCCTGTCAATGAAATAGAAATCACTGAGCATATCGCAGATACAAGTAAACAAAGGGACCTGATCGATATCGGAAAAGATATTCTCAAGATTAAGCCACCACAATCTGTCGATAGTACCGGAAAAAAGTTTTACTTTTCATTTCTGCCATTTTCGACAAATGTACCAGGAGGAGGACACGCTTTAATTACGAGTACCACAGCAGGGTTTTATCTTGGTGAGCGTAAAAGTACCTATATGTCTAAAGTTACTTTCACTCCATACACCAATTTTGGAAAGCGATTCGGCCTCCCCATCCGCTCCTATGTCTGGTTAAAAGATAATACTTGGGTTATCGATGGTGATATCAGGCTATTAAAATACCCACATGAGACTTGGGGAATAGGCAAAGAGCATCACGGCGACCAACAGATCAATTTGGATTATACTTATTTTAGACTATATCAACATGCGCTAAAAAGAATCCACGGCGGACTGTTTATGGGCATTGGCTATGATCTGGATTACCGCATGAATATCAAATCCACGAGTGCGATCCCACTTGACGAGTATACCTCCTACCCTTATGGCACGGATTTAAAAGATCATACTGTTTCTTCGGGCCTTAGTCTCAATCTCATTTATGATACACGTGCGAATTCTATTAATACCTGGTCTGGCAACTATGCCAATCTACAATTCCGCCTTAACCCTGTTTTTATGGGAAGCGATCAAAATTGGAAGTCCTTATTCCTTGAAATCAGGAGATACCATCGCTTGACCCAGGATCCGAATAAGCAGAATATGATTGCTGTGCGTAGCTTTTTCTGGACTGTATTCAATAGCAAAGCACCTTACCTCGATTTACCTAATTTGGGTTGGGATCCTTACAATAGTTCCGGAAGAGGGTTTCCCGTAAGTCGGTTCCGTGGCAAATCGTTGTATTATCTGGAAACAGAGTACCGCCGTGACATCAGCAGCGATGGTTTATTCGGTTTTGTGGCTTTTATAAATTTCACAACCGTCAACGGACCAAAAAATAGCATGTTTGCAGACTGGAACATCGGTACTGGTGCTGGCGCTAGAATTAAATTTAACAAGAACTCGGGCACCAACATCGGCATAGATTATGGTGTCAGCACCAATCACCGTGGGGTAAGATTGACCCTGGGTGAAGTATTTTAACACTTAACTCAAATGATAACTTTGATTTTTAAACTCCATGGAGGCATAATACCGATACTTCTCATTATCTAATGGATAATCCCAACAGCCCATTCGATGATAGATCTCACCACCAAAACCCGTTTTAAATCTATAAAGTCCGTATAATGGATGTGAAGGATCTGCCTGGGGTGATACGCCAAAGAGATCATATTCCGCACAGCCTTTCTCCTTTGCTATCTGCATGGCACGCCATTGCAAGGCATAAGTAGCCATATAATTGCGATTCTCGGAAGCAGAGGCACCATAAAGATAGGTTCCCCGATTTGCAGCAATTACTAGAAACATTGCAGCCAAAGGTTGATTGTCCACCTCGGCAACCAGTAAGTAAACATCTGCTGGAGACAAAGTATCATTTGCCTTGGCAGATAGTACAATCTTGAAATAGTTGATATCATGCAAGAAAAAATTATTACGAAGCGCAGTCTGCCGATATAACTCATACCAGATCTCCAGGCTCTCTAAACCAAGAGAACAAACCTTTACGCCTTTCCTTTCAGCCAAATGAATATTGTAACGCGTCTTTGATTTCATATTGGCCAACAGAAGATCTTTCTCTTTTCTAAGGTTCATAAAAATGGTATTAGAGGGAAGAATATCTGTATTCGCTTTATGAAAATTCCAATTTTCAGTATTAAAATTAAAGCGCATTTCCTGAATACGTTTTTCAGGAACGCCTAACCAATTGCCGTAGAGGTCATAACAGTCATCATCTTTTGCCCAATGGGATTCCCAGGACAGATCATATCGTATCATAATACAATTGGGCGGCAAGTAAGAACGTAAACTCTCCGAAAGCTGCTCTAAAAACGACCCTTGATTTTCTTCTGATGGTTCTATTTCAGGACCATATGGTACATACGCGATGCTATGCTCATGATCCACTGCCTGAATAATAATCAATAGATCCCCTACAAAATAGGTATCGTCTTCCACTCCGATATAAAGATCAGAGTGCTTCGATTTGAAATTAAAAGCCTTCGATTCTATCCCCTGCATCTTTTTCACAGCAGACCAATAGGCCGTCTGTTGAATAATACCTGTCTTGTAGAGACCACTTACTTCTTTGTCATTTATATCTGCTATCATAACATTCCTATTGTTGTCGGATATTTTCAGAAAACACGATAAACCTTATCGATTTCAACACCCAAAAACGGCAAACTTAGCCAAAATACCCGGTTACGCGGGCTGTCATTTGTCACTTTGTTGTTAATTTTAAAAAACAGTGAATGATTTCGACAAAAATCATCTTTTTCACATTATTTAACGGCATTATATTATCGACTTGGTTGGTATTTTGGCTCAAAATTTAGGATATTTGTAGCCTAACAACTCACCGACAATGATGGACAATAAAGCGATCTCTAAAATTTTTAAATTGTGTAGCCAATTAATGGAACTTCACAACGAAAATCCATTCCGAACAAAGGCTATGGCTAGTGCATCTTTTAAATTGGACAAATTGCCCTTTCGTATCGATGACGCCTCGCTTGAAGAATTGAGCGCACAGCCAGGCATGGGAAAAAGTACCGCCGAAAAAGCGAAAGAGGTCGCACAAACCGGAACGTTTAAGGAACTCCAGGTCCTATTGGCGAATACTCCATCAGGAGTTGTTGAAATGTTAACCATAAAGGGTCTTGGTCCAAAAAAGGTTCAGATTATCTGGCAAGACCTTGGGATTGAAAGTGTAGGCGAACTACTGTATGCCTGCAATGAAAACCGTCTAGTTGAAGCTAAAGGATTTGGCTTAAAAACGCAGGAAGAAATAAAGAAGTCCATCGAATTTTCGATATCCAATCAGGGGTGGTTCCTATACGCCAAAGTATTGTCCCAAGCTGATACATTTTACGCTATTTTAAAAACACATTTCCCCTCGTCTCTCCTATCCTTTACCGGAGATTTTAGAAGAAAATGCGAGGTGTTAAGCACAGTGGATCTACTCATTTCCGAAAGTATAGAAGCGGTGGAGAAATTCCTAGGTGATTATACATTGGTGGAGAAAACAGAGAATTCACTAGAAATTACAGATGAATTAGGTTTTACATTCAAGGTTTTCAGTACGAATATCAACGATTTTTATCGAGACCTTATTCTCAGTACAGGATCGACCGCACACTTGGATCTCTTATTCAATATTCTTCCTGAGTTACCTTCACTTTCCAGTGAAGAAGCTATCTATCGTAACTTAAGGCTTGATTATATTGAACCTGAATTGCGCGAGGGTCTTGACGAAATTGAACGCGCCCAGAACCATACTTTACCTCAATTAATCCAATTTAAAGATCTCAAAGGGACATTGCACAACCACTCAACTTATAGTGATGGTGTGCATACCTTGGAGCAAATGGCTCTTTATTGTAAAGATGCATTAGGTCTCGAATATCTCGGAATATGTGATCACTCCAGAACGGCTGTTTATGCAAATGGTCTTTCCATCGAAAGATTGGAAGAGCAATGGAAAGAAATTGCCAGCTTAAATGAAAAACTAGCACCTTTTAAAATCTTTAAAGGGATAGAATCCGATATTCTAAGCGACGGATCACTGGACTACCCCGATGAGGTACTAGCACAATTTGACTTTGTTGTCGCCTCTGTTCACTCCAACTTAAAGATGGATGAGGAAAAAGCAACCGCCAGATTGATTAAAGCAATTGAAAACCCATATACAACAATTTTGGGACATCCAACGGGCCGTCTTTTATTAAGTAGATCGGGCTATCCACTCGACTTTAAAAAAATAATTGATGCCTGCGCCGCGAATAAAGTCGTCATTGAAATTAATGCAAATCCTTTAAGGCTAGATTTAGATTGGAGATGGCATCGCTATGCTGTGGAAAAAGGTGTATTGTTATCCATTAACCCCGATGCGCATCGCACTGAGGGTCTACTGGACATGCAGTATGGTATTTTTGTTGCACAGAAAGGTGGCCTGGAAGCAAAAAATTGTCTGAATACATACTCCTTGACAGATATTACAAACTATTTTTCCAATCGTAGATCTTAATAAAGCTTATTATGTCGCATAAAACCAATGCAGTCCGCTTGTTGGATACGGCAAAAGTAAACTATGAATTAAGAGAATACGAGGTGGATGACCATGATGTCAGTGCCGAACATGTTGCCTTGTCATTGGGTCTATTACCTGAAACACTTTATAAGACTTTAGTATTGAAAGGAAATATAGACCCTTACATTGTTGCTGTAATTCCCGGAAATGCCCAACTTGACTTAAAAAAGATCGCTAAAGCATCAGGTAATAAAAATTGTGAAATGCTCCCTATGAAGGATCTCCTAGCTGTAACGGGCTATATCCGCGGTGGCTGCTCACCTATTGGCATGAAAAAACTATTTCCAACATTTATTGAGGAAGCAGCTCAATTGGAAACAGAAATTTCTGTGAGCGCGGGAAAACGAGGCCTTCAAATGATATTAAATCCCAACGATTTAGCAACGATGACCAAAGCGGTCTGGTCAGATTTGATCAGCATTTAACACGAACATCCTCGCTCGATGTCAGCTCTTTCGTCCATACAACAAAATACGTTTAAACGGATATATCGCGGGGAATCTGGAAAAATACTGTTTAATACGTATCTTAAAAGCCTCAATGAAAGCAGGTCTTTTATCTTCGTCCAATCGCTCAATATAAGGGATCAATGCCGATCCGGAAATAAAGTTATAAAGTACATCCACTTCCGCGGCAATAATTGGGTATATACGAAGCGAAAGATCCAATTCCTCCAAGCCTGCATGAAATAAAATCTGTGCATAGTCATCTATACTTAGCACCGATGAAGCCCTATTCCAACCATCCAAATAACTGCGGTAAGGTTCTTCACCAGCCAGCTCAAATAGCAATTTATTTAAGACATTTTCTGGCTGGTAAGGCATCTGAATTGCCAATTGTCCGCCGCTACTCAATTTGGAAATGAGATGCGGAAAAAGCATTTGGTGATCATCCAGCCATTGCAATGCCGCATTACTGAATATCAAATCCCATGAACCCGCTGTCTTCAGAAATTTTTCAACACTACTATTTTCAAATTTCAGGTGTTCATGTTCAAGTTTACGACTCATCGATAGCATTTCCGGAGATGCATCTATTCCGAGAAATGTAGCTTGTGGAAATTTATCGCTCAAAATAGCTGTTTGCTCACCGGTTCCACATCCGAGATCCACTGCTTTCATCATTGCTTCAGAAGCTATTAATTCAGATAGATCAAAAAAGGGTTTGAAACGAATGTCTTTAAACTGATTATATACAACTGGATTCCAAGGCATAATATTTTTTATTTAAATCCCAATGGGATAATAGAACATTTGTTATTTAAATAGCTCCAAAATTTCAGCAACATCAACTTTTCCAAAATACGAAGTTAGATCTATGGCTTCCAACAGCAGCCTGATTTCTTCCAATTGATGTTTTTTTCCAACCAATAGTTGCTCCACTTCATGAATAGATTCAGAAGCAAAAAAATCCCCGAAAATCTTGGCATGCTCAATATAACCTTTATGTACATCTAAATGTAATTCTATAAAACCGGCGGGTATCTTGATTGCCTTTTTAAAATTATAATTCGGAGAGAAACCGAAATTCCAGTCCCAGGTTTCATATTTTTCCTTCACCAGATGTTCGATATTCTGGATATCAGTTGACGAGAAATGAATGACCTTCGCATCCGGATTTTCACGCTGCATCTCTGCGATCAAGAGTTCCTTAAATTTTACCGTTGTAAAACCCTGAGGTAGATAACCGATCAGATTTGTTACTCTGGCACGGTTGGACTTGACAGCTTTATCGACAAATTTAAGCGGGTTTACCTTCAATGCATCACTCAAAATCTGCATCTGTGAATCAATTAAAATAGTACCGTGCTGAACCATTTTACCATTTTTTGCGAGCTTAGCATTTCCACTAAACTTCTTTCCATCCACCAACAGGTCATTTCTTCCCTCCAGTTTTGCCGGAATATTCAATTTGTTCAAAACAGAAACAATGGGTTGCGTGAAAGTCGAAAAATCCATAAAATCGAGATTTCCCAATAGGGTGTGGAAGGAGAAATTGAGATTCCCTAAATCATGATATACGGCACCACCGCCAGACATTCTCCTAACGACCTTAATCTTATTATCATTTACATAATCAAGGTTAATTTCAGCCAAAGTATTCTGAAATTTACCGATAATAATTGACGGATCATTCATGTACAATAAGAAAATGGGTTCTTTAGGATATTTCGTGAGCAGGTATTCCTCAGAAGCAATATTGAAATAGGCATCATGTGAAGGCGAATCAATAATAAACATCGTATTTTTATATTTTCTTAAAATTAACAAGAATTTAAATGCCTTGATTCATCTCAAACTCATAATTTTCATCAATCCCGCGTTTTGTCAGTTTCCTATTACAACAATCCTAATTACCGCCAAGAGATTTCAAATGACGCTAAAAACAACATAGTTTTCAGGATTAGGAATGCTTTTAGACAGCCCATTCAATTATTGATCTTTGCCCCCTTATTATAAAACCAATTACATATAACCGCCTTACTATACACCCGATGAATTTCTAGCAGATCCTATTTTTTCTTCAAGATTTTTGATAATCAATGCGGAAAAGTCTTCTTTTACAATCTCTTCTGTTTGGCATAAAGCTCCCGGACTAAAAACATTAATTTCCATAATACGATCGCCCACGATATCCAAACCAACAAAATACATTCCATCCTGTATCAATTTGTCTTTGATTTTATCAACCATAAGTAGCAGCTCCGGCGAGATTATCGCGGCTTGAGTTTTTGCCCCTTGATGTACATTGCTCCGGATCTCATTCCCCTGCTGAACACGATGAACAGCAGCATATTTTCCATTGATGGAGACGGGTTCACCATTCAACAGAAAAAAACGGATATCACCGGCAGCTGCTTCGGGCAGATACTCCTGTCCAATCACATAGCCATCCCTGGCAATCGCCTCCACCGTTTGCTTTAGATTCTGTTGATTATCTTTATTAATCAAAAACACATTTTTCCCACCAGACCCCTTTAAAGGTTTTAAAATAATCAGTTTATTTTGCTGCTCAAAAAACTCGACAACATCAGCATAATTTCTGGTTACAATTGTTTTGGGTCGGATAGACTCGTCAAACCCCTCGAGATACAATTTATTACTTGCCCGGCCCAAACTATCTGGATCGTTAATGACCTGTACACCTTTTTCTTTTAATAAGGAGGCGAACTGCAGCGCGGATGAAGCTGCCCAGGGTCTATTCACCATATCCAAAACAGGATCGAATCTAAGCCAAATCACATCCATCTTCTCCAATTCCATTTTTGTCTTTGCTGTAGCTCTCAACACCTCCATCAACTGTTTTGCAGAGGTAATCTGTTGTGTAGGAAGTACCTCACGCACATGGGCGGCAATATGGGCAGATTCATAATAAAAATCGGCCAGTCCGATGTAATAAATTGCATGCCCTAGCTGATGTGCCTTCAATGCGAGCAGGGTTGTTGTGAAACGTTCAGTTTCTTTATGTGTCTGATTAATAACAAATGCTATCTTCATATAGTGTCGTTAATTATTGTATCATCTGAAATATTCCTTTACTTTTCTTGAGGTTGGTTAATACATCTTTATAGGGTGAGGTCAAGTATTTGGGTGTTAACACCGGTGCATTCAATACACCCTTAAGCATTAATTCTTCGACTATTGGGATATAATCTTCCCTGATCTTGCCCATAGTCAGCAAGGTGAGATCCCGACCACTTTTTATATAATTTATCAATTCGATCAAACCACTGAGGTATAAGGCATCTTTCGTAAGCCCTCCGCTTCTAAAAACACGCATGGTCATCTGAAAAGCCGTTTCTGGCAGAAACTGATATTTATCTACCAACAGCGCGAATGTATCTAAAAAAGTGTTTCCCTGTTGCATGTGATATACCGCTACCACCCTACCGGCTAATATGCGTAATCGATTATTCGTCAAGCCACCAACCAAGTACTCGGCGAGTACAGCCAACCCCTCCTGAAGCTTCTCATACCCTGGAACTCCTAACCTAAAAAGACTGAAGGGCTGTTGTTTGCCATTATAGTAGGTAACGATATGTGTCCCAACTTCATGCTGGATCAATGCCTGTACCCGATGTCGGGGTAGACTATATTGTTTACTGATATTTAAGACCCCTTGATTCACCATCACTCCATAGATATCATCCCGAAGCCGTACAGTCGTACCAAAATTAGGATCCTGGCTTTTTAAATAATCCAGTTCTTCCTGTGCTAGTTTCGCAAACTCTTCTGCATAGACGATATCCTCTTCCTTTGTACGATGTTCTCTGTCCGTCGCTGTAATTGTTAATATGGCTTGCGCTTTTTCCAACAGCTTTTCGTTGACGGTACCAAACACCTGCATGCTGCCGAGTAAAAATCCCTCTTTTCCCCGTTCGCTCAGCATGCTCATCATCTGATCAAGCTCTTTGCGTTTATCCCGAAACAAATAAGCGATGGAAGGGTCATAAAGGTCTTCAATATGTAAATTATAGAGATTGCGTTTAATAATATCGGGATCAATCGGCATGGGCCTATAATGAAAAACAGGAACCTTACGATAATTCCCCTTTTTGAATTGTAGCCAGGCGTCGTAGGAATTTGTCGGTGTCACCAACAGTAGAAAATCAAACCGTTGACTTTCGCGTGCCAATTTCTGGTCAATTTCCCAGGCCAAAGGGAGCATCTTTTTGGGATGACTAATTTTAAATGATGTTGGTTTTGACAAGGTATGTATGCGAATAAACTCAAAAAATGTTTTAGATAAACTTCGGGATATAGCCTCACGAAAATGGCGAAGATCAATGGGAAGTATTTGTTGGTTGGCCCCCAGCAGATACTTCGGTTTGATTTCTAATCCCATATACAAGATATTGCTATTTAATTTATCCAATTGTATGCTCGCCGGAGAGAGACTCTGTGTCGCATTGGTTTTTGAATCGGTCACAATTTCGACTTTAGCAATAGATTCCTCCGTCTCCAATTGCTTTCCGAGATATTGTGCAATGGATTGTACATTTTTCCGGGCAATATGAATCTGAATATCTTCCTCTTGTCCCTGGCTTGCGGTCCAAGCTTCTATGATAAGACAGGCACCAAATTCTTCGACGAACTGATTAAGTATTGGTGCGATCCAGTCCGATACATTCATTTCCGGATCTTTCACCCTAAAATATGCAGGTTCGGATTTTACCAATTCCGCTAGCATCGGATCTGGACTAAAAAACTGTCGATACAAAAATAAATAAGGTACCACCTGATTGAATACCATTTTATTTTTTGGTGGTATCTGAATATGAAAAACCTCCTTATTCTTGATTTTTTTTAGAATACCCGCTAGCTGCTTCGCATTATCTTTCATAGGCAAAATAAGATTCGAGGGTCTCAATGCTTTGCATTAAAAGTTGCTTATATTCCTGTAACTTTTGAGGGTAGACCTCTCCTGTCCATTCATTCATAAAGTCCTTGCGAAACTCAATAGAGAAAACACAACCCTTATCGCCGAATTGCTCATTTAAATAAGATGACAAAAAGCCGCCCTTAAATTTAACATTCTCACGTACATCATAAGCCTGCCCATCCTTACCAGTACGAAGTACATCCATAAATGAGCTGGTCAATTCCTGCCATTTGCTGTGGTTGTTTGCTGTTCCAATATTAATCTGTGGATTGTTTACTTCATCGATCATAGCCGACGGTCCATCTCGGAATGCATTATAACTATGAATATCATAAACAACAAAATAACCATAGCGGTCAATGGTGTTTTGAATCTGCTGCGTTATTTTGCGGTACAACATGTCATAAGATTCGTACAGTTGATCTTTTATAGGTTGTGGTAAATCTGTCCTCCAGACCTGAATTCCCCAGGACTGTTCGGGAGTCAGATAAATCGCTCCATCCTTATTCCGATTTAAATCCAATTGAAACCTCGATGTGCCACAAACAAAGCGGTTAAAGGGCAATTCTGCCAAAATTGCTGTATATGGATCCTCCTCACGTAAGCGATCTTCCGGAGAAATATGCAAATACGGTTCTAAATCCGAATCGATATGATGACCATCGTGGATAGCAAAAGCCCAAAAAGGGCTTCTATAATTTTCGAATTGATATAGATAGGATAAGGACATGTACTTTATATTAAACAGTTTTAATGATTATTTGCTTACTCTGAATAAGTAAACGCTTACAAGCGATAAAAGGTTTGAAAAATAAAATACTAAAGCCTCGGTACAAGGAAGTACCGACGTATTAGTCATAGAAAGCGTTAAAAATCGTTAAACCGACTGATTGGTTTATGCCCTGGCATTCTTATTGAAAGTTGTTTACTAGTTTCATAAATTTAGGTTAATAATTAGTTAGTTTATAAAAAACCTGTTAGTCCCCGCTAACAGGTTTTTTATTTTCTATTACGAAAAGAATGTAAATATTAGAATATCTTACTGAAAATCAATATAGAAATACTAAAAAATGTTAAAAAATCTAAAAAAGTGAATATAGTTGAAACATTTTATATTCTCATCACGTTATACTTGTACTTTTCATAAATTTAGGTTAATAATTGGTTAGGAAAACTCCTGTTGCTCCCCGCTTCAGGAGTTTCTGTTTATCAACAGTTTATAAAAATAAAACGGTAATAACCCTTGGTATATCTGCATCCTTTAACACATCCACCACCCAGGATGGATTCAATCGAGCATTAGCTTTTTAGAATTAACGACTTCAGCGATTTATCCAAAATAAGAGCGAAATTATAAGTTAACAAAAAAATGACAATTTATTCATCTTAGGTAAATAAGTTTTGGCACAGGTATTGTGCTGTTTTAAGCATTCATAAATTTAGGTTAATAATTGGTTAGTTAAAACACTTGAAGTTCCCCGCTTCAAGTGTTTTTCGTTTAACGACTCCCGTAAAAGAATCAGACCAATTGTTTCAATGCGATTTCATACGCTCTCGAAGATATCTGTGTACGATCTGCGGAAGAATCCCTTATTTTTTTCAAAGCCTCAAAAATCACCTTTGAAACGTCAGAAAAGATCGCATCATCACTCATTTCTATATTTCGCTGCATTAGATAAGCAAATACCCTTGCCATACCACAATTAGCGATAAAATCAGGTATCACCGCAACATGCTGATCAGCAAACTCCATCACTGGACCATAGAATATTTCCTGATCAGCAAAAGGTACATTTGCACCAGAAGCAATGACTTCAAGCCCGTTTTCCATGAGCTGTTGGATCTGATCTTTTGAAACCAAACGTGATGCAGCTGCCGGGACAAAGATATCCGTCCTCAGCCTCCATATTTCCTTCTGAATCTGCTCAAATGACATCAAATCCGGTGAATTGAGCTCGTTTCCCTTTCGATCCAGGAATAATTGTGTAATTTCTGCTTCGCTAAAACCTTCACGATTGATCAAGCCACCAGCCCGATCAATAATTCCAACAATTTTCACCCCCAGCTTAGAGAGGTAGAAAGCCGCTGCGGCTGCGACATTCCCCCATCCTTGGATGACTGCACGTTTTCCTATACACTCGCTTCCAAAAAGATGATAATAATGACGGATGGATTCGGCGACCCCATAGCCTGTTATCATATCTGCAACCTTATATTTACGCTTTAAATCCGGACTGTAGGTATTATCTTCCAACACTTTGGACACTCCATAGCGCAACTGTCCTATTTGGTGGATACGGTTGCTCTCATTTACCTTAAAATGTCCATTCAAGATGCCTTCCTGCGGATGCCATAGACCATATTCTTCGGTCAGTGGAATGACATCATGGATTTCATCGATATTAAGATCCCCTCCTGTCCCATAGTAATTTTTTAATAGCGGCGTTACCACTTTAAACCAACGGTCTAAAACCTCATTTTTGCGTGGGTCATGTGGATCAAAGTCAATACCAGATTTAGCACCACCAATAGCGGGGCCTGAAACCGTGAACTTTACTTCCATTGTTTTGGCAAGGGACTCTACTTCATGCCGATCCAGGCCTGCACGCATCCGTGTGCCTCCACCCGCTGCACCGCCCCGCAACGAATTGATAACAATCCATCCTTTGGCATCAGTTTCACTGTCTTTCCACTCAAATACTATTTCTGGACTTCTGTGCTCAAATGCGCGCAATAATTCTTTCATACCCAACATATCCTTATAGATTACCTCTGCGTTCCTGTTCACGTTCGATTGCTTCAAAAAGCGCCTTAAAATTGCCGGCGCCAAAACTCTGTGCACCTTTTCGCTGAATAATCTCATAGAATAAGGTAGGTCTATCTTCTACAGGTTTGGTAAAAATCTGTAGAAGATACCCCTCTTCGTCACGATCCACCAAAATACCCAGTTCTTGGATAATCCGGATTTCCTCATCTATTGCTCCAACCCTTTCTGGTAGCATATCATAATATGCTTCGGGAGGAGCTCCTAGAAATTCAACCCCTCTGGATTTAAGTTCCCGCACCGTACTTACAATATCCTTTGTTGCCAATGCCGCATGCTGTACACCTTCGCCCTCATAGAATTCAAGATATTCCTCAATTTGAGATTTCTTTTTTCCCTCAGCCGGTTCATTGATCGGAAATTTTACATAGCCATTGCCATTACTCATCACCTTACTCATCAATGCCGAATATTCGGTATTGATCTGCTTATCATCAAAGGACAGGATGTTGACAAAACCCATCACATCCTGATACCATTGAACTGTTTCATTCATTTTATTCCAGCCTACATTGCCTACGCAATGATCTACATAGAGCAAACCGGTCTCTGCTGGATTATAGTCGCTTTCCCATTTTTCATATCCGGGCATAAATAAACCATTGTAGTTCTTTCGCTCCACAAAAAGGTGCACCGTTTCTCCATAAGTGTATATCCCTGCAGTCCAGACCTCCCCTTGTTCATCTTTGAGAAGTTGCGGTTCTTGATAAACCTTTGCTCCCCTTTTGGTCGTCTCCTCAAATGATTTGCGGGCATCATCAACCCATAAAGCCAATATTTTAACACCGTCGCCATGTTTTTTAACATGCTCAGCAATAGGATGGTCTGATTTAAGGGCTGTGGTCAGCACCAGCCGTATTTTATCTTGCTTTAAGACATAAGATGCACGGTCTCTAATACCGGTCTCTGGCCCTGCATAAGCCTCCGACTGAAAACCAAAGGCAGTTTTGTAATAGTGTGCGGCCTGCTTCGCATTCCCCACATAAAATTCAATGTAATCGGTGCCATTAATAGGTAGAAAATCTTGCGCTTGGGCAATCTTCTCTGCAAATGTATTTGCCATAATTTATATAAAGGTTATTCGTATTTAACTTAACTCATCCAGGATTTAAAATAATCCGGATCTTCAATTTCTAACGCTTCTTCTGTCAGCATTAAGGGACGGAAAGGATCGATCATGACCGCAAGTTCCTCTGTTTTAACTTGCCCGATACTCTTTTCCACCGTACCGGGGTGTGGCCCATGCGGGATACCACCTGGATGCAATGTAATCTGTCCTTTTTCAACCGATTTCCGGCTCATAAAATCACCATCCACATAATATAGTACCTCATCCGAGTCTACATTGCTGTGGTTATAAGGCGCGGGTACGGATTGTGGATGATAATCATATAGACGTGGGCAAAAACTACATAACACAAACGTATCGGTCTCAAATGTCTGATGGACAGGCGGGGGCTGATGCAATTTCCCGGTAATCGGCATAAAGTCATGAATGGAAAATGCCCAAGGGAAATGATAGCCATCCCAACCAATAAAATCAAAAGGATGGCTTCCATAGATGTACGGATAGATCAATCCCTGTTTCTTGATTTTCACCTCAAAATCGCCAAGCTGATCAAAAGTTTCCAGATCCTGTGGTACACGGATATCCCGTTCGAAAAAAGGAGCATGCTCCATCAGCTGACCAAATTCATTACGGTACCGCTTTGGTGTACGTACTGGAGAAAACGATTCAACAACAAATAATCGGTTGTCTGTCTGATCAAATTCCATTTGGTAAATTGTGCCTCTAGGGACAACCAGATAGTCACCATACTGAAATGGAATGCTTCCGTACCCCGTCTTGAGTTTCCCTGTTCCTTGGTGCACAAAAATAATCTCGTCGGCCTGGCTATTTTTATAAAAATAATCCGTCATGGATTGACGTGGGGCAGCCAGTGAAATGTGTAGGTCCTGGTTGACCAGAACAGGTGTCCGGCTTTCCAGATAATCATCTTTGGCCTTAACCTGAAATCCTTTTAAACTGGTATGTTTAAGATGTTTTTCACGAGCAATCTTGGGAGTAACATCATAAGGTTCACGGATCTGTTTGACCAACGTAGGCGGGTGGCAGTGATACACGAGCGAATAAAGACTGGAAAAGCCATGGGTAGAAACCAATTCTTCAGCATAGAGCGTATGATCGGGTTTTCTAAAAACAGTATGTCGCTGTGCTGGAATTTGCCCTTGTTTAACATAAAATGGCATAATTCTACGATTTAAAACGGTTATAAAAAATAAATGAATATCAACGTTGCCAATAGCATCGATTGGCAAAAAATTCGAGGGGATTAGTATTGGGCAAAAACGATATCAGCTATAATTGCTCTATTAAAAGCAATATAGGGCATGGATGACGCAAAGCGATGTATTCCACGATTGATCATTTTTACTAGTTTATAATGTTATAATAAAGGTAAGAATATTTTTCTGTTTTCAAGCGAAGAAATATTTTTTTCAAAACTTATACGATATATTTGTGTCGCATTCAAAGATTGAATAACCAATAGAATATTCCGATATGAGAATTGTTACGTGCACGAAAAATGGCCAACATGAATTAGGCATTATAATCAATGACCGGGTATACACCTGCTCGGAGATAGCCCTTTCCCTTCCGACCGATATGGCTGATTTTTTGATCCGTGGAGATGAAGCCATAAACGATTTAGTGTATTATCACAGTGCATTGCTGGAGGGACGTATGTCCAGACCTTACCAGTTATTGCAAGATAGTCAGCTTGTTGCACCGATACCTCATCCGACATCAGTGCGTGATGCCTATGCTTTTCGGCAGCACGTAGCGACGTCAAGAAGAAACCGCGGACTGGATATGATTCCGGAATTCGATGAATTTCCCGTTTTTTACTTCTCCAATCATCAGGCCATACAAGGTCCCGGCCCGATACAATGTATGCCACTGCATCTTGAGCAACTGGATTTTGAACTTGAAGTGGCCATCGTAATCAATAAAACAGGTATAAATATCCCTGCCTCAGAGGCTGATAAATATATTGCCGGATACATGATCATGAATGATTTTAGCGCACGAAAACTCCAGATGGACGAGATGAAATTAAGCTTGGGGCCCGCCAAAGGAAAGGATTTTGCTACGGCAATTGGTCCATGGTTAGTCACCAAGGACGAATTGGAACCTTATAAAATTAATTCTTCAGGAGATCATATTGGTGACCGATATAATCTCGAGATGTCATGCCGAGTGAATGGTCAACAGGTTTCTTCCGGTAATTTTGCTACGATGCACTGGACATTTGCCGAAATTATCGAGCGCGTTTCCTATGGTGTACGTCTCTTTCCTGGTGATGTGATCGGTTCGGGAACAGTTGGAACGGGATGTTTTTTAGAACTCAACGGCACTGGGCGCATGGAGAATCCCGCTCATCAGGATCAATGGCTACAGGTAGGCGATCAGGTCGAGCTAGAAATAACTGGCTTGGGCAAACTTTCCAATTCCGTAGTATTATACCAACAATAAATCTATTCAAAAAATGAATTCTTCTTCTTTCGATACAGTCACTTTTGAGTCCTCGGCTGATAAAGCCATCATTGATAATTTAATCAAATATGCCATTGCACCTCGTCCCATCTGTTTTGCGAGTACCATCGATGTGGCGGGCAATGTCAACCTGAGTCCTTTCAGCTACTTCAACCTGATGTCACACCAACCACCAATATGTGTATTCTCACCCTTGCGTCGCATGCGTGATGGTAGTACCAAGCATACACTGGACAATATTCAGGAAGTCAATGAGGTAGTCATCAACATCGTAAACTATGCGATGGTACAGCAACAGTCACTGGCCAGTACAGAGTACAGCAAGGAGGTAAATGAATTTGACAAATCTGGGTTTACACCAATCCCATCATTACATGTTCGCCCACCGCGAGTCTCGGAATCTCCGGTTCAACTGGAATGTCGTGTAAGAGAAGTGATCGCCCTGAGCGACGAACCCGGCGCAGGAAATCTCGTTATTGCAGAAGTACTCTATATGCATGTGCACAAAGAACTCTTGCACAAAAACAATACGATAAAACAAGAGGAACTAGATCTGGTCGCTCGTCTCGGCGGCGACTGGTACTGCCGTGTAACCAATGAAAACCTCTTTATTGTTCCTAAACCACTCCGCAGTCTGGGTATTGGCGTAGATCAGCTGCCCGAAAGTATTCGCCTTTCCAAAGTACTTACCGGAAACCATCTCGGATTATTGGCTAATGTCGAATCCTTACCAGTTCTAGAGCAAGCCACCCAAGAGGATAAATATTTAAACTACCTCCGGCTGAATTTTCAACAAGGTTCACCGCAATTAACACAAAAAGTACATGCTTACGCTGCGCAATTATTGGATACGGAGCAATTAGACAAAGCATGGCAGGTACTATTAAGCCTATAAAAAGTTTCGTTGCATAATACTACAAATAAGCAAACCTATAAAAATATCGGCTACGCAATACCTATAGCAGCCCCACAGAAATCCGGAAGCATAGACCGACAGCTATGCTTCTTTTTGACCAAGGTCAGCGAAAACCTGATCGGCTACGGTGATTCCCTGATAAAAGGCTTCCTCAAAAATAGATATACCACTTAAATCAGAATGTGCAAAATAGACTTTATCAGCAATAGGTCTTGTCAGTTCGGTACGCGCTTCGTCTGATAGAAAACCACTGACAGGGCTTATCATGCCATGTCCGTGTCGAAAGACTTCTATACTAATGACTTCATTTTCTATTCCATAATGCGCCTTCTCTAGATCTTCCAAAATAAACTCTTTCCATTGCTGGTCTGTCCACTGATATAGCTGTTTCCGGTTTCCGTTGAGGTCCCCATCTCCCAGACTATGATAATAGGTAATCACAAAAGGGCTTTGCAACTGATTTAGGCTCTGGTGTTGATCATACACATAACCCAATCCCTTTCCGTTATAAATAATATTTTCCCAGGAAAGTGTCGCACCATCTGCAAAAGGGAAACGATGCAATACAATCGTCGCTACGATCCAAGGTGCATAATGAAATTTTTTCGTCAATGCCGTACGGTTTGGCAACAGATACTGATTGACAAATTGTGGGCAGCAATTGATCACCTTCTGGGCTTTAATGGTCTTTGACAATTTCGTTTTATCATCGAAGACGGACACTTCCACAGCATCTTGCCCTACATGCATCTGATAAGCCAGATGTTGATTCAATACCCTACCATCCGCATATTTCTTCAAATGGCTGACCAATCGCCCATTCCCTTCCTGCCAGGTGAGCACCAGATCCTGGTAGGCAGACCAATCGTGCTTTCGGCTCGCAAAGTAATGTATAGCAGCAAAAGCAGAAGTGGCCGCGATACCCGTTCCATAGTCGTCACGGCAACAGTAGTTCACATAACTAAACACAGGTTCCGTCTTATACCCCTCTGATTCCATCCATGAACGCATCGTCAGGACATCTAATCTTTTGAGATCGGCCGACTGCGAAGCATTGCGCATCGGGATATCAAAGACGTACTTTCCATCACTACCTTTCAATTGCTTAAACTGACCCATCTGTGTCATAAAACGATCTATTTCAGTCGTCTCCTGCTGGGATAACCCATAGCTGGGAACAATGCCTTCCTGCCAGATGTTATGGATAAAAAGTCGTTCCTGCGGAGCAAAGGACAATTGTTCCTCATCAAATAATGGAACACCCCCCTCCGTCCAGCCGACGATAATTTTCGATTCTTCCAAAAACCGCAGGAGTTCCCTATTGGAAGCATTCGGAATAGGAAGATAATGTGCTCCTAACGGATAACGGCTATAATCATTCTCGCCATGACGCGCATTACCCCCTACTTCAGACTCCATATCCAAAAGTAGAAAATCGTTCATTCCCTTTTGTTGCAAACGATAAGCAGCCGATAGTCCGCTAACGCCACCACCAAGAATCAGAATGGGTATTTCAACCACTGCTGTAGATTTGGGGAAATCCTGGAATCGCAGACGATGCCCCAAAATATGGTCTGTCCCCGTCAGGCGCAAAAAAATACGGTTCATCTTTTTCTTACAGGCCTGAGCAAACTGCAGGCCGATTGCCCCCAAGAATGCGAGCTTGAGAAAACCACGCCGCGAGGGATTAAATCTTACTCCATTCTTCATCAAAATACCGCACTAAAATCTGATTGTCCAAACGGTTTATTTCTACATGATCCGCACGCATGTCGGCCGGAAACTCAGTCAGTCCTCTAAAATGATAATTGTAATACCGCAGCTTATCCACCCGTCGGGCAACATGCTTAAATTGTTGTATCATATCTGCTGAAAATAGACAGAATCCCCATTCGCCAAAGGATGGCACATAGGTATGATAGGCGACAGTATTTGGAAAAACCGTGCTGATTGTCTCATGGATACACCAGTAAGATTTGGGTGCAAAATAAGGCGAAGTTGTCTGTACCGACACCATGGTATAGGGTGTCATGAGAGGTTGTAGACTTTGATAAAAACTTGTCGTATATAATTTTCCAAGACTATAGTTTGACGGATCCGGAAAATCTATAATCATGACATCGTATTTTTCCTTTGCAGATTTTGCCCAGATAAATGCATCCTGATTGATCACCTTTACTCTCGGGTCATTCAGCGAGCCCTTGTTGTGACCGACTAGTAATTCATTTGTCTGGAACAATTTGGTCATACCCTCGTCCAAATCCACCAATGTAACCTTTTTTACACCTGGATATTTAAGAACCTCCCGGACAGCAAGCCCGTCTCCACCGCCAAACACCAATACATGCGATACATCTTTGGCCATAGACATCGCCGGATGTACCAAAACCTCATGATACCGATATTCATCTTTGGTGTTGAACTGTAAATTATTGTTCAGAAACAATTGATATTCACCCTTGCTCTCCGTCAGAACAATACGTTGATAGGGTGTAGAATGTTTATAGACAATATTATTCCCATATAATTGACTTTCGGAATATTTAAGCAAATCATCGGAATAAAAAAACACAACCGAAAGCAATACCAGACAAACTATTGACTTGGCTTTAATCCAGTTGGGATTTTTAAGTCTTTTAGCGAGATAGAATGATAGAAAGACGCCTACCAAAATATTGATGATCCCAAAAAACAGTGATGTTCCCATCACGCCCAACCGCGGAATCAGCAGGATAGGAAACAGCACCGAAGCGATCAATGCGCCGATATAATCAAAAGCAAATACATTGGAAACCAAGTCCCTAAACTGAACCCTATCTTTTAGAATATTCATCAATAAGGGGATCTCCATACCGCAGAGACAGCCTGTCAGAAAAACAAAGAAATAGAGTACAAATTGAAAGTGTTCGACCTGCTGAAACAGTAAAAATAAAACGACAGAACTGCAACCGCCAATGACGCCGATCAACAGTTCAATATCAATAAATCGGTCAAAAAGGTTTTTGGTGATGTACTTCGCTAAAAAAGATCCCACCCCCATCGAGAACAGGTAGGTACCGATAATAAATGAAAACTGCTTGACTGAATCTCCCAATAAATAGCTCGCCAATGCACCCGCAACCAGCTCGTAAATAAGCCCGCAAGTTGCAATGACAAATACCGCAAATAAGAGAAAAATGGGCAGATTGCTCTTTTTACCCATGTATTGCCGCAGCTATTATAATCGATATGCCTAATATAAAAGCCGCAAAAACAATCGCTAAAGCCATATTCTTGTTCTTTACGATCTCCTGCCAAGATTGTTCCGGCGTCAATCGCTCAATAAGCCAATAGGCCAATAACAATACAGCAATGCCAATAAGCGAATAAATCAATGATGCTGCAATTCCTTTATAAAACAATTCGTAATTCATTTTTATATTAATTTTTATTTATGACCTGAACCATATCCACTATAACTACCTCCGCTACCATAAAAGGATCGACGATAATGTGATCTTGATCCTGTATAAGTATGGTCTTCCAAGGTGCTCGTCCGCATTGTAGTCTTACAATCTGTAGAGGAATTTACAAATAGGTTAACAGCAACAAAAAAGACAAAAAAAGCAACTAAAGCTACACCCAGCCGATCAAATTTTAAGATATCGAAATAACCTAAACCTTCAGCCCGAGCAACAAAATCTTTATTTTTAATCGCCAGAATATTATGTCTAAAAATCCCCACAAGAACAACAATACCCACCAAACAAAGAATCAAAAAGGTATAACTGGTACCTCCGTATGTTAATTTATAGTCCTCTGTGAGTTCAAAATTAACATCCATATCAGCGGCACCATTGGTTGAAGAGGTGACAAAAACAAGGTGATAAATCCCCGGTTGTATACGACAAAAATCGACGGTCAATCCACTGGCATAATTAACGTCATTGTTCTCGTGGACAGCTGTACCAGACTCAATAATCTCATTTGTCTTTTCATTGACCAATTTGATCATCAGCTGGATGGGATGGCTTTTAGATTCCGATATTCCCTCCAGGACCAGCTTTTTGGGTTTATCGCCTTTTAATTCGAAAGAGGCGCCGACAAATTCCGAGTTTGCCTTTTTTCCGGGGAATTTTTCATCAAACTTATAAGTATCCTTACCGATCTGTCCCCAGTTTAAAACCCAGAATAGAGCTGCCAACAGCAAAACAGCAAAGACACCAATATTTCTCAGCTTCGTCCCTACAATCTCCTTTTTGGCAATATAGTCGTTATAGGTGTCAAAAATTTTATAATAGCTCTCATCCTCCAGGTAAATTCCCTGATAATACTGTACATCGTTATCAATAAATTCCTGAGAAATAAAACGATCTTCATTAACTGTTTGAATATAGGTAAGGGTCGTTGACATCGATTCCAGATCTTCAAATACAAAGCCCTCCGCATAGACAACAGTTTGCTCCTCGGTATACTCCAGATCATAGTGTCTATTACCAAACTTACAGGTGTTACCTTTCGGTAAAAGCGTCACCTGCTCTCGATCAATGGTATGTAAGGCACAAGCATAGTCTACGCCATCGCTGAAATAAATATCGTCTTGATTCGCGTTTAACCCCACAAACTCATTTCCATATTCGCCACTTTTTGTAAAGCGCTGTATCTTGGAGATAATATAATAGCTATTTCTCTTGAATTGAACGGATTCACCTAACGTAGCCCATTGCATGGCTAAAGGGGCCGAAAATTCCTTCACATACGTTAAGGTTTCAACTGTCTTACCTTTAAAATAACTATGGCATTTTGCACAAACGAAACCTGAAAAGTCGGTTACCTCGATCTTAAATCGGTGTGCATGGCCACATTTTTTACATATTACATCCATAAACTACCGATTAACCACAGTTTCGTTAATAACTATCGCATTAAAATAAGTTTTGAAGAGCTTACCCAAATGCAAAACTTTTTCACTGTTATCTTTTAGATAATTACAGAGATAAACATCTAATGTCAATTGTCCAAATTCCGGCCAGGTATGGATACAGATATGGGATTCCATTAAACAAATAGCAGCGGTAAATCCACCGCCCTCAAAAGAATGGGTGGAAATACCTACAATTTGCAAATTATGGACATTCATCTGCTTTTTGGTAAATTCCAAAAAAGCATCTATGGTTGTCAATAACGATACCTCCTCTACCTGCAATGTCATCAACAGGTGTTTTCCGGGAGTATACTTTTCGTTCATCAGAAATAACTGGATAAATTAAACGTTCCAAATATAAAAAGTTTTACCAGATTTTTATACTATGGGAATCAATCATTTCACTCAATGATTATTTAAGGGTTCTTCTTTCGCTACCCGTATACCATCATCTATCAGTTTTTTCAAGCTGGGTCGAATTGTAATAATAGCTTTAAGCTTACCTTGTACACTTTCAGTTAAGTCGTAGGCATAATTCGCCCAGGCGATTTCATAAAGTTCTACCAGCGCGAGCCAGTTATCTGTTATTTCAGCAGACAACTGATCAAAGATATCCGTCCAACGCTCCGTAGCAAATGATCCTGACCGCAGTGCTCCGATCTGTGCATGCAAGACAAGCAATTTTGAGTCTTCAATCTGCGTATACGATAAAACGGATGACTTCTCCGTCTCTTCCTCAATAGACTCATAAGCATCTTTGTCGGCAGCCCCCGCAAATACTGAAATAATCTCGGTCCCTACAGCCATGTCGTAAACTCCCCATTCAGGTTTAAAATAAACTTCCCTCCGGTCATTTCGGTAGACTTCACAGTCATCAAATGAAATCAACACAACTTTACCCGCCTGACGTACAACCTTCAAAACAACGCCCTCAACTTCAACCCCTGAAGAAAAACACAAAGAACATCGCTTTCCTTGACTAATACCATAAGTGGTCAATTCTTCGTCTGAGAAATCCGCCAAATCTTTATTGCTATCAGCGAGAAGACCGACCGGAGAACCATAGCCCTGCCGATGATAATTTATTCCGTGTCCTTCTAATTGCTTCCCAGAACACGCCAATGCCGTGGGGCCTATTGTCTGTATGTAGGAAATAGATTGATCTGCATTCGCCGCCTTAAAAATACCTGACACCTGCAATCCAGAACTATAAACTGCAGTACATACAGCCTGACAGTTAATTGCTTTTTCCAAACTCTGCTTACCTCCAAGCCGAAAAGCCATGCTATCAGCAAACTGATTCAGGACATCCATTAAATGTTCAAAATCGGGTGTGACAAACAATTGTGGCTGTGGCTTAGTAATATCATAGGTATATGCTACAGTATTTAAATCATAAGGTAGCTTTGGTACCGATTTTTGCATACAACTGGCACTTTCGCCAATGGAAGACAGTAGACCTGCGCCATAAATCTTGGGATCATCAAGGCTACCGATCAGACCATACTCCACAGTCCACCAATGCAACCTACTCAGCAAAGCCATTTCCGAAGGTTCGCCCATATTGTCCTGAACGGTCTTCAACTTGTTTTCAGCTTCCACCAATTCGGTTTCGGTTGTACCCGCGTGCTCTTTTAAAATTGATAAATGGCGAATAGCCTCATACAGTTCGAAATCCTTCCGGGACGACAATGCTTTTGTTCCAATTTCACCAAAGTACTGCAAGTAAACCGCATAATCGGGCTCACCTATGATCGGTGCATGGCCAGAAGATTCATGAATGATATCTGGTGCAGGGGTATATTCAATATGTTCCAATTGTCGGATATCTGCGGCTATAACCAATACCCGATGTGCCTGAAATTCCATAAAAGCTGCCGGTGGTATAAATCCATCGACCGTTACAGCTCCCCAACCAATTAATTTCAAACTATCGTTCATTTGTTGCAGATCCGGTATGTGCGAAATGGAAAGCCCCGCTTTCTTCAATCCTGGTATGTATGGGTAATAAGCGACATCTTTTAAAAAGGAATAATTCTGACGCATGACATAGCGCCACAAGGCTTGATCCAAAGCCGTATAACGTTCGTATTGCTGGGCGACTACATAGCGCTTTAAATGTTTGGGCAACTGCTCCAAAACAACATTATTATATGTTTCCATTTATAATCGGTATCAAAATAAAGTGTGAGACTTTGTATGAAGGTAGAAAATATTTATGGTTTCCGAAAGGGCAACCTTACATTCTCGTGCTTTTTTACAAAATATATCAAAGGTATGACTCATAAAACCTTCCTAAACAAATCTAAAAAAACTTCTTTTTCCTAATTTAATTCTAAAACCAGTTTCCAGATCAACGGGCAGATCAGGATCTAGACATTTGTTCGAATCGATCTGTACTGCCCCTTCGGCAATGAGTCTGCGAATAGCGGACTTACTCAGATCTTTCTTTAAAAAGTGACAAAGGTCGACGAGCTTTGCAACAGAACCCAATTGCGCATTAACATGTTGCAACGAGACCTCTTCAAAACTTTTATTATCGAATGATTTTTGCTGGAACTGTTTAGCAAAAAAATCCAATGCATCCGCAGCTGCATGCGGAGCGTGGTATTGGGCCACGAGATTATGCGCAATAAGCTTTTTGACTTCCATCGGATTTTCGCCAATTTCCATCCGAGATTTTAACATCTTCTTTTCCGTTGGAGTAAAGTCTGTTGTGAGATCAATATAATCGGGGATTAAGCTGTCGGGAATAGACATCGCTTTGCCAAACATTTCATTCGGCTCATCCAACAGACCAATGGTATTGTGCAGTGATTTGCTCATTTTCTCTTTTCCGTCCAATCCTCTGAGCAGTGGCATACAGAGCACAACCTGAGGATCCATACCAAAAGATTCCTGAAGCTGGCGTCCCATTGTACAATTAAACAATTGATCTGTCCCACCCATTTCAATATCGCTTTTGATATGTACGGAATCAAAACCCTGCAATATAGGATAGATAAGTTCATGCATGGCGATCGGTTGATTGTCCGTGAAACGTTTGTGAAAATCATGCCGTTGCATAAGCTGCGCAACCGTCACTTTTGAAACAAGCTGAATAACCTCCGCAAAATCCAAGTTATCCAACCAATCACCATTAAAGACAACTTTTGTCTTTGACATATCAATGATTTTAGCTAATTGTGCGATATAGGTTGCAGCATTCTCAGCTATTTTTTCCTGATTCAAAGGTTTACGCGCTTTATTTTTGCCAGTTGGATCTCCTATCCGCGCAGTAGAACTCCCAACCAAAACGACGATTTGATGGCCCAATTCCTGAAATTGCTTAAGCTTTTTCAACACCACAGCATGCCCCAAATGAAGGTCTGGAGCCGTAGGATCAAACCCGAGTTTAATAATCAGCGGACGCCCAGTTTCTTTAGATTGTTGCAATTTGGACCTCAGCCCATCCTTTGGCAACATAATTTCAATGTTTTCTTCTAAATCTGTTAACATAATGCTATAAAAACAAAAAAGCCCGAACGTTATGTTCGGGCTTAGCTATATAAATAATTAAATTTTCTAAATTTTAATAGGCATAAGGTTCCCGAACTACTATCGGGAGATAATAATTAAAGAAAAATGGAAGACGTAATATGTTGTTCATTTTCTTCATTGCCTTAACAAAGTTAACGCTATATTTCCAAAAATCAAAAAAGCCATAATAATATAGTAATACCATCCCCTCTTATTCAATACCACACGACATCTGACTCCAATCAGCTCTTATCAGGCGCCTAATTACACCTTATTCCCTCTTATCAAAAACTCAACTACACGTTATTCTCATCTCCCTTGTTCGATCCACTATCATTCCGTTTCTCCAGCAATTTACCCTCGGCATTATATACATATCTCTCAACTCGACCATTTCGTTTTTTCTCAACAATTTTCTTCAATAATAATTGGTTCTTAAAATATTCCCTATAACTCGAACCATTGAATTTGTACAGTCTCTCGACAAGATTATTATGCTGATATAAGTCGGTATAATTGACTTTATCTTTTTTATAGGTATGTTTAAGTAGTTGGCCGTCCCTGTTGAACGACTTCGATTCGACGACCTGACCGACACAATCCAACTTCGCTTTATAAAGTAACTTGTTATCCAGGCCATACTCCGATTTACTGTGGTCAAACTCGTTTTCAACGATATAGTAGCTGTCATAAAAAGTCTTTAATACTTTCTTCTTTCCTATATTAGGTTGATAAATCACTATCTTTTCTTGACTGATTTTACCGTTTCGAAAATCGCGCTGTACACTTGAAGTATCCGTAATCGTATACTGAAAATCCAAAGTCGCGTCAGTCTGCACGTCCATTTGCTGCATCACACCATGCCTTACCTGGACCACAGCACGCTTTCCTTCCTTTTCAATCTTAAAATTTCCATCCACTAAACCGTCTTTGTTGACCGCAATAAAGGCATTAGAGGGGCCCAAAAATTGATTTTGCTGCACAATATATTTTCCTTGCTTCAATTTAGTGACTTGTCCTTTTTCAACGATGTTAATAGTATCTTTTGGAGATTCTGATAAATGTAACTGATACCTGTTTTTATCCAAACGAACATACTCCTGAGCTACGGCTATTTGTCCCAACAAAGCAATACATGGGAACAAGAAAAATTTCAATTTCGACATATTGTAATAAGTTTGTTGCAAAGGATACATTACAATTATTACACCAAAAACCGCAAGTCTAGATGAAACTAAATTCAAATAGGGAATATAAAACGCCAAAACAACAGCATACAGATAAAAAAAGGAGAAATATCCTTAAGATAGATCTCCTTATATTTTATTTAGGGACTGATCGTATTAGACAGACTCAAGGTATTGCGCATAGCAGTACCCTTCTTCGTTATCGTTGGTCCGCACTAACCACCATTGCTCATTTGCCTTGCTGATCAATGTGATAATTTCGCCCTTTGCAGCTTTTCCTACAATAGGCTGGTCAGTTCCGGGGCCTTTTCGAATATTTAAGTTGCTATTCTCTGTGATTACCTTTACCTGGCTTCCGGGCACCTCTGTAGCCACATCAACATTTAAGACGACATCACCGGTCTGGAAGTTTGGATCTATATTTCCATAAATTTCCCACAGTTTATTTTTCACATCAGCGGTAGGCGCAGTACCCCTAATCTGAAGCACACCATCCATTTCAGCGTAATTCAGATCGTTAACTCCTGAAGATTGCGCAGTATCCAAAAGAACTTTATATTTTTCTTGTAATGACATAATTTTTACTATTTTATTTTTTGACAACAATACCACTCAAATCTACTTTTTTTGGATTTAGATTATCCAAACCTTGTTTCAATGTAACAATCTTTGCCTGTTCCAACGTTCCTGTTACCGAAATAATTCCGTCTTTAACACTCGCCTGGACGGATGGAAAATCTTTCATAAACGTATTTACAGCTGCGCCGAGTGTAGCATCATTATTCGATACTGTAATCGGTGCCGGTGTTGTTGCAACAGGTGCACTCACAACGATATCATTTTGAATAGATTTGACATCCTTATCCCCTGCTGTTTTTGCGATCGATTCAATTTGTTGTTTTTCTTCCTCCGACGCTACGGTGCCGCTAAGGATTACTTTTCCTTTTTCGACCTCAACATCAACAGTTTTACGTCCCGTAAGTGCATTTTCGATCTTCTCCTCTAATTTATCATCCGATAACCCCGATTTACATGCAGAAAAAGAAAGTACTGCAGATGTTGCCATAAGGCAAAATGTTAATTTGTTAAATTTCATATTTAAATAATTATTTGTTCATCAATTATTTTCTGTTTAAAGTATTCACGAGCTTTCGGCGGTATAATCGTCTTATATCATTGCTATATCCGGACGCGATACACTCGGTTTGTTTTTTTAAAATGTCAAATGAAATATGCCAAATATTTTCACACATCTATCTGTACCCCAATCATAGGTATTTCAGCTACTCCATCTTAATTTATATTTTTCCAATACTATCCTTAACAAACTGCTTGACCAATTGTTTGTCACATAATTTTTAAACAGCAAATCACTTGTTGGATCATAATTATATCATTAATTTTAAAAGCAAAGGTCTAACAGGTCTTACATACGATATCGGGTTCCAATTGAATAAATAGTAACTATGGGGTTTTTTAATAATATTTTTGGAAAGAAAGAAAACAAAAAAGATAGCATACAGGAATTTTGGAATTGGTTTGCAAAAAATGAACAAACATTTTTTCAAATTGTAAAAAATGGGGATCAGATTGATCAGAATTTTTTCAGCAAACTCTCCCCAAAAATTGACGCGCTTCGAAAAGAACTCTATTTTTTAACTGGAATGTACAGTGATGATATTGCTGAGCTTGTTATTACTCCCGATGGGGTTGTGAAAAATATCGCGTTCGTCGAGGCCTTGATCGGCTCAGCTCCTACGCTCCCAAATTGGAAATTTACGGCCTTAAAACCGGCTATCGAAGACATGGAAAAATTCAAAATAACGATGTACGGTTTTTCCTTTGACATTAATGACATGTATTTTTACCCCATTGAACACAAATACCGTCCAGATGATGTCGATATTGTTATTGTGCACCCCAATTACACGGAAGAAAACAAAGCCAACATCGCTCATGGGGTTGAAATATTCTTAGATAATTATATCGGCGAACTAAACTCGATCATCACCATTGACAATTTAAACATTACCTCCAGCGACCTGACAGCGGGAGAACTCATTCCATTGATCAAATTAAAAGACTATTTAATATGGCGGGAAAAAGAATTTGTCGAAAAATATACGGATGTCAGGCATGAAACCGAAAATGATTCCTACACCGCTTTTGAGGGCATGATGCAAAACGATCTGCCTATTTTGGCCATAATAAATACAACACTTTTAGACTGGGACGGAAAGGTATCACACCCCTGGATCGTAACATTGCGGATCAATTACGATGGAACTTCGACCAATGGTATGCCTGACCAGACGACATACGATTTAATGGATAAATTCGAAGACGACTTAATGGCTGGCCTTCCACATGATATCGGTTATCTCAATATTGGACGTGAAACTGCGGACAACATACGGGAAGTTTACCTGGCCTGTACAGAATTCAGGAAATCATCCCAAATAATAGATCAGCTAATTGCGCAATATCAAAATAGGCTTGAAATCGACTATGCTATCTATAAAGATAAATATTGGAAATCCTTTGCACGATTTAATAAAACAATAGAATAACAACAATAGGCTATTGAAAAATAAATGTGCACACTTTGTTGAACAAAAAAGCCAACCTAATAAATGAATAAGTTCATTCTGCTCATTATCGCGATCGGGATCAGTTTGATCGCTTTCAAAGTTTCCCGAAAGCACACATTTGCTGCAAACAACACCGAAAATACTGCGGCATCAGACTCAGCACGGTATATTGACGCCTTTGACCGGGTCAAAGGCGTCGTTAAAAAGGATAAAAAATACAATAAAAACATCGCTTTTCTTCTCGACATGAAGAAGCTTTCGGGAAGGAATCGCTTTTTTGTTGTTGATATCCAAAAGAACCGGATCCTGGATCAAGGTTTAGTAGCCCATGGTTCAGGTTCGGAAACCGGAAAAGCCGGCAGATTAAAATTCAGCAATCAGGACAACTCCTATGCGACCTCATTAGGCATGTACTCGATCGGTACATCTTATAACGGTCGTTTCGGAAAAGCTTATAAGTTATATGGGCTTGAAAATTCCAATAGCAACGCCTACAGCAGAAACATTGTTTTACATAAATACGATAGCATGCCCTATGATGAACAGATTGCTCCAATATGTTTAAGCCAGGGGTGCCCAATGGTAAGCGTAAAATTCTACGAAAGACTGCAGCCTATTATTGACTCCTCTCAAAAACAAATTATCTTAAATATCTATTATTGATCCTTTTTCAGCTCCAATTTCTTAACCAAGCTCAATAAAGCCTGATAAGGGCTTTCCGATGTGACTAAGGATTTTAACCAAGCAATGAACCCCAACACAAACAAATCCTGATTTTCTGCGCGATCGGTCATCGCCTCTATATCGGCCATAAAAACATTATTTTTTACGATCGATGGATTTTGCAGGTACTTTTCAACCAGTCTTAAAAAATTAACAACCCGACCTTCCCGCACGGTTTCCAGATATTGTTTGTACCGACGTCTAAAGCTTTTCACCCGTGAAATTGCCAGATCAATATCCTCAAACTGAATATGGATCAATATCTCCAACAAGCTCTTACGAATCGCCCATAACATGCCCATTTTCTTCTCATACCAAGCATCCGTTCGAATCAACTTTCTTAATTCTGTCAATGCAAGTTTATCTTGAAATTGTGTCAGAAACATAACCAGGCATAATTGCAGGTCCGCAATATCAGTCTCGTTGGACTTCAATGTCGATTGCTGGATCCCTAAACGTAAAATAGCGAGTGCCTTTACCCCCTCTCCCATGTAATGGTAATTTAGCGCCTTGAGCAAATAATAACGTAAATGAAACTGAACCCGAAGAACACTCCCCGGAGAACAACCAGCAATCAGCTGCTCCAAATACGCTAAACTTTCGTAAAATAATCCATTCCGCAATTTGAAATTAGCGAGATAATAGAGAATATGTAGGTAGTAAAACAGGTGATGCACCGAATTTACCTTTTGCCTTGTTATAAATTCATCACTTGTTTTTAAAAACGACCGAACTAAGGCATAATTCTGATGTATCGTAGCATATTCATTGGCGATAAACAATAGCTGATATAGTGACTTAAAAGACAGCAGTTCCCGCAATGAAATATCATACTTGCCAATTGTATCGATCACCAATCGATTTAGATCAACGATCTTCCCCTTCAAATGAATATCTTGCAATTCGACCCTTAGAAATGCATAGGCAATTTGGAATTTCACCTCTTGCTGCATTTTACGTTGGTTTGTCATCAGACGATCGATCAGCAGTTCTAAATTAGGCCTGGATTCCAAATATGCATATTGTAACCTCAGTTGCAGGATTTCATTGAGCAAGCTAAACTGCTCCAGAAGTAAAGCTTTTTGTTCGGCCCGTTGAAGACATTTAAATCCAGGTTTTGTCAGATCATTCTCCAACAGAAAACGTCCAACAATAAGCAATCTCAAGGCTTCATGAGCCTCACTGTTATCCCTTTCAAATGTTTTATTTGAAATAAACAATAGTAGACTATCATGTAATCTTTTCCTTAATGCATGATAAGCATCTTTATTTTTCGAAGATCCATATAGTTTTTTTAATCTATTTATATCATCAGTTTCTAAAATTTCGAGCAACCTGATATTCTTGACATCATTACGCTTATTTTTCTTTTTTAAAAACCCTTTAAAATCTCTAATATCATCGCTATCTAACACACTAATAAGCTCTACAATTGAATCCATATCGTCAAATTTAGTGGAAAATCAAATTTAAAAAATAAAAATATATCATCAGTATTTTAAACAAATTGATTTTATATCATAGTGGATACTCCTGATATTTGAATCAACAAATAACAAAAACAACAATAAAAAATTAAAATTATGGAACCGCTAAAAAACATGATTGAAGAAAAAATTTCAAAAAAGGATTCGAACACAAGAAATCCTTTCAAACCCACAGGAGCCTTCATTGGCGCATCGTGGACAGCTCTATTGGTAGGAACTATTGGTTACTGTGTCGGATTATGGAATGCTACTATGGCTCTCAATGAAAAGGGATATTATTTTACCATTCTATTGTTTGCCCTATTTGCTGTTATTTCTGTTCAAAAAAGTGTCAGAGATAAAGTTGAAGGACTTGCTGTAACCGAACTTTACTATGGTCTAAGTTGGTTTGCAACAATTGCTGCGGTAGTATTATTGATTATAGGATTATGGAATGCTGATCTGCTACTGAGCGAAAAAGGATTCTACGCCATGTCTTTTTCTCTAAGTATATTTTCTGCGATCGCAGTTCAGAAAAATACACGAGATGCTAAACTTATTGATGATAACGAGATAAAACTTTAGCGGTTTGCCGATCCTGTGGCCGCTGGCTGACATGCCGCAGGATCTATTGAAGGTCATTGCATTTTATACTCCTCAATTTTCCGGTATAGTGTCGCTACACCAATCTCCAGCAATCGTGCGGCTTCAGCTTTATTCCCATTTGTATATTGCAATACACGCTGAATGTGTTGACGTTCGATATTTGCCATGGAGAAACCGGAAGACAGCGCTTGTTCCGATTTCAAACTATTCATTCCAAAAGGAAGACTGCTCAGATCAAGCAGTCCATCTTCACTCAGTATGACACTACGTTCAATCACATTTTTCAATTCACGGATATTTCCCCGCCAAGGATTTCGTTCGAGAGCAGCAACAAATTCAGCCGTCATTTTTAGCGGTTTGAGATTCGATTTTGCCGCAAAAATATCTGCGTAATATTGAGCCAGCAATCGAATATCTTCAACACGCTCACGCAACGGTGGTAGTTGAATTGTAAATACTGACAATCTATAAAATAAATCGCTTCTAAAATGATCTGAATCTATTTCGGCTTCAAGGTCTCGATTTGTTGCAGCGATAATACGGACATCTACTTTCGTCGGCTTGGAATCACCGACCTTTAAAAATTCACCGGTCTCCAATACGCGCAGAATTTTGGCTTGAAGTTCAATCGCCATCTCACCGATCTCATCCAAAAAAATAGTTCCCAAATGAGCCTCTTCGAATAGACCGCGCTGGTCCTTTGTCGCTCCTGTAAAAGCCCCTGCTTTATGTCCAAACAGTTCATTTTCCAGTAGATCCTTTGTGAAAGCTGCACAATTAATGGCGACAAAACTACGCTCTTTGCGTGGGCTGGCCTGATGAATCGCTTGTGCAAACACCTCTTTACCAGTCCCTGTTTCTCCGGTTAGCAGGACAGTCGTACCTGTTACAGATACCTTTTGCGCAAGTGCAATCGCCGATTTAATCGCAACAGAACTCCCTATAATTTTGTCAAATGAAAGCCTATTGCCTAATTGTTTCTCCAACTGTCTTACTCTGCGCGCCAGAGCTACTTTCTCACAGGCTTTATAGAGTAAAGGAATAATCCGGTTGTTGTCATCACCTTTGGTAATGTACTCAAAAGCACCATTTTTAATCGCCTGAACCCCATCAGGAATATTACCAAAGGCAGTCAATAATATGATTTCAACAATTGGATAGCGTTCCTTAATCAATTTTGCAGTCTCAACACCATTACCATCAGGCAACTTAACATCGCATAATACTACATCGATGTCGAAAATATCAAGCTTTTTCAAACCAGATTTGATATCAGCAGCTTCGATTACTTCAAAGCCTTCCAAGTTGATGATCTTAGCAAGCAGTTTACGAAGCTTCTCTTCGTCATCTATAAGAAGTATTTTATTCACCATGTTTTTTTTCAAAATTACGATTTGTTCAACGCAAATAGCAATAATTTACATTCGAAATTTGGCACACTATTATACAATTTTGTATTTAAACATTAAGGAATTTGACTATAGATAAAAACAGCTATTTTGAGATTAGAAATAAACTGGTATATTTGTAGTTCTTAAACTCAAATAAAAACTGTATGTAAGATTAAAATTCTTTAGAGCGTAATAAATACCAACGGTAAATAACTTACCAAAATGGCCCGTTTTTAACATTATAAAGAATTTTAGCATGATTTCATTACAACAGATATCCTATATACATCCGAATAAAGATTTATTGTTTGAAAACATAAGTCTAACAATCAACTCACACGAGAAAATAGCACTAATTGGCAACAACGGTGTTGGCAAATCAACATTATTGCGTCTTATCGCCGGAGATCTATTGCCCACAACAGGCGATATGCATAATGATACCCGCCCTTTTTATGTGCCACAAATTACCGGGCAATACGATGATTTAACGGTCGCAAAGGCTCTTGGCATTGACAAAAAGCTGAATGCTTTTTATGCCATCTTAGCCGGCAATGCCTCAGAGGAAAATTTTAATATCCTTCAAGATGACTGGACACTGGAAGAACGTTGCCAAGAAGCTTTTGGGTATTGGAATTTGCACGAAATTCATTTGACACAGAAAATGTCTGATCTCAGTGGTGGGCAAAAGGCAAAAGTTTTGTTGGCAGGGATTCAAATTCACGAATGTGAGCTTATCCTGTTGGATGAACCCAGCAATCACCTGGATATTGACAGTAAAAAGCTACTTTATCAATGGATACAGTCTTCAAAACAAACCATTGTTGTTGTCAGCCATGACCGAACACTGCTCAATCTATTGGAGGACACACTAGAAATGACGCCGAGAGGTATAAAACGATACGGTGGAAACTATGCTTTTTACGAATCTCAAAAAGAAACAGAACGCAATGCGCTAGAACAGGATATCCATCATCAGGAAAAAGCGATCAGAACAGCCAAAGAGAAAGAAAGAGAAACGATTGAACGGCAAAACAGATTAAACAATCGTGGTCAAAAAAAACAGGAAAAAGCAGGTGTTGCCCGCATCATGATGAATACACTACGGAATAATGCCGAAAAAAGTACAGCCAAAATCAAAAGTGTCCATCAGGACAAAATTGGAGACATGAAATCCAATCTGCAAGAACTTAGAGGCACGAAAGCTGCCTTAGATAAAATGAAAATTGATTTAGGAAACAGCGACTTCCCTCGCGGAAAAAGTATGGTAAAAGCGACTAAAATCAATTTCAAATACAATACAGCTGAACTTTGGCAGGAAAATATTGATCTGCAAATATTCAGCGGGGAGCGTATTATTTTGCGGGGAAAAAATGGTTCCGGTAAAACCACATTGATCAAAATCCTGTTAGGTCAGCTCACCCCCTCTCAAGGTCAGGTTGAGCGACAGCACTTTAGCGCTATCTATCTTGACCAGGAGTATTCGCTTATTGATCTTCGGTTGAGTGTTTATGAGCAGGCTCAATATTATAATGGTGAATCGCTACCAGAACATGAGATCAAAATCAGACTCAATCGCTTTTTATTTGGGAAGGATCACTGGGACAAGCCTTGTCGACTTTTAAGTGGCGGCGAAAAAATGCGCCTGATCCTATGCTGCTTGACGATTAGACAACAGACTCCGGATCTCATTGTGTTAGATGAACCGACCAATAATCTGGATATTCAAAACATTCGTATCCTCACCCGAGCGATTCAACATTATAAAGGCACGCTCCTTGTCATCTCCCATGATGAAATGTTTCAAGATGATATCGGCATAGACAGAACGATCAGCTTAAAAAATTAGGTAAAACAAAAACAGCCGATATTTCTGATGCCTTGATATCGGCTCAATTTTTATCCCAGTATACCCAGCCAATAGAGTTTCATTCCAGCAAATTACACCTTATTTTGTAACAATCTCCTATTCTTTATTTAGAATAATGCTAAAACGATAAATTAAATTGAAAAAAAATAAAATTTTATCAATATATTCACGATGATTTTAAACATGAAACAATAACCATCAATTAGTTGAACCTCCCCGCAGATATAGAATTTCTCAAAAAAATGTATCTCGCAGGCTTTTCAATTAATTACTCAATTTAATTATGTCAAATTATCAAATTAAAGAGAATCCCGAATTGTTTGACGCTATCGTCGTAGGCTCAGGTGCAGGTGGAGGTATGGCCGGATATATCCTGGCACATGCGGGTCTCAAAGTATTGATGCTGGAGGCTGGCCCATTTTACGATCCCGCAAAAGATTCGTTGCAGTTACGTTGGCCCTGGGAATCACCCCGGAGAGGTGCTGGTACCACACGACCTTTTGGCGATTTCGATGCGGCCTTTGGTGGCTGGCAAATCGAAGGAGAACCTTACAGTAAGGTTAGTGGCACCGAATTCGAATGGTTCAGAGCAAGGATGCTGGGTGGTAGAACCAATCACTGGGGGCGCATTTCATTGCGTATGGGTCCCGATGATTTCAAACCTAAAGATGGTATCACCGATGAATGGCCCATCACTTATGATGAAGTCAAACCATTTTATGATCGTGTAGACCGTATGATCGGTATTTATGGTACAGCCGAGGGTATACATAACGAACCTGATGGTATTTTTATGAAACCTCCTAAGCCTCGTCTTAATGAACTATATATTGCAAAAGGGGCAAAGAAAGCTGGCGTACCTGTCATTCCGGGACGAGGTGCCGTGCTGACCGAAGTATCCAAAGATATTAAAGACCGAGGCACTTGTTTCTACTGCGGCCAATGTGGTCGTGCATGTAAAGTATATGGCGATTTCTCATCCTCATCGTGCTTGGTCATTCCCGCAATGAAAACAGGGAATTTAAAGGTAATCGACAATGCAATGGTACGAGAAGTATTGACCAACGACGAAGGTTTGGCTATCGGTGTGTCCTATGTTGACACAAAAGATTTACAGGAATATACGGTAAAAGGAAAAACTGTAATTCTTGGAGCCAGTGCCTGTGAAAGCGCCCGGATTATGTTAAATTCAAAATCTAAAGCACATCCGGGAGGTGTTGGTAATAGCAGCGGCTTAGTCGGGAGGTATCTCCACGACTCCACTGGTGCTAGTCTGTCTGGTTATTTACCACAATTGCTCGATCGCAAAAGATACAACGAAGACGGCGTTGGAAGTGTCCATATCTATTCACCTTGGTGGGAAGACAACGCGAAACTGAATTTCCCAAGAGGATACCATATCGAATATGGTGGCGGTCTACATATGCCATCCTATGGATTCCTAAACTGGGTACCAAAGGTAAATGACGCCGGAAAAGCTGGCGATGGAAAAACAAAAGCAAAGGGTGGATATGGCACAGCGCTTAAAGAAGATTACCGTAGTTACTATGGCGCAAATGTTGGCATGGCTGGACGTGGCACTGCATTGGCAAGAAAAGATAATTACTGTGAAATCGACCCGAGCCAAGTTGACAAATTTGGAATACCTGTACTCCGTTTCAATTACAAATGGGCAAATGAAGAAATCGCCCAAGCAAAGCATATGCAGGAGACATTCCAATCTATTATGCATGAAATGGGAGCTGTCATCACATCGAAAATTCCAGGTGCAGACACCTTATATGGTTTGGAGGCTCCCGGAAAAATTATTCATGAAGGTGGCACCACCAGAATGGGTAACGATCCGAAAACCTCGGTATTAAACAAATGGGGGCAGGCACATGACTGTAAAAATCTCTATGTGGTCGATGCTGGACCATTTGTACAACAAGGTGATAAAAACCTTACATGGACAATTCTAGCGCTATCGATGCGTACCGCAGAATATATATTGCAGGAAAAGAAAAAATTAAATGGTTAAAGCATGAATAGAAGAGAATCGCTAAAAGCATTAGGCTTTATTGCTGCTGGATCAGGTCTTTTAACCGCAGCTTGTAACACAAAAGACGCTAAAAATACAACAGCCGCAAATGCTGATAAACTACCCGGTGTCCAAGATTTTGAATATGAACGGACAGCTCGTTTAAAAGAAGAAAAGTTTTTTGATGAACATGAAATGGCAACAATTACCGTTTTAGCTGACATCATTATCCCAAAGGACAGCAAATCAGGCAGTGCCTCCGAGGCGGGTGTTCCGGATTTTATCGAGTTTATAGTAAAGGATTTGCCCGACAATAAAATCCCGATGCGCGGTGGACTACGCTGGCTCGATCTTCAGACCAAAAGACGACATGGTAATGTATTTATAAAATGTGATGCAAAGGATCAGCTCGCGCTCATCGATGAAATTGCTTATCCTGAATTGGCAAAACCTGAAATGCAGCAAGGAGCAGCATTTTTCTCATTGATGCGCAACCTGACGTCTTCTGGATTCTATACCAGCGAAATTGGGATCAAAGATATCGGATATGCTGGTAATAAACCTGGCGTATGGAATGGTGTTCCGGACGATGTGCTGAAAGAACATGGTTTCGATCCAACTAAATTCTTTGGATAAAAAAAATCCTTTCCAAAAGCTGGAAAGGATTTTTTTACTGTACACAATATCGAGGCGACAACTATTTATCTAATTTTCATTATTGTGTCGGTGTAACCTCAGTCGGCTCTGGAGCTTTGTCGATCAATTCCATAAATTGATCCAACTTAGGTGTAATAATAATCTGTGTTCTTCGGTTGCGTTGTTTTCCAAGAGCTGTTGAATTATCAGCTACAGGATTATACTCTCCCCTACCACCAGCTGTTAGTCGCTTCGGATCAACACCATACTTGGTTTGCAATGCCTGAACGACAGAAGAAGCCCGTAATGTACTTAAATCCCAATTGTTTCGAATATTTGGTTTCGAAATCGGGTCTGTATCTGTATTACCCTCTATCAGCACTTCATAATCTCTATAATCTTGAATAATCTTCGCTATTTTGCTTAAAGTCATATCAGCACGATCACTGATTTCATAACTTCCAGACTTGTACAGCATATTATCTGCCAGTGAAATATAAACGACACCTTTTAACACCTGCACATCAACTTCTTGTAATTCCTCACGACTCAGTGACCGGGTCAGATTATTTGTCAACACCAAATTCAACGAGTCAGACTTGTTCTTGGTCTCAACAAGATGTTTAATGTATTTATTTGAAGCATTGATTTCATCAACAAGCTTGGAAATATTGACGTTTCCCTGTGAGTTTTGATTGATACTCTTATCCAAAGAACCCTGCAATGCAGCATAAGCAGCTTTAAGATCAGCATTATTTTGTCGTTCTGAAGCTAATTGGTCTTCCAAACTATTAATCCGTGACCGACTTTCAGTCAATTGAAGTTGACTATCCTGATACTGTGTTTGCAGATTTTTATACTCTGTCTGCAAACCTACATATGTTTTTTTACTGACACCACATCCCGTAAAAAACAAACTTGCGGTCAGTATGGACATCGGAAAAACTATATTCTTCATAGCATTCTAATTTTGTAGATGTTGAGTTAATTTGTTGAACCAAGATAAAGCAATATTTCAGCCAAAAAAATAGTATCCTATCGAATTAACATCCTTTAACGTCTATTGTCCTAACTCCTTTAATTCCACATTAGTAAATATCTGTTCACCTTTCAAATAAGGATTAGCTCCTTTCAGATAATTGTAAATAATTGATTTTGCCTCTTCATTGGGCAACTTACGGAGGTTTTTGACCAAGAAGTTTTTGTCTTCTATGATATTATCTTTATAACCCAAAAAAGACGGTGCATGGACCTGTACACTCCATCGAATAAACCTTGCTTCGATATGATTGGGGTTATCTTTGATCAACTCCTCCAGATGCTTCTTACCTTCCTTAAATTGGCCGACTTTCTTAAATGGATTGCCCATGTGTTTTGCTATTAATATCTCATAGGCGGCACGATAGACCTTCTCTGTAGTGGATTTAGCCCCGTCATCGAGTATATCAAAATTACGTTCACACAGATCCTCGTCCTTTACTGCCTCCGCATAATCTTTTCGGATCTTATCGATATTCAGCTGCTGTCCCAGTCCCATCTTTGCTATTGTAAATAGAAATACTGTCAATACTATTCGTGTCATCATAATTATAAATCAGGCTTTTCCAAAAATTCATTTTCCGACTTAAATTACTAAAAAAATCGAATTCAAACATTAATTTTCAATTATCATACCACAAAGCCTAAAATATCTTGTCATCATATCACTACAGGAGGCTTTTTCCTAGCTGAATTTCTTTATAAAAGGATATTTTTAAGGCATTTTTGCACCATGAAATTAGCATTAAAAACAAGCCCTGTATGGTTCAAAGTAAGTCTATCCATTCTTTTTGGAATTCTATTGGGTTGCCTGTTGGGTGAAATGGTTTTCAAACTTCTACAGTCTTAACCTTCGTTCAGATGAAACAAAAGAAAAGAACTACAGCGTGTATGTCTTTTTCAGAGAAATCTTGCTGTCATCCTTGCTTAGAATAGAATTATTTTTAGTATATTGCTTATACCAATATAAATTTAAAGTGAGTTATGGAGACAAAAGCGGAGTATCAGATTTGGGACACTATCGTCAATAGTGCAAAAACTAAATTCGATTATAAGCATATTCGTGCTATGTTCAAAAAGGAAGATGATGAAATAACCGATAAATTTCTATTCCATATTATTGCGGGATTTGCCTGTGGAGAAAATCACCAGACTATCTCAACAAACTTGTTCAATGAATTGCAAAGCATCAATTTTGAATGCAATGAACAACAGATTGATAAGTTCATTTCAGACAAACATGTTAAGTTTAGTCCTGAGATCTACGCAACCTACCTCGCATTTTCAATGCTAGAAGATGGTGAGGATATTGATAATATTACCGAAGTCATTGACAATCTGCTACAAATAGATAAATAACTAGACAAATAATATTTTTTAGAGGTATCGTTTAATTTTGGCTAAAAACTTATATTCGTATACAAATTACGTCTAAGTTATGCGCCATTTTTTAACGCTATTTTTAATATTTTATTTTTGTCCGAACATCTTGGGGCAAAATTTCGATTTTGGTAGAGTAAACGTTTCAGATTTTTCGACTACAGCACTCGATAGCAATGCAAATGCTATTGTCCTAAAAGAATTTGGGCAAAGCTCAGTTTTCGTCGATGACTATGATCATCGAATAAAATTAATGCACGAATACCACGTCCTCATTCGTATAAATAATAAAGAGGGTTTTAAAAAAGCCAATTTCGAAATCCCCTCCTATAAAAGAGGAAGTTATATCCGTGACCACCTGGACGAATTGAAAGCTGTTACCTACAATTTGGAAAGCGGACAGATCATTCGAACAGAACTTGAAAGTAAAAAGGTTTTTAAAGAAAACTACTCTACTTACCTCGATCTGAACAAATTCACACTTCCAAATATTAAAGAAGGATCCATCATAGAAGTTTCGTATCGAACTCTCGAACAGGATCTATTTAATTTTAAGACATGGGAATTTCAGGATGATATTCCCAAATTACATAGCCAATACATTGCTATTATACCGGCATCTTTTACTTATAATGTGGTATTACGTGGTCCCTATAAACTTGATGACCAAAAAAAAGGAGAAGTTTTGAAGGAATATCTTTTTTTGGATGGAGTAAGAATGGATTGTTCAAAGCTCACCTATGCAATGTCCAATATTCCAGCTTTTGTTGAAGAAGACTTTATGACTTCTCCCCAAAATTTTAAATCCGCAATATATTACGAGCTCGAATCCATATTCTATCCAAGCACTGGTGTCAAAAAAACATTTAGCAAGACATGGAAAGATGTTGACACAGAATTAATGAATGAGAAGACCTTTGGTGGCCAATTGAAAAAAACAGATCTATTCAAAACTACGCTGTCAACACTTTTATCTCCAGATGATTCAAAATTGGTAAAGGCCAACAAAATCTACGACTACATCAAGAAACAGATAAAATGGAATAACTACGTTGGAAAATATTCCGAAAATGGAATCGAAAAAGCCTTAGAAAAAAGAACTGGTAATATTGGTGATATAAATTTATCGCTGATTACTGCCCTACAAGCAGCGAATTTAGATGCTTATCCAATTATTTTATCGACAAGACGAAATGGTAACCCCAATTCGCTATTTCCTGTATTATCTGATTTTGACTATGTAATCGCCTGTGTGGACATCGATGGAATCAAATACAAATTGGACGCATCGAATAGCTATCTTCCCTTTGGCTCATTGCCATTGCAATGTCTCAATGAGCGTGGCAGAATCATATACTCCAAAAAAAGTTCAGATTGGTTCCCACTAGCCTCTGAGGAGATATCCGAACAATACTATACGTTGACGGGCGTACTGAATAACCAAGGTCAAATTAAAGGCACACTTATCATTAGCAGTCAAGGTAATAAAGCACTCTTAAAAAGGCAACATATAGCCAAATTCAACTCGCTCGAAGAATATTGGGAAAAACTGGATGAAGAGATGCCCAACATCAGTTTTACCAATGCCAAAATTGAACATCTTAACGAACTCGATCAGATACTAAACGAGACGTTTGATATTACGTTAGATGTTAATAAACAACAAGAAAACAATATATTATCACTCGCTCCAAACGTCATCGATCGCATCTCCTATAATCCGTTCAAAATTCAAGACCGCACTTATCCGGTAGATATGGGATTTAAGTCTAAACTCCAATACAATATCCAATTGGAAATCCCGGAACAATACGAAGTAACAGATAAACCACAAAATATATCTTTGGCTCTTCCTGAGTCTGCTGCAAGATATAAATACATAACACAGCTAACTGGCACCAAACTAGAGGTTCTGGGGAGCCTTAGTTTTAATAAACCAATATTTACGGTAGACGAATATTTCTCTTTAAAAGAGCTTTATTCACGCATTATACAACAGCAGAAATTAGACATTAGATTAACCACAAAAAAATGAAAACGTTATTTGCCAATTTAGCCTATTTCCTTATTCCAATTGCTGCAATTGCTCAGGAGAACTACGATATTGCCCAGATTCCGGGTACGCTAAAAAGCCGGGCAGTAGCAACAGTCCGAAATGATAAAACTGTGGTGGAAGTAAAATCCCCTGAGCAGGTCACTGAAACGGTCACACGTGTCATTACCGTTTATAATAAAAACGGGGATTACTATGCCGCCCTTCCGATACATTATAACAAATCAAATGAAATCAAGAGCATAAAGGGTGCTATCTATAATGAAATGGGGATATTGCAGAAAAAAATAACAACCAAGGATTTTAAAGATGTAAGTGCAGTTGACAACAGTACAATGTTTGCTGATTCGAGGATGAAAGTCTATATCCCGGATTATCACAGCTACCCCTATACCATCGAATATCAATACGAAGTAAGGCATAAACAAAACTTAATCATTCCTTCATGGACTCCTGAAGTTTCAAACAATGTTTCCGTTGAAAAAAGCAGTTATCAATTTATAACTCCAATCAGTAGTGAATTTCGGATCGAGTCAAAAAACTATAAAGGTAATATCAAAGAGGAGAAAACCGACAAAACTGTTAGTAAAACCTGGAATGCGGAACAAATCCCAGCTAAAAAAGAGGAATCTTATAGTCCCAATCCCAATCTGAAAAGAACAAGCGTATTGATCGTTCCTAAAAACTTTGTTTATTATGGAAAAGAAGGCAATTTTAGCGATTGGAAAGAGTATGGCGACTGGTTTGCTACTAAATTATTAAGCAAAAAGCAAGATCTTACTGAAGCCTCAAAACAGAAATTCATATCACTTACAAAGAACGCTTCATCGGATCAAGAAAAAGCGAAGATCCTATACGACTATTTGCAAAAAAACACGAGATACATCAGTATTCAGATTGGAATTGGTGGACTTGAGCCATTTCCGGCATCTGAGGTTGACCGTTTAGGTTATGGTGACTGTAAAGCCTTGGTCAACTATATGGGAAGCATGTTATCTGCTGTAGGTATACCTTCTTACTACTGTATGGTTGAAGCGGGTAAACGCAAAGAGAATTTTCATAAAACATTTGCAAATGTACAGGATGGAAACCATGCAATCCTATGCCTGCCATTCAAAAATGATACGACCTGGTTGGAATGCACCAGCCAGAACCTCCCTTTTGGATTCCTAAGCAATTTTACAGATGACAGAGATGTCATTGCCTGTACCGAAAATGGCGGTGTGATTATGCATACACCAAAATATAGCAATGCCATCAATCTTCAGCTTCGTAACGCCGATCTTAGCTTATCCGATGATGGGAGTATAAAAGGCTCTCTAAACACCAAATTTTATGGTACACAGTATGAAAATCATATGGAAATTCTTTTGGCAAGCAATAATGAAAAAACTAAACTGCTGGCAGAATATTATAATATCGACAACATTAATTTTGAACAGGTAAAATACACCGAACACAAAAAAGATAGACCATTTATTGAAGAGAATTTGTCAATTTCCATTAAAAATTATGCGGTAAAAAACGGCAATAAAATGCTGATTCAGCCCAATATTTTCAATACACAATCCAGCATATCTGAGAATAAAAATCGTACGGAAGATATTTTTATAGAACGTGGATTTGTTGACATTGACAGCATTAGTATTGCACTGCCAAATAACATTTTAAAAACAATAACCCCCGAACAAAAGATTATCGAAAAACCATTTGGTAAATATGAATTTAAGTCGGAGATAAAAGGGAATAAACTTTTCACGTATCGAAAACTAGAGCTCTTCGAAGGAAATTATCCAGCAAGCAACTATGAAGATTTCTTTCAGTTTCATAAAGAAGTGAGTGGTTCCGATAAAGGGCGTTATAATCTGAGCATATTGTAATATCATCTTAAAATATTTACCAGAATATGAAAGTTGTCAAACAATCAAATAAAGCAATTATTGTATATTAGCCAAATGACAGAATACGCGGCAATTTTTGATATGGACGGGGTTATAAGCCACACAAACCCCTTTCATGCAGAAGCTTTCAGAGCTTTTTTTAAGAACCATAACGTACAACAGGCTACTGAAGAAGAATTCGAACAGCATATGTATGGCAAACACAACAGCTATATCATGCAACATTTTTTTCAACGCCCGATCTCTCCTGAAGAATTGCGTACGCTTGAGTTTGAAAAAGAGCAGCTTTTTAGGGTGATCTATAAAGAACATGTTGCTCCTATTAAAGGCTTGATCGAATTTCTGAAAGATTTAAAAGACAAAGGCTTCAAACTTGCGGTGGCAACATCGGCTCCTAAAGAAAATATGGATCTGATTTTGGATGAACTAAAGATCCGTGATCTTTTTTCATCAACTTTGAGCAGTGAAGATGTAAAACTTCACAAACCTCATCCCGAAGTTTATTTGAAATCAGCGGAAAACCTGGGTATGCCAATTGAAAAATGTATTGTGTTTGAAGATTCTTTTTCGGGCATTACAGCTGCCAAAAATGCGGGGATGAAGGTTGTTGCCGTATTATCAACCCACAAAAAAGAGGAACTTCCTGCTAGCGATACATATATCAGAAACTATACTGAAATTTCAGTAGCTAATGTGAAAGCAATATTACAATAGAAGGTCCGCTTAACAAAATGATCACTTAATTCATACGAGGATCATTTCAACAGTGTTTCTTCAATTGAATACAAAGAAACTATTACAAAGGTTATAAAAAATAAGGGCTTCTTTTGGATGCCCTTATTTTTTACTAGTCTCTTTTGAGACCAAACTTTTCAATCTTACTATAGAGATGACTCCGTTGTATATCCAGATCATCTGCAGTCTTGGAAACATTCCAGTTATTTTTCTCCAATTTATATTTTATAAATTCTTTTTCCGCATGATCCTTATAATCTTGGAATGAGTCAAATGAATCCATATCTAGGCCGTAATTCACCGTCCCCTTTTCGTGGGCAATCCCATTTACCGGTTCACGTGAAGGATTAGCAAATGCGACAACATCCTTATCGGTAATAGATTTATCACTCAAAATAATAAGTCGTTCAATCATATTACGCAATTCACGAATATTTCCCGTCCATGGAAGATGGCTTAATTCTCTCATCGCTGCATTTGTGATTTCCTTTACAGGAATACCATATTCCATACATATTTCTTCACAAAAGTTCGTTGAAAGCAATGGAATATCATCAACACGATCTATCAGCGCTGGCACATGGATTAAAATCACCGAGAGGCGATGATATAAGTCCATTCTAAAATTGCCGTCTTCAATTTCCTTTAACAAATCTTTATTGGTCGCAGCTACAACACGTACATTGACATCAATTTCTTTGTCACCGCCAACTCTGGTTATTTTATGTTCTTGTAAAGCACGCAACACTTTAGCCTGAGCGGAAAGGCTCATATCCCCTATTTCGTCCAAAAACAATGTCCCGCCACTAGCCTGTTCAAATTTACCGATACGCTGTTTAATTGCCGAAGTAAAGGATCCTTTTTCATGTCCAAACAATTCTGATTCGATCAATTCAGAAGGAATAGCAGCACAGTTTACTTCAATCAATGGCGCCTGTGAACGATTTGATTTCTCATGCAACCAACGGGCCACCAGCTCTTTACCTGAACCATTTGCACCAGTAATCAGTACTCTAGCTTCTGTTGGAGCCACACGATCTATCGTCTCTTTGATACGTTTAATTGCACCGGACTCCCCTAATATATCTTTGGTCTTTGAACTGCTTACTTTTCGTTTTAATACTTTGGTTTCAGTGACAAGAGAACTTTTATCCAATGCATTCCGAACCGTAATGAGCAACCGGTTTAGATCCAGTGGTTTTTCCAAAAAGTCAAAAGCTCCTTTTTTTGCTGCCTCAACCGCGGTTTCAATCGTTCCATGGCCAGAGATCATTATAAAGGGAATATCTGGACTACTCTGATGTGCCTCAGATAACACTTCCATCCCGTCCATATTATTCATCTTGATATCACATAGAACCAAGTTGACCTTTTCTTTTTTTAAGATCTCCAATCCATCACGACCATTGTCAACATCTAAAATCGTATAATCTTCGTATTCTAAGATATCACGCAAAGAGCTTCTGATGGCGCGTTCATCGTCAATGATTAAAATTGTACTCATAAATTCAGCGTTATGCTATTTTCAATTACGGAAATCAATATAAGGTTTTTTTAGCAATTAGCGAAAAAGAAGCAAACCTTGTAAGCCGGGTTCTGTAGACCACCGAAGTGGAATTTCTATCATTTATCTAGATTTGCCATCGCTGACAAACTCAATCAACCTACCCATTACGAATTCCAATAAATTGAAAGAAGACGAGCAGCCTTCGGATTTCGCAACCTATTTGGTCTTTCAACACACGAGGTTTACCGTAATATATGTTACCATACAAGACCGTAAGCTCTTACCTTACGTTTTCACCCTTACTCCGAAAAGCGGTATATTTTCTGTGGCACTTTCTGTCTGCTATTTAAAATAACATCCTTCCCGTTAGGAAGCGTGTCGCTCTATGTTGCCCGGACTTTCCTCTCCTCCCAAAAAGAGCAGCGATAGAACCAGTTTGCTTCTGCGCAAAAGTAGCGATTTTACTTGGATAAACAGCCAATTTCTTTATAATTTCAACAAAGCTGGGCATAAGGCTTTACGCATTACAAAAATTACGCAATACGCTTGCGTAGATAACATAAAGTTTTTGTATTTTCATCTAAACTTGCTTCAACAAAACATGGCATTAAACAAACTAGCACTGATCCGTTACAAAACAATAGATAACTGTCTTCGGTTAAGACATCGTAAGTGGACTTTAGAAGATTTAATGGAAAAGGTTTCTGATGCTCTTTATGAATTTGAAGGCATCAAAAATGGCATTAGTAAACGCACTGTTCAGGGCGATATACAGTTGATGCGAAGTAATAAATTAGGTTATAATGCGCCTATTGTTGTCACACATCGTAAGTTTTATACTTACGAAGATCCAAACTATAGTATAAGCAACTCGCCTATTTCGGTCGGCGATATGCAAAAAATGAAGGAAGCTGTAGAGGTCTTAAAACATGTCAGCGGCTTTTCGAGTTTTGATGAAATGAGCGATATTGTCGCACGCCTTGAGGATAGTATTCATACTAAAAAAGATAATCAACCTTCCATTATCCAAATGGAGAGCAATAATCTTTTGAAAGGCTTATCATTTATTAGCCAGCTCCATCAGGCTATTCGTGAAAAAACACCACTTCTAATAGGCTATCAATCTTTTAAAGCACTACAAAAACAAGATCTGGTATTCTCCCCCTACCTATTAAAAGAATATCGTAACCGTTGGTTTCTCATTGGACACCACAGAAAAAGCGAGGGATTAATGACACTTGCTTTAGATCGGATCGAAACGATAGAGGAAATGGGGAAAAATTCGTATAAAGAATATACAGGGATAGATTTTGAACGCTACTTTTCCGACACGATCGGTGTCTCAAAAACACATAAAGATCGTGGCCATCGTGTTATTCTGGAAATAAATGCAAGAAACGCTCCTTATGTAGAAACCAAGCCTATCCATCCTTCTCAGCAGATCCTGGATAAAAAAGACGACGGCTCCCTCTTAATTCGTATTGATGTTGTCCTGAACTTTGAACTGGAACGGGAAATTTTAGGATTTGGTGAAGCGATCAAAGTAATTGCTCCACGCAATTTACAAAGTCGGATAAGGCAACGTTTGGTTGCAGCAGCTCAATTATATCCTGATCGGTCGGAAAAGTCATCTGATTCTGTATAGAATCACCAAGCTTTCAATCGTCTTTCGTAAAAATCTGGATTTAATAATCTCGAGCTCCTGATCGATCCTCAGTTCACCTTCAAGACATTTTCCGGCAAACCAGAAACTGACCTGAAACATATAGACCGCTGCAGCACAAATGTGGCTAACTGAGATCAGGGTTAATAGCCTCTAAATAGCTTGCGCAATCGCATAACCACTTGCCCAGGCCCATTGGAAATTATATCCGCCAAGCCAGCCCGTCACATCGACAGCCTCACCTCCAAAATAAAGACCGGGTATTTTCTTGGATTCTAATGTTTTGCCCTGCAGTTCCGCCGTAGCAACACCCCCACGCATCACCTCGGCTTTATCATAGCCCTTATCACCTGCGGGCTTGACCTTAAAACGATGAACCGTATCTACAATCGACTTAGCGTCAGCTTTGCTTAAAGATGCTATTTTGATATCCAATGTGAGGAATTTGCCAAGCGCATCCACCAGCTTTCGACTAAAATAGTCATTCAGCAATTGTGAGACCAATCGCTTCCCGCCCTGCTGCCGCTCTTCTTTGATCAACTGCTCCAGATTAAAATTGGGGAGCAAGTCTATCGTAATCTCCTGTCCCGGTTTCCAATAGCTTGATATCTGAAGAATTGCTGGACCGCTCAACCCCCAGTGCGTAAACAATATATTCTCTTCAAAAGACATATTGGCTGTGGAGACTTTCGAAAACACCGAATTGCCGGCAAGAGAAGTATACCAATCCGCATCTTTACCGGTAATTGTCAATGGTGCCAGTGCTGGAGCCGTTTTCACAATTTCTAGTCCAAATTGCTTTGCAACACGCAATCCAAAATCAGAAGCGCCTAGTTTTTGAACCGGCAGTCCTCCCGAGGCAATCACCAGTTTCTTAGTTTCATACCGATACTCTCCTTTTGAATTCTCTACCTGAACAATAAATCCATTGGCGCTCTTTTCCACGGATTTCACAAGCGTATTGAGCGCTATATCCTGTTCAGTTTCATAAAGAATTTTCGAAAATATCGCAACGATATCTTTGGCTTTATTGGTTTCGGGAAACAGCTGTCCTAAGGTTTTTTCCTGTCCTTTAATACCGTATGCTTCGAAAAAATCGATGGTATCCTCGACGGTCCATTGCTTAAATATCCCGTGCAAAAAATCTGGATTTTCAGAGATAAAATTAGCAATTGTAGTTCCGGTATTTGTGTAATTACATCTTCCACCACCTGAAATCAAGATCTTTGCCCCTACCTTATCATTACGCTCCAATAGCAACGTTTTCTTTCCCAGCAATCCTGCTTGTGCTGCGCACATTAAACCACAGGCACCACCACCAATGATAATAGCATCGTATATATCCACAGTCTTATATTAATAAGCAATCAATTGATCTTCAGTTGAAATGACGCGTCGTTCTGATTGACTCTGGTAGCCGAGTTCGATGATACGAATCACATCTCGCGCCTGATCCGGTGAAGCTATTAAAGTAGCTTGACCTAAAATAGTATCCGCAACATTTTGATAAAAATCAGGATATGATCCACGTTCCGATGCAATGATTTCCTCTACATCTCTACCATCTTCGACAATGTTTAGTTTACCATAAATACTTGGATCCTCTTCACCCCAATTTGGGTCTTCATCGGGGAACTTACCGTCCCGCAATAATGCTTCCTGGGGATCAACGCCATTTTTCACAAAATTGCCATTCATACCAAAGAGGCGATATCGTGGGGTCGGTTCTTTCGCAAGCATCGATCCTTTTAGCGAAACTCTCAGGTTATCGTAATACAAGATACAGTCAAAATTGTCAATGGTCTTTGCATGATCACGTTGTACAGCGAGATCTGCAAATACAGCATTCGGCTTTCCAAATAACTGCAAAGCCTGATCGATCAGATGTGGGCCTAAATCGTAAAATATACCCGATCCAGGCAGATTTTCCTCACGCCAAGCATTTGGCCGCAAATAATTCCGGAAACGGTCAAATCTCGATTCCAGATTTACGATCCTTCCCAATCGTCCACCTTTTATGATTTTCACGAGTGTACGGAAATCCGAAGTAAATCTCAAATTATGATAAGGAGCAAGCACCAAATTCATTTCTTTCGCCAAGGCGATCAACTCATCTGCTTGTTCTACAGTATTTGTAAACGGTTTTTCAACAACGACATGTTTTCCTGCCTCTAAAGCACGTTTTGCCATTGGATAATGCATATCGTTAGAAGTAGCAACCACGACCAACTCGATCGTATCATCGGCAAAAATTTCATCAGCAGACAGTGCAATTTCCGCTTGCGGAAAACGCTCTTTCAATAACACCTGCTGCTCAGCCTTACGCGCAGTAACCTTTACAAGTTCCAATGCCGCAACCGAACGCATGACAGGAGCATGAAAAACCTGTCCCGAAATACCAAAGCCTATAAGGCCAACACGAATCTTCCTCATATCATTACATTCTTTCTGGCACACATATACCCAACAAACCCATTCCCTTGGCGATAACTTTCGCTGCAGCAGCGGAAAGATGTAATCTAAAATTCTTTACATCATTGGCCTCGGCTTTCAATATGCTCTCTTCGTGATAAAATTTATTATATAACTTGGCAACCTCGTAAATATAATTTGCCAATTGCGCCGGACTAAATTCCTGTGCAGATGCCTCAATCGTTTCAGGAAATGCTCCCAACTGTTGAATCAGATCACGTTCATAAGGTGAAATGGATGTCAGTACTGAAACAGGGTTATTGGCATCAAATTCAGCCTTACTCAAAACAGACTTGATACGTGCATGTGTGTATTGGATAAAAGGTCCAGTATGTCCCTGAAAATCTACAGATTCGTTTGGATCAAACAATAGACGTTTCTTGGGATCTACTTTTAATAAAAAGTACTTCAATGCCCCCATCCCAATAGTATTATAAAGTGTAGCCTTGGCATCTTCAGCCAAACCTTCGGTTTTCCCAAGTTCTTCCGTACGCTCCTGTGCTGTTTTAAGCATTTCAGCCATTAAATCGTCAGCGTCCACCACCGTTCCTTCACGCGACTTCATTTTACCGGAAGGTAAGTCAACCATACCATAAGATAAGTGGAACAAACCGTCAGCCCATGATTTACCTAGTTTTTTGAGGATCAAAAACAATACCTTGAAATGGTAATCCTGTTCATTACCAACAACGTAAATGGATTCACTCATTTTGAACTCATCATATTTAAGCTGCGCAGTACCTAAATCCTGTGTAATATAAACTGAGGTACCATCTCCACGGAGCACCAATTTTTGGTCCAGTCCTTCATCTGTCAGATCTATCCAAACGGAGTTGTCTTCTTTCTTAAAGAAAACACCTTTGTCCAATCCTTCCTGAATAATATCTTTCCCTAAAAGATAGGTATTGGATTCGTAATAATATTTATCAAAGTCTACGCCCAATTGCTTGTAGGTTTTTTCAAAACCAGCGTAGACCCAGCTGTTCATGGTTTTCCAAAGCGTAATAACCTCTTCGTCTCCTGCCTCCCATTTTTGAAGCATAGACTGAGCCTCTTTCATCAGTGGAGCATTCTTTTTTGCTTCATCTTCTAACTGCCCTTCAGCTTTCAATGCTTCAATTTCTTTCTTATACTCCTTATCGAAGACTACATAATATTTCCCCACAAGGTGGTCGCCTTTCATTCCAGTAGATTCGGGAGTCTCTCCAGCACCGAATTTCTGCCAAGCCAGCATGGATTTACAAATATGTATACCACGATCGTTCACCAAATTTGCCTTGATGACTTCGTAACCATAAGCTTTCAAGATTTCAGCAACGGAATAACCTAACAGATTATTTCGTATATGCCCCAAATGCAATGGTTTATTGGTATTTGGCGAAGAATATTCAACCATCAACTTCTTTCCATTCGCTGGGAAAATACCAAAATCTTTGGCAACAATCGTTTCATTCAACAAGGAGACCCAATAGTCGTCGGAAAGCACAATATTCAAAAAGCCTTTTATCACATTGAAGTCCGATATTTCAGTAATATGCTGTTGCAAATAGGTACCGATCGCTGCACCTGTCTGCTCTGGAGACGATTTCGAAAAGCGAGTTACGGGAAAAGTTACGATTGTAATTTGCCCTTCAAACTCCTTTCGAGTCGCTTGTAAAGCAATTTGATGTTCTAAAATATCTGCATTGTAAAGCTCCTTAACAGCCTGTACAGTGACTTCAACAAGTCGCCTTTGAATAGAATTTGCCATTTAATGATTTTGTAAATTTTACAACTTCCTGATAGTGAACTGGAAATAAATAACATTCCTTATTTAGGTATTCACCATTAAAGTATATCTTTGCAAAAATAATAAAAAATGCAGAGCTATCAGGAATTTCTTGACTTAAGTGTTGGTTTTCCGCAAGACGGATTCGAAATCATCGACGACGAATTGTATTTCCACGATTTGAATTTAATGGAAATGATAGAAACGTACGGTACGCCGTTACGTTTTACTTATTTGCCTATCGTCAGCAAAAAAATTCAACAAGCGAAAATCTTGTTTCAGACCGCTATTCTGAAGCATAACTATCGTGGATCTTACAAATACTGTTATTGCACCAAATCTTCCCATTTCAAGCACATCGTAGAAGAAGCCTTGAAAAATGACATCCACCTTGAAACTTCGTCTGCATTTGACATGCCGATGATTGATTCACTGGAGAGACAAGGTACCGTGACAAAAGACATCACAGTCATCTGTAATGGATTTAAAACCTATCAGTACAAACAGTATATTGTTGATATGATCCATGATGGATATAAAAATATTATACCGGTATTAGACAACAAAGAAGAATTCAACCTCTATGATGATGAAATTGAATTGGATAAACCTTGTGCTCTGGGTATCCGTATAGCTTCAGAGGAACAACCAGATTCCCAATTTTATACATCACGACTGGGCATTCGCCAAGAAGATGTTGTAGAATTCTATAACAACAAAATAGCGGACAATCCCAACTTCAAAGTAAAACTACTTCACTTCTTTATCAATTCAGGTATATCAGACACGCCATATTACTGGAATGAGCTAGAGAAATACGTTACCCTCTATTGTAAATTCAAAAAGATAAATCCTGATTTAGATACTTTAGATATCGGTGGTGGAATGCCTTTTAAAGACTCATTGGTACACGATTTTGATTATGAATACATGGTCAACGAAATCGTCAATCGGATCAAACAGATCTGTGCACACCATGAAGTGATGGAACCAGATATCATTACAGAATTTGGCAAATACACAGTAGCTGAAGCATCGGGTATCCTATATAAAGTACTCGGACGTAAGCAACAAAATGACCGCGAGCGTTGGTTTATGATTGATGGATCTTTTATAACAAATTTGCCAGATGTCTGGGCTTTAAACCAAAAATACATCCTATTACCAATCAACAATTGGGATTCGGAGTACGAACGCGTCAATTTGGGTGGAATCACCTGCGATGGTCAAGATTATTACAACCAGGAAGCACATATGAACTCTGTTTTTATGCCTAAAACACGTAAAGTACAATATTTGGGATTCTTCCATACTGGAGCTTACCAAGATGTATTGAGTGGATACGGCGGAATTCATCATTGCCTACTTCCTTCACCTAAACATGTATTGGTGCGCAGAAATAGAGATGAGACTTTCAATTACGAAGTATTTGGAGAGGAACAAAATTCCAAACAAGTCATGAAGCTATTGGGTTATCAATAAGATATTCCACCTAAAAAAATGGTGCTATAAATTTTAACGTATCTTTTTAGAAAGAAGATATGCTAATCAGTCATAGAGAGAAAGGTCTCGATCTTAGGATCGAGACCTTTTCTTTTAAGTAACCCCTACTTTTCCAATCATTTGTAATCTAAGTTTCCCCTGCCAATCAACTAAACTGACAGCATGTAACCTCATAACAAGTCATCACTTAATAGGGACTTCATTCGGACCTAATAGGGACCTTATTCGGACCTCATTCGGATAAAACCGTATAAAGTTCGTTTTATCTCCGTATAATATTATGATTAAACCCATATCAATAATCAAGCTTTTCTCCTGCTGTCTCCATCCAGATACAACGCTAAACACCGGATGTAGTATAGTAATATATCTTTTATGTCAGTTTGCCACAAAATAAAGCAGGCCCCTTATTTAGGGGCCTGCTCATGGTGTATTTTCCGTTAATTTATTATGATTTTCCTTAAGAAATTCAGCTGTGGTTCTTTTCTATTTCGCCACCCAGGCATTGAAAAATTTCAATACCTTTTCTTCGTCATAGCTTTTGTCCTTTTCCAGACTGCCACTTTCCTGTACATGAAGTGTCTTTCCATTTTTATCCAATATGATAAAAAACGGATAACCTAATTTACTACCTTCAGGTGCATACTTTTGAAAAACCGCCTCATTCTTATTCTCTTTCGAATAATTTAGGTGATAATAGAGAAAACGACTTTTCAACAATTTGTCTACGCTCGCCGTTTTATGGATATAATCATTAAACCGCAGACACCATACACACCAATTCCCCCCTGCTTGAATAACGATATTCTTTTTTTCCTTCTTAGCCAATTGCAGAAGGCCATCGATATCTTTTTGCGCGTCCGCTTCTGGGTTATAAGGCTTTGAAAGCTCTTTCTGAGTTTTTGAAACTTCCTGAGCGACTACACTTGAATGTACGAATTGGCTTCCCAAGAATACGCCAATTCCAAAAAACAATAATTTAATCCTTCTCATTATCCAACAAATTATTTATATGATTTAAAATTACAAAATCATTTTACCAAACCAAAACATAAGCCTATTATAATGGTTAAACAGTATATAGTTCTTTGCTACGACACAACAAAGAATATACAATAAGGCCATAGTAATGATGTTATCCCAATTATTTTAAAAGTGGTAACGAATTGTTTAAAAAAAAACATGGATAACATAACAAAACAAAACAAAAACAAACATGCATTATTTTTTATTTTTTAATAAAATTCCTTTAAAAATCCACAAATATACTATAACTTAGTATCAATAGGTTATATCAGCAATAGAAAGGACAATACCTTAAGACCAAAAACGAAACAAAATGAAACAAGAAGAATTCAAAAGGTCAAAATTAATAGAAAGAATAAAAGACACAAGCGAGTGGGATGTTATTGTCATAGGAGGCGGAGCAAGTGGCTTGGGTGTTGCATTGGATGCATTGAGCAGAGGATTCAAAACTATATTATTAGAACAGGTTGATTTTGCGAAAGGTACCTCGAGCAAAGCGACAAAACTCGTTCACGGTGGTGTCCGCTATCTCGCTCAGGGCGATATATCTCTTGTTAGAGAAGCACTTCATGAGAGAGGGCTCCTACAGCAAAACGCCCCCCATCTAGTTAAAAATCAATCCTTCGTGATCCCTAATTACAGCTGGTTTGACGGCCCCTTCTATACCATAGGCATGAAAATATACGATTTCTTAGCTGGTAAATTGAGTTTAGGAAAATCTATACATATTAATAAGGAGGAAACCCAACGCAGAATCAGCACAGTAAGAACAAAGGGATTATATGGCGGAGTTGTCTATCAGGATGGTCAATTCGACGACTCAAGACTCGCTATCAATGTAGCGCAGACCTGTATTCAAATGGGCGGCGTAGCACTTAATTATATGCGGGTAACTAATCTAACCAAAAACGGCGCAGGTAAAGTTAATGGTGTTATCGCGCAAGATACTGATACTGGAGAAGTTTTCACAATTCAGGGTAAAGCCATTATCAATGCAACGGGGATCTTTGTTGATGATATACTCAAAATGGATAAGCCCGAAGCAAAACAAATGGTTAGACCAAGCCAGGGTGTACACCTTGTTTTTGATAAATCTTTTCTTCCTGGGGACGACGCAATCATGATCCCAAAAACAGATGATGGTCGCGTTCTTTTTCTTGTCCCTTGGCACAATCGCGTCATCGCAGGAACTACAGATACGCCGATCGATGAACACAGTCTGGAACCGATAGCACTAGAGAAAGAGATCGAATTTATCTTAAAAACTGCTGGCCGTTACCTCACTAAACAACCAACCCGTCAGGATGCATTAGCTGTATTTGCCGGTCTTCGACCGTTGGCGGCTCCAACAGGAAATTCCAACAAAACCAAAGAAATCTCCCGAAGTCATAAAGTAATCGTCAGCGACTCAAATTTACTAACTTTGACTGGAGGAAAATGGACTACCTTTCGCCGAATGGGACAAGACACCGTTGATAAAGCAATTAAAATTGGCTGTTTACCAAAAAAGGAAAGTACCTCGGCAACACAAAAAATCTATAGCGCCATTCCGACCACCGATAGAAGTAACCACATGTATATTTATGGCTCCGACCAGGAGGCAATTCATGCGCTTGAACAAGAAAATCCGGTATGGGGTGAAAAATTAGTCGAACACCTGGAATTTAAAAAAGCAGAGGTACTATGGGCAGTGCGCAACGAACTCGCGCAGACCGTTGAAGATGTACTTTCACGCCGTGTACGCATCCTATTCCTTGATGCAAAAGCAGCAATTATCGCTGCACCCGAAGTCGCCAGAATACTCGCTCAAGAATTAGGTAAAGACGAAAACTGGCAAAAAAAACAAATAGAAAATTTCGAGAAAGTTGCAAAAAATTATATCTTAAACTAATAGAAAATAACCAGCAGTAATCAAATTATGGAACAACAATACATCTTGGCGATGGATCAGGGTACGACAAGCTCCAGAGCCATTATTTTTGATAAGGACAGAAATATCGTTTCAATTGCGCAAAAAGAATTTACACAAATATTTCCACATCCAGGATGGGTGGAACATGACCCGCATGAAATCTGGTCCACGCAGGCAGGCGTCACTGCCGAAGCCACAACGAAAGCCGGTCTAAACGGCAAAAATATCGCTGCCATCGGGATAACCAATCAACGGGAAACAATTGTTGTATGGGAAAAAGAAAGCGGTAGACCAATCTATAATGCTATTGTATGGCAAGATAAGCGCACAGCAGATTACTGTGACGAGCTCCGTAAATCTGGCAAACATGAAATGATACAGAAAAAAACGGGACTCATCCTTGACCCTTATTTTTCAGCAACAAAAATAAAGTGGATTCTTGATCATGTGGACGGAGCGAGAGAAAAAGCAAAAAACGGAGAGCTGATCTGTGGCACGATTGATACCTGGCTAGTATGGAATCTGACGCGCGGTGATGTCCATATTACCGATGTTACCAATGCTTCCCGTACACTTTTATTCAATATACATACGATGGATTGGGACACGGAGCTTCTTGAATTATTCGACATTCCGGCTTCCATGTTACCCGAAGTTAAGGAAAGTAGCGAAATATATGGTGAGTCTAGAACAACGATTTTCGCTCATAAAGTTAGAATAGCGGGGATTGCAGGAGATCAGCAAGCAGCTCTTTTCGGTCAGCAATGCATAGAAAAGGGAATGGTAAAAAACACTTACGGTACAGGGTGTTTTATGTTAATGAATATTGGTGATAAGCCAATCATGTCCAAAAACAATTTATTGACAACTGTAGCCTGGAAGATCAACGGAAAGACAGAATACGCATTAGAGGGAAGTATATTTATTGGTGGTGCATTGGTCCAATGGTTACGGGACAACCTTAATATTATCTATAAATCTGCAGATATTGAACAATTGGCACTTTCCGAAAAAGATAATGGCGGAGTGACATTTATCCCAACTTTCGCTGGACTGGGGGCTCCTTACTGGAACGCCAGAGCTCAAGGTACTATATTTGGATTAACGCGAGCTACAACAAATGGACATATTGCGAGAGCTTCACTAGAGGCTATTTCGCTCCAAACAAGAGATGTTTTACAGGCAATGGAAGCTGACAGTGGAATACCTATCAAGGAACTGCGTGTGGACGGTGGAGCAACGGCAAACAACCTTTTAATGCAGATCCAAGCAAATGTACTGGACAGCAATGTCATCAGGCCCAAAATTACTGAAACAACAGCATTGGGGGCAGCCTACCTAGCAGGACTGGCTGTTGGCTTCTGGAAAAATGAAGAAGAACTTTCAAAATTCTGGGCACAAGACCGTCTCTTTGAACCCGAAAAAGAACAAGAAGAACAGACCCAGAAAATTATTAAACAATGGACCAAAGGCGTTAAAGCATTACAATTCTGGACAGAAAACTAACCAATACTTATGAACCATTATTTAGCTGAATTTATTGGAACCTCTCTCCTTCTACTCCTTGGGAATGGTGTTGTTGCAAATGTTATATTAAAAGGAACAAAAGGGGAAAATAGCGGTTGGATTGTCATTACAACCGCCTGGGCCTTGGCCGTATATGTCGGAGTAGTCTTTGCAGGTCCTTACACGGGCGCTCACCTTAATCCAGCGGTAACAATCGCTATGGCACTTAACAACGCGCTACCTTGGACAGAGGTCCCCGGTTATATTCTCGCCCAAATTGCCGGTGGATTTTGCGGGGCATTATTAACGTATGTTATACACAAAGATCATTTTGATGCTACAGCCGATCCGACCACAAAATTAGGTGTTTTCGCTACCATCCCAAATATTCGAAATACGTCAACAAATCTAGCCAGTGAAATCATTGGAACTTTCGTTCTAATTTTTGTTATCTTCTTTATAACAGGTCAAGATGTTACGATCAATGGAAAGACTGAACCCATCGGGATGGGATCTCTAGGCGCTATACCTGTTGCTTTTTTAGTGTGGGCTATTGGCTTGTCACTGGGAGGCACAACAGGCTATGCGATTAATCCCGCCAGGGATCTTGGTCCACGATTATTTCATGCACTCTGGCCAATTAAAGGAAAAGGAAGTTCCGACTGGTCATACGCCTGGATCCCTATTATTGGACCAATTATTGGGGCGATCTTAGCATTTGTACTCTATACTTTAATAAAATAATAAAGGGATTCAATATTGAATCCCTTTATTATTTTATACTCGTTTTGGCTTTCGATGACCATATTCACGATCCCGCTCAAAAGTATTCATATGCCTTTCTTTTTTAACAGGATAAACATCTTCAATAACAATCAGAATACCTTTTTCCTCAACAGTGCCGAACTCATCATTTCGAGCTGTACCAAAAGACTTCATCGTTGGGGACAGGTTCATATATGTATTTATTAATGGTGGAATATTTTCCCCCAATGCTCTTACATGACTGTTTAATATTTTGTATCCCTCTTTATAATCTAATCCATCAAAAACACCAATAAAACGATCGTAGTCATTTTTGATTTCCAAATCAGGTAATGGAGTAACCAATTTATCCTGATCAGGAAAATAATAATCCATGAAGTAAAGCAACATATCCCGTGCATCCTTATTATAATGTGGATACATCGTCACTTTCCCAAAAAGGTACTTAATTTCTGGATTAAGCATCACCAAAGCGCCCAAACCATCCCATAAGTTGTCTAAGGAAAAGATACCCTTTCTATTGTCAATTGCGGGTTGGTATCTAGGTTGAACAAAAGACCGCCCGAGTTCAATGGTATACGGCAAATAATCTTTTGTAAACTGATCCGAGAACTGAAAATAATGGGCTGTAGATAAATTAGGAATACCATTTGTTTCTCCGGCTTCTGTACATTTAATCACACGATAACCTGCAACGACTTCCTCATCTTCAGGATTCCATGCGATCAATTGATCATAACAATCATCACATGTATCATTTTCATCAATATCAATTGAAAGCCCTGTACCTCCTCCTGCTCCACGGAATGTCAACTCTCGTAACCGTCCAATTTCGCGCATAGCATTGGGCGAGTTGTGATAGTTGATTAAGTATATCTCGTTATTTCCATTGTTGGTATAGCGTAAGAAAACGTCCTTGTTCAATTCGGCTTTCAATAGTTCTCTATCAACTGGAGGTATAATTTCTTGCATAAATTCTATTTTTCTTGAGCTAATCCATAAACCCTTCTTTTCACTTCTTCAGCCCAAGTCTTTTCGTTTTTTGATTGATCAAACGCTGTATAAGGGATTCTCTTTCCTACTATAATGTTAACGGTGTGCCCGCGCTGGGCAAACATTTCATCGGGTAAATATAACATTTCAATGTTTACCTTAAGACCTATTTTTTGTCTAAGCCTTGCAAAATTATAAAAAAACTTAGAGTTTTTGCCGTCAATAAGTACCGGAATGATATCTTTTTTATATTTTTTCGCTTTGCTAATAAAACTTTTTTTCCATTCCAGGTCTTCAATACGCCCATCTTTTTGCTTTCTGGAGACCAAACCCGCCGGAAATACAAGTAAGGCATCATCCGCCCCGTACGCTTCCTCAATTGCCGATATAGCCTGTTTCCCCTGACCACCTAGTTTATTTACACCTACAAATAAAGGTCTCAAATTACCTATATTTAATAAGATATCATTAACCAAAAATTTCACATCCCGACGATGCTTTCCTATCGCATGCATAAACGCTATACCATCTAAACCTCCCAAAGGATGATTGGATGCAAAAATTACAGAATCAGACTCAGGAATATTTTCTGCGCCATATAAATTCACAGTCACGCCCAAATCATTGATTAACGCATCAACAAAATCCAGGCCCTGCAAATCAGCAAAACGTGTCATAATATCATTGATCTCATCCTCATGGATGGTTCTTTTAAGATAGTTTAACAGGAAGGACGGAATCCACTTTGCTAGTCCCGCATTTTTTTTGTGAATAACCTCGCGTATATCAATAAATTTTTTATTCTCACTCGTAACCATCAATCTTATTTTTCTGACTAAAAAAACTAGTTGCCTCCCATTTAAGCATATCTCAAATAGCGGACAAAAATACTAACAGAATGCTAATAAAAGTACAATTTTAAACATTAAAATTGTACTTATTTGCAATAATGTGATTACTTACTTTTAATTTATCCACCAAACACAAAAAAGTTCCCACCCTCTTAAAGATTCTGATCTACAAAAATTTCCCTTTCACATCATTTTTTTTATTAAGTTTGGATATGTTAATAGGACAATTTCTTTCAAACGCAGATTTCAGCATTCAAAAAGCTGATTCAATACAGCAGGCATTAGAAAAACTACAAGACATGCTTTGTAAAGAATTGGTTGTTTTAAATGGGGATGAATATATTGGATTCGTCAACGAGTCTATTTTATTGGATGCCGACAATGACGAAGCTCCGATCTCCTCCATTAAAATTAACACAGCACCGATACAGCTCAGATTTAATCAGCATCCCTACGATGCATTGGTAATGACAACCGTATATAATAGTTCCTTAGTCCCTATTTTGGATCAAGATAACAAATATATTGGTGTTTCTACACAATTGGATATTTTAAAGGCAATTTCGTTAATCCAATCTCAAAATGAATCTGGGGCTATTATTGTATTGTCAATTGGACTACATGACTTTTCATTATCTCAGATTGCACATCTGGTAGAGAGTGACAACTGTAGAATTCTCAATTGTGCTACAAAAATAAATCTCGAAAGTGAGTCGATTGAAGTCACTTTGAAGGTAGACAAATCCAATATCAATGCGCTACTTAATTCATTCTTAAGGCATAATTATATAATTATGGAGACACACAATACTGTTGCCGCATTTGATGATACAGCCGAACGTTATCAACAGCTTATGAATTACCTCAATATTTAATTAATTAAGATTAGTTTTTTTCTCATCTTTGCCCCATAAATTCAAAAAATATGAGAATTGCGATATATGGACGAGAGTTTCAACCCTCCGTTATAGCACATGTGAAGCACTTATTTAAATATCTCGTTGGTAAAAACGTCGATATTTGGGTTTATGATCCTTTTTATAAGTTCTTGACAACGCAGTTTGAATGTGGTTTTAGTTTCCCTACTTATCATAAGTATGAGGAAATTAAAGACAATGTTGATATCATGCTAAGTTTAGGTGGCGATGGAACAATGTTGTCAGCAGTATCACTCATTAGAGACTCTGGTATTCCCATTGCAGGAATTAATTTTGGTCGTTTAGGCTTTTTGGCCTCTATTAATAAAAATGACTTCGAACATGCTATAGAGGATATATTAGCCAGTCGTTATGATATCCAAAAGCGTGTTCTCCTTTCCGTGGAGTCTGAACAGATCAATTTGTTCCAGGGTAATCATTATGCCCTTAATGATATTACAGTATTTCGTTATGACAGCTCAGCAATGATCACAGTCAATGCGCGGATTAATGGTGAACTACTCAATTCTTATTGGGCAGATGGGCTGATTATCGCTACCCCTACTGGTTCCACAGCCTACTCCTTGAGCTGTGGAGGACCGATCATTATGCCTGAAAGCGGGAATTTTGTCATTACACCGATTTCACCCCATAACCTTAACGTCAGACCGATCGTTATTTCAAATCAATTCACGCTTGAGCTTGAAATTGAGAGCAGAAGCAATCAATACATACTCAGTTGTGACTCCAAAAATGAGTCTATCGATACCTCAGTTAAACTGACAATTAAACAAGCTCCATTTACGATCAATCTAATTCGTCTTCCACACGAGAGCTTTTTCAGCACATTGAGGGAAAAACTGCTTTGGGGCATCGATGTCAGAAACTACTAATCTTTATTATATTGTGCTTCTGAATTACCAATTAAAAATCGATATTTGGAAGAACTAAATACAGATAAGATACATATGGTATCTATATTAAGGTTTCAAAAATAATGATCAAACAGATTAACCTTGGGAGGTAAAAATTCGTTTGAAGGTAACATACAGAAAGCCAGTACCTGGTTTTAACACACAAATAAGCTGTAAAAGGCTAAAGGTGTTAATTTTATTGAAAATAGCAACAATGAGCTTTTTAGATCAAATTGATAACATTAAATTACCCCAACATATTGCCATTATCATGGATGGTAATGGTCGCTGGGCAAAGCAGAAAGGCAAACTTCGTGTATTTGGACACCAAAATGGCGTGAAAGCGGTAAGAGAGGCTCTAGAAGGATGTGTTCAGGCCAACATTAAATTTCTTACCCTCTATGCATTTTCAGCTGAAAATTGGAATCGACCAAAATTAGAAGTAATAGCGCTGATGGAGCTTTTGGTCTCCTCTTTAAAAAAGGAAATCAAGACATTTCAAGAAAATGGTGTCAGATTAAACGCAATCGGAGATATCAGCAAGCTTCCATCGAACGCACAAAAAAAGCTTCAGGAAACAATTGACGCTACCAAAGGCAATACACACTGTACCCTAACCCTAGCCCTTAGCTATAGTTCTCGCCAAGAAATTGTGGAAGCCACCCGAAATCTGGCTAGAAAAGTTAAAGCAGGAGAATTGAACATAGAAGAGATCAACGATGATATTTTCTCTGCCGATCTCTATACCCGAGACTTGCCAGATCCAGATTTATTGATCAGAACTAGTGGAGAACTTCGGATTAGTAATTTCCTTCTGTGGCAAATTGCTTATTCTGAACTATGCTTCCTAGACAAGATGTGGCCAGAGTTTACAAAAGAAGATTTATATAAATCAATTGTAGAATATCAGCAACGAGAAAGAAGGTTTGGAAAAACAAGTGAACAGTTATAAATGATTTTATTAAATTTGTCAACTGATTTGAATAAAAAACAAGCTGGTTAAATTTTCTTAATTAACAAAAATTAACAACTGATTGGTGTACTTTAGCGCCAATAATTAAAGATAAATGAAGCGTATACTACCCGTAATACTATTTTTTGGTCTCTCATCAATGCAACTTGTCTATGGACAGCAAAATGGTGCGTTCAACTTAAATGACCCCGAAAAAATCAGTTATCTCAACCCTAAAAACTATGTAATTAGTGCTGTTGATGTAACTGGAACACAATTTTTGGATAAGAATGTATTAATTACCATATCTAAATTGTCTGTAGGTCAATATTTGGAAGTCCCAAGTGAAGCGACTGCGAAAGTAGTAAAAGACATGATGGCTCAAGGCCTCTTCGATGATGTCGAATTATGGGCAGAAAAAATTGAAGGCGAAAACATCTTTTTGACCATCCGTGTAGTAGAGCGTCCTCGTTTGACACGTATTGATATTAATGGACTAAGTAAAAGCCAAACGGAAGAAGTCCGTAAACGTTTAAATAGTAATACAGGTAAAATTGTCAATGAAAATTTGATGAATACCACTCGTGCAACAATTCAACGTTTTCTAAAAGAAAAAGCTTTTTTATATCCAGAAATTACACTAAAAACAGTTAAGGATTCGGCGCAAGCTAACAATGAGATCTTAATTGCTGATGTGGATAAAAAACATAAGGTAAGAGTCAAAAAAATGACCTTTACAGGCAACGAACATTTTTCGCAAAAAGATCTGCGGAAAATGGCAAAGCCAATCAAGCAAAAAATGTGGTACCGCGTATTTGGTCCAGGTAAATTCAAAGAAGAGAAATACAAAGAAGGTAAAGAAAACCTGATCAAAAAAATGGCTGCCAAGGGTTATCGCGATGCTGAGATCTTAAAAGATACGATCATCCGAGATGGTGAAAAAAATGTATTGGTAAATTTTGATATTTATGAAGGTCCTAAATATTATGTTGGTAATATTGTATGGACAGGAAATGCAAAATATTCGGACACCTTATTAAATAAAATTCTAGGAATCAAACGTGGTGATGTCTTCTCGGAAGAAAAACTGAGCACTAAGTTGTTAGGTGGAGGCAAAAATTCGGATGATATATCATCCATCTATATGAATGATGGATATTTGACTTTCTCAGTAGACCCTGAGCAAACACGTGTATATAACGATACTATCGATCTAAATTTACGTGTTTATGAAGGAGCACAGTATACAATCAACAACGTTATTGTAAAAGGTAATGATGTCACAAATGACCGGGTTGTATTACGTTCCATTTATACAAAACCAGGACAAAAATTCTCAAAAGAGCAAATTATGCGTAGTGTTCGTGAAATTGCACAGTTGGGAAATTTTGATGAACAAAAAACAAATCCAGTTCCGAGCAATTTAAATTATGCGGAAGGAACAGTAGATATCGTTTATAATGTAACGGAGAAACCATCCGATCAGGTAGAACTTTCAGGAGGTTATGGAGCCGGACAGATCATAGGTACACTAGGTTTGACTTTCAATAACTTCTCTACAAGTAACTTTTTTGATAAAAGCTCATGGAAACCGCTACCTCGTGGTGATGGCCAAAAATTAAGTGTACGTGGTCAGACATCAGGTAAACGTTATCAATCCTATAGCTTCTCCTTTTCTGAACCTTGGTTGGGCGGAAAAAAACCCATATACTTTGGTCTGAGTGCTTATACCTCTAGTTCATCGTATGGCGGGTTCAACTACTATACAGGTGAACAAATTGTAAAAGATTCGGAATTAAACCGTATTTGGATGACGGGTATTACTGCGACTTTAGGTAAACGCCTACAGTGGCCAGACAACTGGTTCCAAGCAAATACCTCATTGTCTTTCCAACGGTATAAACTTCAGAATTACGGGAACTATTTCTTATTTGATAATGGTACAGCATACAATATCAACTTAACACAAGAATTTAGCCGTAACTCGATTGATGCGCCAATTTACCCTACTTCGGGTTCGAATATCAAATTCTCTGTGCAATTAACGCCACCTTATTCACTATTCAATAACATTGATTATAAGAATGGTACACCTCAAGATCGTTATCGCTGGACCGAATACCACAAATGGAAATTCGATTCACAATGGTATGCAAAAATTGTAGGTAAATTAGTTTTCAAAGCTCAGGCACAGTTTGGTTTCCTAGGAAAATATTCTAGCAAAACAGAAATTTCTACTTTCGAACGATTCAAGGTCGGTGGTGACGGTATGCAAGGATTCGATTACCTTCAAGGTTCTGAGATCATCGCGATGCGTGGTTATGCAAATGGTGTAATTATCCCAGAGGGTACTCAAAATGTAAACGTAGCACGAAACTCAGGTAGCCCGATCTACACCAAGTATCAAATGGAATTGCGTCACCCTGTTATGTTAAATGACCAAGCAACAGTATATGTACTGGCCTTTGCAGAAGCAGGTAATACCTGGAACAAATTCACAGAATACAACCCATTTAAGGTTCGTCGTTCGGCAGGTGTAGGTGCACGTATCTTCTTACCTATCTTCGGTATGTTGGGGATTGACTACGGTCACGCATTTGATCCTATTCCAGGTTTACCAAGCAGTACGTGGAAACAAAACTTCACATTCAGTATTATGCAAAATATGGGCGGATTTTAACTCAGGTTGATCCAATCACTAAGATATATCCTTATTGGGATGAAAAAGCTATCTGCAGTTTCTGCGATAGCTTTTTTTATATACGGCCCACAAAATTATTTATTCGATTTAACGCAGAATATATCATAAATCTTCCTATATTGAAGCAAGCTTGTTTTTAGCAACAAAGGTTAGCCATAAAGCCCCCTTTGGAAAAGTATAGAGAGAATCGGCCAACAAGTTAAATAGTGTTAAACCCGAGAAATATCTGTTAGATTGCATCTTTTTTGTTATTTTTGAGCGGTAAATTTATTTAAGACGACTTCTCAGATTAAACTTTTGGGCTTGTCCATTGTCATAAAGTAAATTAATGTTAAATAATAAATTATAGTCTATAAAACTTACAGGAAATATGAAAAAAATATTGTTAGTTATAGCTTTTGTAGTCGTGAGTGCTACAGCGACATTTGCTCAACAGCTTGCATATGTAGATTCAGAATATATCCTAAAACACATTCCCGAATATACCACTGCCCAAAAACAATTAGATGATCTTTCTAAACAATGGCAGGAAGAGGTCGATCAAAAATATGCTGAAATAGAAAAGTTATATCAGGCTTATCAAAAAGATCAAGTTTTATTAAACGAGGATATGCGTCGTCGTCGCGAGGATGAGATCGTTACCAGAGAAAAAGAGGTAAAAGATTATCAAAAACAAAAATTCGGATTTGAAGGTGAGCTTTTCAAAAGACGGGTTCAATTGGTTAAACCTATTCAAGACCGCGTTGCAAAAGCAATACAGGATGTTGCCTCGGCACAGAATTTTGACTTCATCATGGACAAAGGCAAAGAGTCTACTTTCCTTTATGCGAATTCAAAATTGAACAAAAGTAATGATGTCATTACAAAATTAGGTTATAAACCTAATCCTAGTCTTGCAAACTAAGCAGGAGTTTATTATCATTGTGGACACAAGTAATAAAAGTAGTAATTAATTAGAAAACTAAAAAGATTGCCATAGAGATGGCGTATTAGATTAAAATGAAAAGCATGAAAAACTTATTAAAAGGTGCGGTTGCTATAGTGGCAGTATTTTTCTCAACTCAATTTGCGAATGCGCAGCAAAAAATTGGTCACATCAATTTTGCTGAAATCATTTCAGCCACTTCAGATTATAAAACAGCTGAAGGTCAATTGAAAACATTGAGTGAGACTAAAACAAAGGAAATTCAAGGGATGGTGACGATGTTACAGGCCAAACAGAAAGAAGGAACTGATAAATTACGTACTAGAAGTGAAGCAAACAAAGAAACGCTAGATCCTGAACTTAACAAGTTAGGTCAAGAAATTCAAGATATGCAAACGCGTATTCAAACTTCACAACAAACTGCTCAAGAAGAATTGCAAAAAAAAGAAGATGAGTTGATCACTCCTATTCAAAGAAAAGTAGCTGATGCTGTAAGCGCAGTATCCAAAGAAAAAGGTATGGCTTATGTATTTGACATCTCAAGCACAAATATTCCTTATTTCCAAGGTGGCGAAGATTTGACTGCAGCTGTTAAATCAAAACTAGGTATCTCAGCAACAGCAGCTCCTGCTGTACCAGCGAAAAAATAATAACATATTATATACGATAAAAAAAGGGATTATTCACGTGAATAATCCCTTTTTTTATTGCCCCTCCCACTATTCATGCATTAAGATAATCCGCTAGAAAACTCTCAAAATGATTATTTGAGGATCGAATAAAATGGATTTATCAGTAGGAATAAAAATCTACAATACGATTTCTTGCTTTTACCAGCTAAAATTTAGATATTGTAGAAAAAATATACATCTACCCTAATGAAAACATCATGAGCTCAAATTTGTTTATTAACGAACGAATAGGATAACTCATGGAAGCTTCGTTGCTAAAATGGTTTTATTCGTATGAAATCATCATGAGCTTAAATTTAGCTCAAAGACTTACACGATTGAGTCTATGATAGTTTCATTCTTAATAATACCGCCAAAGGCAGTATAAATGCTTTTGAAAACAAACTGGTAATGAATAAACAAATTATTCTAATGAAAAAGAAAGTAACTGAGGATCATCCAAAGAAAGAAAGAAAAGTAACATCCGGTCCCATCCGAGACAAAGAACGTACCAAGGCGCGGATGATCGCAGCAGTGGGAAAAGTCATCCAAAAGAAAGGCTACCATGCGCTGAACGGCCCGAATATTGCACTGGAGTGCGGCTTAAATAAAGCGCTTATCTGGAATTATTTTGGAGGTCTTGATCAACTAGTAGAAGCTTACTTAACACAAAAGGATTTTTGGCAAATCGGAGATAAAGGAGTTTTAGAGCAAATGATATCAAATCCAACCGATATTGATGTTGCTTTGGTCAACGAATTACTTAAATCCCAGTTGAATACATTTTTAAAAGATAAAACCAAACAGAAAATCATCCATTGGGGACTGGGTGAAAAAACAAAAGCTTTAAAAAATATAGCGGATAGGCGCGAAGTTCTCGGTGAAGAATTATTTAAACACTTTGATCCAAAATTTGAGCATTCTGAAACTGACATAAGAGCTACACTTGCATTACTTGTCAGTGGAATTTACTACTTAAGTCTACAGGCTAAATCGACAGGAAGTACTTTCTGCGGTATTGATATCAATACAGAAGAAGGAAAGGCCCGTATTGAAAAAACTGTCGAAAAAATTCTTAAGCAAGCATTTGCTGATATAGATTTATCCAAATAATCTTTGCCTCCAAAAAATCCCGGCGATTTCTTGGAGGCATCTTTCTTGATGTCCCCCTTTCCTATTCATTATTTTTCTAGAAAATTAGCTGATCAATCCTATTTTCTGATTTATTTTTATTATGTTAGCATAACAAAAATATTATGGTATATTTGTTTATGTAACCAATATTCGAGCATATGATAGGTCAGCTACTATTCGCAGTTTGTTTTTTAGGCGCATTATTTTTCTTTGGTAAAAATGCACGACAGATCTATAGTAATATCAAGTTAGGTCGAGATTTAGATCGTTCCGACAGGTCTTCAGAACGTTGGAAAACAATGTTTTTGATTGCCTTAGGACAAAAAAAGATGTTTAAGCGGATTATTCCCGCCATCCTACATTTATTTGTCTATTTGGGTTTCGTTATCATCAATATCGAGATGTTGGAAATCATTATCGACGGTTTATTCGGAACTCATCGGGTATTTTCTTTTTTAGGAGGCTTCTATAACTTCTTGATTGGTTCATTTGAATGGCTAGCACTTGGTGTGCTACTGTCCTGTGTGATCTTCCTTATTCGAAGAAATGTAGTCAAAGTAAATCGTCTGAACAGCAAAGAGCTTAACAACTGGCCTAAAACAGACGCTAATATTATTTTGATTACAGAGATTCTGCTTATGTCGGCTTTCCTTCTAATGAATGCTACAGATCTCAAATTACAGCTTTATGGATTTGAACATTTTAATGCTGTTGGCTCCTTTCCGGTAAGTCATTATTTATTACCTTATCTTCCGACTTCCACTACTACGCTGTATATGATCGAAAGATTTTGTTGGTGGTTCCATATATTAGGCGTATTAGCTTTTTTAAACTATCTACCCTATTCAAAACACTTACATATCGTTCTTGCTTTTCCCAATACATATTTTTCAAACTTGGACGCCAAGGGGAAATTATCCAATATGACAGCTGTAACCAATGAAGTAAAAGCGATGCTTGATCCAAGCTTCACTCCGCCTTCTTCAGATGCCACAGCCCGCTTTGGAGCCAAAGATGTTCAAGATCTAACATGGAAAAGCCTACTGGATGCCTATACTTGTACCGAATGTGGTCGCTGCACCTCTTCTTGTCCAGCTAATATCACGGGAAAACTTCTATCCCCACGAAAAATAATGATGGATACAAGGGATAGATTAGCTGAAGTGGGCAATAATATTAAGGCAAATGGTAGCTTTGTTGAGGACGGAAAATCTCTTATAGATACTTATATCAGCCGGGAAGAATTGTGGGCATGTACAAGCTGTAATGCCTGTGTCGAGCAATGTCCTGTCAATATTAATCCATTGGATATTATCATCGAACTTCGTCGTTTTGCAGTTATGGAAGAATCTCAGGCCCCTGCAAGTATCAATAATATGTTTGGAAACATTGAGAATAATGGCGCTCCATGGAAATATGCGCAAATGGACCGTGCAAATTGGACTCAACAACAATAGTTTAAGGATGGAAAATGAATTAAAAGTTCCAACAGTCGCAGAACTGTTAGCTAAGGGAGAAACTCCCGATATATTATTTTGGGTGGGTTGTGCTGGTAGTTTTGATGAGCGCGCTCAAAAGATAACACGTGATATTTGTCGGATTCTCCAGCATGTTGGGCTTAACTATGCGATTCTTGGAACTGAAGAAAGCTGCACTGGTGATCCCGCAAAAAGAAGTGGAAATGAATTTTTATTTCAGATGCAGGCCATGATGAATATCGAAGTATTGAATGGCTATGAAATTAAAAAAATTGTAACCGCCTGTCCGCACTGTTTTAATACACTTAAAAATGAATACCCAGCTCTGGGTGGTAACTACGAAGTCATCCATCATACCCAATTGATCCAGGATCTCATCGATACTGGCAAATTAAAACCAGCTGACAATAACATATTTAAAGGTAAAAAAATAACCTATCATGACCCTTGCTATCTGGGGCGGGCAAATGAAGTATATGAAGCACCTCGAAAAGTGCTTGAAAGTCTAGATGCGCAACTTGTTGAATTGAAACGTTGCAAAAGCAATGGACTATGCTGTGGTGCCGGTGGTGGCCAAATGTTTAAGGAACCCGAACAAGGCAAAAAAGATATTAATATTGAACGTATTGAAGAGGTCATTGCGGTACAGCCTAATGTTGTTGCAGCTGCATGTCCTTTCTGTATGACGATGTTAAAGGATGGTGTCAAAATAAAGGAGAAAGAGTCCGAAATCGAAGTGCTCGACATTGCTGAAATAACAGCCCGCGCAAATAAACTTTAAAAGTTTCGGCTCAGAAATTACGAAATAAAATAAGAAAGGCTCGATCTTCCAATCGAGCCTCTTTTTTGCTAAAAGGAGTAACAAGTCCCCTTTCAACACCGGGGAAAACTAACCGCAATAGGTATCCTACCGGTTAAAATAAGGATACCTATGATACGGTTAGCAATGGGGAATATATGTTATCCCCCGCGGTCAAGTCAAACCAACGAATTAACCATTTCAAAAATAAAGCTCATCTCCCAAATATCTATTGATCATTTCGTAGAAAATTTTGATCAAACCATAACTCTTAAAAAATCAAGGACTTTACCACAATGGGGTCGCAATTCTAAAATTTTGCAACCTCATTATCGGTTTTTTAATAAAAAAAACAGGATAGAATAGAAGACTAGCACATCGGTTTTACAGCACTCAGCATGAATAATCCACCTCCTGCTTCTGTTTTCGAATAGATTTTATTGTGAACTTCATTATCGGTTTTCAAATCAGTGAAACCTACCTTATCCAATAGATATAAATCTCTTTCAGGTCGGCTATGTTTACTTATATCTAAATTAGATTTGATGACATTTGCCTCTTCCATAATTTCTTTAGGATATCTTTTATGTCCCTCTTGACTGAAAACTGTCGCTCCGAAATCACCATCAAAATTTATAAATATTCCTCCGGGCTTCAATACCCGAAATATTTCACCATAACATTTTAATAAATCGGGAATCGTCCAGGTCATAAGACGTGTAAAAACAAGATCAAATTTATCATCATCAAATGTCAAATTTTGAGCATCCATTACATGATAATCCACTTTTAGATTTAATACATTAGAAACCTGTTTTGCTTCATTTATCATGTTTGGCGAGAGATCAATAGCGGTCACATCAAAGCCTGCCTTGGTCATAATATTACCAAAGTATCCTGAAGCAGTCCCTATCTCCAGAATATTCTTTCCTCCCAACTTTGGGTCTAGCAATATCTCTTCGAAGAAATTCAACCAATTTGCTGTTTCTGGTTGGGACCAAGCCTCTTCTTTCTCTTCACGCCAAATCTTACTCTGTTTGTCCCAGTACGATGTAATCCTGTTAATTATCATAATAAATCTATAATTTTATCAGCTTTTTGCTTTCCATAAAGATGGGTAATAATTTCTTCAACCTGCCCCTTTTGACCTAATTGCTTATTATCATACGCCCAATGATGTATTGCCGTTGCTGTGCAAAGCGCTTTCAACGTATGTGGATTGTAGACAAACATTGGCAATAGATTAAAAATCTGCTTCTCCTTTATCGCAGGAATATCCGCAAACTCTTTTCGTTTATAAAATAAGTGTGGACTATCATTCCACATAACAATCATATCCGGGTTCCAGCTGATCAATGTTTCCGCGTTAATATTGGGTTGATCCAACTCAAAAGGACAGACATTTTCGACACCGGCCATTTCCAGACAAGCGTGCATCATGCTCTTTGTACCTGTTGTCGAAAAAACACGTCCATAAGCCCAGGTAAAATATACCCGTCGTTTCTTTGCAATCGTATTAGAAGTTTTTTTGATTAGTTCCTCTTTCTGCTTTACATAGGAAATCAACTCCATACCTCTTTCCGTACTAGCTGTAAGTGTTGCAATATCTTGCACTGTTTTAAACACCTCTGCTTTCAATTCGGCTTTCGTTGCATACACCTTCATTCCAGCATTTCGTAAGCCTTCTATTAAATCCGCCTGACCAGCATGTACGATTACCAAATCTGGACTGAGTCCAACAATCTGTTCAACACTTCCCTGATTATTTGCGCCCACCACGGGTAGTTTTCGCTCAAGTATCCGGCTATCCATTTTCGAAAAGAAAGGAAATAGCTCATCACTGGAATAAACATCATTAAATAGCCCAACAATTCTATGCTCAGCCTGCAGCATATATAGCGCGTCCAATCCAGGTTCATATAAACATACGATACGTTCTGCCGGTTTCTCTAGCGCAATAAGTTGCCCTTGTGCATCGATTACCTCTACAGCCACTCCATTCGTTTTCCCTGTTTGATTTTCGCCACTACAGCCAATCCAAATAGGAAATAGGATCACTATAAGTTTTTTTATAAAATTTATTTTCATCGTTTTTTTACAGATTTATTCCGAATGAGAGCCTTGCATGTATAGGTGCCATTTGTACCCAATAGTACATATTTCCACTACCATTACGCCAAGCTGTAGAATACATTTTTTCGTTCAATAGATTATTGACGATTAGATTAATACGATACTTGTCATTGCTCCATCCTGCTCCTGCATCCAATCGAAAGATATCTTTTAGGGCTACAGGATTCGTTGATGTAAAACGTTCAGCTCGACCAATGAGCAACTGATATCCCAAGGATACTGTTAAACCTTTTACGCGCTCAATAGGCAACAGATAATTCAACCAAGTATTGTGAATATGCTTTACCCGATTGGGCGTGGCCATCCCAATATTTTCTGATTTCATTTCGTCGGCAGAGATTTTAGAATCCGTGTAAGCATAGTTGATCACCGCATTCAGACCTTTTGCCAGTCTTCCCTTAAGGTCAAACTCAACTCCTCTGGATTTACTTTCCCCGGTCTGATAGATCAGATTGGATACTGGGTCAGGTGTGATCAGACGATTTCTTTCAATATGATACACTGAAACGCTTGTATTCCATTTTCCTTCCATCCAGTCACGTTTTATCCCTAATTCATAGTTTACTCCTTCTAAAGGTTTTAACGCTGTACCATCCACGGAAATCCCTGCTTGTGGCAAATAACTCTGGTCATGTAGGAAATAGAGCGAAGTATTTTGATCCAATGCATAATTGATTCCCAACCGTGGGGTTAAAACAACATCTTCGGAATTACTCTTTGCTCCATAATCATTTGTTTTGCCATTTGATGCAGTGACACGTAAACCAAGGGTAATCCGCAGTTTTTCATCCAAAAAAAGTAATTCATCCATTGCATAAGCCGAAACATAGAACAGCCGTCGGTGTATTTTACTTCCCTCGGAAGTAAAATCATTCTCCGAAGCAGAATCGCCGCCTACACCAGTATTGAGGATCGTTTCTGAATACTGTGGATTCGTAATGGACAGCGGATAGACTGCTGTCGCTGCGCCCCATGTATCCCAACTTCGGGATAATTTATTATTGATATCAATTCCAGTGATAATACGGTGGCCGACATTTCCAGTTTTAAAATATCCATTCACGTAAGCCTGCGTAGAAAAGATACTGTACTTATTCGAATCGTAAACTAGATTTCTATCCAAAATATCTTTATTTTGAGCATTCGCACCATTCACCCAAAACAATGTACCATTATAGCCACTACGGATGTACGCCAATTTTGTTGTCAATTGCCAATCACTCTTAAATCTATGTTGAAATGTCAAAAATGCATTATGGTCATTACCTACAAAAGGTCGTATACTTGGGTCGGTAATGGTAAAATCTTTCGGGAGTGTACCATAACCGTAGGGGGACATCTGTGCTTCACTGAGGAGAAGATAGTTCAATTGTTGATAGATGTATTCGGCCGTTATTGATGTGCGATCGCTAAACTGATATTTTAATGAGGGAGCAAACAACAATCTATTATTTCGATCATGTTTAAGAAATCCATTACCACGCATGCCCATGACATTTAAACGGTATTGGACTTTATTACGCTTATCAAGTTGCCCATCCAAATCTACAGCGGCACGCAACAAACCAAAACTTCCAGTTAGCAGATCGAAACTCCTTTTGGTTTCTCCGGTTGGTTTTTTTGTAATGATGTTATAGGAACCGGATGGATCACTAATGGCATGCATAAAGCCACTCGGTCCCTTTACAAATTCCACTCTTTCAATAATTGCCAGATCATCGGCGATTGGCCCCTTACCCAATGGACGCATATCTACGCCATTACGTTGTGCACTGATATAGCCCCCACGCGAGTATATATCAGGGGATAGACCATTATGTAATTCCTCTCTAAAAGTTCCACTTACATTGCGGGTAGCGCTCTCATTCAGGTTCAATACCGCCTGATCTCGAAAAATCTCGCTGTTAATGACCTGAATATGCTGCGGAACATTCAATAAAGAAGTTTCCAAGCGCAATGCTTCAGACAATTGTTTTGGATTATACCGCCTGTAATACTTAGAGGTGATTTCTATTTCATCAATTTTCAATGATTTTAAGGAGTCAGATGAAACTGTCTGTGCATTAAGACAAAAAGGAGCAGCAATTAATAAAGGTGTAACAAGGCCTTTGAATTGTAACATAATTAGATAAAGAATTTTTGTTACAAAAATCCAAAAACAACATTAAAACACAATAAGAACCATCTTAACAAACCATAAGAGCAATATTAAGATGCAATTAGAAATTAAGTGGTCATTAAAACAATAAGGTCTGCTCAAATCTTATTCTTGTCAATCCATTTTGTTACCTCTGGCGCCTCATAGTTTTCCATCTTATCTAATAGATCTTCAATTGAATCACTTATCAACAGCATTTCTCTATTCTCCTGTTTTAAAAGCCCCTCAATAACCATATGATCCATCAATTTGATCAAATGATCATAAAAGCCATTAATATTTAATACTCCCACTGGCTTACGATGTAGACCGAGTTGTCCCCAGGTAATCATTTCAAAAAGCTCCTCAAGGGTTCCGAATCCTCCCGGCAAAGCTATTATTCCTTCAGCATGATCATTCATGATTCGTTTACGATCATGCATACTATCCACCGTAATTAATTTTGTTACGCCGCGATGTTCCCTTTCCTTTGAGTTTAGAAAGTGGGGAATTACGCCAATGACCTCACCACCTTTTTCTAAAACAGCATTGGCAACCACGCCCATTAATCCTGCACGGCCACCTCCGTACACCAGCTGAACGTTTCGCTGCGCAAAAGTATAACCTACATATTTTGCCTGATCTTCATATATGCTGGAATTGCCTAAACTGGAAGCACAAAACACAACAATGCTTTTGATTTTATTCATATACAAGTATAAAAAATTAAGCTACCTAAATCCATTTTTTCAGCAATTTAAATACTATTTTTTTTCCTGTATAGGGTGGATAAATCAATGTAGAAAGTGCGTATCTGGATTGACGCATCACAGCTCGTTCATGTGAAAATGCCTTGAAGCCAAAAAAACCGTGGCAACTTCCCTGACCGCTACCATTAACACCACCAAACGGCAAGTGAGGGTTAGAAACATGGATAAGTACATCATTGATACAAACACCGCCTGATGCAACCTGCTGGACTACCAGTTGGATACCATGTTTGTTTTCGCTAAATATGTACAATGCGAGAGGCTTTTCACTTCGATTTACGATAGCAATAGCTTCTTCCAATTTTCCATACGTTATCACTGGAAGAATAGGTCCAAAGATTTCCTCTCCCATGATCGCATTATCCAATGAAACATCTAATAACAATGTCGGACTCAACGTTAAATCCTCAGACAGTACACCTCCTTCAACTAATCGGGCTCCTCCTTGGACCGAGTTCCTGATCAATGTAAGAAGACGATCAGCATGCTTCTGATTAATAATTTTCGCGTAGACAGTAGGATCTATTTTACCATCTATTGTAAAAAACATCTTTTTTACAGCATTTAAATAATATCTAACAAATTCGTCACGTCGCTTTTCCGGAATAAGAACATAATCTGGTGCAATACAAGTCTGACCGGCATTGATCAACTTTCCCCAGGCTACTTTATTTGCTGCTTTTTCAAGATGGGCAGTTTCATCCAATATCACTGGCGATTTCCCTCCGAGCTCCAAGGTTACAGAACTCAAATGATCAGAGGCTGATTTCATAATCAGTTTACCAACGATAGAACTTCCCGTAAAGAAAATATGATCAAAAGGAAGCTTCAAAAGAGTTTCCGCTGTAGATTTTTCACCCTCAATACAAACAATCTCTTTCACATCAAATGATTCGGATATCATCTTCTGAATCACTGCTGCTGTGTATGGACTATGTTCAGAGGGTTTCAGTACGATGCAATTGCCAGCAGCAATCGCAGATACCAAGGGGCTCATTGTAAGCTGAAAAGGATAATTCCAGGGCGATATAATCAGAACTACTCCTTTGGGCTGATAGACGATCGAGCTTTTTGCCAGCAAGTTTGTCACCGATCTCCCTACGCGTTTGGGTCGCATCCATTTTTGCAAATGGCGAATAGCAAAATCGATTTCACCATAGATAAATAGTACCTCACTTATTGCGGCCTCATTTCTTGATTTACGCAAATCTTTCGCTAATGCATCATAAATTAAATCTTCGTTACTTTCAATCGCACGACGCAATTTACGCAGCTTTTTTATCCGTTGCTGGGCATCACTCTGTCGTAATTCGATTTGAAAGAGTTGCTGTTGCTGAAATATTGAATCTATTTGCTCAATCATACTGTTCTAATTAATATAAATTGAAAGGTGATGATATTTTTATTTTTTCTTGGGCATATTATCTATCCATTGCCGGATCAAATACACACCTTCCTTATGGATAATACTTCGGGCCAATTCGGGCATTGCCGTACCCGGTTCGGTACTATTCATCCGATAAAGCAAGATCGAATGCTTTGAATCTCCGGGTATTATATCAAAGTTTAAACCACCAGCCCCACCTCCTGCAGATACGGGCGCTTTACCCACACCCAGATGTGCCGGTTCGTTCTCTTCATAATTGAGAAATAACCCTGTATTAAATGCATCACCGCCTTTCGTATGACAGTGTGCGCAATTGACGTCCAAATAAGCTCTGGCACGTTCTTCAATACTGTATTTTTCCGTATTGGTCCATACCGGGAGTTGTGAAATACTCTTCAAGTCCGGCATATTTTTCAACAATCCCAAAGAACTCCAACGGGTCAATTGGTTGATAGAATCGCCGGCGCGCACAAAATTCAGATTACGCGCTTTAGGACCTATTGGCATTAGTTTCGATGCATTATTATGACAACGTTTACAATCATTGGTATTCGGCACCATATAATTTGTTGTATGTTTATTACCAGAGTTATCGACCAACGTGATTGCCAGTTTCGATCCTCTAATATGTTTAACTGCATCCGTTTGCTCCATATTCCAAAGGTAATTCATGACTTTCCAGTTATGATCCATCGGATCTTTAACCAACAAGCGGGTTTCGATGACCACCTTTTGTCCCTGAACATTGATATAGGAGAAATTTTTAACAATTATGGTTGAATCAGGAAAATCCAAAGGTCCCTGTGCAGTATATTCCATTGATTTTCCCTGTGGAAGAACAATAAAACGATCTTTAACCGTATAGTCTGAAAACAAAGGCGTACTTAGGTCGTACGGAAGCACCCCCTCTTGCGGTAATAGACTACTTAGCTTTCCCTTGAAAAACCCATAATCAGACAGTTTTTCTTTAAATACGAAAGATGTATTGGTTTGTTCTGATTTATTTTTTCCCTGTCGGCAGCTTTGTTGCAACGTCAAAGAGAATACAGTCAAAACGATGATAACAGCAATGGTCAATTTTATATTTCTCACAGTTATTTACATTGAAATGGTTTCACATTACTTGATGGTTTCCATTTATCTGCTTGCCCCGCATGTTTAAAATCTGCCGAAACAAACATATTTTCACCGGGCTGGTCAATACAAATAGAATCCGGATTTAAGGAAGTACCATTGGTCATAATGTTGCTGGTGATTCCATCGTATAGGATCGCAGGGATTCTTTTCACAGAACGATTGGGTTCAACGGCATTCAGCTGTGCCTCAGTAGCAATAATTAATTGGCCAATACGATGTTCATAAGCCGGTTGTGGGAACTTGTCTTCCATCTTTATGGTGTTGCCATGGATCTTAATATGCGTCGGTATTGGCGAGTAATTGGCATTGATACGTTCAGCAGCTTTTTCATCTACAGCAAAACCAGAAGCTATAGTAATCGCCGAAGTATTATTTTTTTCAATCGTATTGTCATATATTTCGATATTTGAGGTGGAAAGGATAATAATTCCACTTCCTGGAGAGGCGTTTCCTACGCCCCAAAAAGTCCCAAAACTTCCTCCTTTCGCAAAATTTCTGAAATTGTTATCATAGATCTTGTTTCGATAAGCTTTCACATGGCCACCGCGCTGTGACAGATCGGGTAAATCGAAAATCAGAAAACCCGCTGTATTGCCATAAAACTCATTGTCATATACTTCGGCATCTGTTGTATTTTCAATTTCACAGCCAGCTACATTTTTGAATGCCTTACATTTTCTTACAACCACTCCTTTGGTCTGTCCTACATAGATACCCGCATCAGAAGCGCCCTCTGCATAACAATTCTCAATCAGTACATTCTTGCAGAGTACAGGATAAATTCCATAACCACCACTGGTAGAATCAGCCGAACTCCATATACTATGTAGATCTGCAATAATGATGTCCTGACTGTTATTTATCTTCAATAAATCACCTTTTGAATCCCGGATCGTCATATTTCCGATGGTTAGTCCTTTGACATCAGTGATACGAATCCCCTCACCTCCCTGTGTCTGTCCCGAAAAATCCACAATTGTTTTATCATGCCCCTCGCCTTCAATTTTAATATGATTTACCTGGGCGATACTCAGATTGTCAAAACGATATTTACCTGCTTTCAAGTGTATATTTGTACTATCTTTAATCGACAGAAAAGCCTCCTCAATCGCTTCCTCCTGCCCCGGACCAAAAGTCAACACATTATAGTCTGTACTTTGTTGATTCTTACAGCTCCAAAAGACGAGTCCTATGAACACCATTATGAGCCTGTTTTTTACATGTCTTTTCATGATTTATCTTTTTATGATTTATTTTGGTTAAAAAATATTATAGGCATAGGTGACATAATACACCGCACCAATACGAGGGTTGGCTATACCAGTAGAATAATATTTGTTCGTAATATTCGTTCCACCGATACGAATGCCAGAACGAGCTTTAATAAGCTTATAGCTAACTTGTGCATCAATTACAGTCGAGCTAGGTACCTGCCCCGCCGCAAGTCCTCCAGACACAACATAATAATAACCGGGTTTATAACGAAGTGATGTACTAAAAGACCAGACTTGTTTTTTTCCAAAACCACTATTTCCAAATTCAAAATTAAAGTGATAATTAGGTGTATTAAAGTTATTGATCTGGCTATTGTTTTTATTTTTAAGATAGTCCGAGTAATAGTTTGCCTTGGTCATAAAATTCTTGCCCAGATCTATGCTCACACTTGCAGCATAGCCGTATGTATTTACTGTTTCTCCACCATTAAAAGCGACATTATATTGAACATAGGTAGCATGATCCTTAAAAGCGTTGATATCGTCAGTCCCCGGTGTATTGGCTACATTGGCATAACCGATAAAATTCTTCCATGTTGAAAAATAACCAAGCACATCAACCATAACACGCTTACCAAACATCGCTGCGTATCCTAATTCAAAAGCATTGACTGACTGTGGTTTGATATCATCAAACTTAAATTGCTGAAGTACTTTCGGATCATTTGTTGACTGAAATTTTTGTACACTTTCTAATGTATAGGGTGGGTAGCGGTCAAATTGATAGTTATCAATCAGTAATAGCGAAGATCCACCGGATGAAAAGCTATTATAACCATTCAATGTATTTTGAAGCGCCTGAATATTAGAAGGAAAACTATATGCATTCTGATAAGAGAAACGCAAATAATTCTGTCTTTGCATCTCATAGATCAATGATGCACGCGATGTAAGCCGTGGATGAGCAAATAATGTATTCTTATCATATCGAAAAGAAGTCGCGATATTTAATCGTTCGTCCATGACTCTCTTTGCCATTTGAAGATAAGCACTGTATTCATTGACATGAATTGGTTTATCCCTATCTGGGAAAAGTGTATTTTTAGAATTGAGACTATACAGACGCCAATTGACACCCGCTATGACCTGCATAAATTTGATATGATCCGAAAAATTATATTGCGCTTCAGCATTATATAACTTACTGCGGTCTAGAAATAATGTCCCACCTTCTGAAATTGGCGTATTGCTAATGCTATCTTTAAGTCTATTGAATAATGCGCTACCAAGTTCCGCCCGTCCCTGGTCAGCTAAAGTACGTCCTTGGAGATGGGCATCTGTAAGCGAAGTGCCAGTGGCAAGTGCATTAAGAAGACCAGCTGTATACTCCGGATACCAGCCCCCTACATTACCATCGTAACTTGTTTTCCAGGACTCATTGATGTATTGGGCCGTAGGTCCTGCTACAAGTGTTTTTCCTGAATTTTCTTGAGTCGTATAAGCCCGGACAAACCATTTGTCACTTCGTACCTCCAAACGATATTGGCCCACTTTAAATCCTTTTAACTGATAACGGGTATCATTGGTGTACACGATGTTTCCAGTGCCAAAAGTCGCCGAAGCAATAGCTTCTATATCAGGTGAAATCTTATAGCGAAATTCACCATTTACTTTAAAAAGCTTTGCCCTATTATCGAGATACCCATACTCAGCATAGCCAGTTCGGGAAACATAATTTGAATGAGCAAGCAGGGGTTCAACAATTGGCGCCAAATCTGGATTTCCAGCCAGTGCAGCTTCCAAGAAAGGGTTGATATCTACTGATGTTGCACCACCGTACATATTGACACCATTATAATTGGGGTTCGTTAGCGCCGTACCCAAACCATTTTTATTCGTCTCATCATTAGCCACCCAATCTTTTGCCTGGGTATATTGACCATTGACCTTAAAAGCAATCTTATTGCTCAGTTGTTTAGCATAGCGAATTGTCCAATCATAATACGGCGATGCGGGAACAGGATCATTGTTCTTTTTAGCGTTTATATGATTGACTCCCTGAGTCACCAATACACTTAATCCCTGATATTTGAATGGATTTTTACCTGTCGCAATCATCGTTCCGTTGAGTCCCCGTGAGCCATATAACGCAGAAGAAGCGCCCGATAAAAGCTCAATATTATCAACATCAAGTTGGGTCAAACCAATAACTGAGCCCAGGGGAAAGTTCAATCCCGGAGCCTGATTGTCCATACCATCGACAATTTGCGTAAAATTCGTATTTCCACTTGTATTGAACCCGCGTGTCGTTACACTGGTGAAACCGATACTGGACACAGTAACATCGACTCCCCGCAGCCCCTGAAGCATATCCATATAACTTATTTGAGCAGAATTACGGATGTCTTTGTTACTGATCTGTTCGATGGTCACAGGGGAGGACAATTTGGTCTGGACTGTTCGGCTTGCAGACACAACCACTTCCTGCCCCAGTATAGGCGAAACATTAAGCGGAATTTCTAAGGGAGAGGCTACACTCTCGACAAGGACCTCACGGGGTTCAAATCCGATCGCGGAAATAGAAAGGATTAGGGGCAAAGGTTTATTCGTTTTCAATTGAAAACGACCTCGATCATCCGAAAACGCACCTTCCTTACTGTCTTTTATACGTATGGAGATTGCATAAGCGGCCTCCCCGGTCAGGCTATTACTAACGCGCCCGTTTATCGTCTGCTGCGCAAACAAAGAAAATGGAGCGCAGATACAGAGAATCTGGATTAATAAGGTAATTTTTTTCATAGTTTATATTGGTTAGCGTATAATATTCGCTTCAATGCCTCACTTTACCCATCCATGATTCCCTGAGACAGGTCATCATCCTTGCTTTCTGATTCCCTTGAAAATCAAGGAAACCAAAAATTTAGTATCCCGAAGACTTTGCGCATAGTCAATCTCGACTTGCTTCTTTAGGATCGCTTGTTGCTCCGTACTATGTTTTAGTGCATTCGCAAAATTGATTAGTACAGAAGCTGTATTTTCTGGATCTTCCATATCCAGCTGCTCCCGAGCGATGGCCTGCAGCAAAAGCTTTGTTAAAAAATCCTTTTCCTGTACCATCATCGCATCATATAGTTCAAAAAAACGGGGTAAAATCTTGTCAAGTGATTCTACCGACACCCGATTCATATTGAGTACATTTGTATAATAGTTCAATCTCGACTCTAAATAGAACCCGATCTGATTCTCCACTCCTTTTTTCTTTAAGGTACTCTGTTGCAATGTATTTATAAAAGACTCACCCTCGCGGATCGCAACTTCTATAAAAATATCTTCCTTGTTCTTATAATAATAGTAAAGCGAAGTTTTGTTCAGTCCCACAGCTTTCGCAATATCATCCAATGTCGTCTTCTCTAAACCATATCGCTCAAAACACTCCATTGCGGCCTGACCTATCCGCTCCTTAACCTGTTCCTTTTTGTTCATCTGAATTAAAGTTAGTTATATATTTTCAATTTTAAAACATTTTAATAAAATGTTTGAAAATTGAAAATATATAAAATGAATACTGTTATTTAGCAATCTCAACCAGCAAGTTGATACTCAATTTATATACCAACCCCCATATTCCTGCTACAGGTTAAATTTAACATTTCGCAGGTAGTTTTAGATTCGCCATTTCAAAAAACGTAATTTTTAATTACACTCTGCTCAGGATATTTTTTCTTGCCTTATGAAAAGAATAAAAAAACAAAAATACATTATAATTGTAATGAGAAAGTGACGTTTAACAATTTAAAAATTATAAACATGTACAAGATTATGAATATGATAGCGATTGCCGGCTTTAGCGCAGTACTCCTTTCATCAACGCCAGTACCTCAGCAAAGTGTAGCTCATAAAAACTACACCGAAGCAATCGAGCAAGCCCCACTTACAAAAGGAGTAGAAGGTACCGATTCCTTATTGCAATACTTTGACCAGACAACCAAAGAACTCGAAAAACAAGTCTCAGGTCTTAGTGAAGCTCAGCTGCAATTTAAGGCAGCCCCAGACAAATGGTCAATCAGTCAATGCCTGGAACATATTGTACTTTCTGAACGAATGATATTTGATATGGCAAAAGCATCATTAACAAAAGCTCCCCAACCAGAAAGAAAAGGCGAAGTGCAAATGACCGACGACAATCTAAAAACGACAATTACAGATCGAAGCCATAAATTTCAGGCGCCTAAAGAACTTCAACCAACCGGTATATACAAAGACTCAAAAACAGCTTTAGCTGATTTTCTGACCGCGAGGCAGCCAGTCATTGACTACATAAAAAATGCAGATGCAAAGGATCTCCGCAACCATATCAACGATTATCCGACAGGTGTCGTAGATGGTTACCAAGGCTTGATGTTTATTGCAGCACATTGTGCCCGACATACCAAACAGATTGAAGAAGTAAAAGCAGACCCTAACTTTCCAAAACAATAAGCACATGAAAAAAATGAATTATCAGATCACGATCGACTCCCCTGTCGATCATGTATTTAAGACAATGCTTGATAAAGAAACGTATAAAAAGTGGACAGCTGCCTTTAACCCAACTTCTGACTTTGAAGGTAGCTGGGAAAAGGGTGCCAAGATTTATTTTACCGGTATTAATAAGGATGGTGAAAAAGAAGGTATGGTGGCAGAGATAGCCGAAAATATTCCAAATAAATACATATCCATCCGCCATTACGGTATATTAGACAAAGGCAAAGAGATTACCGAAGGACCGGCTGTCGAAGACTGGGCCGGCTCATTGGAGAATTATACTTTTACAGATCTTGATGGTAAAACATTATTAAAAGTTGATGTGGACACCAATGAAGAGTATATTGAATATTTTGACGAATCGTGGCCAAAAGCTTTACAAATTCTCAAAGAAATCAGTGAAGAATAAGATTTTAAAGAGTTTATTTATTCACAAACAAAGAGCATATAGCCAAAAAAAGCCAAATCTTAAAATTAAGATTTGGCTTTTTTTAAAGTGCCCAGGAGCAGATTCGAACTGCCACGCCCATACGAGCGCCACCCCCTCAAGATGGTGCGTCTACCAATTTCGCCACCTGGGCTCATATTCGCCTTTGGTATCACAAAAATAAAGATTTTTCCTTCTTTTGCAAGTCGAAAAATGCTTTTTAATGCTTTATTTCACTAAATTCCTATTGATCAAGGTTCTAATTACACCATCGACCAATCCTACACGGGGAACAATGATTTGTTTTAGACGACCGTACTTCATAATCGTCAGAAAAATCTCACTTGCAGGGATAATTACATCCGCCCTATCTTCATTGAGACCCAGTAAAATAATACGTTCCTTTAAAGAGAAAGACGATAAATGTTCATACACCGCTTTCAATTTTGCGTAAGACAATGGCTTATCCAGTTTCTCATTGGACAAGCGGGCCAATTTATTAATGTTACCACCAGTTCCTATCCCAATGACCTGTTTATACATATGTGTGTTGCTTCGGACCCATTCTTTGAGCTCATCCCAGGTCTCTGCTTTGTCCTGATTATCCAAAATACGTATCGTGCCCAAGTTAAAGGATCTCGAATTCACCAGAATACCATTCGCAAATAAAGACAATTCGGTACTACCACCACCTACGTCGATATAAAGATATACCTTGTCTTTTTCCATCTTATTATCCCAATGACTGTTGTAGATAATTTCAGCTTCCTTTGCCCCTTCTATAATATCTATATTGATCCCGTTTTTCTTAACTTCCGCAACAATATCAGCACCATTTTTTGCATCACGCATCGCAGACGTTGCACAAGCCATATAGTCTTCCACATGATAAACATCCATCAATTCGCGAAATGCCTTCATCGTTTTTATCAAGCTCTCTGCCTTTCTGGGAGAAATTTCCTGTTGAATAAATGCATCGTCGCCCAGGCGTAAAGGAACCCGTAAAAGCGTATTTTTTTTAAAATTGTATTGATCCTTTTGGCCAATGATATCAGCGATCAAAAGACGGACCGCATTGGAGCCTATGTCTATAGCAGCGTATCTCACGTTATATTGTTTCTTATCTATTATTTGATTAAATCATGCTAAAATAATCACAGTTATTAATAACTGTATTATAGTAATGTTAAGTTATTATTAATTTAACAACTCAACAAATTATTTCTCTTTTTGATTCCCTTATTTTTATGGAAAACCGCATCTATTTCGTCACAAAAATAAAACCTATTTTGAATTACAGCATTTAAAATGACGCTCAGAAATACTTTTGAAAATCCCATCATAAACTAGCAGTACAGTTTTATCATCTTCTCAGCTGTCTTATTTGCTGTTATTATAGATCATTCTATTATCAACAAAGAGTGGTAAGGCAACAACAGCTATGAACTTTCTGATCAATAAACTGAGCGTAGCAAGCTCATTGATACCTTAAAAAAAGAATATGAATCAATAAAAACAGCCGCTTTCAAAAAAAAAGGAATATTCAGCTAACTGAATATTCCTTTTCTTCCTATATAAGTTGCTATTTAGTGATGACCGTGGCCTTCCTCTTTTCCACCAGCCAATTTATAGATTTCTTCAACTTTTTTCAAAGATTCCTCAGAAACATGAATAACACTATGATTGGTGTTATGTTCTTCACGGGTCAATCTGCTATTGATCTCACCTTGTTTTTCAAGAACCAATGCTAAAAACGCTTTATCATTGAATGCAGCAGTGCTATCTGATCCGATTGAAGCCGGAGTTTGAAACGCAGGTACACCGCGTTGTGCATCGCCGACATGCAACTCTTTTGCCAAACCATCCAACTCAGGCAATACAGTCGCATAAGCTTCTTTAATTTTAGCCGCCACATTCTTAACTTCTGTTGAAGTTGATTGTTTTGCCGCTACATCAGCAAGGTTTACTAAATAGTTACCTTCCTCGCCAACGAATTTAATCATTGTAAAAGCATCACCATCTGCTAAAGATGCATTGGCATATTGACGCTGTCTATTTGCAGCTGTTTCACCACAAGACGCAAATACAGTACTCGCACAAGCAGCTACAATAAATAACTTATTAATCTTCATATCAATTTTGTTAACTATACAAAAGTAGATAAAATATACTTTCTGCGAAACCTAATCCGCGAAAAGAAACAAAAATTAAGCAACATTCCTTCCTGCATTGATGACACCGAATATTGTCCGTGCAATCAACTTTGAATAATCCTCTCGTTGTGCCTCATCCAATTTATCGGAATTGAGCGCACGAATTGCATAATGTTGGATCACCAACAAAGGCAATACGATGCCTTCTCGCGCCAAAATTGACTCACGGTCTACGGGGTAGTTCTCCATCAATTTAGATGTCCCACTGAGTTTTAACAAATACTCTTTGGTAATCTGGTATTCCGCATGAAGATTTTTCCAGAATTCACCATACACCTTATCGTCCTTCATGTAAGCTGTGATATCAAAATTAGATTTGGTCATGGACATCATACAATTGTCGATCAAGGTCTGGAAGAATCCCGAAGAAACATACAATTGCTGTACATCTTTCCATAGATTATTCTTCTCAGCCCACTGTAACGCTGTCCCAACCCCGTAAAATCCAGGGATATTTTGCTTCAACTGACTCCACGAAGTAACAAAACTGATCGCACGCAGATCTTCGAGGCGTAATTCCCGACCTGAATTCCTTTTTACAGGTCGACTTGAAATATTGATGGATGAAAGTGCTTTCAACGGAGACATCGTTTCCAGATAAGGCAGGAACAACTTATTGGTACGAAGATCCATAAATTTATGATGGCTCAATTCGGCCAATTTATCAATAATTTCTTGCTGATGTTTGGTCAGCGTATCACCTACCCGTTGTTTTAAATCAGAGATAATACCCGCATGTAGGAGCTGCTCTATATTAAATCGAGCCGTATCCAACGAGCCATATTGGCTACTGATAGTCTGTCCCTGTATCGTTAATTGAATATGATCATTGGCAATTTCTTTACCCATGGAAGCATAAAAACGTTGTGTTTTACCTCCTCCACGCGCTGGGGGACCACCACGACCGTCAAAAAAGACAAGATCAACATCGTATTCACGCGAGATGGCCGTCAACTCTATTTTAGCTCTATAGATTGACCAGTTTGCCATCAGATATCCTCCATCTTTTGTACTATCCGAATAGCCCAGCATAATGGTCTGCTTGTTTCCTCTGCGTTTCAGATGCGCCTTATATTCTTTATTGCTATAGAGCGTTTTCATGACATCAGCAGCTCTGGTCAAATCATCCACTGTTTCAAATAGAGGTACGAAATCAATTGTTAATGCATCTTTCTTCCAACCAGACCACAAAAATAACTGACGCAATCCAAGGATATCACTTGCTTGTTGACAATTACTAATAATAAAACGCTGTGCAGCGCGCTCAGAACCTGAACGTTGAATCTCCTTAAGCAATTTGATTACGCCAGAGGTGTCTTTTGTCAATGGATCTGCATCATCACCGACACTTAGATCCAATTCCTTAAACTTCAACACCTTTTGTTTATCCGCTTCATTCAGTTCCAAGTAATTTAATGGAACACCAGTAGCTTCCTGATTTTGTTGAATCAAATAATCTGTTGCATCACGTAGTATACGGCTATCTTGTCTGATATCTAAAGTCGTGAAAAAACAACCGAATGTCATTACTTTACGAAGCAAATCATCAACAATCTCAACAAAGAGACCATTGTGATATTCTTCCAATACGTTTTTGATCGCCTTTAAATTCGTAATGATATTGTCGGTTTCATCTTCCGGATGTTCGACTGGATTAAAGCTATTTTCGTAAAACAGGGTCTGTAAGTTCTCCATGTATTCCTCGACTCCCCTGAATGTAATACGACGTCTTACAATACGGAAATCGCGGTAATAACATCTAAACAAAATAGTACGCAATAAAGCGGCTACTTTCTTGGTACTTTCAACGCTTACATTCGGATTTCCGTCACGATCTCCTCCTGGCCAAAAGCCCAATTCAATAAGCTGTTTTACCTCTTCAGTATCAACATCCAATTCATCATCAATAAAAGACTGGATCTCCGAAGCTACCTTATAAAATACATTCTCCAAAAACCAGGCTAAACTAGCAGCCTCGTCTACGGGTGTAGGTTTATTTTTATTGATGAATGGCGTTTTACCTAATTGCTGTAACAATAAGTGTATACTATGGATATCATTGGTCTTTATCGCATCGATCAGATCATTGATTATCCCCAATACCGGTCCTGGATAAAATTGAGTGGGGTGAGCAGTAAGTACCAGACGAACCGAGAAATCTTTTAATTTGGAAACGATTTTTCGTCGCATGTCACCATTCCCCTCAGCATTCTTGATCAACGCTCCCAAGACATTTTCATCATCACCACGGCCGACCATTTGAAATGACGAATCCTCTATCGCATCAAATAATACGACCTGACGTTCTATATATTGGACAAAACGAAAAAGTAAGTCAATACGTTGTTCTTCCGAAGAAAACTCTTCATGCTGATCAAAAAAACTCTTTATAATCTCATCTGGAGTCAAATGTTGGTCAACCCCCTTCTCGCACTGCTTTGCAAAAAATGGCAATAAAGTACCTGTATCTTTAACACGTTGAAATGGTAATGTTAAAAACAAACTTTTGAAAAGTTCAAAGCGTGTCAATACCTCGTCCTGAAAGACGGCCTCATTTTTACTTTGCTTCATATTTAAATCTTTGAAAAATGGTCAAGAGAGTTTAGGTGACTCTTGAGTTTTTGTAATATATCTGAAATTACCCTATGCACCAAATATAGCAATATTATATTTAAACAAATAAAAAAATATAAATTAATCAAAAAAAACATCAAAATATTATAAAGATATTAATGAATTTTAGTAATTTTTCGTTTTTAGTATATTATTACAGCAAACAGAGAAACCACAGGCTAATATAGCCTTATCTCGTATATTTGTGCTATACATTATGAAACAGACACAAGAAATAAAAAGTTTTTTCTACAGTCAATATTTTGCGGATGGACTCCGGATCACCATCGGGTGCATTGTGCCTGTACTCATCTTTGCTACCATCGGACAGTTCACCAATGGAACCATTGTATCTTTAGGTGCCCTTTTAGTTGGACTATCCGACACCCCAGGGGCTCCGAGCCATAGACGCAAAGGTATGATTGCAGGAGCAATACTGACCACATTGACATTTATTCTCACCAATCTTGTCAATCAAAATGTATATCTCCTCGCTATTTTTATCGGAATAGCCTGTTTTATCTTTGCAATGTTTGCAGTATTCAATGGTCGGGCAGCCAATGTAGGCTTGATGTGTATACTGATGATGCTGATCCACGTACAGATACACTACCCCCTTGACCAAGCCATTAACTACCTCGGGTTCTACACACTTGGTGGGCTTTGGTATATTGCAATCAGCCTCTCCATCACACAAGTACGTCCCTATCGATTAGCCGAACAGGAACTCGCAGAAACCATTCGTTATGTGGCAGATTATATTCGGCTAAAAGCAAACTTTTATGATTCCAAAATCGACAACGATAAAAATTACCTCAAACTGATTGACAAACAAGTTGAAGTAAATCAGCATCAGGAAAACGTTAGAGATCTGCTGTTTCAAAGTAAAAGATCCATTAAGGATACAACAAAAGTGGGCCGCTACCTTACACTGATCTTTAATGATATTGTTGATCTGTTTGAGCAAAGTATGGCTGCACACTATGATTACAATACAATTAGCGAACGCTTTGGCCCAACAGGCATTCTAGATGATTTCAAGAACGTTATTTTAAAATATACAAACGAGCTCGACAATTTAGCTTATCAGCTCAACACGAATATTCAGCCCAAACCACTGTATGATTTCGATGCGGACCTCACACGTCTTCATGCTAAAATTGATCAGCTTGACAAAGAAAATCAATACAGTACCTTTGCCTTACGTAAAGTTCTGATCAATTTACGTGATCTGGTCCGTCGTATAAAAAATATCTACGGCTATTCAAACCTACAACCTGATGACATCAAAAGGAAAGAAATTGATGACGCCAAACGTTTTGTCCAAAGCTCAGCCATTGACCTGAAGAAATTTCGTGAAAACCTTACTTTAAAATCGACAATCTTTAGACATGCTTGTCGTATGGCAATCGTTATGTCAGTCACGTATTATGTTTTTGAGACAACCAATATCACCAATAATGTCTATTGGATATTACTGACAATCATGGTTATCCTAAAACCTGGCTTTGGTCTTACAAAAGAGCGAAATATACAACGTCTTATTGGAACCACCATCGGCGGACTAATCGGCGCCGTCATCCTATTGACAATACATGATCCAACGATACTATTCGTGCTGCTGGTCTTTTTCTTCCTGACAGCCTATAGCTTATTTAGAGTCAATTATGTCATCGCTGTTCTATTTATGACACCTTATGTATTGATCATGCTCAGCTTTGTAAGCTCTAATACCTTGGAAGTAACCAAAGAACGCATTTTGGACACATTCATCGGAGGTATGATTGCTTTCCTATCCAGTTATATTATTTTTCCAAATTGGGAGAGTATGCAGGTAAAGGAATCTATGCGAAAGCTTTTGATCGCCAATTACAATTATATCTTCCAGGCATTAAAAGAAATTGCAGGACAGGCCCCATCGATTACTGACTATAAATTAGCAAGAAAAGCCGTTTATGTCGAAACCGCGAATATGGGATCTACCTTTCAACGTATGCTGACTGAACCTAAAAAAAGACAGAAATACAGCAAGGAGGTCAATAAATTTGTCATATTCAATCATATTCTAGCTTCGTTTTCTGTTACACTGATGAATCACTTGGATGAAATGGATAACAATTACCTCAACAAAGACCATGTCAGGACTATAAGAAAAATCTTAAACAGCTTGGATCAATCTATTCAATTACTATATTCACAAGATTCCAGTGCAGTATTTTCACCTATGGAAATAGAGATATCCAATCATCGTTTTGACAACAGCGACATCAATTCTGCAGATGGGAAGCTCCTGGAAGAGCAATTAGAGTTCTTGTATAAAATTGCACAGGACTTAAATAAGATTGTTCAGGATCTCCATGACAAAAGCGCTGCCGAACAAGCAGCAGAATTATCTAAGTTAGCAAGCTAGTTTATTCTAAAAATTAGCGAAATTTACATTTATGAGCGAAAACACAACAGCCCTCTACGACATCATTATCGTTGGAGGAGGACCTATCGGCCTCGCCTGTGCCTTGGAAGCGAAACAGGCTAATCTCAACTACCTCATTTTGGAAAAAGGATGTTTAGTCAATTCGCTCTATAACTATCCCCAAAATATGACTTTTTTTTCTTCTTCTGAGCGGCTTGAAATTGGGGACATCCCTTTTGTGACAACTAATCCAAAGCCCCGAAGAACGGAAGCCTTAGAATATTACAGACGCATTCAACAGAAATTTGAATTGGATACTCACCTGTTTGAAGAAGTACTGGATATCAAGAAAAACGAGACCGAAAACTTTTATGTCACAACAAGCAAACGTAGTTACACAACAAGAAAAGTTATCATTGCTACTGGCTTTTATGACATCCCCATGCTACTCAATATTCCTGGGGAAGAACTGAAGAACAAGGTAAGACACTACTATGATGATCCTCATTATTATAGTGGCCAAAAAGTGATTGTCGTAGGAGCAAGCAATTCATCGATAGATGCTGCTTTGGAAACATTTCGTAAAGGAGCAAAGGTTACCTTAGTGATCCGGAGCAATGAAATCAGCCCAAGGGTCAAGTATTGGGTCAAACCAGACATTGAGAATAGAATTGCCGCCGGGGAAATCGATGTACTTTACAACAGTGAATTAACAGCGGTTAGCGAAACGAGCGCCACTATCCAAACATCGACAGGCATCATTGAGATCGAGAATGATTTTGTACTTGCGCTGACTGGATATCGGCCAAATTTTGATTTTTTAAGGAAGGTAGGAATTGATATCCCAAACCAGACACCCTGTATCCCCCATCACAACGAACAGACGATGGAAACCAATATTAAAGGCCTATACTTGGCAGGTGTAGTATGTGGAGGTTTAAATACCCACCTTTGGTTTATTGAAAATTCACGTATCCACGCTAAGCAGATCATCGCACATATACAATCAATGTCGATTTAACTACGTTGATAACGCAATCCATTCAAGAAGATTTTCATCATTTTCTTTTGCAAACTGAGAATATGATCAAATTCTTCTTTGGTTGGAAACAGCATATTTTTCATATCTTTCAATATCCCCATACGCATACCAAATAACGAATATAATAAGATACGAGCTGTCTCATTCAGATCATCTACGCTGATCTCCCCCGCATCTATACCAATCTTAAGAATTTTTTCAATGATTTCAACCTCACGTAGATAAGATTCTTTGAATACCTGCTCCAATTCATCCGGAAGCTCTTTGACCATTTTCATGGTATATTCGAATAAATTGTAGTATTGATTGATTGCCTTGACACGCATATCAATAGAGTACATCATGATTTCCTCAAAGTTGCCACCTTTGTCGATGACCTCCTCGATCTCTTCTATCATTTTATCAATAACATACTCAAAAACAGCAGAATACAAGCTGTTTTTATCGGGAAAATAATAATAAAGCAGCGCTTTTGAAAAATTAAGATCTTTAGCTATCTCCGACATCGTGGTTTTAGCCATTCCAAAGTGTGCAAAGCGCCTTGTTGCAGCTTCTAGAATTTTGATCCTTTTTACATCTGCATTACCCATTAAACTTATATTTTTTATCGTTAAATAAACGGTTTATACTATCTTTACCGATTATCATGCTAAAGATAGCTGATTTTTTTGAATTTCTGAAAATTAAAGTCAATATGGAATTAAACATTCAATCGAATATATCTTTGAAACCTTTCAATACATTTGGAATAGAGGAAAAGACAAATTTCTTAATCGAAGTGAATGATAATGAAACACTGACCGAAATTTTTAAACAAGGAATTTTCAAAGAAAACTTTTTTGTTCTTGGCGCCGGTAGCAATGTCTTGTTTACTAAGCCCTTTGAAGGATACATTATCCGAATGGCTAGCAAGGGTATACAGTCAAAAATCGAATCGGATCACGTATATGTAACAGCAAAAGCTGGAGAGGTTTGGAATGACTTTGTTTGGTATTGTATCGAACATAATTACGCAGGAATAGAGAATATGGCCCTTATTCCAGGTACCGTCGGCGCATCCCCGGTACAGAATATTGGTGCCTATGGCACTGAATTAATGTATGTTTTTCACGAATGTGAAGCCTTTGACACCACACTGGGTACATTTAAAACCTTCAAAAAGGAAGACTGTAATTTCTCCTATCGAGACAGTATTTTTAAGACAGAACACAAAGGGCGTTTTATTATTACAGAAGTGACCTACAAACTTAGTCTTACCCCCGATATAAATACGAGCTACGGTGCTATCGAAACAGAACTAATTAAAGAAAATATAACCCAGCCCACTATCGCCAATATTGCTACTGTTGTATCAAAAATTAGAGTAGAAAAATTACCGGATCCAAGTACCGTGGGCAACGCGGGAAGCTTTTTTAAAAACCCGGTGATCTCCGCAGACAACTTTGAACGATTAACTGCTTTATACCCAACAATCCCACATTATCCAATGCCCGATCAGCAAACAAAGCTAGCAGCTGGTTGGTTAATAGAACAGTGTGGTTGGAAAGGAAAAGAATATGGTCAAGCTGGCGTCTGGAAAAATCAAGCGCTTGTACTAATAAATAGACAAAATGCTAGCGGTCAGGAAATCTATGACCTTTCTGTCCAGATTATCAAAGATGTACAGGACAAATTTGGAATTATACTTGAACGCGAAGTTAATTTATTGTAAAGATTCAAAAAAAAACATTTGCGCATATTTGAAACTCAAAACAAAATAATATAGCCCCACTTCGCTTCAACATCATTTAAAACTAATCCTATTTACTCAGGGTTAAAATACGCACACGATTGCACTTCTTAAAATAATCTTAAAATTACATTAAGAAATTCCTTCCTTTCGATTTTGGCTCATTATTTGCCTCATACTTAATGAACCGCATTTTATAAACTTACTGTTTCTTAAAAAGAACAGTTATAATTCATTAAGCTATGACAAAGAATGAATTTGACACCATGGTTATTGAGCAATCGGACTCACTAAAACTCTACGCCAGAAACTTTACCAGCGACTATGAGGATGCTAACGACCTCGTACAGGATACTATCCTTAAAGCTGTAACCTACTTCAAAAATTTCAAAGAAGGGACTAACCTAAAAGGATGGCTTTATACCATCATGAAAAATACGTTTATAAACAACTATAGACGGATCGTAAAAACCAATTCCTTCATAACAAAAGATGAAGACATCTCCAATTCTAATCTCCTAATATCTGCCTCAAGTAACCACGGAGAAAGTAAGTTCGTAATGGAGGATATTCACGAAGCGCTATCCAATCTTTCAGAAGAATACTACATCCCCTTTTCGCTCTATTTCGAAGGATTTAAATACCATGAGATATCAGAGCATTTAAACATCCCTATTGGAACTGTAAAGACGAGGATACATGTTGCCCGGAAATTAATGAAACGATCACTATCAGCTTATAAAGTAGCTTAGTTTTTTCTATCTTCGCCTTCTGATAGATCGTGATGACAAAAGAAGGATTACCCGAATATAGCAAGAGTCAGCTCGCATTGCGAAATGGTCAGGATAAGCCCCAGATCTGGGTTGCTTACAAAGGCTATATTTATGATGTGAGTGACAGTAGACTTTGGAAAAATGGCATGCATTATGAGCATTGGGCAGGCCAAGATCTAACTGAGGAGCTTAAAGACGCTCCTCATTCAGACAGTGTATTTTCAAAATTTCAGGTTGTCGGAATCCTGAAGAGTTAATAAAAATCTATAGATTAAATTGAGACAGTGCTACAAAAGCATTAAGACGCTTCTGTATATCTTCCTCGGTAAGATCCACAAGACGGTCTGTACCAAACTTTTCAACGCAAAAAGAAGCCAGTGCGGATCCAAAAATCAGCGCATTCTTCATATTGGTAAAATTTACGCTTTTTACTTTGGCTAAATAACCAATAAATCCACCGGCAAATGAATCTCCTGCACCTGTCGGATCAAATACATCGGCTAAAGGCAAAGCCGGAGCAGAAAAAATCTGATTCTCACCAAAAAGCAATGCGCCATGCTCACCTTTTTTTATAATCAAATATTTTGGTCCCATAGCCAAAATAACTTTTGCAGCTTTAACCAATGAATATTCACCGGATAGTTGTCTAGCCTCAGCATCATTGATCGTCAAGACGTCCACCTTTTGAAGAACTTTCTTTAAATCATCCAAAGCAACATTCATCCAATAGTTCATCGTGTCCAGCACAACGAGTTTTGGTTTCCTTTTCAGGCGGGCCAAGGTCGTTAACTGTACTTGTGGAGTTAGATTGCCTAACAAAAGATATTCGCAATCCTGATAACTATCAGGAATAATTGGATCGAAATCCGCTAATACATTTAAGTCCGTTGCAAGCGTATCCCGACTATTCATGTCATTGTGATATCTTCCAGACCACGAAAACGTTTGTCCTCCCTGAACAATCTGAACACCCGATACATCGACACCACGATCCTTTATAACAGCAAGATTACGGCTTCCAAAGTCTTCTCCAATAACACTGACCAATTTGATTTGATCACATAAATAGGACGCCGCTAAACTCGCAAAAGTACCGGCGCCACCTAGAATTTTGTCAGTTTTACCGAACGGTGTTTCAATTGTATCAAAAGCCACCGTACCAATAATTACTAAACTCATAGTTTTTTAATAAGCATGGTAAACAAAAAAACCGGCATAAAGCCGGTTTCAATATTGCTCCTGAAGCTGGGCTCGAACCAGCGACCCTCTGATTAACAGTCAGATGCTCTAACCTGCTGAGCTATTCAGGAATGTTTAATCTTCCGAGAAACTCCTTTCTCATTGAATGCACAAAAATAGTACATTTTTATATTATTCGCAAATAATTTTATCATTTGCTTGTTGCTCCTGAAGCTGGGCTCGAACCAGCGACCCTCTGATTAACAGTCAGATGCTCTAACCGGCTGAGCTATTCAGGAATGAAAAATTGAATACTTTTAAAAACTCCGGTTATGTAAGTTAATAAATTGCTCCTGAAGCTGGGCTCGAACCAGCGACCCTCTGATTAACAGTCAGATGCTCTAACCTGCTGAGCTATTCAGGAATGTTTTCTTCAATTTTTCCGGAGACCCTATCGCGTTTCCGTGATGCAAGTATCGGAAGATTATTAGAATACTACAAATTTTTTGAACACATTTTTTACAACTTCCTAAAATCCAACTAGAATAATTTATTTTTTCTTTTCTCCTGTCCTCACTAAAAACCTTCTTTAAGCAACGCTAACAGCATAATTCTTCTTTTACTTAAGTACCAGTTAAGAGTGATTTGTCCAATTCCCTCAAACAAATCAACCTTAAACGTATGATTAAAGCAATACTCCTTTGAGAATTAGTGTAGCTACGGTAAAATATATTAAAAGGCCTGTAACATCCACAAGAGTTGATACAAATGGGGCTGATGAACTCGCAGGGTCGGCCCCTAATCTCTTCATCACAAAAGGAAGCATAGATCCCATAAGCGAGCCCCAAAGGACAACACCTATCAAGGACAAGGAAATCACCAAAGCAACCAGTACCCAATATTCACCATAACTATGTGCAAAGGACTGCCAAGCCATGATTCTCAAAAAACCAAGGGCACCCAGGATAAGCCCAAGCAACAGACCAGACAATATCTCCCTTCGCATTACGCGCCACCAATCAGAAAGTGTTACCTCCCCTAATGCCATCGCTTGTATAATTAATGTAGAAGCCTGCGAACCGCTATTACCACCACTGGATATAATCACTGGCATTAACGCAAATAACATAATTGCGCTCGCCATTTGCTCCTCAAAATGTTCGATGACGGTTGCTGTCAATAACTGTCCTAGAAATAAAACAATCAACCAGCCCGCGCGTTTCTTAACAAGATTTTTGATGGAAACATCCAAATAAGGTTCATCCAAAGCTTCTGTACCACCAATACGTTGCATATCCTCGGTATACTCTTCATTGGCTACCCACAAGATATCATCTACCGTAATGATCCCAAGCATCACCCCCTGTCCATCGACAACCGGAAGCGCAACCCTATTATTCATACGGAAAATATTAATTGCCTCCTCCTGCGGGTCATAGGCATTCAAAGAAATTAGCCGATAATCGATGAGATCGCCCACTATTGTTTCGGGCTCTGCCATCAGCACATCTTTGATACGAATATCGTCAATCAACTTACCATTTGAATCTATGACATAAAGCACATCAATAGTCTCAGAATCCTTTCCATATCGACGAATATGTCCCAGTATTCTTTCGATACTCCAATGTGCTTTTACAGTAATATAATCCGGAGTCATTAAGCGTCCGACACTATCTTCGGGATAGCCTAATAAAGCCAGAGCCTCCACCCTATCCTTTGGAGGTAAGAGCAAGATTAAATGCTTTATATCATCCTTCATTTCGGAGAAAAAAGAGGTCCGATCATCAGGTGGCAATTCATTAATTAAAGCACTTATTTTAGCTTTAGAAAGCTTTTTAAAAATTCGATTTTGAGTAGGAAAATCAAGGATCCGAAAAACGTTTACAGCACGGTTCAAATTTAAGGATTCTATAAAAAGTGAACCATGTTCGGGCAACTCATCAATCAACTCCTCTACCTCAGAAATATTCAATTCATTTAGAAATTCTTCCAGCCCAACAAAATCACCATTCGCTATCAATTGTTCTATTTGACTTACCTGCATTTCCAGTTCTTCCATATCTTCCTTTCGATTTTAAAATCCTACATCGGTACAAAATTATATGTTACAAAAATCGCTTTTTTAAAGTAAATTCTGAATAAAAAAATAAATAATAAAAAGACCATAAAACTTCATTCATATTTTATCTTCATTGAGCGAACAGCCGACCATTCTTCTCTTGAAACAAGACATTTTGTCACTACCGAATATCCCCTCCTGTACACTACGATCCAATAAAAAAAACAAACAAAACGAACCATCATAAGAACACCATAGCTCGACTATCATCTTTACAGAAAAAAACATAAAGAAGAATTTATCTACACATCCCGCTTTCCGGACAAAAAACCTTCTCCCTTTCGTAAGCATAAAATTCGTACCCATAAAAAATGTCCAAATATTTTTCAGCAGCACCTAACTTATAGCTGAATATTTGAGTATATTCGTCACATGCTTCTTTCCAGTTGAACAACCGATTTCTACAGCGAAAGCATTCATTAAAATAGAAAAAAAGCAATAAATATACAGCAAAAAACACAAACACAATAAAATCATAACTATATGTAAATCAAAACATTTAATAATTTCAAAAAAACATAAGATTCATATAAAACCAAAATATTTAGCTAAAAAAAATAGTAATTCATAAATTAGCCATATATATGAAATATAAAAACATAATTACCAACACTTTAATATTAATAATATTAACAATATATTCAGAAAAAACATTTGCACAATTTTTTGAAGACAGCCAAGCCCCTTTAAGTCAGAAATGGTTCAAAATCGAGACCCCAAATTTTAAACTCATTTTCCCTGAAGAGATGAAAGGTAAAGCCCCTGCCCTAGCAAATCAGGTCCACAACTCTTTGCGTACAACAAGTAGAAATTATAAAATAACGCCGCGACAGATCCCCTTCATTATACACAATACGAACCTACAGACAAACGGCTTTGTACAGTTATCTCCTCGAAAATCCGAGCTATATAGCACTGCCGGAGCCGAACCTGATAACCAAACTTGGTTACCCAATCTGATCCTCCATGAGTCCAGACATGTTAACCAGTTTGACAAATTGACAGGCAAATTAAGAGCTCCCTTTTTCGAACAATTGGCCTTGGCTTATTATGGACTTACAGTTCCTTCCTGGTTTTTCGAAGGCGATGCTACGCTGACTGAAACCATTTATTCTCGTGGAGGAAGAGGTCGATTGCCTTCTTTTGAAATGCCGATCAAAGCCAACTTCCAATCTACACAGAACTATAGTTTCGACAAATACCTACTCGGATCCTTTAAGGATATTGTCCCCAGTTACTACACAATTGGCTACTTGATGACATCAACACTGAAGTCTGAACTACCGCCGAACTACGAAGCAGATTTATTTTCAGAGCTCAACAAACGGCCACTTTATCCTTATAATATCAACCGTGTACTGAAGAAAAAAATAGGTGGAAATAGCCGCTATTTATTCAATAAAACGATCACAAAACTAGACTCAATATGGCAGCAAAAAACAGTAAATTATTTAGCCCAAAATTACACTGAAATTTCCGGTCAAAATAACCGCTATTATAACAGCAATTTATTACCAAAATCAGAGGGAAATTTAATTTATTTCATCAAGCAAAATCCCGAAAAAACAAATGCAATATATACTTATGACAACGATAAGAAGTCGGAATCACAACTTGTAAAAACGGGTATCCAGTTGACCCCACATTTCGACATCAACAAAGAATATATTGTATGGGATGAACTCCGAAAAGATCCACGTTATAACAAGAGAACATATAGTGTCATCAATTTAATGAATCGGAAAACAGGAAAAATCAAAACACTGACCAAGCAGTCTAGATATTATTCACCCGTATTTAGCCCCGTAGACGAATCTATTGCTTGTATTGAAGTAGATTTATCCAACACAAGTTATCTTACGCTTATAAGCCTTAAAAACGGCTCTGTAATCAAGCGGATAAAAACAGTGGATTCAGAACAGCTTCAACATCCCGCTTTTAACCCAACAGGAGACAAAGTAATTGCTATCCGCTTATCAGAAATTGGAACTGCACTCTGCGAAATAGATCTCAAAAATGATAAAATCACAAACATCACCTCATGGGGCGATCAACAATACGAAAGACCACAATACCTTTCAGGTATGGATATACTTGTCAAAGCCAACTTTAATGGTATTGATAACATTTACAAAATAGATCGTCAATCGGAAGCGAAACATCTCCTGACCAAAGCTCCATTCGGTGCCTTTAATCCTTTTTATAATAAAGAAACAAAGCAATTGCTTTTTAACAACTATCAATACAATGGTTATAAAATCAGCCAAACAAGTTTAGATACGACCTTCGATATAAAACCAGAAACCGATTATTTTTCCCACTACTATGCTGACGCTGTAAAGAAAGACAGCATATTCAATATTGCTGCCACAGCACCAGATTCCAGCCATCATTACACCATTGAGCCATACAAAGGACTTGGACGAACGTTTAACTTCCATAGTCTTTCTTTAAGTAGTAGTAACTTTGAAAGTTTTGATAATTTCAAACCTGGCATTTTTTGGCTTTCAAATAACATTTTAAACACGACCCAAATTGCGCTTGGCTATGAATACGATACAGACATCAGAAAAAGTATTTATTCGGCCGAACTTACTTACAACAAGTATTTTCCGAAATTCTCACTTCGCTACGAAAATAGAGGGCAGATCGCAGCAGCAAGCGTGCCCAATAAACCAGACAGCAGTGTAAGGTTCGATTGGAGAGAACATTACGTTTCCTCACAAATTTCTATCCCCCTATCTTTTTATAGGCTTGATTACAATTATTCCACAGGATTCAATTTTGCAACAGCTTATTTGAAACGTTACAGCCTAAGTCGGAATGACCTCAAAAACTTTAATTACGAAACTGCATTTCCGTTAACGTACCAACTTTATTTCAACCGAAATGCCCGAATGGCAAATATGGATCAATACCCGCGATGGGGACAAAATTTCAGTATAACTTATAGGCACACACCTTTTGAAAACAAGGCCAAAGGTGAAATTCTATCTGCGAGAACAGTATTTTATCTACCCGGCTTTGTAAACAATCATGGATTTCAAATTCGCTTGAGCGCACAGGCGGGAACGGGAATTTATGAATACATTAACGATATCCCGCTCGTCAGCGGGTTTAGTTATTACAAATATGAAAAGATAAAAAACACATTATTAGTCAATTATCGTTTTCCAATCGCCTATCCTGATTTTAATATAGGATCACTAACCTATATAAAACGTATAAAAGGTGGTGTATTTGCAGACTATCAAAATATCCACAAACATAAAGAAGCGGCACCGAAGAGTTTTGGAGGATACCTTTCCTTTGATTTCAATGCTTTTAGATATCCATTGCCCGACTTTGAGTTTGTCGTAAAAGGAACCTACATCAATGATAATACAGCGACGCAGCGCGTCGTTCCAACGGTAAGTTTAAATTACACCTACTAAGGGTGAATAGCCCAATTAAAATTAGCAGCCAGCGCATAATGATCTGACAAAGGTAGACCCCTGAGGTTCGTAAACAGATTATTTTCTATATTATAGTCACGTGCAGCCAAATTTAGATGACCGTTGCTACGGTAAAGAATCTTGTCTATTGACTCGTTCTGGTTGCCAATTGACAACATATGAGGAGGTTTGAATGCATGCTTCGCTTCTGGTACCAGTCCGCCGTTTTGGAGTTCAACCCAGCTGTCCACCAATGTGGTTGACTCCATAAAATCATGTAGATTATCATCACCGAAACTATAATGTGCATTAAAGTCCCCCATAACAATCAGTGCATTCTCACTAGAGTTTTCACCTATATAATCGCGCAGTTGATTGAGATTGTCCCTTCTAGCATTAGAGGCTCGCCTATTGTTCTGAGCGTTTGCATGTACATTATAGACGTCTAGCCATATCCCCGAAACTATTTCCACCTTGACCAAAGTAAAGCCTTTAGGTGTCAGAGAATCAGCTCCTGTGCGTTTTTTCCAGGGAACCCGCACTACATCTGACATCGGAAAACGAGACAGAGTATTCAGACCATCACCAAAAGGCACACGCCCCTTGGGTTTGGTCCGATAAGGGTGCTGGTTCCCACCCAAATAAAGACTATTGTTATAATTGAAATCCTCCTGCACATTTACGATATCAAAAGGATTAATCTTTTTGCCTATTTCAGCAATACTCCTACTCCTGCCTGTAATTGCAGAAGAAATAAACCCTGGCAATCCCGCCACATTGTATGTCAACACCGAAAAAAAACCCGAACTATCTTTTTCTTTTTTGTGATTAGCATCCATCAATAAAACCTATATAATCATGTTATGTTAAATTTAGCAAATACGGTAAACACTCACCAACACTATACAGATATTTAACAGATAATTGATTTAAATCTGACATTAACAAACGGATCGCAGCTATAATAAATAGAAAGCTTTTTTCACAAGTCATTAGCTCCTACCAACGTCAATAAAAAAACGCAATAGATTTAAGGCAGTCTTTCCCCATAAAAAAAGGGATAACTCAGCATTATCCCTTTTCTATATTCTGTTTGTTTTATTAGTCTTCGAGTGCTTTTACACCAGGAAGAACTTTACCTTCCATATATTCCAATAGTGCTCCCCCACCTGTACTGACATAACTGACATCTTCAGTCATACCAAATTTACTTACTGCTGCAGCTGAATCTCCACCGCCGATTAAAGAAAATGCACCATTTTTTGTTGCTTCCACAACAGCGTCAGCCACAGCCTTCGTACCCTTTGCAAAAGTATCAAATTCAAAAACACCCATAGGTCCATTCCAAAGAACTGTTTTTGAATCCTTGATAATAGCCGCAAAATTCTCAGCTGACTCCTGACCAATATCCAAGCCCTGAAGGTCCGCAGGAATTTGATCATTTGGTCCATCATATACATTGGCATCATTAGAAAACGCATCAGCAATTTGAGCATCTGTAGGAATAACAAGATTCACTCCTTTTTCTTTTGCTTTCTTTACCAATTCATTTGCGAGGTCAAGTTTATCCATCTCAACCAATGACTTACCAATTTCACCACCTCTTGCTTTGATAAAAGTATAAGCCATACCTCCACCGATCAATAAGTTATCCACTTTATCCAGTAAAGCTTCGATCAATTGGATCTTATCAGAAACTTTCGCTCCACCCATAATCGCTGTAAAAGGTCTAACAGGGTTATTCAAAACTTTCTCTGCATTCCCTACCTCGGCAGCCATCAAATAACCGCTATATTTAGCTGATGGAAAAAACTGTGCGACAATCGCAGTTGAGGCATGTGCTCTATGCGCGGTACCGAAGGCATCATTCACATAAACATCACCCAATTTTGAAAGCTTTTCAGCAAATCCTACATCACCTTTTTCCTCTTCTTTATAAAAACGTAGATTCTCAAGTAATAAAACTTGGCCAGCCTGCAATGCAGCAGCTTTTTCTACAGCTTCATTTCCAATACAATCATCGGCAAATTGAACTTCTGTACCTAATACCTTAGATAGATGAGCCACAATATGTTTTAATGAATACTTATCAGTAGGACCATCTTTTGGTCTTCCTAAATGGGACATCAATATCACGCTTCCGCCGTCGTTCAAAATTTTCTTTATTGTTGGAGCAGCTCCCTGAATACGATTATCATCCGTAATATTGAAATTTTCATCCAAAGGAACGTTGAAATCTACGCGAACCAAGGCTTTTTTACCTGCAAAATTTAAATCGTCTACTGTTTTCATTATGTAACTTTAATGTTTTAGGATCTGTCGTTTGCCAAACGAACAGCTAAATATAGAAAAAAGGCATTTATTTTCATCAAATAAATGCCTTTTTATCGGATTAAATTATCATTAATGGATTTCAACAGCATAAGGCAACCTTGCCTGAACCCCACTCTGCGCTGTCGCCTTCCGCATCACATCAAAATAACGATAGTATTCGCCCATTTGTTCTTTAGCAACCCAAACCTGAACTTTTTCCTTCGAATTGTTCAATATTGAGGTAAACGGATCTTCCTTCGCAGGATATTGTGAAACTTTATACTTGCTTAGATTTGCCTTTTTAGCCGCCGCCTGAACGGCAACATCAAGATTACCCAGACGATCCACCAATTTGTTACTCACCCCCTGTGTACCTGTCCAAACACGGCCCTGACCAATACTATCAACATTCGTCAATGACATCTTTCTACCTTCGGACACAACTTTTGTAAAAGTAGCATATACTTTGTCAACCTCACGTTGGATAATATCCCTTTCTTCAGCGGTCAATGGGCGATCAAAAGTAGTCATCAAATCTGCAAATTTACCCGTCTTTACACCATCGTAGTGAACGCCAATTTTATTGTTCATCAGATTCTGGAAATTCGGTATTACACCAAATACACCAATTGATCCGGTGATGGTCGTTGGCTCAGCAAATATGGAGTCAGCAGCCGCAGCAATATAATAGCCACCTGAAGCCGCAACATCTCCCATAGAAACAATTACTGGTTTAACTTTTTTAGTCAAAATCACCTCCCTCCAGATAATATCTGAAGCAAGTGCCGAACCCCCAGGTGAATTCACACGCAACACAACAGCTTTGATTGCATCATCCTCTCGCAGCTTCCGTAATTCTCTTGAAAATTTATCCCCTCCGATCTCTCCCGGACGAGTACCTTCACCATCCACAATCTCGCCAACAGCATAAAGTACAGCTATTTCAGATCCACTGGCATCATCCTTCACCTTTTTATTGTAATCGAACAATGAAACAAAAGATATCTCATCCTTCTCACCTATCTTCAATCTTTTTCTCAAATCCGACAATAACTCATCTTTATATATCTTTGCATCAGCAAGCTTATATCGCACTGCATCATCGGCATTTCTGACCAAGTAATCATTGGCAATACCTCGTAATGAATCTGCTGGAATATTCCGGCTTGCAGCGATTTCATTGATAAAAGTATCATATATACTTCCCAGATACGATGTTACCTGCAAACGGTTTGGATCACTCATCTTATTTAGGAAGTAAGGCTCCACCGCGCTCTTAAACGTCCCTACTTTCACAATCTGCATCTCAACCCCAACTTTGTCCAATAGGTCTTTGTAAAACATTGTCGAACTAGAAAGACCTCTAAAATCTATGGTACCTTGGGGATTGACATATACCTTATCTGCAATACTGGCTACATAATATGCTTTTTGATTATACCCTGCATTGTAGGCAACAACAAATTTCCCTGTTTTTTTAAATGTTAACAGTTCATCGCGCACTGCCTTTAAACTTGCAAAACCAGTACCAATACTACCCGCATCCATATAAATCCCCTTAATATTCGCATCTGTTGCGGCATACCTTATTCTTGCTAGAATATCATCCAACCCGATACTCTTGGTAGAATAACCCGGAAGATTTAAGCTTCCAAAAGGATTATTATCATTCCGTTCATTAATATCATAGTCAAAAGATAGAAACAGCACCGAATTGGTTTTGACAACGACCTCCTGATCAGAGGAAGCAGAGCTAATAATCGCACCGATAATACCCATAAAAACAATAAACAAAATCACAAAAGATATAACAATCCCTGTAATCGTTGCCAATACATACTTAAAAAATGATTTCATATTTTATAATTAATTCCAGTTTATGCAGTTCTTGCAAAGGGAATGATTTATTTTACGCTAAAGGTAATGCAATATTTTTTATTCCCCCAGTATTTTATTTCATAAAGACTTAATTTAGCGACATGAACAAGATTTTTATATTATTGGGAACTAACTTAGGAGATCGCCTACAACAACTCTCTTTAGCAAAACAATCCCTCGAACAACAGATTGGAATGATCTTGCAAGAATCCTCAATTTATGAAACTGCAGCTTGGGGAGTTGAGGATCAACCTTCATTTCTTAATCAAGTTATCCTAATAAGCTCACATTTATCTGCACTTGAATGTTTAAATCTTACCCAACAGATTGAATTAGACCTGGGAAGAATACGACTGAAGAAATGGGGAGAGCGGGCAATAGACATCGATTTACTTTATTTCAACGACGAAGTCATCAGCCACCCCGACCTGATTATACCACATCCTTTTATTTCAGAACGACGCTTTACACTGGAGCCCTTAGCAGAAATAGCCCCAACATACATACACCCCGTTTACAAAAAAAATAATGTATCTTTATTGCATAATTGCAAGGACGAATTACCCGTAAAGAAAATTAGCGACGATGAATCATATCGACATTGACCTGATCAACCAGAATATGTTTGACAATACAGATTTGATCAAACAATTTGTATCAATGTATCTTATCCAGACCCCAGTAGACTTAGACAACTTGCGAAATGCCCTAAATACAGGTAATCATCAAAAAATTGCAGATGCAGCTCATCATATTAAACCGACTATGGATTATATCGGAGCTTTTCACTTAAAAGCTAAATTTGAGAATTTGGAATTAAGTGCCAAAAATCAGGAATCCTTAGAGGGGCTTAGAGCAACTTTTGAGGTGCTGGACATCGAAATGAAAGAACTGTTATTTGAACTCGAACAATATGAAAAAACGATCTAAGTTAGATCGTTTTTTTATTAAAATGCAATGCTGAAAGTATAAAATACAAAAGTAGAATAATTGGCAAAGCCATAAACTGTCCAATTGCAAATAAAACCAAAGTTAAGAATAGAAAAATAAAGCGATATTTATTCGTCGCCCAGTCCATTGAACTGAATTTCATCGAAAACAGTCGAATCTCGCTAATCAACAAGTAACTGGTCAAGAGTGCACTACAAATCAAAAATATTGGATTTATAATGAGTTCAGGATACTTATCCGCAATATAAGGCAATGAAAGTACATAAAAAGTATTCATTGGTGTATTAAGTCCAATAAAATCTGCTGTTTGCCGCTCATCCAAATTAAACTTAGCCAAACGCAAAGCAGAAAATACAGTAACAATAAAGCCTAGATAAGGAAATAAAGATCCACCGGGAAACACTTTTTGCAATAGTGTAAACATAATTACCCCTGGTAGAAATCCAAAGCTGACCATATCGGCAAGTGAATCCAGCTCTTTTCCAATAGGCGACTTTACATGAAGCAGCCTTGCGACCATACCATCAAAAAAATCAAATATTCCAGAAGCAAGCACACATATAGTTACCGCTTTTATGTTGCCATCCAACGCCATCAGTACAGCAATACAACCACTAAAGAGATTTAGGCAGGTCAGCAGATTTGGAATATGTTTTTTCATCAATATTATATTTATGTACTTATTGCAATTTTCAAAGTGGCTTATTTGTATGTATTAGCAGCTCAATATCGTTTTAATATCTCAACATTGAGTTATACTTAACCATATCATACGATCGGACACAAAAAAAGCCATCATTTTAGTAAAATGATGGCTAAAATATTAAAATTTGATGGGATTACCCATTCATACTGATCAAAAATTCTTCATTTGATTTAGTACCACGCATTTGCCCTTGCAAGAATTCCATTGCTTCTGTAGAATTCATATCTGACAAGTGATTGCGAAGTACCCAAATACGTTGCAATGATTCTTTATCTGTCAATAGATCATCACGACGCGTACTTGACGCTGTAATGTCGATAGCAGGGAAGATACGCTTATTCGCTAATTTACGATCCAACTGCAATTCCATATTACCCGTTCCTTTAAATTCTTCAAAGATCACCTCATCCATTTTGGAACCAGTATCTGTCAAAGCTGTTGCAAGGATTGTTAATGAACCGCCGTTTTCGATATTTCTAGCCGCACCAAAGAAACGTTTTGGTTTATGTAGTGCATTTGCATCCACACCACCCGACAAGATTTTACCTGAAGCAGGAGCAACAGTATTGTAAGCACGCGCCAGACGAGTGATTGAATCCAATAGGATTACAACATCATGACCGCACTCTACCATACGTTTCGCTTTCTCCAATACAATATTAGCAATTTTCACATGGCGATCAGCTGGCTCATCAAAAGTAGATGATACAACCTCGGCACGTACACTTCTTGCCATATCCGTAACCTCCTCAGGGCGCTCATCAATCAACAAGATAATAAGATATACCTCAGGATGATTCTTCGCAATTGCGTTAGCAACTTCCTTCAATAAATTTGTTTTACCCGTTTTTGGTTGAGCAACGATCAATCCACGTTGACCTTTACCGATTGGCGTAAACAAATCCATAATACGAGTTGAGTAGTTACCCATACCCATATCCAGATTTAAGCGCTCATCTGGGAATAAAGGTGTCAAGTAGTCAAAAGGCACACGGTCACGCACCTCTGCAGGATTCTGTCCGTTGATGGCCTCTACTCTAACCAATGGAAAATATTTCTCACCTTCTTTTGGAGGGCGAATACAACCACGAACGGTATCTCCTGTTTTCAAACCAAATAATTTGATCTGAGACTGTGATACATAGATATCATCTGGAGATGTCAGATAGTTATAGTCTGATGAACGCAAGAAACCATAGCCATCTGGCATAATTTCTAACACACCCTCATTAACGATAACATTGTCGAAATCTGTACTAGAAGAAGTATTTTCAGCTTTAGGAGTTTGAGGTGTTTTTTCAGGTTGGGAACCTTTATCTGTTGTAGGAGTACTTTCTACCGCGGGACTGCTTTCCTCACTTTCAACAGGCTCACGTTTTCTGACAGTCACAGGCTCGACGGTCTTCACCGTTCTTACGCGCTTACGAGTGCGTTCACCTTGTTCCTGATTATCTTCCTCCACTTTAGCAACTTTTTCTACAGAAGCCGGAGCTGCTTCTTCTTCCCCACCGGTATTGCTAATTCTTTCTATTAATTCTTGCTTACGCAATTTATCAGCATCCGCGATACCGATCAACTTAGCAATCTCGCGCAATTCCGATACGAGTTTAGCGTTTAATTCGTTAATATCCATTAATGTGTTGTGTATGATTTTTGGATTTTCTTTTGAGCTTTATTCTGATTATACACCTAAACATGTTTCCTTGCTTAAGTGAATGAAGAACTTAATGATTTCTTTTAAACCCGAAGTGGATTAAATCTTGAGAACCTAGACAAAGAAAAAAACAAATTTTGTTATTTCAAAATATTTCAAAAAAAATATTTACTATTGTAGCTAGTAAAACGATTTAACGACATTTTTAGATTGAATTTTATATTTTTTTTCATAAGTTCGTACCTTTCAAAATTTAAGTTTTTAGATCCCTTATATGGAACAGCAACAAACTAAAACCAATTACCCCGCACTCTACACATTGATTATTGTGTTTTTCTTTTGGGGGTTCATTGCAGCGGGAAATAGCGTATTTATCCCATTCTGCAAGAATTATTTTCACTTAGATCAATTTCAATCGCAGCTCATTGACTTTGCTTTTTACACGGCCTACTACATTGGTGCATTACTCCTCTTTATCTTCAGTTCAATTGGTGGTAAAGACCTTGTTGGAAAATGGGGTTACAAAAAAAGTATCGTCTATGGTCTACTATTTTCTGCGTTGGGAGCAGCAGCAATGATTGTGGCGGTCGAGGTAAATTTATATATTGGAATGTTGTTGGGTCTATTTGTGGTTGCACTTGGATTCTCTTTACAGCAAACAGCTGCTAATCCTTTCGCTGTTTTATTAGGTGACCCAAAGACGGGAGCTTCACGTGTTAACCTCGGAGGTGGTATCAACTCATTCGGAACAACAATAGGACCATTGGTTATTGGTTTCTCTCTATTTGGAACATTTGAGCCGATCTCAGATTCTGAAATTGCCAATCTCCCTTTAAATAAGGTTGTATACCTATATGTTGGTGTTGGTTTGTTGTTTCTTTTAGCTGCAGCATTGTTCAATTTCAGTAAAAAAGTTCCAGCTGGAATTAGCAATGAACCCATGGAAAAGGCCAATAAGGCTTTACGTACATTGATCATCATGACAGTTCTACTATTCGGTATGTTCACTCCAGTATTCCTAAGTTACAAAAGTGACCTTGCATTGCATATCGAACAGCTACATCAACAAGCATCAAGCCTCACTGATCAGCTACAAATCGATCAATTAAAAGCACATATTAAAGAAGTTGCCAAACCACTTGAAACACAACGTATGCTATGGTTAGCAGGCGCATTAATTGTTGTTATTGGCGGTTTACTTTTCTCCAACAGAAGCGCGAAAAAGAACCCTGAAGGCTGGGGAGCAATGAAATATCCGCAACTGGCTTTGGGAATGCTTGCATTATTTATCTATGTAGGTATCGAAGTTGCTATTGGTAGTAACTTAGGTGAGTTGCTTACATTAAAAGAATTTGGCCACCTACAGTCTTCACAAATCACACCATATGTATCCATGTATTGGGGTAGTATGATGATTGGCCGATGGGCAGGTGCTATTACAGCATTCAACCTAAGCAAGTCGGCTAAAAATGGACTACTGATTATTGTCCCTTTAATTGCTTTCTCGATTATTATTGGCGTGAACACCCTTGCGGGCTTCGAAATGTCACACCTTTATTACTATGTGGTCTGTATTATTCTGCAAATCGTTGCTTTCTATCTAAGTAAAGAGAAACCAGCCCGTACATTGATCATTTTCGGTTTATTTGGAATAATAGCTATGTTAATCGGCCTTTTCTCTTCAGGTACAATCGCGATTTATGCATTTTTATCAGGAGGACTTGCTTGTTCAATTATGTGGTCATCTATTTTCAGTTTATCAATTGTTGGTCTTGGAAAATATACTGCTCAGGGCTCAGCATTCTTAGTTATGATGATTCTTGGTGGTGGCGTCCTTCCTCCTATCCAAGGAAAATTGGCCGATCTTATTGGAATACACAACTCCTATATCCTACCATTGATCGGATTCTGTTATATTGTTTTCTTTGCTGTATTTGTCAAAGGAATTTTAACTAAACAAGGAATCAATATTGATGAAATCGAGGCTGAAGGAGCACATTAAAAACATCAACTAATTGTAAATAGTACACTATTTAATCAATTTTATTACACGACCCAAAAACTGGCTTAACGACACTGTTAAGCCAGTTTTTTTATATTATGAGCAAATTCATAAAATTTATTTTTTCAAAAATACTCGGATAAATTATGATATTTAAAATTAAAAAATGTATTTTCGGGGAATTGATTAATGAATTGATTACTCATTTTATAACGATAAACACAATTAAAACTACTCAATAATGATAATCATTGCTGACGGGGGATCAACAAAAACAAACTGGTGTTTGTTAGACGATTCAAATAAAAAAATCTACTTCAACACAGAAGGGTACAACCCGTATTTTGTTGACAGTGAATACATTGTAAACTCCCTAAAAAAAGGATTACCGCAGGATTTACCCTTTGAAAAAATCGCGGAAGTAAATTATTATGGTGCAGGGGTCCATAATAAAGAAAAAGCTCAGATCGTAGTTGATGCACTAAAACACGTATTTACTACAGCGAAAGTGGAAGTGGGACATGATCTACTTGCTGCAGCAAGAGCATTGCTAGGATCCGAAGCTGGGTTTGCTGCGATTTTGGGTACAGGAACAAATTCTTGTCTCTATGACGGCAAAGAAATTACATTAAATATTGATTCCGGAGCTTACATTTTAGGCGATGAAGGATCGGGTAGTTACATTGGTAAAAAATTACTTGCAGATTATGTTCGTAATTTAATGCCTAAAGATGTAAAGGAAGTGTTTTGGAACACATATAAAATGACGAAAGATGAAATCATGGACGCGGTTTATACCAAACCTATGCCTAATCGTTTCTGTGCAAGTTTCAGTAAATTCGTATATGACAACAATGTAAATATCGAATATACACGAAATATTGTCGATGAAGCTTTTGAAGCTTTCTTCAGAAATTTAGTAAGTAAATATCCTAATTATCAAAGCTATACTTTCAATTGCATTGGTTCCGTAGGTTACAATTTCAGAAATGTATTGGCTGAAAAGGCTGAACAATATGGAATGAAAGTGGGCAAGATTTTGCGTTCTCCTATCGATGACCTGGTACAGTTCCACATCGATAGAGCGGCAGCAACTGCTAAATAGATAAGTAAAATAATCTTTAACATATTAAAAAAAAGGCACATGACATGATGTGCCTTTTTTTATATCTCTTCCCCTTTCAACAAATCAAACCAATGCTAGCTTCAAAGTTGGGGCCTTATTAAACTGAGACCTTTACAAACAACTGTTGCCTCCCCCCTTTTCTCCAAAAATTTCCTAATTTTTAGAAACTAACCTACAACAAATTAAGCTACAATATTAAATTCTAATAAACTTATTCATACCGTTTTACGGGCAATTTTAATAATTTAATAACAGGAATTTCATCAGTACAAAATAAAATTACCTTTTTTTTGTAAAAAGAATATTTATAGTTTATTCCGATGAAAAGAAGCCTTGATATACTTGTACTCTCAGACATACACTTAGGTACATACGGAAGTAGAGCCAAAGAACTTTTACTTTACCTGGAATCCGTCGCACCCAAGATATTGATCCTCAACGGCGATATTGTAGATATTTGGCAATTTAAAAAAAGCTACTTTCCACAAGATCATTTAAAGGTCATTAAGAAGATTATCGATATGAGCTCAACCGGCACTGAAGTCCATTACATTACTGGTAATCACGACGAAATGCTACGCAAGTTTACTGATCTCAAATTAGGAAACATCAAACTGAGCAACAAGCTACTTCTTTCACTTAATAATCAAAAGGTATGGATCTTTCATGGCGATGTTTTCGACGCATCTATTCATCATTCAAAATGGTTGGCAAAACTTGGGGGTTGGGGTTATGATAAATTGATCCAGCTTAATAATGTGATCAATTATTGTCTGGATAAAATGGGAAAGGAGAAATACTCACTCTCAAAAAAAATAAAAAATTCTGTTAAAAAGGCCGTTAAGTATATTTCAGACTTCGAACATACAGCAACGGAGTTAGCTATTGAGAAAAACTATGATTTTGTAATCTGTGGCCACATTCATCAACCTCAAATAAAGGAAGTCATCACCCGAAAAGGCACATGCACTTATATGAATTCGGGTGATTGGATCGAAAATCTAAGCAGTTTAGAGTACAAAAACGGAGAGTGGAAGCTCTTTTATTTCGAAGAAAATAAGGAACAGATCCTTAAAAACAAAATCATCGACACCCCGCTTTTCAGTCTAGAGGATCTAAAGAAAATTGTCATATCATCCTAGACGAAAAAGCATAGTAATAATATATCTTGACAGAAACTATAGTAACAAAAAAGACCGAGCTAGCTCGGTCCTTTTATTGTTTATAATTCTATTGTCTCTCCTATTTTTGGAAGAGACAATGACATGTCCTCATTCTGGAATTTGTCAAAGGCCTTTTGTTTGTCGATCTCAATTGGTGGAAATGAATCGTAGTGGATCCCAACCACACGGGCACAATTGATAAATTCCGCCGCTCTGATCGCATCATCCACATCCATTGTATAGTATCCACCAATAGGGAGAAAAGCCCAATCCAGCTTCAGATCAGCCAGCAGCTTCATTTCCATTGTCAATGCAGTATCACCAGCAAAATAGATCTTTTTCCCGTGTACATTAAAGACAAATCCAACTGGGAACCCACCATATTGGCCATCAAGCGTACTATTCGTATGAGCAGCATAAACCATCTTAACAGAGCCAAAAGGTAACTGTATTGTACCGCCAAGATTGAATTCAACAACTTTATCTTCTGGTACCCCTTGTCTTCTTACCCAAGCAGCTGTCTCAACGATGGCCAATACTGTCGCATTACTATTCTTTTGAATGGTAGCCATATCTGCGACATGATCTTGATGTCCGTGGCTCAAAAAGATGTAATCCGGTTTAATTGTATTTACATCAATTGCTTTCGCTAATGGATTATAAGTTACGAATGGGTCCAATAAAACCTTCGTTCCATTAAAATCAAACTCAACACAAGATTGACCGTAATAAGTTGCTTTCATAATCATGTATTTATTGATTAAATAATCCGCCTAAGCCTCCTAACATATCCTTACTCGCAGCTTGCATTTCAGCTTGACTGATATTCTCCGCTTGGATTATTGCTTTATTCAAAGCCACCACTAGCAATTCCTCTAATTCCTCTTTATCAGCATTGGACAAAAAGACAGGATCGATCGTAATCTCTTTAATCTCCTTGTTGGCTGTCGCCACCACACGTATCAAACCACCTTCAGCCTCACCGGATACCGAAATGGTATCTAGTCTTTTCTTGATTTCTTCTGCCTTTTGCTGTGCCTGAAATAATTTGTCAAACATATCTATAACATTTATTTGATGCCAATTTACAAAAATCCTCCAATACCTACTATTGCTAATTTACTTTCGCTAATGCTACCCTTTTTGTATTTTTGCAGCATGCAAAGCAATCAAGAAAAATTAGTTGCCCATTTTTTGGAACAACTAAATCTAAATAACACCTCTGTTCCACAGGAAATATCTGCTAGATTAATAGCAAAGCAATCAGAAATCATTAGCATTGAAGATGTGATTGCCTATATCAACACGCTTGGGGAAGAATTAAATATCAAGGAAAATGTAATCGAGCTTATTGAGAAAGTAGAAGATGAGACCAGTATACTAATTCACAAGCTCAAATTTATAACTGCTAGCGACAGACCCAAAGTATTGGTTTTAGATCGAATTGATCCCCAGGAGATCAATCAGTCCGCCTATTTACAAGAATCCATAAAAATCGCAGGCGGAATCCCTACGACAGTTGCTTATGAAGCTGATAAAATAATTATAATTGACAGTGATGAAAGTGTATTTACTCATATTCCACTTTTATTAAATGATCCAGCAATTGCGCAATCAAAGGCGATCGAACTTGATCAGCTGTTTATTATGACAAAGCCAAATTTTGCCAGCATTCCAGGGTACGAATACCTAACAGAGTTGGAATCTTTGGCGGAGATCTTTCAACCAAAATATTTTGTTTATGGTCATGAAGGCAAAGAATGGTTGCAATTTCAATTGAAATAGAACTAAACAATAGTAATGGTCAGGCTATCACATAAAAAAGCATCTTTAAATTGATTAAAGATGCTTTTTTTCTTATTGAAAATAGTAAATTAACTATATCTTCTGCGTAATACCTCATATAATTTTTCAACGGTATGAGGTTTATCTGCCCATCTATTCTTAACCGCATAATTCGTTTGCAAAAATGCATCAGCTTCAGCATAACTGCTGAATCTATTCAGTAGTTCCACAGCTTCACTATAAGCCAAGCTATAACCATTAAATAAGTCTTTAATAAATAAAAGTTTATCATTCAAACTTATCCCGGTTTTGATATCCGTCAGTTTATCAGAACTTCCAGATTGATTCACTTGATATACCCTGTTCTGTACCCCTGCTTGTTTTTGCTGTGAAATAATCTCATTTAATGTAAGCGGTCTTGAAGGAACCTCCTCCACGACTGTATTGACTTCTTCACGGATAATACTCTCTGGAACTTCCTCAATGATAACCTCTTTTGGTTCTTCCACGACTTCAGTAACGACAACAGGTTCTTCATCTAAAAGATCTATTGTAGGCTCATCTACTTTATACTGTTTTTCTTCAATATGCTCGCCAACAGCTTCATTTGTTATATCATCAGCTTCGTCAGTTATTGCGGGTGAATAAGAAGCTGTTGATAAGTCATTGGTTTCCTGCATTTCCTCATTCGCTTCAACAGTATCTTCATTTATTTTTGTAGGTTCATCAGTGCGAACAACATCTTTCTCACCACGCTCTGGTTCCGCAATAGGTTGGCTGGATGCTCGTATCGAAGAAGGTGGAGTAAAATAGTCATTAAATGCTATTTTTCTACTTTCCATCACCGACTCTCTCAAGGTATTTTGAACTTGTCCGCCCTGTAGCACGGCATCTGTTTTGAGTAAAGTGATATAAGCCGCAACAGATTGTGCTTTAGCTTCCAAGTTCACTAGCTCACCTATTTCAGTAATAATGTTCCTTTCTGACAAAACCAAATACTGTGCATTCAAATCCTGTAATAAATCTCCTATCTTATTAAAAATTTCCTCTTTAGTACCCATAATTTTATTTGAAATCGCCTATTAATCGTTTATAATACCTATACATTCTCTAACCTAAAAAGTGGAAAACTCAATCCTTTGATTTATAAATATTTGAATCTGTATTCACTTTTTTGCTACTCAAATTTAATATTTAATTTCGATATTAGCGTTGTCAAAAACAGAATATAATAGGAGGTCTATTGACAAATAATTCCTTATTTGCCGGCTATCCAAAAAAATAATTTAATCAAATGCTTTTTTCCGAACATAATCTGACATTGCGACCAGCTCGATATGGAAGTATTGAAGTTATCTGTGGGTCAATGTTCTCTGGCAAGACCGAAGAGTTAATACGTAGGCTAAAACGGGCACAATATGCACGACTAAATGTTGAAATTTTCAAACCTTCCGTGGATAAACGATATGATGAAAAATTAGTCGTTTCCCATGATAGCAATAGTATCCCCTCCACCCCTGTCGAAAATTCATCTGCTATATTACTATTGAGTTCGGCCACCCAAGTTGTTGGAATAGATGAAGCGCAATTTTTTGATGACGGATTGACAGAAGTGTGTGTCAAATTGGCAAACAGTGGAATTCGTGTAATTATTGCAGGATTGGATATGGATTATAAGGGACAGCCTTTCGGCCCTATCCCTAGTTTGATGGCTGTAGCCGAACATGTCACCAAAGTCCATGCGGTTTGCATGCAATGCGGGGCTCCAGCAAATTATTCATATCGCTTGACAAAAGATACCCAGACAGTACTTCTTGGCGAAAAAGATGCCTATGAGCCACGCTGTAGGCAATGTTATTATCATTTAAATCAACAAGGTATCTAATTCCAGCTCAGATAACTACAATTCCAGTCCTACATTGTGTGAGCTGTTCAGCTGGTTCGTATTTTCCTACACAATTGATTATCGATAGTCATCAAGTTAACATAGCTACATTTATAATATTTCTGTTAAAAATAACTACCAAATAGACTAGGAATCTATTTGGCATAGGATTTGAAATATACTTTACAAATAAGAAGATAAACGCTTTCAAAAGCGACAAAATATTTTTCATAATTTAGGTTTATAATTGGTTAGTTTGCACCTCCTTGCCCATCAAGGAGGTGTTTTTTATTTCATAAAAAACGCTGCCCCTTTCACAAAAGAGCAGCGTTCCTATTAGATATTTTTCTTTATTTTGCTAAGGTTGTACGCGGTAATTAATCACCTTTCGACCTATATTTCCTGTTTGGTCCATTCCTTCTACAATCACTTTATAATTACCATTTCCATCAGCATTGTAGAATTGTATTGCTGTCTCCCCTGTTTCCGTTACCTGTACTTTCGGGTTCCAATAAATCGTAGTCCGCAGATCGTTGGCAGATTTTTGTTCAGGTGTGTTATACTTTGGCGTATAAAATTTACGCTCTTTAACATAACCTAAAGGGAACATATCTATGACATTCGATTTTGGCAACAATTTCTCAATTTCACTCAGGGCCATCCGAGGTTTCTTGGCCTCAATTTTCTTGGTGTAAATCGACACAACACCATTGTTTTGATACATTCTTGATACTGTTCCCAGTTCGTCACGTAAAAAGATTTCTATTCCTTCAATATCTGCAACGTTAATACTATTTAATCCAGGTTCGTCAATAGCCATACCGTTTAGAAAAAACTGAACTGGAGTACGCCCACCGGCATTGTAATCACGCGAAACATAATATTTCAACGTTTGTGGATCATAAGTAATGCCCGTCAAAACAGTTTGCAGACACATAGTCAATACGTTACACCCGGTCAAACGCTCGGCTTCGATACGATGTTCGGGCATAGATAAGCCAGAAATTGAAGGAAAATCCTTATTTGTGATTACCTTTTTCTGTACAGCTGTCACTTCTACTTCATCCAATAAGATAGATTTTCTATACTCTTTACGACTATTATCCAAATAAGGAGCGAATGCCTGATCTATATTGGGAACGAAATAACTTTTATAACCATTATTTTTGTCGATTTCAGGATAATAACTCTGATCCATATTGATCACCAAACTACGGTAATTATCATTTGACCTTGCATTTACTGTCACTTTCGATGAATCCGGAAAAACAAGATCTTTAAATGTAAAACGACCGTTCTGATCGGTATATACATCTTTTTTAATATTCCGTGAAGGCACAGACAGCAACAACCCACCATTAGGATATGGGCGGCCTGTATTCATGCGTAAAATACCCGATAATTCTATCCCTTGCTCTGGGAGAAAACTGATCTGTGGTAACTTTTCGGAGATTAAAGCCGGGTAATCAAAACGGCGATATCCCTGAGTCATTAATAACGCATCCAACGCCTTTTCTCTATTCGGATTTTTTTCATCAAAATATGCATTTGGATTTTCGACATTCCCTTTCAACTCTGAAGTCAACAAAAAGTTGCTCACAATAGAAAGATCAGCTTGATCATTATAAGGAACTTTAGACTCATCAATAACGGAAACAGAATAACTACCCGGATATTTCTGTCCATTATTATCAACTGAAAGCTTCAGGTTGACCAGGTCTTTCGCTTTATAACTTTGCTTATCACTTGCAACTTCAATATTAAGCAATTTCTCACTCTGCACAAATGCCAAACGTTCACTTAGAGGTTTGCCATCCGGGGTCAATAAAGTAACCTGGGCAATTCCATTTGGCAGACGTTCCTTTGGAATATTAACCAGCGCCGATGAAGATTTTAAATTTACCTGAGCTCCAAAACAAAGATGTCCATTGGACTGAACCAATACATAATAGGATTGTCCCTGATTTTTAGAAAAATTCTCTTCACTGGTCACTACAGCAAATTCAACATTCTTTTCATCCTGCTTAACAAACACAACATTTGCTTTATCATTAACAACAGCCGGAAGCTTATATTTACGTTCCTGTCCATTATCAAATTTTATGGCTGCCTGATAGTTCTCTCCTGCCAAAGGCAATAAAGAGAAATAGCCCATACCCGATCCAAAATCTTCAAATTCTGCGACTGACTTTCCTTTAGAATCAAGGATTGTCCCTTTCACTTTCAAACTCTTACCATCAGATCCGACAGCTTTAAAAGCAACTTTCTTGGCAAATCCAGCAATTAAGTCACCACCCTCCGGAAAAAACTGCACATCAGCATCCCACAAAGCATTTTTGAGCAAGAAAGAACTGGACAAAGGTTTTTCATTCTTGTTTTCTTGGATACTAACCTTTAATTGTCCCTTCTCTAAATCAGCCTTCTCTTTTGCCGATAAACTGATCGTCACCTTTCCCATAGCGTCCGTTTCGCCTTTCCCCTTATCTACCGTTTCCCATCCAGCAACAAATTCCCAATTGATCTTAGAATTAATCATCGGTTTACCTGCACGATCCCTAAACTGTATTACCGCCTGACTTTTATTTCCGTTAAGATTATTCTGAAATTCAATATTGGTGATCAATTTTTTATTGATCACATCACCTATCGGAACTATTTTATTAAAAAAATAGGATGCGTCAAAGTTGGACATCCATTTTGTATACGCTCTGAAACGATAGTTGTCCTGTGTCATGAATTGCGGATCGAGGACCATCTGCCCATTTCCAACACCTTTATCCAGTGGGATTCTAAAAGTTTGGATCAGAGAATCTCGGCTATTCAAAACTTCCACATAGGCTATTTTGCTTGGTTCATATTCTGGAAGGTTACGTGATAAATAGGAAGAAAACCATAACGTATCCCCTACCGCATAATAAGGTTTATCAAAATGCAGATGTACTTTTTCTGTTGGGTAGCCCTGAAAATATTTTTGAACCCGTTCTACGATTGTATTAATAGGTAATGTAGGTGCAGTCTGTGCATAGGTTGACCCGACTCCTAAAATCCCTATCGATAAAGTCAATAGTTTTATGTGCTTCATTGAAAGTCTTAGAATTAAAAAAAGAATAGCTAAATATATTCAATTTTAACCAAAGGCCAATCCTATTATGGTATTTTTAACATTTATTATACCTTCATTCCAGCAAACACTTAAAGTAAAGGTGCCAATAAACGGCAGATGGAATCCACCCCACGTTTCCATCGACTTCTCTGCATCCATTTACGAATTGTAATTAAATCCGAGGATTCAATATCTGCCAGAAATTGATTGTTCATACGTTCACAAAGCGCTTTATCAGAGACAATTCCCGATATCTCAAAATTGATATAAAAGCTTCTGATATCCAGGTTGGTCGTGCCAATATAGGCTAGTTTACCATCGATACAGATTGTTTTGGCATGGAGAAATCCTTTGGTATACAGGTATACATTTACTCCTCTTTCGAGTAGCGGCTTGATAAAGGAAAAGGAAGCATGCTGCACAAAAAAGGAATCAGATTGTGCAGGTAACATAAGATCAACTCGAACTCCCGAAGAAACAGCCAACATCAGCGCTGTCGTCAGTTGATCACTTGGAATAAAATAGGGCGTACACAATTGTACATATTCCTTTGCTTCATTGATCCCCGCTATAATTGCCTCCATATTGAATGGAGCGGGAGAACCGGGATCACTAGCTGTAAACCCAACACCACTCGCATCTTCATTTGTGATCGGGAATCTATTTAAATAGCCTTTACCTAATTCGAATGAATCTGCATCCGTTTGGTTCCAACTATTCCAAAATTGAATTTGTAAGGTATTTACGGCAGCACCAATGATCATCATCGCAGTATCGCGCCAATAAACATCATTTTTCCCATCGTTGATATAACGATTCGAAATATTGATTCCTCCAACAAAACCAACTCTTCCATCAATAACGGCAATCTTACGGTGATTTCGGTAGTTACTATTTGCCAATGAAGTAAAAGTAACCGGGAGAAAAGCTTCAAAAAGAAAATCGGGTTTATGTCGACGCAAATATTTAATCACATCAGGTGCTCCGAAACTATCCAGGATCAGACGTACGGTCACCCCGGCTTTTGCCTTCTCTTCCAAAATCTCCAATATTTCACGACCAATTTCATCCATTTCCCATATATAGTACTCCATATGGATGGAATGTTTTGCATTTTTCAATTGCTGAATCAGTACCGGAAACTTTTCCTCGCCATTAATAAATAAGGTAACATCATTATTCAGGGAGAATGTGGATATTTTCTGGTTTTTGAGGTACCGATAAACCATGGCTAAACTACCGATCCGCTCGTTAAGGGTATCAATATGTTCCTCCATAATTTCCGATTCCTTACGCCAAGCGTCAAGCAATTTCTTTGATTGCTCGCGATACATCCGTTTCATCCTTTTAACCTTCTTGAATTTCTGCCCAAAGAAATAATAAATGAGCAAACCGATTACAGGTAGAAAGACAATCACCATAATCCAAGCAATAGTTTTGGCAGGATTACGGTTTTCGATCAAGATGGTACCGATGACACCAATATATAAAATGAGTAAGGGAATCCAGTAATATTGTAAAGCAATTTGTAAAATATGATGAAGTACCTCCATATGATGTGCTAAGTTTAATATCAAATATAATACTTAGCGCGGACAAATTGTTTACTGTTAAACACAGTTTATCGCTCCATCAATATGAATTAAAGGACTTAAATAGGGAATATCTAAGTTTGCACCTCGGAGTATAAACCAGATTCCCAGCAAAAAATATAACAAGGGAATCCATTTAGAAAAACCAATTTTGAAAGATCGGGAAAAGTTTCCCAAAAAGGAAAACAAAAACAAGAGCGGAATTGTCCCCAATCCGAAGCAAAGCATAAATAGGAAACTCTGCTGTGAGCTGTCTGCATTCATTGCCGACATTAAAGCCATATACACCATGCCACAGGGCAATAATCCGTTCAGTACCCCCGCGATAAAACTCCCCCCAGGCTTATATAACCATTTCGACAGAAGCCTGACAACGGGCTGCACAGAACGAGTCTGCAAACTGGCAATCGTACGATTGTTTTTCCCTATAAGCTGAACCACTGCAATCAGCACTAATATTACTCCCGTGATCCAGCTCAATGCACGTTGCCAGCCTTGTACTTGAGCAAATGTACCTATGGTTCCCAAAAGAAAACCTAGACTACCATAAGTCAAAACCCTACCTAACTGATAAAGTACTTTATTTAGAAAAACAGGCCAGCTTAGTCCCTGCCTACCCTCGATTGCAAAAATTAAGGGACCACACATGACCGCACAATGTATACTTCCAAATAAGCCCATAAAAAATGCAAAGTAGGTGTAACTCATTTTCTTGGTTTAAAATAAAATATGTTCCTCAAATAGAAAGTCCTTACCTGCGTTTTCCCAGTCAACATACAAATTCCACATTCCTTTATCGAATGAGGAAATGGGCAATGTAAATAGATTACCTGTTGTCTGAAATGGCAACTCCTTATCTAGATTATTATCTGAAGGCTTACGGAACAAGAGCTTTCCCCTATTCACTTTGGAGACGAAATGGATATAAAGTGTATCTTTTCTAAGCTCGATAGTTGGCGTCTCTTTCATGTTCAGCACATTCTGTTTCTTTTCATAAGCTTGATCATAGTTCAAACCCTGTTCATAGTAATCATCTTCTTCCAAGCTGTCCGAGTTGTGGCTGACCATATACAATCCAGCCCCGACAATGCACAACATAAATACCGCCAAGCTCAAAAAAATTTTTGTACCCCAATTCATTGTTTTTATTTTTTAATTCATGCCAGGAGGAGCAATGAAAGTAGTTTTTAGACTTTCCACCTTTTTATCCCCTGAATAGATAGATAATTTGATATTACTTTTATATGTTTCGACGTCTTTGTTCGCGATAATTAGAAAAAAGCTCAAAGTCGCATGCCCATCTTTACTGATTTTTTGAATCGGATTGACCAATTGGATCTTCAGCCTCGGATCTTCGCAGACCAATCTAAAAGGCATCTCCTTACCTGATTTATTGATTAATTCCAAAGCATACAGATTACTGATGGTTTTGTCGTCCCGAAGCTGGTACGTACTTCCTTTCGCCCGTAGCAAACGACCGTCAACCTGAGAGCGATTGAACAACAGAAAACCAAATACTGACATTAACAGCACCAGTACAATAGAATAAGCAACTGTCCGTACATTACTTTTCTTCTTGAGCGTACCTTCAATTTCCCCCATCGGATAGAAACCGATCAGCTTTTTGGGTTTGCCGATTTTTTCCATGACAGCATCACAGGCATCAATACAGGCTGTACAGCTCACACACTCCAATTGCAAGCCATTACGAATATCAATCCCAGTCGGACAAACATGGACACAAAGCTTGCAGTCAACACAATCCCCTTGTGGAGCAGATGCATTTTTCTGTTGTTTTCCTCGTGGTTCACCACGCCTGTGATCATAGGCTACAGTGATACTTTGGTCATCCAAAAGGACACCTTGCAATCTTCCGTAAGGACAAATCGCGATACACACGATCTCCCTGAGATAAGCAAATACAGCATAAAAAACCAGCGTAAATAAGATGATTGAGATCAAACCACCTATATGCTGATCCAGTGGATCGCTAATGATTTTGATCAACGCATCCGAACCTATAATATAAGCCAAAAAGATGTTCGATATAAAAAACGAAATGATCAAAAAGATGCCATGCTTCAACATTTTCTTTAACTGCTTTTGATCCGTGTTGGGACCTTCATTTAATTTCTTCTGTTGCTGCCAATCTCCTTCAATCCAATACTCTATCCTTCTAAAGATCAACTCGAGAAAAATCGTTTGTGGGCATGTCCATCCGCACCAAACTCGACCAAATACAACGGTAAATAGCACGACACAGACCATTACGATTAACATCCCAAACACAAATATGTATAGATCCTGAGGATAGAAAAGGTTGCCAAAAATCGAAAATTTCCGCTCAATAATATTAAACATTAAGAACGGTTCACCATTTACCTTGATGAAAGGAGCTACAAATAAGAACAGTAGCAGTGTATAACCAACCCATTGTCTCTTTTTATAAAGTATACCCTGCGGTTTTTTGGCATAAATCCAATGTCTGTTTTTTGACTTAGATCCGCCATTATTGGCATTATTAACTACTACTGTACTCATTGCTATTTCAATTTATTATTCTGCTTTTTTATCTGCCTCAGCCCCATCATTTGCTTTCGCTCCATCTTCAGCTTTTCCGTAGGTTACCTCTTCCCCTTGCGGTTCTTTTGGATTGGCAGGATGTGTATCTCTCAGTGTAACAATGTAACTTGCCACCTGTGCAATTTGCGCCGGACTCAAGGTCTGTTCCCAAGGCACCATTCCTTTATCCGGAACACCATACTTAATTGTTTTGAAAAGATCTTTAATCTCCCCGCCATGCAACCAAAATTTATCCGTTAAGTTAGGTCCAATACCACCTTCCCCGTTTCCTCCATGACAGGCGACACAGTTTGCAGCGAATATTGCTTTCCCCTCAACAGCCATGTCTGGTTCAAATTCAACCGTATTTTCATCAACGTTGCTAGCAGAAGCAGCTAAATAAGCCTGTCTTTCTTTTTCTGCAACAACCATTTCATGTGCGTACTCCTGATCTTGATTCATACCGATCCCAGAGACCTGATAGATGAATAAGTAGACCACCCCAAAGAAGATTGTTCCATAGAACAAAAAATTAAACCAGATTGGAATGGGATTATCCAGTTCTCGGATACCATCGTATTCGTGATCGATGACAATGTCTTTTTCCTCAGAAATAGGCCTAATCCCCATGATCTTATTCCAAGATCGTTTCAACCATCCTTTATTGGCTAATTTCTTAAGTTCTTCCTCTTTGACCAATTCAGGCATCGTAATCTTAATGATGGATTTCATTGCGCGGTTGACCATCAATGCCGAGGCCAAAAGAGCCAACATCACGACAATCAATACAATAATTAAGATATCTGTGTATAAATTATCCGTACCAAAACCCCAGGTAGACTGAACAGCTTCTACCGTGGCAGGTGCGGTATCTAATAATAAACTCATATACTATATACTTTCAGGTGAATGATTCGTTTCCTTTTCAGTTTCCTCTTCCAAAGGCAATTCCTTCATGTAAGTCACATAGTCCTTTTTCATGCGAAACAACATAATTGCGACTGAGATAAAGAAAATCAGGAATATCCAAAGTGACACAATAAGGTAAAGCTCACTTCCGTTCAAATTTGTGATTTGTTTAAACATAGCACTATTGATTTACGTTAACATCCTCAGCCACTTTCGGAGCTGCTTTTATATCTGTTCCCAATCGTTGTAGATAAGCTATTACCGCTATAATTTCACGATCGGCTAACACATTGACTTGATTTTGTTTCAGATCATCCGCAATTTTCTGTGCTTGTTTGTTCAGATCCTGTTCTGCATTCGCTATTGCCACATCCGTATAGGGGATTCCCAATTTGCGAAGGGCTTTCATTTTATCTTTTAGAATCGTATTATCCAGCTTTTGGTCGATTAGCCAAGGATATGATGGCATAATACTTCCAGGAGAGGTAATGGTTGGATCTAAAAGATGATCAAAATGCCACTTATTAGGATATTTAGAACCAATACGATGCAAATCAGGTCCAGTTCGTTTCGATCCCCATAAGAATGGTGTATCGTAAACATATTCACCCGCCTTGCTATACTCGCCATAACGGGCAGTCTCCGATCTAAATGGCCGAATAGTCTGTGTATGACAATTCACACAACCTTCCCTTACATAGAGATCCCGACCTTGCAGTTCCAACGCTGTATAAGGCTGTACACTTGCGATTGTCGGTACGTTTTTTGAAATGGTAAATGTTGGAACCATTTCAACCATACCACCGATTAGAATTGCAATAAGTGCCAATACCATAAACAAAATGGGCTTACGTTCAAGACGGCGATGTTGAGATTGCTCATTGACCTGAACCGGTAATAAAGCAGGAGCTTCAGCAGGTTCATTTGCCAAAAGTTTCCCTTGCTTCATGGTCTTAATCAAGTTGAATGTCATCAAGAAAACCCCAGATAAGTATAGTGCCCCACCTAATGCTCTTATCATATGCATTGGTAAGATTTCCAATGTTGTTGCTAAGAAGTTCGGATACTTCAATACGCCTTCCGGTGTAAATTCTTTCCACATCAAGCCCTGCACGACTGCTGCCCAGTACATTGGAATCGCATAAAATAAAATCCCCAATGTACCAATCCAAAAGTGTGTCGATGCTAGCTTTTTAGAATATAATTCTGTTTTATAAATACGTGGGATCAACCAATAAAGGATACCGAAGGTCATAAATCCGTTCCATCCTAATGCTCCTACGTGTACATGTGCAACGATCCAATCCGTAAAGTGTGCGATCGCATTGACTTGCTTTAAAGACAGCATTGGACCTTCAAAGGTTGCCATACCATAACAGGTCAGTGCTACGACCATAAATTTCAGCATCGGTTCCGTCCGCACCTTGTCCCAGGCACCACGCAGCGTTAACAGACCGTTTATCATACCACCCCAGCTTGGTGCAATCAACATAATCGAGAATACAACTCCTAAGGACTGTACCCAGCTTGGTAATGCTGTATATAACAAATGATGAGGTCCTGCCCAGATATAGATAAAGATCAGTGACCAAAAGTGCAGAATACTCAATTTATAGGAATAAACGGGACGGTTGGCCATTTTTGGTAAAAAATAATACATCATCCCCAGGTAAGGAGTCGTTAGGAAAAAGGCCACTGCATTATGGCCATACCACCATTGTACCAATGCATCCTGAACACCTTTGTATACATAATAGCTTTTCCATCCGGCTACAGGCAATTGAATGGAGTTAACGATATGCAAGACTGCTACAGTAACAAACGTAGCGATATAGAACCAAACTGCGACATACATATGACGTTCGCGTCGTTTGATAATTGTGCCAAACATATTGATTCCAAATACAACCCAGATCAGGGTAATTGCAATATCAATTGGCCACTCCATTTCAGCATACTCATGGCTTGAGGTCAGCCCCAACGGAAGTGTGATAGCCGAAGCAACAATGATCAATTGCCAGCCCCAGAAATGAAGCTTACTCAGGACATCACTGAACATTCTTGCTTTAAGCACCCGCTGCAAGGAGTAATAGACTCCCATAAAAATACCGTTACCCACGAAAGCGAATATCACAGCGTTTGTATGTACTGGACGTACACGGCCAAATGTTGTATATTGCAATCCGAAGTTCATTTGGGGCCAGACGAGTTGCGTTGCCACAAGCAATCCTATAGTCATACCAACTATCCCCCAAATAATGGTAGCGATTCCGAAATTTCTGACAATTCTATTGTCGTAATTAAATTGCTCTAACTGCATTACTTAAATTGTTGATTCTGAATCAAAAGTAAGCAGCATTCTATGACAATCTAATGATAGAGAGTGCGTACAAAAGTGATGTGCGTCACTTTGTTTTAATGGGGCAAATTATCGAATATCCGTTATGTAATAATTGATTTTAAGCCATTTAAATAATAAATATGAATAGGGCCGCGATTCAAGCTATGTATTTTGAGAGCAAAAGTGACCGTTGTCACTTTCATAGAAGAGATAGGTATATTTTCTTTTGATTAAGGCGGCATTCAATATGATTATTTTCATCGTCTTGATGAGAACATCCAAAGGCTATCGACGCTGACCCAGTATATAAATGCCTTATAATTCTGAATAGCTCTTATCAAAAGCAGGAGGTCACTGGGATTTGCTATATAATCTGCTGCTCTACTTCTATTCAGGAAATATTCACATAATAGCAGGTATATTCGGTTTAAGATCACTATGGTAAGAGCTGCATTACATCGGCTAAAATATGGCCTTAGCCAGCAGGCCGTGTATACACCGTCATGATAAGCCCTGTCCTATAGCCGAATTTTCACGGTGGATCCAATGCATCGTTTTCTGGAAAGTAGATAAACGGGATAATAGCGCAATACTTTAGATCAGTACCCTGCAGAGCCGTATTTTATAGTACAACTTCGGAGACTTATCCCAGTGGGCTTTGTGGCCGCGCCATTGCTCTCTGGAACCTTTTGGGAAGTATGTAAACGAAAGAAGCCCTTGACTGTTTCCAGCAAGGGCTTCCGTGTAAAAAAAGGCACCGACCTACTCTCCCACCTGTTACGGCAATACCATCGGCTCTGGCGGGCTTGACTGCTCTGTTCGGAATGGGAAGAGG